>Ga0302242_1000027_pt1 | contig 208385 bp, 179 predicted proteins | sample AAG_UR_Lys_MG_FD_193510 | JGI IMG/M metagenome (GOLD analysis project Ga0302242, IMG submission 193510) | Enriched activated sludge microbial communities from anaerobic digester in WTTP, New Holstein, Wisconsin, United States - AAG_UR_Lys | ecosystem: Engineered > Bioreactor > Anaerobic >...
GGATGTGCAATTTAACAACTTTTTGTTTTGTTTCATCCGTAATCTTTTGCATAATGAACTCCTTTTCTAATAGATATTATTTTAATCTATTAGATAGAAGTGTTACAAGTTCAATATACCATTACATTCCGACGGTACTGAAGTCCGGCTTCGTCCAACGCCGATCCGATCATTGGACCGGGCACTCGATCCCTGAAAACCATTCAAATGAAAACTCCCCTGAAACTCCGCACTAAAGGCGGAACTTCAGGGGAGTCCTTTTTATAAGGGGTGGCAGGATTCCGAAGGTCGCTTCCTGATCGCTTGAATGTCGCATGATATTCATTTACACGGTGCATGCCGGATCATATCCACTCTATTTGAACACCCTTACCGCCATTGTCTTGAAGATAGCGTACAGAGTGTCGCCTTTTTTGATCGCCATTTCCTCAAGTGATTTTTTCGTGATGAGCGCGGCGACGGTCACGCCGATATCCATGAATACTTTGGCGCTGCCGTTGTTCGCTATGATATCCGTCACGACGCCTTTATGGACGTTGCGGGCGCTGCTGACGAATGTTCCTTTACTGAGAATGATATCCTCCGGGCGGATCGACAGCCGCACGTCGCCTGACAGCTCCGTATTGACCCGAATGCACGCCGTGCCTGTTCTGGCGCAGATTTCGCCGTTCTCGACGAGGATCTCGGCTTCGAAGATATTGTCGGAGCCCTTTGTTCTTGCAAGATAGTGATCAAGCTGGGTGTCGGAGATCCGCAGGTGCCTGCCGATCTGATGGGCGCCGAGTTCGCCCCTCTTGATCATTTCGTATACGGTGTATTTTGAAATCTTGAGTTTCTGGGCGATTTCCTCCGGTGAATAAAGCACGTCGGACAACATTTCGATCCCTCCGGTCGTTCAAATTTATTTTAATTATAACATGTTGAAAAAGAAGTTGACATGATTTATTGCGTTTATTATAGTTGTATATAGTTTGTTATAATTAGAATAAGTTAGTTTTAAAAAGAAAAAAGAGGATGGAAAAGAAAATGAAAAGGAAATTATTGACGGTTTTTTTGCTGCTGATGATGGCCCTGTCCATGTTCAGCATGGCAGCATGCTCGCAAAGCGAGCCGGCTGCAGAGCCTGCCGCGGAAGAAACGGCTGAACCGGTGGCTCTGACTGTAAGCGCCGCAGCCAGCCTGACAGACGCGCTTACCGAAATCCAGACGATGTACAAGGAAGCGGCGCCGGAAGTCACGATCACCTATAATTTTGGATCTTCAGGCGCTCTTCAGCAGCAGATCTCCGAGGGCGCGGAAGTGGATGTATTCATCGCCGCCGCCGCTAAACAGATCAACACCCTGAAAGACGAAGGACGCCTTGTGGATGAAAGCATCGTGGATCTTCTTGGAAACAGGCTCGTTCTTGTCGTACCCGCTGATTCCACGGCAGCCGTCTCCAAGTTTGAAGATGCCGCCAGCGCTGACATCGCCCATCTGGCTCTTGGCGAACCGACCAGCGTTCCAGCCGGCAAATATGCAGAAGAGGTCTTTACATCCCTCAATATGCTTGATACGATAAAAGCCAAGGCGGTATACGCCAAGGACGTCAAGGAAGTCCTGACCTGGGTGGAAAGCGGCAACGCCGACGCCGGAGTCGTCTATCTGACGGATGCGATAAACTCCGATAAAGTAAAGGTCGCGGCTGAAGCAACAGAAGAAAGCCATTCGCCGATCGTTTACCCTGCGGCGGTCATCAACACCACTGCTTCTCCCGACGCGGCGCAGGCCTTCATCGATTATCTCGGCAGCGACGACGCCAAAGCTGTTTTTGAAAAGTACGGTTTCACGATCCTGTGATCAGGATCCATATCTTAAATAAAAGAAAGGGCTGAGCTGAGTGGCATTTGATTTGACGCCGGCATGGATCTCCATCAAGATCACGGCGGTATCGACAGTGATAATATTTTTTCTGGGATTGGCTGCAGCCTGGTTCATGGCAAATTATAAAGGAAAATGGAAGGGGCTGGCGGACGGCATACTGACGCTGCCCCTTGTCCTTCCGCCCACAGTGGCGGGATTCTGTATCCTCGTGCTGATCGGCGTCCACGGACCGGTTGGCATTTTTCTTGACCTGTTCGACATCCGGATCATTTTTTCGTGGTATGCAGCCGTGATCGCGGCTGTGGTCGTCGCGTTTCCGCTGATGTACAAAACGTCGAGAGGCGCCTTCGAACAAATCGATCCCAATATCATCAACGCGGCAAGGACCCTCGGCGCTTCCGAATGGAAGGTCTTCTGGCGGGTGTGCGTTCCGCTGGCCTGGCCCGGGATAGCGGCGGCGACGGCGCTTTCTTTTGCCCGATCCCTCGGCGAGTTCGGCGCGACGCTGATGGTTGCGGGGAATATTCCAGGCAAGACGCAGACGATCCCCATTGCGATCTATTTTGCGACGCAGGGCGGCAATATGAAAGCCGCTGCAGTCTGGGTGGCCATCATTTTCGCGATATCCCTGACTGTCATGGTGCTGATGAACGGCTGGAACGAGCGGCAAAGCGCCGCTGGCGGGCCGGCAGGCCGAAAGGGGGCGGCATGATGGCGCTGGATCTTAAAATCAAAAAAAAGCTGCAGGGATTCGCGCTTGATTGCAGTTTCAACGCATCCCACGAGATCATCGGGATACTGGGCGCCTCCGGCTCCGGAAAAAGCATGCTGCTGCGTTCGATCGCCGGTCTCGTGAAGCCGGACACCGGCCGGATCGCGATGAACGGCAGGACCCTGTTCGACTCGGAGGGAAAGATCGACCTGAGTCCGAAGGAACGCAGGGTGGGATTCCTGTTTCAAAATTTCGCGCTTTTCCCGCATATGACGATCTTCGACAATATCGGTTTCGGCCTCGGGAAAATGACCAGAAAAGACAAAAGCGACAAGGTGATGGACTTGATCGGCAGATTCCATTTATCCGGCATGGAAAACCGCTATCCCGCCCAGATATCCGGCGGACAGCAGCAGCGGGCCGCCCTGGCCAGGGCTCTCTCGGTGGAACCGGAGATCCTGCTGCTTGATGAGCCGTTTTCCGCCCTCGATGAGCATCTGAAGATCCAGATGATGAAGGAGATGAGCGAAACCCTTGCCGGATACCCCGGCACGGTGCTTTTCGTCACTCATAACATGCAGGAAGTCTATCGTCTGGCGAACAGAATAATTGTATTGAACAACGGTTCAATGGAAGCTTTCGGCTCGAAGGAGGATGTGTTCATGCATCCTCCAACGCTGGATACTGCAAGGATCACCGGCTGCAAGAACCTGGCGGCGGCGCATCGGCTGTCAGATTATAAGTGCTATGTCCCGGAATGGGGAGCGGAGCTCTCTATGGAGAACGCGATGGCGCTTGCCAAAGGGTACATCGGGATCCGGGCGAACCATATCCGCCAGGCGACAGGCAGCGAGCCATGCAATCGATTTGAGGCGTACATCGCCGACCACAGTGAAGCGCCCTTCAGGATATCGCTTTTTTTGAAGATCGGCGGACCGCCGGCCGGCAAGGAAGATTACCACATCCAATGGGAGATCTCCAGGGACGAGTGGAACAGGGTCTGCGGGATGGCCCAGCCTCTTGAACTGTATCTGGATCCGAAACGTGTTTTTTTCATGCCGTGAGCTTCCTCTGGCGATGCATGCGCCGGAAGCCGTTCGTGAAAACTGTATAACGATATAAACTTTATCTAAAAGGTCAGGTTTGGCCTATATGGGAAATGCAGTGTTGAAAATAATGGGTTTTAAAGATGAAGCCAAATAATTCATTTTTTTAAAAAATCCATATTGACATTATAGCTAATATAAAGTTTATTATGAAGTTGTAAATTTATATTCACGAATCGACTTTGAGGGAAGGAACAGCTGAATGGCAGGAAATCTACTTGATTCGCGGCATATAGACATAGCAGATACGGCTTCCAGGGCACCCGGCTGCACGCCCGGGTGCCCCCTCAATATCGATGCAAGAAGTCTTGTCGAGTTTGCCCGCAGAGGCGATTTTAAGGGAGTCATGAGACACATCGCGATGAGATCCTGTTTTCCCGGCATCCTTGCCTCCATCTGCGACGCCCCCTGCGAAGGTTCCTGCAACAGAAAAAAAATTGACGGCGCTGTCCGGATCGGCGAGCTGGAAAAAGCCGCCGTTCGCTGCGGCTATGAGGCCCCTGAGACTGGCGGGCACGCATCGCGCAAGAAGTACAGAATCGCCGTGGTCGGCGGAGGTCTTGCTGGCCTGGCAGCCGCGTATCTGCTTGCTCGAAAGGGCTATCAGATCACGCTGTTCGAGGCGAAGAGCCGTATCGGCGGAAAGCTGAACGATTACCCGGCAGATCTGCTGGCGCCGGAGATCCTGGCCGCTGAACTTGGGCTGGCCGAAACGGCCGGAGTCGACATACGCCTCGGATCCCATATCGGAGAGACCTATCTGGTCATGAAACTTCAGGATGATTACGACGCCATATTTGTCGCGGCCGGCCGCGAGGATAAAATAAAGAACGCTTTGAAAAATATCGATCCCTCCACGCTTCAGACCCGCATGGCGAAGGTGTTTGCCGGCGGGAGCATCGTCGATGCCAGGATCGCTGGCGGCGCAGGCCTTCACGGCACGCCGGCAGGCGCGATGGCTGACGCTCTCTTGGCAGCCGAATCCATAGACAGATATCTGAAGCATTTGCCGCTGACTGCCATCGCGACCGAAGAAGGCACGGCGGAACGGCGGCCTGTCGGCATCATAGCCGGTATTCCGGGCAGCCCCGCAGACAGCGCGGTCGCCGGGCCTTTTTTCACCGCGGCCGCCGGACTGGCTGACGAGCCGGGAGCCATGGCGGCAGCTGCCAGGCCGACGGGCATCGAACCGGCTGACATGGCGCCAGTACACGAAAATGGACGTCTGGAGCCGGAAGAAGCGATCGACGAAGCCATGCGCTGTCTTTTGTGCAAATGTACGGAATGCATGACCGCCTGTCCGTATCTTCATTACTTTTGCCAGCATCCGGGCACCTGCGCGAGGGCCGTGGCAAGGCGCGCGACACGGCACCGGGACAACGGAGACGGCAGATCGCCGGACTTCCCGAAAAGCTGCGCCCTGTGCGAAGGCGCCATCCGAGCGGACGGCGCCGCGGGGCATGGAACAGAAAAGACATCCGAGCCGGCCCTGTCGAATTTCGCCTGCGACAGCATCGACGTCAGAACGACGATGCGCAGAAAGGGATGTATCCCGGAAGCCCGCTACGATTTTCGGCTGCGCGACATGGAATTTGCCAACAGCGATGAATTCCGGCTGCTTCAGCACCAGCGCGGAACGAAGCAGAGCCGGTGGCTCTTTTTCCCCGGCTGCAGTTTCAGCTCCCAGGATCCTGATGAAGTCGAAAAAATCTACGATCTTTTGAAACAACACCTGGACGACGGCGTCGGCATCATGCTGCAGTGCTGCGGCGCTCCGGCGGAATGGGCCGGCTGCGCCGATGACGCGCGGGAGATCGGCGTAAAAATCAAAACCGATTGGAGCAGGGCCGGCGAACCAGCCATCATCGCCAGCTGCGAGTCCTGTCTTCAGGCATTGAGAAAAGCGGTGCCGGAAGCGTCGATCTCAGTTTTGGGTGATCTCCTTGCAAGCCTTCCAATCGATGGATCCGAATGGCCATTGAACGCCGATATATCCAAAGGTGAGGCATGCTCGCTGGAAATCGCGGACTTTTCGCTTAGGCGGGAAAACAGGAGAAGACTTCGAAAAGCCCTGGCTTTCGGCTGCAGCGGCCGAAACGCCATGAACAGTGACCCGAGAAAGCCCGCTGTACTCTATTCCGAACAGATCACGGCAAGAATGAGCGATAATCTGATCCTTAAGGAGGATATAGAAGGCGCGATCATGCATGCCGAGAACAGCGGCAGAAGGATCCTGAGGCACAGGACCGGAAGCTATATTGCAGGATACAGGCCGGCCGGCGTCACTTACTGGGTGGAATACAAGAAGGAGAAGGGCAGATACGTCGTACTGGATTGCTATGCGCACAGGATGCAGATCGAAGGCATGTATCCGGATGAACAGGACAGCGACGGCACATACGCCAGTTCGCTGGCCATGGCCAGAAACGCTTACAATGACGGCGAGAGCGGCTGCGAGGCCCCCTATGTCTGCATGACATGCCATGAAGGCCTGGATTTCAGAAAAATCGGCGTTTCCTACCTCGGCATGAAATTTCCCGCCGACATGCTGGCATGTCCGATCTGCGGCCAGATATACGTCTCTCCGGAGCTAGCGGAAAAAGCGATGAAGCCCGTGGAACGAAAGCTCGAGGAAGAATGGCCGGATATAGCGCAGTATATGATTTCTCCATTGACATGATTCGGTGAAAACTGTTAAAATTACATATAAAGACGAAGACAGGCTGCGCGTTTCGCGCAGCCTTCACTGATTCACGGCAAGATGCGGCAGGAGCCGTTGCGGGAAGCCTTTCGGAGAAGACCTTGAGGCATTCTGATGCCGCGGGGAATGATAACATCATGGAATATAATATAACGCCTCTCGAAGAATGGATAAGGACAAAAATTGCGCCGGAAGAGACGGCGCTGACCCGGGAAGCGATCGATCGATGGCAGCTTTCCGCCTTTCGCAGGATGTTCGACTATGTGAAGGAAAAGAGCCCGTTCTACCGACAGCTGCTGGACTGCTTCAGTTCCAAAGATATGGATGGCTTAGCCTGGATCGGCGGCCTGCCTTTTACTGCTGAGGAGGATGTCAGGAGCCGCGGCGCGGAAATGGTGTGCGTCCGGCAAAATGAGATCAGCAGGATCGTCACGCTGGACACCTCCGGCACCACCGGCCAGCCGAAGCGGATCTATTTCACCGAAGCCGACCAGGAGCTGACAATCGATTTTTTTCATCACGGCATGAGCACCTTCACGATCCCCGGGGATCGGGTGCTGGTACTGCTGCCCGGACCGACGCCGGGAAGCATCGGCGATCTGCTGCAAAAGGGCTTGGCGAGGCTCGGAGCCGAGGCCGTCGTCTACGGCATCGCCGACGACGCGGAAAAGGTGCTTGGCATCATTTGCAGCCAGAAGATCACCGGCATCGTCGGGATCCCGCAACAGCTCTGCGCTCTTGCGCGGGTCGACAACGGCCGCGTTCGGGAGACAAGCCACCTGCGCAATGTGCTGCTCAGCGCGGACTATGTGTCGCCGGCTGTCGGTGAAACTATACGAAACGCTTGGAATTGCAGGGTATATGAACATTACGGCATGACTGAGACCGGTCTTGGCGGCGGTGTTTTTTGCAAGGCCGAGACAGGCTACCATATGAGGGAAGCCGATCTGCTTTATGAGATCGTCGATCCGGACAACGGGCGGCCGCTGCCGGATGGAGAAGTCGGCGAGATCGTCTTTTCAACGCTCACGCGAGCCGGCATGCCGCTGATCCGCTACAGGACCGGCGATATCGGCAGATTCCTGACCGGCAGGTGCCCCTGCGGCACTGTTCTTAAAACCATGGAGCGGGTCCGCCGACGCCGCCGGGATGAGGCCAGGCTCAGCGATGGAAGCGTGCTGGCGATGCCGATGCTCGAAGATATTTTGTTCAATGTCGAAGGGATCATGGATTTCGATGCCAGGATCGAGGATCTGCCGGAAGCTGAAAGCAAAGGCAGGGAAAGGATCGTCATCGGCATAAATGCCGGAGGCGATGCCGGAGATGTCCGTAAACGAGTCATTCAGGCCATGGAGGCGTCAACTTTGGGCGGCAGGATCCGGTCGGGAATGGTGGAAATCATCATCGAAAATCAGCCGGCTAAAGAGCCGGATATCAAGGCGATCCGGAAGCGTAGCCTGACGGATGCGCGAATAAAGGAAGAAGAACGGTGACCGATGGGCGAAGCGACACGCAGCATCTGCCCAGTATGTTTCAAAACCATACCGGCGGAGCGGGTACGACGAGAAAACAGGATCTATTTATGCAAGGAATGCGACGAACACGGGCGCTTTGAGGCGCTGCTCTGGGACGAGCGGCCGACGGCGTCGCCTGAGGGCGGGCTGGGAGAAGCCATCTCCTGGGACGAATGGAAAATCGACGGCGTCAACACACCGCCTGTCTCATTCGAAACAGCAGCTTCACATGGCTGTCCCCATGATTGCGGACTCTGCGAAAACCATCTGCAGCAGGCGTGCTGCGTGCTGATCGAGGTCACGCAGCGCTGCGATCAGAACTGCCGGTATTGTTTTGCATCGGCAGGTCCGGCAGCAGGAAGCGGGGAGGATCTGACGATCGATGAGATCCGTGCCATTTATGAGGATCTTCTGGCCAAAAGCCCCAAGCGGCCTTTTAATATACAGCTGTCCGGAGGCGAACCGACCATCAGGGACGATCTGCCCGAAATCATTCGCCTCGGCCGGGATACGGGATTTCCATATATCCAGCTCAATACGAACGGCAAAAGGCTCGCTGAGGAGCCGGGTTACGCGGCATCGCTCCGGGATGCGGGGCTTTCCTCCGTGTTCCTCCAGTTCGACGGCACCGAGGATGCCGTCTATGAGAAAATCAGGGGAAAGGCGCTGCTGAAGCTGAAGGAGCAGGCCATTGACAGCTGCGCGGCAGCGGGCCTCGGCACGGTGCTTGTCGTGACCGTCGTGCCGGGCGTTAATGACCACGATCTCGGCGCTTTGCTGGATTTCGCCATTGATCGGCTGCCTTATGTCAGGGGCATACATTTTCAGCCTGTCAGTTACTTTGGACGGTATCCCTCCGAGCCGGAGGACCATGACAGGATCACGATACCGGAGCTTCTCGCGAAGCTCGCCGATCAGTCCGGCGGGCGTCTGGCCGCAAGCCAGTTCGTACCCCTTCAGACCGGCCATACCATGTGCTCGTTCCATGGCAATTTCGTCATCATGGAAGACGGCAGCATGATTTCAATCTCGGCAGACCCTAAAAAAGGAGACTGCAGCTGCCGCCAGCGATCCATCGAAAATGCCCGAAACTATATTGCAAAGAAGTGGTCCTATGAGGATAAAAAAACCGGAACGTCGACCGGTGGGAATTACGATTTCTCATCCTGGGACCTGTTTCTCGAAAGGGCCCACACCCATGGCTTCAGCATCACGGCCATGGCGTTCCAGGACGCGTGGAACCTGGATCTTGAAAGGCTGCGGAAGTGCCGGGTGCACATCGCGCTCAAAGACGGCAGGCTGATGCCTTTCTGCGCTTACAACATCATCCACAGATATGGGAAACCGGAGAGGGATCTGTCGCCCGGCGAACAGGACCAGAGAGGAAACGGAATATGAGAGAAATCATCAGAATGGGCAAAGATATTATCGACAGAGGCGAGGATTTCGTCATTGCAAAGGTCATTCAGACCGTTGGATCGACGCCGAGAAAAAAAGGCGCCTGGATGCTGATGACCGCTGAAGGCACTTTTTACGGCACAGTCGGCGGAGGCAAGCTCGAAGCCGAAGTGGAGCGCATCTGCAGGGAGACGATCAGGACCCGGGAGTCCGGGATCCATGAATTCCGGCTGACGCCTGAAGACCAGCAGGGCATCGATATGCGCTGCGGCGGAGACGCCAAGGTCAGCATCGAATTTGTCGATCATCTGAATCCGGACAATTTCGAAGAGGATATGGAAAGAAGCGCCACTGCCTATATTTTTGGCGCCGGCCATGTCGGCAAGGAAATTGCTAAAGTTCTGAAATTCGTGGGATTCACTACTGTCGTGCTGGATGACAGGCCAGAATTCGCAAATGCGGAACGTTTTCCCGACGCGGACAGGATCATCGTGCTTGACGATTTCGGGATTGCTTTCAAGGATATATCGACCGACGAGGACAGCTTTATCATTATTGTGACCAGAGGCCACAGCGGCGATTACGACGTATTGAAACAGGCTCTCGAACGGCCCGGCGCCTATATCGGCATGATCGGCAGCAGGAAAAAGATCGCCGCGGTCTATGGGATGCTCCGGGAATACGGTTTCGGCGAAGCCGATATCGCGCGGGTGCATTCGCCCATCGGCCTTGCCATCGGCGCCGAGACGCCGGAAGAGATCGCCGTGAGCATCGCGGCTGAAATGATCCTGGTCCGTTCGCAGCTTTCAAAGGAACGATAAGCCATGTTGAAAAACAAAAAGAAATATTCCGTCATAATACTTGCCGGCGGCCTGTCCTCACGCATGGGGGATTTCAAGGCTCTGCTTCCCTTTGACGGCATGTCCGCCGTCGAGGTCCTGGTCCGCAGCGCCCGCATGGCTGGCATCGAGGATATCTCCATCGTCACTGGGCATCGAGCGGATCTGCTTCAGGATGTGATCGAGAAGCTCGGGATCAGGGAAGTCTTCAACAAGTGGTTCGAGTCGGGCATGTTCACATCGATACAGGCCGGTGTTGCGGCGCTGGCAAACGATACCGACGCGTTTTTTCTGCTGCCTGTCGACTATCCGCTGGTACCGGCAATGGCTTTTCTGGAAATGATCGAAGAATTCGAAAAGAATCCCAATCGGTTCATCGTTCCATGTTATAAAGGCAAAAAAGGCCACCCGCCGCTGTTTCCCTACGTAATGTCCACAGGAATGGTCTATTACTCCGGAGACAACGGATTGAAGGGCTACACGGCAAAGCATGAAGAACGCATGGCCAGGCTCGAAACGGATCATGAGGAAATCGTGATGGACATGGACACCTATGAGGACTACGAAGACCTTTCCGCCCACTATGCGGGGATGCAGACGCCGGACGAAGCAGCCTGCATGAAAATGCTGAAAAGGCACGGCACACCGGAAGGCGTCATACAGCACAGCAAGGCGGTCACCCTTCTGGCGCTGAAAATCGCCAGGGAGCTGAACGACCGGGGGGCGGCGCTGGATATGGATCTGATCCGCAGCGCCGGACTGCTGCATGACATCGCCCGCCAGGAAAAAAGGCACTGGTCCGTCGGCGCCGACATCGTCCGCAGGTACGGCATGTTCAGGACCGCCGAGCTCATCGAGAACCATATGTTCTATATCAAGGATGACAGGAATGAATCCATTGAAGAGATCGACATCCTGTGTCTGGCGGACAAGCAGTTCGACGGTGCCAGATTCGTGACGCTGAAGGAGCGCGCGATGCCCGTCATCGAGAAATGGCAGGACGATGCCGAAGCTGTCCGGAACATCAAGGAACGGTTCCACTGCGCATCGGTGCTGAAAGCCAGGATCCTGAAAATCACCGGAAAGACCGTTGAAGACATCTGGAAACAGGCGCTTCAGGACCGCGCCGTCCCGATGACGCGCCGCATATTCCTGATCCGCCACGGGCAGACGCGCCGCCATAAGGAAAAGATATTCCTCGGCCAGACGGATGTGCCCCTCAGCAGCCAGGGAAGAGAGCAGGCGGAGGAGGCAGCGGACCGGTTGGCCGGTTATGAGCCCAAGGTGACGAAAATCTATTGCAGCGACCTCAAACGGGCGATACAGACCGCGGAAATCGTGGCGCTGAAGCTTTTCTGCGGCAGAAGGCAGATCATCAGGACCGTGCCGGACTTCAGGGAAATGAGCCTTGGCGCCTGGGACGGCATGTATATCAGTGAAGTGATGGAGCGATTCCCGGAGGATTACCGGAAACGCGGCGAGAATCCGCTGATCTTCAAAATAGAAAACGATAGCGAAAATTACTACGATCTTCGCTATCGCGTGATGAAAAAACTGAACCGGCTGATTGCGGAGGAAAGCGACCAGGATATCGTGATCGTCGCCCACGCCGGCGTCAATGCCGTTATCCGTAACACGCTGGAGTCCATCCCCCTCGAAAAGGCCATCCAACTGAAACAGGAATACGGCGGCATCCACATTATCGACCTTGCGCCGGATGACGGAGAGGCGGCCGATTTATAAACAGCCGCTATTTCTCATTGGCCCTGCGGATCATTTCCCGGGCCTGCAGAATGATCTCCTCCGGCGGGCTGTACGGATCCGGCAGGCAGTCCAAACGAAACCATCCCACATCCCTGCTTTCGATGCTGCAGCGGCAGCATCCCGATAAATATTCGCAGGCGTAGATGTGGAGCATGGAATGGTGCTTCTTGTACGGGATGGTCCCAAGGAATCCCAGCGCTGAGCATACGATGCCCGTTTCCTCGAAGGTTTCCCTGACTGCCGCGTGCTCATAGGTTTCGCCCTTTTCGGCGAAGCCTGCAGGGGGGCCCCAGAGCTGGGGCGGGAATCTCCGGTGGACGAGAAGCACCTCATCGTCTTTGAAAACTATAGCCATGGCGACATTTTTCATTGGACCGGTCTCTTTCCTTTTGGGTTTACAGCTTGTTGCTCGAACCCAGCACGTTTCTGATCTTATGCTGGACCATTTTCTTTATTTCGTCCCTGGCGGGGCCGAGGTATTTTCTTGGGTCGAATTCCGACGGATTTTCAGCGAAGATCCTGCGGATCTCGGCAGTCATCGCCAGCCTCAGGTCGGTGTCGATATTGACCTTGCAAACGCCGAATCTGCAGGCGGTCCGGATCATTTCCTCCGGTACGCCCTGGGCGCCTGGGATGGCGCCGCCATATTTGTTGCAGCGTTCCACGAATTCCTGAAGCACCGTCGAGGCGCCGTGCAGGACCAGCGGCGTGTCCGGGATCAGTTTCGAAATTTTTTCGAGCCGTTCGAAGTCCAGATAAGGAGTGCCTTTGAATTTATAGGCGCCGTGGCTGGTGCCGATGGAGACCGCCAGCGAATCGACGCCAGTTCTGGCGACGAATTCAGCAGCTTCGTCGGGATGGGTGAAGGTCGCTTCACGGGCGTCTACATTGACTGCATCCTCAATGCCGGCCAGCTTGCCGAGTTCGGCTTCGACAACGACGCCTTTGTCGTGGGCATATTCGACGACCTGTTTCGTCAGGGCGATATTTTCCTCGAATGAATGCTTGGAGCCATCGATCATGACGGATGTAAAGCCGTCGTCGACGCATTTCTTGCAGATCTCAAAATCGTCGCCGTGATCCAGGTGCAGGACGATGTCCAGACCGGAGTCCTCCATGGCCGCTTCAACAAGCTTGACCAGATAGATCGGCTTGGCGTATTTTCGCGCGCCTGCCGAAACCTGAAGGATAAAGGGGGCCTGCTCCGCCCTGGCGGCTTCGACGATCCCCTGGATGATCTCCATATTGTTGACGTTGAACGCGCCGACGGCATAATCGCTTTTCAGCGCTTTTGCAAACATTTCCTTTGAAGTGATGAAAGCCATAGAAAAACCTCCTTAGATCTTTTAGATGCTTGAATTATATTAGGATCGCATCCGCCGTGAACGGCAGATGCCCGATATGGACGTCAGTGCTCGGAAAAACGAAACGCGCAGCCGCGCTGAGCATGGCTACTGCGTTATAATGCTTACGATCTGCGACGGCGTCGCATTCGACGGAACGATAAAAGTGCCGGCCTTCAGCTTGCGGTCCGCGCCAGCCAGAGCCACGGCATTGATGAAATCCGACTTCTGGGCGATCAGCCCGTAACCCATCAGCAGCTGGGCGATGCCGTCCCCGTTGGTGCCGGAGGGTATGGTGACGGTGATATTTGTCGGTGCGGGCGTTTCACTGCCGCTCCCGGTTTCCGCGCCGGTCTGGCTTCCGCCGCTGCCGGCTTCAGTCGCGCTGCCGTCAGCCGGATAGACCGATCCGGATCCGGTGGCGGGATAGATCGGCGTCGTGCCGCCGTCCGCGGCCGCATTTTCAGATCCGTCGCCGGAGCCTTCGCCTTCGCCGGCGCCGGCGGCCGCGTCGTCCGCGGCAGTCTGGCCGCCGTCCTGAACCGCGTCGCTTTCTTCCTGCTCCTGGCCGTTCTGAGCCGAAGCTTCGGCGGCCAGGCGGTCCGGATAGGACATGATGGCGTCGATCCGGCCCGTAATTATGATAGCGGCGATCGCCAGGATGGCGATGGCCACGACGATGTCGTTCTTGTCGTATAAAAAGTTGCGCAGTTTATCCATTTATCCCTTCTCCGATGCTTGAATCTATATATTAATTTATCACATGACGGGGCCAATAACAATGCCATAGGCAGCGGTCATTATTAAATTTTATTTACAGTCTGTAATTCGCGCTTTGGATGATGTATAATCTAATTTAGCCCGTTCGATGACAGCAGGGCCAACGTAAAAGGGGAACAGGGGAAAAGGGGACAGAGGACATGCTGCAGCTGACTGTAGGCGAAAATGAGGCAAACCAGAGGCTGGATAAATTCCTTAAAAAATATCTTAAGGGCGCTCCGCTCAGCTATATTTACAAACTGATCCGCAAGGACGTCAAGGTCAACGGCAGGAGGATGTCCATCGAGACGATGCTTTCCGCCGGCGACCAGATCGTGATCCATATTTCCGCCGAAGAAGCCGAGTCTTACAGGGAAAAGAAGCTTGCCTACAACCGTTCCAAGCGGCAGTTCGGCATTGCGTATGAAGATGAAAATCTGCTCATCGTCGAAAAACCGATGGGCCTGCTGACCCACGGCGACCAGACCGAAAAAAAGAACACCCTTGTCAACCAGGTCATCGGCTACCTGGCCGATAAAGGCGAATACGACCCCAGGACCGAGAAAACCTTCGTGCCCGCGGCCGTCAACAGACTGGACCGGAATACGACGGGTCTCGTGGTCTTCGGCAAGAACAGCAGGACGCTGCAGACCCTGAACGGCATGATCCGGGAGCGGGGCAGCCTGAAAAAGTATTACATGACCATCGTCCGCGGCCGCCTGACGGCGGAAATGATCCTGAAGGACAGGATGGAGAAGGATGCCAGGACCAATACAGTCCGGGTGCTCGGGACAGACAGCCAGGAGGGCCGGGAGATGGAGACCATCGTCCGCCCACTCGCATCCGGCAAGGATTTTTCACTGGTGGAAGTCGAACTGGTCACCGGCAGGACCCATCAGATCAGGGCCCATCTCGCCGAAGCGGGACATCCGGTCATCGGGGATCCCAAATACGGAGACCCGGCAGTCAACAGAATGGTCGAAAGGCGCTTCAGCCTGACGACGCAGTTTCTACACGCGTACAGGCTCGAATTCGTCCACTGCCCGTCGCCGCTGGAATACATGCAAGGCAGGGAAGTGAAGGCGAGGCTGCCGGAAAAGCTCGACCAGATAAGAAAGGAACTCCTCGCGGAGAAATGAACCAATGAATAGAGAATCGATCTTAGCATGGATAAAGGATATTTTATTCGCCGTCATCGTCGCCGTACTCATCCTGCAGATCATCCGGCCGACCATCGTCAAGGAATACTCGATGATGGACACGCTTCATGAGAACGATTACCTGATCGTGAACAAGCAGGCATATTTGTTCAAGGAACCGCAGCGCGGCGACATCATCGTCTTCGATTCCTCGCTCACACAGGACAACGGCAGTGCCAAACGGCTGATCAAGAGGGTCATCGCCCTGCCCGGCGACACCATCGAGATCAAGGACGGCGTCGTCTACCTGAACGGCGGGGAGCTGTCGGAGGATTATATTTTCGAGCAATACACCTCCGGCCTCGTCGTGCCGACGAAGATACCGGAAGGCAAGCTGTTCGTGATGGGCGACAACCGCCAGAACAGCGCGGACAGCAGGGATGAGCGCATTGGCCTCGTCGACGAGGAAGAGATCTACGGTGAAGCCTTCGTGAGACTGTTCCCGTTCGACAAGATCGGGCTTCTCTAGCGGGAAGCCGCGCAAACCGGCCAAAGGGCCCGGTTTGGAGGTATATATATTATGAAATCGATATTGGAATTCGCAAAGACACTGATAATAGCGCTGGTGATCGCGATGCTGATCACGACTTACTTCAAGCCGACGCTTGTAGAAGGCATGTCGATGTATCCGACGATCCAACCCCACAACTACCTGATCATCAGCAAGATCCCGTATATGCAGGGGACGCCGGAGTACGGCGACATCATCGTCTTCAAGGCTACCATCGCTTATGAAGGCGGCGAGGAAAAAGACCTGATCAAGCGGGTCATCGGCCTGCCCGGCGACATCATCGAGGTCGACGGCGGCGAGGTCTACAGAAACGGCGAAGCGCTGGAAGAGCCGTATATCAACGGCGGCGAAACACCCGGAGATATCGGTCCGGTCACCGTGTCCGACGGCTGCATCTATGTGATGGGCGACAACCGTCCGGTGAGCCTTGACAGCAGGGATCCGAGCCTCGGCGAGATCCCGATGGACGACGTGCTCGGCAAAGCCGAAATCAGGCTGTTCCCGTTCGACGAGATCGGATCGCTGGACTGAGACTGCGCCTTCGGCGAGATCGCACGACCGTGCTGAGACTGCGCCTTCGGCGAGATAGCACCGCCGGGCTGGACCGCGCGGAACAACAATAAAAGGAATCAACTATGGCACAGGGAAAAATATTAGCGACAAATAAAAAGGCAAGACACGACTTTTTCATTGAAGAGGTCTATGAGGCGGGCATCGTGCTGACGGGGACGGAAATCAAATCCATGCGCCTCGGTCGGGTCAATCTCAAGGACAGCTACGCCAAGGTCATCGACAATGAAATGATGGTCTTCAATATGCACATCAGCCCTTATGAGCAGGGAAACCGGTACAACGTGGATCCGGTCCGCCCGCGCAAGCTGCTGCTTCACAAGCAGGAGATCCGCAAGCTCCTCGGCGCCACGACGCTGAAGGGCCTGACCATCGTGCCGCTTTCTGTTTACCTGAACAAAAAAGGGGTAGCTAAAATGGAGATAGCGGTGGCCAGGGGCAAGAAGGATTATGACAAGCGCGACACTATCGCGAAGAAAGACGCCGACAGGCGCATCGCCCAGCAGATGAAGGGCGCGAGGCATGATGACTAGAGTCCCGATCAGGGATGACAGGCATGCCAAGAAGGATTTCAATGACGGACCGGCAAAGCCAGACCGTCTATGGATAAATAAAATTTTGGGGGTGTAAAGGTTTCGACGGGGGTGTTGAAGCCGGAGCAGCGAGCCGTTGTCGCCAGGTCAACGTAAAAAGTGGCAACCTTAAAAAGAAACGACAAAAATAATTACGCATTAGCCGCTTAGTTAGCGGCTCGTCCGCCAGAATTCACCTGTAGGTTCTGATCCGGGCGTCGACTATACAGGAAAACTCCGTATGAGCGCCTAGTAATACGGGGGACTAATAGGCTAGCGGATGGTGGAGCCTGCTGACGGGCGCCTCCGGATGCGAAACAAACAATACATCAGCTGCGCTCGGAGAAACTCTTGTGGATGTGCTTTCGGACGTGGGTTCGATTCCCACCACCTTCACCACAAAAAAAAACAGCCAACGAAAATATTTCGTGCGGCTGTTTTTTTTGGCGGGAATCGAATCCACGTCCGGGAGAGGGTATCGGGGGAGGATCCCTTCCATGATCAGAGCTCATTGAATACTAAGCGGAAAACCGCTTCGGGGGTGACAGGGCTGCTTTATGTGGCCCGCCAAGAGGGGGCAGAGCCTCCTATGGAATTTGCGAAGCAAATTGGACGTGGGTTCGATTAGGAATAGTCGCCCTGCAGTGTGAATTGCAGGTGAAAATCCGGCTTGATCGGTGAAACCGTAACGCCAATGCGTCGGCAACGCCGAGGGGTATGTGGAGTGATCCAACAGCTCTGTATCGACTTATAGGCATCCGCCCGCGGATGCACTAGGATGGAAATCCAAACCATATCATGATTTCCATAATACGCCGGAGGGCTTCGACAGAAGTCCAAGACATAGTCAGCACCATTGGAAACAATGGAAACATGTGTCCCACCACCTTCACCACAAAAGAAAAGATCGCCCAGGCTGGCAAGCCGGGCGATTTTTTTATATGTCATAGAATCGGCGCAGAAAATTTTCTTTTTCGGCCCGCTGTGTTTCTGTATATCGACCGTTCCGCACTGTTTGATCGATATTACCGTGTCGAATGGATCGGACTTGCTTCCATAAACTGGATAAACTCATTGACATTCGTACAAACAGAGAGTATTATATATAAAAATGTGAAAATTATCACATAAATATATATAATAATGTGATTTGCGAGGGGGGAGCTGCTAATGGAAAGGTTTATCTTAAATGATCTGGTCAAATGGAAGGAATCAAAATATCGTAAACCATTGATCTTGAAAGGTGTGCGCCAGGTCGGAAAAACCTGGATACTTAAGGAATTCGGCAGGAAATATTATGAGGATACCGCATATTTCAATTTTGATGAAAATATTGAATATAAGCAATTTTTTGAAATGACCAGGGATGTTCGCCGAATCATCCAGAATCTGACTTTTGCGAGCGGACAGATCATCAAACCAGAGAGCACACTAATCATCTTTGATGAAATACAGGATTGCCCTGACGTCATTAATTCCCTGAAATATTTCTGCGAGAATGCCGGTGAATATCACATCGTTTGCGCCGGTTCGCTTCTTGGTATCGCGTTGGCAAAGCCCTCATCATTTCCAGTTGGAAAAGTGGATTTTCTGGAAATCAGTCCCATGTCCTTTTCCGAGTTCCTGATTGCCAACGGCGACCGTAATATTTTCGATTACCTGCGCAGCGTCGATTCCATCTCCCCGATACCGGACGCTTTTTTCAATCCTTTATACGAAAAGTTGAAAATGTATTATATAACTGGAGGCATGCCGGAATCGGTCAAAATGTGGACTCAGGAACGCAGCACGGAATTGATGCAAACGGCTCTGCTCAACATCATTGACGCCTATGAGAGAGATTTTGCAAAACATCCGCATCCAAGCGAATATCCCAAGATATCACTGATATGGAAATCGATCCCATCCCAACTCTCAAGAGAAAATAAAAAATTCATATATAAAGTGGCCAAAGAAGGCGCCCGGGCCAGAGATTATGAGGATGCGCTCCAGTGGCTCGTGGATGCAAAGCTTGTACGCAAAATCTATCGCAGTAGCGCGCCAGGCCTTCCTGTTTCAGCGTATGACGACCTATCTGCATTCAAGCTCTACCTTGTTGACGTTGGACTGCTTCGACGGCTGGCGCTGCTTGCCCCATCCGCCTTTGCCGAAGGAAACAGACTCTTTGCGGAGTTCAAAGGGGCGCTCAGCGAGAATTACGTACTGCAGGCGCTTCAAAACCAATTCGAGGCGACGCCAAGGTATTGGTCCGTCATGAATCCATCCTATGAGGTGGATTTCCTGATCCAGCGGTACAATGATATCATTCCGATCGAAGTTAAATCGGAGGACAATGTAAAGAGCCCCAGTCTGAAGAAGTACAAGGAGAAATTCAGTGATCAGGTAAAGCTTCGTGTCCGGTTTTCTCTTGAAAACCTGAAGCTTGATGATGATTTGCTTAATATTCCATTGTTTATGGCTGATTTTACCGACGGACTGATTGGCATCGCTCTGAAGCAAATTGGATAGATGCAGAAAACCCCTCCATTGACACCGGCAAATGAAAAGTAGTAGAGTAATATTACCGGATAAAATAATTTTATAATTTGCACCATATAAGGAGGAGTGATTGAATGTATACCTGCAGTCTGGACAGAATGAAGGACAAGATCTCGACCTTCAGCAAATTCGGTGACGCCGGCCACGGCGGGATCACCCGGTACTCCCTTTCCCCTGAAGCCCATATGGCCAGGGATGAATTCGTCAAGAGAATGAAGGCCATCGGCGCAACCATCGAAACCGACGACATGGCCAATGTCTACGCCACGATCCCGGGCTCCGAGCCGGGCCTGAAAAGGATCGTCATGGCTTCCCACTGCGACTCGGTCCGGAACGGCGGCAACTACGACGGCATCCTGGGCGTCATGGGCGCGATGGAAGTCCTCGAAACAGTAGCCGCAGAGAAAATTCCCCACAGGCATCCGCTGACGGCGATGATCTGGACCAATGAGGAAGGCTCCCTCTATCCGCCGGCGATGATGTCCTCCGGCGTTGTCTGCCACGACTACCTGCCGCCGGATATTGGAAAGAAATTCGTCAAGGAAAACATGCTGGCCTCCAAAAGCGTCGTCGACAAAGTCAGCACCTTCGGGCAGGCGCTGGACGCCAGCCCATACAAAGGCGACATCAAGAACAGGCTGAATCCTGAAGAATACATGGCCATGTTCGAGCTTCATATCGAGCAGGGACCGATCCTGGAAGACGCGAAAAAGGACCTGGGCGTCGTCACCTGCGTGCTGGGCATGTTCAACTACAGGATCAGATTCTACGGCCAGTCGGACCATGCCGGCACGACGCCGATGCACAAGAGGCAGGACGCGCTGTTTGCCGCCGCCAAAGCCCTGTGCTACCTGCATGAAGAGATCGACAAGCTGGGCAGGCCGGAGCTCGTCTATACCACCGGCGAGATCGTCTGCCACCCCTGCGTCCACACCGTCATTCCGGACCTGATCGATTTTTCCATCGACGTCAGGCATGAGGATCCCGAAGTGCGCAAGCAGGTACTGGAAATCATCAAGACCCTGGACGGCAAGATCATCGAGAAATGTCGCTGCGAGATCGAGATGATGTGGCAGAGGGACACCGTCTATTTCAACAAGGAACTGGTAGGCTATGTGAAGGAGAGCGCCGACGAGCTGGGGCTTTCAAACCAGTACATCAACAGCGGCGCCGGCCACGACGCCCAGTTCGCGTCCTACATGATGCCGACGACGATGATCTTCGTGCCATCGAAGGACGGCCACAGCCACTGCGAGCCGGAGTACACGCCGCCTGAACAGTGCACCGCTGGCGCCAGCGTCATGCTGAACGCGGTCCTCAAGACAGATAAAAAATAGGCAGTTTCAGATATCCACTGCATAACTGCGTGCGGTGTCGCCAACTGCAACAATATTGCCGATATTTGATACAAAAGAGACGCGCCTTGTCAGGCGTGTCTCTTAATATTTACGGGAGTATGCAAGATAACAGTATTGGAGTGCCGGCTCTATTCACCCCTTTATTCGCCGCGCTTTTTCCGCTGCTCCCAAAAGGCGAACGACGTGTACAGATTGGCGTAGCATGTGAGAAAAACGCCGATTATGGCTATGCCGATACCGATATAAAAAAGCATTGCGTCAGCCCCTGTCTTCCATCTCCAGCAGCACTTTCTTCGCCTTGTAGATCTCGTCCTCGTCAAACACCCTGAAACCGGCCTCCCGAAGAAGCTGGACCGCCCGGCCCTGACCGGGGATCTTCGTGTCCGTGAAGGTACCGTCATAAATGAATTTGCTGCCGCAGGACGGGCTGTCCTCCTTCATGATGGCGAAAGCCACATTGTTTTCGACTGCCAGCCGCAGAGCCTCCCGGGCGCCTTTCTCGTATTCTTCGGTCACATCCTGCCCGGTGCAGGCCATGACCTTGTCGCCCACCCTTTGGGAATCGGGCCTCGGGATCGCGAGCCCGCCGAAAACCTCCGGACATATGGGGATCAGCCGTCCTTCCTCCTTCCATTTGAGAAAGAGCGGATCGAGGCAGGGAACGTCGCCGTCGTCATAACGGACATGGTCGCCGTAAAGGCAGCCGCTGACAAGGATTTTTTTCATAAGAGCAAAGACCTCCTTTGGCACTTTTAACTTCATTGTAGTCCTTTGGCGGCGAATGTAAATATGGCGGGAAGCCAGCCATAAAGTTTTTTTTCGCGCTGCCGATATATTAGCTGTAAAATATCGTATTTCGTATTCCGGGGAGGGATGCCCATATGTCGAACACCATCAGCAATATCCAGAGAAGCAGCGCAGCGTACAAAATAGATGCAGAGCAGAAAAGTAAAAAATCCGAAGAGGCACAGGGAAATCAGGCAGTAAAGAAGACCGACTCCGTCGTTATCAGCGGAAGCATGGAGACGCCGGTCACCTATACGAAAGCCGGCAACAAGCTCGGCGTCGAAGACGTCAGGGAAATCAAAGGCCAGCAGCAGCAGAATCTCGAACATCTGAAGAACCTTGTTCGCAAGCTGATCCTGGAGCAGAAGAAGAATGCCGGGGCAGGCGGCGCCGCAGACGATCTTGATATCAGCGGGATACTGGAGGCAGACGACATCGCAGCGCCGGCGGGACTTGAGGGCGCCGAAGGAACCGATGCCGCAGCGGCTGCCTCCGGAACCGGCGCCGCCATGGCGGATGACTGGAGCGCGGAAGCGGTCAGCGACCGTATCGTCGATTTTGCGATCTCCATATCCGGCGGCGACAAATCAAAGCTGGACAGCCTGATCGCCGCGATCGACAAAGGCTTCGAGCAGGCGTCGCAGGCCTTCGGAAAAGAACTGCCGGACATCTGCAACCAGACCCACGATTTGATCATGGAGAAGCTGGACAAATGGAGCAAGGAAGAGTAACAATAAACAGCGATTGAAATAAATTCTCAATCGCTGTTTTTTAATAGCGGAATACAAAAGAGTCAGTTGCTCAGGCCAGAATGTCCAAGATGCTGCCTGGCGCCGTCTTGCCGCCTGCGTTGGCGGCTGCCACCGCCGCGGATTTGATGGACGCTTCCGCTGGATCCGTCTGGTTCTGCTGGTTTTGGATCCGCTGGATCTGCAGTTGGAGCTGCTGGATCTGTGTCTGTATCAGCTCGACCTGGGTCTGCTTCGACTCCGCATCGCCTTCGCTCTGCTGAATGTCCGTGATCCTGTCCTGAAGCTTTTCGATCTGGGACTGGAGCGCTTCGATGCGCCCTTGGCTGCTTGTGTTCTGTGATACGGTTCTGGCAAGGGAAGCCGATGATACGCCGGCCAGCGATGAGATATGCATCAGAGACACCTCCTTTAAGTAATTCATATACATATTATCGAACGATACGGATAAAAATTTATGGCTTTGCCGCAAATTTTTTTATTGAGTGTGATTGCTTTGTGACCGGATGATGTCAAACTTAATATTGCACGGCAATGCGCCGGAATCAGAACATTCGTCCCGTCACAGACCGTGACAGATACCGTTGCTTGTTTTTCAACGAAAGATTTATTTCTAGACCAGAGGAGCGCATGATGGATTTTGGCGACAAGCTTGACCTATTGATGAATATCTGCACAGTCAGCAACAGCGACCTTGCCAGGATCGTCGGCCTCGACGCATCCTTCGTGAGCCGCCTGCGCCGGGGAGAGCGGCCGCCGTCATCCAGGCAAAGCTATATCCGGCCCATGGCTGATTATTTTGCGAGGACATCGACCGGAGACCTCCAGAGGATGGCCCTTTGCGAAATCATGAATTTGACGGCTGCAAGCTACCCGCAAGATGCTGGGCGGATTTCCGACTTGATCCATAGCTGGCTTCTTGAAACGAAACGAGAAGGCGCTAACGTCGAGGATTTTCTAAACCATATGACATCATTGCCTGTTAAAAGCTGCAGTCATTCGCCAGGCCTGTTGATTGACCTTGGTCCAGACGCCTTCAGCCGATCCACCGATACGCCCGACGCAAAGGTAGAGGTCTATTATGGTCTGGAGGGCAAGCAGAAGGCGCTGATGTCGTTTTTGAAGCTGGCCGTTCTCAGCGGCAAACCCAGGACGCTTCTGATACACAGCAGCGAGGGGATCGAATGGCTGATGCATGACAGAGAATTCAAGCCACAATGGACTGCGCTCCTTATGAAGGCGATCGGGATGGGCTATCGGTTCAGGATAATACACACCGTAAAGCGCAACAGGGAAGACATGCTGGCGTCGATACGAGAATGGATACCGATCTATATGACCGGCGCTTTCGAGCCGTTCTATGATCCCGGAAGGCAATACGGTATTTTCGGCAGGACACTGATGATAGCGCCAGACGTCGCCGCGTTCAGCTCTTCTTCCATAGGGGAGGGCATCAGAAATGCAGCGAATTTTGTGTATAGAGACCAAAAGGTAATTGAGGCGTTCAGGCATGAATTTGATGATTACCTCAGGATCTGCAGGCCGCTGATGAGGGTGTTCACCGAAAGCAGCATGACCGGATATGCTGATATGTTCGTCGAGTTCGACAGCGCTGAGGTGGACGGCATCATCAAGACGGACACACTGTCGTCCATATCGATGCCGATGGAAACAGCGGCTAGCCTAAGCGAAAACCGCAGCTTTGCCGAGCGGACCGAGCTTCTGTTCTATCACCAGAGCAGGATCCGCAGCATTGAAAAACGGCTGCGCCGATGCACATTGTCTGAAATAATCACGCTGCCGGATACCGCGCTCCTGAATTCTGGGAAGCTTGAGACGACCTTCTGCGATACGCCGTCGCCCGCATATTATTCAAATGCCTACACGCCGGAAAGCTACCGCGCCCATCTTTTAAACATCATCCGGATGCTGGAAAACTATGCGAATTATCATGTGTATTTGTCCGAGACCCCTTTATTTCCGGGGAGCGTGATCTATGCAAAGGAGCATACCGGCGTCCTGATCAAGAGGACGTCCCGCCCGTCCATGATATTCGGCATCAGCGAAGCGTCGCTGGCGGATAGCTTCATGGAGTATATGGAAAGCGCGGCAAGCAGCCTTGCCCTTGGCAAAAGCGCCGGTCACAAAAAGAAAATCATCGCCACTCTGAGACGTTATGTGGAAAGCATTGAAATCTGAGGTTTTGAAGCTGTCATTGTTTGTGTCACGAAAAACCTGTGACCACAAAATATGGGATTTTATAAGGATTCTTAGTAAAAAAGCAATTTAACTATTAAAATGCAACAAAATTGTAACGTCTTTGCGCCAATAAGTGTTTGCGGACATGAGTAAAATAATCTATAATCAAATAATAAATGCATTCGCGGCATGTTGCGCGAAAAGATGGAGAAAAACCATAAAATATTGCGAAATCAAGTCTTCTGAGACTCTCGTGAGACTTGAAGGTGTTAAAATCAAATCCCAAGGTGGAGAAGTCCACCTTAATTGTCACAAGCCGGACCCTGGCCCCAAAACCCACAAACCAATCAGCAAAATGGCATTATTTGTATAAATATTCCCTACAGTCACACGATAATACTAATATAAGAGTATCTTTGCAAAACTAGTACGATGATGGAGAGTGTAAGATGCAGGAATACAAGTGTACGGTACAACAGAGCGATGGGAAGGATATTAAGGGATTTCTCATTAAAAGCGTAAACGACTATGATCTGGCTTTTAAGCTTAAAGTGAAGAATTTGTTTCTTGTCAGCCATGAGACGCATGAATGATTATTCAAGGAAAATGGAGTGTGGGATATGCAAGAATATGTATGCACATTAAAAAGAAGCGACGGTAGTGTCATCAAGAATTTCAAGACCAAGGCCGAGAACGAGTCCTTACTGATACAGCAGATCAAGGCGGACGGTTTATTTCTGGTCAGCTTCAAAGAGATCGAGGCGCGGAAGGATATCGTCGGAGGGAACAGGGTTATACTTAAGACCAAGGATATCGCGATGCTCTGCAGACAGCTGTCTTCCATGCTGACAGCCGGTGTAACGCTAGTAAAGGCTTTGAACATACTCTATCTGCAGATGGAGAAGAAGAATATCAAGGAAGCCATCAAAAGGCTTTACGAGTCGGTCCAGAGAGGCGATCAGCTTTCGGAGGCATTGCGCAAGCAGACCGGTGTTTTTCCTGAAATCATGATCAGCATGGTCGAAGCGGGAGAAGCAAGCGGCAGGCTCGATCATGTGGTGACAAAGCTGGCTGAGCAGTTCGAAAAGGACGTCAAGCTCAAGAACAAGATCCAGACAGCCATGACCTATCCGATTATCTTGGTCGTTTTGGCAACAACTGTCGTTCTTATATTGGTCACCCAGGTTCTTCCAATCTTTATGGGCATGTTCGCCGATTCAGGCATGACCTTGCCGCTCCCGACACGAATCCTGATCACATTTTCTGATATTCTCAGGGGGTATTGGTATCTGGTGATCGTCGGCATCGGCATTCTGATCCTCGCTTTCCGCACCTATATTTCGACAGAGTCCGGATTGCGTAAATACCATGCGCTGCTGTTCAAGATCCCGGTTGTCGGGAATACCATCGTGAAAATATCTGCGGTCCGTTTCACCAGAACGCTGGGAACGCTGCTGTCAAGCGGCATGACGCTTATCCAGTCGCTGGAGATCGTTATAAAGGTTGTTGGCAACCGAGTGATCATGGATGCGCTTGATGTCACAAAGGAGGATATACGCAAGGGCATGAGCCTTTCCCAGTCCCTGCGTAAGGTATCTTCGCTGCCGCCCATGGTATACTCCATGATCGGTATCGGCGAGGAATCAGGCACCATGGAAAAGATGCTCGATAAATGCGCGGAATATTATGATGATGAAGTTGAAAACGCCATACAGAAGCTTGTTGGCCTACTGGAGCCGCTGCTGATCGTCACGATGGGCGTGGTCGTAGGGTTCATCATCGTCGCAATGATCCTGCCCATATTTGATATTTACGGTTCTATTTCATAAGCAATCATATTTGTTATACGGAGGTGACATCTTTGAACTCATTATTATCGATCGACATCGGCACCAGGAATTTTCATATCGTTGAGGGAACCAGCAACAGAAACAATGTCACAATAACCAGAGCAGCCAGCTTCGAGATCCCTGAAGGCTGCATCCACGAAGAATTCATCGACAATGAGGACCGTCTCGTGGAGCAGATAAGGGATGCGATCCACAAAACGGGCTTTAGCGCCAAGGAGGTCGTTCTGACGATCAACGCCTGCAACGCCATTGTCAGGGACATGGATTTTCCGGACGCCAAGCCGAAGGAAATCGACAGCATGATTCGGAACGAGCTTTACCAGACGTTCAATGTGTTGACTACGGACGTCATCCAATACAAGATGATCGAGCGGGTCACAAACGACGTGGGTGTTTCGCTGAACCGCTACAGAGTCTGCGCAATTGACGCGGATCTTGTGGACAGCTATCACAACATCATCCAGGGATTGCGCATGAAGACTTTGGCGATGGATATCAACACCAACGCGATCGACAAGCTTTTCTCGGGAAATATCATCATAAACGAAAATCCGTTGGACAACGAGGCGGTAATGCTGATCGATGTCGGTGGTGTTTTTACGACAATTTATATTTGCACCGCCGGCAAGCCTTTGTTCTACAGACATCTTAAGATAGGCTCCTCGGAGATCGAGAAAATCATCGGGGACAACACTGTCGTTCCGGTCGCCGAAGCAAGACGCATGAAAGAGGAAGGATATGATTTCTTTTCAAATGCCGATAATGATGCGCAGAAATACTTCGAGTTACTGAAACCTTATTTCTACCGCTTCAATGACGAAATTAGAAAGATCATAAGTTTCTACTCCAGCAGGAATAACGCAGCGCCTGTAAACCGGGCCTATCTGTTCGGCTCCGGCAGCCAGCTCACAGGCTTGACGGACTATTGGTGCATGAATTTGAATATGCCTTTCGAGCGGATCCGTTCACTGGCGAACATAAAAACAGGTAGCTCGGGGCAGCTTGATCCTGCCCATATTAATGCAGCCGGCGCGCTGATCAGATATTAGGACGGGAGGGAAGCACTGAATGAAGGATTATAATTTTTTTATTGACTATCAGAAGAAAAAGGGCGCCACTATCAACGTCAAATCCCCGTATTTCATCGGCGCGGTCATTCTGCTCATAGTTGGCGCCATCAGTTGTGGCCTTCTGGTGGCCAATCAGCTGATGGTCCAGAAGATCGAGGATTTGAAGCAGGAAGCCGCTGCCGTCACCGCCAGCGAGGACTTCATCGAGGCCAGCAGGCTGAAGGAAAGCATCGACGCGATGAATCAATACGAGAGAAGCGCAGCCGCCATACAGAAGAAATTCGATGAAAGCAACGTGATCGGCACGGATCTTATCAAGGCTATCACAGCCAAGGTTCCGTCCACAGTGTCGATGTCCTCTTTCGATATGGACAATGCGGGCGCCAATTTCAGATTCAATGTGCCGAATAGAAAAGCAGCGGCGGAGCTGCTGCTGAGCTTGAAAGATACCGGGCTCTTCCAGGAGGTGGCCCTGAACAGCATAACCCCGGGATCGGAAGAAACGGGCGGGCTGATCGCGGAAATCAGCACAGTCATGAAAGCAGGTGAGGCAGAATGAAGAAGAAGGGACTGATAACCAATCAGAGGGATAAGAATCTTCTGGTCATATTGTTGACATTTATCATCGCTTTTGCATGCTATTATTTCATTATTGATCCAGCCATGCAAAAGGGCGAGCTGCTCAAGCAGGAGGTTGCCGGGGCTGAGGAGGAATTGGCCCGGGTCAACGACATCATGGAGCACCGCGCAGATTATGCCAGGGACGAAAAGAAGCTGAGAGAACGGCTCATCGGAGAATACAGCAATTTCTTCTACGACCTCAATCAGGAGCGCATCCTCAACAAGATGGACTTGCTGATGACAGCTACCGGCTTCGCGGTAAATTCCTACTCGCCAATGCCGACTGTCGCAGCCCCGATCATAATGGCAAAACCGGAATACACGCCATTGAGCTATCCGCTGCTTGACATCGCGGCGAAGTCCAATCCTTCGCTTATCCCTGCACAGAGTACAGAGCCGTCTGTTGCAGAGGCCGCGCCGGACGCGGATGCGTCGGTGAACAACGTTTCGGATGAAGAGATGCAGGAGACGGAGACAGAAGCGGAGCCGGCGGCCAATGAAGCGGCGCTGGACGCGATCCCCACGTCGGACGTTACGCTAGGCTTTTCAGGCGCTACTTATGAAGGAGCCATGGCTTTCATGAAATCCCTCGAAAATATGGACAAAACCGTAATCGTGCGCAATATTTCGATGAGCAAGGCCGAAGCTGGTATCGACGGGCAGATCGTCCTGACCTTCTATTCGCTGCCTCAACTTGATGATTCGAGCAAGGATCTGCTGAAATTCCTGCCGGTTATACCGAGAGGCAAGGCCAATCCTTTCAACTGAAAGCAGTGCGGGCACGGTGGCATATGTACATCGCGCCCCGGAAATGGTATAATATTAATCAATTATCTATTGACACATTTTCGATGAACGAGGTGGGTGGTGATCCAGATGAACGGCACATCAGAGGGTTTGAACAATAAAAAAGGAACGGCCATGATATTCGTCATGGTCGCCATGCTGATCGTATTCATGATGATCGCGATCGCCACAGGTGTCACGCAGGCAAACCTTCGGCAGGCGGCGCATCAGGAGAAGGGCATAAAGGCCTACTATATCGCCCGATCCGGCGTCGAGCTGGCATATGAGGCGCTGCTGACGACGACGCCGAGTCTTCTTGACCAGTTTGCCTCCGGTACGATCACAACGCTGACAGAAAACGACGTCGATTTTGAAGAGGGAACGGCGGACGTGACGGTGACCACCTCCGGGACCGGGGACACAAAGAAAATCATCATCACTTCCGTCGGAACATTGGACAGCACCGGCGAAACCAGAACGGTCACAATGCAATTTTATATCAAATATGATGATTATCCCGATATGGAATGGTCTTATTGACCAGGCACCGGTGTATTGGCACAGAGGCGGGTAGGAATGCGAGGTGCTGAAAATGATGATCAAGAAACGTAAAGGACTCACAATAGTCGAGCTGATGGTCACGATCATTCTGATCGGGATGGTGGTGACGCTGGCGGGTTCGCTGTTCAATTTCTCATCCAGAGCGGAAAAAATAACCGTAGACGAGTACGATCTGCAGGCTGAAGTGCGGCTAGCCACTGAAATACTCAACAAGGCGATCCGCAATGCTTCGGTGACCTTCACGATCAGCGACGAACTTTTCGGAGAAGCTAAAAAGGCAAAGTGGAGCTATTTCGGCATCGAGGGCAACAAGGAGATCGTCCAGTATATCTGGAAGCCGGATCCCTTGAATCCGGATACCGGCACGCATGAAAGGCATGTGCTTGTGAGCGCCAGCGATCGCGTCAGCTACAATCTTTATTTCAAGCAGAACATCGACAACACCAGACTCCTTGAATTCGATCTGGACTGCTACATAGACGGCCAGGAGGTCCGAAAGATCGGCATTTCCACCGAGCTTGAGGCGTTGAATTCCGTAGCGGTGGAAGATGGCGGCAGCGAGGAGGACCCGGCGGTGGCCATCGCTTACCGAAGCGACCCGAAGCCGTCGCCTGAAACCGTGACGACCCATAACGAGGTCCAGATCGCCGTTGCTTTGGTGCTTGACGACTCGGGCAGCATGGAATTCGACATGGATGGCCACAATAATTATGATCACAACTTCGACAGTGACAACGTCCGCAAGGATATCCTGAAGGTCCAGGCGAAGCAACTGATCGACAAATTCGCGGCGATGGAAAATGTGCAGGTCTGCATCGTGCCCTTCGCCAAATCGGCCAACAACACAGGGGCGATGATGGATGCGACTACATTCAAGAGCGCTCTGAAGCACGATATCGACAACCTTTCGGCCAACGGCGGCACAAATACCGGCGACGGCCTTAGGCGCGGGTATCATGTCTTGAACAATTACAACCTGGCCAATCCCGGTGAGGAGATCGTCAACTACATCATACTGCTGTCCGACGGAAATCCGACCTACTATAGCAGAAAGAATGGAAACTACATCATTCACGAGAATGACATCAATGAAAACAATGACGTAGAGGGAACGGGACGGCAGGAAGAGCCAAATATGTCCAACAGCGTAAATTATGTCAATTATATTGGCCAGAATCTTGTCGTCGGTAAAGCTATAGACATCAAAACCTTCGTCATTGGCTTTTCAAATGTACCGACTGAGATCAACAGAGCGGAGAACATAGCAGAGCACGCCTGCACCAGCGTAACCAATCCGGTGCGATATGGAACCTATTATGAAGCCGGCAGCGAGGTCGAATTGGAGGATGCCTTTACAGATATTACCCAGACCATCCTGCAGGAGACGTGGCATATCTATGGGCCTTATTGACAGGCGCAAAGAAGGTGAAAAACATGCGTAACAAAAAAGGACTGACCTTGGTGGAGGTCATCGTATCCATCGCGCTGATCGGCATCATAGCAGTGGGCATGATCCCCGCGTTTGCCGCTCAATTCAGGATGACGGTCGACACGAAGGATGTCACGATCAATTCCTTCAATGCCCAGGCAGCCATCGAAAACGTCATCCATGAATTGAAGGACGCACTGCTCGCCCCCACGCCTGACATATCAGGCATCGATGGCGCCAGCACCAAAGACTATACGATTTTCGGGCGCAGCGTCACCATGTATAAGCTGGTGACCCTGTTCCCGGATAATGCCAATAAGGATCTATATTTGTTCATGTCCCAGAAGTTGGCGCAAATGGAGAAAAAACAGCTTCTTGTCGCCACGGGGGTCTGGATCGACATATCTGACGACGCGGTGGACAAGGTAGCGGACATGAAAAAGGATCCGTCGCCGACCCTGACCGGTAAATTTGACGCCAATTCAGATGAAAATTGGTATGTCAATGTCTATAAATGGTATGTCTCCAAGGAGGGCAATCCGAATCCGGTCTTCCCGGACGATTATGAGATGATCCTGATCCACGGCGTCACACCGCCGAATCTTGCGGATCTGTCCAACTATGTCAACCGGTATATCGTATTCACAGTGACGCCGGTGGACATCCACGGTGTCAGGGGCAATGAGGTCAGCAGCACGAACCGCGTATATGTGCTGGGCGAAGAATGGCGCTCCGGTGTCTTCGCATGGATCGACAAGAACGATGATATCAGCTTTGCGGACGAAACAGACGTTGATATCCTGAAGCTGCAACTGCAAAAGTACTTCGACTCCGCGGAGGAATTCCTGGATCCGGCCCATCCGGATACTGTGATTGATCCGAGCGATGGCTCACTGTATGTGCCGATGTGTATTGACAAGGCTTACGGCGATACGGTCGGTCCTATCGAGATCAGCGGGACTGACGTGGCAGACTGGCTTGTGGATAAGAGCATCAATCTTGCCACGGACATCACTGTCGAAAATGGAAAGGGCATCGATCTGACCACGCGGGACGGCGATATCACGCTGTATCAATACATCCTGATCGATCAGGATACGGGCGATGCGGTCTTTGACGCCGAGGGCTTCCCGACGCTGATTGAAAGCGGGCCTACGCTCAGCGCACCGAACGGCGATATCGCCTTAACGACAGAGGGCAAGGGCAATATCAATCTGCAGGATTATACCACGCTCATCGGGCAGGATATCGGACTGGCATCCCACGGGCCGATGAAGCTCTTCGGCAGTGCACTGAGATCCTCAGGGAACATAAATCTCGACAGTTCCACGGGAATAGCATACGTGGGCAACAGGGACATCTATATTGAAGATTCGCTGCTGGAGCTTGACAGCGATTATACGGCGGGCAGGACCGTCACGATGAATTCCAGAGATGCCATCGAGATGGATGCGACGGAGATTGCAGGCAACAGCACCGCGGCCAGCTATCTGGATATGACGGCGCCGGACGGTATTACGCTCAATGAAGCGAACTTCAGCCATATTAATATCCGGTTCCATGACGACGCAGTCATGACCGGTGGCGGCTGGGACAGCGGCTATAATGTCAGTGTGGATAATGACGATACAATAACCTTTATCAAAGGGACGGGAAAGGTCCTCAATGCCGGAAGCCTCGATCTTGGAGATACCGGTGAGGTCAATTTCGACTATTCGAACGCAACAGATCTGACAAATCCGCTCCAGATCAATCTCGAGGGCGATGACGACGAAATCACGGTCTCGACAAATTACGGCAGGAATGTAGGCTACGCGGATGCGGAATCATCCATGTCGGTATCCAACGCGGGCGTCTACGAAGATCTTGGAAGCGGGAGCACGAACCTGGAATTCACTGCCAACAAGACGGCGGGCAGCATCATGAACCTCAGCACACTGCGATATGACTTCGACGGTATCGACACGATTTCAATCAACGGCACTGCCAGCGGTCCCGTGGGCGCCATCGTCAAACTGACAGTCCGGGATAAATATACCGACAACCAGGTCTATGCGACGATCACCTTCACGGTGACGGCGCCGACAGGCGGCGGCAACGCCGATATAACCATCAACGGGACACTGATGCATACCGTTATATTCCAGGATTGGAACGGCACGGTCCTCAAGACCCAGTCGGTAGCTCATGAAGAGAGCGCGACACCGCCGGCGTCTCCTGTCAGGTCAGGCTATGTCTTTGCCGGATGGGATACGGATTATTCCAGCGTCACCGGCGACCTGACCATTACGGCGCTCTATACGCAGGCTCAGAATACCGTCACATTCGATTACTTTTATGGCAGGCAGCATATGACTCAGACGCAGTATGTCTATTACGGCGCCAGCGCGACACCGCCAGCCAACCCGCTCCGAATCGGCTACAACTTCGCCGGGTGGGACAGCGACTACACCAATATCACCGCGAGTGTGACGATAACGGCCCAGTACACGGCGGACAATTCCCTGACGCTCTATCTAGACGCTTCGGCGCTAACGGGGCTGAATAACAACGACAGCATTCAGACCTGGGCCGATCTGTCGGGCAAGAGCAACAACATGTCGCAAGGGACCAACAACAGGCGGCCGAAATATCTGGCAAGCTCCATCAATGGCAAACCGGCGGTCGTATTCGACAGGGACAACAACAGCGACTATATGACCGGCAACAGTCTGGGAAGCTATGTGTCCAGCAGCGCCTATACCACTTTTGTGGTAGGCAGGGCCGCCGATATCAATAATAGCAACATCGATAACAGAGGAAACGAAAATGAAGGCTTCTTCGGAGACAGTGCCGGAAGGCTCGCCATGTATCTCAAGGCATCAGGCTTTGCCGGGATATACAACGCGACAGGCACCGGCAACAACGATTACAAGCAGGCGCAGCAAAGCTACACAGAAGGGACCTGGAAAGTCTTCACGGCCAGCCTGGGCGGCGGCAATCTCAGCTTTGCCCAGAACGGCGGAGCAGCCACCACCGTTGCCTCGGGCAATTTGAACTACACGAACAGCGCCTTTGAGCTCGGCCGCGTCACTGAAATCGACAACGACCGCAACTATATGGACGGCCACATCGCCGAGGTCATTGTCTTCAACCGGGCGCTGAGCGCTGCGGAAAAGCAGTCCATCGAAGCCTACCTGAAGGACAAGTACGGATTATAAGTCCTGATTCTCTGAAAATGTTGGGGTGAGATCCCACGGAAATAAAATATGGACATGTTTTTCTGCGGGCGAGTGCGAATTCGCCCGCAGTTTTTAGTGGGCAGAGGGAATTGACGCAAGGGGGGGCATATTTCTACAAGGCATCCGATATTTATTCAATCAGCGGCTGCACGAATAGCGCGTTTGCAGGGCCGGTGGCTATTTCGACAGCGTCGGCCGATCCAAAAGGGGAAAGCTGCAAAGTCAACGTTAAAGGCACTGTTGCAGCAACCGGTATTTCAATGATTCGATGAACAGATATTCAATGAAAATCTAAAATGGTGATTCTGAGAAGTTGCATATAATTTCAACCTTACTATGTCGATTACAAACCCGCAACTTGGATTTCAAACAACAACAGTCATGACCGAAGATGGAGGATTCCTGGCAGCATGATTCGTGCCAGTGGCCAGGTCAGAGGGTCGGCGTTAGACCAGCCAAATAAGCATGATCAGTTGATACAATACTAAAAAACAGGCGGATCGTCCATCGGATGATCCACCTGTTGATGTTTCCCGGTTGTTATGATTTGGTTCCGCGTTGCGGTCGGCTTTCTCGTCAAATACCGGGTCGTCTATTCCTTCGAAGAGGTATAGAGTATTTTTCCGATCAGTTTCCCTGCGTCGTCAACGACATAGATGCAGTAATCTTTGTCGTCCCAAGATATGGCAAATTCCGTAGCGCCTGGCGTGTAGGGCGTCTGGTTTTCCCGCACCTTGCCGGCGGTGATCAGATCGTCCGGCGAGTCAGGCCGGGCGTCCGGGTTGTCCTTGAGAAGCTCGTCGATGCTGTGGGCGACGACGCCGGCGTAATGAGAATCGACGGACTGCTTGAGGCTGAAGGTTATGGAACCGAGATAGGGCGCCAGCAGCATCAGGATGAAGCCGGCAATGGCCAGAACGATAACGATGATGTTGAGTGAAAAGCCGCTTCGAAAAAGGTAGGGTCGTGATCTGTTTTCCTTGATGCTTTTTTGCATCCGCATCCACCACCTGTAAAAAAATTGCGGGATATCCGGCCGGTTTCTCCCGGTGATTATTCCCGCTGGATAATTAATTATATAATATTTTGGCCATAAGTAAACGCTTTTTTATACAGGTATCTTCGGAGGATCCTCAATACTGCATACCGGCGGTTTCCAAGTCGGCGTCCGCCAGTATGGCAGTAGACGCGCTTTCGCGGCCGGCAAAGAAACCGGCTGGCGTATCGATGATTACGCCGCCGTCGTCTTCAACGGCGATATTTGCCAGCGGCACTTCGGAAATGTCCGACGTCTGCTGATTGGTTGGCCAATCATGGTGCTCTTCGTGATAAGCGTCCATGGCGGTAGCCGCCTGTTTGGCCTGTATGAGAGCCTCCGATGCTGTCGCCTTGTCGGTGAAGCCATAGAATTTAGGGATCATGATGGCGGCAAGGATGCCGATGAGTACTATGACAATAACGATTTCAACGATGGTGAAGCCTTTGATTCCCTGTGTTATATTGTTTTTTTTCACGATCGGCACCTCCATGCATGCTGTATTAAGAATGATTCGTATGCTGTATCCTTGATCGTAAATGAATGGGGGGCGTGTTGCCATTTAAAACTGCGGGCGGGTTTAGGCCCGCCCGCATAAGAATATGGATATTTCTTATTTACCGAAACCACAGACAAACATTTGGTATAAGCCGTTATTTCAGCTATTATACGCTAAAGTCCGCTAATGATCCGCGATTCGCATACATTTTTTTAGTTATCAGTCATGGTTGTAACAGATGAATTACGATCCGCACGTCCTGCAGAGAAGCTGCCGATATCTACAACAAATCCGCCATCAGCTTCTACATCATCAATCTGAGCACCATCAACTCCTGATAATGTTGGGAGCGCTGTATCCGCAGCTGTCATTTGAGCAGCAGTCATATTTGAATTAGGATTCTGCATATTTTCGGCCATCCAAGAGTCAAGAGCTGTAGCTACTTGCTTAGCTTTAACGACTGCATCTGTTTGCCTTGCTTTATCCGTAAATCCGGTGAATTTCGGGATCAGTATGGCGGCCAGGATGCCGATGATGACGATAACGACGATCAGCTCGATAAGAGTGAAGCCTTTCTTATTTTTCTTCATTTTTTTGTTCATGATTATTCCTCCTTTTGATTTTGCATTGCAGTTTCCCGCAGCATCTTACTAGTTGTAATATAATTATACCGTCCGGATTTTTTTTTAGACACCTTAATTCTGGATTTTATATACTTATTTAGAAAATTTCTTCAAGCCGCCCGGCTTGTAAAAATCAGATAAAAAAAGTGTCAAAGCTTCCGGAGTCTGATATAATGTTACCAATGAAAAGTCATAATACAGTCACAAACAAATGCTATTTTCTTCTAATTACATGAATTATTATTACTCCAGGGAGGGTTTTGACTGATGGATGTTCTTTCTTTTGATCTTCTTATGAATATCAAGCCTGCCGTGCTGGCCGCGGCCGGCTTTCCTTTTTTGGCGGCGCTGGCCGTCTGGCTCTTGTTCTATAAATGGTACGACGACGGTTACCTGGCGCATTTGACTGCGGCGCTTTTAAAGGCGGCGGATGCCGGGGAAGCCTGCGAAGGCGCTTCGATGGACAATCTTGAGGTCCTTGATGCGGCTGTCGATTATAGCGCCCCCATTTTTGCGGGGACGTGGAAAAGGATGAAGAGCCAGCTGGAGCGGCAGTTCGCGGAGGGGCTGGTGCCGGAGGCGAAGGCCTTTTTCAGCGAAAACGCCCTGATCACGCTGCCAGGCGGAAGACGGGCGATGGGCGCATTATGGGGCGCGGTCGCGGGGTTTGTCCTTCTGGCGGTTTTGCTGCCTGCGGCGGTGTCGCTGATTTTATACGGCATGGCGGATCAGGGTGCCTTGCTTTGCGGGATCTGCGGAGCGGTGCTGGTCGTCGCGGGGCAGCTGATTTTCGTTATGGCCGACCAGAAAGCGTACAGGCGGGCCTTGATGAGCTTCAACCGCTTTACGGAGGTGTTCGATACCGTGCTGCCGGTGGCGGGCGCATTGTCTGGAGCCGCGTTGCTGCTGAAGGCGACCAATGACAGCAGGGAGACAATATTACAGGCGACTTCTTCCATGACAGCGCGGATCGAGTCGGCGGCGTCTTCAATGACGAACAGTCAGGAAGCCGCGGCGGCGAGGATCACGGATAAATTTACGGAATTTGCCGATGGCGGCGTGCTGCCGGCGCTCAGGGACGCGGTGCGGGAGATCACGGACAGACATATCGTGCCGTCGCTGACGGATATTAGAAGACACCTCGATACGTCGCTTACAGATATAAGAGAATTACTGGATACGACGCTGACGCGTTTTACGGAGCGCCAGGAAAATGGCATGGCCGAAATGACCTCCTCCTTTGCGGCTAGAATGTCCGATACGCTGGAGGTGCGAATGAGCAGCCTGGCGGAAGGGCTGGACGATGTGGCCGCGAAGATGGCATCCGCCGGCGAGACCTCGGAGCGGCAGATGAATGCCTCAAGAGAGTCTCTTGAAGCACTGCTTTCGTATTTGAACGCCGAATACCGCAGATTGATGGAGAAAGTGGATGAGAGCCTTGAAAGGCATATGAATAAGAGCAATGAGCAGGCAGCGGGGCTGCTGACGGGCATGGCGGACCAGCTTGGGGCGGCCTCGTCGGGGATCACCGGGCAGCTTGGCTTGCTGTCATCCGGGATCACGGAACAACTTGGCGATATGTCATCCGGGATCACAGGACAGCTTGGCGCCTTGGCGTCAGGCGTAACGGAACAACTTTCGGCGATGGCGGGTGAAACGCGGAACCAGCTCGCGCAGCTGGCAGGCGAGACCAGGAATCAGCTTTCCGTGCTGGCCGGCGAAACCAATACCAGCCTGGGCAGCCTGGCCGCGGAGACGCGGAAACATCTGGTCGGGCTGGCAGAGGAAACCAGCGCCCAGTACGGGGCGCTGGTTGAAGAGACGAGGACGCAGACCGGCGTCATGACGACAGAGATCAGCACTCGTTTCGGTACGCTGGTCGAGGAGATGGATGGCAAGCTGACAGGCATCATAGGCGCCATGGAAGCCGGCTTCAAAAATGAAATGGAAGGCTTTGAAAGCCTCATCGACGAGAACCGCGAGGTCCTGAAGCAATCCTCCGGCGTGCTGGTCCGGGCGGCGGAGCTGCAGGGCGAAGCGTCGGACAACAACAAAGCGCTGATTGTAAACGTCGCGGATATGGCAGGGTCGGTGACAAAATTCCAGACACAGACCGAAACCTTCATCCGAGAGCTGATGGATTTCTCCCAGCACAGCAGCAGGGCGCAGCTGAAGATCTCGGAAGATATCAACGCGGCTCAGATCAAGTTGGAGGAATCCCTCGAAAGCAGCATGGAGAAATACACCCAGCTCTCCGGGCTGATTTCCGGCATGATGAACGATATCACGGAGCGCATGAACGACGCCATGGCCGGCGCAGGCCGGGAGATCGCCAAGGGCATCAGCCAGGTCACCGTGGAGAACGCGGAGGCCATCTCAGCCCTGACGACGCAGGCACAGCAGCTTCGAGAGGATTATCTGCTCTATTTTGAAAGAATGGAAAACAGCACGAAGACAGCCATGGAGGATATGGATTACCAGATGCACAACCTGATCGGCATCATGAACGACGGCGTCAGCACCCTGCTGAAGGATACGGTGGAGGAAAACTCCAGCGTCCTGTCGCAGTACAAGGATCAGACGACGGAGATCCTGAGGGCCTTTGAGGAGCAAGCGATGAGCATCAGCCTGTACGCAAAGGAGATCAACATGGACATCAACGACCTGACCGCAGGCATCAAGGGCGCCGTGGAAGAGTTTACGGAAAAAATCAAGAACGGTGTCCGATCCACCATCGGGGAATTTGACGACGGACTGGCTGAAGTGACGGCACGGCTGGCCAATACGGTGGAAAGCATCAGCGATGCGATCGAGAATCTGCCGGCGGTATTGAACAGGAATTAAATCATGTTTGAAGACGTATTGAAACTGAAAAGCAGTATCGAAGCTTTGCGCGGCAGGTTTTTCGTCCCGTCGGAGTTTCCGTTCATCGATCCCGGCACGCTGCCGCAGGGTGCGCTTGCCATCGTGCGCGCGGCCAATACCCCGGCCCATGCGGCCAGCCGGTTAAGCGGCAGGCAGCTCGACGCGCTTCTTCTGGGATATCGGGCCATTGAAGACGCGGCGGATCAGGAGCTGGTCATGCGTGTCATAAGGAAACGCTTCAGCGGCAGGATCATCAGGCTGATCATGGCCCTGCTCCAGCAGGATCCCCATTCTGTGGCCTTGTGCCGACTGTGCAGCGCCATGCACGAAGAAGCTGACGAGCGGGATTCCTATCTGGACAGCGGAAGATTCATATGGACATTCGAAACTGACGGTGGCATGATCCCCTCGATCATTTCCTGGATCAATGAAAACCGTAAGGATATGGAAGTCTTCTTTACCGCCTTTCATATAGATCAATCGGCGCCACTGGCGGAGGAGATCATGTATAAATACCTTCCCGTATGCGGAAGGGACGGTTTTGAAACCAACAGGAAATACTTGAAACATATCATCGAAATCATGCCGGCGGCATCGCTGACGGAGTTGATCACAAACTATCTGAATGCCTTTGAACTGATGCAGTATCCAAGCGGAATCAACCAGACGATCTACGAGAAACTGGGGGATCCGTACCTTTCGCCAGAGTGGGAACCATACCCTATGAATCTGAGAGACCGTTTTGCACAATGGAAGTTCATCTATCTACTGAAAAAGAGAGCGGTCCGATATCCGGCAAAATTCGATGTGCTATCACATTACTACAAACATATCCGCAACTGTCGGATACTTGAAGACAGCAATATCATGGTCATCGATTTCGGAGAGGTGGTTGTGGCAGATCTTGAAGACAAGCCATATTCCTATTTTTATTCAAAAAAGGTTTTCGATCGGGAAATGAAGGAATGGGATGATCCGGACTTGCAAGTGGCGCCGACCTTTGCGCGCATCGATATCAAGCCTGTGACAGCGAGGGATTATATTATAGAAGCAATGGAGGACGACTGCATCCAGCTGGGCTACACCGGCGTCAGCGTCCTTTACATACAGGAGCTTTTAGACATCAAGCTGGGGCTGGAGCCGGATATGCGAGTAAAGAAGACCGGTGTCAGCTGAAAAGCGCCGCGATATCACTGCCAAACAGGAGAGATACGGCGATCCCGAAAACAAGGAACGGGGTAAAAGGTATTTTGGTGTCCGGCTCGGTTTTCTTGAACGCGAGCCGGATCGCGGCACAGACGCCGGCGCTCAGGGAAGCTGCCAGAAGGGCCAGCAGGATAAGTTTCCAGCCGGCGAAAAGACCAGCCGCCGCCATAAGGTGGATGTCGCCGTCGATGATATTATATCTGAAAACAATTGCGGCGGCTTGCATTGAGGCATAGCCTGCCGCAAGACCGATAAGCCCAAAATACCAGGGATGGCTCGAATATATTGTCTGAAGCAGCGCATAGGCGATGCCGAGGATCAAAACAGAAATCAGAAGCGATGCAGGAATTATTTGATATCTTAAATCGATCAGTGCTATAATGATAAATATGGAAAACAAGCAGGCGAAAAACACCGCACCCAGCGACAGCCCGTAGACCCGGAGGATCAGGATATAGCAGACCGCATTCAGAAGCTCGACGGCAGGGTAAACCAGCGAGATCCGCGATTTGCAGCGCCGGCACCGGCCGCGCAGCGCCAGCCAGCTGAAAACCGGTATATTGAGATACCAGGGGATCAGCGATCCGCAGGACGGACAATAGGAACGCCCTCTAACAATGGTTTTTCCGATTGGGATCCGGTAGATGCAGACATTCAGGAAGCTGCCGATCAGCAAACCTAATATAAAGACGGTCGAATCAACCAGGATCGTGTCCGCGGCCGGGGATGCGGCTGATATCATCTGTCATTCCTCCTGTGGCGCTATCACGCACCTTATATGTTATCATAATTGATTATTATTACAATATAAAATAAATAGTATGGAGATGTGGTTATGAGCGTAAAACACCGACGTTTAGGGGAAATACTGGTCGAAGCAGGATCCATTACCGTAAGTCAGCTGGAGGAAGCCCTCGAGCTATCAAAGCTCAGGGGAACGATCCTGGGAGATACGCTGCTGGAGCTTGGTTTCATTGACGAGAAGAGTCTCTTCAAGGGATTGGAGTTCCTGTTCCATGTGCCGTATATCGACATCAGCGAGATAATCATCGACAAGGATGCGACGAGCCGAATTTCCGAAACTCTGGCGAAAAAACATATCCTGATCCCCGTGAAAAAGGATGGGAATTCACTGACGGTCATCATGGCCGATCCGTTGAACTTCTATGCCATAGACGACGTCAAAAACGCATCCGGCATGGATGTGTCGGTTGCCATCGCTCCCAAGAAAGATATCCTGAACGCCATCGACCGCTATTACGGCAGTGAAATCGCTGAAAAAGCATTTGAGGATCTCAAGAAGGAATATAGCTCGCTCAATCTGGCCGGGCTTTCGGAGATATCGGCGGCGGAGGTGGCTAACGCGCCTGTCGTCCGACTCATCAATTCCATTCTTGTACATGCGATTAAATCCAACGCCAGCGATATCCATATCGAGCCGACAGAAAAGGATCTGCGGGTCCGTTTCAGGATCGACGGACAGCTTCAGGAAGTCATGACGTCGGCAATGGCGGCCCATTCGGCAATCATCACCAGAATCAAGATCATGGGGCAGATGGACATAGCTGAAAAGCGCATCCCGCAGGACGGGCGCGTGGAAACAGTGCTGGACGACAAGAATATCGACCTTCGTATTTCCATGCTGCCCACAGTCTATGGCGAAAAGGTCGTCATACGTATTCTCGGCGGTTCATCCGGAGCGCTGGAGAGAAAGCAGCTGGGGCTTTCAGAGACCAATGAGGCGCTGTTTGACAAGATCACAAAGAGCCCGAACGGCATTATACTGGTGTCGGGGCCGACAGGCTCAGGTAAAACGACCACACTTTATTCGCTGCTGAAGGAAGTGAATAAGGTTGAAGTCAACATTATAACAGTGGAGGATCCAGTCGAATACAAGCTGGCCGGCATCAGTCAGGTCCAAGTCAACGTCAAAGCCGGCCTGACATTCGCCAATGGCCTGCGCTCCATCCTGCGTCAGGACCCGGACATCATCATGATCGGCGAGATCCGTGACTCCGAAACAGCCCAGATCGCCATCAGGGCTTCCATTACAGGACATCTCGTGCTCAGCACGATCCATACGAACGATGCGGCATCGTCGGTCGCCAGGCTTGTGGATATGGGGATAGAGCCCTATCTGGTTTCGTCTTCACTGGTGGGCGTCGTAGCGCAGCGGCTTGTCCGCAATATCTGCCCGCGATGCAAGACTTCCTACAGGCCGTCTCATACGGAGATGCTGTTGCTCAAACTGAAGGAGCCGACTCCGATTTATAAGGGAGAGGGCTGTCCCGCCTGCAATTTCACCGGCTATAAAGGCAGAAGCGGCATTCATGAGATACTGGTCGTCACAAAGGAAATCAGGGAAATGGTCAATCGGGGAGCCTCGGTGGACCAGCTGCAGCAAATGGCAGTCCGGCAGGGAACAAAGACCCTGCGTGAAAGCTGCACGGAGCTGGTGCTGGCAGGCGCAACGACAATCGAGGAAATGATCAAAGTCACCTATAGTGTGGATTGATAGAGAGAATCATAAAAAAATATTCAGATCCATATAATCATGCAAACAAAACAGCTTCATAGCACACGGATTCAGAAAGGAAAAAGGTGATCGAAATGAAGTACGACCTGGTAGCTGTATTAAAGAAGGCTGAGGCGCTGAAAGCCTCGGACATTCATTTCACCGTCGCGCGACCTCCGGTTTTAAGAGTCAGAGGGGAATTGATGCCGTATGGCGACGATCCAATGGCACCGGAGGATGTGGAGCAAATCTGCAATATTCTAATGTCGGATGATAATAAACTGGTATTCCAAAAAGACGGTGAGGTCGACTTTTCATGGTCTCTGCCCCAGCTCAACAGATACCGGGTCAATGTTTATCGCCAACGGAGCAGTTGTGCTGCGGCAATGAGGATGATCAATTCCAAGATTCCGACCTTTGAAGAGATCAGGCTGCCGGAGGTTTTCAAATCACTTGCAATGAAGCCGAGAGGATTGGTTCTGGTTACGGGTCCGACAGGATCGGGCAAGACGACGACGCTGGCGGCCATGACAGGCTATATAAACGAGAACAGGAAGTGCCATATACTGACCATTGAAGAGCCGATCGAATATATGCACAAGCATAACAAGTCGCTGGTGAATCAGCGCGAGGTGGGCGGCGATACGCACAGCTTTGCCAAAGCGCTGCGATCTGCTCTTCGTGAGGACCCTGATGTCATTCTTGTAGGGGAGATGCGCGACCTCGAAACGATATCTACAGCTATATCGGCTTCCGAAACAGGCCATTTCGTCATGTCAACGCTTCATACAACCACTGCGGCTCAGACAGTCGACCGTATTATAGACGTTTTTCCGCCCCATCAGCAGAATCAGATGAGGAGCCAGCTCTCCACCATATTGGAGGGCGTCATCTGCCAACAGCTGATCAGGACGGCAGATGGCACGGATATATACCCTGCCTTCGAGATCCTTCTGGTCAACGACGCCTGCCGAAATCTGATCCGAGAAGGCAAGACCCACCAGATCGATACGATACTCCAGACCAATATCAAGCACGGCATGTGCCCGATGGACTACTCCTTGGCTCAGTTGGCCAAGAAAAAGATCATCACCATGGAAGATGCGGTATCCCGTTGCGTGGATATTGAAATATTCAACAGGTATGTCAGCAGTCTTTATTAGTTGATACCAGACGCGGATTTCTGGGTCAGGCAAGTTGATAAACCAGTTTTTTTGCAGCAGAGAAACCCGTTTAAACTGTTCTTGCGAGAGGGTTTAAGCGGGTTTCTGTTATAAATCGATCAACAGTGACAGGGATTTAGGGGAGGATGATCGAGCTTCCTGTCACAAAATTAATAAAATGCGAATCGGTATGACTATTTTGTGACCTAAAACAACTATAATTGCAAGCACTACATAAACTACCCAAGTTGCATCCTTTCGAGCGGCGTCGGTTTCAGACTGCGGATGTTCGCCAGACAGGTCGCGCAGAGTGGCTTATGTGGCCAATAACAGGTAGAGCCTGTTATAGCAATAAATTGCAAGAAATTATGTAAGGGCAAACCAGTAGAAATGCTGGGGCGCAAAGCTCGGAGTCTAAGGCCTGACTTGCGTTTCATCTGTGGTCACAAGCGTTTGAGCGCATAAGTGCTATGACCGTCCAGCCGCCTTGATTTCTATCGAATTATTTATAAGGAGATGTGAAATTATGGCAAAAAAGCGAACAAGAATTGTAGTTTCAATTATGCTTATTCTGGCAATGGTGACTTATTTAAGTCTTCCAATGTCAGCGTTCGCAACCGTTAATCCCCTAGCTCCGGGCGCTGTCGGCAGTCTGAACAATCCCGGGGATGTCATGATTGAGAAATCGGCTCAGGCAACCGGCACGGAAAATGTATTTGAAGTGACGGTCAATATCAAAGGGCTTGATAAGGTCGTGCCTTCAACAACGACAGATATTGTTCTGGTGCTCGACAAATCCAGCTCGATGACGATGAGAAACAGCCAGAAGCTCAACAATGCCCAGGCTGCGGCGGTGGATTTTGTCAATGCGCTGCTGCCGTCAGGCAACACTCAAAACAGAATCGGACTTGTGACATTCAACAACACCGCTTTGAGAGCAGTTGAGCTGACCAACGCTTCCGGAAGCGCCTCCTCGGGCTTGATTCAGGCCATCAACAATGATAATGTTGCCAGCGGCACATTCATTCAGGATGGTCTTGTCAAGGCGGAAGCGATGCTTTCAGGCAGCACGGCTACAAACAAATACATCGTCGTACTGAGCGACGGTCAGCCGAACTTCAGCTACAAAGGCACCGCTGCTGCTGCAGCGACCTGGACAGACGGATCGTCGACCGCGAATTACAAACTGACTTCCTTTGGAACGTCCGTCGTCAGAGGTTCTGACAATTCCTACAACTATACCTATTCAAGCAGTCAGCGATATACTGTGGATGGCTATGAGGTACGCAACCACGGTATCCCGACAGCATCACAGGGTCGGATCATCAAGAACAATGGCATAGATGTCTACTCGATCGGTTTCGATATAGGTTCGGATGCGATCGCGCAGTGGGTCCTCAAGAATATTGCCAGTGAAGACAAGTATTATGGCGCCGCCGACGCAGCTGGACTCGCAGCCGCTTTCGATGCGATTATCGGCTCGGTGCAGGCTGCTGCCAAAAGTGCTGTTGTTGTTGACCCCATGGGCGACATGGTCAGTTATGTCGCGGGAAGCCTGAGTGTATCTCAGGGCAGCGCGGATTATGATGATGCGACCAGGACGATCACCTGGGATGCCGGCGATGTTTCCGAAGCAGCGCCAGCAGTCATGACCTACAAAGTGACCCTGAATGTCACAGATCCGGATTTCATATCCGGGACTATGTATCCGCTCAATGGCGCGACTTCGCTGACCTATGACGATGTAACAGGTACTTCCAGGAATATGGATTATAACGTCCCGCAGGCTACGGCAAGTGCGCAGTATAGCTTGACCACCTCCGTTATCGGAGAAGGTACGATCAGTCCGGGAAGTGGCATTTATGAAGACGGCAGTGTCGTTTCGATCACTTGCGAACCGGCCGATGGCTGGCACTTTGCCGGTTTCACCACCGGCGAAGGCTACACGGTGCCGGAGAATGGCGAAGTGACTGTCGCCGGCGACACCAAAGTTGAAGTCATCTTTGAAGAAGATCCGCACTATTACAGTTATGTCATCGAATACTATTTTGACGATGTTCTGGATGGTGCACTGACAACTACGGTTGCAGGCATACAGGGTGGAACCGAAATCGATGAAGAAGACATCGATACGGATACCAACCAGGGCGGCTATGACCTCGATTTCATTGATGGTCTGCCTTTTACGATCGAGGATAATGACCAGGTGGTAAAAGTATATTATGTGACTCCGCCTGATGAACCGAGTTATTACACCTATGAAGTCGAATACTATTATGACGGTGTTCAGGATACTTCAAAGAACATGACCTTTGAAGATATTCTCGAGGACACCGAAATCGCCATTGAAGACATAGACACCGATACCAACAAGGGTGATTATGATCTACAAACAGTATCCGGCGTACCGTTTACGATCATCGATAACGATCAGATCGTAAAGGTTTACTACATTACTCGCATAATCGAACCGGAAACGTATACACTGACTACAAATGTATATGGCAACGGAAGCATCACGGTGGATCCGATACCCGGCCCATATACTTCGGGAACAGCTATTACGCTGACCCCTGTGGCTGGTGAAGGCTGGTACTTCGATCGCTGGTCGGACGCAACAGGCTATACCGAACCTGCCGCTGTCCCGGATTCGGACGACTACACCCTTACGATCATAGAAGACACGGTGGTCATGGCCATATTCTGCCCGGAAGAGATTCCAGATGACGAGTATACTCTGACGACCAGCACGATTGGAAACGGCACTGTTTTCGTTGATCCCGAGCACGTAAGTTATACTTCAGGATCGGCTGTCAAGGTGACAGAGGAAGCAGCGGAAGGATGGGAATTCGACCACTGGACGATCGGCAACCACAGTGATATCTATTACACTGCGCCAGACGATGATGACCTGGTCTATATGACAGACGACATTTATGTCCAGGCAGTCTTTGTGGAAATTGAAGAGCCGGTCTTCTACACGCTGACGACCAGCGTCATTGGCAAGGGCTATATCAGCCCGGGTCCGGGGACGTATGAAGAAGGCAGCGTTGTGAATATCACCGTTGATCCTGCAAAACATTGGAGATTCAAGGGATGGACGAAAGGACGCGGTTATATGGTGCCTGACGAAGATGGCAATGTTACGATAAATAGCGATACGAAAGTTGAAGCGATTTTCGTGAAACGTCACACAAAACCGTCGAACGATGATCCGACCCCACCGACCCCACCGACCCCACCGATTATCATTCCGGATGAAGAACAGCCTGCCGCGCCAGCGGTAGTCGAAGAACCGGATGTTATTCTGGACGAGCCGATCCCGGCAGCTCCGCTGCCGAAGACTGGCGGATTCGATCCGCTTCTTCTGTACGGTCTTGGCGCCCTGCTTGCGGGAGGAGGCCTCAGCCTTCGGAGAAAACAGAAATAAGGCAACTTGAACCTTAGCATCAAAAAATGCGAACATAAGCAACGCGGCAACTCCTGGTAATTACCGGGAGTTGTCGTTTGTTAACGGGACTTGCAAAAACGTTGACAACTGTGAGCGGCTATCAGTTATTTGGGCTCTGCAACGCGCTGGAATCTTCGCTGATATCGATATTTTTCTCCCTTTTGACGTTATTGCTGATCTGAAGTATAATCCTTTACAGGTATAGAACGTATTTGTCGATAAGTTATCGGCGGAACACCGTCAGCTTACGCAGATTAGATGCGATAACTGATAGAAGGAGAAAAACATGAAAAAATACACGTGCACCCATCTGATCAAGTCCGAGGACCTCAATCACCACGGGACGCTTTTTGCTGGCAGGATGGCGGAATGGTTCGTCGAATCGTCCTTCGTCGCGGCGGCGGCGCTGCACGGCGAGCCGGCGGACATCGTCTGCATCAAGATCCACGGCATGAAATTTCCGACGCCGGTGAAAAAAGGCAGCCTGCTGTTCCTTTATTCGAAGGTCGTCCATGTGGGCACCACCAGCCTGACTGTCTATACATGGAGCACCTGCAACGACGATGAAACGATCCTGACGGACGGCTTCGTCTCCTTCGTCTGCGTCGACGAGGAAGGCAGGAAAAAGCCCCACAATATCGTCCTGCCGGAACCAGCCGACGAAGCTGAAGCAAGGCTTGCAGAAACGGCAAAGAGCCTGAGATGAAGCCACACGGCCTTAGACGAGGCGCGAAAACGGCAATGAGCCTGAGATGAGGCCCCGCGGCTGAGCCGAGGCGCGAAAACGGCAAATAGCCTGAGTAGGGACCGCAGCTTTTTAACACCGATGCGCCGACCGAGCGCTGTCCCGATTTGATTTATAATAATGGAAAGCCACTTGAGAGCGAACTGTCTGCCCGGAGCAGGCGGTTCGCTTTTGTATAAATGGGCATATAAACAAAACAGGCTCCATCAGGGCGTTCACCTTTCTATGTATCAGTGAACGTCCCCTGTGTGCCCGCTTCGCTTCGCTATGGAGGTTTGATCCTCCTGTCCTATATATCGTCATCTTGCCGGAAAAATTTAGATTCGGCGCCAGGATTTTTTGTTTTTCTACAGCTGGCAGGATTGGGCGGCTTCATTTTTTATATATGCGGGACGCGGATGGCGAAAATTGACGACGGCAATTTCTTTTATTTTAACGGGAACTCTGATAAAATATCACTATCGCAAAGCCGCGTTTTGACGGCAGCGCTGCGATCGATGATCTTACTGGAGTATATATAATAATGGAATGCAAGGAGGCAGCGAGTTATGCTTTTTAAAAATATCACGGTATTGAATGATGGATTCGACGCCATCGGGAACCGGAACGTCGGCGTGCGGGACGGCAGGATCGCGTATGTTGGCGCGGAGCCGCCTGCCGAGGATTTCGGCGAAGTGTACAATGGCGCCGGCAGACTGCTGATGCCGGCTTTTTACAACGCCCACAGCCATATCACCATGGCTCTTTTGAGAGGCTATGGCGAAAACATGACGCTTCACGACTGGCTGAATACGAGGATCTTTCCGTTTGAAGGCCGGCTGACGGGCGAGGACGTCTACCACGGCACATTGCTCGGCATCGCCGAGATGTTGCGCTTCGGCATCGTTTCTACCACCGACATGTATTATCATGGGGAGGATATGTGCCGGGCGATCCTGGAGAGCGGCGCGAAATGCAATCTCAGCGTCGGGACGATCTGTTTCGACGACAGCGGCTACAGGGATCTGCCTTCATATATTGCGGCGAAATATCTGTTTGAAAACTATCATGGGGCCAATGCCGGCAGCCTGATGATCGACCTGAGCATCCATGGCGAATACACCTCCACGCCCAAAGTCGTGTCCGGACTGGCGGAGTATGCCCTTGAGACCGGCATGCGGGTCCAGGCCCATGTCTCCGAGACAAAGGAAGAGCACGAGGGCTGCAAGGAAAGGCGCGGCGGCAGGACGCCTGTTGCGTATTTCAACGATCTGAAACTGTTCGACAGCAGAACGACGGCTGCCCACTGCGTCTGGATCGAGGGCGACGATTACGATATCCTGGCGGACAAGGGCGTCACGGTAGCCACCTGCCCGAAGAGCAATCTCAAGCTGGCCAGCGGTATCTGCGATGTGCCGGGGCTTATGGCGAAGGGCGTCAATGTAGCGCTGGGAACGGACAGCGCCGCCAGCAACAACAATCTGAACATGCTCGAAGAAATCAAATTCTTCGCGTTGCTCCACAAGGCGAGCCGCATGGATCCGACAGTCATCACGCCTGCGCAGGCTCTGGCTGCCGCCACGGTGAACGGCGCGCTATCCCAAGGGAGAATGGACTGCGGCGTCATCAGGGAAGGCGGCAGTGCCGACCTGATCGTCCTCAGGACGGAGGAGCCTTATCTCAAACCGCTGCACAACATGACGAACAACATCGTCTACTCTGCCGTCGGCACCGATGTCTGCCTGACGATGTCCAATGGCAAGGTATTATATAAGGATGGCGTTTATACGACCATCGATGTTGAAAAGGCCATATGGAACGCCGAAAGGATCCGCAGCAGGATCCTTTCAGAGCTTTGATAGCGGGGGGAGCGAAGCCATGAGAAAAGCCATCATCGGCGGAACCGGCGTCTACAGCCTGTCAGGGCAGTTCCCGGATTCCGTCATGGAAGAGAGGACCGTTCGGACGGAATACGGCGATGTCGACGTGACCATCATGAAGACGCCTGACGGCGAGATCGTGTTTCTCGCCAGGCATGGCCGCGGCCATGCGGTTCCGCCCCATCTGATCAACTACAGGGCAAATATGAAGGCGCTGGCAATTCTTGGCGTCGATGAGGTCCTGGCCACCTGCGCCGTCGGTTCCATGAGGGAGCGATTCGGCGTCGGCGATGTCGTGCTTTTGAAGGATTTCATCGATTTCACCAAAGCCAGGCCCCAGACCTTTTTCGACGGCAGCGACGGCGCTGTGAGGCACGTTGTGATGGACAGCCCCTATTGTCAGAGGCTGTCGGATCTGGTGGCGGGGCTGGCGCCGTCGGCCGGCGTGGATATTAAAGGACGCGCTATTTATGTCTGCACGGAAGGCCCCCGGTTCGAGACCGCCGCGGAGATCAGGATGTATGCCGCGCTGGGCGGCGATGTGGTCGGCATGACCAACGTGCCCGAATGCGTTCTTGCAAAAGAGCTGGGCATGTGCTATGCGGCAGTCGGGATCATTTCCAACTGGTGTACCGGAATCAGCTTTCAAATGGCATCCGGCGGCAGCGATGCAGCCGGCAATGATAAGACCGGCGGCGGGATCGCGCTGCACGACATCGAGGCGGCCATGGCTGCAAACAAGGATAAGGTCACCGCGCTTTTCGTCCGCGCCCTGCTTGGGAGCGGCAGCGATTCGACGAGCGGAGGCGGCACAGCCAGCGTCGGCGATAAAACAATCGACGGCGAGACGGCAGGCGACGCGGCGGCAGGCGGCAGCGACAGCCTTGGCGGGTCCGGCCACGGCAAAAATTGCAGCTGCGCCAGCTCGGTAATCAGTTTGTAAATCATTGGAACGGGTATCTGTAAGGATACGTGTTAATTAAATATCAAATCCGAAAATCAGCTGTGAACGAGAGGAGAGATAAAATGAAATCACTGAAACTGACAGACGACCTCTATTATGTAGGGATGCTGGATCCGGATCTTCGCATATTCGATATCGTCATGTACGCCGAATTTGGAACGACCTACAATGCCTATTTGCTGAAGGGCTCGGAGAAGACGGCGCTCTTTGAGACCTCCAAAGCAAAATTCAACGACGGATTCCTGGAGAAAGTCAGGGAACTCGCCAATATCGAGGACATCGACTATATCGTCGTCAGCCATACGGAGCCGGATCATTCCGGAACCATTGAAAAGCTTCTGGACATCAATCCGAGCATCAAGATCGTCGGATCTTCCGCAACGATGAATTTCCTGAAGGAGATCAGCAACAAGGATTTCAACAGCGTCGTCGTCAAGGACGGGGACACGCTTTCCCTGGGCAACAAGACGCTCAAATTCATCAGCGCGCCGAATCTGCACTGGCCGGATACGATCTTCACCTATATTCCGGAAGAAAAGGCCCTGGTGACCTGCGACTGCTTCGGAGCCCACTATTCCCTAGAGGGCATCACCAGCGACAAGATCACGAATGAAGACGACTATATGGCGTCTCTTGAATATTATTACGCAAGCATCATGGCTCCGTTCAAGTCCTTTGCGCTGGACGCCGTCCGGAAGATCGAGGGGCTTGACATCAAAATGATCTGCACCGGCCACGGCCCTGTGCTCACAAAGGATCCGATGAAGGTCGTCGATCTTTACAAAGAGTGGTCGACGGAAACGAATCCGAATACAAAGAAGACAGTGGTCATCCCATACGTATCCGCTTATGGCTACACAAAATCCCTGGCCGAAAAAATAGCCGAAGGCATCAAAGCGGCCGGCGACATGGATGTCAGGCTCTTCGATATGGTGACGGAAGACGAACAGACGGTGCTGACGGAGCTCTACTGGGCGGACGGTATCCTGCTCGGCACGCCGACCATGGTCGGCGAAGCGCTGAAACCGATTTACGACCTGGCGATCTCCATGCTGGCCAAGACCCACGGCGGCAAGATCGCTTCCGCTTTCGGCTCCTACGGCTGGAGCGGCGAAGGCGTCCCGCATATCATCGAGCGCCTCAGACAATTGACGATGAAGGTCTATCAGGACGGCTACCGGGTCCGGTTCAAGCCCAATGAAGCGCAGCTCCAGGGCGCCTTCGAGTTCGGCTACAATTTTGGAAAATCTGTGCTAGCCGGCAAGATCCTCGAGCCGGAAGCCGTCGTCATCAAAGAAAAAATCTGGAAATGCCTTGTCTGCGGCGAGCTGGTGCCGGGGGCTGCGCCCCCTGCCGCCTGCCCGGTCTGCGGCGTCGGCCCCGACCAGTTCATCGCCGTCGAAGCCGAAGCCGCCGAATTAAAGGCAAGCGACCCGCGCCGCATCGTGATCATCGGCGGCGGCGCGGCCGGCACCGCTGCTGCCGAGGCCGCCCGGCTCCGCAACGCGGCCTGCGGCATCGAGATCATATCCGACGAGGATGTTCCGGGATACAATCGCCCGATGCTCACCAAAGGCATCCTGTCGGATATCGAAAAGCTGAATTTCTTCATCAAACCGGAAGAATGGTATGACAAAAACAATATCAGACTGACTCTCAAGACCAAAGTGACCGGCCTCGATTCGGCGGAAAAGAAGCTGACGCTATCAAACGGAGAGACCCGCGAGTATGACAAGCTCATATTTGCGACAGGCGCCCGGTCCATGGTGCCCCCGCTGGAGGGCTGGGATCTGGCTGGCGTCTATTCGATCCGTTCGCTGGCTGATGTGAACAATATACAGAAAGTGCTGCACGATGTCCGCAATGTAGTCGTCCTCGGCGGCGGCGTACTCGGCCTCGAAGCCGCCTGGGAATTCAGGAAGGCGAAGAAGGACGTCATCGTCGTCGACCGTTCGGGAATTATAATGAACAAACAGCTCGACAAGCGCGGTTCCGATATCCTGGAGGCGGCTATCGCCAATTCAGGCATCATTGTCGAGCACAACGCCCAGGTCGCGGCCATCGTGGGAGAGGGATCCGTTTCGGGCGTCCAATTGGCAGACGGCAAACTGCTGGCGGCTGACATGGTGATCATATCCATGGGCAACAAAGCCAATGTGGAGCTCGGTGAAAAGGACGGCATCTCCGTCTCCGGCACGATACCGGTCAGCGACAGGATGGAGACATCCATAGCCGGCATCTATGCCTGCGGCGACTGCGCATCCTTCGGCGGCGTCAGCTATGGCATCTGGAACCAGGCCATCGCCATGGGCAAGGTCGCCGGCGCCAACGCGGCTGGAGACGATATCGCCTATGAGCAGGTGACGCCGATGAACTCCTTCAACGGCATGGGCACGGCGCTCTTCTCCGTCGGCGACAACGGCAAGGATCCGGAAAAGAAATACAAGACATTCGAGCTCTACGATCAGGCGAAGAACACTTATGAAAAGATGTATTTCCTGAATGATCGTTTCTGCGGCGGCATTTTGATCGGCGACGTCAAAAAATCCGTCAAATTCAGCAAAGCGTATGCAAAGCAGGAATCGGCGGACAAGATGCTGACCCTGTAACATATTATATGTGAAACGACCCGTACACCTCCGGCAATCTGCCGGAGGTTGTTTTTTTAGGAAATACCCTTGATATTCAAAGGAATATTTGTTATCATCTTTAAAGTACGCGGGCGTAGCTCAGTGGCAGAGCACCGGCTTCCCAAGCCGGCTATGTGGGTTCGATTCCCATCGCCCGCTCCATGGATAAAAGCGGCTCAACGGCTGAGGATTCAGCACGAAGGCCGCTTTTTCCATGTTGAAAGACGAAGTATAATAAGTTGTGTTATAACCATAAAAAAATTAAATTAAATAAAAATATTATGGTTATAATACAAAATATATTGTTTTCATTCCGGGTCATGGTTATACTGGTAACATAGGAGATAATTAATGTTGCGCGGAAGCTGGTGGTGTCATGATCAAAAGAGAATCTTATCTGGAGCAAATAAGGCCTTTTATTGACAAGCCATTTATTAAAGTTCTTACCGGCATCAGAAGGAGTGGCAAATCGGCTGTTCTCATGATGATCCAGGAAGAATTGATTGATCGGGGTGTTGATCCCGGCAACATCATAAGCATCAATTTTGAGAGTATGATCTATAGTGATTTGAGCGATAGTCGCGCACTTTTTGATTATATCAGAGCAAAGATCACGGATCCCGGCAGAAAATGGTATATCTTTCTTGATGAGATCCAGGAGGTTCTGCATTGGGAGAAGGCTGTCACATCATTTTTAGTTGATTTTGATGCCGATCTCTATATCACCGGGTCAAATTCGAAACTCCTCTCATCAGAATTATCCACATATATTGCCGGCCGGTATATTGAAATCAGCGTGTATCCTTTGTCTTTCAGGGAATTCCTGGATTTCAGGGCGAAGAGGGGGATTGTCCCAAGCGAAAACAGACAGGCTGAATTTGTAGAATTTTTACGGCTGGGCGGTTTCCCCGCCATCCACCTTGCGGAGTACGATTATGATGCGGCTTATAAGATTGTCAATGACATTTATGCATCAGCAATTTTGCGCGATTCCATCCAAAGATTTAATATAAGGAATATTGAACTTTTAGAGCGTATTGTCAAATATGCGCTGGACAATGTCGGCAACATTTTTTCAGCAAAAAAAATTGCGGATTATTTTAAGAGTCAAATGCGAAAAGCAGACCTGAATACGGTTTACAATTATTTGCAGGCGCTGGAGAGCGCATTCATCATCCAAAGGGTACCGCGCTATGATCTTAAAGGTCATGAAATACTGAAGACGAACGATAAATACTTTGCCGGTGACCCATCGATCAAATATGCCGTATTGGGGTACAGGGACAGGGATATATCCGGGAATCTTGAAAATATAGTCTATTTAGAACTCAAGCGCAGAGGATATAAAGTCTATATTGGCAAGCTGGCCGACAGGGAAGTGGATTTTGTGGCTGAAAAAAGCAACGAAAGAATCTATGTCCAAGTCGCCTACAAATTGCCTTCACCAGAGACGGTGGCCCGTGAATATGGGCCATTGAAAGAGATCCGGGACAGCTATCCAAAATATGTCGTTACAATGGAAGATTTCTGGCAAGATAATATTGATGGCATCAAGCACAGACATATTGCTGAATTTTTACTGCAGAAAGATCTATAAACCGGCTTCCCAAGCCGGCTATGCGGGTTCGATTCCCATCGCCCGCTCCATCGTTTGGCAGGACTTCGTTTTCGCGAAGTCTTTTTGTTTATTTACCGCCAATTCCACAACCGGGCTGAAAAATGAGTTATACTATAGTTAAACTTGCGGTTTTTAGAAAGGAGCGATGAAAATGAACAACGTGTTTTTGGATCTGGAACTGATGGAAACGGCGGCAGACGCGAAAAAACAGATCAGGGATACGCTCAAGCTGCGCGACAGCTTCACCGGCACCCTGGAATCCCTTTACGATCATCTCTGCGCTATAGGAAAACCGACCAGCATCAATCTGGTCAATGCCTCAGACTATTCCCCGGATTCTCCGGCGTACCAGTCGCAGCTCCTGAAAGTCTTTTTAGACGCTTCTGAAGAAAATGGACATTTGAAAATCGTATTGCTTTAAAGGCGTACGAAAATTAAAAAACGAATAGGGATCGTTCGAAAAAACAAGCGGGCGAAATAAGTGCAAAAAGCTGAAAAATGCAGTGAATTAATGTATTTTTCGGCTTTTTCAATGTTGAAAAATGACCGGTTTTGTTCGATTTTCCCGAGAGGGAAGCGAGCGGGAAAATGCCTTTAAAGCCATGAATACCAACGTTTTTAAACGAGATTGCCATTTGGGGGCATGCCGGATCAGGTGGCGATACACTTTGGATCCTGTATTTTGTATACATTTAAAAAATAGAAGATTTATGTTGAAATGTGATGAACAAGATGCCATAATAAATTTGCGGTAATATTCTGAAAAATTTCAAACTTCAGTGGAGCACCCGGCGAAGGCAGCCTGCATTATTGGCTTTGCCCGACCGGACGGAGTGTCAGGATTCATATGAACATCCTGGAACGATCATTCCGCACTTCACGAAAACGGCATTGCTTCGATCGGCTAAAAGGCCATTCCGAGGTCAATTGCTCTCACCTGCGGCCAGACTTTGGTATCGGATCTCGGCGGCTTCAACTTTTATGGCAATTAACAGAAGGCAAACGAACAGATGTGTCGAAGGGCACACCTGGAGGTTGTTTTTTCCCTTTTCCGCCGTTAAAGCGCTGAAGCCCCTCAATGAAAGCCCTGGCTGAAAATCAAATCGTATTCCCTTATAAGACCCATCAAGAAAAGGAGGCGAACAAATTTGAGTAAGGTTATAAAAAAGAAGTACACTGAGGAAGCTCACGAAGGGTACAATCTCAGGACCGCAATGGAAGAAGCGTCAAGATGCCTGCTTTGCGAAGACGCGCCCTGCAGCAAAGGCTGCCCGGCCGGCACGGACCCAGGCAAATTCATAAGATCCATCCGCTTCAGGAACGTCAAGGGCGCTGCCGAAACCATCAGGCAGAACAACATCCTTGGCGGCTGCTGCGCCAGAGTGTGCCCATATGACAGGCTTTGCGAAGAAGCCTGCAGCAGAAGCGGCATCGACAAGCCGATCCATATCGGCAAGCTCCAGAGATTTGCCATCGAACAGGAGAAGGCCTTCGGCATGAAGACGCTGAAAGCGCCGACAAAAGCAAAGGCGAAAGTCGCATGCATCGGTTCCGGTCCGGCATCGCTGGCCTGCGCGGCAAAACTCGCCGGCGAAGGATATAAAGTCACTGTTTTCGAAGCATTCGACAAAGCCGGCGGCGTTCTGACCTACGGAATCGTTCCGTCCAGGCTTCCGCAGAGTGTTGTGGACCACGACATCAAGATGGTCAGGAATCTTGGCGTCAAATTTGAATTCAATACAAAAGTCGGCCAGGACATCACCATCGACGATCTTAAAAAGCAGGGTTTCAAGGCCATCTTCATCGGAACGGGCCTGTGGGACGCCAAGAAAGTAGACGTCAAAGGCAACGACCTTGACGGCGTCTGGAGCGCGGTGGAATTCCTGAAAGCGGCAAGATCTTCGGGCGGCACCTTCAATCCTGGCAAGGAAGTCATCGTCATCGGCGGCGGAGACGTTGCGATGGACTGCGCTGCGACAGCCAAGCTGCTGGGCGCCGAAAAAGTGACGATCGTTTACAGAAGAACCGTGGAAGAAGCTCCCGCGAACATGAACGAGCTGAAATACGTTCAATCCATGGGCATCACCATCGTAACAAAATTCAGGCCTGCTGAAATCGTCGGCAAAGACGGCAAAGTGGCCGGCATGATGTTCGACGGCACAGACGGTTATTCCGGCCTCAAGATGAAAGCCGACACGGTAGTGTTCGCAGTAGGACAGGGCGCGGAAGACATGACGAAAGTCGCTGCAGTCAAACTGAATGAAAAGGGCATGATCACAGCCAATACTGAAAAGGGCAAGACCAGCGCCGCCGGCATATTTGCAGCCGGAGACATCGTCAACGGCGGAAAGACAGTTGTCGAAGCCGTTGCCCAGGGCAAGGCCGCAGCGGATAGCATAATGGACTATCTCAAGAAGAAAGAAGGTGTGAAGTAAGATGGCAGTCAAGAAAGATTTATCAATTAATTACTTGGGAGTAAAATGCGAAAATCCGTTCTTCCTCTCATCCTCACCTGTAGGAAGCAACTATGAGATGGTCGCAAAGGCCTATGAAGCCGGATGGGGCGGCGTCTTCTACAAGACGATCGGTATCTTCATCGCGGACGAATGCTCGCCAAGATTCGACATCACCAAGAAAGAAGGCACGCCATGGCTCGGATTCAAGAACATGGAACAGATCTCCGACAAGCCGCTTGACGTCAACCTTGAAAATATCTTCAAGCTGAAGAGGGATTATCCGGACAAGATCATGGTCGCTACGATCATGGGAAGCTGCGACGACGAATGGGTCAAGCTGTCGAAGCTCGTGACCGACGCCGGCGCGGACCTGATCGAATGCAACTTCTCCTGCCCGCAGATGACGTCCCACTCCATGGGCTCCGACGTTGGAACGAATCCGGAGCTGGTCGAGCAGTATTCGAGAGCCGTTGTTTCGGCGACCCATCTGCCGGTCATCGCAAAAATGACACCGAATCTGGCGAACATGGAAATTCCGGCGCTGGCAGCCATCAAAGGCGGCGCGAAGGGCATTTCCGCCATCAATACCGTCAAATCCATCACCAATATCGACTTTGAGAATATGTCCGGCATGCCGGTCGTAAACGGGAAGTCCTCGATATCCGGTTATTCCGGCGCTGCTGTCAAGCCGATCGCGCTGAGATTCATCGCGAACCTGGCCCAGCATCCCGAAATCATCAAGAACGTCGAGCTTTCCGGCATAGGCGGTATCGAAACGTGGAGAGACGCAGTGGAATTCCTGCTCCTCGGCGCAAGAAACACTCAGGTCACGACAGCTGTCATGCAGTATGGCTACAGGATCGTCGAAGACATGATCAACGGCACGATGCACTGGATGGACGAACAGGGCTTCAACTCCCTGGATGATTTCATCGGTAAGGCGATCGGACAGATCATCCCGGCAGAAAATCTCGACAGGGATTATAAAGTCATTGCCAAGATCAACGAAAAGAAATGCATCGGCTGCGGCAGATGCTATGTATCCTGCTTCGACGCCGCTCATCAGGCGATCGACTGGGATCAGAAAAAGAGAAAGCCTTCCGTCGATTCCGAAAAATGCGTCGGGTGCCACCTGTGCCTGAACGTGTGCCCGGTCGCGGACTGCATCGTTCCCGGAGACGTCATATTCAAGAAGGGCCGCGAAGCCCACGACGTCGTTCTGAAGAAAGCTTACGAATAAGCCGTCTGGCAGAACCCTGACCAAGAGGCAGCGCTGGCATTGACGAAATAACCGATGATAAGCCTGAGGGCTGATCATAAATTAATTTTATGGTAAATAGAAGTATTACAAAATAAACCGAAAGGCGGGGCCGGACATCCCCGCTTTTCAGATTTTTTGGCGCATTTCAAGGCAAGGGATCGCTTTTGCGCCGGCTGCCCGCATCGGCCGGCAGCATTTTTACCGCCAGCCTGCGCCTGGTTTGCGGCAAATCGTCACTGGCGCCCGATCGGACAGGATCCTGTCAGGTACATGCCGATATCGGGTGCAAATTGTCAGATTTGTTTGAATAAATAAGAAATCTCACCCTTGATATCTTATTTATAAGACAATAGACAGGTATTAGATACGATTTTTGAGAAGAGTTTTCTGACAATAATGGTCGGGACATGGTTGATGAACCGATTAAAATATTGAAATATCAATAACTTTCAGAAAATTGTAAATTATATAATGTTTTTTTTCATAAAATACATGGAGTTGGCACGGAATTTGAACTATTAGCGTGCAGCAGATAAGTACACTATTTAAAAATTAAGGGAGGTAAATACTTATGACTGCATATAAAGACGCTGCTTTAAAAGAAGCCAAGAAAGTCCTCAATTTTATAATCAAGGACGAACTGACTAAAGACGAAAAAGACCAGATCGTTAAAGAATCCATCGAGAACTTTAACAAGAACGTCAACCCGGGTTGGCTGGAATACAGAAAATCTGTTTCCACAGACTCCGCTTTCGTTGAATGGACCGACACTCAGGACCATTTCTGCGATCTCTACGGCACTGAATTCATCGACTGCCTCGGCGGTTTCGGAATCTACACCTGCGGACACAGAAATCCTGAAATCCTGAAATACGTGCAGGCGCAGCTGAACAGATACGCCCTTCACAGCCAGGAACTCGTCGACCCGCTCAGAGGATATCTGGCAAAACTTCTTGCCATGATCACTCCTGGCGACTTGCAGTATGCGTTCTTCACCAACGGCGGAGCTGAAGCTGTAGAAATGGCTCTGAAGCTCGCCAGACTCGCTACCGGCGGAAGATGGTACATCTCCACTGTCGGCGCATTCCACGGAAAATCCATGGGCGCGATCTCCATGGGAGGCAAAGGCGCTTATAGAGAAGATTATACTCCGATGATCCAGCAGGTACAGCACGTCAAATACGGCGACGCTGCCGCTATGGAAGCTGCGATCAAGAACCTGCATGCAGTTGGCGAAAAAGTCGCCGGCGTCATCATCGAGCCTGTACAGGGCGAAGCTGGCGTTATCATTCCTCCGGCTGGATACTTCAAAGAAGTCAGAAGGATCTGCGACGAAAACGGCGTAGCTCTTATCTGTGACGAAATCCAGACTGGTATGGGAAGATGCGGAACCATGTGGAGATGCGAATACGAAGGAATCGTTCCGGATATCATGACTTACGGAAAAGCTTTCGGCGGCGGCATCATGCCGATCACCGGTATCATCGCAAGACCGAGCATGTGGGGCCAGAAACTCATCGACAATCCATGGATCCTCGGATCCCCGACATTCGGCGGAAACCCGCTGGCTTGCTCCGCAGCTATCGCGACGATCGGCTACATGCTGGAAAACGACATTCCAAAGCAGGCTAAGGAAAAAGGCGAATATTTCATGAAGAAGCTTGAAGCTCTCCAGAAGAAATATCCAAAAGTGCTCGTAACCTTCAGAGGCGCCGGCCTGCTGATCGCTATGGAATTCCCTGCAGCTGAAGTTGGATACTCGGTAACGAAGGGTCTGTTCGCAAGACAGGTTATGACCGCCGGTACTCTCGTCAATGCGAAGACTGTCAGGATCGAACCGCCTGCGGTCATCAGCTACGAACATATCGACATGGTCATGGGCAAGCTCGACGAAGCACTTGCAGACACTGCGAAAGAATTCAACCTCCAGTAGTTGGAACTGCTTGGATCAGCGATCATTTAGAACCCCCTCAATTTAATTAGATGTCAAAGAAGCAGTCCCGGTTTTCGGGGCTGCTTCGGTTTTTCAGGTGAAGTTCGGTTTTTCAAGCTGCTTTTGTTTTGTCATGTGAATGATATGGAGTGGAATTTAGTAGTTGTAGATCACCGTGATATTTGCTTCGACTTTGAGCTCTCCGCCGGAGATCGGCGTTGCGGTCTCGGCTGCGCCGGCCATGGCTCTGTCATAGGTCGCATACGGAAGCGGCTGCACATAACCGGAGGAGCCTTCGATGATCTGTGAAGGAGCGCCGATGGTCACGCCGCCGGCTTTGGCCAGGGCGGCAGCCTTCGATTTGGCATTGAGCATGGCTTTGTCGAGGGCTTTCAGATAGTAGGCGTCCCGTTCTTCGTCAGAGATGCCGAAGGAGATCGAGTTGGCCTGGTTGACGCCCTGTTTGACCGTCATGTCGATCACCTTGCTGACCTTGGCCAGATCCGTGGTCACTTCGATCGTGTTGATGACGTCATAACCGGCAAGAGTGCTGATGTTGTCCTTGTAGTCGTAACGCGGGCTGATGTAGTAGGAAACGGTCTTGATCTTTTCTTTGGGGATGCCGAGTGCGGCAAGAGCCTTGTATACGGCGTCCATTTTCGTCGCGTTGCTGCTTTGAGCGACGGCCGCGTCCTTATTGAATGTCGAAACGCCGATATTGACGTATGCGAGGGTAGGCGTCACAGTGATGCTCGAGGTTCCCTGGACCGTGATGGCGCTCTCCGGCTGCGCTGTTTCGGCGGCGCTTGCGACTGGTGACGAACCGAGAAGCGGTCCCGCGAAAATTCCGGCGACGAGCATCAGGGCCAGGCCGATTGCGTATAAAGATTTTTTCATTTCAAATTCCTCCTTATGTTTTGGTTTCATCCTATTAGACGCTTGCGTTCCGTAAAAGTTGCATGGGCGGACGAATTTTGACGATAAGTTGGTTCTTTTATAATTATATCCTATTGTATATAATATTGACATATTGAAAAGTAATTCCAAACGGCGGGAAGGTGGATACGGCTATGGAGATCAATCAGATAAAATGGGCGGAGATCGATCTGGACAATTTGATATATAATGTAACGCAAATTCGTAAAAGGGTCGGCGGCGACGTCAAGATCGCGGCAGTGGTCAAGGCCAATGGCTATGGACACGGTTCCATGGAGATCTCTGGCGCGCTGCTGGAGAGCGGCGTGGATATGATCGCTGTTTCATCTATTAATGAAGCCATCGAGATCCGGAAAGGATTTCCGAAGGCGCAGACGCTGGTGCTCGGAAGCATAGCCCAGGACAATATCGACGACGCGGTCCGTTACGGCGTGATCCAGACAGTAGTCTCCTACCCGCAGGCAGTCGCCATATCCAGGGCGGCTGAGAAGCTCGGCATGGGCGTCAGCATCCATATCAAAGTCGATTCCGGCATGAACCGGATCGGATTCTATCCCGACGAAGACTCCCTGCGGGAGATCCTAAAGATCGAACAGCTGCCGAATATCAAGATCAACGGCATCTTTTCACACTTTGCCACAGCGGATGAGCTGGACAAGGGATTCACAAGACAGCAGTTCGCAAAATTCGTCCGGTTTGTCGAGCGCCTGGAGCGCGAAGGCATGCCGATCCCGATCAAGCATATATCAAACAGTGCCGGCGTCATCGATATGCCGGAAATGAATCTTTCGATGGTCAGGCCGGGCATCATGCTGTACGGCGTATACCCATCCGCCCATGTGGATCGCGGCGCCATCGACCTCAGGCCGGTGATGACGCTGAAGGCCAGGATATCTTTTATCAAGACGCTTCCGGAGGATGGCGGCATCAGCTACGGGCTGTCGTACCAGGGGCACAGCGGACAACGCGTCGCGACGATCCCCGTCGGATATGCCGACGGTTATACGCGGCTGCTGAGCAATATCGGTGAGGTCATCATCCATGGAAAAAAAACCCGCGTCGTCGGGACCATCTGCATGGATCAGTGCATGATCGACGTGACCGATATCGATGAGGCTGAGATTGGAGACGAGGTGATCCTTTTCGGCACGGACGGCATCAATGAGATCAAGGTGGAGGAAGTCGCCGAAAAGTGCGGCAAGATTAGCTATGAGCTTCTTTGCGCCATCGGGCGCCGCGTGCCCAGAATATATATCAGGGATGGCAGGATCGTCAAAATGACGAACTATCTGGACTAGGCTGAAGGCCGGAGGGAACGGATATGGGAAAGTACATCATGGCTCTGGATCAGGGAACGACCAGCTCGAGGACGATCATATTCGACCGTAAAGGCAGGATCATCGCCCTCGCCCGCGAGGAATTCGCTCAGATATACCCCTCGCCGGGCTGGGTCGAGCACGACCCGATGGCTATTCTTGAAAGCCAGAAAAGGACCATGCGCGAGGCGATGAGGCAGGCCGGCGCCAGCCCGGACGATATCGAGGCCGCCGGCATATCCAACCAGCGTGAGACGACGGTGGTATGGGACCGTTTTTCCGGCAAGCCGGTCTATAACGCCATCGTATGGCAGTGCCGCCGCACCGCGGACATTTGCGTCAAAATGAAGGAAAAGGGCCTGGAAGAGCATGTGCGAAGAACGACAGGCCTGGTCATAGACGCTTATTTTTCAGCGACAAAGATCAAGTGGATCCTGGATAACGTTCCGGGGGCCAGGGCTCAGGCGGAAGAAGGCCGGCTGATTTTCGGCACCATCGACACATGGCTGGTCTGGAACCTGACCCGGGGAGCCGTCCATGCGACGGACTACAGCAACGCTTCACGGACGATGCTATATGATATAAGAGATCTAAGATGGGACGACCGCCTGCTCGAAGAGCTGGATATTCCGAAGTCCATGCTCCCGGAAGTCCGGGAGTCGTCGGGCGACTTCGGCTCGATCGAGCTGGATGGCGCCGCGATTCCAATCAGAGGCGTAGCTGGCGACCAGCAGGCGGCATTGTTCGGACAGGCCTGCTTTGAGCCGGGATCTGTCAAGAATACATACGGGACCGGCTGTTTCATGCTGATGAATACCGGCGAGCGGGCCATCGAATCAAAGAGCGGCCTGCTGACGACCATTGCCTGGGGCGTGGAGGGCAAAGTCGAATATGCGCTGGAAGGCAGCGTTTTTATTGGCGGCGCCGTGATCCAGTGGCTCCGTGACGAGATGCAGCTGATAGCATCGGCGGCGGACAGCGAGGCATGCGCCGCCAGCATTCCGGACAGCGGAGGGGTCTATTTCGTGCCGGCGTTTGTCGGCCTCGGCGCGCCATACTGGAATATGGAATGCCGGGGGATCATCGCCGGACTCACCAGAGGCACAGGAAAGAACCATATTATACGCGCCGCCCTCGAATCCATAGCCTATCAGGTCCGGAGCATCCTTGAGACCATCGAGAAGGACGAGGGCATATGGATCAGGGCCTTCAAGGCGGACGGCGGCGCCGCGGCCAACAATTTCCTGATGCAGTTCCAGTCGGATATATTGAATGTTGCCGTCGAGCGTCCGGCAATGATCGAGACCACGGCGCTGGGCGCCGCATATCTGGCGGGACTGTCGACGGGTTACTGGTCCGGCAGGGAGGACATAATAGGAAACCATATGATCGACCGTACATTCAGGCCGCAGATGCAGGAAAAGGAGCGCGCGGCGCTCTGGAACGGCTGGGGAAACGCCATAAGAAAAGCCACGAATTTCAACGGTTTCGAGCGTTAGAGCCATCGAAAAAGCAAAAAAAGGTGTACTTTTAACAATCAGGATGGTATAATTACGTATTGTTTGTTAAAAACAATATAGGAAAGAGAGGAAAAGCAAAAGTGGCAAAGAAGCTTTTTATTGTGTGGCTTTCGTTGACAATATTACTTTTCTCTTCAATTTCTATCTGTGCACAAGAGACCGTACAAGGAGAATATTTCAATAGAAATATAGTGATCAACGGAGAGAGGATCGAGAATTACCAGACGGAGGATCCGTTCTTTCTCTACAAGAACTTGACTTATGTTCCATTGACCGACGAGATGGGCAAGATACTGGGCATAAAATGGGACATGAATTGGGAAAGCCGCACACTGACAATTACAAAAACAGAACCCACGCAAAAAAATTATATCCAGCAGTGGGTCAAGAACAGCCAGAAGCCCGTGGCAGCCGAAGTGCTGACCGGCGTTTCGCTCAAGCTTGAGCAACAGCAAATGAACGATATCGGCGACCTGCTTAAAGGGACTCTTACCGGAGGCATCCTGACAGCGACGGTCAACGATGAAACAGAAGCCATGATGCAGGCGAATGATGATCTGGCCGGAGAGACCGGTGCCGATCAGGAAGAAAACGCCGGCGTTATGGAATCGGATCCGGCGGACCTTGATAATCAGGCAGATCAGATGGATCCGGCGGAACTTGATGATCAGGCAGATCAAACGGACCAGGCGGACCAGACGAGTGAAACATCGCTGGAGCCCGGGACACAGCCAGAAGAACCAGCATATGAGATCCTGGCTGTCGGGGAAGTCATCTATGTACCGATCAGCGCGATCGTCAAAGACGGCGGATTGGGATGGGACGCATTTTATGATTCCTATTCCGGACTCTATCTGACGACAGACGGCGCGACGGCCGCAAAAGCCACGTTCGATGAGCCCGAATCGCGTTACAACAAAGGCTTGGTCAATTATATCAGGAAAAGCAACGCGAACTACTCCGTCACTCAGGCCCAGAACCTGGTATTCCTGATTGAACGGGAAGCAAAGATCTATAAGGTGGATCCGATGCTGATCATGGCGATCGCGCATAAAGAAAGCACCTTTACTGAAAAAGCGAGATCCGCTGGCGGCGCTCTCGGAATGATGCAGGTCATGCCTGCCACCGGCGCGAGGTACGGATTGTCGCCGGCTGATCTTCTGAATGCGCATAAGAACATCGAATTCGGCACTATGTATATAAAGGAAAGAATCGATGCATACGACGGAGATTGGGTCAAGGCCCTGTCAGCCTACAATCAGGGTTCGGCTTCCGTCAACCGCGGCGGGTATTCGACCAGATATGCGGATCGGGTGGTCCTTAAATACAATCAGTTGAAGGACTACATGAAAGTCAACGGATACGGCACAGGAGAATAAAAAACGAATAAAAACCGAAGGAAACTTCGGTTTTTCGTTTAGTAGCTTGCCCGATTTGAGGAGCAAATCGTCGGCAAACTCATGCAAGGAAATCACAAATCTATGATTTGTAGATTTCTACTGCTCGTAGCTTGCCCGATTTGAGGAGCAAATCGTCGGCAAACTCATGCAAGGAAATCACAAATCTATGATTTGTAGATTTCTACTGCTCGTAGCTTGCCCGATTTGAGGAGCAAATCGTCGGCAAACTCATGCAAGGAAATCACAAATCTATGATTTGTAGATTTCTACTGCTAATTCGATTGCATTTTACGCGTGAAATCACTATGATATATTTATTAAAACCGGCTGGCGGCGAGCGGACGGCGCCGGCGGAAAAACAGGAGGATCCTTGGTTATGATCAGAAGAATTTATGTCGAAAAGAAAAAAGGATTTGATGTCGAGGCCAGGGGCCTTTTTGAGGATTTAAAGGAAAATCTCCACCTTAAAGGTCTTTCGGGCGTTAGGGTGTTCAATCGTTACGATATGGAAGGCGTCGACGCCGCGGCTTATGAGGCTGCAAAGTACAGCATCTTTGCTGAGCCGGCTATCGATATGGCTTATGATGCGGATCCGGAGATATTGGCATCCTCAATTGGCGGAAAGGTTGGCGGGGATGCGGCGAGATGCTTCGGCGTCGAATATCTGCCGGGGCAGTTCGACCAGCGGGCTGATTCCGCGGCCCAATGCATCCAGCTGATCAGCATGAAAGAAAAACCAACAGTCCGATTCGCCCGCGTAGTATGTCTCGAAGGCGAAATCAGCGACGCGGAATTCGAGGCGGTAAAAAAATATTGCATCAATCCGGTGGATTCCAGGGAAGCGGATATGGGAAAGCCTGCCGATCTGTACATGGACATGGCTTATCCGAATGATGTCGAGACCGTCTCAGGATTCACGGAGATGACGGAAGAAGATCTGGAAGCGTTCAGAGCGAAGTGGGAATTTGCCATGAGCGCGGCCGATCTCCGCTATGTGCAGACGCATTTCAAGGATGACGAATTCAGGGATCCGACAGTCACCGAACTCAGGGTCATTGATACATACTGGTCGGATCACTGCAGGCACACGACTTTCCTGACCCGGATCACTGAAGTGCATGTTGAGGACGGGCGGTATGAAGAACTGTTCCGTGCGGCCTATTTTGATTACATGAAGACAAGGACCGAGCTTTACGGAAAGGAACATCGGGATTTGAGCCTGATGGACCTGGCCGTGATCGGCGCGAAATATATGAAGGCTATGGGCAGGCTGCCAGATCTTGACGAATCTGATGAGATCAACGCCTGCAGCATAAAAGTCAAAGCGGTGGTCAACGGCGAGGAGGAAGACTGGCTCGTGATGTTCAAGAACGAGACCCACAATCATCCCACCGAGATCGAACCGTTCGGTGGCGCTGCCACATGTCTCGGGGGCGCGATACGCGATCCGCTGTCGGGACGCGTCTATGTCTATCAGGCGATGCGCGTGACAGGCAGCGGCGACCCAAGAGCGAGGATCGAAGATACGCTGCCCGGCAAACTGCCCCAGAGGAAAATCACCAGGGAGGCGGCCGCCGGCTACAGTTCCTATGGCAACCAGATCGGTCTTGCCACCGGGCAGGTCTCCGAAATATACCACGAAGGCTACATCGCCAAGAGAATGGAAGTGGGCGCCGTGATCGGCGCGGCTCCGGCAGAAAATGTATTTAGGGAAAAACCGGTGCCCGGAGACAGGATCGTGCTGGTGGGCGGCAGGACCGGAAGGGACGGCTGCGGCGGCGCGACAGGATCGTCAAAGGAACATACCGAAGAATCCATCCTGACCTGTGGCGCTGAAGTCCAGAAGGGCAATCCGCCTGTCGAGCGAAACATACAGCGGCTGTTCCGACGTAAAGAAGCGGCGAAGCTGATCAGGAAATGCAATGATTTCGGCGCCGGAGGCGTTTCGGTAGCCATAGGCGAGCTCGCCGACAGCCTTGAGATCAATCTTGACCTCGTCCCGAAAAAATATGAAGGCCTTGACGGTACCGAACTTGCCATATCAGAATCCCAGGAACGCATGGCAGTCGTGGTTTCTGAAGAGGATCTGGAAAAATTCGTGGCGTTCGCCGCCGAGGAGAATCTGGAAGCCGTTGAGGTCGCCAAAGTGACCGACACCGGAAGGCTTCGCATGTACTGGCGCGGAAAGCGCATCCTCGATATAAGCAGAAAATTCCTTGACACGAACGGCGTCAGGCAGGAAGCCAAGGTCATAGTCAAAAGCGATGCGCCGGCGGATCTTTTTGGCGGAGAATTTGGCGGGGACAGGGAGATGAGCCTCCGCGAGCAGTGGTTCAATATGCTCACCAGCCTGAATTGCGCCAGCCAGAAGGGCCTGGTGGAGAGATTCGACAGCACCATCGGCGCCGGGACGATCCTGATGCCCCTCGGCGGGAAATATCAGCTGACACCTGCGATGGGAATGGCGGCCAAGCTGCCTGCAGCCCATGGCGATACGGATACGGCGACGCTGATGAGTTATGGATTCGATCCGATGCTATCGGAAAAAAGCCCGTTCCACGGCGCTCTTTATGCAGTGGTGGACTCGGTGGCGAAAATCGCCGCCATGGGCGGCGACTATACACGAGCCAGGCTGAGTTTCCAGGAGTATTTCGAAAAGCTCGGAAACGACCCGGTGAAATGGGGCAAGCCTTTCGCGGCGCTCCTTGGCGCCCTCAGGGCCCAAAAGGAGCTGGGAACGGCCGCCATCGGCGGCAAGGACAGCATGTCCGGCACCTTCAACGATCTCAATGTGCCGCCGACGCTGATATCCTTTGCGGTGGCGCCGATTTTGGCTGAAGAGGTGCTGTCCCCCGAGTTCAAGACGGCGGGCAGCCGCCTGATCCTGCTGAAGCCCCGCTATGACGCCAACGGCATCATCGATTTCGAAATGTTCAGGAAGAACATGGCCAAGGTACATAAAATGGCAGAAAAAGGCCTGATCCTGTCAGCGGCTGCCGTGGGAAGAGGCGGCATCGCGTGCGCCATATCGAAGATGGCTTTCGGCAACAAGATCGGCGCAATGCTGGAGAATATCAGTCGAGAAGAGCTTTTCGCGCCCCTTTACGGCACGCTGATCCTCGAGCTTGACCGGGAGGCGAATCCGCCGCAGCAGCTGCTCGGCATCGAGTTCACGCTTATTGGCAAGACGATCGAGGAACGAAAGATAAAAGTGCTCGGCAACGAGTTCGATATGAACAGGATGATCCGAGACTGGACAAAGCCTCTTGAAGCGATATTCCCGACGAGGATCGCGGGAACAAAGGATGAAGAGGAAGAACAGCCCGGATTTGGCAGACTGATCGCTTCGGAGATCGGAACCGCAGCGGCTTACCATGAGGAATTGCAGACAGTCAGCTACTATGGCCGAAATACGTTCAGGCCGGTCGACAAAATCGCCAGGCCGAAGGTGACGATCATGACATTCCCGGGCACGAACTGCGAGGCAGATTCCGTCAGAGCCTTTGAAAAGGCAGGCGCCGACGCCGGCGCTATGATCTTCCGCAACCTGACGGCCGGGCAGCTGAACGAGTCGATCCATGAAATGGCCCGCAGGATCAAAGAAAGCCAGATCCTGATGATACCGGGAGGCTTCAGCGGAGGCGACGAGCCTGACGGCTCCGCCAAATTCATCACTGCGGTATTCAGGAATCCCATGATTGCTGAAGCGGTGGCGGATCTGCTGGAAAACAGGGACGGCCTGATGCTGGGCATATGCAATGGATTCCAGGCGCTGATCAAACTGGGCCTGGTGCCTTATGGAAAGATCACGGCCCAGGATGAAAACAGCATGACGCTGACTTACAACAGCATCGGCCGGCATATGTCCCGCCTGGTGAAGACCAGGATCGCGTCGGTGCAGTCGCCCTGGCTGAGCAAAGCCAAAGTGGGCGACATCCATACGATACCGGTGTCCCACGGCGAGGGCAGATTCATCGCAACCGAGGTGCAGCTGGCGCAGCTGGCGGTCAATGGCCAGATCGCTTCACAGTATGTGGATCTGGACGGCGAGCCTTCCATGGAAATCAGAGCCAATCCCAACAACTCCGCTTGGGCAGTCGAAGGCATCACGTCGCCGGACGGCCGTGTATTCGGCAAGATGGGGCACTCGGAACGGATCGGCAGGAATCTTTACAAAAATGTGGCGGGCGATACGGATCAGAAGATTTTCGAATCCGGCGTCGCATATTTCAAATGATGCGGATATCAGCGCATACAAAGCCGTCTGGATGCCCCGGACCTGGCTATGGGGATCGCATCATGTCTTTTGTTAGAGGCATGTCCTTTAGTCTGCACGATCGTATCAATTTAACGACAAGCTCATTTAATGATGGCAATGCCCGCTGGATGGCGGGTATTGCCTTAATTATCTGGACGCTGGAAGAAAAAAACATAAAATACGAACAAAATAAAATATATATTTTAAATCATTCGTTATTAAGCTAAATATAGCGCAAATCAGAAATTATTATGCTGGATATAGGGCTAAAAGTCGAATATACTTATGTATATCATTGGTTTTAAAATACATTGGGAGGACTGAAACTATGAAAGCAGCCATCATAATGGGCAGCGGATCGGATTATCCCGTCGTGGAGAAAGCTGAGAAAATTTTCGCGGCGTTTGGCGTCGACTATACAACGCGCATCATATCCGCCCACCGCACGCCGAGAGCGGCGGAGGCCTTTTCGTCGCAGGCGGAGGAAAACGGATTTGAAGTTATAATAGGAGCAGCTGGGAAAGCGGCTCATTTGGCAGGTGTGCTGGCGGCCTTTACGCCGCTGCCGGTGATCGGACTTCCGATCAAATCTTCGACGATGGACGGGCTCGATTCCCTGCTGTCAATGGTCCAGATGCCGACGGGCGTGCCCGTTGCGACCGTTGCAATTAATGGCGCTGAAAACGCGGCGCTGCTGGCGGTGCAGATATTGTCGGTGAAATATCCGGAACTCAGGCAGGCGATGAAGGACTATAAAATAAAGATGGAACAGGATGTAATGGAAGCGGATAGGGCTTTCTGCAAAGAAAGCGCCGAAAAAAGCGAAAAAGGAGAATGAATATGAAAAAGCTCGATATGATGTATGAAGGCAAGGCAAAAAAAGTTTACAGGACTGATGATCCGAAAAGATTTGTCGTGGAATACAAGGACGACGCCACGGCTTTTAACGGACTGAAAAAAGGATCCATCGCAGACAAGGGCATCGTCAACAACACCATGTCCGCCATTATTTTCGAGATGCTTGAAAGCAAAGGCATCCCGACCCATATGGTGGAACTGCTGAGCGACCGGGAGACGCTGGTCAAAGCCGTGAAGATCCTGCCGCTGGAAGTGATCGTCCGCAACGTCGCCGCCGGTTCCATGTCGAAAAGACTGGGCATTGAGGAAGGAAAGCCGCTGCCGAAACCGGTCCTTGAATTCTCCTATAAGAATGATGAACTGGGCGATCCGCTGATCAACGACGACCATGCCTACGCCCTGGAGCTGGCGACGCCGGAGCAGGTGGCGCAGGTCAAGGAATATGCGCTGAAGATCAACGAGTTCCTGAAGGAGTTTTTCCTGGACAAGGGACTGAAACTGATCGATTTCAAGCTGGAATTCGGGCTGTACGACGGGGAAGTGATCCTGGCCGACGAGATTTCGCCGGATACCTGCAGGCTATGGGACGTCAACACCAACGAGAAGATGGATAAAGACCGGTTCAGAAGGGATCTTGGCAACGTCGAGGAAACATATCAGGAAGTGCTTAAAAGGATCAAGAAATGTGCGGAATAGTCGGGATATACGCGCCGGGCAGGAAAGATATCGCCAGAGCCGTCTATTACGGGCTGCATTCGCTGCAGCATCGCGGCCAGGAAAGCGCCGGGATCGCCTCAAACAGGGACGGCAGGATCCAGTATTATAAAGAAATGGGTCTCGTGCAGGAAGTGTTCAACGACGAGATCATCGGCAGGCTGCAGGGCGACATTTCCATCGGCCATGTCCGCTATTCGACGACGGGAGAAAGCTACGTCGCCAACGCGATGCCGCTCGTGGTGTTCAGCAGGGGCGGCAGCATCGCTCTTGCGCACAACGGCAATTTAGTGAATGCGAAGGAGATCCGCGATGAACTTCAGGATAATGGCGTCATATTCCAGACTTCGATCGACTCCGAGGTCATCGCCTGCCTGATCGCCAAGCACAGCAGGGACGGCAGCCTGGAACAGGCGATCCATAAGACGCTGGACATCGTCAAAGGATCCTACGCACTGGTCATCACCTGCGGCAGCAAGCTGATCGGTGTCAGGGACCCGTACGGGATACGGCCGCTTTGCCTCGGAAAGCTTCAGGACGGATATGTCTTGTCGTCAGAAAGCTGTATATTTCCGCTGATCGGCGCCGAATTCGTCCGGGACGTGGAGCCCGGCGAGATGGTCGTTATTGAAGACGGCCGGATCGTAACCGTCAAGAACGGCGGGAAAAAAGGGCGCGCGGTCTGCTCTTTCGAATATGTATATCTGGCAAGACCGGACAGCGATATGGACAGCAAAAGCGTCTATATCGCAAGAAGCAACGCCGGTCGGATCCTCGCCAGGGAATGTTCCTGTGATGCGGATATGGTGATCGCCGTTCCCGATTCAGGCACAGTAGCCGCCATCGGCTATGCGGAAGCCTCCGGCATACCGTTTGGGGAAGGCCTGATCAAGAACAGATATGTCGGCAGGACTTTCATCCAGCCGGATCAGCGTATGCGCGAGCAAAGCGTGAAGATGAAGCTCAATGTGCTGAAAGATAATGTCCGCGGCAAACGGATCGTTATGGTGGATGATTCCATTGTGCGCGGGACCACCAGCGGCAAGATCGTCAAAATGCTGAAGGAAGCGGGCGCGACGGAGGTCCATGTAAGGATCAGTTCCCCGCCGGTCACCCATTCCTGTCATTTCGGCATCGATACGCCGAGCAGGAAGAACCTGGTCGCCGCAAATCATTCGATCAAGGAAATCAAAAGGATGATCGGGGCGGACAGTCTGGGATACCTGAGCGTTGAAGGCCTCTGGGAAGCCATCGGCCTGGGCTGCAGCAGCATCTGCGCGGCGTGCTTCAACGGCGAATATCCGATTGCCGTGCCGGACAGCGCCGACAAATTCATTCTTGAAAAAAACGCAGTCTGAAGCAGCGGCTAAATTTAATTCGATAATACTATCCAATGGATTAAATAAATAAATGACGAAAGGAGAGTATGGCGGCAGCTCGGAAGCATGCAGGCCATACGGAGATCAGAATGTCGGAACGATTGACGTACAAGGACGCCGGTGTCGACACCAAGGAAGGCGAAAAAGCTGTCAAGCTGATGAAGAGCCATGTTCAGAAGACTTTCAACGCCAATGTGCTAACGGGTCTCGGCAGTTTCGGAAGCCTTTTTAAGCTGGATCTCGAAGGGATCAGCGAACCGGTGCTCGTTTCGGGCACCGATGGCGTGGGAACCAAGCTGAAGATCGCATTTCTGATGGACCGCCACGACACGGTGGGACAGGATTGCGTTGCCATGTGTGTCAACGACGTGCTGTGCCAGGGGGCGAAGCCGCTGTTCTTTCTCGATTATATAGCGACAGGAAAGGTGAAGGCCGAGAAGATCGCCGACATCGTTAAGGGGATCGCGGACGGCTGCGTGCTGGCGGGATGCGCCCTCGTCGGGGGCGAAACGGCGGAGATGCCTGATTTCTATACGGAAGGCGAATACGATATGGCCGGCTTCGCCGTCGGCATCGTCGACCGGAGCAGGATCATCGACGGTTCCGGCATTAAGGAAGGCGACGTCCTGGTCGGGATACCGTCCAGCGGCATACACAGCAACGGCTATTCGCTGGTTCGGAAACTGTTTTTCGAGCGCATGGGCCTGACAGTGGGCGACTATGTCGAGGAGCTGGGAATGACTCTCGGCGAAGCGCTGATCACGCCGACGAAGATCTATTCCGAGGCTTGCGGCGCCGTGCTGCCCGAGCTGCCGGTAACAGGAATCGTTCATATCACTGGCGGCGGCTTTTTCGAGAATATCCCAAGGATCATACCGGAGGGGCTTGGCGTTGAAATCAATGTCGGCACGTGGGAAGTTCCGCCGATCATGAAATACATCCAGAAGTGCGGCAATATCGAGCGGGATGAAATGTTCGCGACCTTCAACATGGGTATCGGAATGATCATGGTCATCAATGAATCAGAAGCGTTCAAGGTCATATCAAAGCTCGCCAAAATCGGCGAAAAGGCGGCTGTGATCGGCAGGATCGTCAAGGGCTCAGGTGTGGCGCTATGTCAAAAGTGAACATAACGGTACTTGTTTCGGGCGGCGGGACCAATCTGCAGGCGCTGATAGACAATGTCGAAAATGGCTATATCGACAACGGCCGGATCGTTCAGGTCATATCCAGCAAAAAAGACGCCTACGCGCTGGCGAGAGCCGCCAAGCACGGCATAAAAGGCGTTTTTATAGGAAAAGAGAACTATCCGGATCCCGAGCAGCGGACCAGGGCCATCATCGAAGCCCTGGAAACCGAACAGACGGGACTGGTGGTGCTCGCCGGATATATGCAGATCCTGGCGCCGGAGCTGATCCAAAGATATCGCAACAGGATCATCAATATCCATCCTTCACTGATCCCGGCGTTCTGCGGCGAGGGCTTCTATGGCGAAAGGGTCCATGCGGCCGTACTGGCAAGCGGTGCGACAGTGACCGGCGCGACGGTGCATTATGTCGATGAGGGCATCGACACCGGCCCGATCATCCTGCAGAAGGAAGTGCCGGTCGTGCCCGGGGATACGGCGCACAGTCTTGCGGCGAGGGTGCTCGAAACGGAGCACAGGCTTTTGCCGGAAGCCGTACGCCAGCTATGCAGAAAGCTTTGACACACCAAAGCCGCCTTCTCGTCGACGATGCGGAGGCGGCCTTTATTGCATAAATGAAGGGAGAAAATTATGAGAGCATTGATAAGCGTATCCGATAAGACGGGCGTCGTGGAATTCGCCAAAGAACTGGCGGCCATGGGCGCCGAAATCATTTCAACGGGCGGCACGGCCATGACGCTGTCGGACAATGACATAAAAGTCATAGGGATTTCCGAGGTGACAGGATTTCCTGAATGCCTGGACGGCAGGGTCAAGACCCTTCATCCGGCAGTCCATGCCGGCATCCTTGCGATGAGGGGCAGAAAGGACCATATGGACCAGCTTCGTGAGCTGGGCATCAAACCGATCGATATCATTGCGATCAACCTCTATCCTTTCAAGCAGACGATTCGCAAACAGGGGACACAGCTTGAAGAAGCCATCGAAAACATCGATATCGGCGGACCGACGATGCTCAGGTCGGCGGCCAAGAATCACCACGATGTGGTCGTGATCTGCGATCCGGCGGATTACGGCAAGGTCGTCGAAGAACTGAAGGAGACCGGAAAGGTTTCGTACTATACGAAATACAGGCTCGCACTGAAGGTGTTCGAGCATACCGCCGCCTACGACGCAATGATCGCGGATTATCTCAGGCGGGAGATCGGCGCGGACCTTCCGGACAATTTGACGCTGACCTTCGAGAAGGTCCAGGAGCTCAGATACGGCGAAAACCCCCATCAGAAAGCCTCATATTATAAAGAGATCCTGCCGCCGAAGGGCTCCATCGTCAATGCCGTCCAGCTGCATGGCAAGGAGCTGTCGTTCAACAACATCAACGATGCGAACGGCGCCCTAGAAACATTGAAGGAATACGACGAACCGGCGGTGGTCGCGGTCAAGCACGCGAATCCCTGCGGCGTTGCGGTCGGTTACGATATATACGACGCCTATGTCAAGGCGTACAACGCGGATCCGGTGTCGATCTATGGCGGCATCGTGGCGGCGAACCGGGTCGTCGATGAAAAGACCGCGGAGGAGATCGGCAAGATCTTCATTGAGATCGTCATCGCGCCTGGATATACGCCCGAAGCCTATGAGATCCTCTCGAAGAAAAAGAACATCCGCATCATGACGCTGGAAAACATCGAGGAAAAGGCGCCGTCGGCGGATATCGACATCAAAAAGGTCGGCGGAGGTATCCTGGTTCAGAAGATCGACAACACGCTGTATGATGAAAATGATCTCAAGGTCGTCACCGCCAGGATCCCGACAGAACGGGAAATGCAGGATATGGCTTTCGCGATGAAAGTCGTCAAGCATATCAAATCCAACGGCATCGTGGTCGCCAAGGATCAGAAGACCCTCGGCATAGGCCCGGGACAGATGAACAGGATCTGGGCGCTGGAGAACGCCGTCCGCCAGGCGACGGACGATACCCACGGCGCGGTCATCGCATCGGATGCGTTCTTCCCCTTCGACGATTGCGTCGAAGCGGCTGCTGCTGCAGGAATCAGCGCCATCATGCAGCCGGGAGGTTCAGTCAATGACGAAGCCTCGATCCGAAAGGCCGACGAACTGGGCATCGCCATGGTGTTCACCGGCGTCCGTCATTTCAGGCACTGAGTTCAACATAAAGGAGCATACGGATGAAGATATTAATAGTCGGAGGTGGCGGAAGGGAACATGCCATCGCGTGGAAGCTTTCGCAGAGCCCGCGCGTGGACAGGATCTATTGCGCCCCGGGAAATGCAGGAATAGCCGATTTGGCGGAGTGCATCGATTTAAGCGCCGAGGATATCGAGGGAATTTGCCGTTTTGCCTGCGATCAGAAGGTCGATCTGGCCGTCATCGGCCCGGAGGTCCCCCTTGCGATGGGGATATCGGACGAACTGGCAAAGGCCGGCGTGCGGGTGTTCGGGCCTGACAGATCCTGCGCCAGGCTTGAAGCCAGCAAAGCCTTCACAAAGGAATTCCTGGCCAGGCATGGCATTCCGACGGCTGGATACCGCGAGTTCACAAGCACGGACGAGGCCGCCGGAGCTATAGGGATCTATGGCTGGCCGATGGTGATCAAGGCGGACGGCCTCGCTGCCGGAAAGGGCGTCGTGATCGCTGAAAACCGCACAGAAGCGGAAAAAGCCCTGAAAGACATGATGGAGGATCGCGTTTTCGGCAATGCGGGCGACAGGGTCGTCGTCGAAGAATTTCTGACCGGCATCGAAGCGTCGGTACTGTGCTTTGTCGACGGGAAGACTATTGTGCCGATGGAATCCGCCCAGGATTACAAGAAAATATTCGACGGAGACAAAGGGCCGAACACCGGAGGCATGGGGACTTATTCCCCCAGCCTGTTGTTTGACGAAAAGCTCGAAAGCCAGATAAGGGAACGGATCCTTGAACCGACGCTGGCCGGATTCGTCAAGGACGGACTTGATTACAGGGGCGTCCTGTTCATAGGCATCATGATCAGCGAGGACGGGCCGAAAGTGATCGAATTCAATACACGATTCGGCGATCCGGAGACGCAGTCGGTGCTTCTGCGGCTTGAAACGGATCTCGTCGATATCATGGATGCCGTGATAGATGGCAGACTGGCGGAGCAGGAGATCACATGGAGCAGCGACAGGACGATCTGCGTCGTGGCGGCGGCGGGCGGCTATCCCGGAAACTACGAAAAAGGCAAGGCGATCACGGGACTTGACGCCGTAGAGCCTGATGTGATCGTTTTTCACGCAGGCACGAAGCGCAGGAACGGCGTTGTCGAAACAGCGGGAGGCAGGGTCCTTGGCGTTGCGGCGAGGGCGGCTACTGCTGAGGAAGCCAGGGCCAAGGTCTACAGGAACGTTGAAAGAATAAGTTTTGAAGGGATGCAGTACCGCATGGATATCGGCATCATTCTGCAAAAAAAATAAGCTGCCGGCGCTGCCGGGCGCAGCGGATGGACGGTCTTCGCGGCCAGGCAGGCAGAGACCGGAAGCCGACGAAATAAAAATGTGGCATCGCGGCGTTCTCTTTGCTATTATTGTTAGTGAGGCAAAGGGGGCGCCTTTTGTCGATTATGCCATGGGAGAGACATATGGGTGACAATATATTGGATATCACACCGGTTAAATATATTGACGGTAGAATGATCATACTGGACCAGACGAAGCTGCCCTGCGAGACGAGCTATCTTGTCCTGGAGAATGCGGAGCAGGTCTGGGATGCCATCCACAAGCTGAGAGTCCGGGGGGCTCCGGCCATCGGCATCGCCGCGGCATACGGCGTCTGCGTCGGCATGGCCGGCAGCGCGGCGTCGACGTTCGCGGATTTCCTCGATGAATTCCGGCGGGCGAAGGCGTATCTTTCCACGGCAAGGCCGACGGCCGTCAATCTGTTCTGGGCGCTGGACCGCATGGAGAAGCGCCTTCTGTCAGTGGGGATTTCCGACGGCGGGTTTTCCGCGGATGCCATGAAGACGGCTCTTCTTGAAGAGGCGGAAGCCATTCGCCTCGAGGACGAGCAGGTCTGCCGCAGGATCGGTGAAAACGCGCTGACGCTGCTGCGGCCTGGCATGGGCATATTGACCCACTGCAACGCCGGCACCATCGCCACCGCAAAATACGGCACAGCACTGTCGGCGATCTATCTCGGGCAGGAGCGCGGTTACGCCTTCAAAGTGTTTGCCGATGAAACGAGGCCTCTGCTCCAGGGAGCCAGGCTGACGGCCTGGGAGCTGCAGCAGGCCGGCGTCGACGTGACGCTGATTTGTGACAATATGGCGTCCATCGTGATGAAAAACGGCTGGATCGATGCCGTCGTCGTGGGCTGCGACCGCGTTGCGGCCAATGGCGACACGGCGAACAAGATCGGCACCTCCGGCGTCGCTATTCTGGCCAGGGCATACGGGATACCGTTCTACGTGCATGCGCCGGTCTCCACGATAGACATGTCGACGGCAACAGGCGCAGACATCCATATCGAGCTCCGGGACGGCGCCGAGATCAGCGATATGTGGTACGAAAAAAGCATGGCCCCATCGGGCATAAAAACATACAATCCCGCCTTTGACGTCACGGACGCCGAATACATAACAGCGATCATCACGGAGCGCGGCATCGCCAGGCCGCCGTACAGCATCAGTCTGGCGGCCATCATGGAAGGAGCGGCGGATGACATATAAAGTAAAGCTGGACGTTTTTGAAGGACCTTTCGACTTGCTCGTATTCCTGATCGAGAACGCGGAAATGAACATATACGATATCAGGGTCTCGGAGATCACGAACCAGTATATCGCTTATCTGGAAATGATGAAGAGCTATGATATCGAAGTCACCAGCGAATTCATGGTACTTGCGGCGACGCTGATCGAACTCAAGTCGAAGATGCTGCTGCCGAGGCCCAAGACGGACGGCGGCGATGCGGCGGCTGAGGATCCCAGGAACGAGCTTGTGCAGCGGCTGATCGAATACAAGAAATTCCGGGCGGCAGCATCGGGTCTCGAGCATCAGGAGGAGCTGTCCATGCAGGTCCATACAAAACCTCAGGAGGACCTGGCCCAGTACACCAGAGAGCCGGACGAATTCATCGACCTTGACCTGTCGCAGTTCGTCAAAGCATTCAATCTGTTCATCCAGAAAAAGAAGAAGATCGAGGACATCCATAAGCGCTACGATCGCATCGAGCGCGAACGCATCAGCGTTGAAGAACGGATGGCCCAGATCAGAGGCAGGCTGCAGGAAAAGAAGCGTCTTGCCTTCGACGATCTCGTCGGCGATACGACGGACAGATACGAAATCGTCCTGACATTCGTTTCCATTCTTGAGATGATCCGGCAGAAGATGATTACCGTCAGACAGCAATCCAATTTTGGCGAGATTTATCTCGCGCTGAAGCCGAATAAATCCGCTGGAGGTGAACCTGCAGATGACTAGCAGAAAAACAATGAAATCCGCTTTTGAATCCATGATGTTCGTCTGGGGGGAGCCCCTCGACGTGAAGACTGCGGCGGAGGTTTTCAATGTGGACTGGAAGGAAGCGTATGCATGCTTTCAGGAACTGGTTAAAGAATATGAGGAACAGGGCAGGGGCATAGAGATCCGGGAGATCGACAAGAAATTCCAGTTCTGCACCAGGCTCGAAAACAACGAATATATAGAGCGGCTCTGCACCCCGGTCAAGGAGAAGCGTCTGTCCCAATCAGCGCTGGAGGTGCTGGCGATCGTCGCCTACAAGCAGCCTGTCACAAAAAGCGAGATCGAATCCATACGCGGGATAAAGTGCGACCGCGTGCTGGAAGGCCTGGCAAAGAAAGGCCTGATCGCGGAAGTGGGCCGTTCCGGAGGGATCGGCCGGCCGATCCTTTACGGGACGACGGCTGAATTCCTGGGATACTTCGGATTCAAGGATCTCGGGGACCTGCCGGACATCGAGGACATAGGTGAAGCGGTCACACGGGATGAAGAACCGGAACTCCTGGATTTTCAGCAGATAGCGCTGGAGCTTAATGAAGTGTGAGTATCGGAGGATGAACATATGAGGCTGAACAAATATATCGCCCAGGCCGGTGTCGCGTCGAGACGCAAGGCCGACGAACTCATCGAAGGCGGCAGGGTCCGCATAAACGGCAAGGTGATGAGCGAGCTCGGCTACGATGTCGCGGACGGAGATGTCGTTGAGATCGGCGGCAGGGTCATCAAGCCGGAAAAGAAGATGACCTATATAATGCTGAACAAACCTCTCGGCTATATCACGACTGCCGTCGACGACCGCGAGCGCCCGACGGTGATGGATCTTGTCCAGGACATCGGTGAAAGGCTTTTTCCGATCGGCCGGCTCGACTACAATACGACCGGGATGCTGCTGATGACCAACGACGGGGATCTGGCTTTCAAACTGACCCATCCGAAGCATGAGATCACCAAGACTTATCGTGTGCGTGTCGCAGGAGTCCTTTCATCCGAAAAAGCCGCCAGGCTGGCCAAGGGTGTCGATATCGGCGGCTATGTGACAGCCAGGGCGACGGTCCGCATCGAAAAGCAGCTGGAACGTTCGACCATCGTCGAGATCGAGATCCATGAGGGCAAAAACAGGCAGATCCGCAAAATGTTTGCTTCGGTCGGAAATAAAGTGCTGGAGCTGCAGCGGATCGCCATCGGCGAACTGAGGCTCGGCCATCTGAAGGAAGGCCACTACCGCAAGCTTACCCAGCGGGAGATCGACTTTCTCAGAAATTCCTGACAGCCACTGGCTTTAGAGGGCGTTGCATTCTATAGCACTTGTTTAAAACGATGGAATATTTACGGGATCATCGTGTCCCGGGGAGGCCGCCATGAAAGAAAATCTGATCGTCAGAACGACTGAACTCGCGCTCAAACTGATATCCGAATATCTGGAGCCAGGCGATACGGCCCTTGACGGCACGATGGGAAACGGATCGGACACACTGGCGCTGGCTGACATGGTGGGCATCGGCGAAGGAAAGGGGACGGTCTATGCCTTTGACATACAGCAGAAAGCCCTCGACAACACAAGCGAACTGCTCCGGAAAAACCATTATGAGTGCTACGTCGTCAAGGATCGCAACCGCAGCATCGAAAATCTGCTGCAGGACGATGATGGGAAGATCCTGCTTTTTCTGGAGTCCCACGAAAACCTCGGCATTCACGTAAAAAAACCGCTGGACGGCGCGATCTTCAATCTCGGCTATCTGCCGGGCGAGGAAAGGGAAATCGTGACGAAGCCCGACTCGACGGTGGCGGCGCTGGAACAGACGGAAGCCCTGCTCAAGGCCGGCGGGATAATGGTCGTCGTGATCTATTCAGGCCATGCCGGAGGCGCCGAGGAAAAAGCCGCCGTGCTTGAGCATCTGGCAGCGCTGCCGGCATCGACCTTTCACGCCAATCTCATAACCGCCGTCAATCAGCCGCCGGACGCGCCTGCCATCGCGCTGGTCACAAGAAAAAAATAAATGCTGGAGCACTCGCCCACTGGCGTACACCCCAACATTTATTACAGAAACAAAATATAAAAGCTGCCGTGGCCGGCAGCTTATTATATTTATTTGCGCTGCTTGTCCTTTGGCGTGACGCAGACGCCCTTGGCGGTGCAGACAATGATCGGCTCGGCGAGGAAGTCGGCTGCCGATTCGTTGATGTCCGGTCTGGATACGACGACCTTCCTGGCTTCGAAGGTCATTTTTCTCGATGTGTTTCCGATTTCAGTGATTTCGCCATAGGCTTCGATGTAGTCTCCTGCAAAGGTCGGCGCTTTGAACTGGACGTCGCTGTAAGTGAGGAACAGTCCTTCGTCGCCGTCGCATTTGATCAGCAGCTCGGTGGCCACGTCGCCGAACAGGTTCAGCATCTTTGCGCCGTCGACGAGGTTTCCGCCATAATGGGCGTCATGAAGGGACATTCTCAGTCTGATCGTTGAAGTGATTTTTTCCATAATATCATCTCCTTAATATTTTGTTTCTGGCTTATGCTGCACGGTCTTGAAGACGGCCGGGCCGATTATCTGTTCTGTAATGAGTATATCAGATGCATCGCCTGCGCGGCCAGCCGGCAAAAATAATTGCCACTATTACGAATATTTAAGTTGCAATTAGCATGCCAATGGTTTATGTTAGGAATATGACCAAAACGAACCGTTTTAGACTCAGCAGCTCTTTCGTCCTCCCACTTCGCTGAGTAGTTGTTTAACCGATAGGAGAAAGAATGTTCAGCGATTATGGAATCAACAGGGTCATGGAGCCCGCCAACGTTCTGCCGACGTCTGCCTGGAAAATTGACAACGGCAGGGATATCTACCCGAACGAGCTTCGGATCGGACTTCGGAAGATACATATCGAAACCACCAACTTCAAGCAGATCTGCCTCGAATGCAACAATGATCCAGACAAGATCAAGGAACGGATCATGGATATCGTCATAAAAAGGGGAAAGCTGCACAATCCGATCACGGACACCGGCGGCGTGGCGTTCGGCGTCGTGGAGAAGATCGGCGAGGAATACAACAACGAACAGGGATTGAAGGTTGGCGACGAGGTCATATGCAACGCCTCGCTGGCGACGATCCCGATCTATATAAGCAGGATCAACAAGATCGACATGGCCTATTCCCAGGTCGATGCCGAAGGCTACGCCATCGTCTTTAACAAATGTCCGATGGTGAAAATGCCGCCGGATCTTCCGGTCAACCTTCTTTTATATGCACTTGACGAATCGGGCTCGCTGTATTCTGTCAGCAAATGCGCCGAAGGAAAGAGCCAGTTTCTGATCGTCGGCAACAACCTGCTGACCAATACGCTTTTTGGCTTCGCGGTCCGCCGCGTCGCCGGGCCCGTGGCGAAGATCATCTGCCTTCTGGACAAGAACGCCGACTTGATGATCAAGGGCAAGGCGGCGGATGAACTGCTGGGATCGATCTTCTCCGAGATCCATTACGGCAACATCCTGCAGCCGACGGAGTGCCTTGAACGGATGGGACTGGCCGGTTATTTCGACCTCAGCGTGAACTGCGCGGATATCCCCGGCGCGGAAACGATCAATGTCCTTGCGACAAAACCGGGCGGTACGGTGTATTTCGCCAATCTGATCAACAATTATAATATCGCGTTATATATTACGGAATCCGTGTCCAGGGAAATCGAAATCAAGGGCGCGGAAGGCTACATAGCAGACTATGACAAATACGACATCGAGCTGATCCGCAGCATTGCGCCATATATTGAAAAATCGACGATCACCAGCGCCAGGCTGGAGGAGAATCTGGCTTATCCGCTGGGCAAGGCAGATCGGCAGTATACGAAGAAATACAGCGATAAAAAGGGAATGCTGGAGGATTTCGTCTATGAAAGCCGTGCGATGCAGCTTGTTCTGGACGATATCCTGAGCGTGGCGAGATACGACTGCAACGTGCTGATCACCGGAGACACCGGCGTCGGCAAGGAAAAGGTCGCGTCGATCATCCACAAATGCAGCAGCCGGCGCATGCAGCCCTTTGTAAAGATCAATTGCGCGGCGATCTCGGATCATCTGATGGAATCCGAATTTTTCGGCTACGAAAAGGGGTCCTTTACAGGCGCCAGCCAGACGGGCAAGAAAGGTTATTTTGAAACGGCGGACAACGGCACGATCCTGCTGGACGAAGTCGGCGAACTGTCGCTGGACATGCAGGCGAAGCTGCTTCGGGCGATACAGGACGGAGAATTCTACAGGGTCGGCGGCACAAAGCCAATCAAGACAAATGTCAGGATCATCTCCGCCACCAACAGGAATCTCGAGGAGTTCGTTGAAAACAAGCTATTCAGGAGAGACCTGTACTATAGGCTCAACGTATTTCCAATCAGAGTGCCTTCCCTGACCGAACGAAAATCCGAGATTCCGTCGCTTGTGACGCATTTCATGGATAAATACAATGAAAAATTCGGCATCAAGCGCAGGATCAGCGACGAAGCCGTCGATTACATGAAGGAATGCAAGTGGCCGGGCAACATCCGGGAGCTTGAGAATGTGATCCAGCGGCTGATGATCACGTCAAAGGGAGAGGTCATCAACTCCTATGACGTCATGCGGGAGCTTCACAACGACCTGTTTGTCAAGCTTCCCAAAAGCGACCCGGACACCGTGGACACCAGCGCCCCTCTTGAGCTGGACAAGATGGTGGAGAACTACGAAAAGGAGATCATCCGGTTCGCTCTACATAAATACGGATCTTCGCGAAAGGCTGCCAAGGCTATTGGAATCAGCCAGACGCAGATCGTCCGGAAGAAGCTCAAATATGACATTGATTAGCAGATATGCAGGTGTGAGGAGCGAGTGATTCTAAAACGGTTCGCCCCGAAAACCATTAGTTGCTATTTTCGGTTCACTTGTCAAATGAACAACGCCCTGCCGGTAAAATACCGACAGGGCTTTTCTATTGCTATGACTGGATTTGTCAGAAAAATCCGACTGCAGGGAAGGCCTTTGGTGGCCTGTTCGGGATTTGGCACGCTATTTGCTCTATATAGAATGCAAAAGCTATCAATCGAGATCGCGGCTTCAGGAAAGCCACCCGACGAAGGATCGCCGCAAGCTACGTCCAACGAAGGGCAGCATGGTCAGTGGATCGCCGCAAGCTACGTCCCTGCCCTGCGGGCGCCGGAAAAAGCGATCGAAGAAAACGATACGAACAGGCGGAAGCTCCGGCCAGAAGGCTGGACTGCCAAACACAAGGAGGAAAAATACATGAAAAAAGGAAATCCATTTGGAACCCACAGAGTCATCGAGCCGAAGGGCGTGCTGCCGCAGCCCGCGCTGAAGATCGACAACACCATGGAAATCTACGATAATGAAATCCTGATCGACGTCAAGACCCTGAATATCGACTCCGCAAGCTTCACGCAGATCGAAAAGCAGGCCCACGGCGACGTGGAAGAAATCAAGAAAATCATGATGGGCATCGTTGCCGAAAGAGGCAAGCACCAGAATCCAGTGACTGGTTCGGGTGGAATGCTCATCGGAACCGTTAAGGAGATCGGACCTGCACTCGAAGGAAAGACCAAGCTGAAGGTCGGCGACAAGATCGCAACGCTGGTATCCCTTTCCCTGACTCCGCTGGTCATCAAAGAGATCCATGCCGTCAGGCCGGACATCGACCAGGTCGATATCACCGGGCAGGCGATTCTCTTTGAAAGCGGCATCTATGCCGTACTGCCGGACGATATGCCGGAAACCCTGGCGCTTTCAGTGCTTGACGTTGCCGGAGCCCCAGCCCAGGCTGCGAAGCTCGTAAAACCGGGAGACACCGTGGTCGTTATCGGCGGCGGCGGAAAATCAGGTCTTCTCTGCCTTTATGAAGCCAAGAAGAGAGCCGGCGTCACCGGTAAAGTCATCTGCATCGGCGGCAGCGAAAAGAGCACGGACAGAGCCAGAAAGCTCAATCTCGCAGACGAATACTTCTCGGCGGATGCAACGGATGCAGTCGCTATTTATGAAAAGATCATGGCGCTGACCAATGGCGCGCTCGCGGATATCGTGATCAACTGCGTCAATATCCCGAACACCGAAATGGCAAGCATCCTTTCCTGCAAAGATGACGGCACCGTCTACTTCTTCAGCATGGCGACCAGCTTCACAAAAGCCGCCCTGGGAGCTGAAGGCGTCGGCAAGGACGTCAACATGATCGTCGGCAACGGCTACACCAAAGGCCATGCGGAGATCTCTCTCCAGGTGCTCAGGGAATGCCAGCCGCTCAGGGAACTTTTCCAGGAAATGTACGCATAGGACCATATGCCGGCCTGCACGCCAGGCCGGCTGAACAATTTAGAGGGAGATGTTGAAATGAGCAAATACTATAATGAGATTCCACTATATAAAGACGTGACCGAAGCTGAATGGAACGACTGGAAATGGCAGGTCCGCAACAGGATCACCACCGTCGAGGACCTGAAAAAGGTCATCAACCTCACAGCTCAGGAAGAACATGATATCAGCGAGACCCTGAAGACATTCAGGCTCGGCATCACGCCTTATTATGCAGCCCTGATGGACAAGGACGATCCGAGATGTCCGGTCAGGATGCAGGCAGTGCCGGTCATTGCCGAAACCCATAGAAGCGCGGCGGACATGCTGGATCCGCTTCATGAAGACGAGGATTCCCCGGCTCCGGGACTGACCCACAGATATCCGGACCGTGTGCTTCTGCTGATCACAGACCAGTGCTCCATGTACTGCAGGCACTGCACCAGAAGGAGACTGGCAGGTGAAAAGGATGCGGCAAGAAGCATGGACGACATCCGCAAGTGCATCGAATACATCAGAAAGACCCCGCAGGTCAGGGACGTCGTGCTCTCAGGCGGAGACGCACTGCTGATCTCCGATGACGCGCTCGAAACGATCATCAGCGAAATCAGGGCCATCCCCCATGTCGAAGTCATCAGGATCGGAACCAGGACCCCGGTCGTAATGCCGCAGAGGATCACCGACGAGCTCGTGGCGATGCTGAAGAAATACCAGCCGATCTGGGTCAACACCCATTTCAATCACATCAAGGAAATGACTCCGGAAGCCAAGGAAGCTGTCAGAAAGCTTGCCGACGGCGGATTCCCGCTTGGAAACCAGTCTGTGCTGCTGAGAGGCGTCAACGACTGCGTGCATATCATGAGAGAACTGGTCCACGGTCTTGTGAGAAACAGGATCAGGCCATATTATATCTATCAGTGCGACCTGTCCCTCGGCATCGAGCATTTCAGGACTCCTGTGTCAAAGGGCATAGAGATCATTGAAGGACTCCGGGGCCATACCTCCGGTTTCGCGGTGCCGACCTTCGTTGTCGACGCTCCGGGAGGCGGCGGAAAAACGCCGGTCATGCCGAATTACCTGATTTCGCAGTCGCCTGACAAAGTCATCCTCAGAAACTATGAGGGCGTCATCACGACTTATACGGAACCCACTGATCTGCCAAAGCTGGAATGCATCTGCGATGTATGCCAGGGCAAGAAAGAATTCCATTATGAAGGCGTTGAAGGCCTGCTCCAGGGAGAAAGGCTCTCCCTCGAACCGGCGGACCTTCAGAGACATAAACGACACAAGTAAGCAGATATCGACCAGCAGAGAACCGGACGTTCATCTTCGACGGGAGATGAACGTCTGGTCTGCTCTTAAATTGAAAACAAGGTGAAAAGATGGGGCTTTTAAGAAGGCTGACAGGCAAATACAGGACATTGTCCATCGTCGGAATGGCTAAGAACGCAGGCAAGACCACCGCGCTCAATTATCTTATCGAAGAAGCCATGGACGAAGGGATCCGCATCGGCCTGACATCCACCGGCAGGGACGGCGAAACGCTGGATCTTGTGACATTTACTGAAAAACCCCGGATATTCGCTGAAACTGATACGATCGTCACCGTGCCGGTCAAGCTTTTCGAGCTGGCCGACGCCGGGCTGGAGATCCTGAGGATGACGGAATACGGGACGCCTCTGGGCCAGATCCTGATATGCCGCGTCGCTGAAAGCGGGTATGTGCAGATCGCCGGGCCGCTGAACGTTCGGGACCATAAGCGCCTCTGCGCGGAAATGATGTCCCTGGGCGCGGAGATCGTCCTGATCGACGGAGCCATAGACAGGAAATCCATCGCCGCCCCGGGCATATCGGACGGCGTCATCATCGCCACCGGCGCTGTCATTAGCCGGAGCATGAAGAAAGTCGTCGAAGAGACGCTTCACATCGTGGGGCTCTACAGCCTGCCGGAGCTGCCGGACGGGGATACCCGCCGGCGTATCCTCGAAAGCAGGGAATCGGACCAGATCATGCTTTTTTCGGCCGACGGCGGTGCAAGAACGCTGGATCTGAAGACGGGTCTGGCGGCAAGCCGTTATCTCGACGAAGTCATCGACGGCGACATCGCTTCGATCTATATACCAGGCGCCCTGACGCTGAGCGTCGTTGCGGATATCCATCCGGCAAAATTCAAGCATGCCCGGTTCATCGTCAAGGATGCGACACGCATATTCATCGAGTCGGCCCCCTGGCAGCATCTGCTAAAGAAGGGTTTTCAGGTCAGCGTGCTGGAAGCCGTCAAGGTGGCCGCGCTGACGGTCAATCCATACTCGCCGTCCGGATACAGCTTCGATCACGAGGTCCTTCTGGAAGAAATGCGAAGGGCGATGCCCGATATCCCGATCGTCGACGTCAAGCTCGGAGGTGACTGATATGCGGCTGGCAAATTCGAAAACGAAAAGCGAGACAGGCTTTGACCACGTGATCCAGAATATCAGCGTGGGAACGCCTTTCGGCAGGAAAGCGCTCAAGGAGATCGAGCCGTTCATGCCGGGGCAGGAACATCAGCTGCGGGAGGAACTGGCGAAGGTCGCGGTCCTGCTGTCCGCTGTCAGCGAGCAGCCCGGCAAGATCGAGATCCTGGACGAGATCTTCATGGAAGTGAAGGATATCACCCAGACGGTCGGAAGAAGCGCCGGCAATGCGCTTTCCGTGGTCGAGCTGTTCGAGGTCAAGAACTTTCTGATCCAAATGAAACGGATCAGCGACATAGAGACCGCCCTGATCCAATATATACCAAAAGAGCTGATCCTGGCGGATACCACGGCGATCCTGGATATCCTGGATCCCAGAAAAGACCGGATCAATACATTTTATATCTATGATGAATTTTCAGAAAAGCTTGCGAGCTACAGAAAAGAAAAAAGAGAGCTGGAGCTGGAGATCCGAAAATACCAGAAGGAGCTCCGGCAGCAGATCGAAAAGACCTATGGCGTCAGCCTGACGCCGAGGTTCGAGATCCTGATCTCGAAAGCCAACGCGGATATGCTGGAGAAAGTCAGGGCGATCCCTGAGCTGGAGTTCGACAGCGAAGATTATATGACGGCGACTTACGCACTCCGGAGCAATGAAGCGATCTTCGCCGTTAAAAGAAAGATGGAAGACCTGAACGTCCTGATCGAGGACGAAGAGCTGTCCGTGCGCGAAAAGCTGTCCCGGGAAATAGCCCGCTGCGGCGATACACTGCTGAGAAACGGGCTGAGGATCGGGGAACTTGATCTGATCCTGGCGAAGGCGAAATACGCCGGGGCACACCGATGCGTGGAACCGGAGATCCTGTCGGATCACCGCGTCAGCATCGAGGACGGCAGGCATATCGTTGTCGAGGAGATCCTTGAAAGCAAGGGCAAAGCCTTCAAACCCGTGAGCATCACACTGGAAGACGGCGTCACCTGCATAACGGGCGCGAATATGGGCGGGAAAACGGTTTCGCTGAAGCTGGCGGGGCTTGTGGCGCTGCTGGCGCAGCACGGATTCTTTGTACCATGCGCATCCGCAGGGATCGGCTTGTCCAGCTATATCCATATACTGATCGGTGACACCCAGTCCATGCAGCGCGGCCTATCGAGCTTCGGCGGTGAAATGGAGGAACTGAAGGACATTCTGGACCAGAGCCGCGACAACGCGCTGATCCTCATCGATGAGATCGCCAACGGAACGAATCCTGTCGAAGGCCTGGCGCTGACCAAAAGCATCATCGGCTATCTGGACAGGAGGAAATACATCACCGTCATCACGACCCACTTCGATAATGTAGCCGTCGGCGACAGAGTACGGAGCATGCAGGTCAGGGGACTGGCCGGCGCGGACATGGAAAAGCTCGTCCGGGAGCTGCGCTACGCCAATCGGCGGGAACGGATCGAGGTCATCGCCAAGTATATGGACTATCGGCTTTATCCAGTGGGCGGCGGCGAAGAGATCCCGAAGGACGCCTTGAATATAGCGAAAATGCTGGGAATATATGACGAAATAATTGATCATGCGAAACAAATATTGATTAAAGGAGGAAATTGAAGGATGAAAAGCAAATTGAATCTCAATCCTGACCTGATCGTCAGCGCGAGAAAAGCAGCGGGAAACATTGCGGAAAGCATGCAGAATTTCATCGACAGGCACACGACAGTGTCGACGGAAAGGACCATTTTGAGGCTGCTGGGCGTTGACGGCGTCGACGATATCGATCGTCCGCTGCCGAATGTCGTGGTGGATTCCATCAACGACGGAGGCGGACTTTCAAGAGGTATCGCGTACTGGATCGGCAACGCCATGATCCAGACGGGTCTGAAACCACAGGAGATCGCAGAGAAAATAGCTGCAGGGGAGCTCGACCTGATGAAGCTGCCAGCTGCCGGCAAAGTTGAAGCTGAAGCGAAGATACTGCCCCTTGTCATCGAAGCCGTCGAAAAGATCCGCGCACAGAGGCAAAAGAGGGAAAGTTACCTGAAGACACTTGGGGAAGGCAAAAAACCTTATCTTTACCTGATCGTTGCGACAGGAAACATTTACGAGGACGTGGTCCAGGCTGAAGCGGCCGCCAGACAGGGCGCCGACGTCATCGCCGTCATCAGGACGACGGGGCAGAGCCTTCTGGACTATGTTCCTTACGGACCAACGACTGAAGGGTTTGGCGGCACCTACGCCACCCAGGAAAATTTCAGGATCATGAGGAAGAAGCTGGATGAAGTCGGCGAGGAAGTAGGCCGCTACATCAGGCTCTGCAACTACAGCTCCGGTCTCTGCATGCCCGAGATCGCGGCCATGGGCGCCATCGAGAGACTTGATGTGATGCTCAACGACGCGCTCTACGGCATATTATTCAGAGACATCAACATGCAGCGGACGCTGGTCGACCAGTATTTCTCCAGGGTCATCATCGGTTTTTCCGGCATTATCATGAATACCGGCGAGGACAATTACCTGACGACGTCGGACGCCATTGAGGAAGCCCACACTGTGCTCGCTTCCCAGTTCATGAACGAGCAGTTCGCGCTGAAGGCCGGCATACCGGAAGAACAGATGGGCCTCGGCCATGCTTTCGAAATGAATCCGGAAATAGAAAACGGATTCCTGCTGGAGCTCGCCCAGGCGATCATGGCCAGGGAGATCTTCCCGAAGGCGCCGCTCAAATACATGCCGCCGACCAAATTCATGACCGGCAATATTTTCAAAGGCCATATACAGGACGCGCTGTTCAATTTCATCTCCGTCTGGTCGAACCAGGGCATCCAGCTCCTCGGCATGCTGACGGAAGCCATCCATACGCCTCATCTGCAGGACAGGATGCTTGCCATTGAAAACGCGAAGTACATCTTCAACAACGCCCGCGCCATCGGCGACGAAGTCGAATTCAAGGAAAACGGCATGATCCAGCTGAGAGCCCAGGAAGTTCTCGCTTCCGCCGAAAAAATGCTTTGGGAAATCGAAAAGGAAGGCCTGTTCTCAACGATCGAGAAAGGCAAGTTCGCCAGCGTCAAACGTCCGAAAGACGGCGGCAAGGGCCTCAGCGGCGTAGCGCTGAAAGACGAACAGTATTTCAATCCATTTATTGCCCTGATGCTTGGAGGTGAAAAATAATGACAGAAGTTGCAAAAGTCGATCTGACTAAAGTCAAGCCTTATGGCGACACGCTCAACGACGGGATGATGCAGCTGTCCTTCACGCTTCCGGTCCCATTTGGCGAGGAAGCGAACGAAGCGGCTAAAACCCTGGCCAGGAAAATGGGTCTGGAAGAGCCGGCGGTCGTCTGCTCCAAGGATCTGGGCATCGGCTACACCTATTTCATCATGTACGGCAAATGCCAGCATACTGTCGACTTCACGACGATCAAGGTCACCAAGATCGAAGTGGAGGTCATGGACAAATATGAAGTTGAAAAATATATCAAGGAAAACATCAAGAGAGATATCGTCATCGTCGGCGCCTGCACCGGCACCGACGCCCATACCGTCGGCATCGACGCGATCATGAACATGAAAGGCTTCCACGGCCACTACGGACTCGAGCGCTACAAAGGCATCGAAGCCTTCAACATGGGAAGCCAGGTGCCGAACGAGGTCCTGGTCGCCAAGGCGATCGAGCTGAATGCCGATGCGATCCTCGTATCACAGGTCGTTACGCAGAAAGACGTCCATATCCCGAACCTGACGCAGCTTGTCGAACTGCTTGAAGCGGAAGGTATCCGCGACAAGGTGGTCCTGGTGTGCGGAGGCCCGAGGCTTTCCCATGAACTGGCCCAGGAGCTCGGCTATGACGCCGGCTTCGGCGCGGGATCCTATGCGGAAGACGTGGCTTCGTTCGTCGTGACCGAAATGGTGAAGCGCAAGCTGTAGCAAGCGGCCCGGCTGCGGCTGGGATTTAGGCATTATTGCATGATACTGCGCTTATGGCGCTGTGAAAAGGAGGTCCGCGTATATGAAGAATAAAATAAAAACCCTTGAAGAGGCCCTGGCCCCGATCAGGGACGGCGCCTGCATCATGGTCGGAGGCTTTATGGCCACCGGGACGCCGGAGATCTTGATCGACGCCCTGGTTGAAAAAGGCGTGAAGGATCTGACGATCATCTGCAACGACGGCGGCTATCCCGGCAGGGGCGTGGCCAAGCTGATCTCGAAAAAACAGGTGAAGACCCTTATAGCATCCCATGTTGGGCTGAATCCGGAAGTTGGCCAGCAGATGGTGTCCGGCGAGCTTGAAGTCATCCTGGTGCCGCAGGGCACGCTGGCAGAGCGCATCCGCGCCGCCGGAGCCGGACTGGGCGGATTTCTGACGCCGACCGGCGTCGGCACCATTGTGGCGGAAGGCAAGCAGGTGGTCAGCATAGAAGGCAGGGACTATCTTCTTGAAATGCCTCTCAAAGCCGATTTTGCCCTTGTCAGGGGATCTGTGACGGACAGGAAAGGCAACACCACCTATGCGAAGTCGACCCGCAACTTCAATCCACTGATTGCGTCTGCGGCTGAAACGGTCATCGTCGCTACGGAAAAACTCGTGGAGATCGGCGATATCGATCCGGAGCATGTGGTGACGCCGGGTATATTCGTCACATCCATCGTGGAAGGAGAAAAGCCATGGCAGATATAAAAGAAATCATCGCGAGAAGAGTCGCGAAAGAACTGAAGGACGGCGACGTCGTCAATCTGGGGATCGGCCTTCCAACATTGGTGGCGAACTACATCCCGCATGATTACGATGTGACGTTCCAGTCGGAAAACGGATTTCTCGGCTTGGGTCCAGTGCCTGAGAAAGGCAGCGAGGACGTGGATCTGATCAACGCCGGCGCCCAGTATGTCACCGTCAAGCCCGGCGCGATGTTCTTCGACAGCGCCACATCCTTCGGCATCATCCGGGGGCGCCATGTGGACGCCACCGTCCTTGGCTCCCTGCAGGTAGATGAGGAAGGCAATCTGGCCAACTGGATCATCCCCGGCGTCATGCTGCCGGGAATGGGCGGCGCAATGGATCTCGTGGTCGGCGCCAAGAAGGTCATCATCGCCATGCAGCATACGAACAAAGGACAGCATAAAATATTAAAGCGCTGCACATTGCCATTCACCGCCCTGAAGGTCGTCGACCTGATCGTCACGGAAATGGGCGTGATCCACGTGACCGAAGTCGGCCTGGTGCTGACGGAAATCAATCCCGAGTACACTGTCGAGCAGGTCCAGGAAGCCACCGAAGCCAAGCTGATGATCAGCCCGGACCTTAAGAACATGCTTTGATATAACGTCAGCCAAACATCATCCTTCAATTATAGTGAAAGCGCTCCGCGAAAGCCCTTCGGGCCCGGCTCGGGGCGCTTTCGCATTATCGTTCCGAGGGGACGCCCAAGCTGAATCATGGCGCGCAAACACGATTCGACAAGATTTTTAACATGAAGTCGAAGTTTTTTAACATCGCTCTTACAAATCCTTAACATCGATAATATAATATAGAAAAAGGCGCAGATCCACCGGCGAAATGCCGGGGATGCGGTCCGTCCGCCGGCGGAAAAGCCGCTGGCGCCGCAGACGACCGGAAGATCCGGCGCCGCCTGTTGGAATAGGGGTGACTCCATGCCAAAAGTACTGGTCATCGAAGACGATGGAAATATCAATGAACTGATAACCTTCAACCTTGCCGAAAACGGCTACGAGCCCATCAGCGCCCACGACGGCGTCCAGGGCCTGGCGCTGGCGCTGTCGGAGAGGCCCGACCTCATCCTGCTCGATATCATGCTGCCGGGAAAGAACGGCATCGACGTCTGCCGGGAGCTTCGGGAAACCCATCGCAGCAAAATACCTGTCATCATGCTGACGGCAAAAGGCGAAGAAATAGACAAGGTGCTCGGGCTGGAATTCGGCGCGGACGATTACATCACCAAACCCTTCAGCGTCCGGGAGCTGATGGCCAGGATCAAAGCCGTCCTCCGGCGCAGCGAGTCGCAGGCTGAAGGAGAAGGCGCCGCACCGGACGCAGGAAGGACGATCGCGATCGGCGATCTTGAGATCGACACCGAGCGGCGCGAGGTCCGCGTCCATGGCCAGCCAGTCGAACTGGCCTTCAAGGAATTCGAATTGCTGAAGGCGCTGGCGGAGGCCCAGGGCAGGGTGGTCACCCGGGAATTTCTGCTCGATACGGTCTGGGGCTTCGACTATTACGGCGAAACCAGGACTGTAGACGTCCACGTCAGATATCTGAGGCGCAAGCTGGGACCGGCCGGCGACCGCATCCAGACCGTCAGGGGAGTCGGATACAAACTCCAATAATGAGGAATGAAAATGAAAAGAAAGATCCTGATATTTTCGATAGCTCTGATCATCATAAGCGTTGCCCTCACCAGCCTGATTTCGATAAATGTGACGATCAGGGAATCCGAGCGCGACAATATAGTCAAATTGGAAAACTACGCAAATCTTATCAGCATGGCTGTCGAGGAGGATCTCATCAACGGCGTTGCGCCGGATTTCAGCCGATATGCGTCGGACTTCGGCGATAAGATCGGCGATCGCGTGACCTTTGTCGCTCCGGATGGGAAGGTCCTGGGCGATTCCTCCCTCGGCGCGAAATATACAGACATGGAAAACCACCGATACAGGGAAGAAATCAAGGAAGCCTTATCCGGTGTGACCGGCGTCGGGATCCGGGACAGCGGAACGCTGAACGTTAAATTCGTCTATGTCGCGGTACCGCTGATCAGAAATGGCAATGTCGAAGTCATCACCCGGGTCGCGATGGAGATCGACCAGCTGGAAGTTATTAATAACTATATTATCAAAACAGCGCTGGCATCCGCCATCGCCGGGATCCTGGCCGCCGTCGCCCTCAGCCTGATTTATTCCGGACGCCTGACAAGGCCTGTCGGCGCCATAATGAAAGCCGTCTCCGGAATTGCGGAGGGCAATTACGATGATAGGGTATATATCAAGACCGGGGATGAGATGGAGGCCATCGCCGAACGGATCAACGAGACGGCGGACAGGCTGAGTCTGACGATCAGCGAACTTTCCGAGAACAACAGCAAGATGATGTCGGTGCTGTCCAGCATGAAAGAGGCCCTGATCGCTGTGGACAACGACTTCAATGTGATCCTTACCAACCGCGCGGCCGCCGAAATGTTCGGACTGACGGAGAAGGACGCAGGGGTCCACCTGTTGAGAGTATTCAGGAGAAGCCAGCTTTACGAAGCGTTCAAGCGCGTGGTGGACGACCGGTTCCTTGGCGATCAGGAAATCGACCTCGGCGACGACAAGATATACAAAATCAGGACTGCGCTGATCAGCAGCCAGAAAACCGGCAAAAGCCTCGGCATCATGGCGCTGATCGAAGATATAACGGATTACAGGAAGCTGGAAAACATACGAAAGGATTTCGTAGCCAATGTGTCCCATGAGCTGAAAACGCCGCTGACCTCAATAGCCGGTTTTGTTGAGACGCTTCAGGGGAGGGCGTCGGAGGATCCCGTGGTCAGGAAACGGTTTCTCGATATTATCGCCGTTGAAACTGCGCGGTTGAAGAGACTGATCGACGATATCCTGATCATCTCCGATATCGAGCGCGGCAGGGAAACGAGGTCGGACGCCAGGATCGACATCCGTGAAGCCATTGACGCGACCATCCGGTCCATCGATCCGGTAATCAGCGAAAAGCATGCGCGGATCATCCGGGATTATCAGGAAGGCGAATTCGTCGTCCTCGGAAATCCGGACAGATTCAGGCAGATGATGGTCAACCTGATCGAAAACGCCGTCAAGTATTCCGGTCCGGAAGCCGAAGTGCGCATCGCCGTCGCAAGGAAGGACGACAGGATCCAAATATCTGTCAGGGACAACGGCTGCGGCATTTCGGAGGAGCATCTGCCGAGGATCTTCGAGCGATTCTACAGAGTCGACCGCTCCAGATCCCAGAAAGAAGGCGGCACTGGTCTCGGCCTGGCCATCGTCAAGCATATCGTCAATCTTTTCGACGGAGAGATCAATGTCCAAAGCAAGGTCGGCGAAGGCACGGAATTCACGATCATTCTTTAATAAGACCCAGAGGCATTAGCCTGCAAAGGGCATCGGGATACCGGTGCTCTTTTTATTTACACATTCTTAACATGACTCCCATAGCGCGTTAACATTCCTCTGATATTCTGTGAATGTAAAAAGAAGATTTGAAAGAAATGAGGAAAGAATATGAAAAAGAAAATTTTGATCGGATTGACGCTTATCCTTGCTCTCGGCGGAATGACCGCCTGCGGCGGCGGGAAAGCCGCTGAAGAAGGCGCCGCGGCCGGCGTGTCGGGAAAAGTGGTCATCGCCGGATCGACTTCGGTCCAGCCATTATCGGAAGAACTGGCGGCAGCCTTTATGGATGGCAATCCCGACATTTCGGTGGAAGTCCAGGGCGGCGGATCCGGCGTGGGGATCAAGGCAGCCACGGACAAGATCGCTGATTTCGGCGCATCCTCCAGGGAGCTGAAGGAAGAAGAAAAAGCCGGCATCACCGATGAATTCGTCATCGCAAAGGACGGCATCGCCGTTATCGTCAATTCTAATGTCGGCATTGACAATATCACGATCGAGCAGGCTCAGAAAATATTCACCGGAGAGATCACCAACTGGAAGGATCTGGGCGGTGAAGACGCCGAAATCGTTGTCGTATCCAGGGAAGAGGGCTCCGGCACAAGGGGCGCCTTCACTGAAATCACGAAAGTGACCCAAAAGGACGCCAGCGGGAATGAAGTCGACCGAACGACATCCAATGCTCTCGTGCAGCCCTCGACCGGCGCTGTGAAACAGACGGTCGCAAGCACGCCGAACGCCATCGGTTATTGCTCCATCGGCGCTCTCGATGATGCGGTCAAGGCGATAAAAGTCGAGGGGATCGACGCGACGGAAGACAATGTGCTGAATGGAAGCTACAAAATTTCAAGGCCTTTTATATATATAGCGAACGGCGAACTGTCCGAAGCCGCACAGATGTATCTGGACTTCGTGATGAGCGAAGAAGGCCAGGCCATCGTGGCGGAAGACTTCATACCGGTCAATTAGGGCAACGAGCATTGAAAGAAACCGATCGATCCATGACAAAAGGTGTTGTCAAACGATAAACAAGCAGGCGAAACAGCCGGATCTCATTCCGGCTTTTCGGCTGGATATCAGAAAGGCGATCTGATGAAGAAGCGCGAAAAAATCATCGAAAATTTAATATTGGCCTGCGCTACGGTATCGACGCTGTCTGTCGCGCTGATCACATTTTTCATATTCCGTTCCGGACTTCCGGTGCTGGCGGACTACGGCGCCCTGGATTTCATTTTCGGCACGAAGTGGTCGCCGACGAACGGCAGCTACGGAATACTGCCGCTGATCGCCGGGACGCTGTCTGTCACTTTGGGCGCGCTGCTGATCGGAATACCGATGGGACTGGCCAGCGCGGTCTTCCTCGCCGAGATCCTTCCGTCGAAAGCGGCCAGGCTGTTCAAGTCGGCAGTCGAGCTGCTGGCGGGCATACCCTCGGTCGTGTATGGGTTTTTTGGCCTGGTCGTTCTCGTGCCGGCAATCAGGACCTATGTGCTGCCGGTATTCAGGATCGCGTTTCCAGAGGCGGAAAGCACCGGGTTCAGCATATTCGCAGGCGCCGTCGTCCTGGCGGTCATGATCCTTCCAACGATAATAAGCATATCGGAGAATGCGATAAAAGCGGTGCCCAGGGAATTCAGGGAGGCGTCTCTCGCGCTGGGGGCGAACCGCATGGAGACGATCGTCCGGGTGATCATACCGGCTGCCCGGTCGGGTATCATCGCCTCCATCATACTCGGCATGGGAAGAGCCATCGGCGAAACGATGGCGGTATTGCTGGTGACCGGCAATATGCCGCGCATACCGACAGGAGCCCTTAATTCGGCGGCGACGCTGACCGGAACCATCGCAATGGAAATGGGCTATGCCGATCCGCAGCACCAGCAGGCTCTGTTTGCAGTAGGGATCATCCTTTTCCTGATCATCATGCTGCTGAATATCCTGGCGCATCTGTCGGTCAGGAGCATGGGGAGGAACGGCTGATGAAGAAAAAATTGAAGCAGGTGCTGTTCTACAGCGCCGTCGTCATCCTGACGCTGATGGTCATCGGGAGCCTGACCGCCATCCTGGGATTTATACTGAAGAATGGCCTTAAGCATATAAATATTGAATTTCTGACGGAAGAGCCGCGCCGCATGGGCAAGGAAGGCGGCATATTTTCAATAATAATCGGGACCATTTATCTGACGGCTTTGGCTCTGCTGATCGCAACGCCGGTCGGTGTCGCGGCGGCGATCTACTTCACGGAGTATTCCGCCGGCAAGAAATGGGCGGACGCGATCCGATTTTTCACCGAGATCCTGGCGGGCATCCCATCAATAATATTCGGGCTTTTCGGCTTCGCGTTCTTTGTGATTTTCCTCGGGCTCGGCTGGTCGCTGCTGTCCGGCGGGCTGACGCTGGCGATCATGATCCTGCCGACACTGATCAGGGCGACGGAGGAATCGCTGAAGACCGTACCGATGGCTTACAGGGAAGGAAGCCTGTCGCTGGGGGCGTCAAAACTCCAGACCATCATTCGTGTCGTGATCCCAAGCTGCCTTCCGGGCATACTGACTGGTATCATACTTGGCGTGGGCAGGGCGATCGGGGAAACCGCAGCGGTCATGCTGACCGCCGGAAGCAACCTGAAGCTCCCGACATCGCTGCTGGATTCGACCAGGACCATGTCCGTCCATCTATATACGCTGTCATCCGAAGGCCTGTCAAAGGAAAAAACCTTTGCGACGGCGGCGCTGCTGATCATCATAGTGCTAATAATCAATACTCTGGCAACTTTCATAACGGAGAAATATATCGCGAGAAGCCGCTGACGCAGCACCGGGAGGCGCTGGCGGCAAGCGTGCCATATACCGGATATCAGGAGAAATAAGTAATGGAAAACGTTGAAAAGAAATTTGAAATCAGGGATCTGGACTTGTATTATGGAAATTACCAGGCGCTGATCGGTGTCGGGATGGACATATACGCCAATAAAATAACGGCGCTGATCGGGCCTTCTGGATGCGGAAAATCCACATTTCTGCGGACGCTGAACCGCATGAACGACCTGATCCTCGGCGTCAGGATCGACGGCAGCGTCAAATTCGACGGCGAGGATATCTACAGCCGGGATCACGATCTGATCTCGCTTCGCAGGAAGGTCGGGATGGTTTTCCAGAAACCCAATCCATTTCCGAAGTCCATATACGAAAACATCGTCTATGGACCAAGGATCCACGGCGAAAAGGATAAAAGCAGGCTGGATTTCATCGTCGAAAAGACCCTGCGCGAAGTGGCCCTATGGGACGAGGTGAAGGACAGGCTTCATAAGCCGGCCCTCGGGCTGTCCGGCGGGCAGCAGCAGCGTCTCTGCATTGCAAGATGCCTGGCGGTCGAACCGGAAGTCATTCTGATGGACGAACCGACCTCTGCCCTGGATCCGGTGGCGACGTCAAAAATTGAAAACCTCCTCGAGGAGCTGGTCAAAAAATATACGATCGTGATCGTGACTCACAACATGCAGCAGGCAGGACGCGTATCGGATTACACGTCGTTTTTCCTGAGCGGCAAGGTTCTGGAAACGGACAGGACAGACGTGATTTTCTCCAATCCGGCCAACAAGAAAACGGAAGAATACATAACAGGCAGATTCGGCTGAGCAGACCGGCGAAACAGCTGGCTTGACGGCTGCCGGCATCATTGGCCCGCCGTGCTGCCGGCATCGCCGATCCGGCGCGAGCCGCGGTCATTTAGTTGAAATATCAAAAAGGAAAATTACAGGAGGTACAGGATATGGTTGCAAGAACCCAAATGGATCAGGACATATCGGCGATAACCAACGAGCTTCTGGAAATGGGAGCCCTGGTCGAGAACGCCATACGGCTGGCGATCAGGTCGCTGAAAGAAAAAGATTCGGCGCTGGCGCGCAGGATCATAGAGGACGATGAAAAGATCGACGCCATTGAAGACGCTATTGGCGACCGGTGCATCAAATTTATGGCGACCCAGCAGCCGCTGGCAGGCGATCTTCGGATGACGATCTCCATACTCCGGATGATCCGGGATCTGGAGCGGATCGGCGATCACTGCGAGGATATCGCGAAATACACGCTGCGGCTGGAAAACGAAGAATATATAAAGGAACTGATCGACATACCGCGTATGGCGGAGCTGGCTGCCAGAATGGTGCGGGACGCGCTGGACGCCTTTGTGAGCCGTGATCTCCGAATGGCGAGAAGGGTCTGGAAAGCGGACGAAGATGTGGATGAACTCTTCAGGAACGTCAATGACGAGCTGCTGGAGCTCCTGACCCATGAACCGCCCAAGGCGAAGCAGAGCGTGATGTTCATATTCATTGCCGCTCATTTCGAACGCATCGCCGATTATGCGACGAACATCTGCGAGGAAACGGTTTTTGCGATGCAGGGGAATTATGAGATGGACGGCGACCGTCCGGGCCAGGCGGATCACACGCCGGGGGTCTGAACGGAGAAAGGTGGCGGAGATCGGCACAAATAAGGCGTGTCAATAGCGGCCCTATATAAGCGGGCCTATGAACGGCGGGCAGGCGGCGATAACTTACTATCGCCGCCTGTTTACTTTCCTTTTGCTTTTTAGGCGGCGCGGCATTAAAATAGATATTAAAGGAGTTGATTCGATGAAAATAAAATTTATCGGCGCGGCCATGTCTGTGACAGGCTCATGCCATTTGATAACGACGGACAAATACAAGATCCTGCTGGACTGCGGCCAATATCAGGGCAACAAGACGATGGAAGCGCTCAACTACGAAGGCTTCGGCTTCGAGCCAAAGGAAATCGACCTGATGTTCCTGAGCCATGCCCATATCGACCATTCGGGACGTGTCCCGCTGCTGGTCAAGCGCGGCTACGACGGACCGATCTACTGCACGGACGCCACCGCGGACCTGGCCGAGATCATGCTTCGCGACAGCGGCTACATTCATGAGAAGGAAGCCGAATGGGAAAACCGGAAAGCGCAGCGCGCCGGCAGGAAAATGATCCAGCCGCTTTATACCGCGGACGACGCGGCCGCGTCCATGTCAAACTTCAAGCCGGTGCTTTACGGCCAGAAGATCGCGATCAACGAAGATATCAAGGTCAAATTCAATGATGCCGGCCATATTCTCGGATCATCGATCATCGAGCTCTGGGTAAATGAAAACGGCCGGGAGACCAAAGTGGTCTTCTCGGGCGATATAGGTGCCAAAAACCGGCCGATCCTGCGCGATCCGACGATCATCGAAGAAGCCGATTACCTGATTATGGAAACGACCTACGGCGATCGGCTCCACGAGGCTAATACAAAAAGCATCGAGGATTTCATACAGGCTATTCTGAAGACCACCCGGCGGGGAGGCACCGTCGTGATACCGTCCTTCGCCGTCGGCCGGACCCAGGAGCTGATCTACCAGCTGAACAGATTTTATGAAGGCCATTCGGAATATCAGAAGGAATTGGACGGCATCATGGTATATGTGGACAGCCCGCTGGCGCTGAGCGCCACAGAGGTCTTCAAGCGCAACGCCCAGGTGTTCGACGACGAGACGAAAGCCTATATCCTTCGCGGCGACAATCCGCTGGATTTTAAAAACCTGCGCTTCACGCGAAGCAGCGAGGAATCCATCGCCCTGAATTTCAATACGGAGCCGAAGGTGATCATATCAGCCAGCGGCATGTGCGAAGCGGGCAGGATCAAGCACCACCTGAAGCACAATCTCTGGAATCCCAAATCGAGCATCGTTTTTGTCGGCTACCAGGCCGAAGGAACGCTGGGCCGGTCGCTGGTGAACGGCGACAAGGATGTGACTGTCCTTGGCGAAAAGATCCATGTCAAGGCAGAGATTATCAATCTTGAGGGTTTCTCGGGGCATGCGGACAGGGATGGTCTTCTCGACTGGCTGAGAGGATTCACGAAGGAGCCCCGCCATATATTTCTGGTCCATGGCGAGCAGCAATCGAAAAAGGGATTCGCCGATTATGTCCGGGAAAAACTCGGGTATTACTGCACAGTGATCGAAGGCGTCACGGAATTCGACATGGCCGAGGACCAGATGGTCATCGAGCCGACGGTCAGGAAAAGGCCGGTGTCGGACAGCAGGCTGTTCGAGATCAAGGACCGGATCGCCAAGGTCCATGATGATCTTGAAACGATCCTGTACAACACACAGCTGGTCGTCGATGAAGGCCTGGATCAGGAAAAGCTGGACGAAATCTCAAATATAATGTTGGAGATCGAGAAGAACACGATCAATCTGGGCTCTGAGATAACGGAGCAAAGCGTAAGCGGAGGCGCACCGGCATAAAGATGAAAGACGCGATCGTCATTGGGATAGCAGGGGGCACCGGCTCCGGCAAGACAACGCTGATCAACAGGATCCAGGAAGAATTTCAGGACTCGATCGTCATATTGAGCCATGATTTCTATTACCAAAAACACACGGACATTCCTTTTGAAGAAAGGGCAAAGCTGAATTACGACCATCCGAATTCTTTCGAGACCGACCTGATGATCCGCCATATCCTGGACCTGAAGCAGGGCCGCGCCATACAGCGCCCGGTCTACAACTTCGTCGAGCATGACAGGATGGATCAGACGGTGACGGTCGAACCGGCAAAGGTCATCATCGTCGAGGGCATATTGCTATTCGAAAACCAGCGTTTGCTGGAGCTTTTCGACATCAAGGTCTTTGTCGATACGGACGCCGATGTCCGGATCATCCGGCGCATACTCCGAGACGTCAAGGAACGCGGCAGGAGCCTGGATTCGGTCATACAGCAGTATCTGACGACGGTCAAGCTGATGCACGAGCAGTTTGTCGAGCCGAGCAAGAAGAACGCCGACATCATCATACCGGAAGGCGGCTTCAACACGGTGGCGCTCCAGATGCTCAGCGACAGGATCAAGGCGCTGCTCGCGCAGCACGGCTGAAATCTGAAATCTGCGGATACAAAATGGACTGGCGCGGCGCAATGCCGCGCCTTGTTTTTCGGTTATCGGCGTTTGGGTGTGCCGCCTCTGACGGCAGCGCCGCATAATCACAGATATGAGATTTTTGTATCAAAACTGTTTATTTTTATCGATTGTCTTGGTATAATATCAGTCGTGGGTCATCTCATTAAATTCCGGGAGGTTCGTATGACTTTACTGAAAGAAATAGCTGAAAGCGTGCAGCAGGTCGCCGAAGCGATCGCGCTGGCCGTCGGTGTCGAAATAGAAATCGTAGACCATGAACTGACTATAATAGGAGGCACTGGAGCATACCAGGCAAAAATCGGACAGAAGGAAGAAGCCGGCAAGCTTGACGGCAACTATCTATACGCTCGCGTCATGAGGAGCGGCGAAACCCAGTTCATTGAAGACGCGCCCAATTACCAGTATTACTGGCCATCCGCCACGACGCCCACCGGGTCGGAATTGGCGGAAGTCTGCACACCGATCAAATTCAACGATGAAGTGCTCGGCATCATCGGCCTCATAGCCATGAGCGAGGAGCAGCGCAGCAAGCTTTTGGGCAACAAAGGGAGCATGGTCACGTTTGTGGAAAAAATGGCCGATCTGCTCGCAGCCAAGGCTGTTCAGAAGGAAAATCTGAAAAATGTCGAAATAAGCATGAGCGAGATCACGACGATACTTGAAACGACTCATGAAGGCATATTCGCGATCGACAGCCGGGGCTACATCAGACACTGCAATCACGCTGCCGAATTGCTCTTTAAGACGACCAAGGATGACATAACCTCCAGCCATATAAGCAAATTCATGATCGGCACGCCAGCCCTTGAAGTATTGCGTTCCGGCGTCGGCTATACGGAAAACGAGGAGCTGTACAGCAACGAGCGCGGCAACTTCCATTTCATCGTCACTGTCAAGCCGTTCTTCAGCGGCGAAAAGGTAGCCGGCGCGGTGCTGTCCTTCAGGGATATCGAGGAGGCTCAGCGTCTGGTATACAATATCAACAACCGCGCACTGAAGTACACGTTTGACGATATAATGGGCGAAAGCGACGCCATCAAGAAAGCGAAAAACCAGGCGCTTCTGACGGCCAGAGGCAATTCCACCGTCCTGATCACTGGCGAAAGCGGCACGGGCAAGGAAATGTTCGCCAAGGCGATCCATTATTCGAGTTCCCGGAACAAAGGCCCGTTCGTGACCGTTAACTGCGGCGCCATCCCGGAAAATCTGCTGGAAAGCGAGCTGTTCGGCTATGAAAAGGGCGCTTTCACCGGCGCCAGTGAAAAAGGAAAGATCGGCAAGTTTGAGTATGCCAACGGCGGAACGATCTTCCTGGATGAAATCGGCGATATGCCGCTCCATCTGCAGGTGAAGATCCTGCATGTCGTCCAGAACATGAGATTCGAGCGCGTCGGCGGCAATAAGACGATCATCGTCGATGTCCGCGTGATCGCGGCCACCAACAAAGATCTGGAGGAAATGATCAAGGAAGGCACCTTCCGGGAGGACCTTTATTACAGGCTCAGCGTCATTCCGCTCTCCATCCCGCCGCTTCGCGAGAGAAAAGAGGATATCCGGCTGCTGATGCGCCATTTCCTAAAAAAATATAATACTTTCATGAGCAAAAAGATCGACGGTTTCACAGAGGAAGCCGAGCATATCTATACCCATTACGACTGGCCTGGCAATGTCAGGGAGCTGGAGAACGCCATCGAATACGGCGTCAATATGGCATTCGGCAATAAAATCGGCGTCGACGCCGTGCCGACCAGGCTTTTCAGAAAAGAGCAGAACCTGGTGGAGATCCGTGAGAGCGACCTTCCGCTGGCTGAGCAGATCAAGGTATATGAACGGGAGATCATCGCCCGGATGCTCGCCAAATACGGCAATTCAAGCAATGCGAAGGAGCAGGTCGCCAAAGAGCTGGGCCTGAGCAGAGCGACGCTCTATCGGAAACTGGTGGAGTTGGATCTTTAAGCATGTGAAAAAAATCTCATTGTTGAGAAGCAAATTTGCCGATATGCAATCGCCTGAAAATATCCGCCGCGAGGCAGACCGGCCCATATCGCATTAAAACATTGGAATTTAAAGGGCTTTCGGTTTTTACCAAAAAATTCGGGAGCTCTGTTTTTTTCGGCATGAATTTTGTATGTGATATTCTAAGGTAAGCAATTTGCATCTTTTTTTATTAAAATTGAGGAGGATATAAACAAATGTTAAGAAACGCATTGCCCAAAATCGTTACGGAGCTTCCGGGACCGAATTCCAAGGCTGTCATCGACAGAAGGAAAAAGGCCATACCCAATGGCGTCGGATGCTCGGCCCCATGCGTCATTGCCAGAGGCGAAGGCGCCATGTTCGAAGACCTGGACGGCAACATCTTCATGGACTGGGTCGGCGGAATCGGCGTACTCAATATTGGCTACTCGCAGCCTGAAGTCGTTGAAGCAGTAAAAGCGCAGAGTGAAAAATATTTCCACACCAGCATCAATGTCGTTCACTATCCGGAATATATCGCCCTGGCCGAAAAGCTGAACAAGCTTGCTCCAGTCAAAGGCGACGAGAAAAAGACGATCCTCATCAACAGCGGCGCTGAAGCAGTTGAAAACGCTGTCAAGTTCGCAAGAAAATTCACGAAGAAGACCGACATCATCGTATTTACCGGTGCATTCCACGGAAGAACGAACCTGACCATGGCCATGACCGCGAAGATCAAGCCTTACAAATTCGGCATGGGTCCCTTCGCTCCCGGAATCTACAGATGCGAATTCCCATATATGTACAGAAGACCTGCCGGCCTGACGGAAGCCGAAGCAGTTGATTTCTATCTTGAAAAGCTGGAAAACATGTTCCTCGAATATACTCCGGCAGAAGAAGTCGCCGCCATCATCATCGAGCCTGTACAGGGCGAAGGCGGATTCATCGTGCCCCCAATCGAATACATCCAGGGCGTCCGGAAGATCTGCGACAAATACGGCATCCTTCTGATCGCTGATGAAGTCCAGTCCGGATACTGCAGGACCGGCAAATTCTTCGCTTCCGAATACTGGGCTGAAGCCGGAGCGGCTCCGGACCTGATGACCAGCGCGAAATCCATCGCCGCCGGCGTACCTGTATCCTCCGTTACCGGAAGAGCTGAAATCATGGATTCCGCTTCTGCCGGCGAAGTCGGCGGAACCTATGCCGGAAATCCGCTTGCCTGCGCAGCAGCTCTCAAAGTAATTGAAATCATGGAAAGAGACGACTATCCTGCGAAATCCAGAGCGATCGGCGCGAAGTGCGTTGCCAGATTCAACCAGTGGAAAGAAAAGTTCGAAATGGTCGGCGAAGTCAGGGCCCTCGGCGCTATGATGGCCATCGAGTTCGTAAAGGACAAGGCCTCCAAGACTCCGGCCAAAGATGAACTGGCAGCCGTCGTTACCGAATGCGCTCAGAACGGCCTGATCACCATGTCCACCGGTCTCCGCGGCAACAACATGAGATTCCTGATGCCGCTGAACACCACCGACGAGCAGATCGACGCAGGCCTTGACATTCTCGAGGCAGCCATCACAAAAATCATGAAATAAGTATTAAACCAAATAAGGTTTTAAAGCACGAAAACAAACGGGCGCTCCCAGTAATGCTGGAGCGCCTGTTTGTTTTGCCGCTGTAAAGATTATAATAGATATAAGGTTTAATGATGAATAAATGTTGATTTTACTTTGCCGAAAAATTATAATATTAGAGACATATCATTTTAAAGATGTGCGATAGAAAGGTGGAGAAAAATGGCTGTAAAAAGACTGAAGTTTTCGAAAGAGAACTGCATAGGCTGCCAGCTGTGCGCCCAGGCTTGCTCTGCGGTGCATGAAGGCGAGTTCATTCCGTCCAAGGCAAGGCTAAGCATCGAATCCTATTATACCAGCGAAGGGGAGTTGAAGTACAAGGATTCCTTCTGCATCCTTTGCGGAATGTGCAAGAGAAAATGTCCGTTCGGGGCTATTTCGCTTGATGACAAACTCTCTCTGGATCCAGATCTTTGCACAGGCTGCGGAGTATGTGCGGAAGTCTGCCCGAAGAAAGTCATCAAAATCAGAGAAGAAAAAGCAGTGCTTTGCGACACATGCAACGGGGATCCGTCCTGCGTGAAGATTTGTCCGCATAACGCGCTGCGATTCGAATGATCTGAAAGAAGGAGGCGAAATACATGTTTGGATATCAAAACAAGGTCCTGAGGATCGACCTGACCAAAAAGGCGACGACCATGGAACCGCTCAATATGGATTGGGCGGAAAAATATATCGGCGCCAAGGGACTGGCAATCAAATATCTTTATGAAGAACTTAAACCGGGCATCGATCCATTGTCGCCGGATAACAAGCTGATCCTGATGAACGGGCCGCTGACGGGAACGCCGGTGCCGTGCTCGGGAAAGCTGGCGATAGCGGCGAAGTCCCCGGCGACTGGAACGATCCTGGATTGCTCCATAGGCGGACACGCTGCTTTGAAGATCAAATATGCCGGTTACGACGCCGTCATCTTTGAGGGAAAGCTGAGCGAACCAGGCTATGTGCTGATCCAGGATGGCAAAATTGAATTCAAGGACGCTTCCTGGCTCTGGGGCAAAGGTTCCCATGAGGCAGAAGCGCTTCTGGTCGACAAGTACGGCCATGAAGCCAGCGTTCTTTCGATAGGGCCGGCGGGTGAAAACCTCGTCACCATGTCCTGCATAAATTCCGATTATTACAGACAGGCCGGACGCGGCGGCATTGGCGCCGTGATGGGCAGCAAGAACGTCAAAGCCATCGTCGTGATCGGCACCGGCGGCGTCAAAGTGCCGAATATCGTTGAAGTCACGGCCAAGCTCAGCGAAATCCTTAGGGAAGACACGGTTTCGGAAGACAACATGTTCATATACGACTGCGGTACCACCGCATTCCTGGAAGCCTGCAACGACGGAGGCATCCTGCCGAAACGCAATTTCTCCGATACCACCGACGAAGAATGGACAAAATACAATGGCGAAGTCCTTCTCGGCAACAAGGTCGGCAAAAGAGGCTGCGGCAGCTGCGGACTGGGCTGCGGAAACTTCCTGAAGATCGGCGACGCCATCTGTGAAGGTCCTGAATACGAGAGCATCGCCGTCGCGGGACCCAATGCCGGCATCACCGACCCTGAAGCCATCGTTAAAGCCAACCAGGTCGCGGACGATATGGGTCTTGATACGATCAGCGCCGGCGACACGATCATTTTCGCTATGGAGATGACCGAAAAAGGCATCCACGATTTCGGCATCAGATTCGGCAACAAGGAAAAGTATATCGAATATCTGAAGCTTATGGCAAGAAGAGAAGGCGTCGGCGCGGATCTTGCGCTGGGCGTCAAGAAGCTGTCCGAAAAATACGGCGGGCAGGATTTCGCAATGCATGTCAAGGGCCTTGAATATCCGCAGTACGAACCGCGCGGATCCTGGGGCATGTCCCTTGCATATGCCGTCTCCGACCGCGGAGCCTGCCATATGAGGGCTTATGCGCCGAACGAGGAAGTCTTCGCGGCATCGATCCCGCCATATACACCGGAAGGCAAAGGAGAAATGGTCTACAATCTTGCCATTTACAATGCCGTGAAATTCTCCCTTGTCATCTGCGACTTCTGGCCGCTCAGCATCGAGAGAATGGCCGAGGTCATGACGATGATTACTGGCAAGGAATGGACCGTCGATGAACTGAATGCGGTGGCAGCCAGAGTCATCCACCTGGCTCGCGCCTTCAACCAGCGCGAAGGATTCAACAGAAAAGACGACACCATGCCAAAGAGACTGGTCAACGAAGCGCTCAAGTCGGGACCCGCTGCCGGTCAGAAGATCCCGCAGGAAGCCTTTGAAGACATGCTGGATCAGTATTATGACGTTCTCGGCTGGAGCCGGGACGGAATCGTGCCTGAGAGCATTCTCTGCACGCTATGATCGAACGCCGGCCGCATGGCGGATCGGTGACGCTGACGGGTAATTTCATTAATGAGGGATCCGGCTCCCGGATCTAAAGTTTAAGCGAAGAGGAGGAACGGGTATTGCCTGTTCCTCCCTTTGATAGTAAAATAAAGGAGGTGATGATTATGAGAATAACGATATCGCTGAGAGGCCATCTGGTCAAGCACTTCGAAGGCGAAAAACAGCGCGTGGCCGATGTGCCCGACGGGTGCAGCGCAGGCGATGCGCTGAAAGCGGTCGGCATCGACTGGGAAAATTTGAAAAATTTCGGTTTTGTTGCGATCAACAGCCACAGAGTCATGATCGACGCGCCTCTTAAAGAAGGAGACGAGCTCAAGGCCTACCCGAAGATTTCGGGCGGCTGATCATCGCCGTTTATAAAAAATTGCATTAAAGGAGTGGTAAGATGGATAAGTATGTATGCCTGGTATGCGGTTATGTCTATGACCCGGAAGACGGGGACCCGGACAACGGCATAGCTCCCGGAACAGCGTTCGAAGATGTTCCTGAAACATGGACCTGCCCCTTATGTTCGGCTGAAAAAAGCCAATTCGAAAAACAGTGATTTAATAAAAGTCCCGTTCGGTCAAGAAAGGCCGGACGGGATTTTTATCTTCGATGCAATGATGAAATTCATGACCGACAGGATGATGCCGCCAAGAAAAACATAGATGTAGCCGGATGGGCCATTGGAATACCAGATATATCCGGCCAGGATCGGTATGAACATGGAGATGATGTGGTCGATGCTCTGTCCCATCGACAATGTCCTGGCGATGTCGGAAGGCTGGGCTGCGATCTTTCGGATATAAGTGGCGCGGGCCATCGATACGGATATCAGAAGGCTGTCGAGCACATAGCAGACGCCGACGACGGCAAGGGCAATGTCGAAGGGAAAGATCGATTTGGCGACGGCAAGGCCTATACAGACGACGGCCATCAGCACCGCTTCAAGCTTCAATGTGATGCGTTCGCCGTGTTCGTCGATGAACTGGCCCAGCCAGGGCTTGAAGAATATATTGATGACGCAGACGGTGAAGAACAGGAAGGTGATCGTCGTGACCGGCTGGCCGAAGGTATCGATGATAAGCCATGGTAGAAAGGTCAGCGTGATCTGCTTGCGCGCGCCGTTGACCAGGGAAAGGGCATAATAGACCGAATAGCGGCGGCGAAAGACGAACCGCTCTTCATGCCGGACCTGGCGGCTTTCACCCATCGCGAGGAACAGAAAGCCGGCAAGCATCATGGCGGCGGCGGCGATAATGAATACGACGGTGTAGCCGATGCTGAAAAACTTGTATAACAGGAACAGGGCACCGCTGGAAACGATGACCGAAAGGCTTCCCAGCCCCTGGATCTCGCCAATGCGCCTGCCAAAATTGTCGCCCTTGGCAAAGCTCATGCTGATCGTGCTGGAAAGAGGCAGGTAAAGATGCTGGCCGGTGCTGTAGGTCACGATAGAGATAAGCACCAGCGTGTATTCCGCCGGCACGAGGCCGAACATCAGGAGACCTGCGCCGCCGATGAGGTTTGCGACGGCCGCGATGCGGATATCGCCCAGGCCCGCCAGCAGCCCGATCATCACGACAGTCAGAAGGCCTGGGAGCTCCCTGGGCGTTTCCAGCAGCGAACGCTGCATGACAGTGAAGCTGAGATCTTCGTAAAGCCTGTTGGCCATTGAGGTGTTTTCGGCAGCGGCCACGATGCCCAACAGCACGCTTATGACCAGGAATATGAACAGTTCGCGGCTGATGGTCCTGCCGCCTATACTGATTTTTTTATCCATCCGGACTCTCACCGCCGTTTCTTCAATCAGAATTTTTGCGCGGATCAATGGCCCAATATGGCCATGATAGTCCGCAACAGGAAAAGGCGGCATGGGACATGCCGCCTTCTTGATCATGTCGATCGCCGCTGTCTACCAGTTGGTTGCCCTCAGCTCGAAGTAGGCCTTCGGGTGCTTGCAGGTCGGGCAGAGATCCGGAGCGTTGTCGCCTTCGATCAGGAAACCGCAGTTTCTGCATTTCCAGATCTTGACTTCCGGTTTCTTGAATACGGAACACTCGACGACGTTTTTCATCAGGTCGAGATAACGGCCTTCGTGGGCTTTCTCAACTTTTCCGACATTTTCAAACGTCGCGGCTATCTCTGTAAAGCCTTCCTCGCGTGCTACTCTGGCGAATTCGGCATACATTTCCGTCCATTCGTAATGCTCGCCTTCCGCCGCATGCCTGAGGTTTTCTTCCGTTGTTCCGATGCCGCTCAGGAATTTGAACCAGAGCTTTGCGTGTTCCATTTCATTGTCGGCGGTTTCCTGGAAAATGGCTGAGATCTGCTCGTAGCCTTCCTTTTTCGCCTGGGAGGCGAAGTAGGTGTATTTGTTCCTTGCCTGGGATTCTCCGGCGAATCCTGCCCAGAGATTGGCTTCAGTTTTTGATCCTTTAAGTTCCATGATTATACCTCCATCTGATCGAAATCGATCCTGCTGTGATTGGGATGCCGAAATTCCGGCCCTTTAGCGGCCGCGGCCGGCTACCATTTGCCTTTGGCTACGTGGGTGGCTATTTCAGCCTTGCACATCTGCTTTATCGTCCACGCATATTGCTTTACGTTCTCGAAAACGGCGTGGCAGCCGGGATCCAGATCGATATCGAGGCCCTCTTCGCAAAGTCCGATCAATTTGGCCGCTTCCTTTGCGATTTTCATATGGATGTCGTTGGTCCTGTCGGCTGCATAGATCTTGTCAGCGTCCTCCACTTCGAGCGCGTTGGATTTTTCCTGCGGCGCGCCGCATTTGGGGCATTTCAGCGGGGCTTCGGCGCTTTCGGTCGTAAAGCCGCAAACTGAGCATTTCCATAGCATGTTCTGTACCTCCATCCGTATTGAATGATATGATGCCGATAACGTCTGCAATCTTCTGCAATATAATTGTATACCCTCGGCGAGGGATTTGGAATAAAAAATTTGACAATAACATACGGTCGTTTCAAATGCGCGACAGGCGCCGGCGCAGGACGACAGCTGACGCGGGGGAACGGCGTCGATAAAAGAAAGGTTGAAAGCGCAATCAAATAGTGGTAATATAAACAAGGCTTTAGTAATCTTGTGAACCGAATCATATAAAAAACTAAAGGAAGCTGCTTATGGAAATAGAGATGAAATTCAATATCGGCAGAAAAGAGACAGCCGACCTGATCTGGGAGGATGCGGACCTGCTGGCGATCGGGGAGCAGGATTCACGTGAAAAATTGTATATGAAAGCGGCCTATTTCGATACGGACGATTACATCCTCTGTAAAAACGACATCGCTTTCAGAGTCCGGATGGAAGGCAGCAGGATCGTCGCATCCCTTAAGTGGAACGGCGGCAGCGAGGAAGGCCTGCATACCCGCGAAGAGATCAATGTGCCGGTCGACGACGAAGCGTGTTTCATATCGCCGGATCCGTCGATATTCAAGGAAAGCGAGCCTGGCAAGGACATGATCGGGCTGCTCGGCGGCAAGCCGGTCCACAATGTGCTCGAAACCAGATTTCTAAGACGCAAGATGAAGATCGACTCCGGCAAGAGCATCAGCGAGCTCGCCATCGATATCGGCGAGATCGTCACCGACTTCGGTACGGAACCCATATGTGAACTCGAGCTCGAGCTGTATTCCGGGGATCAGGCCGACATGACCAGGATCGGACGGGAGATCGCCGACAAATATCATTTGGTTCCAGAGAATCGGACAAAGTATGCGAGAGGCCTCGCACTGTTGAATATAAACGGAAGTGACAGATAATACTTTACTTTTGCAGTCAAAAAAGATATAATTTAATCCACGCAGTTTTGCATTGAAAGACCAATGGACGCCCATTGGTCTTATAAATGTTCATTTAGCAGCTCGCCCGATTTGCGGAGCCAATCGCCGGCGGACTCATGCAAGAAGATCACAAATCTTTGATTTGTAGATTTTTACTGCAAGCAAGTTCAAATACATAGATATTCAGGAGGATATACAAAATGAAAGCAACCTTTATCAGCAAGGATAAGAACGACGTCAAATTCAGCATGGAATTCACGGCGGAAGAATTTGAAAAGGCAGTCGACGAAGCTTATATGAAAAACAGGGGCAAGTACGCCGTCGATGGATTCAGGAAGGGCAAGGCGCCAAGAAAGCTCATCGAGACCCATTACGGAGAAGGCGTATTTATTGAAGACGGCATCAATAACATTTTTGCGACCTCTTATCCGGCAGCCATCGATGAACTCAAACTGGACCCCGTCGACAGGCCGTCGGTAGATTTCGACAAATTCGAAAAGGGCCAGGACTTTACTGTGTCCGTCACGGTCACCGTGGCTCCGGAAATCGATATCAAGGATTATAAAGGCATAGAAATAGACAAGATCGTTCATGAGATCTCCGACGAAGACGTGCAGAAGGAGCTTGAGGCGATCCAGAAAAGGAATTCCAGGCTGGTCCTTGTGGACAGGGCTGCGAAGAACGGCGACACCGTGCTGATCGATTACGCCGGTTTCGTTGGCGACGTCCAGTTCGAGGGAGGAACAGCCGAAAGACAGCCACTGACGCTGGGTTCGGGCTCTTTCATCCCGGGATTCGAGGATCAGCTTGTCGGCGCTTCGGTCGGAGACGACATCGACGTCAAAGTGACTTTCCCGGAAGAGTATCATTCCGAAGAGCTTTCCGGCAAGGAAGCGGTCTTTAAGGTCAAGGTCCACGAAATCAAGGAAAACGAAATGCCTGAAATCAACGACGAATTTGCGAAGGATGTCAGCGAATTCGATACGCTTGACGAACTGAAGGCCGACACCAGGGCCAAGCTCGAAAAGACAGCTGAATCGAAGGCGGAATACGAAACCAAGAACGCCCTTCTCGAAAAGCTTTACAACGCCAACGAGATCGATATCCCGGACATCATGATCGAAGAGCAGATCGACGACATGATGGCTGAATTCGACAATCAGCTCAGATACCAGGGACTCGATCTTGCGAAGTATTTCGAATATCTCGGCAAAGACCCGAAGGAATTCAGGGACGAACTCCGCGGAGACGCCTACAAAAAAGTGAAGACCAGACTGCTGGTGGAAGCTGTCGCTGACGCCGAAAAACTTGAAGTGTCCGAAGAAGAGATCGAAAACGAAATCAAGGCTATGGCAGAGCAGTACAAGATGGATATCGAAAAAATCAAAAAATCCATGAAGACCGAAAACTATAGTTTCCTGGTCAAGGATATCAAAATGCGCAAGGCCGTCGATTTTATCGTCGACAGCGCCGTGATCAGATAGCGCAGCCCGCAGTTTAAAACGCGGCGCGCAGGGTATTTAATTAAACAAAAGGGGTTGAGCTATATGGCATTAGTGCCGATCGTGGTAGAACAGACGAACAGGGGCGAAAGGTCCTATGATATTTATTCCCGGCTGCTCAAAGACAGGATCATCTTTCTGGGCGAGGAAGTCAACGACTATACGGCGAGCCTGATCGTCGCGCAGTTGCTTTTCCTCGAATCAGAGGATCCGGACAAGGATATAAATTTCTATATCAACAGTCCAGGCGGATCGATCACAGCCGGCATGGCGATCTATGACACAATGAATTTCATCAAGCCGGACGTGTCGACAATCTGTGTCGGCATGGCCGCAAGCATGGGCGCATTTCTGCTTTCTTCAGGGGCGAAAGGCAAACGGTATGCGCTTCCCAATTCGGACGTCATGATCCACCAGCCTCTCGGCGGCATCAGCGGCCAGGCTGAAGACCTGAGGATCCATGCGGAGCGCATCATCAAGATGCGCGAAAAGCTGAACGGCATCCTCAGCCTGAACACCGGACAGCCGATCGAGCGCGTCGCCAGGGATACGGACCGGGACAACTTCATGACAGCCGAAGAAGCAGTCGACTATGGGATTATCGACAAAATACTTGTAAAAAGATGATCAGCGCTTGCAAAGCGGCCAGATAAGCCGCTGCGAACGCTGCAGGGGGTTACGCAAATGACAAAATTCGATGAAACAAAACAGCTTAAATGCTCGTTCTGCGGGAAGCCGCAGAATCAGGTCAGGAGGCTTGTGGCCGGTCCTGGCGTATATATTTGCGATGAATGCATCGAGCTGTGCCAGGATATAATCAAGGAAGAATTCGCAGCGATGGACGGCGCCGACGCCGGAGATCTCGATACGCTTTCGCTGCCGAAGCCGAAGGAGATCGCGGCGATCCTTTCCGATTACGTAATTGATCAGGATGAGGCCAAGAAAGCGCTGGCAGTGGCGGTATACAATCATTATAAGAGGATCAACGATATCGGGAACAAATCGGCGGATGATGACGTGGAGATCCAAAAGAGCAATATCGTGATGATCGGGCCGACGGGGTCGGGCAAGACGCTTCTGGCCCAGACTCTTGCAAAGACCCTTCATGTGCCGTTTGCCATTGCCGACGCCACAGCGCTCACCGAAGCCGGATATGTCGGCGAGGATGTCGAGAACATACTGCTGAAGCTGATACAGGCGGCGGATTATGACATCGAACGGGCGCAGAAGGGAATCATATACGTCGACGAGATCGACAAGATCTCCCGTCGAGGCGACAATCCGTCAATCACCCGCGACGTCAGCGGTGAAGGCGTGCAGCAGGCGCTGCTCAAGATCCTTGAGGGCACCATTGCCAGTGTTCCGCCGCAAGGCGGCAGGAAACATCCGCATCAGGATTTCCTGCAGATCGACACGACCAACATCCTGTTCATTTGCGGCGGCGCTTTTGACGGACTTGACAAGATCATCCAGAGAAGGCTTGGCGAAAAGACCATCGGCTTCAATGCCGACATCAAGTCCAGCAAGGCGGAGAGCGCAAAGCTCCTGAAACTGGTCCAGTCTGAGGATCTGCTCAAATACGGCCTGATCCCCGAATTCATCGGAAGACTGCCGGTGATCGTAACGCTGGACGAACTGACAAAGGATGCGCTGGTGAGGATCATAAAAGAACCGAAGAACGCGCTGCTGAAGCAATACAAGCGCCTGTTCATGATCGACGGCGTAGAGCTTGAAATAGAAGACGAAGCCATCGAACAGGTCGCCGAGAAGGCCATTGCCCGGAAGACGGGAGCCAGGGGCCTCAGGAGCATTTTCGAGCATATAATGACTGATATCATGTATGATATTCCTTCAAGGACAGACATACGAAAATGTATCATCACCAAAGGCACGATAGACCAGAACACCGGTCCGACACTTGTGCTGGCCGACAAATCAGCCGACACCGAAGGTGAAAAAACAGCATCGTAGAAAACGGGCGGCTCTTGCCGCTTGTTTTCGTTCAAAGGAGGCAGGAATATGACAGAAGAGATCAAGAAAAAGAGAGTCACAAGAAAGAAGGAGCAGGCGCCGATCCAAGCCGAACAGCGTGCGGACATGGCAGCTGCGGCTGAAGGCGGCGTTAAAAGCGGCAATTTGGATGCAGGATCCGGCAGGCAGATCCCGATGATCCCTTTAAGAGGGCTTACGGTGTTTCCTTCAATGGTCCTTCATTTTGACATAGGCAGGGAAAAATCCATCAGCGCCCTCGAAGAGGCGATGATCACCGATCAGCTGATTTTTCTTTCCGCCCAGGTGGATCCGGATACGGAGCTGCCGACATTTGACGATTTCTTCAAGGTGGGCACCATCGCAAAGATCAAGCAGATGCTCAAGCTGCCCGGCGATGCGATCCGGGTTCTCGTTGAAGGTGTCAGCAGGGGCGTGATCGAGGAGATCGTCTTCGACATGCCTTATTTCCGCTGCAGAATAACTGAAATAGTCGAAGATGAGACGGATGAGATCCCAATCAAAGTAGAGGCGCTGATGCGCACGGTGCTTGGCAATTTTGAGGACTATCTGAACCTGAATCCCAAAAGCGCGCCGGAGGTGTTCATGTCCGTGGCTTCCGTCGAATCGCCCGGGAGGCTGGCAGACATCATAACCTCGCATCTGGACATCAAGCTGGACCAGAAGCAGAGCGTGCTGGAAGCTTTCGACGTCGAGAAAAGGCTGGAAATACTAAACCAGATCCTTATCAAGGAAATCGAGATCCTCAATATCGAAAACGATATCAATATAAAGGTCAAAAGCCAGATCAACAAAGTGCAGCGGGAATACTACCTGCGCGAGCAGATGCGCGCGATCCAGGAGGAACTGGGCCAGGATGCCGGCATCGAGGACGAGATCGAGGAATGGCTCAGGCAGCTAAAAAAACTGAAGCTCCCGTCAAAACTGTCGGAAAAGATCGAAAAGGAAATAAGAAGGCTCAGCAAGATCCAGTCCTCATCCGCCGAAGGCGGCGTGATCAGGACCTATGTCGAATGGATCCTGGCATTGCCATGGAATAAAACGTCGAAAGACCGCCTCGACCTCAAAAATGCCCAGGCGATCCTGGATGAGGATCATTATGGCCTGGAGAAGGTCAAGGAACGCGTGATCGAATATCTGGCCGTGGTCCGGCTTTCAAACAGCCTCAAGGGCCCCATCCTGTGCCTTGTTGGCCCTCCGGGCGTCGGAAAGACGTCCATCGGCAAATCCATTGCAAGGGCGCTGAACAGGAACTTCGTCAGGATGTCGCTGGGCGGCGTCAGGGACGAAGCGGAGATCAGGGGGCACCGAAGGACTTATATCGGCGCGATCCCGGGCCGTATCATCTCCGCGATCAAGGATGCCGGCACGAACAATCCGGTATTCCTGTTCGACGAAGTGGACAAGATCGGCGCGGACTTCCGCGGCGATCCGGCGTCGGCGCTGCTTGAAGTGCTGGATCCCGAGCAGAATAAGGAATTCACGGATCATTATCTGGAAGTGCCCTTCGACCTTTCGAAGGTGATGTTCATAACGACCGCCAACACGACGGAAACGATCCCAAGACCGCTGCTCGACCGGATGGAGGTCATCAATATTTCGGGCTATACGGAAGAAGAAAAGGTCAGGATCGCCCAAAAGTATCTTGTGCCTAAAAAGCTCAAAGAGCACGGATTGAAGCCGGAGCATCTTTCGTTCTCCGAACAGACGATCCGGGCGATCATCAATTATTATACAAGGGAATCCGGCGTCCGGAATCTTGAACGGGAGATCGCCAATATCTGCCGAAAGGCCGCGCGCAAGGTCGTCGAGGAAAATCAGACCGACCTCAAGGTGACTGCCGCCAACATCGAGCATTATCTCGGCAAGAAAAAATTCCATTACGATGTCATCGAAGGGGCCAACGAGATCGGCGTCACGACGGGACTCGCCTGGACTATTGTCGGCGGCGATACGCTGTTCATCGAAACGACGGTGATGCCGGGCTCCGGCAAGCTGGAGCTGACAGGGCAGCTTGGCGAAGTGATGCAGGAATCGGCGAAAGCCGGGATCAGCTATATAAGATCCAAGGCGTCGTCACTCGGCATATCGGAGAATTTCCACAAGGAAAACGATCTGCATATCCATATACCGGAAGGCGCCACGCCAAAAGACGGGCCGTCGGCCGGCGTGACCATGTGCACCTCCGTTATTTCAGCGCTGACCGGCAGGCCGGTCCGCAAGGATGTCGCCATGACCGGCGAGATCACGCTGCGGGGCAAGGTGCTTCCTGTCGGCGGGATCAAGGAGAAAGTGCTGGCAGCCAACCGAGCGGGCATCAAGACCGTCATATTGCCGAAGGAAAACGAAAGGGATATCGAAGAAATCCCGGCTAATGTCAAGAAAAGGATCCATTTCATCCCGGTCGAGCATATAGACCAGGTCCTTGAACATGCGCTCATGAACGCAGGAGAAAAGAATGATTGTCAAAAAGGCTGAGATCATCGCCACCGCTGTCCGGCGCTCGCAGTACCCGGAAGACAATATGAAGGAGATCGCGTTTGCAGGGCGATCCAACGTGGGCAAGTCCTCCCTGATCAATATGCTGGTCAACAGGAGGAACCTGGCCAGGACCAGCTCTAGCCCCGGCAAGACCAGAACGATCAATTTCTATCTGATCAATGACGATTTTCGCATCGTGGATCTGCCCGGTTACGGCTATGCCAAGGTCTCAAGGTCAGTGACCGAAAACTGGGGCGATATGATCGAAGCTTATTTAAAAGACCGACGTCACCTGAAAAAGGTCCTGCTGCTGGTTGATCTGAGGCATCCGCCCACTGCGCAGGACGTTCAAATGTATCAGTGGCTGAGGCATTATGGCCTGGAGGGCGTCGTTATCGGCACAAAAGCCGACAAAATATCGAGAAATGAGCTGGCAAGCAGCATCGCGACGATCCGGAAAACATTGGAAATGGCCGAATCGGACCGGCTGCTGCCGGTATCGGTCCTGAAAAAAACCGGATGCGACGAGCTGATGCGGCAGATCGAGGATCTGCTGGCGCAGGAACAGGAATAGGAGAGGGATCCAGATGCAGTGGATATTTCTTGGCGTACTGATGAAAAGGTTGAAAGCCGTCAGGCTTTTCATGAAGGACAAGGATGTGCCTTTCAGGAAAAAGCTGATCATTATTCTGGGGATACTGTACCTCTTTTCGCCTATCGACCTGATACCGGCACCGGTGCTTGGATTCAGCGTCATCGACGACATCGCCCTTTGGAGCTTCATCATCTATTATCTGAAGGACGAGCTGGACAAATACTGGGTCGGAGACGATGGCAAGGAAAATGTCCGGAAAGAAGCGCTTAAAGGCAAAGACATCATCGACGATGTCAATTTCGAGGTGAAAAACGAATCCGAAACGGCATCTGCAGGAACCGCCTCGGGACAGGACGATGCATCAGGGGCCGACGAAGAAAATAATGAAGGAGAATAGGCATGAAAAAAGAAATGACTTTCGGCGAGATCATGATCAGTGAGGAGCAGCTCCAGCAGCGGATCAGCGAGCTTGGGAAACAGATATCGGAAGATTATGCCGGTAAGACGATCCTGACGATATGCGTGCTAAAAGGAGCCTGCATATTCATGAGCGATCTTCTGAAAAATATTACGACGGATACGAACATCGATTTCATGGCGGTTTCGAGCTATGGCGCGTCGACTTCAAGCTCCGGCGTCGTCAGGATCCTCAAAGACCTCGATGCCAGCATAGAAGGGAAGCATGTGCTGATCGTCGAGGATATCATCGATTCCGGCCTGACGCTGCACTATCTGCGCGACAATCTTCTGGCCAGAAAGCCGAAATCATTGAAAATATGCACGCTGCTGGACAAGCCGGAGAGAAGGCTGGCGGACATTTCCGCCGACTACGTCGGCTTTGTCATTGAAAATAAATTCATCGTGGGCTACGGTCTCGACTATCAGGAACGATACCGCAACCTGCCATATATCACCTGTCTTGTTGAAAGTAAATAAAAATATACTTTGGAGGTAAAGAAAATGGGTTACAAAGTGGTGGTTGGTATATCCAACAAGCATCTGCATGTTTCACAGGCCGATCTGGAGGCTCTTTTCGGCAAAGGCTATGAGCTGACCGTATTCAAGGATCTCGGACAGCCCGGACAGTATGCCTGCAATGAAAAAGTCGATATCGTCGGCCCGAAAGGGACCCTGAAAGGCATCAGGATCCTTGGACCGGTCCGCCCGAATACACAGATCGAACTGTCGATGACGGACGCAAGATCCATCGGCATCGACGCGCCGATCAGGGAATCGGGCGATGTTGCCGGCACTCCGGGCGCCAAGCTGGTCGGACCGGCCGGTGAAGTCGATCTCAAGGAAGGCGTCATCGTGGCGCTGCGCCATGTCCATCTGACTGAAGAACAGGCAAAGGAAGCCGGCGTCAAGGATAAGGAATTCGTCAGCCTCAAATTCGAAGGACCCAGAGCGGTCATCTTCGACAACGTGCTGATCAGAGCGAACGTCAATTATGAAGGCGAGATCCATCTCGACACAGATGAAGGTAATGCGGCCGGCGTATCGACCGGCGCGATCGGTGAGATCATTAAGAAATGATCCCGGAGGGACAGCCATGAAAGATCTCAATAAATATTTCGATCATACGAATCTAAAACCGGAAGCGACTGAGGCGGACATCGTCAAGCTGTGCGCCGAAGCGCGCGAATATGGATTTTACGCGGTATGCGTCAATTCGTCCTATGTGGCGCTGGCTGCTGCTGAACTGGCCGGCAGCGACGTGAAGATCGCGTCCGTCGTCGGTTTCCCGCTGGGCGCCTGCGATACGGCGACCAAGGTGTTCGAGGCAAAGAGCGCCATCGAGGCCGGTGCCTCCGAAATCGATATGGTCATCCACATAGGAGCGTTGAAGGAAAACCGGATCGATTACGTCCTGACGGATATCATATCCGTCGTGGAAGCGTGCGGCGACAAGGCCATCGTCAAAGTCATCCTCGAGACCTGCCTGCTGACAGATGACGAGATCCGGGAAGGCTGCCTGCTTTCAAAGAACGCCGGCGCAGCCTTCGTCAAGACCTCCACAGGCTTTTCGACCTGTGGGGCCACTGCCCACCATGTCGGCTTCATGAAGCAGATCGTTGGGAGCACGATGCAGGTAAAGGCATCCGGCGGCATCAGGGATCTCAAGACAGCCCTTGAAATGATCCGCGCGGGGGCGGACCGCATCGGCGCCAGCGCGTCGGTGAGCATCATGAAAGCCGCGGAAGAGGCTCGCGAAGCCAAGGAATAGGCTTGTAGCCAGAGAATAGAAAAAAGCCAAATAAACCAGCATCAGGCGGCGCCGTTCCGGAAGGGACGGCGCTTCTTCGTGTCAAGGTTTTTTAAAATGTAATGAGTTGACATTGAATAACAATGTGGTATTATGGGTATTAGATATTTCGAAACCGAAATAAACGCATACGAATTAAACGGAATGGAAATAAAGAAGAGGAGAAATCATGATCGACCAGGAAAATGAATTGATAAGAGCCCTGTTTCACATACGGAATCTGATCTTTGAGGAGGCCAAAAAAACGTTCATCGCACAAGGGCTGACGCCGGTGGAAGTCATGACGCTCTTTCGAATAAAGCATGGACCGGCAGAGCATAAAGTGACAGAGCTGGCCCAGGAGATGGGTGTGCCGCCAAGCACGATGACCGGGATCATGGACCGGCTGGTCGAAAAGGGTTTTATTCTGCGGGAACGCAGCGAGGGCGACAGAAGGGTCGTCACCGTGAAGATACGGTATGAAAAGATGAAGGATATGGAAACGCATAATCAGATATCCGCGCACATACGAAATGTCCTTTTAGAAACGGATCCGGAATGGATCGAGGATCTGAAGGACAAACTGGTTTATCTTGAGAGGAAGCTTGAAGAAAGAATTGAAAACAGAAAAGGCATCAGAAAATATGAATGATAAAGCCATGGAAAGCGGACCCGAAGATTCAGGGTATGTTTCGAACGGCATCAAAATGCGGTACCCGCTGTGGACGACCCTGGGAATACTGCTGATCGGCGGCTTCATGGCCATGCTGGATTCAAGTATCGTCAATGTGGCGATACCGTCGATGATGAGCGTATTCGGCGTCGGGTCGGACAGCATCGGCTGGATCCTGACGATCTATATGCTGGTGTTGGGCGTCGTCGTTCCGATGTCGGGCTGGCTCGGGGATTTTCTGGGATATAAGCGGTTTTACCTGATATCCCTTGCGATCTTCACCGTCGGATCCGCCCTGTGCGCGCTGGCCTGGAACGTGCCGTCGCTTACCGCCGCAAGGGCTGTTCAGGCGCTGGGGGGCGGCATGATCATGCCGACGACGATGTCCATGTTTTACAGGCTGACGCCTCGTCATATGATCGGCAAGGCCATGGGACTTTTCGGCATGACCTTCGTCGTTGCGCCTGCCATCGGACCGACGGTTGGAGGTTATCTGGTCGAATTTGTGAACTGGCGCTGGATATTTACGATCAATATCCCGATCGGCATTGCGGGCATACTGCTGGGGGCGCTCGTCATTCCGGAGATCAAGGGGGCCCATCCGGGAAGATTCGACTGGTGGGGAGCCGCAACGTCGGCTATTGGACTCTTTTGCGCGCTATTTGCTTTATCGGAGGGATCGGACTGGGGCTGGACGTCGATGAGAACGATCCTGCTGCTGTACTTCAGCGTCACTTTTCTCGGCCTGTTCGTCTACCATCAGTTGACGACGCCGGAGCCGCTGCTCGATCTCAGGGTGTTTCGAAACGTCAATTATACGATGGGAAATCTTCTTTTGATCATCGTGACGATCGGCATGTATGGAGCCTTGTACTATATTCCGATCTTCCTGCAGTCGATCAAGGGGGTCGGAGCCCTGCAATCCGGCGAACTGATGATGCCGTCGGCACTCGTTTCGGCTGTAATGATGCCGCTGAGCGGGATCCTGTATGACAAAGTCGGACCGAGGGTTCCGGTGATCGTCGGCATCGCCATTACGGCCGTCTGCACGCTGGCATACTCCGTGATCGATATCGGCACGAGCCTGGGATTCATCATATTATTGAACTGCCTGCGGTCGATAGGACTCGGCCTGATCATGATGCCGACACAGACGGCGCTGATGGCCGAAATAGCCACCGAAACCGTGGGACGTGCATCCGCCATCAACAACGTCCTGAGCAGGGTGGCCGCTTCGCTGGGGATCGCGGCGCTCACGGTGATCATGACGAGCCGCGGCGCCATGCATTCGGCCCACCTCGCCTGGAACCTGTCCTCCGAGAATCCGTTAGTGACGGCGGGGATCCAGGATCTGACAAACGCATTTTCCGCTTCTGGCGGCGGTTCGTCGTCGGCGCTCTACTCGGTGATCGGCACGAAAATTTACCAGATGTCATTTATCCAGTCGATGAACGACGTCTTCATCATCACCGGGCTGGTCACGCTGCTGGCGGCGATACCGGCGCTGCTGATGTCAAAAGCGCAGCATCAGAAACACACATCCGGACTCAGCAAAACCGAAGAGTCCATATTGATAGAAGAAGGAGGCTTGCTGGGATGAGCAATATTGAGGAGAATAAGGTTGCAGGACCGGAAGAAAGCGGGATCGGAGAGCCCAAAGGCAAAAAAGACAGGCGGAAGATCGCGATGGCGGCGCTGGCAGCGATCATCGCCGGAGCACTGATGATAACGGCTTATTTTGCATTCAACGGTCATTTTTTCGTTAAAACACAGGATGCCAGGGTGGCGGCGGACCTGGTGAGCGTCACGCCGCAAATGGGGGGCAGGGTCGTCGACCTTACGCTCAGTGTGGGCGACACGGTCAATCAGGGCGATATTATCGGCAGCATAGACACCAGCAGCGCCATCGGCAGCACGGATGTCAATCTGCAGTCCCTCAGCCAGTCGGCAGGGGTCAATGCTTATAAGAGCGGCATCGTGGCGCCGATATCCGGGAAAATAATCCAGCTGGGCGTCAAGGAGGGACAAACCGTCTCGTCCGGGCAGACGGTGGCCATGATCGCCAATACGGAAGACATGTATATAGCCGCCAATATCGAGGAAACGGATATCGCCGGCATCGAGAAGGGCCAGATGGCCGAGGTCACCATCGACGCCATTCCGGGGAGGAAATTCGTCGGTGAAGTAGACTATATCGGTGAAGCGGCCAATTCGGTCTTTTCACTGGTTTCGTCCACCAGTTCCAACGGCAATTATACAAAGGTCACCCAGACCATACCGATCAGGATCAGATTTCCGGAGCTTGCGGGGCTCGGCGCCAAGCTCGGCATGAATGCCGAAATCAAGGTCCATATAAATTAGGAGGCGGATGGAATGGATAAGCAATCAAACAACAAGGGGTTTAAAAAAATATATCTGCTCGGTGCGATCCTGGTGATCCTGGCAATTGTGGCGACAGCTGCGATTTCGAGCCTGGGGGCGGCCGAAAGGCCAGTGGTCGATGTCGGCACTGCCGCTGCGGTGACGCAGCGGCTGGAGGGAAGCTGTGTCGTAAATGGCACGCTGGCGCCGGAGCAGAGCGCGAATATAACCAGCAGGACATCCGGCAAAGTTCTTTCAGTCGCAGTGGACAAAGGGGATGTCGTCCATGCGGGAGATCTGCTGGTGAAGCTCGACGACGCCGATATACAGCTTTCGACCGGCGCAGGCGGACTCGGGAAGGATAATGTCGATAAATATAAAGTAGCTTATGATCTCGCCCGCGGCCTGTATGAAAAAAACAGGGAGCTGTTCGACAACGGAGCCCTGTCGGAAGTCGCCTGCGAGCAAAGCAGGGTATCGATGGAGCAGGCCAGGATCCAGTATGAAACAGCGGCGGCGGCTCTCGGCGAACAGCTGTCCAAAACGTCCATCACAGCGCCTTTTGATGGCGTCGTGGTGTCCATCGGCGTTCAGGAAGGCGATACGATCGCGCAGGGCGCTGCGATCGCCAGCATCGTGGCGATGGACCGGGTCGTGCTGAAAGGAACAGTGCCTGAAAGTGTCGTCAGCATGATCGTTCAGGGCCAGGACGTGACGGCATCGGCGGATGCTCTTCCGGGAATGGATTTTTCCGGAAAAGTCAGCTTCATCAGTCCTGTTTCGGTTCCTGCCGGACAGATCTTTCCAATCGAAATATCGATACCGAATCCGGATGGCCTGCTGAAAGCGGGCATGACGGCAAACGCCAGGATCCGGGTACAAACCGTTGAAAACGCACTGACCGTGCCATCAGCCGCTGTATTTGAGAGGAATGGCAAAGACTGCGTCTATGTAGTCGCAGATGGGACTGCTGAACTCAGAGAAGTGGTCACAGGCATCAGTGATGGCGAAAGTACTGTCGTAATATCCGGTATAACCGAGGGAACAGTCGTCGTGTCTGAAAACGCCGGACTTCTGATGGACGGAGACAGAGTCGCCGTAAACGGCAATTAAAAGCCTTGCAGAGAGCCCTTGGGCAAAAGTGCAGAAAGCATTGGAAAACAGGCGTTTTAGCGCTGTTTTGAATAAATATGCATTATAAAATGTCTGGATAAGCAATAAATAAAGCTGCAATCATCACGGTTGCAGCTTTGATATTTTGTTCGCCAGGATTTCCGGGATCGCCGGGATCGCCGGGATCACTGGGATCGCCGGTCATATTTGGCAAGGCTAGACGTTGAACCGGAACAGGATGACATCGCCATCCTTAACGACATATTCCTTCCCTTCGGATCGGACCAGGCCCTTTTCCTTGGCTGCCGCCATCGAGCCGCAAGCCACGAGGTCGTTGTAATGGACGATTTCAGCACGGATGAAGCCTCTTTCAAAGTCCGAATGGATCTTGCCGGCTGCCTGAGGCGCCTTGGAGCCGCGTCTGATCGTCCAGGCGCGCACCTCCTGGGGTCCGGCTGTCAGGAACGATATCAGGTCAAGCAGATGGTAGGAAGCCCTGATAAGCTTGTCCAGCCCGGATTCGCTGATCCCGAGCTCTTTAAGGAACTCCGCTTTTTCTTCATCGTCAAGCTCGGCGATCTCCGATTCAAGCTTTGCGCAGATGACGACGACGTCAGAACCCTCGGTGGCCGCGAATTCGCGCACCTGGCGTACAAAATCGTTTTCGGTGCCGTCTGCGACAGCGTCTTCCTCCGAGACATTTGCGGCGTAAATAACCGGCTTGAAGGACAGTAGATCCAAAGAACGGACAAATTCCGCCTCATCCTCTGTCAGGGTCATCGTCCTTGCCGACAGGCCGTTGTCCAGGGTCTCCTTAATTTTCTCAAGTATTTCAAGCTCTGACTGAAGGTTCTTATCGCCCTTCAGATTCTTATGGGTCTTCTGGATCCTTCGGTCAAGGACCTCCATATCGGCAAGGATAAGCTCCAGATTTATCGTGTCGATATCCTTCAGCGGTCCGATTTCGCCGTCGACGTGGACGACGTTGTCATCCTGGAAGCAGCGGACGACATGGATGATCGCAGCAACTTCACGGATATGCGACAGAAACTTGTTTCCCAGACCTTCGCCCTTGGAAGCGCCTTTGACGAGTCCGGCAATGTCGTAAAACTCAATGGCTGTATGGACCGTCTTCTTGGAATCGTACATCTCATGGAGCACTTTAAGGCGTTCGTCAGGCACTGTAACGACGCCTACATTGGGCTCGATCGTGCAGAAGGGATAATTTGCAGCTTCGGCGCCTGCCTTGGTTATAGCGTTGAAAAGGGTGCTTTTCCCAACGTTTGGGAGCCCTACGATACCTAATTTCATAAATTTCCTCCGATTATTTGATATGGAAGTGCAAGTCGGCATTTCTTCCGGCTTTGCGCTTCATCAGCCAGTATGCGGCTGAAAATGTCACAAAAATGATGCAGCTCACGAGCTGGGCCGTTTTGAAAGGTCCGATCATCAGGCTGTCCGTCCTGAGCCATTCGACAAAGAACCGCTCGAAAGAATACAGAATGCCGTACAATAGGAAAATTTGGCCCTCAAAGCGCCTGTGCCGGTCCAGATAGCTCAGCAGCAGGAACAGCATGAAGCACCAGATCGATTCATAAAGGAAGGTGGGATGCACCATCGTTCCATCGATATCGATCGCCCACGGCAGATCTGTCGGCGTTCCGTAAGCCTCCTGATTGAAGTAGTTGCCCCATCTGCCGATCGATTGGGCCAGAGCCACCGCAGGCATGCCGAGGTCGAGCAGATTCAGCGGCCGGATATGCCAGATGCGGGCAAGGATCAGCGCAGTCAGCACGCCGGTGATCAGGCCGCCGTGGATCGCAAGGCCGCCGGCCCGCATGTCGATGATTTTCATGAAATCACCCTGATAATAATCCCAATTTGAGAAAACATAATAGAGCCGCGTACCGACGACTGCGACAGGGATCGTTATCAGGCATAGGTCGATCATTTTGTCCGGATCGATGCCGTGACGCGGTGCCCGTTTATATATGACCAGCATCGCCAGCATCATGCCGGTCGCGATCAGGATGCCGTACCAGCGTATATCAAAGCCCGCTATGCTGAAAGCGATTGGATCAGGTGTCATGATGGTTCCTCCTTCGTCGTTTCAACTTCATTATTATATAATAACGACCGGGAAAATGACAGTGTTGATTTTAAGGCAGCGATTCGATTCGAGAAGTCGGATCGCAGTTTGACATTTCAGCGATCGATGCAATGTCTGGCCAAATTTATGAAATATCGTCCGATTGAGGGGGCGGCATGTCAAAAAAATACGGATCAACAGACAAAATTGGCTAAAAAGCGATGTAAATACATAAATCGGTAAAAGTATGAAAAAACAACGTATTCCGGCATTATTAAAACAATGTAATATACGGTTAATATTAAAATAGTACACATCGCTGGATTCGAGGAAATCACAAATAAAATGCTCCGGATCGCAGGGATTGTGACTGAATGGGGCGGAAAAACGGAAGCTCGCAGCCGGATGCGGGGCGTGCCGTATGCCGCAGCTCGCAGACTAAGGCTGGAAGGCGGGCAATTTGGAGCCGTACTGGATACGGTCATTATATCGAAAGCGGAAAAGACTGTAAAATCCCTCCAATATCCATCGGAATCATTTAAAAAATGAAAATTATAGAAATCCATTATTTACAGCATATAAACGATATTTTAAAGCAAATGAATATACTGAATACATCAATATAATACACGCATGGATTTCGGGCGAACCGGTGATAAACAATCGGGGATCAGACGTGCTGAAAGAGGTCTTGGAATGAATTGGCCGTGCTTTTGCGATAACCGGCTGCGCTTAGGCGGTGAAGCGGCCGCGCTTTGGCGATGAACAGGCTGCATATGGGCAGTGATCTGCGGCCGTGCGGACGTAGAGCGATCGATTTTGCCCTATATGAATTCCGCGATGCTGACCGAAGAAGATACTGATCGTTTCCATGATGGCTCAGCGGCGCTGATATTTCGCTTGAAGCTAGAAATTCGCGATATATCGAAAACATCTATATTTGAATGGAAATTGGACATTATAAAGCAAAATAATATACGGAATGCAATAAATTTATACACGTCTTATGAATGACCGATTTTAGGAACATCTGACTTGCTTTGACACTGAATTTCGATGATCCTCTGTTGGACACGGGAGTATAAATGTCCTGCCGTATGGTATAATATAGAACTATCGGGGGAGGTGAAATGTATGGAAAAATATGGAATTAACATAAAAACTGAAAATGGCAAATGCGCAAGGAGAAGGATCGGACAAAGCTTGACACTGATCCTGGCTGCCGCCGCGATCCTCGCGTCGCTGGCCGCGGGGTGCGGGAGCGGCGGGAAGCCGGAGGCGGATGGCGACAAAGGCAGCGCTCATCTGATCCAGGCATCGCAGATCGGATCGGCGTTCGGCGTATCGGATGAAGCCGGCGGCCGGCTGATCACATTTGCAGGTCCTAATGTCTCTTCTGCTTATGAGAAACTGGATATTGCCATCGGGAAGGGAGGCATTGTCCATGCCATCGAATTTGCGGGATGGCAGGAACCTGACGGCAACGACAGCGGGCGGGCGACATCGGCCAATTTCGAGCATATGGGCGGCTATGTCTATAATGTTTCAGATGATACGCTAAAACCGGACACGACGTATTATATCGCGGATTCGAATGCGCTGGCGGAAAGCCTGATTCAGGCGGAGGACACTGGAAACCTGCCGCTGGACGGGCAGGAGCTGTCGGTATTGACTGAGGCTAAAGGGAGGATCGCGCAGGAAGGCTGGGTCTTGGGCGACCTGGGTGGCGAGGGCAAAGTGATCGCCGCTGTGTTCGAACCGCAGGGCAGCCAGCTGCTGATGAGCATCGTGCTGAACAAGGGAGACAGCTTCAAATTCATGGACTATCCCGCTGAACTCAAGGATGGCGGCGCCTGGCGAGTTGACGACGGAGGTGTCTTTGCGCCGGAGATGCTGTCGGTATTATTCGGTCTGCGGACTGAAGACGGTATGGTCATTGCTGTCAGCTGGGCTGGAGCCGAAGGGGAAGTGACGTATTTCCTGATCGAGACCGACGCAGGGCTTGAGGAGCTGCCGGCATCCGCCTATCGATACTGGTCGCCGGCATAGATCCGGACCGCTCGTAATGGTTTTGGCAGCAGCTGAAAGTGGAGGAAAGAGGATATATGCAATACGACAACATAATAGAAGGATCATTCATCTCCAGGCCCAACCGGTTCCTAGCCGACGTTGAAATCGACGGGGCCAGGCAGCTGGCCCACGTTAAAAACACCAGCCGATGCCGGGAGCTGCTGACGCCTGGGGCAAAGATCTATCTGCAGCGGAGCGCGGATCCCGGCAGAAAGACCGGATGGTCGCTGATCGCCGTTGAAAAGGACGGCCGCATATTCAACATTGATTCCCAGGCGCCGAACAAAATCTGCATCGAAGGGATCAGAAACGGCAGGATCGTCCTGCCCGGGCTGGCATATCCGGTCGGATCCGTCAAGGCGGAAAAGGTCCATGGAGATTCGAGACTGGATATTTATATTGAGGAGCAGAAAGAACAGGAGATCATCAAAGCGTACGTCGAAGTCAAGGGCGTCACCCTTGAGGAAAGCGGCATCGCCAGATTCCCCGACGCGCCGACGGAACGCGGGCTGAAACATATCAACGAATTGTGCAGGATCGCCGCGGGCGGGGATCTTGCCTTCATCGTCTTCATCCTTCAAATGAAAGGATCCGGTCATTTTGAGCCGAACGACAGGATGCACCCGGAATTCGGCGCCGCCCTGCGGCTTGCCGCTATTGAGGGCGTCAGGATCCTGGCCTACGACTGCCTCGTCGCAGCGGACGGCATTGCGGCGGACGAGCCGGTCAGAGTGGTTTTGTGAAAAAATACGGATAAATTGAAGACATCAGGGGAGCAGGGTCGTTTTATTGACAGAGGGGGTAAAGGGACAGGGAACAAGAGACAAGGGCGGAGGTGAGGATCATACTGAAAGACAGACAAGAGCAGATAACTGCCTGCATAGAAGAGTATTCGGGACTGATCCTTTCGATCTGCTATTCTATGACCAAAGACCGGTTTGAAGCCGAGGACCTGGCGCAGGAAACATTCATATCGGCGTTCAGGAATATGGACTCCTTTGACGGCAGGAACCTGAAGGGATGGCTGACGACCATCGCGGCCAACAAGTGCAGGGACTACCTGAAAAGCGCGGCGCGAAGGACCGTGGCGGCGCCGATGAAAAATTTCCAGGAGCTGAGAGATGGCGGCTCGTCACCCGAGGAAGCGCTGCTGAAAATCGAGGCGGAAAAGCGCGTGCGAAGCATCTGCGACAAGCTTCGGGAACCTTACAGATCAACGGCCAAACGGCATTTTTGCGACAAGAAAGGCGTCGGCGAAATCGCGGAAGAGACAGGTAAAAATGTCAAGACCGTCCAGACGCACTTGTACCGGGCAAGGGCCATGCTCAAAGATATGTGGAAGGAGGAATACGATTGAGGAATACGGTGCTTGAAAAGACAGGACATTTATCGAATGAAACCATCATCCTTTTAAAAAATGGAAAACTGGCTGCGGACGAAACCATGGAAGCGCTGATGCATATAGGGGAGTGCAGGATCTGCGCGGACTTCTTCGCCGACTGCTACGCAGAGGATGAACTGCTCGACGTATTCCCGGATTTCAGCGAACGGATCATCAGGGAAGCGTCAAGACCTGGACGCCGCGTCGAGACAGCCGGAATAGGGGGACGCCGCGCGGATCGAAGGGATCCTGCCGCGCGCATGCGTGAATTTTATCTCTATGCGACAAAAGTGGCGCTGGCCATGTGTCTTTCGCTGGCGATGCTTTTCGCGGGCCCGTTCCAGACGGTGGCCGGAGCCGTTGAAACCGCTGATTTCGGCGAAGCCGGGCAGATTGGCATTTCCAAGGTGGACGCGTTCAACGAGCAGGTCTGGAGCCTTACAGACAAATTAACGGATATGGGGGTATTTGAATTGGATATCGATAAATTGGAGGGCAAGAAACATGATCAGAAAGAGAAGTAAGTTCTGGACCATCGTCTTTTCGATGCTGCCGGGAGCAGGCCACATGTATAACGGATTCATGAAGCTCGGCGTATCGCTGATGGCGCTGTTCTTTGCCGTTGCATTCCTTTCGGTGACGCTGAGGCTCGGTCCGATCATGATGATCGCGCCGGTTATCTGGTTCTATTCGTTTTTCGACTGTCTCAATAAGCGGTTCCAGGACGACGAGGAATTCTATGCGCAGACGGATTATTACCTGTTCGATATGGATAAACTGAAGCAGTTCGATCTGGGATTCCTGGCGCGTCGCAAAATGATCGTCGGCGTGGCGCTGATCCTGTTCGGGATCTATATCCTGTGGGAAAATACGGTACACAGCCTGCTGTACAGGCTGGATCTGCCGGATTATGTCATCAACGGAATCACAGCGTTTTCGGATTCACTGCCGCAGCTGGCATTCGCCGTTCTGGTCATATGGGCCGGCATAACACTGATCCGTGGAAAGCGCTCGGAGGTCCGGAAGGAAGAAAACGCCGCATTGGCTGGCACTTCAACCGAAGCCGATAAAGAGGAGGGTGAGACAGATGAGCAGCAGTCGTAGGATCGGCACCCTGACGATGGGCATGATGCTGGTGCTGATGGGGCTGGCGTTCATGTCTCATCTGGTGTGGCCCGCAATAGACTATCTGGCGCTGATCGATTTCTGGCCGGTGATCCTGATCCTGCTTGGCATAGAGACCATCGCCTCCTATGTCGTCAACCGGGAAGACCGGCTGAAATATGACGGCTGGGCCATCGTCATCCTGATCGTTCTGACCGGATTTGCGATGTGCATGGGCGCGATCCAGTTCGTGATGGAACAATATCCGGGGAGCATCCATTTCTAACAGAAAATCGATATATGGGATAGGAATCACAATATACACAATATATTGTGATTCCTTTTAATTTGGGGAGGAAAGAAGCGTAGGAACGATATAAAAGTGGCTGACGACAGCTTATTTATCGATTTAAATGTTGCGAAGTGGAGGGATGTGGAGTATAGTGGTGGTAAATGAATACTAAGGTGGAGAAATGTCATGTTAATAGGCATCTATCAGCACTCTATTGATACAAAGAGCAGAATAATCGTTCCATCCAAGTTCCGCGAGGAGCTGGGCTACAAATTCATTCTGACCAAGGGTCTTGATAACTGCCTTTTCATTTATTCGCTGGCTGAATGGGAAAAATTCGAGGACAGGATCAAGGATCTCCCGATTGGCAGCAAGGACGCCAGAACATTCGTCCGCTACTTCTTTTCTTCGGCAGTCGAATGCGAAATCGACAAGCAGGGCAGGCTGACGATACCTCAAAATCTTAGAGAATACGCAAAAATTGAAAAAGACCTTGTCACGATCGGTGTTCATTCCAGAGTTGAGATCTGGAGCAGACAGGAATGGGAAAACTACAATTCGGAAGCGGATCTGAGCGATAACGGCATTGCCGAAAAAATGGCCGCTCTTGGAATTTAGGAGAACTGCGATGGAGTTCAGGCACACATCGGTGCTTTTTTCAGAATCGATCGAGAATCTGAATATCAAGCCGGACGGCATATACGTCGACGGCACGCTCGGCGGCGGCGGACATGCCGCGGGGATCTGCGGGAAACTGGGTCCGGAAGGGACCCTGATCGGCATCGACAGGGACGCGGATGCCCTGGACGCTGCGAAAACAAATCTGGCCGGCTATGGCTGCCGAAAAATTTTTATTCGGGACAATTACTCAAACATCAAAGAAATACTTGAACAGCAGAATATAGACAAGATCGACGGCGCCCTGCTCGACCTGGGCGTATCGTCCTTTCAGCTGGACAATGAGGAGAGAGGCTTTTCTTATATGAAGCCGGCGCCGCTGGATATGCGAATGAATGCGGACGATCACCTGACTGCCGAGGAAGTGGTCAACACCTACGGTCAGAAAGAGCTGACCGAGGTCATCCGGAAATACGGCGAGGAGAAATGGGCTTCAAGGATCAGCGATTTTATTGTCAAGGCCCGAGCCAAATCGCCGATCAGGACGACGGAAGAACTTGTCGAAATCATAAAGGCGGCGATACCGGCCTCTGCCAGGAGGGAAGGTCCGCATCCTGCGAAAAGGACATTCCAAGCGATCCGCATCGAAGTGAACGATGAACTGGGACAACTGGAAAAGGCGGTCGGCGAATTCATGGACGTGCTGGCGCCGGGCGGAAGGCTCTGCATCATCACCTTCCATTCGCTGGAGGACAGGATCGTCAAGGAAAAAATAATGGCAAGACTGAACCCATGCACCTGCCCGAAGGAATTACCAGTCTGCATATGCGGAAAACGGGCGGATATCAGGAAAATAAGCGGAAAGCCAATAATACCAGGCGATGAGGAGATCACCCTCAATCCCAGATCGAGAAGCGCAAAACTTAGGGTCGTGGAGAAAACAGGAAAGGAGTCTTGACATGCTGACAGCTGAAAAATGGTACCAGCAGCAGGAAAAATACGTGAAATACGGCATTGATATGAGGCCGGCCGGCAAAACAGCCGCCAAACCCGAACCAGTCCGCAAGACCGTATTGACCGCACAGGACAAAATGAAGCTGCTGCTTCTGATCATGGTCATCGGCGCCCTCGCCATCATGGGAGTCGTCACGACAGCCTACGCTACCCAGATCAAATACAGCATCAACGCCCTCAGTCGGGACAACGCCGTAATACAAGGCGAAATAGACAATCTTCAAGTGTCCATAGAAGCTGAAAACAATATAAAGACAATCGAAGAAAAAGCCGTTGCCCAGCTCGGCATGGTTTATCCGACTTATGACCAGATGGTGTTCATGCCGGAAGAATCCGAAAAGGTGAATGATTTCGCCATGGTCCTGAAAGAACAGGCCTACAACTGATATTTTGACGAAGCCCGGAGCCGTTCCCCTATCCGGCAGCGATCAGCTGTCTATGCCCTTCCGCGACAAAGAAATATTTTTTATGCTGGAAATATGGCATATAATGAAGTAAAATAGTTAAGGTCGAAAAAAGATCAATTGAATACTGCAAGTTATATATCCGGATCAGCATCGCATCAAGAATTTGCCCGATCCGTTTTTTTTGAGTTTGATATGGAGGCTCGAATGGCTGCAGCTACACAAAAAAATAGGAAGCGGATCATCATTGTATTTGCCTTTTTTTGCGCGGCCTGCCTGGCGCTGACATTCCGTCTCGGCTGGATCCAGATCGTGACCGCAGATAGATATAAGGAACTGGCAAACGAGCAGCAGACCAGGGATATGCCGATCCCCGCCAAGCGCGGCGTGATCTATGACAGGAACGGCAAAGAGCTGGCGGTCAGCGCCGTCACCAACACGATCTGGGCTCGGCCAGCCGATGTCAAGGCGTCGAAGGGGACCGATCCCGAAGAAGTGGCGGAGACGCTCTCGAAAATCCTCGGCAAGGACGAAAACGAAGTCCTGGCAGTTCTGACAAGCGAAGACAAGCCGCTGCTGAAAGTCGCAAAATATGTAACGAAAGAAAAGGCCGACGAGATCCGCAAAGCGAAGCTTCCGGGCATATCCATCGTCGAGGACATAAAAAGATATTATCCTCTCGGCGCCTTTGCAGCGCACCTGCTTGGCAGCACGACGGACGACAACCGCGGGCTGGCCGGCATCGAACTGAAATACGACAGATACCTGAGCGGGATACCCGGCCGGTCGATCAAGAATACGGATGTCGCCGGACAGAACCTTTCCTATGGGCTGGAAAAATATTTTCAGGCAGAGAACGGATATAATGTAGTCCTTACTATTGATGAAGTCATACAGCATTATATAGAGAAGTCCGTCGAGGAGACCCAGATCAGGACATCCGCGCAGCGCGTCATGTGCGTCGCCATGCAGCCCGATACAGGCGAGATCCTGGGAATGGCCATCTATCCGGATTTCGATCCCAACGACCCGCGAAAACCGCTGGATCCACTGGCCGCAGAATACCTCAAAACCCTCGGCGATGACCAGAAGCAGGATTACTGGAACAGCATGTGGCGCAACTCCCTGGTCAGCGACACTTATGAGCCCGGCTCCGTGCTGAAGCTCGTGACGACGGCGATATCCCTTGAGGAGGGCGTCACTTCTTTAGGCGAGCATTTCAATGACGTCGGCTATATCATGGTCGCCGGCCAGAGACTGAGATGCGACCTGTTTCCGATGAACCACGGCGATGAAACGCTAATCGAATCCGTTGCCAATTCCTGCAATCCGGTGTTCGTTCAGCTTGCGCAGAGGCTGGGAGCGGATCGTTTCTACCATTATCTCGACGCGTTCGGTTTCACTGAAAAGACCGGCGTGGATCTGCCCGGCGAGGGGCAGTCCCTGATCCAGAACAAGGACAGTGCCGGACCTGTCGGGCTGGCCACCATGTCTTATGGACAAGGCATATCCGTGACGCCGATCCAGATCATCGCAGCGATATCCGCCATCGGAAACGGCGGAAAGCTGATGGAGCCAATGCTTGTCAGGGAATTGAAGGACGACAGGGGAAAAACCGTCCAGTCCTATGAACCGAAGGTCATCAGGCAGGTCATATCCAAAGAGACCTCCAGCGAGATGCGCACCATACTCGAAGCCGTCGTCAACGAGGGCACCGGTACGACAGCGCGGATCCCCGGATACAGGATCGGCGGAAAGACCGGAACAGCCGACAAAGTCAAGAACGGCGCCTACAGCGGAGAGGTCTATGCCTCGTTTGTCGCATTGGCGCCGATCGACGATCCCCAAATAGCGGTGCTGATGATCGTCGACGAGCCTCAGGGGCTTCACTTCGGAAGCCAGACGGCGGCGCCGGGCGTCAAGGCGATTTTGTCCGAGGTCCTTCGATATATGAAGATCCCGCCGTCCTACACGTCGGACGAGCTTGAGGATATAGCCAAGACTTATGTGGTCGTGCCGGATGTCATCGGCAGGAACTATTCGGAGGCATCGTCGCTGCTGGCCGGGGCGGGGCTCGCGAATACGGTCTGGCCCTCATACGACGGCATTGATTTCGTTGTCGTGGATCAGTATCCAAAGGCCGGAGAAAAGCTGAAGGGCGGCGAAACTGTATTTATATACAAAAAATAGGAGGATCGGTATGATTTTAAAAAAATTGCTTGAAGGCACAGGCATCGACTGTCCGACTGAGATCGAGCATCTTGAGATTTCAAATATCGCGTATGATTCCAGGAAAATCCGCGCAGGGGATATTTTCATCTGCATCAGGGGATATAATACAGACGGGCATCTGTTTGCCATGGACGCCGCGGCAAAAGGCGCGGCGGTCGTCGTATCGGAGGACGACCTGCAGATCGATGGCGTTCCGGTGCTGCGGGCCAATGACGGCAGAATGGCGCTGTCGAAGATCTCGGCGAACTTCTTCGGTGACCCGACAAGAGATTTCACCGTTTTCGGCGTGACCGGAACCAACGGCAAGACGACGATCACATATATGTTGAGGAGCGTCCTTGAATCCGCCGGTCAGGACTGCGGCATCATCGGCACCATCGCATACCAGTTTGGCGGAAAATTCTACGAATCCGTGAACACGACGCCGGAATCCTATGAGCTCCAGCGTCTTTTTGCGGAAATGCGCGACGAAGGCGTTAAAAATTGCGTCATGGAGGTCTCCTCCCATTCGCTGGCTCTGTCGCGAGCGGTGGATATCCATTTCGATTATGCGATATTCACGAATCTGACGCCGGACCATATGGACTTCCACAGAGATCTCGACGATTATTTCGACAGCAAGAAGAAGCTGTTCTACATGACAGGAAAGGCCAGCAGCATCAATATCGACGACAGCTACGGCAGGATGCTTTACGACGAACTCAGCAGAAACGGCAAGGCCGCTGTTTCCTATTCCCTGGAGCATAAAGAAGCCGACTATTACGGCGAGATCCTGTCGAGTACGGATAAAGGCTCGGAAATCAGGCTGTTCAGGAAGGGCGTCGATCTTGGATCCGTCCGGATCAAGACGCCTGGGATCTTCACGATCAGCAACGCCATGGCCACCGCATCGATCTGCATGGAAGCAGGCATGAGCTTCGCGCAGGTGGCGAAAGGCATCGAAACGCTGAAGGGCGTGCCTGGTAGGTTTGAACTCGTAGAGAATACAAAGGATATGATCGTAATAGTGGATTATGCCCATACGCCGGACGCCTTGGAAAAAGTTCTCAAAACCGCTTTGGGATTCAAGCGGGGCAGGCTGATCTGCGTATTCGGCTGCGGCGGCGACAGGGACAGGAAGAAACGGCCGCTGATGGGAAGGGCGGCTGGCGAGCTGGCCGATTACTGCATCATCACCAGCGACAACCCAAGGACCGAAGACCAGTCCGGCATCACCGCCGATATTGTCGGCGGCATCCGGGAGACGGGCTGCATTTATGAGGTCATCGAAAACAGATACGAAGCGATAAAAAAAGCGATTTCATTATATAACAAAGGTGATATCCTTATAATAGCGGGCAAGGGGCATGAAGACTATCAGATCATCGGCACCGTCAAGACGCATTTCGACGACCGTGAAACCGCCCGCGGCATTATTGAAGGAACAGGGAACTGAACAGAAAGGCAATGATATTATGAAAAGCATAACGATCGGACAGATCATCGACGCCACCGGCGGGAGCCTGACAAGCGGCGATTTGGGGATCATCGTGTCAGGTGTCACGACGGATTCCAGAAAAGTCGTTCCCGGCGATCTTTTCATCGCGCTTATCGGAGAGAACCACGACGGCCATGACTATATCGATATCGCGATGGAGCAGGGCTGCGCCGCCGTCATGGTGTCCAGGCCCGTGCCGCGGCTGGTGGCGCCCGCAAGCCAGCTCAGCGTCGCGTGCGTGCAGGTGCCGGACACGCTGAAGGGACTGCAGGATCTCGCCAGAGATTATATCGCGCGATTCAGCCTCAAGAAAATCGCAGTGACTGGCAGTACGGGCAAAACGACGACCAAGGAAATGCTTTACGCGATCTTCTCGGAAAAATATAAGACTGTTAGGAATATAGGCAATTTCAACAATCATATCGGCTTGCCCCTGACGATCATGACGGTCGACGAGGAGCATGAGGCGGGTATTTTTGAGATGGGCATGAGCGGTCTCGGCGAGATCGACCTGATGGCCCATATTCTGAAGCCGGATGTCGGCGTTATAACGAATATCGGGCTGTCCCACGTTGAAAAGCTGGGGACCCAGGAAAACATCCTGAAGGCGAAACTCGAGATCGCCAACTATTTCACGGACAACGGCCTTTTGATCGTCAATGGGGACGATGATTTCCTCAGGGGAATAGCAAATAACGAACTGGATTTCGATGTCATAACTGTCGGCTGTACGTCGGGCTGCGACGCAAGGATCCTCGCCGTAAAGGATTTTGGCGAAGAAGGGATCCGATTCGACCTTGAAGTGCAGGAAAAGGTCGAAAGTTTCACCCTGAGGATGCCGGGCAGGCACAATGCCTATAATGCCGCCCTGGCCGTCACGACAGGCCTTGTCTATGATATCGACATGGCGACGGCTGCAAGAGGCCTGTCCAAGATGGCGCCGCCCGATAAAAGGCTGTGCGTCAGGCAGGCGGGGCCCCTGAAGGTCATCGACGACACCTACAACGCCAGCCCGGATTCCATGAAAGCCGCCATCGACGTTCTGGCTTCGGCCGCCGGCGGCAGACGGGTGGCGATCTTGGCCGACATGCTGGAGCTTGGGGATTTTGAAGAGAATTATCATTTGGAAATAGGCAGTTATGCGGCGGCTAAAAAAATCGATCTGCTGATCGCTGTGGGAGAAAAGGCAAAGAACATTTACCTTGGAGCAAGGGACATGATGCCGGAAGGCCATGCGCTCCATTTTGACGACAGGGACAGCCTGCTCGGCAATATAGGCGGCATCCTTCGTGCGGGCGATGTGGTCCTGGTCAAGGGATCCAGAGGGATGGCGATGGATCAGGTCGTGAAACGGCTGTCGGAAGAAAATCTGGAATTATAAGGAGCAGACAATGCAGGAATTAACGAAAGCTGGTCTGGCAATACTGATCGCATTTCTGGCAACAGCTTCAATTTGCCCCTTTTTCATACCAGTCCTGAGAAGGATCAAGGCTGGGCAGAGCATTCGGGAAGAAGGCCCGAAATCCCATCTCGTGAAGTCGGGAACGCCAACGATGGGCGGCATCGTGATGATCGCCGCCGTTATTCTCGCCTGCCTCGTCGCCGGCGCGATGAAAAGGGACATGCTGATCATGCTGGTCTCGTTTGTGGCTTTCGGCGCGCTGGGGTTCACGGATGATTTTGTAAAGGTCGCGCTCAAGAGGAATCTTGGCCTGAGGGCCTATCAGAAACTGACGATGCAGATCCTGATCGCTGTTTCCGTGGCGCTCTACCAATCCTCGGCTTCGGGCTTCGGGACCTCTGTCTATGTACCTGGCCTGGATGTTTATTGGGATCTGGGGCGGTTTTACATCCCGTTTGTCGTCTTCGTGATCGTCGCCATGACGAACAGCGCCAATCTGACGGATGGCCTGGACGGCCTGGCGGCAGGGGTGTCTTCGATCATCGCGGTCTTCCTTGCTGTCGTCGGCCTGATGTTCCATGAAAGCAATATTACGGTGTTCAGCGCCGCCATCGCCGGCGCGTGTCTCGGATTTCTACTCTATAACAAACACCCGGCCAAGGTGTTTATGGGCGATACCGGATCGCTGGCCCTCGGCGGCGGTCTTGCCGCGGCAGCCATAATGATGGACATGGCGCTGATCATTCCGCTGGCGGGCGGAATATTCGTCGTCGAAGCGCTGTCTGTCGTGATCCAGGTGGCGAGCTTCAAGCTTCGGGGCAAGAGAGTATTTAAAATGGCTCCGCTGCATCATCATTTCGAGCTCTCGGGCTGGCGTGAAACAAAGATCGTCTTCGTATTCTGGGGCGTCACGCTGGGACTGTGCCTGATCAGCTTTGCGGCACTGGCAGCCGGGCGCTAGCCTTGCCTGTGCGCCGCGGCGCGAAACGGACCGGCCTTGATCGGCCCGATGCTGCCCGATGCTGCCCGATGCTGCCCGATGCGGCCCGATGCGGCCGGCGAGGCCGGGGCCGCCTGTAACTGGAAAAAAATTTGAAAAGAGGTTGTCATATGGATCTTAAAGGAAAGAAAACACTGGTCATCGGAATGGGAAAATCCGGCATGGCAGCGGCAGAAGCGCTCATCCGCCTCGGCGCCGTCGTCAGCGTCTACGATAAAAAGGAGGCCGGCAAGATCGACAGCGGCTTCATCGAACTGATCGAAAAAAATGGCGCCAAAAGCTATTTCGGTGTCGATCCGGACAATGCCGACAGCCAGGATCTGATCGTCGTCAGTCCCGGCGTTCCCCTTGAGCTTCCGTTCATCATATCCGCTGAAGAGGCCGGTGTGAAGGTCATTGGAGAACTTGAGCTCGCATATCAGGCGGGGAAAGGCAAATATATCGCGATAACAGGGACAAACGGAAAGACGACCACTACAACTCTGGTCGGCGAGATGTTCAGGAATGCCGGCAGAAAAACGGAAGTGGTCGGCAACGTCGGCGTCGCGGTGGTGTCCAAAGCCATAGAGGCGACGGACGACACCTGGCTGGTGACGGAAACCAGCAGCTTCCAGCTTGACACGACGGAGCAGTTCAGACCGGTGGTATCCGCGCTGCTCAATGTCACCCCCGATCATATGGATCGACATAAGACACTTGAAAACTATGCGGCTGCCAAGGCCAAAATATATGCAAACCAGGATGCCGGGGATTATTTCGTCGTCAACCGCGACGATCCGGAGGCGTTCAGGCTGGCGAAGGGCTGCAGAGCCACTGTGGTGCCGTTCAGCAGAAAAGAGCAGCTCGATTTTGGCTGTTTCGTCAAAGACGGCCGGATCGTGATCAGGGACAAAACAGGCAGCCTGATCGACTTTTGCGCCGCGAAAGAATTGATCATCCCCGGAGCCCACAATCTGGAAAACGCTCTGGCTGCCGCCGCCATCGGCTATTTCGCCGGGCTTCCGGCGGAGTCCGTCGCAAGGACCCTCCGTGAATTCGAAGGCGTCGCCCACAGGATGGAATTCGTCGCAGAAGTCAAAGGCGTCCGTTACGTCAACGATTCCAAAGGCACGAATTCCGACGCGTCGATCAAGGCCATCGAAGCAATCGACGACAACATCATCCTCATAGCGGGCGGATACGACAAAGGCGGAACATTCGAAGAGCTCATCGGCAGCTTCAATGGAAAGGTCCGATATCTCATCCTGCTCGGGAAAACCGCCGGACTGATCCGAAAAACGGCACTGGACGCCGGATTCACCGACATCATTATGGCGGGCGATATGGCGGAATGCGTCAGGCGGGCATCGGAAGTCGCAGCGCCCGGCGCCACGGTGCTCCTTTCCCCGGCCTGCGCCAGCTGGGATATGTACACCTGCTTCGAAGAGCGGGGAGAAGATTTCAAAAACTGCGTTTCGAACCTGGAGAAATAGCCATGCGATCGACCAAGCCCGATAAAAGCTCGGCAAAATCAAGACACAGCGGGATCAGCGGCGGCAGAGAAGCCCGGCCGCCGGCATCCGGGAGCCTATCCGCTGCATCCGGGAGCCCTTCCGCGGCAGCCGGCAAAAGCGTGAAAACCCGGGGAGCCGGCGATTTCATGCTGTTTGCGATAACCATCGGGCTTGTCGTGTTCGGCGTCATCATGGTGTTCAGCTCCAGCTACTACGACGCCCTCGACAAGCAGGGCAACGCTTTCTATTATCTGATAAGGGACATCCGTTGGGCTGTGATCGGATTCGCCTGCATGATGTTCGTCAGCTACCTTCCCTATAAATTCTACTTGAAATGGGCCAATGTGATCATCATCGGCAGCGGCATCCTGCTGCTTCTGATATTCACGCCTTTCGGCCTGGAACTGAACAATGCCGTGAGATGGCTGAAAATAGGCCCTGTCACGATCATGCCGGGCGAAGTTGCAAAGTTGGCTCTTATAATTTTCGTATCGGCATTCCTGAGCCGGGATCCTTCACGCATAAAATCGCTCAAACGCGGCATCCTGCCGATGCTGGGCCTTATGGGCCTTTTCGCGGGCCTGATCATAAAGCAGCCGAACCTGAGCACGGCAATAACGGCTTGCGCGATCACCGTCGGCATCATGTTCGTCGCAGGACTGAACGTGTTCTATCTTATAAGCGTCGGCGGCCTCGGCGTCACCGGCATTTTATTCCTGATATTCAGCGATTCGGACGGTTATTGGCTTAAAAGATTCACCACCTTCACGAATCCCTTCGCCGATCCGAAAGGCGACGGCTGGCAGGTGGTCCAGTCACTGCTTGCCTTGGGATCGGGCGGCCTTTTCGGAGTGGGCCTCGGGAAAAGCATACAGAAGACCCTTTATCTCCCGGAACCGCAGAACGATTTCATCTTCGCTATCATCGGCGAAGAATTGGGCTTTATCGGCTGCTCGCTGCTGATCATCGCCTTTATATTCCTGGTCTGGCGCGGCGTGCATATAGCAATTAATGCGCCTGATCTGTTCGGCACGCTCCTGGCATCCGGCATTACGATCATGGTGGCTGTCCAGGTCATGCTCAATATAGCGGTCGTTACATCGTCAATGCCGCCGACGGGCATCGCGCTGCCGTTCATCAGCTGGGGCGGCAACGCCCTGGTCATATTCATGACGTCTATGGGCATATTGCTGAATATTTCCAGTTATTCGAAAAAGAAGGTGCAGAAATGAAAGTCATCATGACAGGCGGCGGGACCGGCGGCCATATCTATCCGGCGATCACCATCGCCGATAAAATCAAAAGAAAGCATCCGGATGCAGAGATCCTCTTCGTCGGAACGAAGCGCGGCATGGAGAAGGACATCGTGCCGCAGCACGGCTATCCGATCGAATTCATCGAGGTCTCAGGATTCAACAGGAAGAATCTCCTGAAAAGCGTCAAGACGATACGGGATCTTCTTGCGGGGATAAGACAGTCTCGGGAGATCATAAGGCGCTTTAAGCCCGATATCGTCATCGGGACAGGCGGATACGTCTGCGGTCCCGTCGTCAGGGCAGCGCATAAGCTGGGCATAAGGACCTATATACACGAGCAGAACGCTCTGCCGGGCCTTACCAATCGCATGCTGGAGAAGCACGCGGACAAAATATTCATCAGCTTTGAAGAATCGCGCAAACATTTCAGGCATCCTGAAAAAACGATCCTGTCCGGCAATCCGATCAGGGTCGACTTTCTCCGATGCAGCTTCAGCGGCAACCGGGAGAAGGCAGGGATCGGCCCGTCCGATTTCGTCGTGCTCTGTTTTGGCGGCAGCCTGGGATCGGAAACGATCAACAGCGCGGTCGCCGGCACCATCGGCAGACTGGCCGCCGAAGACGGCGTCTGGCTGAATTTCGTGACCGGAAAGAGCCATTATGAAAAAATAAGCAGGCAGGTGGGCGAGCTTGGCCTGCCTTCGGAAAACCGCATCCGCATCATGGAGTATGTCCATGATATGCCAGAGTACCTTGCCTGTGCCGACGTCGTCGTATGCCGGGCGGGAGCCCTGACCGTATCGGAGATCGCCGCGTGTGGAAAGGCGTCGATCCTGATCCCGTCCCCCTATGTGGCGAACAACCATCAGTATTACAACGCCAAGGTGCTTGCGGACGCCGGCGCGGCCATCCTGATCGAGGAAAAGGACCTGACGGCGGATAAACTTTTCGACACGATCATGAGACTGAAAAACAATAAGGAAATGCTCAATCGCATGGGCCGTGAAAGCGAAAAGCTTGGCCGCATGGATGCCACTGAAATTATATTTGAAAACCTTGATATTTAAACATATTGTATGTTATATTTATTTATGGCCGGGCATTTTCAGGCCTGAAGACCTGTCAGGCCGGCCGAAGGCTGAATAGATGAGAACAGCGCAGGAAGAAGCGAAAAAATGGACGAACCCAAAGATATAAAAGTCAGGAAAAAAAAGAAGCGAAAGAAGAAGAATTACCTGCTGCGTTTTTTTTTGCTGATTCTAACAGGCGTCTGCCTATATTTCTTTTTCACCTCAAGTCTGTTTGATGTCAATGAGATCACAGTCGAAAACAACCACTACTATACACCGGAACAGATCATCAGCATAGCCGGCGCCAAGACGGGCGGCAATACTTTTGCTGAGCGCACCCGTCCGATGAAGGCCAGGCTCCTTGAGGATCCGTATATCAAAAACGCTTCGGTGTCGAGGAAACTGCCGGACGGACTGGTCATAACCGTCGAAGAGCGCAAGGAGACCGCCTATGTGGTCTACCGCTCGGACTATGTCATAATCGACAACGATGGCATCGTGCTCCGCAAGGCCAAAGTGGAGCCCAAGCTGACCGTGCTAGAAGGGCTGACCGTCAAGAAGATCGAGACCGGCGAACCCCTTGAGGCGGAAGAAAACGCGATGCTGACCGGCACCCTCGACCTGCTCAGGCAGATGAACGAACAGGAGCTTTATTTCAAGCGGATCGTCATTTCAAGCGTCGTCATCAAGGCCTATATTTATGACAGCCTGATCTGCGAGGCGACACCGGAAAATCTGACGGCTAACATGCCTCAGCTTAAAGAAGTGATCCAAAAGCTATATACGGAAGGCACCGAGCGCGGTGTCATAAAGATGGGAAGCGACGGCTACTTCGCCTTCAGCCCGATCCCTGAATAGGAGAATTGACGCAAATGAAGAAATACGGCGGCATCATACTGGTAGGATTTCTCGCACTGCTGATCGGACTTGTCATATCCGTTCAGATTTCGACGACCCAGGGCGCTGATCCGGGTGGGCTGATCCCCCTTGCCAAGGCGCAGGGATACGAAGCGGAACTGAAAAAGGTCCGCGCCGAAAAGGAAGTCATCCTGCAGGAACTTCTGGCACTAGAAAACAAAATGGAAGAAATCAAGCAGGGCAAATCCGAAGACGACGTCGTCGTCCAGGAACTTGTCGCTGAGCTCGATAAATACAAGATGGCAGCCGGGACTGTCGATGTCAGGGGACCCGGCGTGACGATCACGATCAACGATCCGGTCGTCCAGGACGAATCAGGCGAAGAATACAGCGTCATCATGTACAATTACGAGCTACTTCTAAGTCTTGTGAACAAACTCAAGGATGCAGGATCGGAAGCGATCTCGATCAACGGCCAGAGGATCGTCAGCACGACGGAGATCAGCCTCGCCGGAGAGAACGTCAATATCAACGCAGTGCCAACGGCGCCGCCGTACATCATAAAAGCGATCGGCAATCCGGACACCATCGAATCGACACTGACGATCCGTTTCGGCATTGTGGAGCAGATGAAAAACCGCTACAATCTGAGAGTCGAAATCAAGAAGAGCGAAGAAGTCGAGATCCCGAGATACAGCAATGTCATTACATTCCGATATGCGAAGCCCGTCGAGGAAGAACAGTAGGGTGATGGCGGATGAAAACTAGGAAACTGTTCATATTTCTGGCATGCCTGGTCGTAGGGTTTTCCCTGACCGTTCAGGCTCGCATGACCAATGGCCAGCATCTTTATGTTTCGGCAAAGGTCATCGACGATCTGAAAACGACGATCGAAAGTGAGCATCAGGATATCGACAATGTCCGTCAGCTTGCTGCCGATACGGCGGAAGAGCTTGCGGAATACGAAAAAGCTTATGCCAGCGACGGCGATTTTGAGGCGAAACTCCGTCAGGAGCTCGAATACTACAAGCTGATAAGCGGCGCCGTGGACGTCAGGGGCGAAGGCGTCTCTGTAACCATCGACGATGGAACCAGGCCGCTTTACGAAGGCGAGGACCCGAACAACGTCCTTGTCCATGACGCCGACCTGCTGATCGTGATAAACGAGTTGAAATCGGCCGGCGCCGAAGCCGTGGCGATCAACGGGCAGCGGATCGCCAACACCACCGAGGTCTCCTGTTCCGGCTACACGGTCCGCATCAATGACCAGTTCTTCGCGAGACCCTTCAGGATCGAAGCGATCGGGGACGCCACGAGGATGGCGGCGGTGCTGGTGGCACCCGAAGGATACGGCACGCTGCTGAAGGATTACGGGCTGACCTTTGAAGTGGAGATCAAAGACGACATCCTGATCAAAAAGATAGAAGGACAGACCAGATACAACTATATGGAAAAAGTCGAATAGAGTCGGATCGGCCGGATCCGAAAAGGAGGAATTGAATTGATCATTGCAACCATAGTCGGACTTGCGGCGGGTATTTCACTGGGCTTCATCCTGAATATCTCCTATCCCTCGGAGTATTCGTTCTATATAACCATGGCGCTGCTGGCGGCGCTGGACTCCATCATCGGCGCCGGACGGGCGCAGCTTGAGGGAAAATACAACATGATCATTTTCACGACGGGGTTCTTTCTGAATGCCATCCTTGCGGGACTTCTGGCATATCTCGGAGACCGTCTCGGCGTGCCTCTTTACTATGCCGCGATCCTCGTGTTCGGCGGCCGGCTTTTCCAGAATCTCGGCGTGATTCGAAGGATCCTGCTTGATAAATATGTGCTAAAAAAATAAGGACTGCAGCCAATAATGACGTGCAAATGCAGTAGGTCCGTGTTATAATACACCATATAGTGTGTAACATGAGTTTTCGGGGAGGGTTCCAGATTATGTTGCAATTTGAAGTGAATATCGAGAATAGCGCCCAGATCAAGGTCATCGGAGTCGGCGGCGGCGGCAGCAATGCTGTCAACCGCATGATCGAAGCGGGCTTAAAAGGAATAGATTTCATAGCAGTCAATACAGACAAGCAGGCTCTGACCGGTTCGATGGCAGAGACGAAAATACAGATCGGCGAAAAACTGACCAGAGGCCTGGGCGCCGGCGCTAACCCGGAGATCGGCCAGAAGGCCGCTGAAGAGAATATCGACGCGATCATCAAATATATGACAGGATCAGACATGGTGTTCATCACCGTCGGCATGGGAGGCGGAACAGGCACCGGCGCCGCGCCGATCATCGCAAAGGCGGCAAAGGATCTCGGCATCCTGACGGTGGGCGTCGTTACAAGGCCTTTCACATTCGAGGGAAAAAAGAGGAAGGATCATGCCGAGCTCGGCATCAAGTTCCTAAAAAAATATGTCGATTCGCTGGTAGTCGTACCAAACGACAAGCTGCTGCAGATTTCCGAAAAGAACACCTCGATGATCGACGCGTTCCGGATGGCTGACGACGTGCTGAAGCAGGGCGTCCAAGGCATATCGGATCTGATCGCCGAGGCGGGGCTTATCAATCTTGACTTTGCGGATGTCAAGACGATCATGAGCGAAAAGGGCGTGGCCCATATGGGCGTAGGCAGAGGCGCCGGCGAAGACCGCGTCACGAAAGCGGTGAAGGAGGCCATCGAAAGCCCGCTGCTCGAGACATCGATCAACGGCGCAAAGGCGATCCTGCTTAACATCACCGGCGGCTACGACCTTGGCATGCTTGAGGTCAATGAAGCGGCGGACATGATCGAAAAAGCCGCAGACAGGGATGCGATCGTCATATTCGGAACATCGATCAAGGAAGACATGAAGGATGAGATCAAGATCACGGTGATCGCCACGGGCTTCGAGGACAAGAATTACGACATCGGCACCTTCGGCCAGAAAGAAGCGGCAGAAGAAAAAGCCCAGGAAAATCATGAGGAAAAGAAGGCAGAGCCATACGTCGCCACCGACGCGGGCCTGACCGGGATCGAATTCGATATACCGAGCTTCCTTGGAGGTAATAGAGGAAATAGTTAATAAAAGCTGAAAAAGAAGCCGGTATATCACTGCCGGCTTTTTATTTGCATTGCGCAGGACGCATGGAGCGCCTATGAACGAGGATATCCGATCGAAAGACAACAGAATGGCGAAGCTCGTCAGAAAGCTTGCGCGGCGAAAATACCGGGACGAGCTTTCTTTGTTCGTTGCGGAGGGCCCCAACCTGATCGCCGACGCCCTTGACAGCGGCGCCGACATCCAGTTCGCGCTTTTGGATATGGGGGAGGGATCTGACGCGGAAGAAATCGTCGCTTTGTCCGAAGCGCTGATTTCACGGGGGATCCCGGTCCACAGGGTGGAAAGCCGGCTATACCGGGAGCTGTGCGATACGGAAACGCCGCAAAGCATGCTTGGCGTGGTGGCGAAGAAGGTTTATACTGAAAGGGACGTGTTTTCCGGGGACGTGGTCGTCCTGGACCGCCTTCAGGATCCCGGCAACCTGGGAACGATCCTGAGGACCGCCGACGCGGCGGGATTCAGCGGAGCGGTCCTGATGAAGGGATGCGGCGACATCTTCGCGCCGAAGACAGTCCGGGCGACGGCCGGAACGATATTCAGGCTTCCGTTCCTTTTTGAGGAAGATCCGGATAACCTGGTGCGAAGGCTCCGCAGCGCGGGATATGCGATATTGTGCACGGCGCCGAAGGGCTCGGAGCTGGTCTACGACATCGACATGAGCGGCAGGGTCGCTCTGGTGATAGGAAACGAAGCCGGCGGCGCCTGCGATACTTTTGTGGACAATTCGGATCATCGGGCCAGGATCCCGATGTCCGGTCGGATCGAGTCCCTGAATGCTTCAGTGGCGGCCGGCATTATGATGTATGAAGCAGTCAGGCAGAAAAGAAAATAAAATTGGAGGAATATTATGCAAAATCAATTGACGGCAATTTTGCAGGAGGCAAGGGAGCTACTGGACCGCGCCGCCTCAATGGAAGAAACGGAAGAGATCAGGGTCAGGTATCTGGGCAAGAAGGGCCGGCTGACTGAGATACTGCGTTCGATGGGCTCGCTCAGCGAAGAAGAACGGAAGGCCGTCGGAAAGGTCGCCAACGAAGTCCGCGGCGAGATCGAAGCGATCCTTGAGGAAAAATTCAGGATCATGAAGGAAGCGGCAAAGGCAGAGAAATTCAAGACGGAAAAAATAGACGTCACAGAGCCGGGTATCCGTCATATTCTGGGCGTCAAGCATCCGATCACGATCACGATAGAAGAGATATCGCGCATTTTCATGAACATGGGCTATCAGATCGCCGAAGGACCTGAGGTCGAAACAGTCTTCAACAATTTCGACGCATTGAACGCCAGCCCGAACCATCCTTCCAGGGATTTTTCGGATACGTTCTATTTTTCGGCCGAGATCCTGCTCAGGACACAGACGTCCCCTGTCCAGGTGAGGACGCTGATGCGCGAAAAGCCTCCGATCAAGGTCATATCGCCGGGACGCTGCTTCCGCTGCGACACGCCGGACGCCACCCATTCGCCGATGTTCCACCAGGTCGAAGGCCTGGCCGTGGACGAAGGCATTTCGATGGCGGATCTGAAGGGGACGCTGGACACCTTCGCAAAAGAGCTTTTCGGCTCCTCCGTAAGAACGAAATTCAGGCCCCACCATTTTCCGTTCACAGAACCCAGCGCAGAAGTGGACGTTTCCTGCTTCAAGTGCGGTGGCAAGGGCTGCCGGGTCTGCAAGGGCAGCGGATGGATCGAAATACTGGGCTGCGGCCTCGTTCATCCAAATGTTCTGAAGGTCGGAAACATCGACACTGAAAAGTTTTCAGGCTTTGCCTTCGGCATGGGCGTCGAAAGGATCGCCATGCTCAAATACGAAATCGATGATATCAGATTGCTGTACGAGAACGACATGCGCTTCATACAGCAGTTCAAATAGGGGGACGGGAAGATGTTGGTACCAATGAGCTGGCTTGCCGGCTATACAGAAATAAAAGCAGGGATCGACGAGTTCTGCGACAGGATGATCATGTCGGGATCGAATATCGAGACCGTTGAAAATTTCGGCGAAGGGATCGAAAAGGTGGTCGTCGGGAAAATCACCCGGATCGAAAGGCACCCCAATGCGGACAAGCTCCTGGTCGCCCAGGTCGATATCGGATCGGAATCGATCCAGATCGTCACCGGCGCGACGAATATTTTTGAAGGCGCCTGTATTCCGGTCATCCTGCCCGGAGGCGTACTGCCGAACGGGACCGTGATCCGAAAAGGCATGCTCCGGGACGTTGAGTCCAACGGCATGATGTGCTCCGCAAAAGAACTGGGAATGGACGACAAGGTCATTCCCGTCGCCGACAGGGACGGCATCATGATACTCGACCGGGAGTATCCCCTCGGCATGGACGTTCTTGAAGCGCTGCAGCTCAAGGAACAGGTCGTGGAATTCGAGATAACGCCGAACAGGCCGGACTGCCTCAGCATGCTGGGGATGGCAAGGGAGGCGGCGGCGGTTTTCCGCACGTCGCTCGCATATCCGGACACGACGGTGCAGCACGAAGAAGGAAAATCTTCAGACTATATCGATATCGAGATCAGAAATCCGGAGTTATGCCGCAGATACACCGGCAGGATCGTCACCGACGTCCGGATCGCAAGATCGCCCTGGTGGCTCCAAAAAAGGCTCATCACCGCAGGCATGAGGCCGATCAACAATATCGTCGACATCACGAATTATGTCATGCTCGAATACGGACAGCCGATCCACGCTTTCGACCTGAGAGATCTGGCAGGGCGGCGGATCATCGTGGATACGGCGGAGCAGGGACAGACCTTCACAACGCTGGACGGCGCGGAAAGGATCCTTTCAGCCGATACGCTGATGATCAACGACGGTGAAAAGGCCGTTGCCATTGCCGGCATCATGGGCGGTCGAAATTCCGAAATCAAGGACGATACGACGACGATACTGATCGAATCGGCCAACTTCAACGGCGACAACATCCGAAGCTCCTCCAAGAAGCTGGGGCTCCGCACGGAAGCATCCGCGCGCTTCGAAAAGGGCATCGACGCCAATCTGTGCCTGGATGCCGCAGACAGGGTCTGCCGGCTGATCGAGCTGACCGGCGCCGGAACAGTGGCCGGCGGAGCGGTGGATATCTATCCGACCGTCAGGCAGGCTGCGGCGATCGACATCAGGCCGGACAGGATCAACGCGCTGCTCGGCGTCGAGCTGGCGGCGGAAGAGATGTGCGACATACTCGAGCGGCTCGAAATGAAAACCGTCGTCGTCGGCGACAGGATCCGTGTGACGCCGCCCACGGTCAGGCAGGATCTGAACGAAGAAATCGATTATGTTGAAGAGATCGCCCGGATGTACGGTTACGACCGCCTTCCCGTGACACTCCCGAAAGGCAATGTCGCGGCGGGCAAACCAAACAGGAGAGAGCTCAGGGACATGGCGCGGGACACCCTTGCCGCCCTTGGCATGAATGAGATCCAGACATATTCCTTCGGCAACCCCAAAGGACTGGATTCCGTCAATATACCGCAGGACGCGGCGGAAAGGAAAACGATCCGCCTCCTCAATCCATTGGGAGAAGACACCAGCGTCATGAGGACGACGCTTCTTCCAAACATGATGGAAGTGCTGGGCAGGAATTTTTCCAGGAATATCGCGAAAGTGAGAGCCTTCGAAATCGGAAACGTGTTTCTCGACGCCGGCGGCGGGACTTCCGGGCTGCCGCAGGAAAAAGACCACCTGTGCCTCGGCGCATATGGACAGGGTGAATCCTTCTTCACGCTGAAAGGCGTCATTGAAGAGCTTTTATCAAAACTGGGCGTCAAAGAGACCGTATTCAGGACCGAAAACGGCCTTGCGATCTACCATTTCGGCAGATGCGCGGCCATCGAGGCTGGCGGACGCAGGATCGGAACCATCGGCGAAATGCATCCGGATGTCGCCGAGCGCTATGGCATCGAATCGAGAGTCTATTGCGGCGAGATCGATCTTGAGATTTTATACGAGACGGCGGACATCAGCCATCTTTATGTGCCGCTGCCCAAATATCCCGCGATGACGAGGGATATCGCGCTGCTGGTGCCGGAGGACGTTCATGTCGCCGATATCGAAAAAACCATCCGGTCTTCGGCGGGACAGCTCCTCGAAAGCGTCGAGCTGTTCGATATATACCGCGGTAAGCAGGTCCGGGAAGGGCACAAGAGCGCCGCTTATACATTGACGTACAGGGATCTGAACAAAACACTGACGGAGGAAGAACTCGCCAAGGTCCACAATAACGTGCTTGAAGCGCTGAAAAATGAGATAGGCGCGGTTTTGAGGGATATTTAAGGAGGAAGTCTGAAATGGAACAGAAGGTCAGGGTCAATGTGAAGATATTCGGACAGGACTATGTGCTGTCGGGGGACACCACCCGCGACCACATGATGAAAGTCGCCGGATATGTCGATGCCAGAATGCAGGAGATTTCACAGGGATCGACTTCGTGCCCGCTGTCGTCGCTGGCGGTGCTTTCCGCCGTCAATATCGCGGATGAGTACTTCAAAATGAAGGAAGAGATCGAAGATATAAAAAGGGAGAATCAGCGGCTTCAAAAAGACACACAGCACTATGTTCAGCTCTGGGATGAAGCAAAAAACAGCTTCATCCAGTACAAGGAAGACGCCCACGCCAGTGTGGAACAGTATCAGGAAGCGCAGAACGCCATAGCGGAAAAAGACCGGCGGATCAGGGAGCTGACCGAAGCCGCCGCGGAGCTCCAGGCGAAGTACAGCAGCCTCCTCGGCAAAAACGAGGATCTGGTAAGCCGCATCAAGGCGCAGGAGGATTCCAGGGAATCGGCGTCGATCGAGCTCAGGGAGCTGACGGAAAAATGCAAGGAAATGGAGAACAGCTTCTTTGATCTCCAGATGGAGAATATTCAGCTGAAGGGTGAACTGGACCGCTGCAGAAAAATGATCGATTAGGATGGAACATGAACGAAAAGACATTTCGCGTACTCGAATACAATAAGATCATCGGGCTGCTGATGAACGAGGCGGCTTCCCATATGGCGAAGGACGTCCTGGCGGAGTTGAAGCCTTCTGTTTCAGCCTGGGAGATCCGGGAACTGCAGCAGGAGACATCCGAAGCCGTCACCGTGATCGTCCGGAAGGGTCCGCTGCCGCTGGGGTCGTTTTACGATATCGGCGAGCATGCCCGCAGGGCCGCGAAGGGCGGGGCGCTGACCATGAAGCAGCTGCTGGAGGTCCTTTATGACCTGCACGCGGCCCGCAACGCCGTCAGCTTCCTCAAGGTGGACTTCGGCGATATCGACACCATTCAGGGCATGGCCGAAGTGCTGACCGTACACCGGCATCTCGAGGAGCAGATCGACCGGTGCATCGTTTCAGAGGATGAAATGGCAGACGCCGCAAGCCCGGCGCTGCATGACATACGGCGCCGGATGCAGAAGCAGAACGAGGCGGTCCGGAGCAAAATGGCGGCGATCGTCAGCTCCTCGACCAATAGGACCATGCTCCAGGAGGCTCTTTTCACCGTGCGCGGCGGCCGGTATGTGATACCGGTCAAGCAGGAGTATAAGAGAAATTTTCCCGGCATCGTCCATGACCAGTCCTCGACGGGAGCGACGCTTTTTATTGAACCGCAGGCGATCGTCGATCTGAACAATGAGCTTCGCGAGCTGGAACTCAAGGAGCGCGACGAGATCGAACGGATCCTGGCGGAGCTGTCCTCGGCTGTCGGCGATGTCGCGGACGACCTGATCCGGAATCAGGAGCTTCTCGTCAAACTGGACGTGATATTCGCGAAGGGAAAATTCTCAGTCAAATACAGGGCCTCGGAGCCCAAAATCAATGAGCAGGGCTATCTGCGCATCCGGAACGGCAGGCATCCGCTGATCGATAGAGAGAAAGTGGTTCCGATAAATATCAGCCTGGGCCGGGAATACAGCACACTGGTCATCACAGGGCCCAATACCGGCGGCAAGACCGTCACGTTGAAAACAGTCGGGCTTTTCCAGCTGATGGCCCAGTCCGGCCTTCACGTTCCGGCGGAGGAGGGCACGGAGATCCCGGTGTTCCAGAAAGTGTTCGCCGATATCGGCGATGAACAGAGCATCGAGCAGAGCCTGAGCACATTTTCCTCCCATATGAACAACATCGTCGGCATCACCGGGGAGTGCGACGGCGAGACGCTGGCGCTGCTGGACGAGCTGGGAGCGGGAACGGATCCCGCCGAAGGCGCCGCGCTGGCCATATCGATACTCGACCATCTTTACAGGAGAGGAACGAAGACGCTGGCGACGACCCATTATACCGAATTGAAAAAATTCGCCCTTGCAACGCCGGGAGTTGAAAACGCGTCGATGGAATTCAACGTCGAGACGCTGAGCCCGACGTACAAGCTGACGGTCGGCATACCCGGCAGGTCCAACGCCTTTGAAATATCCAAAAAGCTTGGCCTGACCGACAGGATCATCGACCACGCAAGAGAGCTTCTGAGCGCCGATCAGCTGCAGTTCGAGGATGTGCTCACCGTCATCGAAAAGGACAGGAAGGCAGCCGAGGCGGAACGGGACGAGGCGATGCTCCTCAATATCCAGATGAAGAAGATGAAGGAAGATCTGGAAAAACAGAAAGCCAAGCTGGATATCCAGAGGGAAAAGATCCTCAGCACCGCCCGGGAGGAAGCCCGGGATCTGGTCCGGGAAGCAAAGGAGCTTTCGGACACGGTCCAAAAGGAGCTTCGGGATCTCGAGCGGAACCGGGACACCAGCGACCGAAACAGGAAACAGGAGGACATCAGAAAGCGGATCCGGGGCGCATCGGACAAGTATCGTGAAAAACTGCCGGCCAGCGGAAACGCAAGGCCCGTGGATCCCGGGGAGCTTCATGCGGGGGATCGCGTCCGGGTGGTCAGCCTTGGCCAGGAAGGCACGCTGATCACGCTGCCGGATGACCGGCGCGAGGTCCAGGTCCAGGTGGGATCCGTCAAAATCAGCGTTCAGGTTGAAAATATCTCAAAAATAGAGGATACTATATCAAGAGAGGAAACGGGCAGGACCCGCTACGGCGAACTATACAGGAGCAAATCCCAGACCGTTTCCACCAGCGTCAGCGTCCGTGGCATGAATCTTGAGGATGCCGTCATGGAGGTGGACAAATACCTTGATGACGCCTATATGGCGGGGCTCAAGGAGGTCACGGTCATCCACGGCCGAGGGGAAGGGATCCTGCGCTCAGGCCTGTCCCAGATGTTCAGGAAGCACCGGCATGTGGAAAGCTTCAGGAAAGGCAGCTACAACGAAGGCGGCGACGGCGTAACGGTCGTCTATCTGAAATAGCGGCCAGCCGAAAGATCGGATCCGCATACCCATTTTCTATTTTATGAATTAAAAGGAGAAACAGTGCATGGAAGACAGCCTCATAACGGTGGACATTTACAATAAGCAGATCGGTACGGCATCCAAGGGGGAGATCCATGAAAAAGGCATCCTTCACCGCGCTTTTTCCGTATTCATTTATTCAGGAAACAAGATGCTTCTTCAAAGACGCGCCTATGACAAGTATCATTCCGGCGGTCTCTGGGCCAACGCCTGCTGCTCGCACCCGAGAGACGGCGAAGACACCATGTCGGCGGCCAAGCGCAGGCTGAAAGAGGAAGTGGGCCTTGAAGCCCATATAAAGGAAGTTTTTGCTTTCATATATTACTATAAATTCGCCAAAGGCATGTATGAATACGAGTACGACCACGTTTTTATGGGAGAATATCCCCACGAAGAAGGCGAAGAGCCTGAAACCGATGTCCGCCGGCTCAGCCCAAATCCCGCGGAGATCGAGGAACTGGAATGGATCGAATTCGAGGAGCTCGAAAAGCAGCTCATAGCGGATCCGGGGAAATTCGCTCCGTGGTTTCTGATTTCCGCCCCGAAAGTCCTGAAAACGATCCGGGATTTCTGATCCCGAACCAGGAGGTGTCCAATAAATGTATATCGTCAGTGCCTGCCTGGCAGGCGTCAAATGCAGATACAACGGGGAAGGCTTCAATGATGGGAAGGTCCTCGCAGCCATCGAAGGCAAAGACCATATCCTGCTGTGCCCCGAGGTGCTGGGCGGATTTCCGGTGCCGAGACCTCCTGCTGAAATACGGGACGGAAGAGTTTACAACGATCAGGGGCTGGATGTGACCGAAGGCTTCGTCAGGGGAGCGGAAGAGACGTATCAGGCCGCGCTGAGGAAAGCCGGGGAGCTCGGGCAGGAGATCGAAGGAGCCATCATGAAGGCGCGCAGCCCGTCCTGCGGCTGCGGCCAAATATACGACGGAACATTCACGCATAAAATAGTCAGCGGCGACGGGATCGCTTCTGCCTATCTGAAAAAAATGGGAATAGAGGTGCTGACCGAGGAAGATCTCTGATCGCCGGCCAGGACCCAAATATAAACAGAAAGGAGCGTATGGCGGATACCGGCTTCCAGGCGCCATACAGATATCACCAATGATCGATTTCAAAAGAGAGATCGCGGAGCTGCTCGGCAAAATCGTCGAAGGCTTCACCACCGATGAAATAACCGATATGATCGAGATTCCGGCTGACAGCAAAATGGGAGACTACGCTTTTCCCTGCTTCCGTCTGGCAAAAGCCCTGAGAAAGGCGCCGCCGGCCATTGCGGCTGAAATCGCCGAAAAGCTCGATGGAGAAAGGCTGTTCGAACAGGTCCGCAGTGTAAACGCCTATGTGAACATGTTCATCAGCAAGTCGTTTTTCATGGAAGCGACGCTGAAAGAAGCCGCAAGGATGAAGGATCGTTTTGGCAGCGCGAATGTCGGCATGGATCGCAAGGTCATCGTCGAGTTTTCCTCGCCGAATATCGCCAAGCCCTTCCATATCGGCCATATCAGGAGCACTGTCATCGGCAACGCCATTTACAAGCTTTATGATTTTCTCGGTTATGACACGGTCCGGATCAACCATCTCGGCGACTACGGCACCCAGTTCGGCAAGATGATCGTCGCTTACAGGAAGTGGGGGAACCGCGAAGAAGTCGAAAACGAACCGATCAAAACGCTCCTTGGCTATTATGTCAGATTCCATGAAGAGGCGGAGGCGCATCCGGAGCTTGAGGACGAGGCGCGGGCCGTGTTCACGAAGCTCGAGAACGGTTCGCCGGAGGAATATGAGCTATGGCAGTGGTTCAGGGACGTAAGCCTGAAGGAGTTCAGCCGCGTCTACGGCATGCTGGGCATCGAATTCGACTCCTACGCCGGCGAAAGCTTTTATTCGGACAAGATGGACAAGGTCATCGACATACTGAAGGACAGGAACCTGCTGAAGGAATCGGAAGGCGCCCAGATCGTCGATCTGGAGCCTTACGGCATGGCGCCGGCCCTGATCCGGAAGAAGGATGGATCGACGCTATATATCACGAGAGACATCGCCGCGGCCGTCTACAGGAAAGAGACTTATGATTTCTACAAGAATATCTATGTCGTGGCGTCACAGCAGAACCTTCATTTCCAGCAGTGGATCAAGGTGATCGAGCTGATGGGCTTCGACTGGGCACAGCAGTGCATCCACATTCCTTTCGGTCTTGTCAGCCTCGAGGAGGGCACGATGTCCACAAGGAAGGGCAGAGTCGTCTATCTCGAAGAGGTCCTGAACAGGGCGATCGCCCAGACGCGGGATATCATCGCCGAAAAGAATGTCAATACGGACAATATCGATATCACCGCAAAGCAGGTCGGCATCGGCGCTGTCATTTTCCAGGAACTGTCCAACAGCAGGATCAAGGATTATGTCTTCTCCTGGGACAAGATCCTCAATTTCGAGGGAGAGACCGGACCCTATGTCCAGTATACCCATGCCAGAAGCTGCAGCGTCCTTCGGAATGCCGGGATCGCGGACATGGACGCGCTGGCGGACAGCGTGGACTACAGCATCATCACATCGGACAGCGCCTACGCGCTGGCGAGGCTTATATACAGATTTCCGGAGGTCGTGCAGGACGCTGCCGAACGATACGAGCCGTCGGTCGTCACAAGGCACATCGTGGATGTCGCCCAGGCGTTCAACAGGTTCTATCATGATGAGCATATACTGGTCGAGGATCCGGAAGAGAAAAAAGCAAAGGTGCTGCTGGTGTTTGCGACGATGCAGACCATCCGCAACGGGCTTCGGCTGCTCGGGATGGAAACGCCGGAAAGAATGTAGTCCAGGCTGAAATACAGTCGCGACTAAAAGAGGAACAAAGGCTATGAGATACGAAGGGAATATTTACAGGCCCCCCAGCGAGGCTTACAGCCTGATCATCCAGGCGACCATCGGCTGCGCCCATAATGAGTGCACCTTCTGCAGCATGTTCAAGGACAAGAAATTCCGCATCCGGAATGTCCTTGATGTGATTGCCGATCTGGAAGCGGCAAGAAAACATTATCGATTTGTCGAAAAGATATTCCTGGCGGATGGCGATGCGCTGGTGCTGAGGAATGCCGACCTGGTCCACATCCTCGAATGCATCCGGAGGATCTTTCCGGAATGCAGCCGCGTGGGGATCTATGCCTCGCCGCAGGATGTCCTCCGCAAAACGCCGGAGGAGCTCCGGGAGCTTCACAAAAATGGGCTCGGCATCGCTTATATGGGCGTCGAGTCGGGAAGCGCCGAAATACTGACGGCTATTAAGAAGGGCGTGACGCCGGAGCAGATGGTGGAAGCCGGGCGCAAACTGGAGGATTCGGGCATCAAGGCCTCGGTCACGTTTATTTCAGGCATCGGCGGCAAGGAAAAATGGCGGGAGCACGCTGTCGAGACGGGAAAAGTCATATCGCTGATGCAGCCTTCGTATATAGGGCTGCTGACGCTGATGGTGGAGCCGGGCACCGAGCTTTATGACGATATACAGGCCGGCAGATTCATCCTGCTGTCCCCGGAAGAGATCCTCGCGGAGACCCATGAGATGATCCAAAACATCGATGTCAAAAAGCGCTGTGTCTTCCGGAGCAACCATGCGTCGAACTACCTCTCCCTGCGGGGAGATTTGCCGCAGGACAAGGCCAGGCTGCTCGCCCAGATCGAGAAAGCCATGGAGGACAGCAGCATGCTGAAGGAAGAGCGCTTCAGGATGCTGTGAGCGAAATTTCCGGCATAGCCGGTTTTTTCGTCTAAAATACTGTTTTGCAAATAGAGGTGTTGAATGCGTCTTCTACTGACGACCCTGAATTCCAAATACATTCATTCGAACCTGGCTCTCAAGTATCTCTACTCGGCGTCGGGCGAATCTCGACGGTCTATAGACCTGAGGGAATTCACGGTCAACAACGATGATGACTATATATTTACCGAAATTATCAGGGGGCGCTATGACGTCGTCTGTTTTTCCTGTTACATCTGGAATATCGGCAGGACCATCGATCTGGCCGAAAATATCAAGAAGGCAAACTGGAAAACGCGGATCATCATGGGCGGGCCGGAAGTCAGCTATGACGCCGCGGAATTCATGAAACAGAATCCGTTCATCGACATGGTGATCGCCGGCGAAGGCGAGGCTGCCTTCGGCAGGATGCTTGAGGAAGCCGGCAAAGAGGAGGCGGATTACCGCAACATCCCCGGGCTCGTCTATCGGCAGGGCGGCAAGATCTATGTGAATGAAAAGCCGCGGCCGGCTTCCATGGAGCGGCTGGAGTTTCCGTATGCCATGCTGCCGCTGGAAAACGACAAGATCATCTATTACGAATCGTCCAGAGGCTGTCCCAACAACTGCGCTTATTGCCTGTCCTCCATCGACAGAGGCGTCCGGTTCCTGCCGCTGGATCGCGTGAAAACCGAACTGGACTACTTCCTGTTCAACCGCGTCGCCCAGGTGAAGTTCATCGACAGGACGTTCAACTGGAACGAGGAGCGGGCGAACGAGATCATCCGCTATCTGATCGCGAACGATAATGGGGTCACGAATTTCCATTTCGAGCTCTGCGGCGATATCGTCGGCCAGCAGTTCATCCAATTGGTCCGGAACGCCAGAAAAGGGCTGTTCCAATTCGAGATCGGCATCCAGTCCACCAATCCCAGGACTCTTGATGCCTGCGACAGGAAGACCGATCTCCCAAAACTGAAATACAATATCCAGAGGCTCATGGAAACCGGCAACATCCACATCCATCTGGACCTGATCGCCGGCCTGCCTTTTGAGGATTACAGCAGCTTCAGGAATTCCTTCAACGATGTGTATGCGATGAAGCCGGACCATCTCCAGCTTGGATTTCTGAAAATACTGAAAGGAAGCCCGATCCGGGATCAAGTCGAGCAGTACAGGTACATCTACCGGGAACAGGCCCCATACGAGGTGATCTCGAGCATTTTCATCACGGCGGACGACATGATCCGCCTGAAGATGGTTGAAAACATCCTGGAGCTTTACTATAACAGGGCTGGATTCAGGGACACGCTGTCCTATGCCGCCGCTTTCCTGGCGGAGACGCCCTTCGACTTCTATCAGGAATTTGCAAATTTCTATTATTTGAAGGGATATCAGCATCGATCCCATAAAAAGGAGGATCTTTACAGGATCTTCATGAAATACGCCGAATGGAAGGAACGCCATCTGCCCGGGACGCAGGAAAAAGTCATGGAACTGCTGCAGTGGGACATGGATGCGTCGCTGAACCAGGAAGCAGTCAGGAAATTCGAAAGAAAGGGTTGGGAAATCGTGTGATTCCCAGGGGGGACCGTCAAATGCAGGACAAAATAGGCAAATATTTCAAACATTACCTTGATGATTTTGTGTTCATCGAATTCACCGAAAATTATATCACGAAATCCGGAAAGATCGACTTCATGAAGGGCGTGCCTGTTCCGGTCGGGAAGGAAGCGGTGGAAGCCTTTGTCCATGACGAGGGGCTCAAATTCGACAATATCGCCGGCGGGATGATCTATGTCATCGGTGTTGATATGAATTTCAAATACCGCGACAAGTATATCGAATTCATGAAGGTCTTCAATTTCAAGATCCTCAAATCGATCATCAAGCAGGGCCTGGATCTGGCCGAAGAGGAAAAGCTCGAAGAGGCGGCCATCCATCTGCGCGCCGCGCTGGTCATAGAGCCGGACAACCTGGACGCCATCTATAATTATGGCCGCGTCTGCAGGCATCTTTACGCAAAGAGCGAGGATGCCGAGTTCATCATGGATTTCAAGGCGGAAGCCACCTGGGCGCTGGAAATGACCGTGGAGAAGCATCCAAACTTTGCGCAGGCATACTATTTCCTGGGATTCCAATACGCCAACGCGAACCTGTATATCAAGGCCCAGCTGGTCTGGCAGCAATTCCTGAGATACAGCAAGCATTTCGGCGACAAGAAGGAGATCCGGGCCAAGCTGAAATACATTGAAAAATTCGTCCGGTTCGAGCAGGGTTATACAGCCATCGAGCGGGGCCACTGGCAGGAGGGCATCGCGCTGCTTGAGCCGATCCAGAACGAGGTCCCCGATTGGTGGAACCTCTACTTCTTCCTCGGTGTCGGCTACAGCAGGATGAACAGGACGCCGGAAGCCATCGAGATGTTCAAGAAGGTGCTTGCGGTCAAGCCGTCCCAGCACCAGACGATGCTGGAACTGGCCTTCTGCTACGAGCAGGTCGGTGACAAGCAGAACGCCGATAAATACAGGAAGAAAGCGGAACTGGTCGAGCCAAAGGAACCGGAGAAGCTCGAGAAGCCGAATAAACCGCAAAAGCAGGACAAATCAGCCGGGAAAAAGAAATAACATCAGAGGTAGGGAATTATGAAAGAACTCATGACAGGAAACGAAGCCATCGCCAGGGGCGCATATGAAGCGGGCGCGGTGTTCGCATCGGCCTATCCGGGCACCCCGAGCACGGAGATACTCGAAAATGTGGTCCTATATAAGGACAAGATCTATTGCGAATGGGCGCCCAATGAAAAGGTCGCGATGGAGGCCGCCATCGGCGCATCCATCGCCGGCGCGAGAGCCCTATGCGCGATGAAGCATGTCGGCGTCAATGTGGCCGCCGACCCGCTGTTCACATTCGCCTATACCGGCACCAACGGCGGGTTCGTCGTCGTTTCGGCGGACGATCCAGGCATGCACAGCTCGCAGAACGAGCAGGACAATCGAAATTACGCGGCCTTTTCGCGCACTTTGATGCTTGAACCGTCAAACAGCCAGGAAGCGAAGGATTTTACGAAGCTGGCCTTCGAGCTCAGCGAGAAGTTTGACACACCGGTCATGCTCAGGGTCACGACCAGGATCTGCCACAGCAAGAGCATCGTCGAGCTTTCCGATCGGATAGAAAAGGAAATGCGTCCTTACGAACGCAACATCCCCAAATATGTCGCCACGCCGGCCAACGGCAAGGTCATGCGCAGGAAACTGATCGACAGGCTCAAGGCGATGGAGGCCTATTCGAATACGGCCGACATCAACAGGGCGGAGTACAACGACAGCGGGACCGGCGCTGCCCGGATCGGCGTCATCAGCGCCGGCGTCGCCTACGAGTACGCCCGCGAGGTCTTCGGCGACGAGGCATCCTATCTCAAGCTCGGGATGACTTTCCCGCTGCCGATGGATCTGATCCGCGAATTCGCTTCCAAGGTCGACAAGCTTTATATCGTCGAGGAACTGGACCCATATATGGAAAATCAGATCCGGATGGCCGGCATCGACTGCATCGGCAAAGCGTTGATCCCGGAAATGGACGAGCTCAACACCGACGTGATCCGCAAGGCCGTTTTTGGCGTCTCCGGCGAGACGACAGCCTCGGATCTCAAGGCCGTCGGCCGGCCGCCGACCATGTGCGCCGGCTGTCCACACCGCGGCTTCTTCTATGCATTGAGCAAGAAGAAGAACGTGCTCGTCAGCGGCGACATCGGCTGCTACACCCTTGGCTCGGCGCCTCCGCTGCAGACCATGGACACCTGCATCTGCATGGGCGCCAGCATCAGCGCCGGCCACGGCGCCGCCAAGGCCTTCAGCAACGCCGGCATCGATAAGAAGGTCGTCGCCGTCATCGGTGATTCGACATTCTTCCATTCCGGCATCACCGGCCTGATGGATATTGTCTATAATAAAGGAAATTGCGTCACGGCGATCCTGGACAACAGGATTACAGGCATGACCGGCCATCAGGAAAATCCAGGCACCGGCTTCACGCTGATGGGCGAGCCGGCCGCCGAAGTGGACCTGGCGATGCTCTGCCAGGCCATCGGCATCAAAAAAGAAAACATATACGAAGTCAACCCGATCGACCTCAAGGAGACCGACGCGGCACTGACGGAAGCGCTCGCCAAAAGCGAACCGACGGTGATCATCGCCAAATGGCCCTGCATCCTGAAGAAATTCAGCGAGCAGGACAAGCGGGAATTCGATCTCAGTCCCAAGGTCTGCAGGATCGATCAGGATAAATGCAAGAAATGCCGGTCCTGCGTCAAGACCGGCTGCCCGGCGATCCACTCCGGCGACATCGTAAAGATCGACGAGACCATGTGCACCGGCTGCGCCGTCTGCATGCAGGTCTGCCCATTCGACGCCATCGACAGGGAGGTGCGGTAAATGACTGTTGAAAAAATCGTAACAAACACAGCGCAGCCCACCGGCAGCGATGTCAAAAATATCCTTCTCGTCGGCGTCGGCGGACAAGGCACGATCCTGGCCAGCAAGATCCTATCCTCCGGACTCATGGAGGCGGGCTATGACGTCAAGATGTCCGAGGTCCACGGCATGTCCCAGCGCGGCGGCAACGTCAGCACCCAGATAAGGTTTGGCCGCGAAGTCCATTCACCGATCATCGGCATCGGCGAGGCGGACCTGATCGTGGCCTTCGAAAAAATGGAAGCGCTCCGCTGGATCGAATACCTGAGAAAGGGTGGCCGAATGGTCATCAACGATTACGAGATCCCGTCCGCGCCGATATTGATGGGCAAGGAAGCGTATCCCGCCGGCATCATCGAAGACCTGTCTTCAAAAGCCGACGTCTCCGTTTTCAAGGCCGCGGATATCGCCAAATCCCTTGGCAACGCCAAAATCATGAATGTCGTGCTTCTGGGCGCCCTTGTCAAAGCCCTTGACATCCCCGGCATCGACTGGGAAAAGGTCATCCGCGACAATGTGAAAAAAGGGTTCGAGGACCTGAACATTTCAGCCTTCAACGCCGGCATGGCCCAAGTTTAGAATAAAACCCTGGCTCAGCGCCGGTCCAGACTGACGCCGCTTAATAAAGTGTTTGAAGCGCCGGCGCCCTGATCCAGGGCGTCGGCGTACCATAGCCGAAAAACGAGATGAAAAAAAACCTGCGCGACGTAATAAAAACACCGAAAGCATCTTGACATTTGAGCCGGAATCATATTATAATAATCCTTGCCGTGCAGAACACGACATCGGTATTCCAAGGTAGCTCAATGGTGGAGCACTCGGCTGTTAACCGATAGGTTGTGGGTTCGAGCCCCACCCTTGGAGCCAAATTTTTGCCGGAGTGGCGGAACTGGCAGACGCACAGGACTTAAAATCCTGCGGGGTAACTCCCGTACCGGTTCGACCCCGGTCTCCGGCACCAAAAGACCAGAACGAACAAATGCGTCTAAAACATCGCGGAGTGGAGCAGCTGGTAGCTCGTCGGGCTCATAACCCGAAGGTCGTAGGTTCAAATCCTGCCTCCGCAACCAAAACAGATACCGTAGTTGATACAAAATATCGACTGCGGTTTTTCTATTTTAAGCCAAATTACATGAAATTAGGTAGGTTTATATCCTATCCAAAGGATAAATGAGCAGATTTTGAGGTAACAGGGTATAGATTGGCGCCGTGGATATAAAAGCTATCGATATATTACAGGCTATCGTTAAATCACAGAAAACAATAGTAAGGGAGGCCGTGGTCAAAGCATCCGCGTAATTTCGGTTCCGTCTTTGATGGAGAATACAATTCGTTCATCGGAATAAACCGTCACATGGTCAATGGCGGCATGCCATAGTTTTTCGTTGAAAACGAGCGGCAGGTCATCAAGCTCTGAGATTTCAAAGAGCAGTCCGCTGAGTATGATCGATTTTTCCTCCATCGACTGCCGCGCCCGCTGGAGTTCATCTAGCTGGCGTTTCTGCGCCTCAAAGCGCTCTGAAAGCTCCGCGTGCTGCCTGCGGTATACCTCCTCGCTGATGGAGGCAGCAGCGTTTTGCATAATGCAGAGGTGGATCGCTGCTGTGAGCATCTCCAGTTCCTGCTCGGCCTTTAAGATATCCGCGTCAATGAAATCCGTGTCGCTTAGGGAGCGTTTAACAAAACGCAAATCGTCAAGAACACTTTCGCGGTCCCTGAGGTATTCGCTGATTACCAGCACAAAGAGGTCCCTGATTGTCTGCTCGTAGAGGTGGGGCGTGGCACACTTCCTGTTGCCGTCAAATTTGTGATTGCATTGCCAGACGACGCGCCTGTATTGATCGGTGGAATGCCATACTTTGGAGCCATATCTCTCATTGCAGTCGCCGCAGATGATTTTGCCGGAAAAGGGGGTTTTGCAGTCGTGGCGCTTCTGATCGCTTTTCCGGGATGCCATCTCCAGCTGAACAGCTTCCCACTCGTGGGGGTTAATTATGGCGGGATGGCTCTCGGCCACATAGTATTGAGGCACCTCGCCCTCGTTCTCTTTCGTTTTCTTGGAGAGAAAATCAACCGTAAACCGCTTTTGCAGAAGCGCCGAGCCTTTGTACTTCTCGTTTGTAAGGATACTTTCGACTGTAGCCCTTTGCCATGTTTTCTTTCCGCCGGGTGTAGGGATTTTACTTTGCGTCAGATGCTTTGCAATGGTATTTGTGGATTTGCCCTCCATAAAAAGCCTGTAGATCATGCGTACGGTTTCAGCCTGCTCTGGCATGATCTCAGGCAAGCCATCAGGTCCTTTCCGGTATCCGAGGAACTGTCCGTAGGGGAGACTGACTTTCCCATCGGCAAACCGCTTCCGCTGACCCCACGTGACATTTTCGGAAATTGAACGGCTCTCCTCCTGCGCAAGACTGCTCATGATGGTGATCAGAAGCTCTCCCTTGCTGTCCAATGTGAAGATATTTTCCTTTTCAAAATATACCTCAACACCTTTTTCCTTCAGTTTGCGGACGGTAGTCAGACTGTCCACGGTATTGCGTGCAAAACGGCTGACAGACTTTGTGACGATCAGATCGATTTTCCCCGATAGAGCATCTGAAACCATCCGGTTGAAGCCTTCTCTCCTCTTGGTCATGACTGCAGAGATGCCCTCGTCGGTATAAACGCCGGCAAAGTGCCAATTGGGATTTTCCTTGATGTACTTCGTGTAATAGTCTACCTGCGCTTCATAAGAGGTCAGCTGTTCTTCACTGCCAGTTGATACGCGGGCATAGGCGGCAACGCGGCGCTTTACCTGGATTTCCTTTGATACGCCGGTATGCAAATGGCGCGTTGCAGGGATGACGGTTACATTTTTAGCGGTCGGCATTTCTTTTCTTCCTTTCTTTAGTTTTCTGTCCGGCGTCTGCTCGCATCTCCTCAGTCCAGCTTTCCGCGCGCGAGCGGTCTTGCCATCGTTTCACGCATTGCAAGCCACTGGCGAGGGTAAATGTCAGAATGTTGTTTGCCCCTACAGTGATCGCCAATATTTCGTCCATATTGCCGACCTCCGCTGCAGTCGATGCCAGGATATCTTCCGGGACGGCCTTTGAAGCACAGGCACTTTTACCGGAAGCGTTGTAAGTGGAGCATATCCACACAGGACCAGTTGCCGTAACCTTTCTTCGGTAGTGCTTGCCGCAAATGCCGCAGGTGATCAGCCCGGTGAAAGGGTATGTGTTTTTAGTTTGCGGTTTAGCAAACTTTTCTGCCCTGCGCGAAAGTTCCGCTTGCACCGCATCAAAGGTGTTCTGGTCAATGATCGGCTCATGAGTTTCAGCTGCATGGTACTTTGGGAGTTCGCCGCGATTGACCAGTGTTCTTTTGGTGAGGTGGTTTTCCCTGAATTTTGTCTGGAGCAGGAGATTTCCGGTATAGGCAGCATTTCGAAGGATGCGCCCTATGGCGCTCGTATGCCAGGAATATCCCTGCTGAGTCAGGATTCTGTCGCTATTCAGAGTCTTCGCAATGGCAGTGAAGCCCATGCCGGAAAGGTAGCCTGCAAAGATGGACCTCACTACCTCGGCTTCCTCCGGCACGATGATGTATTTCCCATTGTCATAGCGGTAGCCAAGCATAAAGCCACGCCAGGGTTTGCCATCCTCGAAGTTCCGCTTAACCCGCCATTTCTGGTTATCACTTGCGGAAAGGCTTTCTTCCTGAGCGTAGGAGGCTAGAATGGACAGCATCAGCTCACCGTCAGCGGTCAAAGTGTCGATGTTTTGCTCCTCAAAGTAGACGCTGACGCCGATGGCCTTGAGTTTTCTAACCGTTTCAAGAAGCGTGACTGTGTTTCTGGCAAAGCGGGAGATGGACTTGGTGATGATGTGGTCGATCTTCCCAGCCTTGCAGTCATCAATCAACCGCAGGAAATTCTCGCGGCTGTCCTTTGTCCCGGTTTTCGCCTCGTCGGCATAGACGCCCGCATACTCCCATCCCGGATGATGGCGGATGTAGGTGCTGTAATAATCCACCTGCGCCGATAGGGAGTGGAGCATGGATTCTTTTCCGCTTGAGACGCGGGCGTACGCAGCCACTCTTTTCGGCTTCGGCGCTGCGGGCTGGAACTTCATTTGCTGTACGATTCTTGGCATGCTGGTCACTCCTTTGTATCATATTGCTGTACCTATCTATCACTCTAACGGGAGGGTATATCAAGTCATTTCAGCGAAAGATGCTGGATGAATCAAATCCGAAGCGGCAGGCGAGCAGCGCGCGAGCAGTTTTATGATCCTGCTCCGACAAATCACCATCATATCGCAGGCTGTCCATGAGCGCCAGCGCCAACTGATAGCGAATGAGCTTCTTATCCGGATATGGATTTTCTGGATTTGAGATAGCACTCCCGGCAGCAATATTTTCTATTTGTATTTCCATAGCTTTCAAACTCCTTTCCGCAGAATTGGCAGGTGAGCCTGTAGAAGGCTTTACGGCGCACTTCAGCTTGATGGCTGTTCCACCAGGATACTCGGCACTTGTCCGAGCAGAATCGTTTTTCTTTGCGCCCCGGCGTCTGCAGGACAGTTTTCCCGCAGTTAAGGCATGATAAACCATCCTGAGCTATAGGGTGTCGGCGGATATGCGACCGTACTGTACTGACGGGCATCTTTAAAGCGCAGGCGATCTCTGAGGCCGTTTTCCCTTGCAGCCGCATATGGCTTATGATAGCGAGTTCCTGTTTCTTCATCGAATATATTCCCTGGTTAATACCCTGTTTGATTCCGCATTTTTTCGCGCGTTACCCAGCGCCCGTTGCCCGGCCTGCAAGTGGCAGAGATTTGATCCCCCCTACCCGCGACATGGGTGACGCTGCATTTTGATTTTTTTTGATTCTTGATTATTGAAAAATTCATACGAAAGGCCAGGCCCGTTGTCCGGAAGAAAAGCGGCAGAGATCTGATGCCCCCCCCCAGGCTTGTCTGCTTTGCTCAAAACAGGTTAAGTGGTACTTCCTCATCAGGTGGTCACGGGTCCACTTTTGTCATGATCGCCATGCTGCTGTCAAGGCAGGCTCTGACCGGCAAATTTTAGTGACAGTAGTGACAGTTAGGTGACAGTTGTTTTAGGGTACTGTCACCGACTTAACCCCAGTAATATCAATGGATTGAGGCACTTTGGTGACAGTAGTGACAGTATTTTCAACTCCATCTCCACAGTATATATATTTCTGTTTTTATATATATTTTTCATTTCTCGGCTGAGAAGTTCAAATAACTGTCACTACTGTCACTAAACCGCTGAAAGCATTGAAATTGCAAGCCTCAGCGTGGTGACAGTTCTTCTTTTTTACTGTCACCTTACTGTCACTACTGTCACTAAATTCATGTGAACGGTTCTGTATCATCATAGCCGTAAGCCTTCCGATAGATTTCCTTGGTCTCATCAGACAGGGTATATCTGCGATAGAAGGTTCCGCCGTTTCCTCGTCTAACGCTCATCTCGGAAAAGCCGACGCCCAAATATCCGGCAAGCTCCATACGGAACTCCCTGGCGGTCTTGCTGTAGCCGTGGTTGTTATCGGCGCACCACGCCTTATACACATCGTAGACTTTGCCTGTAGTGCATCCGTCCCTGATTTTCAGCCCAGGACGCTCCACCATGCATTCCTGGAAGAAGGCGATGATCGTATTATTTTCTTCCATATAGACTTTACGGGCATTGGCAACGCTCTCTGGTTCCGAAAACACATACCCGCTTGCGATAACCTGTTTAAGCGCCAGCACGGCTTTGTGGACAATGCCGCTGCGCTCTTCATATAGCTTATCCAGCAGCTTCTTGTCCTGCTTCTCCAGCGGAACAACATTTGTGCATTCCACCTGCATGATTCGGTTATATACCCAATGGCCGTCATCTCCGCCGAACCTCGGCAGACGGTTCATGCAGAACCACAAAAGGCCGCCATAGGTAAACTCAAAGCCGTTCTGGCCTTTATACTCGGCAAACAGGCTGTCTCCGCCGGTGCATTTCTTGAAAGTCTTGAGCTCGTCCACAGTCAGAAAACTCATGTCTGAACTCCCCGCAAGGCGTTTGCCGTAGATGTTTCCTGTGCCGAAGCGCGCTTCGATCTCCTTTAGATCAATCCCCGCAAAGTTCCCTCTGCCAAGCAGGCGCTCGGTCAGGCTTTTGAGCTGGGACTTTCCCGTATCGCCAGGGCCTACCATGAACAGGGCCTTTTTCATCCGCCAGCCTTTCACATTGGAAAGGCACACTCCAATGAACTGCATCAGCAGATTCTCAAGCTGCTTGTCGCCGCTTGTCAGCATTGTCATGAAGCGGTCGAATGCCGGAGTGGCGCCTGGCTCGCCTGTCCAGTCGCAGGGTATCTGGATCGTCGACATCCTATCCGCACTGTGGGGCTGCACAGACATATCCGATAGACGCAGGATACAGTTTTGGAAATTGATGATGTCCTCGTCTGCGTTCAGCTCATCGTTTGATTTGAACACCAGGTCTGTGGTTATCTGCTGGAACACCTCGTTCACATCGCTCATGCGCAGGATATTCTCATCGTAGTCTGTGATGTAACTCTTGATAACGCCCCGTAGCATCTCATCGGCATAAAGCCTGTAGCATCCGCCTTCGTAGACATAGCGGAGCACGCCTCCTTTAGCGCTGTCGCGGACGAAGATGTAATGCAGGTTCTCCCTAATGTGCTTTGCGAGCATGGGGCAGCCGACCCGAAGCTTCTTTGATCCCTTGTCATAATTGATGTACGAGGGCATGGGCCTGCTAGCCATATGGAATTTACCATTGCATACGGCAATAGCCTTTTCCATGGTGGCTGCGCGGTAATCCTCGCGATCCCATTTTCCCCGGTACAGTTTGGACTGACGGAAAAGGGTGTCCATTCGGCTGGAATCACCGCCTGTGTAAAACGCAAGGATGTTGCACAGCGCCTGATCAGCTTCGGACTGGCTGCCGTACTTGGAAATGTCACCTTCGTCAAACAGGGCGATGAACTTTGCTCCGTTCCTTGCTTTTCTCGCACTAGCGATAATATCGAAATCATCAAAGGCGGACTCGTCATCGGCGGATGGCTTCTTAAAACTCGTTTTCCTCATGTACCTGTCCAGTATCGGCATGATTTCACCTGTTATATCCGTAACTGGATAATCATTCACGACATTTCCGGTGAAGGTCATATAGCGGTTTGTCAGGCCTCCGAAGTAAACCTCCATATCGTTATGTGGATTCTTGACGTAATATTCGGAGTGGAACCTTATCACTTTTTCGGAGTCAAAATAATTGACTCATATGCATAGAAAGGGTGATGAGTTATGCCAAGTCTAAACAGTAAATACACGGATGAATTTCGAGATCGGACAATCAAGTACATAATCGAAAGCAATAAATCGGCGACGGGAGTCGGCGAGGAACTTGGTGTCGACAAGAACACGATTTGTAGGTGGATGCGAGATTATCGCCGAAAAAACAAGCTGCCAAGCTACAAGGAAGAACAGGAGATACGGGGGGAAAAAGGCCGTGAAACAAAGGCATATATTGCAAGGCTCAAGGAAGATAAAAGAAGGATCGAAGAACTTGAGGAGGAGGTTGAGATCCTAAAAAAAGCTCTGCACATCTTCATGCAAGCACCAAAATGAAGTATGAATTCATCGATAGCCACCGCTTGGACTATCGGCTCGTGAGGATGTGCAAAGTGCTGGGGGTAAGCGTAAGCGGCTATTATGCATGGAAAAAGAGAGAGCTGAGACCTAGAGAGCTTGAAGATCTTAAGATCATCAGGCTCATGCTTGATATCCACGAAAAGAATTACAAGACTTATGGTGGCGTCAAGATGAGGCGAGCGCTTGAAAAGCAAGGTTTTCGGATCAGTTTGAGTCGCGTATACCGGCTCATGCGGCAGCATGGGATCTACACGGTGCATAGGTACAAACATCGTCCGGTATCGAAGGAACAGACGGAATCGATGTTTAAAGACAATATCCTGGACCGGCAGTTCAACCCGGAAACGCCAAACGAGACCTGGGCGGGCGATATCACTTACATTAAGACACGGGAAGGATGGGTCTATCTTGCCGTCGTGCTGGATCTGTTCAATCGGGAAGTGGTTGGCTGGTCAATGAGCCGAAAACCAGATACGGAGCTTGTAGCCAGAGCCCTTTCGCACGCACTTGTACGCCGAAACAGCCCAAAAGGAGTCCTGTTTCATAGCGACAGGGGTTGCCAGTACAGCAGCAAACGATATCAGAAATATCTTGAGGAGAATCATTTGGCGGGCAGCATGAGCAGGAAAGGGAATCCCTTCGACAATTCATGCTGCGAGAGCTTCTTTGCAATCCTTAAGAAAGAATGGATATACTTTAAAAGATATGTTAACCTTAGAAGTGTTGAAGCCAGCGTATTTGAATATATTGAGGTTTTCTACAACAGAAGGCGTATGCATTCTTCGCTGGGCTATCTGAGCCCCAAGCAGTATCTCGAAAATTATTTGAAGGTAAATGCCGCATGAATGGCCAAGCAAGTACACATACACAACCTCAAATCGGATTCCGAAAAAAGCATAACGGTCCATGAAGCCGTTTATGACATAGACGGACATTTGGTAACTGACGATATAAATATGGGAACATATAATTTTGTCGGACCAAGTAACGCTAAAGGACATTACGAATATGATGTTGCGCCATTTTATGAATGGGGAAATACTGAAAAGCAGGGAGGAAAAGGTTTTAGAAAAGAAAACATTTTGGCGGTAGAAAATATACTTAAATATCTCGGAAATGAAAATTCAAATCAACGATACTTTAATATTCTAAAGCAAATTGATCCAAACAAATATCAACAGATTATATATTATAAAAATATGCGAACAAAATAGTAAAAACTAAGGAAGTATCGATATGAATAAATTTAAAAATTGTGTGCCAATATTTCTTTCTGTTTTGAATCTACTTATTGTTTTAGTAATATTTATAATAACAGATAAGGTTGCGTATCAAGCTATACCTGAAGATATTGACAAAATGATGACAGCCTATTTATATATTTCAATTGTACCTGCAATTACTGCTATTGTTTTGGCAAAACAAATGCTGCAAAAATCAATTATGAAAGGGCTTGTCTATGCTATTAATATAATATATACGTTAATATATGTAATTGTAGCCTGGATTGTTCTTATCATAGAGCCGTAAAAACTAAGGAGATTGAAATGTATTGCGGCGATTAATAATCAGTGGGATTAGGTTATTACGACAACAATGGCAATCAGACAAGACTCTCAAGCGTCTCCGGTGGAACGACCAGCATCACAGACAACACCTTTGACAAGTTTAATCAGCTGACCCAAACGGTGCTGCCAAGCAGCGCTGTGATCTCCTATGCCTATAACGGGGAAGGGAAGCGGATCTCAAAGACAGCAGCCGGCCAGACGACACGCTTCCTGTTCGAAGGTGACAAGGTGATCCTGGAGCTTGACGGGGCGGGAAACACCTTTGCGGTCAACGTCCAGGGCACGAGTCTTATCTCGAGAACCACAGGCGGCCAGACGGCCTACTACATGTACAATGGCCACGGCGATGCCACTGCGCTTCTGTCATCAGCGGGCAGCATTCTCGGTACTTACTATTTCGACGCTTTCGGCGTACTGACCGAAAGCACCGGCACCTTCAACAATCCCTATACCTATGCCGGCTATCAGTACGACAAGGAAACAGGTATTTACTATCTGCAGTCGAGGATGTATGATCCTGTTATAGCCAGATTCCTGCAGGAGGATACTTATCGCGGCAAGGCGAACGATCCGCTGTCGCTGAATCTGTATACCTACTGCCATAACGAACCGCTGATGTATACGGATCCTCTAGGACACACGGAAGCCTGCGATGTGAATTTATCTCCAAATGATCAGGCAAGGATTGCTAAGCTGACTAATGATTATTATGCGGCAAAAGCAGCAGGGAACACTCAAGCCATGGATGATGCCCATAGAGCGGCTGCTGCAATCAGGGAAACGGGAGGATTGGCCGGATACAGCAAAACAGATAAGTACAATTATAGTTCTAAGAAGAAGACAGGGAGCGGATCCTCATTAAATAAGGGTTCGTCAGGACAGTCTGTAGCGATCGTTCAGAATGCACTTAAATCCCAAGGATATAGCATTGGAACCTGGGGGGCTGATGGAAGCTTTGGAACGTATACTGAAGCCGCAGTGATAAGGTATCAGATTGATCATGGTCTTTATTACGATGGTATAGTAGGTAAAAAAACTTCCGGAGGCCTTGGAATTTCATTGCCTACAAAACCTACAAGTGCTATTTCGAATAGAATACCCTCGTCGAATCTATTATTTATGACTAGCAATTATCAATACAATTCAAACATTGCCGCAGGTATGATACCAGATTTTATAGAAGTGATTGGAGTATCAGGAAAAGGATATTTCACTTATAAATTAAATAATCAAACTAAGCCAGTAAACATTGGCGCGGGTACTTTCCAGAAACAAATTAAAAGTGATATTATTCTTATGGAAAAAGACATGAATAATATTACGAAATTTGGAAGATACGCTGGTGTTGCTGCCATTGTTGGCAATACAGCTACTGATTTGAATAAGGGCAATCATAATGCAGACACTACTATTGTAGTTGATGCTGCCTATGGCGCTACTAATCTAGGCGCATCAGCTGTAGGGGCTGCTATTGGAAGCTTTGGCGGACCTGTTGGCGCATCGGCTGGAGCATTGATTGCTGGTGCAGCGTATAATTGGAAGACTGAGAAGTATGTTGAAGGAATAAAAGAAGATTTTGACAATTGGAATCCCAGATCCAGACCAGCGAAGTAAGATAGAAAACTTTGAAAACACGAGTTGACTAGAAGAAAAGAGGAATTATTATGGAAATAGAAAATGTGATTAAATACATCAACACAAAAAAAACTCCAATAGAATATAGAAAGCAAATATGGATAATTTACGTTTTTTATGTTATGGTTTCTACATATATTGCAAGTTCTCTTTATAATAGATATCTGCTCTATTTATTTATTGTATTGAATATTATTATAATCTCATTTGCTGTTTTTCTTACTTTAAAATTGCAGGAACGTAAAAAATATTTGTTTATTTATATCGGTTTTGGTTTGGTAATTATTGCTATTAACATATCCATAGTAACTTTGCTAAGTATAAAAATAATTGAATCAATTGATTCCAAATTTTTAATGGTGTATGTTATTGCCCTTCTTGCATTTACTATATTAAGAATATTAAAAATTAAAATGGAAATTGATAAAATAAAATTTTCATCTGAAAATAAAGGTCGAAAAACTATAAATTATATAGCTGGCGCTGCGTCGTTTGGCTTAATCGGTACGTATTTATTAAACTGGTTTGGCAATGAAAGTATTAATGCTTTTATAATTAATTATTTAGCACTCCTTTGGTCTGCCTGGCTATTTATGATCGGTATTGAGTATGTGTTTAAATTCTATTTGATTAAAAAATACCGAATAGAAAATGAGCAGATCATTAACATTTAGAGAATAATATTTTGTGTATCACGAACGAAAACTTGGGCGATTAAATTTTTTAGTCTTTTACCAACTGTGCCAACTAATTTCGGCGAATGCGATATAGATTCTATAGTAAATATATCGACAGCCGACCTAGAATCTGGCCCCGATTTTGGATCCCCCAGTCCGTTTTCGAAGAACATACTTGGTTGAACCTTATCACTTTTTTCGGAGTCAAAATTTGTACTGCGCCGAAAATACATCAGTGGGTTTACGTTACCATATGCGTAGGATGAAAGGAGCAATCTATGCCAAATAACAGTTCAAAGTGAACCGTTATGCGTTATGGAGCTCTAAATTCGGTGAGTACTGCGGCGGAAAACCACCAGTGGGTTTGTGTTACCATATGCATAGGATGAAAGGAGCGCCCTATGCTAAGTAACAATTCAAAGTACACACCAGAGATGAGAGAGCGGTGTGCATTGTATCAATTTGCAGTAGATTTGCCAAAACAATTACCGTAGTTGATACAATTTCAACTACGGTTTTTTCTTTTTTGCTCTGGAATCAGCATGGAAAAGCTCATTCTTCGTGGTTCAAGCCCTGCCCACAACAGCTATCGGCGGTCTGCTGCCGTAAAGAATACGTTTTTCCTGTTCACGGCACGGATAGGGTGGTTTTGCAATCGTTAAAATATATATATCGTTAAATTATTAGTTTCTATATATAATAGCCGAATACCGGAGGATTCTCTCTGGGCACTCGGCTGTTTTTTTACCCAGACCCTTGGGACAAAGAGGACAGAAAGGACAAAACTCTCCGCGCACTGTGTTGCCTTGTGGAAATCTCCCCACTCTTTTTACGCAAAAGTGAGTAAAAGCCGTTTCCATACTAACGCTCATTTTTGAGCGAAAGTTCCGCCGGCGCTTTGAGTCAAAATTATCCGATAGCTTTGGCTTTCATATTTCGAGACCCCGGCAAAAGGGACGGCAAAGACATAGCATCTGCCATTACAGCAGTACGGCAACGTCCTTTCCATCTTTGAAGTGAAATATCACTCGCTCATTGGCGCAGACTGTCATATGGTCGATGGCGGCATTCCACAGATTTTCATTAAATGTAATCGGCAGTGCGTCCAGCTCCGTCAATTCAAACAGTAGACCGCCAATGGCGATGGCATCAGTCTGCATCTGCTCTCGACGCTTTTTTAGGGCGTTGAGCCTGTTTTCTGTTTCCTCGAATTGACTACAAAGTTCTGAGTGCTTAGTCCGGTACTCCGCTTCGGTGATGGTGTTGGAGGCGTTGCTGTTGATACAGACACGGATTATTTCGGAAGTAATCTCCAGGTCATGCTCCAGCGAACGGACATCCTCGTCAATAAAATCAGTATCGGTGAGTGACCGCTGTGTGTGCTGGAGTTCTGCAATGGCGTCTTCGTGGTCGGAGAGGTAATCGTTCATGGCAGCAAGAAACAAATCCCTCAGCTGGTCTTCGTAAAGGTGGGGCGTTTCGCATTTGTTCTTACTTTTGAACTTGGCGTTGCATTGCCAGATGACTCGGCGGTATTTGTCTGTAGAGTGCCAGACCTTTGATCCATAAATCTCACCACAGTCACCGCAGAAAATCTTACCGGAGAATGGACTTGTCTGCCTGTGTCGTTTATTGCTGTACTTACGCTTGGCAAGCTCCGCCTGTACTTCATCCCATTCATTCGGATTGATGATAGCCTGATGGCTTTCCTCAACATAGTACTGCGGAACTTCACCTTCGTTGACTTTCGTCTTTTTCGTGAGAAAATCCACTGTGAAAGATTTTTGCAATAGTGCCGATCCTTTGTACTTTTCATTGGCGAGGATGCTCTCGACTGTGGCCCGCTGCCATTCCGTTTTGCCGCCTGGTGTTGGTATGCCCTCTGCTGTCAGTCCCTTTGATATGGCGTTTGTGGATTTGCCTTGCATAAACATCCGATAGATACTGCGGATAATTTCAGCCTCTTCGGGAACGATCTCCGGTAGACCGTCGGTACCTTTTCGGTATCCGAGAAACTGTCCGTAGGGAATGCTGACTTTACCATCGGAAAAGCGTTTGCGCTGTCCCCACGTGACGTTCTCTGAAATATTACGGCTTTCCTCTTGCGCGAGGGAACTCATGATCGTGATGAGCAACTCGCCTTTGGAGTCAAAGGTCATAATATTTTCTTTTTGGAACAGACATTCACAGCCGACTTCCTTCAACTTGCGGATGGTGGTGAGACTGTCTACGGTATTACGGGCAAAGCGACTGACTGACTTAGTGACGATGAGGTCAATCTTTCCGTCGAGCGCGTCTTTGATCATGCTGTTAAAGCCTTCTCTGCGCTTGGTGTTAACGCCACTGATCCCCTCGTCGGTGTAAATGCCGACAAACTCCCATTCAGGATTCTCTTTTATAAAGTTGGTGTAGTAGTCCACCTGTGCTTCATAGCTGGTAAACTGCTCGTCACTGTCTGTCGATACACGGGCGTATCCGGCTACTCTCCGCTTTGACCTTCCCGCAGCAGAAGTCTTTGTGTGCATATTGAGTGTGGCGGGAATAACCGTCACATTTTTAGCTTTCGGCATTCTTCTAATTCCTTTCTCTCGTTTTCCGACCGGCGTTGCGGCGCATCTCAACAGTCCAACTTTCTGAACGTGAGCGGTCAACCCAGCGCCTAACGGTGGTTTCTCCGCTTGTTAGTGTAAATACCAAAGTGTTGTCCTTTTCGGCAGTAATCGCAGTAATTTTAGCAATGTCGGCAACCTCTGCGGTGGTACCGATAAGTGTTTCCTCCGGGATGGCTTTAGACGGGCATTTCTCCTTGCCGTAAGTGTTGTAGGTTGAACATACCCAGACTGGTCCTGTAGCTGTGACCTTCCTTCGGTAGTGCTTTCCGCATATGGCGCAGGTAATTTTGCCGCCGAGAGGGTATTTCAGCGGTGGCTTTTTAGGTGCGTATTTAGCCTTTCTGCGCGCCATCTCGATTTGTACTGCCTCAAAGGTCTTCGCCGGAATTATGGGATCGTGCGTTTCGGAGGCATGGTATTTGGGCAATTCACCATTATTTAAGAGCGTTTTCTTTGTCAGGTGATTCTCACGGAACTTTGTCTGGAGAAGCAGGTTTCCAGTATAAGCGTAATTCCGAAGTATTCTCTCAATGGCGCTTTTGTGAAATACGCAGCCGCTCTGCGTAGAAAAGCCACTCTCGTTAAGTTTTTTCATTATTGCGCTTACACCGTCTCCTGCAAGATAGTTTGTAAAGATCGACTTCACAATTTCAGCCTCCTCCGATACAACCGTTAGGCTTCCGTCCTTGTTTCTGTAGCCGAGCATGAAGTACCGCCACGGCTTACCATACTCAAAGTTCATGCGGACACGCCATTTTTGGTTTTCACTTGCTGACAGGCTTTCCTCTTCTGCGAAACCTGCAAGAATTGTTAACATTAGTTCGCCATCAGCTGTCGAGGTGTCAATCTTCTGCTCATCAAAATAGACGCTAACACCGAGCTCCTTGAGTTCGCGTACGGTTTCCAGAAGTGTGACTGTGTTGCGGGCAAACCGGGAAACAGACTTAGTGATGACCCGATCAATCTTTCCTGCGTGGCAGTCGGCAAGGAGCCGTTGAAAATTCTCTCGGCTATCCTTAGTGCCTGTTTTTGCTTCATCAGTATATACGCCGATATACTCCCACCCAGCATGATGCCGTATGTAGGTGCTGTAGTAATCCACCTGTGCCGAAAGCGAGTGGAGCATGGCGTCCTTGCCACTTGAAACACGTGCGTAGGCTGCAACACGCAGCGCTTTTGGCATCGGTGGAGTGAAGTTGATTTTCTGTACTGTTCTTGTCATTTATATCCTCCTTTGTATCAATTTGCGGTAGTTCATATATCCATAAATTCAGAGGATATATCAAGTCAATTTCAGATAAAAATACTGTCCTGGGCAAGACCGCATTTCATAGCCATGAGCCGTCCGGCGGAGTCGCGGATCTCAGCGTTGATCTCACCGCGTTCATAGAGGGTATCCAGCAGCGCCAGCATTGTCTGGTACTTAATGAGCCTTTCTGCTGTTGGCGTAGCATTCGCGGGAGCAGTATTTCCGGTTTTTGTTGCCATAGCTTTCAAACTCCTTTCCGCAGTAGTCACAGGTAAAACGGTAGTACGCTTTTCGTTTGATCGTCTCCGAGTGTTCCTTCCACCATGCGTTCCGGCATTTATCCGAGCAGAATAGCTTTACCTTTCTGCCTGCCACTTGCAGTACAGGTTTTTCGCAATATCGGCAGTAGCTTTGGACTGTGTATTTGGGTGGATGCCTGCGGATATATGAACGGACGGTGTTGACGGATAGGTTCAAAGCGAAAGCTATTTCGATAGCGGCCTTTCCCTTTGATCGCATAACATTCAGTGTGGATATTTCCTGCTTATTCATAATGATTTCTCCTGTTCGGTAATGGGTAGGGCCGGTCTCAATCCCTGTGGGAAGAGGGGTCGGAAAACGGTGGAGGGTGTCGTGTATAATCTCGCATAAGTTCGGGGCCTATTACCCCGTTTGATTTTGCGTTTTTTCACGCGTTGCCCCACGCCCGTTGTCCAGTTGAAAGGTTGTAGAGATTTGACATCCCCCTCAAGGCATAAGCATCAACGCGTTTTGAATTTTGATTGTTTTTTGATTCTTGATTTTTCAAAAATTTATACAAAAGCCCATGCCGTTGTCCGCTATGAAAAGGTGTAGAGATTTTGACTACCCTTCCCGGCATGGTCATGGCGTACTCTCAAGCACTGCTGGATTTGTAAGATATACTTCTGAGGGTTTTCTGCCGTAAGCGTTTGGCGTGTCCGAAGGCTTCGGGGCGATGTAGCCGTACTCGCACAGCCTCGTAAGTATCGGCTGCAGGCTGTCAGCGGTTTTGAAACGGCGGCACAAGCGCATGGCGTCACGCCGTGAGAACTCCGCGAGTCGGTTCCGCTTGATGGCTTCCAGCAGGTACTCGGCGTTTTTGTTCACGGTGTCCGCACCCATCAGCGAGTAGGCGGCCTTGGCGTGTTCGAGGAAATATCCGCCAATCTTCACCGCGTTTTCCATGGTTTCCCGGCTGATGTCCATAAAGATTGGCATGGAGGGGTTCTGTGCCATGTGCAGGAGGGCGGCGAGTCGCAGCACCGCACCGACATACTTGCCAGACCAGTCAGAAATATCGGCGAGGTCGTTTGTAAGACGCTTTTCCACCTCGTAGAACAAATGCTCCAACACCTCTGTCGCGCCTTCTGATAGCTCGATGGGCTCATCCTTGCTGTCATTGGACAGAAGAGTTTTGATCAGCGTGGCATAGCCCTCTTTGACTTTCTCCGGAACCTTGTCCGCGTGAAAGGAGCGGGTGCCGATTGCTGACTTGGGTATAGAGTACAGGAAGCGAGCGGTGAGCCCTCTCCCACGGAAGGTATCGTTGCTCATCAGTCCGTTCAGCACCGACGGCTGCACCGCAAGTACCATCGTTAGGGCGGGATGAATGATACTCTCGCTCTCTCTGCCGATGCGATCCACCCGAATGGTGTCACCGCTGTGACCTTTGAGAAAAACGTCAATGTTGACATTCTTGCTGTAAAGTCCGCTTATGATATCGAAGATGCCGCCCTCCGCAGATACGATTGCCGCCCTGCCGTTGTTTTCGGCAAGAACAGAGGTTAGCTTTTCGCTTGTTACATCGTCCACGAACAGGCGAAGGGGCTTAACCGCTCGGAATGCGGCAATCTCCGCAGCTTTTCTGTGCAGTTCTTCCTCTGTGGCGTTGCCTTTAGAGACCTTGTCCACAAGGGCGCGTTTTTCCTTTTCCATTGCGTCCAGTTTCATTTGGCTCTCGATAATCTTCGCACCCAGCTCACCGTTTACCTCCCGCTCATATTCTTCAACTGGGGACACCATCCACGCAATCACGGAAGATTTACGCTCTGCCGGAGGCAGGATGACAACAAGATACAGGCTGATCGGTTCTCGCCAGTCTGCCGTCCCACAGACGGAGTATTTGCCCTGCCCGCATAGAGCAATGACACCAAGAGCCTCCACGGCGGCCATGTCCACAGCGGTCTGTGTGGATTCCGAAACGGCAAGGACATATTCACGCAAGACCTCCGGCAGCGCGTCAACCGGAAATGCAGGCAGTTCATATTCGTCAAAAGGAATGGGCGTGTCCCACTCCAACGGAGCCGCTCCACTGTATGCTTCCGGTTGTTGCCAGCCTTTTGGCTTGACAACCTTTCGAAAAAAGTTCTGTCTGCTTTTCCAAATCTGCTCCACTTCGCCATCCTCCAGCGGTGGGTCGCATCGCTCCGCTTCGGATAAGAAACGCTCATAGGCCTCTTGGGTGTCCCCGTAGCGCTTGATAACGCAGGCGCCGATTTGCGTGAGCGTACTGTTGCGTTTTCCTTCCGGGATCGGATCACGGTAATTGAGCAGAAAATCCTCGTTTGCGGCAATCTGTGAAAGCAGCGTATTGAGCGTGATGTCTCCGTCTACCACAACAACCTCTGCAGGGTCTGTGCCGATAAAGAACCGCGCACTATCAATGGCACCTTCGTCAAAGTATGGGTACACACCCATGATCTGTTCTTTCAATTTGGCATACTCTTGCTCCGAGGTCGTGGGATCAATCAGGAAGATGACATGAAAGCGCGGCCTTGGGGATTTGTCGCCTTTCAGCTTCATGTGATGTCGGGAAAAGTGGATGATGTGCGGAACGCCTGCAAAGAAAAAACTGGAACCTTATCACTTTTTCGGAGTCAAAATAATTGACTCATATGCATAGAAAGGGTGATGAGTTATGCCAAGTCTAAACAGTAAATACACGGATGAATTTCGAGATCGGACAATCAAGTACATAATCGAAAGCAATAAATCGGCGACGGGAGTCGGCGAGGAACTTGGTGTCGACAAGAACACGATTTGTAGGTGGATGCGAGATTATCGCCGAAAAAACAAGCTGCCAAGCTACAAGGAAGAACAGGAGATACGGGGGGAAAAAGGCCGTGAAACAAAGGCATATATTGCAAGGCTCAAGGAAGATAAAAGAAGGATCGAAGAACTTGAGGAGGAGGTTGAGATCCTAAAAAAAGCTCTGCACATCTTCATGCAAGCACCAAAATGAAGTATGAATTCATCGATAGCCACCGCTTGGACTATCGGCTCGTGAGGATGTGCAAAGTGCTGGGGGTAAGCGTAAGCGGCTATTATGCATGGAAAAAGAGAGAGCTGAGACCTAGAGAGCTTGAAGATCTTAAGATCATCAGGCTCATGCTTGATATCCACGAAAAGAATTACAAGACTTATGGTGGCGTCAAGATGAGGCGAGCGCTTGAAAAGCAAGGTTTTCGGATCAGTTTGAGTCGCGTATACCGGCTCATGCGGCAGCATGGGATCTACACGGTGCATAGGTACAAACATCGTCCGGTATCGAAGGAACAGACGGAATCGATGTTTAAAGACAATATCCTGGACCGGCAGTTCAACCCGGAAACGCCAAACGAGACCTGGGCGGGCGATATCACTTACATTAAGACACGGGAAGGATGGGTCTATCTTGCCGTCGTGCTGGATCTGTTCAATCGGGAAGTGGTTGGCTGGTCAATGAGCCGAAAACCAGATACGGAGCTTGTAGCCAGAGCCCTTTCGCACGCACTTGTACGCCGAAACAGCCCAAAAGGAGTCCTGTTTCATAGCGACAGGGGTTGCCAGTACAGCAGCAAACGATATCAGAAATATCTTGAGGAGAATCATTTGGCGGGCAGCATGAGCAGGAAAGGGAATCCCTTCGACAATTCATGCTGCGAGAGCTTCTTTGCAATCCTTAAGAAAGAATGGATATACTTTAAAAGATATGTTAACCTTAGAAGTGTTGAAGCCAGCGTATTTGAATATATTGAGGTTTTCTACAACAGAAGGCGTATGCATTCTTCGCTGGGCTATCTGAGCCCCAAGCAGTATCTCGAAAATTATTTGAAGGTAAATGCCGCATGAATGGCCAAGCAAGTACACATACACAACCTCAAATCGGATTCCGAAAAAAGCATAACGGTCCACTTTACGATCCTGTCTGAAATGGCCTTTTTGACTTATGTCAGCAATTTTGGCTATATCAATATGATTGGGCATTATTTCAAGATCCTGTCGTTTTATATGATGTATAAGGCAATCATCGAGACGAGCATCATCAAACCGTACCTGATCATTTTCAAGGAATTGAAAGACAAGGAGGCCGAACTGACGCGCCTGACGATGACTGACGCTTTGACGGGCCTCTTCAACAGACGGGCGGCTTTCGAGTTTTTAGAGCAGGCAGTGAAAAGTGCCTTTAAAAGCAAGTCGCCGCTGGTGGTTTGTTTCCTTGATCTTGACGAGTTGAAAAGCATAAATGATCAACTGGGGCATGCGGCTGGCGATTACATGATCCAAAAACTGGCGGCACTGTTGTCGGATAAAGCGAAACCGGGCAGCCGGGTCTGCAGAGTAGGCGGGGATGAATTCATGATTATTTTCCAGGATTCCACCACCGCAGAGGTCGAAAGAAATATGGCAGACATCACTGGACAGGCACAAATTCCAAGACTCTATGAAAACAACCGTTTCAATATGAATTTCAGCTATGGCCTATCGGAGTATGACGGTCATACGCCTCCGCTTATCGATATTTTGATCCAGGAAGCTGACCAGAATATGTACAGGCATAAGATGAAAAAGAAAGGGAGAACGCCAAGAGAAACCGGAATATGAACAATTCATCGTTCCCGCATTGTTCAACTTTGCACAGAGCTTAGCAATGTATCGATCCAAGGCATATTTGTGTAAAATATCTGCAGACACCGGCCTGCTGTTTTTTATGCCTGGAAGGTTTAGCGGTACTGATGCGGTTCTGGGCGAAGGGCTCGATCTCATTATGAATTCAATTATAAAAAATAAAGAAAAGGATTATTAAGGAAGGTGTTTTAAATGTCGAAGTGGAAGAAAAGAGTCCTCATCATCATAGCAGCCGTGGTGCTGGCAGGTTTGGCCGCTGGCGGAAAATATATGCTGGATCTGCAAAATTACAAAAGCGAAGTCGCCGGGATCCAAATCGGGGATATCGATCTGAAAACAGTGCCGGACGGCAGTTATAAGGGTTCTTATGATGTGGATTTCATAGAGGTCGAAGTCCAGGTGCATGTAAAGGATCATCAAATAAGCGATATTGCCCTTATCAGGCATAAGAACGGCGAAGGCGCGCCGGCTGAAGCGATCATCCCGGAAGTGATCAGGGCTCAGTCACTGGATGTCGATACAGTGTCGGGAGCGACAAACAGCAGCAAACTGATTCTTAAATCCATCGAAATGGCGCTTCAAAAAGGGGCTGGCAGGGAATGACATGGTAAGCCGGTCGCCAGATGATCCTGAAGATGCCGCGAAAAGGGCGGTGTCTGGCTGCCGGCGCAGTCGCATAGGCCTGAAAAGTGAATGGGACGATTTTTTTTATTAACTTTTTCTGCTGCAGGTAGTATATTTAATGTAACAGGCAACATCATCAGCCAGCGGCCGCAAACCTCTTAAGTTCTGCGGGACCGTCTGGATCCAACAGATGCGGGGAGGGATCAGTATGAAAAAAATCTTGATACCTGTCGACGGTTCCGAGTATTCGCGCAGAGCCTTGGAAAAAGGCAGAGAAGTGGCGGTGGCCTTCAATAGCGAGGTCGTGATACTAAATGTCGTCCCGTTCCACATTACAACGGCGCGCAGGATCCATACCGACGCCCACGATACGGCGGACGAGTACCGGCTGGCATCCGAGGCGCTGCTGAAGAAATCCAAAAGGCAGTTTGGGAGCCATGCTGGAAAAGTAAGGACAGTCAGCGTCGAAGGTGACGCAGCGGCTGCTATCGCCGATTATGCGGAAACGAATGGATTCGATCTGATCATTATGGGATCCCATGGGCTGGGAGCGGTGATAAACCGGTTCCTGACCGGAAGCGTCACGACAAAAGTGCTGCACAGCACCAAGATCACCGTCATGGTCGTTCAATAGTCTGCGGTTTTGGGAAACATATTTCACAGTTGGAAGAGAATTGCCTATTTTGATCGATATGAAAGAACTTATTTTAGATATCGAGCGTGCATCGCTATGCATACATTTTGGAGCGAAAAATGATAAAAAAATAACTATATTGAAAAATAGGCTTTTATTGTGCGAATGATTGATTTATTCGGAATTATCAGAAAAAAAGAAGCGCATTCACTTATACTTGGCAGCGTTCTTGCGGAAATTTATTATTGTCAATAGCGGATATAAATGTTAAACTGCATTAAATTAAACGTTAATGATTAGACAATATACTTGCCGGCGGTATCGGGTGGACAGGAGTATTACTCCTGCTGACGGTTCTTTTTTTTTATTCGTCGATCGTCTTTAAAGGACAATCGATTGAGAATAAAGCAGATCACTATTTGCAAAGGAGGCGAGATATGGCAATCGAACTGATTATCAAAATCAAGGAGGCGGAAGAGCAGGCGGAGCAGATCATTAAGCAAGGCCTGGCTGAAGCCAGGAAGATGGCGGCGGACACCGACAAAGAAGCAGCCCGTTTGCTTGAGGAGGCTCAGCGTGAGGCGGACGCGCTTTACCGGAGCAGACTGGACGAAGCCGAGCGGGAGGCTCTGGCGGCTTATGATGATATCATAAGCGCAGCCGGTGAGGAATGCGGTCGCCTTGCAGCAGCGGCAGAGCAGAATATGCCTGAAGCAGTCGCTGCTGTATACGGAAAGGTCGTGAGCTGAGTTGTCGATCGCACGTATGAAAAAGCTGTCAGTGGTCGGCCACGCTTCCATCAGGCGTGAACTGATGCTGAAACTCATGGAGCTTGGCGTAGTCGACATCGTCTCGCAGACAGACAAGCTGGCTGCAGATAGCCAGTGGAAGGATCTGGTCAAACCTGTCAGCCGCGAAAGCGATGTCGTCCGTTTTGAAAACTGGATCTCGAAAGTGAGCCAGGTACTGGATGCCATCGCCAAGTATTGCGATTTGAAGGCGCCTTTGATCAAAACGCGGAAACCGGTGAGTGCGGCCAGATTCGAGGAAGTTTTGCGGGACCGGAGCGACGTCGAGCAAAAAATCCTTAACGCCCTTGCCCAACTGGGCAACCTGTCAAAACTTCATGCGGCTCAAAACAAGGTGGAAGCCGTTCGGCTTTCAATTATTCCATGGAAAGAACTCGACATACCCTTTGAAATCCACGGGACACATTCGACGGATCTAATTATCGGCGCCATACCTGCGCTTGCCAGCCGGCAGGAACTCGAAGCTCAGCTCGCGGCCAAGGCGGAGAGAGCGATGATGCTTTCATTCGGCCAGGATCCGGAGCAGCAGTATCTGGCCGTGATCACCCTCAAGGAAGACGGAGCTGCGGTGAATGACGTCCTGAAATCATTCGGCTTCAACAGATTCCATCAAGGGGACATGGAAGGGACAGCCGAAGAAAATATTCGCAAATGCGAAGAGCAGCTCGCGCAGATCGAGGAAAAGAAAAATGGGACCATCGAAGCCATACGCGGCTTCAGGGAATATCAGGAGCAATTTCAGTTCTTTCATGACGATCTGGTATTGCACCGGAACCTGGCTTCGATCAAGAGCCGGCTGGTAGCCACCCGTGAAACCTTCTACATGGAAGGATGGCTGCCGAGGGCGGCGGCGGTGAAAGTCGAGGAAGTGCTGCTGGAAAAAGAATGCTATTTCGAAATGCGGGATCCGGAAAAGGACGAGACTCATCCTGTGCTTCTCGCGAACAAACCGCTCTCAAGCCCGTTTGAAGCGATCACGAAGCTTTATGCGCTGCCGGATTCCAGGGCAATCGACGCAACGCCCTTTTTTGCACTGTCCTATGCCATCTTTTTCGGCATGATGCTCAGCGACGCCGCCTATGGATTGATCCTGACGATCGCGACGTTTGTGATCCTTAAAAAAATGAAGCCGGAAGGCATGACCGAAAAGATGATAAAAATGTTCTTCTTTTGCGGCATCTCCACGATTTTCTGGGGAGCAATGTTCGGAGGATATTTCGGAGATCTCGTGACGGTCGTCGCCAAGACCTTCTTCCAGGCTGATGTCGCAATCAAGCCATTATGGTTCAATCCGATGGAAGACCCGATGAAGCTGCTGATGTTCTCGCTGCTTTTGGGAGGCATCCACCTGTTCATCGGCATGGGGCTCAATGCCTACATGGCCATCCGGGACGGGCGGCTGCTGGACGCCCTGTGCGACACCGGGCTTTGGTACATCCTGCTGATCGGGCTTGTTCTGCTGCTGGCCGGCGTCGCTGCGCCGATCGGGCAATGGATGTCCATTATCGGCGCAGTGGGAATACTGCTGACAGGCGGCCGGTATAACAAGGGGCTTGGCAAGCTCGTCGGCGGACTCGGAAGCCTGTATGGCATCACCGGCTATCTGTCCGATGTGCTGTCCTATTCCAGGCTGCTCGCTTTGGGACTTGCCACCGGCGTCATCGCGTCGGTCGTCAATACGCTCGGATCTCTTGCCGGCGGCGGGATTACAGGGCTGATCCTGTTCATCATCGCTTTCTGCATTGGACACACCTATAACATGTCCATTAATGCCCTGGGCTCCTTCGTCCACTCCTGCAGGCTCCAATATGTCGAATTTTTCGGTAAATTCTATCAGAGCGGCGGAGAAACGTTTGACCCGTTTAACGAAAATACAAAATATATTCAAATTATCAGGGAGGAAAATAAATGAATACAGATGCTGTAAATTTACTGTTTAACGGAGGCTTTTTAGCTATTCTCGGCGCTGCCGTAGCGGCTCTTGCCGGAATCGGAAGCGCAATGGGCGTTGGTATTGCGGGTCAATCCGCTTCCGGCATCGTTGCGGAGGATCCTAAAAAATTCGGACAGGCCCTCTTGCTGCAGGCGCTGCCAGGAACGCAGGGTATCTATGGCCTGCTGATCGCATTCATTATCCTTCAAAAAATCGGTTTGCTTGGTGGAGCGGGATTGATGGATCTCAGCACAATACAAGGCGCGTCGCTGCTGGCTGCCGCCTTGCCCGTGGGTCTGGTCGGGATATGGTCCGGTATAGCACAGGGGAAGACCGCCGCTTCGGCCATCATGCTGATTTCCAAGAGACCCGAAGAAATAGCGAAGGGCATGGTCTATACCGCCATGGTCGAGACCTATGCTGTATTGGGACTGTTGATATCGTTCCTGATGATCAACGGGATAAAACTCTAAGGATGATGCGATATGAGTATTGAAAAAATAACGGACCGGATATTGTCCGAAGCGAAGGCTGAAGCCGGCAGGACGCTGGACAAGGCGGAGCGCGAGAAAAACGCGGTCCTTGAGAAAGCAAGGCTTCAGGCGGATATGATCCGACAGGATGCCAGGGACAGGGCGGAGCAGGATGCGATCCTCATGAAGGAACGGAAAATCTCGGTAGCCGAGCTCGAAGCCCGCAAACTCCGACTGGCGGCCAAACAGAAAGCCATAGAAACGAGTTTCGGCAAAACGCTGGAACGGCTGGAAGGCATGGACAGCAGCGCCTATATGGAGCTGATGCTCGCTTCTCTTAAAAAGGCTGGCGCGGCTGGAGAACTTCTGCTGAATCTGCGCGACAGGGAACGTCTGGGTGAGCAGCTGGTCGAACGGACAAACGGGATAACGGCGACCGGCAGCAAAGACGCGCAGGCAACCGCCGGCGGCGGAATGATTTTATCAAGTGACGTGATATCGGCCAGAGGCGGATTCATATTGCGCAAAGGCTCCATGGAGCTCAATTCGACATTGGAAGTCATGGTTGGCGATGTCACTGAAGAGATGACGCCGGAGGTCGTCCGGATCCTCTTCGGCGATCTTTCGGACCGAACCGCCTCATCCTGAAGGTGTTTCAATGAATGAACCGATGAATACATGCAAGGAGAGGAGGAATCGATTTGGAAATAACCCAGAAAAGCAACGATTTCATATTTGCCGACGCGATGGTGCGCAGCGTTGAAAAGAATCTGATCGGCAGGGACCGGCTGGAGACCATCATTGACAGCAAGAAGCTTGCGGATGCGATGAAGCTTCTTTATGAGCTGGGATACGGCGATGAAAGCGGGGATCAGCTGAAACCGGAACAGTTCGAAAAGCTTCTGACTAAGGAGCTGGTCCGGGCTTATTCCTTTATCCTCGGCATCGCGCCGGCGGCGGAAGATTTTCATACCTTCCTGTATCCTTACGACTACCATAACATCAAAGTATTGCTGAAGGCGGAATTCCTTCAGTCGAATGCGGATGAATTTCTGATCGACATCGGCACGATCGCTAACAGCCAGCTTGCCGCCATGGTGCATGAGCGGGACCTGGCAGGCATGACACCTGCCATGCGAGCAGCAATAAATGAAGTTCTTGACGTATTTGCGCGGACACAGGATCCGCAGTACATCGATTTCATCCTGGATCGGGCTTGCTTCCGCGACATGTCGCAGGCAGCCCTGGAATCCGGCAGTGATTTTCTTCAGGATTATGTGGCGCTTCTGATCGATACGATCAATCTGAGGATATTCGCCCGAATGCGTCAAATGTGGAAATCGTGGGATTTCTGCAATCAGGTCCTGATAGACGGAGGAAGGATCCAGATGAAAGTCTTCTTTGCGGGCTATGATGAACCCTACGAGCAGTTTGCCGAAAAGCTGGTGGCTTACGGGCTGAAATCCGTTATGGAAACCGGCGGCGCCATGCTGCGCGAAAAGGGCAAATTCAGCGCACTGGAGCGGATGTGCGACAACAGCATCATGCAATTCGCGAAGGAAGCAAAATATGTTGCCTTTGGCATCGAGCCGCTGGCAGCATACCTGATCGCGAAGGAATGCGAGATCCGCAATGTCCGCATCGCCATGACCGGGATCCTGCAGGGTCTCCCGAGAGAAATCATGGCAGAAAGGCTCAGGGACACATATGTATAAAATCGGAGTGATCGGAGATCGCGGGAGCATCCTCGGATTCAAGGCCGTAGGCATGGATGTGTTTCCCTGCAACGATGTGGCGGAAGCAAGAAAGACCCTTCACAGGATCGCCAGGGAAGATTACGCGATCATCTACATTACAGAAGGACTGTGCAGGAATATGGGCGACGAGATCGACAGGTACCGGGATGATCGTATCCCGGCCATCATCCCCATACCAGGCATGGATGGCAGCTACGGTATTGGCATGGACAGCCTGAAAAAGGCTGTCGAGAAAGCTGTTGGCGCGGACATTCTTTTCGGGAATGAGTAAGAATAGGAAAGGCAGATGAAGCGATAAATGAATCAAGGAAGAATCGTGAAAGTATCAGGGCCGCTGGTTGTGGCCGAAGGCATGGAACATGCCGATATGTTCGACGTAGTCCGCGTTGGGGACCAGGGTCTGATCGGCGAGATCATCGAGATGCGCGGCGGCGCTGCCTCCATACAGGTTTATGAGGAAACTGCCGGTCTGGGGCCGGGAGCGAAGGTCGTCACTACAGGCGCTCCGCTTTCGGTCGAGCTTGGGCCTGGCCTGATCGAAACCATCTATGACGGGATCCAGAGGCCGCTGTCGGAACTGCTCAAGGTATCGGGCTCCAATATCACCAGAGGGGTAGACGCCAAGGCACTTTCCAGAACGAAAAAATGGACATTCGTCCCATCGGTTTCTGCAGGGCAAACCGTCGAAGCCGGTGATATCATCGGCACCGTGCAGGAAACAGTGATCGTCACTCTTCGGATCATGGTGCCTTACGGGATCAAAGGAACCGTCGAATCGATAACGGCCGGAGACTTCACCGTAGAAGAAACCGTCTGCGTGATCAGGACTCCCGAGGGCAAGCTTGAAAACCTGACGATGATGCAGAAATGGCCGGTCCGAAAAGGCCGCCCTTATAAGGAAAAACTCGTGCCCGACATGCCGCTGCTTACCGGGCAGAGGGTCATCGACACTCTTTTTCCCATCGCAAAAGGCGGCGTGGCTGCGGTACCGGGACCATTTGGAAGCGGCAAGACTGTCGTTCAGCATCAGCTGGCCAAGTGGGCGGATGCGGATATCGTCGTCTACATCGGCTGCGGCGAGCGCGGCAACGAAATGACCGACGTACTGATGGAATTCCCGGAGCTTTCAGACCCGAAATCCGGCGAGCCTCTTATGAAACGTACGATCCTGATCGCCAACACATCGGATATGCCGGTGGCGGCGCGTGAAGCATCGATCTATACCGGTATAACCATCGCTGAATATTTCAGGGACATGGGCTATTCCGTCGCGCTGATGGCCGACTCCACCTCCCGATGGGCCGAAGCCCTGAGGGAAATGTCCGGCCGTCTCGAAGAAATGCCGGGTGAAGAGGGCTATCCTGCTTATCTTTCATCCCGATTGGCTCAATTCTATGAAAGAGCCGGCAGAGTCATAAGCCTTGGCAGCGCTGGACGCGAAGGCGCGCTCTCGGCCATCGGGGCCGTGTCGCCTCCGGGCGGCGATATTTCCGAACCGGTCTCCCAGGCGACGCTGAGGATCGTCAAGGTATTCTGGAATCTGGATGCCGCGCTGGCGTACGCCAGGCATTTCCCAGCCATAAACTGGCTGAACAGCTATTCCCTTTATATCGACCGCCTGCGCAAATGGTTTGCCGAAAACGTGCATAAGGAGTTCCCGGATATGCGCAGCGACACCATGAAGCTGCTGCAGGAAGAGGCCGAACTGAAGGAGATCGTCCAGCTTGTCGGACAGGACGCGCTGTCGTTCCAAGATCAGTTCAAGCTGGAAGTGTGCAAGTCGATCCGTGAGGATTACCTGCACCAGAACGCTTTCCATGAGATCGACACATATTCCTCCACCAACAAGCAATACAGGCTTCTCAAGCTTATATTGGAATATTACCGCCAGGGCAGCGCGGCGATCGAAAACGGCGCCGACTACAAGACGCTGATCAGCCTGCCGGTCAGGGAAGCCATCGGCCGATTCAAATATGTGGAAGAAGACAATGTGAATGCCGGATATGAAAAGATCCTGGCCGATATGTCGGACGGCATCCAGTACCTGACCAAGAAGGAGGAGAACTAAATGATCAAGGAATATAGAACCATTTCCGAAGTTGCCGGTCCTCTTATGCTGGTGCGGGATGTTGAAAATGTAACTTATGACGAACTTGGCGAAATCGAGCTGCAAAACGGAGAGACCAGACAGTGCAAGGTGCTGGAGATCAACGGCGGCAACGCCCTCGTCCAGCTTTTCGAAAGCGCCGCCGGCATCAACCTTGCCGAAAGCAAGGTGCGGTTTCTTGGCCGCGGCATCGAGCTTGCCGTTTCGGAAGACATGCTGGGACGCGTATTCGACGGGCTCGGCCGGCCGAAGGACGGCGGACCTGAAGTCATCGCAGATAAAAGGATGGATATCAACGGCCTGCCGATGAATCCGGCCGCCAGGGACTATCCTGCCGAGTTCATCCAGACCGGCGTTTCCGCCATCGACGGCCTGAACACGCTGGTCAGAGGCCAGAAGCTTCCGATATTTTCAGGCTCCGGGCTTCCCCACGCCGAGCTGGCGGCTCAGATCGCCAGGCAGGCCAGAGTGAGAGGCACCGACAGCAATTTCGCCGTCGTGTTCGCCGCCATTGGGATCACTTATGAAGAAGCGGATTTCTTCATTTCCGATTTCAAGCGCACAGGCGCCATCGACCGTACGGTCCTCTTCACGAACCTGGCCAACGATCCTGCCATCGAGCGTATATCGACGCCGCGTATCGCGCTGACTGCCGCGGAATACCTCGCATTCGAAAAGGGCATGCACGTTCTGGTCATCCTGACGGATATCACGAATTATGCGGAAGCGCTGCGTGAAGTATCTGCGGCGCGAAAGGAAGTACCGGGCAGACGCGGCTATCCCGGCTATCTGTACACCGACCTTGCGACATTATATGAAAGAGCAGGAAGGAAAAAAGGCTTTACCGGATCGATCACGATGATCCCGATCCTGACCATGCCTGAGGATGACAAGACCCATCCGATCCCGGACCTGACAGGATATATCACGGAGGGGCAGATCATCCTTTCCAGGGAACTGTTCCGAAAGGGCATCAAGCCGCCGATCGACGTTCCGCCTTCACTGTCCCGCCTCAAGGATAAGGGAATCGGAAAGGGCAAAACGCGGGAAGATCACGCCGATACGATGAATCAGCTGTTCGCCGTCTATACGAGAGGCAAATCCGCCAAAGAGCTGATGGCGATCCTGGGCGAAGCCGCGTTGTCCGATGTCGACAAGCTGTACGCCAGATTCGCGGACGCCTTCGAAACGGCATATGTCAGCCAGGGCAATGAAACGAACCGAACCATCGAAGAAACCCTGGAACTTGGCTGGAAGCTTCTTGCAATGATGCCGAGAGGAGAATTGAAAAGGATCAGGGATGCATATCTTGACCAATATCTGCCCAGGCAGCCGGAAAAAAATTCATGATGCGGGGAGGTGACAGCTCATGGCCAGATTGAATGTCAATCCAACCAGGATGGTCCTGACCTCTTTGAAAAAGAAGCTGACCGTGGCCACTCGCGGACACAAGCTGATGAAAGACAAGCGGGACGAGCTGATGAAGCAGTTCCTTGAGCTGGCGCGGCAATGCAAGACACTGCGCGAGGTTGCCGAGCAGCAGCTGACGGAGGCGTATCAGAATCTGGCGCTGGCCAATGCGGTCATGTCGCGCGAAATGCTTGAAGAGGCTCTGATGTACCCCAAACAGGCCGTCTCTATCGATGTGAAGCACAAGAACGTCATGAGCGTCGACGTGCCCGTCTTCGATTTCGAGACGACCAAAGCGGATGAGACGGACATCTTCCCCTATGGCTTCGCGACGACATCCGGAGATCTGGACAAGGCCATCGAATGTATCGTACAGGTCATTCCAACGCTGCTGTCGCTGGCCGCGATGGAAAAAGAGGCCCATCTCCTCGCGGACGAGATCGAAAAGACCAGGCGCCGTGTCAATGCGCTGGAATATGTGATGATCCCGGACCTTAAGGAGACCATCAAATATATCAAAATGAAGCTTGACGAAAACGAGCGCGGCAACCAGACGCGTCTGATGAAAGTCAAGGATATGATGCTGAAGCAGGCGATCCTGGAGAAACAGAAGCAGGACCAGATCGTCATGCAGGAATATCGGCAGAAGCATGCGAACGCCTGACAGGCGGCGCGTGTCCAGCTGGCTGGACCGATCCGGCAGCCGGCGAAACAACAACCTTTCAGGACGGGCAGCAATGCCTGTCCTGATTTTTTTTCTCATATATCCCCAGCTTTATCATTTTGATTCTTTTCAATGAAATCCTACTCTCCCCAGCAACGCAGGCAAGTGATATAATAAATAAATCAAGGATCATTATCTGAAGGGCGGTCGCGCCCACAAAACAATTCCATTCAATTCAACAGCGCAGACAGATCATCCGGCTGCCGGATGAAGCAACACTATTCGACATTGTGGAAAGGAAAGTGATATTTATGTTCACCGATCTGATGCAGATGAAGAAGTATTGCGACGAAAATGAAATCCGAATGATCGATTTCAAGATGATCGATCTGATGGGGCGCTGGCGCCATCTGTCCATTCCGGTCGGCAGACTGAATGAGGAAATACTTAAGAGGGGCATCGGTTTTGACGGCTCGAGCTATGGATACGCGCCGGTCGAGAAGAGCGACATGGTCTTCATACCGGATCTGAAAACTGCGATCCATGAGCCCTTCGCCACCATCCCGACGCTTTCGATGATCGGCGACGTCTTTGTCACAGGCGATGTTCCAAAACCATTCGACCAGTATCCCAGAGCTGTTGCGAAACGCGCGGAAGAGTACATGAGATCGACGGGGATCGCTGATGAAATGAAACTCGGTCCCGAATTTGAATTCTATATTTTTGACCGGGTCAGCTATCATACGTCCATAAACAGATCGTGCTTCAGCATCGATGCGGCGCAGGCCGAGTGGAGCGACGGCGGCGTTGAAGACAATCTGGGCTTCAAGATCCCGCTGAAAGGCGGTTATCACATAACGCCGCCGATGGATGTGAATTTCGACCTCCGCAATGAAATATGCGCGCTTCTGGAAGAATGCGGCGTCTGCATCAAATACCACCACCACGAGGTCGGCGGTCCGGGCCAGCAGGAAATCGAGGTGGAATCGGCTTCCATGTGTGAAATGGCTGACCGGACGATGCTGATCAAATATGTGGTTCGGAATACAGTCTATCGAGAAGGAAAGAGTGCCACCTTCATGCCGAAACCCCTGCTGGGGGAAGCCGGCAGCGGCATGCACGTCCATATGCATCTTTTCAAAGGCGGTATGCCCGTCTTTTATGATAAGGGCGGTTATTCCGGCCTGAGCAGCACGGCGCTGCATTTCATCGGAGGTGTTCTGTCCCATGCAAGAGCGCTGTGCGCCATCACGAATCCCAGCACCAATTCCTTCAAGAGACTGGTGCCGGGCTATGAGGCGCCGGTCAGCATCTGCTTTGCGACGGCCAACAGGAGCGCGGTGATCCGGATCCCGGACTATGCGAAAGCCCCGGACCAGAAGCGCTTCGAACTGAGGAATCCCGATGCGGCCTGCAATCCATATTATGCCTTTGCCGCCATACTGATGGCGGGGCTGGACGGCGTCGAGCGTCGGCTCGATCCCGTACAAACGGGATTTGGGCCTTATGATATCAATTTATATAAATTGACAAAAGAAGAGCGGGCAAGGATCAGGCCGCTGCCGTATTCGCTCCATGAAGCGCTGGATGCCCTTGAAGAGGATCATGGATTTCTGCTTAAAGGGAGCGTATTCAGTGAAAAACTCATCGAATTATGGCTGGAGAAAAAGAGGGAAGAGGCGGATTCTTACGAGCTTTATCCTCATCCGGTCGAATTCGACCGGTACTACGACCTGTGATTTCAGGGTAACGAAACAGAAAAGAAACCGGATCATGCGCGGCGAGGCAGGATCCGGTCTTTCATTCATGACGATGGGGCGCATTGCAAACTTGAGATGCCCATCCGGACTGTGGCTTCAATACAGCTTCGTGATGTCCATGAACTGCCTTAAATCGTTCAGTGTCAGCTGGACATAGGAAGTCGATCCGGGATCGCTGCCCGGGATCATCAGAGTCATTCCCTGGTCATCCAGCAGGTATTCCGGCGCCTTGTCCAGCGGCTGGCTGATATTCCGTTTGCTCATCGCTGTCTGAAGCTTGTCCCGATAATTCTCGAAGGAATCGCCGAACAGGGCGTCCAGGCCGATTTGCTCACCGGTGCTCAAATCGAAGGTCAAATAACGCTCAATATATTTAAAAGCGCCGGCAGCGTCGGTGTAGCTGTTCGCAAGATCCAGACTGATGAAATTCCCGTTGCCGAAGATGACGGATGCCGATACGAACTGGTCCGGCGTGTCTTTATTGACCAGTGCCTCAACGGCGGATCGGATCTGCTGATTGATGTTTTTCTGATGCTCCTGGTCTCCAAGGCCCGATAATTCCGCATAATTGCAGTTTGCTCCGCCGATGGACCCGCTGATCCTGGCAACCTTCTTTTGATCACCGGGGGAGAAATAACGGCTGTAAAGGATCAGATCAGACAGCGGCATCATTTCTTTGGTGTCTGAATTCAGCAGCCTGGCGCAAAGGATCCCAAGGTCGCTGTCCTTGTATTTCTCGGCATAGGCGCTGATTCTGGCCTGCGCCGCTTCCTGGCCGGTGGCGAATTCTTCAAGATAAGAGCCTTCAGGACCCACCAGCAGGTTGCCGATCTGTCGGTCGTAAAGCCGATCCAGCTGCCAGCGGACGAAGCTGTTTTTGGCGTCGCGTATCAGTTTTTCAGTCTTTGCCGTATCCTCCGCGAGGAGGTCGAAGTTCATCGGATCGCCGAAATAATATCGATTTTGCAGTCTGTCGCAAAGCTCGGCCATTCCGGAGGCTTCAGCCGTAAAGCAGGCCGCATAGCCTGCCAGGGCGGACCAGTCCGGTTCGACGACGGGAGTCTCTTCGTAACGGACGATTTTCAAGAATCCATCATGGAGCATCTGATAATCGTTGCGGACAGTTTCGTCAGGGATATCCTTGATTTTCGCTTCATCAAGGACGCCGCCCATCGTCGCATTCAGTGCCGTCATATATGGGTCTTGGTAGATTTTTGCGTTGAAGTCGGCGATAACATCCAGTTGTGTTATGATCAGGCGTTCGAGCAGCAGATCGCCGGCTTGCGTTTTTATTTCCTGTTCGGATTCGCGAATGAATATGCCGATGGCTGCTGCGTCTGGTTCATTGGCAAGAAAATCGGCAGTCTTCTGAAGAACGGGATCCTCCGGTTGAACAGGCGGACCGCTGTTTTCCTGCTTGGCGCATCCTGCGGAAGCCAGAACCAAGGCTAGTATCAGAATCATGACGATGGTTTTTTTCATGGCTGTCACCTCTCTTGTAATGATATGATAACATTATTTCGTTGACAACGGTCACCGCAAGGAGATTTGCAAATGAAGATGCAGTCTGTCAGAACGCACAGGCGATCATATCAGACTATTATAGACTTCGATAATCCTTTCCGCCGATTTTTCCCAAGAAAATTTTTCGCATTGCGCAAAACCCCGTTCCCGCATCCTGATCCGCAGATCGCTGTCCTTCCAGACCGCCAGCATTGCCTGTGAAAGTTCGTCGATGGAGCGAGGATCGACCAGTACGGCTGCGCTTCCAACGACTTCTGTAAGCGATGAATTATCAGCGGTTATGACAGGAGTGCCGCAGGCCATGGCCTCAAGAGGAGGCATTCCGAAGCCTTCATAAAGCGAGGGGTAGACGAAGGCTGCAGCGCCGTTCATCAGGGCAGCAACATCTTCATTAGGCACGTATCCTGTGAATATGACAAGATCCTCCACACCCGAGGATCTGGCCTGACGATATATGGGGGCATATTTCCATCCGTTTTTTCCGCATATGACCAGCTTCGGCCTGTCTTCGATCTTTCCGAATGCCGCGGCATAGGCCTCGATAAGCCTGCATAGGTTCTTTCGGGGCTCCAGGGTTCCGGTAAACAGCAGATATGGTCCGGTGACGCCGTATCTGGTCTTGCAGATCTCGATAGCATCTTTTGTATAATTTGCATGAAAAATGTTCGCATCCGCAGCGGGTGGCGCGATGAATATCTTGTCAGGGTCAACTTTCAGATACCTGATGATATCGCGTTTGCTGTTTTCGGATACTGTGCAGATCTTATCTGCGCGTCTTGCCGATCCGGGCATCTTCAGATCCAGCATCAGCCTGGATTTCCAATTCATCGTTTCCGGGCAAATCTTGTAAACCATGTCGTGGATCGTGGTGATGGTCTTGCCTTTGGCGCCATGCGGCAGAATGAAGTTGAAGAAATGGCTGATGTCCGCATCCTCCCCGAAGCGCCGGAAATAGGGATAATTTAAAAGCAATTCAAGGGCGCGCTGTTTCCTGAACATGGAAACATATAAAACGGCGCGGCAATTATCCCGAAGATAGCGGCGAGCCTGCATCGAAGCATCCGCTGATTCTGCTTTTGTGCAATACATATTTAAAATAAAGGCGTCATCATTCAGGAGATCCATGATCAGCGGCATCAGATTGGCGGCATAGGTGCCGATGCCTGCGATTTCCCTGTGCCTTACCGGTTGGCCGTCGAATGCTATTTTCATTTTGTCCTCCATCTTGGCAGCTTGCGATTTTATTATAGCAGACATTAATAGGCCTGACAAACCTGCTTGAGCCATTCGGCGGCATCTCTGCGACGAGCTGATGATATTGAATTCTTGGCGGATCCGGGCTACAATAGAATATGAACGAATCTGTCGGAGAAGGGACGGACCTAAGCATGCTTGGGATATCGCTGGCGTATTTGCCAGGAAAGAATTTAAAGGAGAATATCGGGATGTTTTTGGATATCCGATCGGAATACGGCCTCTCGGCGTGTGAGCTGCACATGGAGTCGAATCAGTTCAGCGCGGCTTTTAACCTTGTTGACGATGAAAACCAGGCCCTTATTTCGACAGTACGGGATCAGGTGAAGGTTCTGGGTGTCCATCTGCCTTATCTGGATCTGAATCCGATTTCATTGAATCCCGCCACCGCACGAATGGCGATTGATATATATCTTCAGTCGATCAGGATCGCCGCGCTGGTGTCCGCCGATTATGCCGTATTCCATGCACGAAGCGCGGGAACCGGCCTGCTGGCTAGAGGCAGGGAGCTGGAGATGTGGGCTGGCGCGCTGAAAATCCTTGCTGAAGCGGCTGATAGGGAAAATCTGGCATTCTGCATGGAAAATGCAGACGATATTCGTTTGCTCGACGAGGTGGAAGGTCTTGTTGACAGCGTTCCGGGAATCCGGATGGGACTGGACATCGGACACCTGTTCGAGCGGGAGCGCTTGACTTCGCCGCTGGCAAGAGCCGCAGGAAGGCTCTGCGACAACTATTTGCCGGCATTCCGGCTGACAGGCCGGGGCGTTCCATTTTATCAGGCAAAACAATGGAACAAGTTCTTATCGGAACGGAAAGAGCAGCTTGGATGCGTCCATCTGCATAATTATAAAGACGGACGGGCCCATTATCCAGTTAGTGCGGGCAAGATCGACATGAAACGGATCTTGCCTTCCATCGCAGCGGCAGGGCAGATCCCCGTCATTCTGGAGGCTGACTACGCGCGGTTCGGGATCGACTGGCTCCATAAGGATATCGCGTTTATAAAGGAGTATCTATCGTGAAGAAAAAATCAGCTTACTACAGATTGATGCGCCTGATGAAAGGCGAACTGATCCTGCGCTATGACAGCCTGAACTTCAGCCGGCAGGGCGTCAGTGCCCACAGCAGGATGCACCTGCTGCTGGGACGACTGGAATATGCCCTCAGAGTCGGCAAACCATTGTCCTATCCACAGGGGATCCAGCTGGAACCGACGATCGCCTGTCAGCTCGACTGTCCCTATTGTCCGCGAATCAAGGCCACAGAGGGCATGGAGCTGGGGCACATGAAATGGGAGGATTACGAGCGGTTATTGAAAGAAGTCGGCCCCTATGTGAACACCATCGCTTTCTGGCAGTGGGGCGAACCGCTGCTGCATCCGCGCATGGCCGACATGATCCGATTGGCCGATTCCTACGGCATCATCTCTATGATGAGCACCAATGCCCAGATCGATCCAGACGACATCGACCTTGAGGCACTGGTGGATTCAGGCCTGGATATGCTGATCGTTTCCATGGACGGCATCACCCAGGAAACCTTTGAAAAATTCAGGGCCGGCGGGCAGATCCAGCGGCTGAGGAGATTCACCGAGGCAGTCATCGACACGAAGAGGCGTTTGAAAAACGAGAGACTGAAGATCAATATACGGGTGGTCGCCACGAGCGAAAATGAGCAGGAGATCGAGGCGGTTCGCAGCTATGCCCGGGAAATCGGCGCCGATCTGTTTTCAGTGAAGAGCGTCAGCCTGTATTACGAAGATGATCCGGACGATCCTCATCTGCCGCAGGACAGGAATCTGAGATCATTTCAGTACCAAGGGCGGGAGGAAGCCGAGAAATACAGGCAGATGCCCAATATGTGCCGAAAACCCTGGAAATATCCGACCTTACGCTACGATGGGACGCTTCTGTTCTGCGAATGCGACCATATGAAGGAAGCGGTGCTGGGCAATGTCTTCGATGCCGGCTCCTTCCGCAAAGTCTGGCGGGGAACGGCGGCTGCTGATTACCGGAAGCGCTTTAAAAGAAACGGGGAAATAGATCTCGATTTTTGCCGCCGCTGCCGCTACAAGATCGGGGATGCGATCAGAGTGGTCGAAGATCTGAAAATCCGTTGATCCGGATATGTTAATTATAAGAGGAACTCATGCTAAAATCGTTCTTTAACAAAGTTTTCGAAGAATCGCTGCTTGTCATTGCCGCTGTGCTTACTGTGGCATTTTCGATTTTTATAAAGAAGCCGGATCTTCTGGCGGTGGATTACGGCGTCATCGCGTTTTTGTGCGTGCTGATGCTTATTTCCCTCGGCCTGGAGCAGGAGTGTTTCCTGGATAAGATCGCCGTCACCGTCATCGATAAAAACCATACCGAGCAGAGGATCGCTGTGGCGATGATGGCCACAACAGCTGTTATTGCGATGCTCGTGACCAATGACGTCGCCCTGATAACCGTTGTTCCGATCACGCTGATCATCGCGCGGAAAGGCGGATTCGACCCGTTCAGGATCATTGTCCTTGAAACGGCCGCGGCCAATTTCGGCGGCAGCCTGACGCCCATGGGCAATCCGCAGAATATATTCCTGTACCATTACTATCGGCTTGAACCCCTTGGATTCCTGCGCGCAATGTTGCCGTTCCTCGTGGTCTGCCTTGTGATTTCATTTTTCGTCATATTTGGCTTGCGCAGCCGAAGGATCGAATTTGAGGATGAAAAGGCCGATATTCGAAGCCGGGCGAAGGTCCTGATCTATCTGGCATTGCTTGCATTGGTGCTTCTGACAGTTTTCAGGATCGTCGACATCCGGTTGACTTTCGGGATAACCGTCCTGACGGTCCTCCTTACTGATAGAAAACTATTCAGGAATCTGGATTTTTCTCTGCTTGCGACTTTTGTGCTGTTTTTTGTCATCATTGACCAGATCAGCGCTGTCGATGCGGTAAGAGATACCGCGGCTGCTGTTGCGGGAAGCCGGCTCAATACCTTCCTTGCTTCGGCGCTATTCTCCCAGGCAATAAGCAATGTGCCGGCAGCCATCCTGAACGCTCCGTTCACCCAGGAGGGCTATGCGCTGGTGACGGGGGTATCGGTCGGCGGCTTCGGGACACTGATCGCCTCGCTGGCAAACCTGATATCATATAAGTTTTACGCCAGCCAATACCAGGATCGCCGCATGAGCAGGAAATACCTGATTTATTTTCATAAAATCAATCTCCTGTATCTAGCGGTGCTGATCGCTGTCTTCTCGGCTTTATACAGGCGAGGACTTTAGCCTTCGATGCGGCACCGGATGTCATAATGCCGGCAAGATGCCGCCGGTCGAAATATTTTGATACAGAAAGTGTGATACGATGCCTAAAAGAAATTTGATTGTGATCATCGCGATCCTGGTTGCCCTGGCAGCGGTGCTGCTTGCAGTCCTGACGAGTTCGGGGCGCTACTATGAAAAAGGCCTTGAAGCCTTGGAACGTGGCGACCTTGAGGAGGCCCTCGATGATCTGGAGATAAGCGGAAACGCCGATGCGGCGGAAATGATCGCCGCAATCAGGCACCACCAGAAAGCGGCGGCGGCATTGGATAAAGGCGATTTTGAAAAAGCCAGAAAGGAAGCGGAGGCCGTTCCCGGATCCTATCCAAGATCCGCTGACGTTAAAAAGATTTATGACGGCGCGCTTAAATATGAAAAGGGCATCGAAGCGCTTAAAAAGGGAGAATACGAAGAAGCCGCCGGGTATTTCGATCAGTCGGTCGGAAAAGCGGCGGCCGATTTGGCCGAAGACATCGGAAACCATATGGCAGCCGCAGCATCGTTGAGATCGGGCAATTACAGGAATGCGATGAATGACGCGGCACTGGTGCCCGAATCGTACCCCCGCTATGATGAGGTCCGGGAAATCTATGATGCAGCATTGGCGCTGCTGGTTGAGGAATATATCAGCGGCGCGAAGGAATCCTTCGCCGGCGGTGAATATATGGATGCTTATAAAAGCCTGCGGATGGCCCTTGAGTATGATCCTGAAAACAGCGAAGCGCTTGGGCTCAGAGACGCCTATCAGAGGAAATCGAAGGAAATGGAGGCGAAGATCGAGCTGCTGGGACGCTTCCTTACGGATCCGGACAGCATCGCCCAGCGGAAAATGGTCAATATAAACGACTGGAACAAAGCCGGCTATACGGGAAAAGGCCTGACGATCCTCCATGACGACACCGGAGATACGCCCCACAGCAAAGCCTGCGCATCGATCATCCAAACCATACTGCCGGACGCGACCGTCATCAGGGGGAACATCAGCGGCCGATCCGACGGCGCGGCCATAACCGATGCCAATATCATGCGCTATGACACCGGTGAATCGCTGCCCTTTGATGAAGCTATTGAGAAATGGAACATTTCGATGATCAACAATTCTACAGACGGCGGGAAGAATGACAACGATTCCCCCTGGGCGGCATTCATGCGTGACAAGATCGCGCAGTTCGATCTTGTCTGCACCGGTGCGGCCGGGAACAGAAACGGCATGACCAATCCATATCAGGGCGCTTTCATCATCGTTGGAAGTGTCGCCTGGAACGGCGGGGATCCTCAGAAATACGGCGCCAGCGGCGATGCCATCGATTTTTCGATGTTCACCGGATACCAGCCGGGCACCAGCTTTGCCAGTCCTTTTCTATGCGGTATGGCGGGGCTGCTGAAAAGCAGGGATCTGGGCTTGGGCCAGGAGCAGGTTTACAGCTATTTCAGAAACCACTCCATGGATCTCGGCGCTGCCGGCAAGGATCCGGATTACGGCTGGGGCCTGCCGATCCTGGGAAGCCCGGAAGAATAGCCGCATTTGATTGAATACAGCATCAGGCGGCAGACTCAATCCGGTTGGGTGACGGATCAAAAAGAAAAGAAAGGTGGCGGTCAGGATGAATATTATTCTCGTCGGGATGCCGGGGGCAGGAAAGAGCACGCTGGGCGTTCTGCTTGCCAAGGCACTTGGGATGGATTATCTGGATACGGACATATTGATCCAGCAGCAGACCGGCAGGCTGCTCCAGGAAATGATCGACAGCGACGGCCTGGAAGCGTTCCTGGCCATTGAAGAAAGGATAATCTCCGGGCTTACGACGGATAATTGCATCATCGCCACCGGCGGGAGCGTTGTATATTCTGAAAAAGTGATGAATACTCTACGGAGCGGCGGCAGCGTCGTTTATCTGGATGTCCCTTATGAAGAAATCGAGAAACGGCTGAAAAACATCCGCACAAGAGGCATCGTCATCAAAAAAGGAAGCAGCCTGCGGGACGTCTATGACGAGAGGGCGCCTCTGTATATCAAATACAGCGATGCGGTCCTCGAGTGCGCGCATAAGGATCTGGAGAGCTGCGTCAGCGAACTGACGGAAAAAATAAGGGGAATAATGTCTGAAAATCGCCCGTTGCATTGAGCGGAATGTTATAATGTAAAAAGAAACCGTTCCATTTCGTCGAACTCATCCACAAAGAATCGAATCGTTATAACGCCCTTTTTGATGATTTAAATATTACAGAGGAGGGTCTCACGATGAATACAGACAAATACAAAATTCCGTTGGAAAAACTCCGCAAAATCTGCAATGACGAAGACGACCTTGATTTTTGCGGCTCATCTCTGGATGTGCCGGCGATGGAAGGCGTCATCGGCCAGGACCGGGCAGTCCGATCGATGCAGTTCGGCCTGTCCATGAAGTCGATGGGCTACAACCTTTTTGTGGTCGGTCCGCAGGGAACAGGCAAAAGCACCTACACCCAGACTGTCGTCACCCAACGGGCGGCCGGCGAACCGGAGCCCCAGGACTGGTGCTATATCAACAATTTCACGGAATGGGACAAGCCGTATGTCGTGCCGCTGCCCGCCGGCCAGGGCAGAGCGTTCCAGAAGGATATGGATAAACTGATCGCGGATCTGAAACTGGCTATTCCAAAGGCTTTTGAGGGAAGTGAATATGAACAGAAAAAAGAAGCCATTATCCAGAAGGTCCGTGACAAAATGGCGGCTTTATATGGGGAAATAGAAAAAGAGGCCCAGGGATCGGGCTTCAGGATCAAACAGGTCGCAACGGGACGGTTCCTGTTCATACCGCTTAAAGGAGACGATCCAATATCCGCCGAGGATTATGAAAAACTGTCTGAAGAGGAACAGCAGGATATCGATGAGAGGCGTGGCAGGCTGGCCAAAAAATTCGATGAAGCGATGCATGAAGGACAGCAGGTGGAGAAACAGGCCGGCGAACAGATCGTCGAACTCGACCATCAGACGGCCTTGTCCATTGCCGAGCCGCTTGTGAAAGTCCTGATCGACAAGTATGACGGCACGCCGAGAATGCTCGAGTACCTTGAACGCATTCCACGGGATATCGCCGATCATCAGCAGTTTTTCAGGATTTCAGCGCCCGCTGCGCCGCAGCCGGAACAGGCCAGCACGCCGGAGGATGCCGAAACCACGGAAGAAGACAGTACGGAAATGATCGAAAGCGCCATCACAAGCGCGCCTGAAGATGCAGATCCGCTGACACGATATAAGGTCAACCTGTTCGTCAACAACGAAAAATGCTCCGGCGCGCCGGTCGTGATCGAATCAAACCCTTATTACTACAATTTGTTCGGCAAGATCGAATATAAGACGCAGATGATGTCCATGAGCACCGATTTCACGATGATCAAATCCGGCGCCATCCATCGTGCAAATGGCGGCTACCTGATCCTTCAGGCGCGCGATCTGCTGATGGATCCGTTCACCTGGGACGCGCTGAAAAAAGCGCTCAAATACAAGCGGGCCGTCGTCGAGAACATCGGCGAGCAATACCGGTTCATTCCGACAGTCACCCTCAAACCGGAGCCGATACCCCTTGATGTCAAGGTGATCCTGATCGGCAGTCCGTTGTATTACATGATCCTGTCCACAGACGAGGAGTTCGAGAAGCTTTTCAAGGTCAAGGTCGATTTTGATATGGAAATGGATCGCGACCGCGAGAATATCCGGCAGTATGTATCATTCATCAGCGCCCAGTGCCAGCGGGAGAATCTGAAGCATTTTAACAAAGGCGCCCTGGCGAAGATCATTGAATTCGGATCCCGGATCGCCGGATACCAGAAAAAGCTTTCGACCCATTTCAACCAGGTCAGCGACATCGTTCTGGAAGCGGCGGCCCTGGCTGACGAGGAAGGAACTGAGTTCGTAGAGGCGATCCATGTGGACAATGCGATCCGCAACCGAAAGTACCGCGCCAATATGCTGGAGGAAAAGCTCCAGGAGATGATCCTTCAAAACAAGATCCTGATCAACACCGCCGGCTCAGTCGTCGGCCAGCTCAACGGCCTTTTCGTTCTGGATCTTTACGACTATATGTTCGGCCTGCCCGCCAGGATAACAGCCAGGACCTACATGGGCAGAGGTGGCGTGATCAATATCGAGCGCGAAACGGAAATGAGCGGCAACATTCATTCCAAAGGCGTTCTGACCCTCGCCGGATATCTCGGAGGCAAACTGGCACAGGAGCGTCCGATGGGGCTGACGGCGCAAGTGACCTTCGAACAGCTTTATGAGGGCGTTGAAGGTGACAGCGCCTCAAGCGCGGAGCTGTATGCCATTCTGTCAAGCCTCTCCGGCGTGCCGCTGAAACAGAACATCGCCGTCACAGGATCCCTGGACCAGCTGGGTGCGATCCAGCCCATAGGCGGCGCGACTGAAAAAATCGAAGGTTTCTTCGACATCTGCAGCGCCAAAGGCCTGACTGGCGATCAGGGAGTCGTCATCCCGTCGCTGAACGTCGACAATCTGATGCTGAAGGAAGAAATCCTTGAAGCCGTTAAAAATGGACTATTCCACATCTATGCCGTAAGCACTGTTGAGGAAGGCATCGAACTTCTGACAGGAGTCCCGGCGGGGACTCCCGGCAAGAACGGCAAGTATTCAAAGGGCAGCATTTTCTATCTGGCGGATAAAAAACTGCAGGCATATAATAAGATAATGGAAACTCCTCAAAGCCAGGCGGAGGCCTGAAAACCGTTTCCGCCGAATGGGGATCCATGCCGTGCGGCATGATTTTACTGCGGAGACGCTCATGTTTTAAATAGGATACTGTGATAAGAATGGTTCTTTGTCAAATGTTGGGGTGAGATCCCAAGAAAAATAAAATAGGTCAAATATTTTTCTGCGGGCGAGTGCAAATTCGTCCGCAGTTTTTTAACTTGAAGCGAAATAGAGCACTATGAAGC
>Ga0302242_1000035_pt1 | contig 182458 bp, 165 predicted proteins | sample AAG_UR_Lys_MG_FD_193510 | JGI IMG/M metagenome (GOLD analysis project Ga0302242, IMG submission 193510) | Enriched activated sludge microbial communities from anaerobic digester in WTTP, New Holstein, Wisconsin, United States - AAG_UR_Lys | ecosystem: Engineered > Bioreactor > Anaerobic >...
GCTGAATCCACCGGCAGGTGTAGCAGCAAATGCCATTGAGAAGCTTCCAAGTACCAGCGCTAATACTAGCACAAATGAAAGTACTTTCCTCATTTTTGATCCTCCTTAAAATAATTTCTTGAAGGGGGGGTGTCAGTTCGGTTTTCAATACTATCAAACTACCATCCCCTTCTAAATGATAATTTGCCATTATCGATGGGATGTATCGCCATGAATATTATGCGTACATCCTATCGTTTCAATTATAGCCCTTTGAAGAGCTCTTTAGCAACAGATAGAGCTAATTGTAATATAACTGTAACAAGGCGTAACATTGCCGTAACATGCTCGATTTTCAGGGTTTCATCGTATTTCTGATTATATTCGCAACCTGTTTCATTGTCTATTACAGCGATATTACAACGCTGTTAAAGTTTCGAGTGTGATACCATTAATACTGGTCGATCACCACGATATCAACGTTGTCATAGTCGTCATCGCTGACATCATAGAGTCTGACCTCTCTGCCTTCTTTGATGCTCGTACGGCTTCCTGCCGCATATTCGCCATCTTCATTCACAATATATACTGAAGCGTTGTCTTTCACCTCATAGTAAGCGGTTTCGGAGCCCACCAATGCGATGGCTCCGTTTTCATAATCGGCTATCTTTGTAAATGCATGGGTGGAAGTGATTTCTATGAAATGCTTGCCCATGATGTCGTCAGCGCCGGATTTCGTGATATGCCTTACTTCACCAGCTGTTGTTTTCATTTCATAGATCTCGCCGGATCCTTCAATAACTGTAGGTACTGAAAGCCCCTTTTCACAAAGCCAGGTGATTTCTCTGGCGGCAGTCAGGGTTTCAAGGCCGGTCACTTTTTCGTCCTCAGCATTCATGGTTGTAAAGGTTGAGTTGATCACCCCGTATGCATATCCGCTGAATCCCACATTATAAGGCACAATTAGTTGAACGATCTGGCCGCCGGACATTTTATACCAGGCCGGTGTGGATACATTCTTATACTTATATACAGAGCTCAACATATAATTCGCGGTGTTTTTTGAGAGCGTCATGCTCTCATTGTAATCAGCCTTTTCTCCAAAGGTGTAAACTGCTATGTTTTTGGCAAGAGGTATTCCGGCATAGGTCGTGATGCTCTCATCGAATCTGCCCGTTCCAAAGGTCAGTCCGGCAAGATCGACTTTACCCGGCTCCGCCGGCTTTGCATGGGCTGCGGCGATCAGGTCCATGGCGTTGTATGTAACTTGTGCAGCCATCCACTTGGTGGCGTTGACAGGAAGAGTTTCCGGGAGACCTTCATATAGGCCTAATTCTGCAGCTTTTGCTTTATAATTGTCCGGCCAGTTACCGCCAAGAGCCGCGTCAGTATATCCTGCAGCGCGAAGCACAAAGGTGATCATCTGGTCTGTAGTGACCAGGCTTCCCGGAGCAAACCTGCTGTTGCCTATACCCTTTGCTATATTATTGTTGCTGGCGTAGTTGATGTATGGCGCTGCCCATCCGTATCCGCCCAGATCCGTGAATCCGCTTTGATGCACAAACTGCGTTGCCGTACCAAAGAGCTCCGATGCAGGAGGAGCAATGGTTTTTATGACGATGCTGCAGGCCTGAGCCCGGGTCAAATTGTCATCCGGGTGAAAAAGCCCATCAGTGTCGCCGGTTATAGCTCCGATATCCATCAACGCCTGTACCGCAGACTCATAGTTTTTTCCAGTTACATCCTGTGGCACGGCTGCAAATGCTGCAGATGTGGCCATCAGAGTCAGAGCGATTACAAAAGCCAGCGCTTTAAAAATTCTTCTCTTCATTTTTCTGTTCCCCTTTCTTTTAACGATCTACTTTTAACCTTTCTTACCAGCAGCTCATCCCATTATTAGAATCGGCCCAAGCGTAAAATGTTCCCATTTTTTTCAAGATTCTCGAATACAGATGAAACGAATTTCATATCAATGCGTCTAATTATATAACGGTCTGAGCACCTTTTCAATGCGCGCACAGATTTGTAATTAATTCTTAAATATTAATTACTATTTATTTGCCCCCTATTATTAAGATAGCAGGATATGGTATAATTTTCTGTGTGTATTACCGAATATTCACGTTAATATCATTATATCATTGATACGCTTATAGTATCTTTTAGGGAGGAAATCTAAGGGAGGAATTTGACATGAAGAAATCTTTTCTCAGCATTTTTACAATTATTATGATGGTCCTCGCGCTACTGACGCCCGGACTTGCAGCTCCTGATGTCGCGGCGGCCGCAACACCATCGGACATAAACAATCACTGGGCTAAAACCTACATTACCCGGGGTATCCAGCTTGGCTTTATCAGCGGATATCCGGACGGTACTTTTTTGCCGGACAAACCAGTAAGCAGAGCGGAATTCGCAAAAATGATGAATGCCGCCCTGGGCAACACCGCCTCCGCGACTATCACATTTAAAGATGTGCCTTTCAGCGAATGGTACTACAAGGATGTCAGCAAAGCTGTGGCCGCTACATATGTTGCAGGATATGACGACGGGACTTTCCTGCCGAACAAAGCCATATCCAGACAGGAAGCTTCGGTCATGATTGCCCGGATCATTCCGGCATATGGTTCATCCGCAACCCTCACAGCTTTCAAGGATGGCTCTTCCGTTGCCGATTGGGCAACTCCTTATATGAAAAGAGTCGTTGGCAAAGGCTATCTGGGGGCATATGATGACGGGAAGCTGCACCCTACGGACAGCCTCACACGGGCTCAGACCGCAAAAATCATTTGTGAGATCCTGGATGAAGAAAATATTATTGATTCCAGCACGACTATAAAATCCGAAGGAACCGTGAAGGATCGCATTTATGTGAATAACCTCACTTTATCCGAGGACCTCGGGGATGGGGATGTAACTCTGAGCAATTGCGTTATATTAGGCACTCTCAATGTTAACGGGGGAGGCGTTGATACCGTGACACTGCAGAACTGCAGGGTCGCCAATTGCAATGTGGAAAAAGATGATTCCGCGGTCAGGGTCCTTGCAAAAGGGGAAACAGCCATTGCAGCCACTTCGGCTGAAGAAACCGCTACTTTGCAGACTTCTTCCCTGGCAGGAGGCGCTTTTGGAGCAGGATTTTCTGTTGTGAATGTCAAATCCGGAGCCGATATAACCTTTACCGGCGATTTCCCTCTTGTCAATATTTTAGGAGATAGCACTGCAAGGCTTGACGATTGCGATATGACAAAAATGGTGATCACCTACGGCGGCCGAAATTCCGACGTGCATCTCAGCAGCGATTCGACTCTGGGCATTGCCGATGTCAACGGAATCACCGCATTTCATGGAACCGGCGTCATCAAACAGATGAACGTCAATGTCAGCGGCATCACTTATGAGACTAAGCCAAGATCCTGGACCATTTCCAGCGGAGCTAAGGCACCGACCCTTGAGATACCTGAACTGACGGTTACTTTCAATCCAACGGATGGCAAAACCGGCGTCTCTCTGACGATCAGCCCTACGATCGCCTTTAATGCTGCTATTGAAACATACGCAGGCGCTGATATAACCAATACTTATCTGAAAAATAATATCATATTTAAAAAGGATGGCAGCAGCGGCGCGGATGTTGCCTTTACAGCGAGCATGAATTCCTCCGATACGGTGATCACCATCGACCCGACCAGCGATCTCGCAGCCGGGCAGGTTTACTACATCGCATTCAACTCCAGAGTTTTTCGTGTCAACTCTACAGACGAGAATATCACTTCTAAAAGTATCGATTTTACAACAACAGGAACCTCTTCTGTGGTATTCAATCCTTCAAACGGGAAGACCGGAGTTGCTTTGAATGTTAAGCCGACGATTACGTTCAACGCTGCGATCGAAACTTATGCGGGATCGGATATTACCAGTTCCTATTTGAACAGCAACCTGATCTTCAAGAAAAACAACAGCAGCGGCGAGAATGTACCATTTACTGCCAGCATCAATACGGCTGACACCGTAATTACCATCAGTCCAACCAGCAATCTGTTGTCAAATCAGGTTTATTATGTCGGCTTCAATACCAGGGTCTTCAGAATAAATTCCAGCGATCAGAATATTACATCCTATAATGCATCCTTTACGACTCTAAACAATACGCCGACCGTGGTCATCAGCCCTTCAAACGGAGCAAATCAGGTATCCACAAGCAATCCTATCACAGTAACGTTCTCTGAGAATATATACAACACTTCAGGCCAGACTCCGGACGCAAGCTATCTCATGAGCAATATTACTGTAACGGAGGATTCCAGCAGCACGAATCAGAACACTTCATGTTCACTTTCAGGAAATGTGGTGACGATCAACGCGCCGGCAGGCGGATGGCAGGATGGAGGTTACTATACCATCGCGGTCCTGGCAAATAAATTCAAGTCTGCTTCTGAAAGTTATGTGGCTGCGAAATCATCTACATTTATTGCAGGCACAGTAGCGCCGATCCTTGGCGATCTGGTTCTTACACCGGGAATGAACAGCATTTCCATCAGCGCCACATCCACTATTCCGGGTACCGCGTATTTCATCGCTACGACAACAAATAGTGAGATTCCGTCTGCTACTCAGATCAAGTCAGGAAGAGATGCAACAAATACTCCATGCCCAAGTGCCTCAGGATCCATATCCACCTCAGGAAATTTCACAATCAACGGACTCACCGATAACACCGTTTATTATGTATACGGTGTGGTAAACGGCAACGGATCAGACTCAAATATCCTTGGAGTGGATGTTACTACTTTGAAGCCTCTTGCTGTACTAAACGGCCTCAGCTATAACGATGCAGGCAGCGGTCAAGCAGGTTCGATAAGCATTACCAGCAGCATGACCATTAATGTTCCAAGTAACGCAGCAATAGTTACTGTGACCGCGACCGCAGCAAGCGGCACAGAAATTTCCTTCGAAGGAGATCCTTCGGTGCCTGAGCTCAACACGATCGATATTGATATGACCTCAACTGATCGTGTTGTCATCGATATCACCGTCAGCGGCACAGACTTAAGGGACAATGATTATACCCTTACAATCAATAAAGCCTCCGAATAGCGGACGATCTGTCGCAAACGTATAAGTGCATAGTTATTATAAACATGTTCTAAAGCGGGGAGTGAGCGGTTTGCGCACACTCCCTTTTTTATTTGGGATTGTTCTTTAGAACAACCGGTGGATCCTGATACTTGGTACGATGTTTTCCACAATGAATCGATGAGTCCCAATGCCTGCACCGGTTTCATCCCTGACAGTGCAGATGGCTTGGTATGCGCCTGTTTCAGCCGGATCCGGCAGCGGTCCCGTCAGGACGGCCGGATATTTTCCTGTGTTGTCTGCATTGATTCCTTTTTGAATATGGGTAAAAATACGGCGTCGATCGATATAAACCTCGGTCGTTAAAGAAAGCGTATCTTTTTCCTTATCATCAATGTGGATTTTCAGTTTGAAAGTATCCCGATAGTCAACCGCCGAATCTGACCATATATTTTTACTTAAAGTCATGGTTTTGATTTCTTTGACCCAAGGGGCAGTAGCAGTGCCGACAACATAAAAAGTTATGGTTTCGAGATTGGACGGCTTGTTATAATCCGGATATCCGAGGGGATGCCTGTCGCTATCCACCGGAACATTGAGTCTTGCAGTGTTGTCTTCCTGCCAATGCTCAGCGGTATATTTACCATCGACATAAAATCTGTCTATCGGCTTATCCAAAATGTTATCCCTGATATCCAAAATAACCCCTTCCGCGTCTGTTACGGCCGCGGCCATAGGATGAAATCCATCGTTCATTGGCGTGTGGGTGTATCTCCAGTATTCCCGACGGGAAGGATCCTTCTCGTAATCGCTGTAAAAAATATCATATGCGACCAGCTGGCCTTTTTTATAGATCAGGTTGTCTTCAGGTTTTTCCGGTAAACTTTTCAATTTGACCGCCATGGCGGCGCAATTGCTGGTTTCCCATTTTGTCGCTTCGTTTTCATATCCAGGGGAGTTCTCCTCAACATATACTTTTATGCCATTTTCAATGCAGTATAATTTCAAACCCTTGATATACCAAAGCTCTTCAGTCGAATTGGAAAAACTCAATCTTGTTTTATTCGTATACTTTTCGTTTTCAATATACATGGCTGCCGGTTGTCCGAACGAGTCATTCTCATAGAAAAATCTGCCTTCCAATACAGGCTGAGGTTCGTTGTCTGCCAAATAGAACTCCACTTTTCTAAAATCCCCCCATGACCCATATGTGGATCTGGCGCTTTCAGTAAAGTGGTTCGAACCATTTAAAGTGCCAAGTGATACTCTCAAGAATTTTGGGGTCTGAAGCGGCAGAGTTCCAGCTTCTGCCCGCCCGTAGCATGTCCACGTATAGGCTCGGGCAGGCCACTTCCAGGTGACATTGTAGCTGTTGCTTGAGGTTGCTGTCGGAGAGGATTCTATCGTCATCCCGGCATCCAGCGCCGCTTTGCCTTCCGGCAATTCAATCGTAAGAGTCTTGTTATCGGGTTTCTCAGCGTTTTTTGTAATCAAATCTGAAGATGACGTTTGGAAATCTGATTGTATGTATTCCCCCGGACAAATTTTAAAATTCATGACTTCAGGCGGCGTTCTGAATTGGCCCGAATAATGCCTCCAGCCATTCTCATGATCCACCGCACTCCAATCCTCATTTCCTCCCACCTTATCAAATTGCGATCCGGGACTTTTATCCACATAAAATACTTTCAAATTGTCGATGTACACATAGGAAGCCAGTGGCAGCGTCCCGTAGTCCATAGTGGCGAATCTGACTGAGTTCAAGCCTTCCGGCAGGAATTGAGGCGACGTATAGTGCCCCTTCCCTCCAGAGACCCCCACCAACCGGTTCCATCTTTTTTCATTGACAAATATCTCAGAAGAGGTCCAACCCTTGGACTTGATATCATAATCAAAGGATAAAACCGCTTTCTTACCGGGAGGCACTTCAAATGTCATGGTACTTTCATCGGTAAATATTCTGTTTGGCAGCTTCGTGTCTCCATTATTAAGATCTGCGCCTTTGCATACCCCATTGGCAACAACATTGCCCGCTATGTTAAAGTAGGGATTGGTTTCGCTGTCATTAAAATCCTCAAGCTCAGCATGGGTCACATGATATGAGGTTTCCCCCAGATGCTCTTCGGAAGCGCCGCTTTCTGAAACGAAATTCCAGATTAAAGGTTGACCCTCCCCCATTAATCCTTTGGCGGCATATTCATAATAGTAGGTTTTATCCGGGTCAAGCAAATACTCCCTGGAGATAGATGATTTCTCTGCTCCTCCGGTTTGCTGCACCGCCATGACTGTCTCATAAACACGGTCTTCATCTGCAATACTTTCGGCCAGTCTGTCATATACAACTCCATCCAGGTCATTTCGACCTATATAGTAGAAGCTTGCCCCTTCAGATTTGCCTTCATTAAAATCAGTATTCGCAGCATGCTTACTCAAAAATCTATTGATAATTTCTGAGAGGCTATTGTATCTAAGCATGATCTTTGCCCGCAACCCATTCATCCCGGTATCCGGCCCCACGTCGGCTGAATCGCCATTGAATGTATAGGATGCCGCCACCATCGGATCGGTATATCGTCCGTATTCTCCCGCCATACCAAAGGCGTAATCTCCGGCTGCATTGAATGACCCGCTGCCATCTGTCAAATCAAAAGTGCAAATATAGGCATATTCGTTATAATAGCCCATTACGCTTCCGCCGCCGTATAGACCTGCCCACATCGCTCCTGTCTGAATAAAGATTTTGTCCCCCGCCTGCATGGCGAACATGGGGTGATCTGCATCGGTCCTGAATCCGTTGGTGGAGTACATGCTGCAGTTATAAGAGGAATCGTCGTAAATACTCCACACCCCCGCATATGAATAGTATTTAGTCGACCCTCTGACCTCCCAGGAGGAAGCTATATAGTTGCATTTGCCCTTTTCGTCATACACCGGCGTTACACTGAAATCCCTATCAGTTTTCCATCCGTTGATTTCCTTGATCAGTTTATTGTCCGCCCCATATACGCGGACTGAATGATCATCATTCAGTCCAATGATCATTGTGCCTTCCGCGTCCATGCCGATGCAGTTGTAAGGGGTATCAGCAGCGTCCTTTTCGATTTTTGGGATGCTGCTTAGTATAATTTGCTCCGAAAGAGGATCCATTTTACCGCGGGAAATCGCCATCGGGCCTGTTTTCACCAGGAAGTTTATCTGTCCGGCCACTCTCCTTGCTGTGCCTGAGATCCGACCATCATATATTTTTCTGATCCCGCCAGTTTCCACGCTTATGGCATATATCCCATCAGGCTTCACCGTGTAGATGCTGGAATCGCTTCCTATGCCCGGTCCACCCACGAAGTTGAAGTCTCCCAGTATCATATCGACCACAGCGAGGTACGCACCTGTGTCCTTTGCGATGATCAATGTTTGCCCGCCATATCTGAAAAAGAGATATTTTCCGCTGTCATCATGGGCGAAGCTTTCAGCATCCCCGGGCTTGATGTCCATCACATCCTGGTTTATGGTATATGTCCAGTTGCAGGTATTGTCATCCGCATTGATCGAAGAAATTACGTACGGCATTTCCGGATAGTAATCATGTGTTCCAGAAAGCCATGTGCCGTTGATGGTATAAAGATTCTCTTCATCGATAGAGAACCATTTATCTTCCAAAAACGTATTGAGCCCATTGAATCCATAGGGCAGTTCCGCTGAGGCACCGGGATAATAGCCTCTTATGGCGTCGGATGTGGTCTGGCCCGGCACTCTTTCTATTATAATATCGCCGTCTATACCCTTTTCTATTAATTTTTCTCTTAGGATGTTGCATCCTGCTTTCAAATCGCTGAATACCGAATTGTCCTCAGCTAGCAGAAGAACCTTCTCTTCCCTGCTGAAAACCGGCTTTAAACTTACTACCGGTGCAATATTTACGACTTCCGTGAAGGCTTCCGCCTCATCTTTCAAATAATCCTCCTCTGCGATGTATTCAGGTAAAGTATCTTCGACCCAAACATCCCGGACTTTCAATCTGAACTGCACCGGCCCCACCCCGATTTTGTCGAAAGACACTTTCTTGCCTGTGCCAAAAGAAAGATCCCTATACCCTGACAGCATGTTCATAGGGACCCATTCTCCGGACGATTCATAAGGCAAACCGTTTCCATTCATGGGCGCAGCAAACCAACTTCTATTTACCTGATCACCATCGCAAATCGAAGAATCCTCCGCCGTTACAACCGCTATATCTGTGCCTTTTGTCCTCAAGAATGAATCTTCGGTTCCTATTTTTGCTTCTGGAGGAAGGTCTGGTTTGACGACAAAATCTGCTTCTACAATATCATCCTGACCGCGGCAATCCTTGGCGTAGATCCGGTATGTAAACTCCTCTTGAAAATCATTCTTCGTCAAAAATGCCAATTGGACCGTGGTGAAATATTGATCTGCTTCTGTCTGGTCGATGGCCCTTGTCTTGATCAATTCGGAATTGATAACAGTATTTTTAGTTTCATCGAACCCTTGGCCCGTATAGACATGCTCCAGTTTCACTTTTTCCGCACCATCGCATCTTTCCAACTCTACCCAAAGCTCTGTCAACGGATATTTCGGACTGGTAGCAACAGTGATGTTTAATATTTGCTTCCTATTCTTTTTTTGTACTCCGGCAAGGTTCTCCAAAATTGCCGGCGTCTCCATAACTTCAATACTTTTGGTATCTGTCAGCTTACTGGATGTTGTGAATTCGCCTCCTGTTTCTGCATCTACTCTAAGAGTCACCGGATAGAACCCGGTTTTATCAATGGTAACGTCGGATGTAGTCAATCCGGTCCGGTGGACACTCCCCGAAACGTATTTAGGAATGCTGAATGAGTTTGAAGCAAGATCTTCTTCATAAAGCCGCCGGGCAGAATAGGCCTCGCCATCAACCATGAACTGAGACATGTCCATGGCTTCTACCGTATGCCCTTCATAGGTTTTTTGTGGCAAATCCAGAACAGTCTGCCCCTGCATTAATTTGGGAAGCGGAGGTTCTTCTTCCGGGAGAACGGGTTCTTCTTCCGGCAATTCGATAGGGTCATCCGGCACTTCGGTAGTGACAGTATATTGAATAATGACCGGAACGAAGTAAAGGTATCCCTCTACATTCGGATTGTACTGTTCCGAAGCCGGGTCCATCAAATTCATGGCATCTATTAAGTCCTGTGGCGGAGAACCCAGAAGTTCAAGAAGCTCAGATTTTCCTTGAACTCCAAAACTTAATTTCTCTTTTACATCATAATTAATTCCAGAAACAGTTTTTAATGTTGCTGATAAAACCAATTGAAGTTTCCCAGTATCAGCATCATATTTATCTTCTCCTGATATTTTTACGTGGTTCGCTGAATAGTCATAATATAAGAGATTATAGCTTGCATAATTTGTTGCAGCACCTTTATTCCAATGGAAATACTGACTGTTGTTAAAATCAAAGTAACCGTCTGTTCCTATCTTTGCTTCAGGATTATATCTATATGCCCTTATTTCCTTCATGTCTTGACCTATAGAATGATATTCTGAAAATGTTATAGTGTCTCCAGGAGAGAATTCGTTCAGCCACTTCCCTTCTGAGTTTTTCCAAACAAAGACTACACTAGTGCTAAGCCTATAATGAGTTGTATCCATTGTAGCTGAATAAGATTTTGTCGTGTTTATAGCTGCTGATATCACTATTATTATAAAGGCCGCTATAATTATGTATAATTTATTCCTTTTATTATGAATGACATACATTTCTATCTCCTACTATTTGTTTGGAAGTTTTATCAGCATCATCTTGTCGCTGTTTCTGCTAAAGAACCCTAGCCAATCAAAATCAGGTAAATTGCTTCCATCTTCTGCTCCAGTTAATAAATAGATGCACGCTCCAATCATATTTGTTCTATAAGCCTTATTCCCAGCAATAAAAATGACAACCCTGGCAGGGTCTGCCGGCAAAATTTTTAAGGCCTCAGTTCCCAAAAGACTTCTTATTTTTTCAAATTCATATGGAGACGTATCGGCTGTCCAATAATACTTGACGTCTTTCATAATTGGAATTTCATTTCTATTGGTAATAAGATCGTTAATTGATTTCAATTCTGTTCCTTCAAATGGTTCTGGAACAGTTTTTTGTGCCTTTTCAGTCTCTTGCGCGATAGAGTTTTTACTAGTCTTCACTGAAATCAATCGTTCTATTGAAATCGCCGCCTCGGCCCGGGTCAATGTTCTGTCGGGTTTGAAAGTGCCGTCCGGATAGCCAGTCAATATTCCTGTTGCATAAGCTTTTGTAATTTCATACTCATCGGGAGTGCGGGAATCAATGTCCTTTATGGCGGTTTGTATTTCGCTGTAGTTATCTATTGTTATGTTACCGATAACGGAACTGGCGATTAATGCCATATCCCTTCTTGAAATCGGATAATTCAGCATCTTTTTAGTGATCCTATTTTTAGTAAAATAGTTTTTGAACAGCGCTGTTTCGTAATAACTTACTGCCCAATTGCCGTTGAAGGCTGATGTTTCGTCCCTTTCGTTCGTTTCGTCTGTTTTATCTGTGTTTACAAATTTAATGCTCTGATTCGAATCAGCTATGACCGCCATTTTGATATATTCGCCATAGGTTACCGTATCTTCCGGTTTAAATCTGCCATCGGGAAAACCCGCTATAATACCGGCTTCTGCAAGCTTATTTATCGGTCCATATGCCCAATGCTCTTTTTTTAAATCGCTAAATTGCGATTTTGTTACAGTTACTGCATCTGCCGCATAGGTATTGCTCACTGCAGGCAGACTTGTGCACATTGGCAATGTTAAAACCAGGCATGCGACAACCGTTCCTGCTGTGATCCTTGGTGCTATTGCTTCCAATTTTTCCATTTTGTCAACCTCCTATATGTAATTTTATGGTAGTAGCTCCATCATCTTAACCTTTTTTCCATTTTATGTCAATCTATAAACCGGAATATGTAATTTTTCTTGCTACTCTCCTTCTGACTATTTCCATCGTCACACATACAATTCAACCTGGATATGCTGACAATATTCTTGTAGATGCACGAATGTTTTTCTTATGGAGGGGCTTGCTTTTCAAGCAGTTGTCAGGATATCGCGCAATAAAAAACTGCATATTCGCAAAAACAAATATGCAGAGTCCTTTTAATTTACTCTTTTATTTTCTCAACTATTCAATATTCGAATTCTATTTTAAAACTCACCGAATTCAGGTCATCTGATGAGGCTTCGTCAATTTCCGTCCAGTTTCGTATAATTCTGGTCAAAGGTGATCACAACATTGTAGCTCGGATCCAATGTCCGCACGTTAGCTTCAGCCAGAGCCTTTATTTCCGATTCCTTTTGGCTGCAGCCGTTGGCCAGGACACAATCGAAAATAATATTCGTATGAGTTGACCCCGGTACTATTCGCAAATCGTGTATGCCCAGAACTTCCGGCAGATCTTTGATCGCATCCCAGACAACTTCATGGATGCGAGCAATCCTCGGGTCATTCATCCGTATCGGATCCATATGGGCAACTGCATGGATATCCAGTGTTTTTTGAATCTCGTTCTCGATGTTGTCGATCATGTCGTGACTTTTCATGATATCCTCATCCGCATCGACCTCCACGTGAATGGAGCAAAACACTCTTCCAGGCCCGTAATTGTGGATCATTAGATCATGTATCCCGATGACATCTTCATAGGATTTCACGATGCCTACGATCGACTTGACCATATCCGGATCCGGTGCTTCGCCGAGAAGGGGGCTCGAACTGTCGATGATCAATTTGATTCCGGACCATATGATAAACAGCGCCACCAGACATCCCATGTATCCATCGATCAGGATGCCGGTAACCATGACAAAAACTGTGCTCAGCAGGACTGCGGAGGTTGCGATCACGTCGTTTCTTGAGTCCACAGAGGTGGCGATCAGCGCAACGCTGTCTATCTTTCTGCCAGCCGCTCTATTAAAAGCCGACTGCCAGACTTTGACCAATATTGCCAGGATCAAAACCAGAAAAGTCACGAAGCTCGTGTCGAGTTCAACGGGATCCAGAACCTTTTCGACAGAAGTCTTTAACAGACCGCCGCCCACAACGATGATGACCGCTGCGATCACCAGGCTGGTCAGATATTCGATCCTTGCATGCCCATATGGATGGGCTTCATCCTCAGGAAGCGCTGCCAGCTTAAATCCGATCACCGTGATCACGGAGGATGATGCATCCGCGAGATTGTTGACTCCATCTGCAATGATGGCAATACTTCCGGCTAAAACTCCCGCCACAACCTTCATAATGCACAGCACGATATTGGAAATAATGCCGACTACTCCTGCAAACTTCCCATACCGGTCTCTCACCTGGCGGCTTTTGACATTTTCGTAGTCCTTTATGAATGTTTTAAATATGAATTCGAACATGCTTTCTTCAGCCTTTTATTTATAATTTATAATTTAATAGAAAACGCCCGGAAACAAGCGGGCGTTATTCATCAATCATCGCAATCTTCTTCTGCCTACCCAGGGTGTCCGCATCCTTATATCAGATTCTCTTTTCAGATCCTCTTAATAATACGCTTCCTTATCATCCTTCAGCGCTGCAATCAACAGCAGGATCAGCGTCGGAATAAAAAGCAGCCCCGCAAAGACACCTAAAAAAATCTTGCCGGCTTGACAGCCGCCGCAGCTTCTGCCCTTACTTCCCGGCATATTGAATATCAGTTCCGATTTCTTTTTCATCAGACACCTCCATTTCATCAATAAGTCGTGAATCAACTGTGCTAATATTATACCATCCGGGCCGCTTTATTACAATATTTCGATGCATCCGTATTTATGTCTCCGGTTGATCGGTTTCACAGGCAAATTTAATTTCAAGGCTTTTTTCCAGAAGTTTGACTGCCGCCTCGCGATATTTCAAAGAAAGCACTCCCAGGGATGCCATGATATAGTCATGGTCTACCAGTATTTTCGCATTATCCCCCGGAACCAGCAAATGGCCTTTTGCACTTTGCCTGGTGATGCTCTTCATGATGTTATAGCGGTCCGGCAATCCTGTCAGAGCGCCGCCGGTCCCAACGATATATTTCACCTGGGTCAGGTCCTTGCCTTCTGCCACGGTGCTCCTCCCTGTTGGGCCATAAATATATCGGATCCTGCCCGCATGTCGCTCGACTGCCCTCTCGACCGCTTCGTAGGTCAGCCGCTCCACTAGCCGGATCTCGCCTGGGGATTTTGGGATCACCTCATAGCTTTCAAGCAGCGCGTCAAGGTCGAAGCCTGCATTGGCCATCTCATCCGCGAGCTTTTCCTGTCCTATGGACTCCACCACCTTCATCCTGTTGACATACACGCCCAAATCCCCTTCCACCGTGCGCTTGGCCTTCGGTTCCGGACTGATCAGTATTCTTGATATTTCATCGGAATCCTCCGTGACAGAATGAACATCTGTGGTGGCTCCGCCTACATCAAGTGTCACTACATTGCCGATGCATTCATTGAGGAGCTTTGTGCACTCCATGACAGCGCCTGGAGTTGGAATGATGGGTCCGTTGACCATGTCTCTGATGTGCTCCATCCCGGGGGCGTTGGTTATGTGCTCCTCGAAGGCTTCCTGAATGATTTTTCTGCAGGGCTCTACATTTAAATCATCTATTTTCGGGTAGACATTATCAACAATGTATAATTTTCGGTCTCCGAATATCAGTTTGATCTCTTCCCGATTCTCGCAATTGCCGGCGTAGATCACCGGCGCCTTCAGCGACATGGTATTCAAAAGTTCGGCGTTGTAAATGGCGGTTTCCCTCTCTCCGAAGTCCACTCCCCCTGCAAGCAGTATGAGATTGGGCCTGATCTCTTCGATTTTTTTCAGATCGGTCCTGCGCATCCGTCCGGCTGTGATGTAATGGATGATCCCCCCCGCTCCCAGAGCCGCCTCCCGGGCAGCCCTGGCCGTCATATCATAGACGAGACCGTGTACCGTCATTTTAAGGCCGCCTGCGGCGGATGAAGTGGCCAGCATCTCATCATACTCAATAGATTCGATCCCATTCCTGCGGCAAAGGTCTTCCATGGCGCCCTTCAGCCCGATACGCACATCTCCCTCCAGCACCGTAGTCGCCGCCTGGCCTTGAGCCAGAAAAACCGGATTCCCTGTATGCAGCCCATTGAAGGCGTTCACCACGGTTGTGGTCGAGCCGATTTCCGCCACCAGCACGTCAACTTTCATATTTGCTCCCTTTTGCTCTCTGCTCTATCATTTGCTGCCCGTTTCTGTTTATTGATGTTTTATTGGTTATTTCTGAGTTCTTCTCCTCTGCCTCTCTTCGATGATGAACGAGGCAACATCAATACCGTGGGAGTTTCGGCCGAATCCGGCATCGATGCCTGTTTTCAGGGCTTCTTCCGGCACCACCTGAGTGCCTCCGACAGCAATGATCACTTTATCCCGGATGCCCTTTTCGATGGCCAGATCGTTGATCCTCTTCATATTCTTGTAATGGATATTATCATGGGAAATGATCGTCGATGCCAGGATCACCTCAGCATTCAGCTCTATAGCTGCATCCACCAGTTTTTCCACCGGCACCGAGGTCCCCAGATATTCGACCTGTATCCCGAAGCGTTCGATGCCGCCATGCTTAATGTCGATGATTTCCCGAAGCCCTACGGAATGCTCGTCTTCCCCGACCGTGCCGCAAACCACCTTCAGCGGATATTTTGCCACGTCAGCCCGGATCTCATCGTCGGATAAGTAGTGCGGTTCAGGCGGGATCACCAATTTCGAAACATCGATGTCAAAATTCACTTTCCCCTTCAGTTCGATCCTGGTACCTTCGGCCTCCTGCATGATTTCAGCATTGATGACCTCAGGATTAAGAAGCCCCAGGTTCTTTCCGGTCTCCACAGCCACTGCCTCCGCCACTCTCCGGTTTGCCGGAATGAACAAGGTCAGCATCACCGTCCCGTCCGCCAGCCATTCCATCTCCGGCTTGATCAGATCAGTGCCTCTATATTTTGAAGTCTCAGACATCCGGACATAGACATTGTCCTCCTGGTCCAGCTCGTCGATATAAACGATTTTACTCCGGTCCTCGAAGGTGCAGCCCCCGATCAATGCCGATGGATCCTTTGGATCGCCTCCGTACTGCTCCACGTTATTGTAGCCGAAATGGGCGGTGACTGGCGCAAGGTAATCTTCATCCCTTTCGTAAATATAGCCGTATCCGATGCCGCCTTCGATCTTTCGGGCGATGCCGTCTCCGTTCCTGGCTGGATACATGGCGGAGTCCACGAAAAATCCTTCCTGAACGGCATTGAAGTAGCCGCCGGCCTCAAGGATCTCTTCCATGAACAGGCAGGCTCTTTCCCGGATCTCCCGAGCTTTTTCACGCAGCGGACCAGCCTGCTTCAGCTCCACCATATCCATCAGCCCGTCCAGGCCGATCAACGTCTGCTTCGCCGTATCGCAAGCCTCGATATTATAAATATGCCAAGGCACGTTCCTGCCTTCGTCCGGTGTAATGGTGGATTGTATGTCGGCGCTGGTAAGCTTGGATATCAGCATATTCAGCACATGGGTGACCGTGGCTTCTCTGGCCGAGGAATCGATATACTTGGTGTTCATCTGTGCTCTCATCTTGTACCGGCCGCAAAGCTCCCTCAGGGCTACAGCGTACGGAAGGTCCATGAACACGCACGGCGCCGGCGTTGCCGTCGGCGGGACGGTGGAAAGGCAGATATTCTCCGGTTTAATGCCCACTTTTTCCGAAAACAGCGCATTGATGGAATGCTGTACGATCAGCTCGGGCATGACTTTCCAGGCCTCTCTGGCCGTGGCGTTGGCATTGTGGGCGCCGTCGATCTGGGCGATATCTGCCCAGGCCAGTATCTTTTTGGATTCGCAGGCATCGACAAAGGATCTAACACAGTTGATATTGCGATAGAGCACATTGTATTGGGGATCCTGGTGGGCTCCATTGATGCCTTCCTCTGCAAACATGACGGCGATGTCCGGCCCCGCCACTCCGGAAACATAGGAATGATAGTTGATAGGTCTCCCTACTTCGTCTTCGATCATGTCGAGAGCCTTTCTTTGGGCTCTGACCTGTTTGCGCGTGATGGGAACGCCGCCGGTGCCCTGAGGGGTACCTTCCATCAGCCCGTCCATGTGGGACTGGCCTGCGGTACGAATGACCATGATGTGGTCGGCTCCATGCCACGCTGCCATTCTCATGCGGCGGATGTCATCTTCGAATCTTCCCGAGGCGATTTCTGTGGTGATGACAGGCATGCTCTGAGGGTCGATGTGATCAAAATATTTTGCAGGAGGAAGGGGAACTCCATTGGCTAAAGGCTTTGAAGCCTCCCTGTATGTAAATGGGCCCATCTTCAGTTCAGGAGCGGGCTCTCTCCATGTCCAGCCCTTTCTCCTTGGAACATATTTGTCAAGATCTTTTAAGATGTTTTCGATATCCAGTTTTTCATTATGCTTCAGCTCAGTCATCTCTCAAGCACCCCCCTTACTTATTGAACAAGGCCGCAGCTTCGTCCCAGCTTTTGCCCGCAGCCAGCAGTGAAGCCGCTTCCTTGATGGTGATGCCTTTCGCCATGGATAGCTTATATACCACATGGCCAGCGCCTTTGCCCATCAAGCCTCTGTCCATGCATCCCTGCACGATGGGCTTCGTGTCCAGTGAAGATACTCCCATCCTTAGTAGAACGGCTCTCTCAATGGAAGGGGTTGTATTTTTTCTTCCGAGCTCCAGAAGCGGATCCACCACTCTTTCAGTAAGAGCCCAGAATCTTTCATATAGTTCCTGATCGGAAAGGCCGGCGATCTGCTGCCGCCTTATCTCGAAATCATCTTCTCTTTTCATATTCACCTCTCCTTTTCTATCAAATCTAAAACATCCTTGACATAGCCGGTATCGGTTTTGGTTTCATCCGCCAGGAACCGGATATCCTCATCCGTCGGGTTTTCAACTCCATACGTTTTCATTGCCTGCTTGATCAGGGATTTGCGCATTCTGTCAAGATCCACTTCCTTCACTTTGATCAGGGACGGATGCGAAGGCAGAATGATATTCTTGCCCGGCACCTCATCATCAGGCTCCCCAAATCTGATATCTATGCCATTGCCCCGGGCGAATGACAATTGCGGCTGAATGTGTTTCCCGGCTCCGGTATATTCAGTTTCCTGTACCAGGATCATCGCTTCCCTATCCATTTCCTGTGCGATGGCGAATGCCGCCGCAAGGGCGGTATTCCCCGCCGGGCCTTTTTCCAGGCCTTCCAGAGTCGCAAGGCATTCCGTCATATAGAAGACATCGCCCTGGGTTATGGTCACATAGCGATCCATATACCTGAGAGGTCTTGCAGCCGAACGAGGAACATCGGAGCGATCCGGCCAGCTGGAGAATGGAACTCCAAAGCCGGTATGTCCTGTGGTAAAGGATTTTCTATTAAATGCGGTGTCCGAAGCCATATGGAGCCCTTCAAGGTCAACGGAGGCACCGATGATCCTGCAGGATGCTCCTGCCTTCAAAAGCCCTCTGGCGGTACCGGTCAAATTGCCTCCGCCTGCATTGGTGCAGACCACAGCCTCCGGATCTCTGCCGTATTTTTCTCTGAACTGCATGGCGATTTCATATCCGAGCGTTTCAACTCCTGCTATGCCGAAAGGCGTATAAAGGGAAGCATTGAAGTAGCCGGTTTCTTCCAATAAGAGCAGAAACTTGTAGAAAAGCTCCGGACCAACGGAAAGCTGAACGACCTCGGCTCCAAGAGCCTCGCATTTTCTCGCTTTTTCGATGATCTCCGGCTGGCCGATCCCCTTGCTGTCGTAGCACTCCTGGACCACGATGCATTTCAAGCCGTTAATAGCCGCCTGGGAAGCCACTGCCGCTCCGTAATTGCCTGAAGTCGCAGCGATCACTCCCTTGAAGCCTAATTTCCTGGCATGATAGACCGCGTTGGCCGCCCTTCTTGCTTTGAAGCTTCCGGAAGGATTGCAGGCCTCGTCCTTGATGAATATCCGGGCGCCTTTGCCTTCCTGGGCGCAGGCCCTTGCCAGGGCGGTAATGTTTTTTAATTCCAGCACCGGAGTGTTTCCGACATTGACGCTGTATTGGATCTTCTGCATCTCTTCCAGCGTATAGCCTGTTTCCCTCATCATCCTTTCATAATCAAAGGCCAGGGATCCGGATTCAAATTTCCCATAGTCGATGCCAACGGATTTCAACATGATCTCCGCTTTGCGACCCATAACGGATGCGTAATCATTCGCCTTTTGCGTCATTCTTGATCACCTCCGAACACGATCTCTCTGACTTGCCGGTCTATGGTCAGAAGTTCCGGGATAAATCTGCCGAAGGAATGGCCGTAGGCGGGGTTCACTTCCACAAGGGACCCTGTTTCCATGCGCCCTGTCACTGTTTCGATCACAACTTCGTCGCCGATCCCGGCATCGGCCTGCAGATAACCCTTGACCCACATCTCCAGCGGGACTTGCCGGGTGTCTTCAGGCACTTGAGGAGCCCTTTCTTCCGGCTCAAGTATTATTTTGTGGATCCTGACCCACTCGCCTTTATTAATCATCTTTTCGTTCCTTTCCATTACCGCTCTCTGCAGCCAAAACAACGCTTGCAAAAAGGACTATAAAACCATACCGGTCTTCTATTTCGCTATTTAACGATCTTCGCTTCCGGGGAGATCAGGTCTCTCATGTCTCCCATGATGGCTCTAGGCACCGGGAGGTCTATCATGGTATGAAGTCCCGGCCGTGCATTGATCACATGCGGGATCATGTTCACGCACATAGCGATGGTTCCTATGCCTCCGGGGATTTCCGGGCTGTTTACCATATTGACATTTGGCACTCCTTTGATGATCACATAGTCGCCGGTTTTCACACCCACCTGCTCTGGCTCTATCTGCTGAGGATGATCCATTTCGATCAGCATTTTGCCATCCACATAGCCGTAGCCCTTCATCGCGACTCCTGCAACGTTTCCGGCTTTGGCAAAGCCATAAGGGGATTTACGATCTACATCCGTCATGATCGGATCCATGGATGTTTCGACCTTATCCACCTTCCAGCCGATAGCGTCCGCGATCATATGGATCGACTCGTTGAATCCCACATGTCCGGCCAGATGTCCGGTGCGGACTCCTTCTTCGAACTCCTCTTTGGTCAGGCCGATTCCCTGTTCTGTCATAACAGCAGGTCCAAACGGGGAAAGACTGTTGACCCGGCGGGACAAAATACTCTCTACCTCTTCGCAGCAGCCGGTCCAGCATACCACCAGAAGATCCATGATCAGCCCCGGATTGATGCCTGTCCCCAGTATGGAAACCCCGTTTTCTTTTGCGATCCTATCCAGTTCGGCCGTTTCTTCAGGGGAATTGGCTTTCGGATAAGCCATTTCTTCTGCGGAGGACACAACGTTGATGCCCTGCTCCAGCACATACTTCAGCTTTCTGAAAGCTTCCTTGGTAAACGAGTCCGTACAGCAAAGCACCACATCTGCAGCGCCTTTTTTGATGACATCCTCCGGCGCCCCAATGATCACGTCAGGACGGTCTCCCTTCGGCGTAGCAATGAAATCATACATGGATCTGCCGATTTTCGCCCCTCTTCCGGCAACTCCAACGATATCGACTCCCTTTTTCTTTAATAGCATATCAGCCATACCGCCGCCCATTGCGCCGAGTCCCCAGATAATAACCTTTACATTTTCCATTTTCATTCTCCTTCATCAAATTAATCATTAATATCCATGGCTCCCCTTGGAGCCCGACCCTTTATATTCGGGTCGACTGCCTTTGTCCTTACGATAAATATAAACGCAATATTCGTGCCATTATCAGGCAAATTCAGCTCGCGCCCCTGTCATCGGATCTCGACACAACGAGAAAGGTTTGTTTTTCAATGATTTCGGGTTCAACCGGATAGACCCTTTTGCCAAGTATATTTTTTGTTTATTCTGATATTTTGATTTCTTCTCTACGGGATCACAAGGAAAATAAAAAAGTGCAAATACCTTTGCACTAACCGCAAATATATTTGCACTCTAATAGTCTTTGTTGATTCCCCGGGTTGAATAGACGATTCCCGCCATATCCCCGGGGCGAGGTTTCTTATCTGCCAAATTTCCGCGTGGCGTCCAGATACTGGGTAAGCACCCCTATGTTGACATAGTAATAATGGAATTTATCCTTTTTCACCACATCGATCAGCCCTGATTCCACCAGCTTCTTCGTGTGTTGGGAAATAGTCGCCTGGGCATAGGGGAACGCTTCAACCAAATCCCCATTGCATACCGATTTTCGCTGGGCGTTGCAATTCATGATATGTCGGAACAGATTGATACGGGCCGGGTGGGCCAAAGCATCCGATACCTTTGCAATCAAAAGCACTTCTTCCTCTATCAGATCGTCTGTTTGCTTCCTGATCCTCATTCCCGAAATTCTCCTTCCTCCAGGTTCCTGTCCCCGCGGGCCAGGCCGAATTTTTTCAATTTATGCTGTAAGGTCTGCCTTTTGATCCCCAGAAGCTCCGCAGCTTTAGATATATTACCGCCGCAGCTTTTCATGCTCTCCGCGATGATATATTGCTCCATTTCCTCCAGATAGACCTCCAAAGAAATCACGGCCGGGTCGTATGCCGGCTTTCCGATACTGTTGAGCAAACTGCCGCCCTCGCTGTCCGGCACCCTTAAAAGTTTGTTTGAAAGAACATGCTCGTTTCCTGCAAGGGATACCGCAGCCATAATGATGTTCTCCAACTCCCTGACATTGCCGGGATAATCATAATCCGTAAGCCTTTTCATAGCCTCTTCCGAGACCATCCAGACCTCCTTGGAAAACCTTTTGTTATGTTTGTCCAGGAAGTGATCCACCAGGATCGGAATGTCGCTTTTTCTTTCCCTTAGCGGAGGCATGCGCAGATTCACGATGTTCAGGCGATAGTACAAATCCTTTCGAAGACGACCGCTTTCGATCAATTGTTCCGGAGGTTCGTTGACAGTTGCAATGATGCGAACATCCACAGGTATATCCCTGGTACCTCCCAACCTTCTGATATAATCCTCCTGCAGGACTCGGAGAAGCTTGCCCTGCAGCGCATAAGGCATGCTGCTGATTTCATCCAGAAGCAAGGTGCCGCCGCTGGCCTGCTCAAAAAGCCCCTCTCTGTCGATGGCTCCGGTAAACCCGCCTTTAGCGGTGCCGAACAGGATCCCCTCCAAGAGACTCTCCGGCAGAGCAGCGCAATTCTGGGCAAGAAACGGTTTGTCTTTTCTGGTGCTGCTATAGTGGATGCTCTGAGCCACGAGTTCCTTACCTGTACCGGTTTCGCCATAAATAAACACGGAAGCGTTATTGCCAGCGGCCCGTTTTGCGATCCCAATAATGTCCGCATAATTAGGGCTGCTTCCGATCAAATCATTGAAGCTGTAACGCTTGATCGCATCTCTTGGCATCTCCGGATATTGATAGGCTTCGCTCTGCAAGGCCATGACAGCGTCGGACAATTCCTTGATATCCGTAACGTTTTTTGAGAGTTCAATGGCTGCGACGACGTTTTGTTCATCATCAAAAACCGGCACTGTGGAGTTGACGGTGTTGATGGTTTTGCCGTATTTATTCTGGTACTTCTGCTCCACTTGGATGGTCGGTGTCCCGGTCCGCAGCGCTTTGAGCATCGTGCTTTCTTCCTCGGGGATATTGGAAAAAACCTTTCGAAAATCTTTTCCGATGACATCCTCGGGAGAGGTCCGCTCAAAAGATGCAATGGCGTCGTTATAGATATAAGTGATTTTGTCCGCCGTTACCACATGGACTCCATAATCCAGGTTGGCTGCAAGAGTTTTCAATATGGCTTCAAGATATTTCTTTTCCATAGCGGTAGTTTATCATATATCCCCTCGTGGTGCAAATAATTTTGCACCACGATTTGCCATCCCACCGCGGCCCCCCGTCTACCGACCCATAAAAAAGAAGAACCGCCTTAAGGCGATTCTTGCTTCCTGTTTGGTTTCGTGCCTGACTCTGCAACAATTAGAGAGCAGTAACGTTCACGGCTCTGAGCTTGTCGCTATTTCTAGGATCCTGCTCTACGTCGAAAGAAACTTTCTGACCTTCTGCCAATGTCTTAAAACCATCTGAGTTAATTGCGGAGAAATGTACAAACACGTCTTCGCCGCCTTCGTCGTTAGAGATGAATCCAAAACCTTTTTCTGCGTTAAACCATTTTACAGCACCTGTACTCATTTTAGTACCTCCTTTAAATATGATACCCCACAACTCTTTCCTTCCTAAAAAACTCGCAACTTTTGTAAGTTTTCTTAAGGGACATAAAACTTACAAAAATTGCGAGTTTAACAGTCTTTAAGTCATCTGGAATATACCGTAATGATAACATGCAAAAAACTGGGTGTCAACATAATAAATGTTCAGAATAAACAAAATTTACCACAAGTTTGTACAGCAAGATAAGCAAATTTTTAATTCCCGCCCCTCACTTATGATAGGTCTCTCCCCTTGCAATTTTAAAGCTTCTGTAGATTTGCTCCAATAATATGACCCTCATCAGCTGGTGAGGAAAAGTCATTTTTGAAAAGGACAGTTTAAAGTCGGCCCTTGCCCTGACTCCTTGGGACAGTCCGTCGGAACCGCCTATCACGAACGCCAGATTGCTCCTGCCGGATAGCCCGAGTTCCTGGATTTTCTGCGACAGTTCAACCGAATCCAGCGACGCTCCCTCGATTTCCAGAGCAATGACATAGGCGTCCTCTTTTATCCTTTTGAGCAGACCTTCCCCTTCTCTATCCGGAGTCGCTTCTTCCCGGAGCTCTTCGATATGAAGAGTACAATATTTGGAAAGCCTTTTCACATATTCCGCCACTGCATCCGTCCAATAGCGTTCTTTTAGTTTTCCGATGCACAATATCGTAATATTCAATGATTCTCACCGCAGCGTCACACGCTATACACTCTGCTGATGCAGTCCCTCAGCAAAATATCCATCTTCAGTCTATCTTCATCCGGGAAATGCTCGCCTTCGATCAAGGTGTTCTTAACCGTTTGGTATACGCATTCCGGAAAATTATTTTCCTTGCTCAAATGGGCAAACAGCACGCTCCGGATTTTCTTCTGGTCGTACAGAAGCCGACAGAGAGTTTCCGCCGCCGCCTTGTTGGAAAGATGCCCCACGTCGCTGAGGATCCTTCTCTTAAGATAATAGGGATAACTGCCGTACATTAAAAGCTGCTCCTCGTGGTTGGCTTCAAGAACCAAAGTGTCCGCATCGCAGATTTCCCCAATAATGCCGTCATCCACGCACCCAGTATCGGTGAGCAGCGACAGCTTCCGGCCACCGGCTTCAAAGGAGAAGCCTACGGGCTCCGCTGCGTCATGAAAAATTCTGAAGGGCTTCACTTTGATATTGCCCAGGTGAAATACCTCCCCAGTCGTAAAGGTCCCACATTTGTCGATGAACTCCGATCGGTCCACAAAGTCCCATGTTTTTCTGTTCGCCAGGGCTTTGACGTTTCCCAGTTTTTTTGCCAGGACCCGAAGGCCTTTGACATGATCAGAATGTTCGTGGGTAATCAGGATGCCGGTGATTTTATCTTTTGACGTTCCGATTTTCTCCAAACCTTCCATGATCCTTTTGCAGCTGATCCCAGCGTCCACCAGGATCGCCGTTTCTTCCGATTGTATCAGGTAGCAGTTGCCGCTGCTGCCGCTGGAAAATGAGCAAAAACTCAAACTCATATGCTTTCTTCCCTTCTGAGCGCCGGAGCTTTACAGCTGGGCGGCGTTAAAATATTTAACGGAATCTCCGTTGTACGTGATCCGCCAGGTCGGAAAGGCTGTATCCTTCACCGCCTGCTCGATATCCGCAGTCTGGCTGTCCAGCCAGTATATCAATTCGATGCTGTCTACCCTGACGACTCCCGCCTCTGCTTTTTCCACATCTCCATCGCTGACAAGAGAAAGCAGCGCAACGGCAGGATCCATCACCGCCACTTTTTTTCGGCTATAGCCGGCGGGGTTCAACCAGTTGCTTTCAAAATCAACAAGCCGTCCCTGGCTGAAAATGCATTCCATATAGCTCTCTTCAACCTTGAAATCATCGGCCATCGTTTCAAACCGCACCACGACTTCGCCGCTATCAGGGCTCTCCGTCGAAACGCTATCGAAAACCACGCTATCTGACATCAGGCCCAAGGCGGTAATGAAGTTGCGGGCACGATCCACATACGCTTCCATAACATAGGTCGTCTTAATATCTCCGAAAGCCTCATCATCCAACATTCCAGTGATGTCAAAAAGCTCACTGGATCCTTCGCCGGCCCTCAGGGCCTGGATCTCTTCCTCAGGAACATGTATGACTGCAACGGAAAGAAGCTGCATCGCTTTCGGCTTTTCGGGGATATCCGTCGCAAGTTCCACTCCTCTGTCACTCAAAAGAAGGATCAGGGTCTGCTGGTCAAAGGTTCCCGAGCTTTCCTTTTTGCCGAAATCGCCATACGTTAAAACCAGAAAGACGTTGGTGAGCAAAAGAGCAATGATTAATATTGTTTTGGCCTTAGACCAATCCATTCAATAGTATCCTCTCTGATTTTAACCGGCAGGGTCCATCCAGGCGCCGCTCTCCCGGGACTATCTTATCGTATAGCCCTTCGGCTCCGCATCATTGGCGTCAAAGTACATTTCGGCTTCTTTCTGTCCGGCAGTAAAGGTAAAGCACCAGCAGGTCTCGATCTTACCCCCGCCATCTTCATTCTTCGAAAAGCGCACTGCCCCGAAACGGATGTCTTTAAGGATTTCCGAAACCGCAGCGAACTTCTCAGGCTGCTCCGCCAAAAATCCTCCCTTTAGAAGCACATCATACATATAGTCCAGATTTTTTGCAAGAACATTTGCAGCGGTGGACTCGCCGGTTTCAATTTGCTGATCGTCCTGGTCGTCCACGGCGAAGAAATCTCTTTCAAAATATGTTACCACACCGCCTTTTACCTGCACAAGCAACGGATTTCCGTCTTTGTAAATGATATGCCTTTCATTGCAGATGTCGAATTTAAATTCATAGTCCTTCGTTTTATTCTGTTTGATATCCACGTCGGAGAGACAGATTTTGAATGTCTCGCCTTCTGAATTCAATAGTCCTCCATGGATCGCCACAAAGGCAAGAGCATTATTGAGCGCCTCAAAGTATCCCATATCCTCCGTACCCGATTCATCTGTCTTGTAAGTATATACCCCTTCGTTGGATGCTATAAAGATCCGCTGCCCATATCCGTACATATAAGTCATATTCCCTGATGAATCGGCGATGGTCCTGATGAAGTCAAAGCTGTCTCCGAAGAATGTCTTTGCCAGCTCCTCTCCGAACTCCGGTCCTCCGGTCTGTTTTTCATTCCTGTAAGATCCCTCTGAATACTCAAAAACTGCAGGCAATGGAACAGGGGTGTCATTGGTTGTTACGTCTCCCACCACCAAATTCAGCGGGTAGGCAATATCGGCCACAAAAGCGATATCTCCGTAAAGTCCGGCAAAGCCGCCTTGCTCCAGATCCTCTCCGCTTCCGACCATTCTGTAGAACTTGCCTGTAGCTGCATCATAAAGAAAAACACTCTCCATGCTTCCAAAGCTATAGGATATCTCGGCCATCGAGTCGATCTTGTCGATACCCTGGACCCGGCTGACATCATAGGCGTCGCAGAATTCTGCAAAGGGGATATAATAGTCAAAAACGAACTTCATGGATTCAAAAGCCATGACCTGGTCGTACTGCTCCTTTGTGATCTCTTCCAGAAAAACATTTTCCGCAGAAGCAAACTCCCGTAGGGCATAGACAAAATCAGCACTGGCGGCATTGCCTGTATCATGCCAGAATCTGGCCGTTCCATCGGTGATGATGCCGTAGTTGCCATCCCCATAGGATATTTCGATCCTGTCCGGGATCAACACCTCTCTTGCATCGATAGGCTCATATTCTGTTTCGTCCTGAAAACCGATGTCGCTGATGGATACATCGCCCGGGCTAATATTTTCCCAAAAAATATATAAAAGTAGTATTGTCGACAACAACAATACTACCAGCAATCCGCTCTTAGCGGTTTCAATTATTCTTTTTTTATTCTTTTTCCCGGGCTCGTTCATTTCCGTGCCTCAATTATTCCCAATCCGCAAACACTCCGAAAGGCAGGCTTAGTTTCCAAAAATCGAACGGAGCAGATTCTGAAGGAAGTTCACTGTCCCGGTCTGGGAATTCTGGAACACATTAACCGGTTCAGGCGCAGCTGCCTTTTCCTTCAAGATCACGTATTGGCTGGTATTATATATAACAGAACCGTCAGCGGCTATCGTATCGATGCTGATTTTATAGATGCCGTAGGAAAGGTTCTCTACTTTCTTGGTGAAAAACGACAGGTCGCTGGTGGATGAAAAAACAACTGGTTCCATGACCCATCCGTTGAGAGCGGTGATCGACGGTGCAGTAATAGTTGCCGAACCCGAAGCAATAGCCGCCAGTTCTTCTTTGTGCCTTTCCCACTCATCATAAGTGATGGCCACCGGAGTGCCTGTGGCATCATGCTTGACCTGCTTGTATAAATTGACCTTGATGGTTTCAGGGGCAGTCAGCTTGACCGAAATGAGGAGGCTGTTGGAATAGATCGTGGAGCCGCTTACCGGATTGACGACCGTAACGGCCGGATCTGAGGCAGCGGAGGCCGTACTGGTGCTGAAAACCATGCAAAGAGTCAATATCACTGATATGATAATAAAAGCGATCACTAATTTCCCGGTTCTTGCTGTTCTAACTTCTTTTGCAAAATCGTGCACTGTCCATCCTCCTTTCCATTGACCGATCATGGCTGCCGTGGTCCTATAAAACCCCACTTTGCTCCATGCTGATGTTAACACTATACCATATATATGTTACAGGCGTATTACAGCGCGGTTAAATTGCCTTTACATATTGGGCGACGGGGCCCCTTCGGGTCCGATCGGGGTCTTTCTTCAAAGTGTTTGCACTTGTTAAGCCTGATAGTGTAGAATATATCCATGAAAAATCTTAGAATCTTTACGGACGGTGCATGTTCCGGCAATCAAAACCAGGAGAATATCGGCGGCTGGGGAGCCGTCCTCGAATACGGCGACGCAAGAAAAGAGCTGTATGGGGGCGAAATCAACACCACAAACAACCGCATGGAGATGACGGCGCTTTTAGCTGCCCTTGACGCCATCAAAAAACCCGGACAAAGGGTAGAGATTTTTTCCGACAGCTCGTATCTTATGGAGTGCTTTCGCGAAAGATGGTACGAAAAATGGAGGCTCAACGGTTGGAAAACAACTGCGCGCAAACCCGTCGAGAACAAGGATCTTTGGGAAAAGCTCCTTCAGCATCTTGACCATCATGCCTTTAAATTCTATCGGGTCAAGGGCCATGTGGACCTGAACAGCAAATCCTTGAATTTCGAAAAATTGTACGAAAAATTTTTAGAATGGAACGGACATGCTTTCAGCTTTGAAGATTTTAAATACATTACAGAGATGAACAACAGGGCGGACGCCCTGGCAAATATGGGAATCGATGAGATCAGAAAGGAAACGAAATAATGGAAGCACTCTCGAAATGGGCATCCTCCGACGGGCTCTCAGTGAAAATCGCCATCTCCATCGCTGTTCTTATTGCAGCCTGGATCGCAATTAGAATGATCTGCAAAATTATGAAAAAAGCGCTGGACAAGAGCGCCATGGACGCCGTGCTGTATCCTTTCGTGCTGAACACTGCGAAGGTGGTGCTCTGGCTGATGGTGATCGTGACCATTCTATCATACTTGGGCGTACCGATGTCCGCCTTCATCACCGCGATCGGCGCAGCGGGCGTGGCCATAGCACTGGCCTTAAAGGACAGTCTGTCCAATTTTGCGGGGGGGATCCTGATCCTACTGAGCAAGCCTTTTAAAAAAGGTGATTTTATAGAGGATCTGCAAGTATCCGGCAAGGTGGACGCGATCAACATGCTCTATACGACCATTATGACAACGGACAACAAGATCATTACGATGCCCAACGGTAAACTGGCCAATGCAACGGTCATTAATTATACAAAGGAAAACATCCGGCGGGTGGATATGAAATTTCCGGTTTCATACTATGCTGATGTGATGAAAGTAAAAACGCTTTTATTGGAAACCGCTGCAAGCTCCGAATATGTCCTGTCTGATCCTGCTCCTTTTGCCGGGGTTTCGAAATATGAAGAAAACGCGGCGCATTTTGACTTGTTTGTCTGGTGCGAGACTCCTTATTACTGGGACGTCAAATATTCCATCCAGGAAAAAATGAAAAATGTATTTGAAAATGCCGGCATATCGGTACCGTCCCCAATCGTGGACGTCCGCATTGCGAGACGCGATATGATCCGATACTGATGAGCCCTTCTTTATGTCAGGAAATCCTTGAAAATCAGCATGATGATATTGTTGTCATACATCTCCTTGGTCAGACTGGAATGATCGATGGCATTATTCAGAGCCTCCGTAATGTTAGGATCAGCGATGGCAGTCAACGGCGCTATCAGCGCCAGCATGATATAGACCATGATCACGCCCGTTACAAATCCGCCCACGGCTCCCAGGACACCATCCACAGCCCCTGTCATGCCCTTTCTGTTCTTCTTTGATACCAGTAGAACAAGCACCCCCAAAACCAGTTTGACCAACAGGATGATCATAATGAAGCACAGGATCGTGAAAACGATGTCCGCAGCTCTTGTCGCAAGGGAAGATGCGACCATATCCTTTAGATCTCCGATCCCCTCGGCTAATGCAGCCGGCAGACTTTCGAAGGTTTCTGTCGTATGCGCAGCCGAGTCCGTAAACTTCATCAGGAGCTTTTCTCTGATCATCGTATAAAGCCCTGTCTCATTTGTCAGCCATTCCTGAAGCTTTGGCGTTAAAGCAAATCCAAGAACTACCGCCAGAACCCAGCCAGTGGCATGGATCAGCGTGTAGGCCAGCCCCTGGGTATACCCCCTCACCATGGACCAAAGTACGATCAATGCGATGAAGATGTCAGGGATGTAGTTGATAATGTTCATATTCATATCTGTTTCCTCTGCTTTGCCTAAAAAATCTTATTATTTATGACGCACCACTTCAAAACGCTCCATGGCATATGTCTCCCCTGGCCCGATGCCGGCTTTTCGCAGTGCGATCTCCACCTGCTTCTGAGGTGTATCCACACCCTCCAGGTTTGGAAGCAACAGCCCTTTTTTGTAGCCGCTCCTTACAATGACGCCATAGCGAACGACATCCAGATCCTCAAGGGAATCGATGGGCTCTGACGGGCCCAGGACATCTACACTGTATTCGATGAGGGGGAGCTCCTCGGGACGGACATCGTCAAACCGCGGATCCTCCAGACCTGCGCTGACGGCGTTGCGAAGGATCTCTTCTGCAACAGAACCTGTTATAGGTCCTGTTGTCCCTATGCAACCCCGAAGCTGGCCGTGCTTTTTAAGAGAAACAAATACTCCCGCTTTTTCGTCGAGCATTTCTTGCGGCAGATCCTGTTTCAGCGCATCCTCTTTCACGGCTGCTTTGCCTGTCAAAATTTTTTTCTCCAGAGAATATCTTGCAAGCCTGACATAGGGATCCTCCCCGGATTTTATCTCTTCGATCCTCGTCTTCTCTTGCTTTTCGAACAGGGCATCGAAACGCCTATGTTCATCCTTGCCTATGATATCGAACCAGCCCACTGCATACCCCACACCAAAAGGGCCTTCGTAGGAAAGGAGTTCCGGCTTCACCGCTTTCCCATCCAGTGCCCCTGCCAGTGTGACGATAGCCCGGTAGCCGCACTCCCCTGCCGCCTCGCAAAAATTCGGATCCAGGGAAAGTAGCCGCCCGAAATCTCCAGTGGCAATAATATCACAAATCTCTTTGTCAAACACCCCGCCCTCCGGCGCATAGCTATAGGGTCCGTCGTCGGTAAGCCGGTGAGAGAGATCGCCGCTGGCGATGAAAACCGTCCTTCTGCCAAGAAGCTCGGCTGTTTCGGCTATGCATTTGCCGAACCGGTAATGCTCGGAAACGGACATCCCCGAAAGACCGATGCGCACAAGCTTATAGTCTGTATAAAACTGGTTCAAAAAATAAAGAGGCACCAGGGTGGCATGGTCCAGACTGCTGTCCCGCTGCCCTTCTGTGCCCGCCATAATGCCCTGCCTGATAGCGGCTGACGAAAGAGCCGTCACAAATTCTGTATCATAATTTGCTTCGAACCATTTGCCGCGCTTCACACCGAATCCAGAGAAATCCCCACCGGCTGATTTGCCCGGTGAAATATGAAAATAGTCCTGATACATGATAGAATGCGGAGACATGATCACAATGGTCTCCGGCTTCAATGCGGCTATCCTGTTCATGACTTCCTGATACGAGTCTATTGTCTTTTGTATCTCTCTTTCACGCCCTCCGCCCACTTCGTGGACGATCAAAGGCGGATGGGGAACAACGCAAGCTGCCAATATGGACATCACTACACCCCTTTCACTCTGCCGCCGGCTTCCTTGATGGATTCCATGGCCAAAACCTCCAATGGGTCCACAAAAGTATCACCGAGTGACCGTATCCTGTGAGAAACTGCTGAAAGCTCCGTACACCCAAGAATGAATACTGTGGCTCCCTTTTCCTTCATTTCCTCTATTGCCGCTTCTATGCCAGCCAGGCTCATGTCAAGAACCCCTGATTTCACACCTTTGTAAATCAATTCCATCACGTCGGGCTGGTATTGATCGGGTTTGACGACTTGAATTCCGTGTTTTTCAAAATATCTTTCATAGGCTCCCGAACGGCAGGTCCCATCCGTCGCCAGTACGCCCGCAGTCTGCCCGGCAAATGAGTTCGCAACGAATTTTGCCGTCACTTCCATCATATTGATAAAAGGGATCCTGGTGGTGGCTTCGATCTCCTCGATGATATGATGGGCTGTGTTGCACGGCATGATCAAAAAATCACAGCCGGCCGCTTCCAGTCTTCTAATGGACTTGACGATCTCCGGTAGGGGGGTCTCGCCTTCTCCGAGGATATAAGCTGTTCGGTCAGGGATCTTCGGGTTGCTGTCGATCACGATATGCACATGGTCCTGATCCTTGGCCGCTTCCGTCATATTTGTTATTTTCAGATAAAGGTCTGCTGTGGCCAATGGCCCCATGCCGCCTATGATTCCGATGGTTTTCATAAGAGCCTTTCCATATTGTTACGATTTGTTTTATATATATACCAAAATAGCAGCATTGTCAAACAAGCTGGTATTTTAAGGCAGGCATGGATCTGTTTGTAAGCCAAGCATGGACAGTTCCGTTAAAGGATCTCCAATAGCTGCATGACCAGGGTCCAGAGAAATACGGATAGAATCGCGAAGCTTGAAGTATAAACAACAATCTGGCTGGCCAGAACCGAATCCGCTCCGAGCTGGCGTGCCAGGGAAAAGCTGGCAACGGCGGTCGGAACCCCGAAGGTAACATACAGGATCACCGTTTCATACCATTCAAACCCAAGAAGCATGGTGGTCCCGATCACAATAGCCGGCAGTACGATGAGCCGGATGAAGGTCACCCAAACGACTTCTTTCAGGTATCCCTTCGTCTTAGTGAAGCTGAAGGACGCTCCCAGCAGAAACAGGGCCAGTGGAGTGGCAACCTTCGATAAGGATACGATGCCGTCCATGATCACCACCGGTATTTCGAGTTCCGCCAAAACCAGTGTCACTCCAATGGCGGTAACAATGATGAGCGGATTGGTAATGATGCTTTTTAACAGGCCGTTTTTTTCGGCGGCAGCCCTTTTGAAGGATTCCAGGGCGATAATGGAGAAGGCGTTGTACATCGGCACCGCAAAGGCCACGATAATGGCCATCAAACCGAGATATCTTTCCCCGATCAGGGAAATCACCACAGGGAATCCGAAATAGACTTCATTGCCTCTGATCAGCCCTTGGATGATCACCCCGCAGCGCTCTCTTTTCTTCTCGAAGAGGGGGACCATCAGGAAGGATACAACAAACAATAAAGTCGTCCCGATTACCGAATACAGAACAAGACGGAAGTTGAAAACCTCCGTCAAATCTGTCTCGTATATGCTGACAAACAGTATGGCCGGCAGAAAGACCCAGTAAACCAGCCGGTTAACCGCGCTAACGCCCGCCTCATCGATCAAATTGACTCTTCTGGCCAGATAGCCCACCGCCATGGCAATGAACAGAGGCACAACGACCTTAAGGCCAAGTAAAATCATTTCCAATTATAGCTGCTCCATCATCGGTGAATTCAAATCATGCTTGATGCGGTCCTTTTCCTCAGCCCGCTTTGCATCGTTCCAGTGGTCCATGGTCCCTACCAGATATCCGGTGATCCTCCTGATGCGTTCAAAAGGCACCTTTTCGAAGGTGTAATGCAGGTCTACGTAGTCATCATCGGCTTTGATGTCCAGAGACTCGAGTTTTCTGCCGTACTTTTCCTGCAAATAATTTACATATGCCTGCTCTTCACGGGCGTCTACATTACTGCTGATCGCGATTCCCATTTTCATGCTTCCTTTCAATGTTTTATTCATGTTTCTATATAACTATAAAACACAACCTGTAAACATTTCACACAAAATATTGTACACCTGTACGCTATATATTGTATAGGTCGGTTTTCAAAAATACACAAAAAAAACGCTCCTTAGGCCAATAAAAAAATGCCCATTTCCGCTCCGTCCGGAACGATGGGCAGCGAATCGATGACAGCCGGGTTACATCTCTGCAGAGTTGATGTAAAAATCGCTACTTGAGTAACACACTGTGCATATGGTATTATAAGTAAACCAGCAATCAGTAAGCTTTAAAGGCAGCCTGCTCCCGTAGCTCAGGGGATAGAGCGTCGGTTTCCGAAGCCGTGCGTCGTGTGTTCGAATCACATCGGGGGCACCATTAATCAATGATTGTTTAGGAATGTTTAGGAATGTTTAGGAATGTTTAGAAAGGAAGACCGTCATGAAAAAACTGATCAAGAACAATGTTCATTGGCTGGGCAAGGTGGACTGGGATCTTCGGAAATTCCATGGGGACGAGCTGAGCACCGGCCGTGGCAGCAGCTATAACTCCTATCTGATCCAGGAAGAAAAGAACGTTCTTATCGATACGGTCTGGATGCCGTACGACAATGAGTTTATTAAAAATCTGGCCAGCGAGATCGATCTGAATAAAATAGATTATATCATCGTGAATCACTCCGAAGTGGACCACAGCGGATCTCTGCCGGAGCTGATGAAGCTGATCCCCGACACACCGATCTACTGCACCGCCAACGGCGCGAAATTATTGAAGGGCCACTATCATCAGGACTGGAATTTCAATATCGTGAAAACCGGCGACCGGCTGGAGATCGGGAACGGCAAGGAGCTTGTCTTCGTTGAGATGCAGATGCTTCATTGGCCAGACAGTATGGCTACTTATCTGACAAAGGATAATATCCTTTTCAGCAACGATGCCTTCGGACAGCATCTTGCAACGGAAAATCTTTTCAATGACAAGGTGGATCCGTGCGAGCTGTTCAGCGAGGCCATCAAATACTATGCTAATATCCTGACGCCATTTAGTTCGGTTCTTCGGAAGAAACTTCAGGAGATCATCTCCTTTGGCCTGACCATTGATATCATCGCCACCAGCCATGGCGTGATCTGGCGGGACAATCCGATGCAGATCGTTGAGAAATATGCGCTATGGGCCAACGACTATCAGGAAGACCAAATCACCATCGTCTACGACACCATGTGGAACAGCACCAAAATGATCGCGGAAAAGCTTGTTGAAGGCATCAAAATGGCAAGTCCGGATACGACCGTCAAGATCTTCCACATCGCAAGAAGCGATCACAACGATGTCATCACTGAAGTTTTCAAATCGAAGATGGTGGTCATGGGCTCGCCGACCCTCAATAACAATATCCTGCCGGAGATTGCGGGCTTTATCAGCAATATGAAAGGCCTCAAGTTCAAAAACAAGAAGGCAGCGTCTTTCGGTTGCTACGGCTGGAGTGGAGAGTCGGTGAAACAGATGAACGAACTCATGGGAAGCGCCGGGTTTGAAGTGGTCAATGAGGGATTCAGAAATCTGTGGAATCCTGATGAGGACCAGCTTGCAAAAGCGGTAGAATTCGGTGAGCAGCTCGGAAGGCTATAGTAAAAGATTGATTCAACAAGAAAAAGGAGGACAAGAAATGGGTAAATATGTTTGTGCAATTTGTGGCTATATTTATGATCCTGCATTGGGGGATTCCGAAGGCGGAATAGCTCCAGGCACAGCTTTTGCAGACCTTCCTGCCGATTGGGTATGCCCTGAATGCGGCGCAGGCAAAGATGATTTCGTAGCGGAATAAGGATTTGTCACAGATTTGGATAATGCACGATGTTTTTGATCCCGCGGAGTTGGAGAGATTCGACTTCGCGGATTTTAGATGGAATAAATGGTTCGAATTTAGGATCATCTTGGTACACATAATGAACCTTGTGAACACTACTAGGAGGTATTAAATGGCAGATAAGAATTTGATATTTAATGCGCTGGCTTATAAGGACGATTATTCGTCAAGGCCTGGACTTGATGAGGATTTTAAATCGGGGATACCCGGTGCGGGTGTTCAAATGTATTTAAAAAATTCCTTTGTGTCTTTGAAGTCTGCAAAGCTTCATAATCCTAATGATGAAGTGGCACTGTTCACGAATTTTATTTTACCGGAAGCATGGAAAATTCAGTTTCAGTCAAATGATATCAGCATCATCTATTGCGATTACAACAAGTTCCTCATGCCAAAAGAAACACCTTTTTCGCTTGCATTTTACAAATTATGCGCACTAGATTTTGCTGTGAACCATTTGGATTACATTCAATATTGCATATTGGATTGTGATACATATGTTAACGGCGATTTTGAGAATATCTGGGAAGATTCAAGGGATACATTGCTATGTAAAAACACATTGAATCCCAGTAACCATCCTTGGAGAAAAGAAATCAGTGAGATTTACTATATATTGTACCGGACAAAGAAACCAATAACGCACTTGTCGGGATCCGTTTTCGCTGGTTCAAAAGATGTATTAAAAAGATATCTCAGCAATTGTTATGAGTGCTATAGTCTTTTTATTGACGAATATAAAAAAAATGATTTGTATATTCCAATATCCGGAGATGAACTGATCTGGTCCATGGGATATGAAAATTGCATTTATAAGATGAATTCTATTGAACCCTATTTTTTAAATGTAAATCACGGGTGGAGTCGCAAAGGGTTTTATGGTGCGTCCCATATGCGGTACGATGGCCAAAATATATGTATCTGGCATTTGATTTCAGAAAAAAGGTACAGCATGATCTGGCTGTATAATTACTACACCAGACACCATGCCTTTCCTGATATAAAAACCATTGCCACAGCCTGTCGCATTAGAAATATTCACGTCAGTCTGACCTTATTATCCTTACGGACACTGCTTCTTGATAAGAATATAATTAGTCGAAATTCTAAAAAGAGATTCAAACTTGTCTGAAAAGCAATCTGAGCTACTAGCTCTCATCGACATATCATTAGATTAATTTTGAGAGCGATAATCTCTAATAATTTTGTCCTTTAAGAATCCGAACATATTGAAGACGGCGGGAATCAACATGTATTTATGACATTTCAATTGCGTTGGTATGGACTGGTATAACTTTCCAAATTCACCAATTCCCCTATATCTGATACTAAGCATGAAAGCCAATACAATGGTATCCCAAGCTAAAAAAGAAAAGTCGTACTTCCCATCAAAGTTGTTATCGTTACATGCTATGATATTAATTTTCATCTGCATCTTTTCAAGCCAGCTGAACCTGGAATTAAAATTCATTTCACCTTTCTGATTGCGAATCCGGTATACCGATAAGGGTTCATTCAGGATGTAAACGTCGCCCCTATCAAGAAACAGCAGACATCGTGTTAAATCCCCCTGGTTTCGGCTGGCTTTGTACATAATCTCATATTTCCCTGAAACGTCATTGAAAAAGAAATTATGGTATAAAACGGAAGTGGAAGAAAAGCGTGCACCTCTTAGAAACTCATGCATGGTAATTCGAAATGAGCTTTTTGTAAAAGCAGGATAATATCCGATTGAACGACCCGAAGAATCCTTTTCCTCTACTATATGCCCCACCCCGATATATTCCGGATTCTCTTCCAGAATCCTCTTCTGCTTCGATAACTTGTCTGCGTCTGTCCAATAATCGTCTCCATCGAAATTGATCACATATCGCCCGCGACATTCCTGCGTCAATATGCGATAGAGCAGCCGCGTAGATCCGGTATTCTGTTCATTCAGCACAAGCCGTATCAAGTCTGGATATTTCGCCTGATATTCATATAGGACACTGCGCGTGTTGTCGGGAGAAAAATCATCACCTATGATGATTTCATAGCAGAAATCCGTTTTCTGCATTAGCACACTGTCGATAGCTTGCCCAATATATTTTTCAAAATTGTAGGACAGAATGACTACGCTGACGTCACACATGCTCCCCTCCATGGTTTTTTATGTACCAATCAATGGTTTTTATTATGCCGATATCAAAACTGGTCTTCGGCCTCCATCCTAACGTATTTGTCAATTTAGACGAATCGATGGAATATCTTCTGTCATGCCCCGGCCTATCAGGAACAAACGTGATAAAACTCTGGGGCTTCTTGATGTGTCGAAGTATGCTACGCACCACCTCAAGGTTGCTTATTTCCTGACCTCCGCCTATATTAAAGACTCCGCCCGGGCTCCCTTTATGCAGGATAAGGTCGATGGCTCTGCAATGATCCTGGACATAGATCCAGTCCCTGACGTTCTCGCCATCTCCGTAAACAGGTATAGATTTGTCTTTCAAGGCATTCACTATAGTTAACGGGATCAGTTTCTCATAGTGCTGATAGGGGCCGTAATTATTGGAACATCTGGAAACGGAAACCGGCAGTTTATAGGTTCTGCCGTAGGCAAACACCATGAGGTCCGCTGCGGCTTTTGATGCGGAGTAGGGGCTGGATGGCTGAAGTGCTGAACTTTCTGTAAAACTGAGGTCGAGCCTTTCAATCGGAAGATCGCCGTAAACCTCGTCTGTAGAAATCTGATGAAATCTGCCGATGCCATACAATCTGCAAGCATCTAGGAGAACATGTGTTCCAATTGTATTAGTCATCAAAAAAGCGGCCGGATCTGTGATTGAGCGGTCAACATGTGACTCCGCAGCAAAATTAACTACCCAATCGAAATTTTCCCGGGCAAATAGTTCATATACTAGTTCGCGGTTTGCAATATCGCCATAGATAAATCTGAAATTCGGATCACTCAATGCCTTCTGCAGATTATTTATATTCCCAGCATAAGTCAGCAGATCCAAGCAAATTAATTCATAAGAAGGGTAATGAGACAGCATATAATAGATGAAGTTTGAACCAATAAAACCAGCGCCGCCAGTAATCAGGACCTTCATTTCATTTCCCCTCCTCTGCTAAAGACAGAATATATTTCCCATAATCCGTGGTTTTCAGATCAATAGCGATTTTTTTTAGCATTGAGGTGGTGATAAAACCTCTGCGCCATGCAATTTCTTCAATGCAGGCGATATAATATCCCTGCCTGGATTGGATAGCTTCCACAAACTCACTTGCTTTAAGCAGCCCTTCCGGTGTACCCGTGTCAAGCCATGCCATACCTCTGCCAAGCTTAATTACGTTAAGTTCTCCCCTTTGCATATATACTTTATTTATATCCGTTATTTCAATTTCCCCACGAATCGAAGGAGAAAGGTTCTTAGCAATCTCTGCCACGCGGCTATCATAGAAATATAATCCAGGTACTGCGAAATGAGATTTTGGGTTTGAAGGCTTTTCCTCTATTGACAATGCTCTACAATCCTGGTCGAGTTCCACTACCCCGTAATTCGATGGTTCTTTGACTGGATAGGCAAAAATCGTTGCGCCATCCAAATTCTCACAAGCCTTCATTAAAATACTCGTTAGGTCCTGCCCGTAGAAAATATTGTCGCCAAGAATTAGGCACACCTTGTCGCCATTGATAAATCGTTCCCCAACTATGAAGGCGTCGGCAATACCCTTCGGTTCCTCCTGAACTTCATAAGTCAGCGAGATTCCAAGCTGCGAACCATCTCCAAGCAATTCTTTAAAAAAACGCCTGTCTTCGCCTGTCGTAATAATCAGAATATCTTTGATTTTGGCCAGCATTAGGACTGATAAGGGATAGTATATCATAGGCTTATCATAAACCGGCAACAGCTGTTTGGATATTGACTTTGTCATAGGATAAAGCCTTGTGCCTCTTCCGCCAGCCAAAATAATGCCTTTCATTTGAGCTGTTCCTCCTTTATTATTTCACATATCTGATCCACACTGTCTCGTCCAAGAGTGCCATAGAGCGGTAGAGTCAAGACATTTGCCGCTGCGTATGCGGCATTCGGCGTTTCTGCTGGGTTTAAACTCAGTTCATAACACTCCAATCTGCTGGTTAGCGGCCAGAAATATTTTCTGGCCGAGACACCCCTTTGCCGCAACCGTTCGTGGAGTTCATCTCTTGAACAGCCAAATTCTGTTTGATTGATCAATATGGGGAAGTATGAATAATTCGGCGAAAAGTCACTATCTCTTTGGCGCTGCAAGAAGGATAGCCCATTCATTCCGGAAAGCTTCTCTATATATCTGGCCGAAAGCTCTTCCCTTTGATGTACTTGAGATTTAAAATGTCTCAAATTGCAAATGCCCATAGCCGCTTCTAATTCATTCATTTTGGCATTCAATCCTATCCTCGCGACAAAATCTTGAGTGGCAAATCCAAAGTTTTTCATCTGATCTAGAATCCGTGAAACATTTTCATCAGGGCAAGCCACCGCACCGCCTTCTATCGTGTGAAAAACCTTGGTGGCATGAAAACTAAACATCACTGCGTCCCCATAACATGCAACGCTTTTACCACCGATTTTAGCTCCGAAAGCATGCGCAGCATCATAAAGAACCTTCAGTCCGTATTTTTTGGCGATGGCATTGATCGCATTGACATCGCAAACATTTCCATAGACGTGCACCGGAAGGATAGCAGAGGTCCTATCGTTGATCAGGCTTTCCAGCATAAATGTATCAATAGTGCAGTCTGATGGGTTGATATCGCAGAACACAGGAATCAGGCCGTTTCTGACGATCGCATGGGTCGTCGATACAAAGGTGAATGGAGTGGTAATTACTTCGCCCTTAATATCAAGGGCCTTAATGGCGCATTCCAGAGCAAGGTGACCGTTCGCAAATAGAGACACTGCTGATACTGACAGGAAATCGCATAGCAGTTCAGTCAATTCCTGATGCTTGCGGCCCATGTTTGTCAGCCAGGCACTTTCCCATACCGATTCGATTTCCTTTATGTATTCTTCGAACGGAGGCATAAATGGCTTGGTGTTTTCAATTCTCATGCCACACATTTTACCACCCGCCCTTCGTTTTTGGAAGGCAGAGCATATCCCTGACTTCGTCAGGGGTCGCGACATATCGGCCTAAAGTATTTGCTATTTTAAGAATCCGCTTCAGCAACATTGGATTAGTTGCCGGAATTGTGCGATCTTCATCAAACCAGATGTTGTCCTCCAAGCCTATCCGGATGCCATCAGCAAAGATGGCTCCAAGTGCATTTACGTTCAATTGATAGTTCCCCACTCCTCCAAGAGACCAGAACGAATTTTCGGGTAATTCCGATACAATCAGATTGATATGCGATAATTTTGCCTGTGCAGAAGAGAGGTTTCCTAAAATGATGTTGAAATAATAAGGAGGTTCGAGCAGCCCTTTACTTATTAAGTAGTGGGCAAAGTTGACCATACCTAGATCGAAGACTTCAAGTTCCGGCTTGATGCCTTGACTCTGCATACATTCCGCAAGATGCATAATCATGGAAGGGGCGGAAATACTTTCTATCTTATTGAAATTCAATGATCCGAGGGTTAGACTGGCCATATCGGGCTTTAATCCATTTGGAAGTCGCAGAACATCTGAACGTTCTTCAAAGGTTTTAAATGTTCGCCCGCTTGTCGAAACACAGATAACCATATCCTTGATTTGGGTTCTAATACCTTGAATGATTTCGGCGTAGATTTCTTTCTGATAAGCGGGTTCCCCGGAGGCATCTCTTGCATGAAGATGCACCATCGAAACGCCAAGTTCAGCGCAGCGTAATACATCCTCAACTATTTCTTTCGGAGTAACTGGAACATATGGCGTCATCTTTTTTGTCGGTATCATACCGGTCGGTGTCAGATTAATTATTAGCTTCTTCATTTTATAAGCGGCCTCGCTGGGTTTCCAACCACTGTCATATGATCAGGAACATTTTTAGTAACACAAGCACATGCACCGACAATACAGTTGCTTCCAACTCGAACTCTTGGGATTATGACTGACGAAGTGCCGATAAACGTATCGCTTTCAATTTGCACCCCCCCATTGATAGTTGTCTTTGGCGCGAGGAAGATGTTGCTGCCAAGTACGACGTCATGGCTTACCATTGCCTGATTAGATATGACGCAAAAACTGCTGATGATGCTAGCCGGGTTAACAATGGCATCTAAATGAATTACGCAGCCTTCACCGACACTGGAATGCCTGGACACCTTTGCTGTGGGGTGGATAAGCGTAGGAAAGTTGTAGCCTTCGTCCTCAAATAGTTTGATGTATTTTCGCCTCGGCGTCATGTCTCCATTACTTCCAACGGCTATAACTACATTTTCACACTTCTCATAAAGCTTTCGCAGGTTTGAGGTATTACCCAGATATGGTAGATTGTAACGGTCGCTAACGTAAGCGTTAGCATGAAAATCATCTATAAAGCCGACAAATTCATGCATTTCAGAAAACCAGGAGTAAATGAGTCCAGCATACTGGCCTCCACCCATGAGAACAATTTTCATATAGTTGATCTCCTTCCAGCAGATAGATAAACGACTTAAATCTTGTTATAAAATATGCAACCAAGATAATGCTTAAATGTTACCATTGCAGTCTCAAATAATCAATACTTTCAGGTGCTGCAGACCCATTGATGGTTCTATTAGAATCCACTCGTTCAAATTTTAGCTTACTGGCCATTATTATATCCTTAGCAGTTTCCTATATCAGGCGTTAATATTATCACTTCGACATTTCAATCTATCCTGCCGTGCAAAATCCGCTCTTGAAGAACATCAGCTATCTATGTTATGATATACGAGTTGATATGCTCCCGTAGCTCAGGGGATAGAGCGTCGGTTTCCTAAACCGTGCGTCGTATGTTCGAATCATATCGGGAGTGCCACGAAAAACCCAGCAAATTGAATGTTTGCTGGGTTTTAAATTGCATATGCAAGTATCATTAAATCTGGTTTGGGCCTACTTAAATGAATCGAATGCAGATGGATTGGCAATAAATCCCGTTGTTAAATAAGCGGCGGCCCCGATTAGCTATGATCAAAAACATACTCTCTATGTTAGGCAGCTTTATTACCAGCTCAATATTTCATTCCAATCAGCCCGTTCTTTATGATTTACACTAATATCCTTAATATAAACCCTTTCAAACTTGGATAATTCTTTTTGAATTTCCTTGATCAACTTAAGAATGTCTCTATTTTTTGTTGTTGATGTCCCTCGGATAAATTCACATAAAGCCGCGTCATTAACAATAATACTTATTTCTTTTTTCTTAAATTTTTCAAGTTCTTTAAGGAGCGTTAATAGTGCCACTTCCCCTACTATTGCCGGCTTCTTATATTCCAGTAGAATGGATTCTTTCGATATGAGCTCTTGGTCTTCATAGATGCAGTATCGAACTTCTATATCCTCACCTTCATACAAGGATGAAATTCCTGCCAAATAGGCCTTGATCATTTACATCTCTCCTCAATGATATTTTTACTGGTTAAAGCGGAAAATTATTTGTAAACTACAATTTTGCCTGAATTCCCAACGAAATCAGAACGTCGTTGACGTCTCGGGTATATGTTCCGTTCTCAAGCTGTACCAACGGGAAACCAATCGAACCGCTGCCTCTCACTCTATCATAGAGAGGGGAGGTGTCACGCAGGGTTATGAACTCCTTCAGAAGTCCTATAGAACCTGTCACATTGACAAAGTTGGGCATCACGCCGTTCTCAGTTAAGATGGCCAGAAAACGTAGGGTCCGAGGGCACACGTTACTACCGTAAACAGTAATCACCATATCGGTATCTCCTTTCTTTCTAGGGGTGTTCTTATTATAGCGCAGGGCTTTTCCGGGTGTCAAGGCACGTCAGCATCACCAATAAGTACTGTCCTGTATGGTTCCTGCTCCGCATCGATTTAATGCAATAGCCATAAACTGCGTAAAGTAATAACATTCTGCTCGTGCGCCGGTTAATAAGGGGTATATATAATCCATAAATTAATATAAATCAAGATAGGAGGATAGTCATGCATCCATTTTATTGGCAGAACAGCCGATTTTTTAGCAAGATAGAGCAGTCATCGGATCAGGAGAAAAACTGTTGGGTGGGTATTGTATCCATGGCCATGTATCTGACTTTCTGGGCCACTGCATTGGTGATAGTTGCAAGGACGGCAAAAAAATATATTCCAAACGCTGACCGGGCCCGGGGTGAGAAGGACCCGGCAATAATGATTATACGTAGAAGATATGCCAAGGGTAAAATCGACGCAAAGGAGTTCAGAAAAAGAATGGCAGAACTGCGATGAAATCGCCATCACAAGCGTTTAGGAGGTATTTTTATGCTGCTTACATCCCTGATGAGGGTTATACTTACACGTTCCTTCAAGCCTTTTGTTTTCGATAAAAGATATACGAATAACTTGAAATTTGAAGCCCTCGATGAGCTGGGGCTGTATGTTCACATACCCTTCTGCAGGTCCATTTGTAGTTTTTGCCCTTACTGCAAGGAAATCTACAGCAAGCAGCGGGCAGATGACTACAAAATTGCGCTGTTAAAAGAAATAGAACTTGCATGCAGAAATATGAAGGGCAGGAAAAAGGCAACAAGCCTTTATTTTGGCGGAGGAACTCCAGCCATGATGATCGATGACCTGAAGGATATCATCGATAAATTGAAAGAGTTTTTCATCCTATCGGGCGGGGTAGGAGTGGAGCTGCATCCCTACGACATCACAGAAGAGAATCTTGGGAAATTGAAATCAGCCGGTGTCACCATGGTTAGCCTGGGCATCCAATCTTTCAACGAGGAATGCCTTAGCAAACTCGGTAGAAGCGTAACGTCATTCGAGGAAAAGATCAAACTTGCGGCTGACTTTGAATTTGACGCCGTAGACGTGGATCTGATTTTTGCGATACCGGGACAGACTGACAAAATCCTGGAAAATGATATCAAAACAGCATTCGCATGCGGGGCCACCCAGGTCTCGACATATCCGTTCATTGATTTCACATTTTCCGACAACGAATATAAGCCGATGTCTAAAAAAGTGAAGAGGCGGATGCTGAGAAACCTCAATCGATTTTGCAGACAAATCAATATTGAGAGAACCTCGGTATGGACATTCGCAAAGCCCGGTGCAGAAAAATACTCATCCGTAACACGGGACGCGTTTTTAGGGTTTGGCGTGTCGGCCACGTCACTTCTTAGGACAAGCTTTAAAATAAACACGTTCTCAATCGATGGATACATCGCGCGAGTGAATGAAAGCCAGCTGCCCACATCATTGACCTTGAGGTTTACAAGACGTCAGAGAGCTGTATACTATCTGTTCTGGGGTGCTTACTCAATGAAAGTCGATGGAGATAAATTCGAAATGATTGTCGGGTCGCCTCTTAGGAAGATGTTTGGCCTGGAACTTGATCTTGCAGAGAAAGCCGGTTTGATAAAAAGAAAAGACAACGGCTATGAAATTACAGAAAAGGGATCTTTAATATACCATGACATCGAACAGGTCTATACAACGGCTTATATTGATAAAATGTGGAATCTATTGAGAAATGTTCCTTTCCCGAACAAGATGATTCTAAGATAAGTGGCTTCCCAATCATACATCGTATATTACAATCATATTGAGAATGCAAAATTGCGTTGGATTAAATTGGTTCGGCGCCTGCATTCAGCAATGCGTTCTGAATCGCTTTCAATATAACTTTGCTGCTATATGTAGCTCCGGATACGCAATCAACGTCCAAAGACTGCGCCTCCGTCACCATGCCCGGGATGATTTCTGCCTCTTCCCCTTTGCCATTGGTGTGCTTGATGAGTTCAATTTTTTCTATTCGGTGATCTTTAATAGTTACGCTGACCTCGGCCGATACCGGGAATGTAGAATAACTGCCGGAAAATACTCCATCCTCAGCTGAACTCATATCAACATTTTCTATTTCTGTGTTCGCCAATTGTTTAAGTTCGGTTTCGGCTTTCGAAAACAATATTTTTACCGTTAAAGCCCCAACTACCAGAACGACAATAACGATAATCAGTACCAGATTTCTTTTTTTCATTTTCGCGCTCCTTCTTATAAATCGACTGAATCGACACCTATTCACCTACATGACGAGATTTGCCTATTTCTTATAAAGCTCATATTTCCCACACGTTAAAGTATATCGCTAAAAATTTATTTTTTCTCTATTTATTTTTTTGTTACGTTATATTAGTTACATCATAGGGGTTGTTTACTTTTCGGAATTATTGGACTTGTTCCATTGTAATCTACCTGTTTTTCGGAGTACAATAGTTTTATTATTGGCAGAAAGGCAGAACGAAGATGAATTATAAAATGAGCGATTCGATAAGCTATGCTTGAAAGAAAAAAATCGCTTTTGAAATTCGTAATTTTATCAAAAGAAACTCACACTCGACAATCTTATCCGATATGTACACGATATGGGGCGATCCTTTGGTGGGTTTTGCGGATGCTTCGCACCCTTATATACTAGACCTGAATAAAATCATCTGCCCTTCCCATTCGATGCCTACCGATGTGCTGAACGACGCATCGATCATCCTTGCCTATTATATCCCTTTTACAAGAGAACTGGCTAAAACGAATCGAAAATCTGAACGGCTTGCATCGCCTGAGTGGGCATTGGCCTATGAGCAGACCAACGCCATGTTCGATGATCTTAATAAGCATCTCATTGAGTTTTTAAGAAATATGGGCTACCGGGCAGCAGTTTCGAAGGAGGCTGCAATGTTCGATCGGAAAAAGCTCATCAGCAATTGGTCTCATCGGCACTTGGCCTATGCTGCAGGTCTGGGTACTTTCGGGCTGAACAATATGCTGATTACGAAAAGCGGCTGCTGTGGGCGGTATTTTACAATCGTAACAAATCTGGATGTTGATCCGGATGAGCCATTGAAAGAAGAGCTGTGTCTTTATAAGAAGGACGGAAGCTGCGGTGTCTGCGTCAGAAATTGCCCCGTCGGAGCTTTGAGCCTTTCGGGATATGACCGGCAAAAATGCTATTCATTATTAAGGGAAAATGCCGAACTATACACCGAATTCGGAAGTTCCTATGTGGATGACACCAACGTCAGCGCAGAAAAAGAAGGCAGTGAAGTGTGCGGAAAATGCATCACTACCTCGCCCTGTGCATTTTGGAATTCACTATAAACCCCTGCAACTTCAAACGCTGCAGGGGTTTATTAAGCGCTTAATGTATGCTATGATTTTGGATTTTCATTCATCTGGTTCTTGGCAATATAAATCCTCAGTGCCTTGATACCCAGTATCATCAGGTAGCACGCCAATACGATTGGGATCAAATATAAAATTAAAATTGGCAGGGTTGCAAACATTCTCATTATTTCTTCCTTTCACCTATTTGGGGCGCTAAGATGTTAATAGACTATTACGAAATAAATCACATAAATCCAGCCGAGCAAACCATGAATGATCGCCCACAAGATCGAGTGCCAATTTGTATAGGATATTACCATGGCTAAACACGAGCCAAAGGTTATACCTGTCTTAACAGTTTTCTCAACCGTCACGTACTCTCTTTTAACATCCATAGATATATCCCTCCCAAAACAACGGCAACATGCACACCTGATACATTTCTTCCGAAACCCGGTACTATTTGCCCTGACTTTCTAATATTACAGTCCCTCAGATTGAGGCATTAATTTATTATAGCAAAATCAACCAATCGATGGGCTGTTATTTTGTACATTTCGTTGCAAAATAAAAAAGGCCTGCAAAAAAATTCGGCTGCGCGGCAGTTGATGATGATCAATACGAACAATGCACAAAAGCCGCCCTTCCGGACGGCCTTTTGATTTCCAGTAAATTTTTATTAATTTTATCTTCTATTATTTCCTTATTTTCCTTTATATAAAGGCGCAGGATTCGGGAAAACCTTTCTCCCATATGCCCCATTGACCACAAGCGCAGCCGAAAGATATATCCCCAGCAACCCGCATAACAGCAGCGTATGACCTGCGATGCTTGCAAACATTTTCGTTGTTTCCGGTGAGAAAATTCTCAAATCCGCCAAAACCACGAAAGGAAGCGCAATATCGACTCCAACCACAAGATAGAACAGAAGCGCCACAGACTTGAAGAACGCAGGAGTCCACAGAATAAGAGACGCTGCCAGCACCATCCAGCACCATGCATCGATACGAGGATCTAAATCCGTCACGAAAAATTTAAAAAACATTTCCAGCCCTGAAGCCAGCATGAAGTATGCACAAAAGAAAAGGAAGGTATTCCCTCCGGCCAGGTTTCCGGATTTGAGGTCGAGTAAAGCAACTATGAACTGAACTACAAATCCTCCGATCAGAAAGCAGCCAAACAAGGGCAGCGCCCCATGCTCAACTTTTCCTGTCAGAAGCGCAAAAAAACCGAAGCAAGCAATAGCAAGTGCTACAAGGCCTGCAGGGGTAGGGTTGGCCCATTCTTTTGGTGCAATGATGTTGTTTTCCACAGCATATCCTCCTAAAAATACTATATTTTGATAATGATTAGCTATTGTGACAATAAAAAAAGCTCTGCAATGCTCTTTACACTGCAAAAGCTCTATTGATAAGCTTCCAATCCCTAATCCCGGAGAACTATCACCTTTTTGCAGTATATAAATGCTGATCGTATCAACCAACCCTGTAAAAAGGCTTCCGGTGAAACTCCAATCAAAATTGCGTACTGGAAATCATCTGAGTCTTATTTCATATGTCTCAATATTTGGACATGACTACATCCGTTGCGAACTATATCATACCTTCTCGCTGCTTGTCAACTCCATTTCTGATCCGAGTAAAAAATCTTCTCCAATGCGAAAAAATCTCCCCTCTGCTATCAGAGGGGAGACTCTTGGTTTTGCTGTTATTTCGTCTCCATCATAGTCCTGAAGAGGTTGTCCAGCTTGGATGCGTCGATTTGTTTGCCATCCAGAGCAACATAGATGCCGTCTCCCGGATGGGTTTCTCTGAGGTGTATGGTCCTGACCTTTGCAAAGGCTTCCATGCCTTCATCGCTGATCTTGTCATGGGTCCTCTGATACAATTCTCTGGATCCCTGAGCGGAACATTTATCGCAAATGCAGATTTCAAACTGTCTGGTCACGAAAGCCGAATCGCTTTTTCTCAGCACATTGCCTGCCATGCTGTCTCCCTGGACCTGGTGATAATGGGTGTGCAGCAGTTCGTGAGCCAGATGTGAATTGGCTTCATGGTAGAAGTCATCGTACAGCTTCTTGATGTCCGGATTGTCCTGAGACTTGCGGATTTTGGAATGCTTGTCGATGTCGATGATGACCTGTTCACGTCTTTCCAGCGAGTCGATTTTTTCAGGAACCGGATGTCCTGCTCCGGAGATACATCCTCCCGGGCAGGCCATGATCTCAATAAGGTCATAGCCGACTTCTTCGCCTTTGACGATCCTTTGGAGGATCGGCTCCGCGTTATTCAATCCGCTGATAACAGCAACACGCACCTTCACACCGTTAGCCTCGATAGTGGTTTCCTTCACGCCGTCAAAGCCCCTGATATCCACAAAGTCCAGATGTTCGGTAAGAGGAACGCCGGAAACTTTTTCCACGGCCATTCTCAAAGCCGCCTCAGCTACGCCGCCGGAATTCGCAAACAGAATGCCAGCGCCGGAGACTTCTTTATAAGGTCCATCATATTCCATTGGAACGATGTCTGCAGGATCGATCTTCTTGAGATCCAGCATCTCGATCATTTCGCCGGAGTTTAGGACAGCATCCACGTCAGGATTTCCATCTACGCCGAATTCCGGTCTTTTTGCTTCATATTTCTTCGCTATACAAGGCACGATGGAAACGACATACAAGTCTTCTCTGTTAATGTCCGTAAGCTTGGTGTAGTGATTCTTTAGGGTCGCGCCCATCATCATCTGCGGTGATTTGCAGCTGGATAAGTTCGGAATCAGCGTCGGATAACGCCGCTCAACAAAGTTGACCCAACCCGGACAGCAGGACGTGAATTGAGGCATCACACCGCCCTTGGTCACACGACTCAGGAATTCTGTTGTTTCTTCCAAGATGGTCAGGTCGGCGCCGAAAGCGTTGTCGAACACCTTGTCAAATCCGAGCTTTTTCAGCATGCCCGCCATGAATGCGGTGGATTCCTCCGCGGAAACATTGTAATGCTCAGCTACCGCCGCTCTTACTGCAGGCGCTACGAAGGCGACGACTGTCTTGGTCGGATCGTTGATGGCTCTGAAAACTCTTCCCTTCTCGCTGGTGTATCTCAATGCACCGCATGGGCAGGCGTTGACGCAATGTCCGCAGCTGATGCAGTCTGTTTCGCGAAGCGGCAGGCCGCTCTTGGTGCCCACGATCTGTCGTCCGTGCTTGATATAGAAGGTCAGAATGTCCGGTCCTTCCACTTCCGCGCAGGCTGCGATGCAGCGTCCGCAGGAAATACACTTGTTGTGGTCGCGGATGATGAATGGATGGTCCTGGATCACCGGGAAGTATGGACGTTCATGAGCCGGCGCCTGGAATTCGATTTCGTGTTCGCTGGCAACATTTCTCAGTTTGCAGTCATAGCGGGATTTGCAGCCGCAGCGCAGGCAGCGTTTTGCTTCTTCGATGGTCTGTTCTTCAGTCAATCCCAGTTCTACTTCAACGTAGCTCTTTTTTCTGATCTCCGCATCCAGTGAAGGCATCTCAGCCCTTGCGATGCGAGGCATTTCTTCAAATTCCCACTTAGGCAGGTCTTCTAAAGTCCCTCTGCTGCAACTGTAATCGATGCCATGCACTTTGGCATAGCCCAGTCTTAAGTATTCGTCGATGGATTCCGCAGCATGTCTGCCCGCCGAGATGGCCTGGATGACGGTGGCCGGTCCTGTGACGCAGTCGCCGCCGGCAAATATTTTTCTCTCCGAAGTTTCGAAGGTTTTTCCGTTGATGTGCACATCACCATACTCATTCAGCTTGACCGGCAGGTCGTTGTAGAGGAATCGGGTATCCGTGCTCTGCCCGATCGCCCCGATCACGGTATCGGCTTCTATCTCGAACTGGCTCCCTTCAATAGGGATCGGTCTTCTTCTGCCGGAACGGTCCGGCTCGCCGAGTTTCATTTTGATGCAGTGGAGCACTTTTTTATCGCCTCTTGCCTCGATTTTTTCCGGAGAAATGAGGAACTGCATTTCCACTCCTTCATGAAGAGCTTCTTCAATTTCATAAGGCTCCGCCGGCATTTCATCCCGCGTTCTTCTGTATATAATAGTGACCTTTTCAGCGCCGTTTCGGAGCGCTGTCCTGGAGCAGTCGATGGCTGTGTTGCCTCCGCCGATGACTACCACATTTTTACCCGTCTTGGTGTCAAGGCCTTTAATGTTTTGTTCCAGATACTGGATACCCATCCAGATCCCTTCCAACTGGATCGGAGTGGCTCCCCAGGACCCGATGGCAAGATACACCGCGTCGAAATCTTTTTGAAGATCGGTCAGGCTGACATGGTTCCCCACCGCTTTTCCTGTTAATATCTTGACACCGAGGTTTCTAATCAGTTCGATTTCCTTGTCCAGTGTGGCTTTCGGCAGACGGTATTCCGGGATACCGTAGCGCATCATACCGCCAACATGGGGCTGACGTTCAAATATCGTGACGTCATGGCCATTGATGGCGCTGTAATATGCAGCGGTCAATCCTGATGGTCCTCCTCCGATGATGGCGATCCTTTTCCCAGTAGGAGGCTTCACTTTAGGCATCCATGGAGTCTGACCGTTGATGTCCATATCCGCGACGAAACGCTTCACAAAGTTGATGGCAACAGGTTCATCCACAAGGCTGCGGCGGCACTGGGCCTCGCATGGATGTGGGCACACGCGTCCGCAAACCAATGGAAACGGATTGGTTTCTTTGATGGTGATCAGGGCTTCTTCAAAATTGCCGGTCTGGACATGGCGCAGATATTTCTGGATATCCACATTGTCCGGGCATGTGTTGACGCATGGTGCGACGCAGTCTGCATTATGATCTGATAAAAGCTGTTCCAGTCTGATTTTTCGATAGGACTTCAGGCTTTCGCTATTGGTAGTAATGATCATGCCTTCTTCAATTGGAGTCTGGCAGGATTTTACTTCTCTTTTTTCCTCGCCCTCGCCAAGCTCCACGACACAAAGTCCGCAATCTCCGTTGGCCCGTTCCAGCCGGATGTCATAACATAGATGCGGCACATTGATGTCTTCCTGGATCAATGCCTGCAAAATGGTCAGGCCGCTGTAAACCTCGACCACTCTACCGTTTACGGTAACATTGATCCTCTTGTTTTTCGAAATTGCTCTCATTCTTCTAATCCTCCCGCTTAATAATCCGTTTACAATACAATATAGCTATGCTGTGGTTGAGACAGCCGCACGCATGAAAAAACCGGCTCAAGCGGCCGGTTGTAAAGTTGTCTCGGCCGGGGACAAGCGTCCATGAAAGATCCAGTCGTCAATGCCCTCGCTGATATATTGTATGAATGGCTTTGACCATTATATTACAAGATCTTAGCTGCGTAAAGACAAAATTGGAATACTGTGAATATTTGATTGAATCGGTATCTCAATATTGAAATTATTGTATGCAAATCGAAACTTTTATCGTGAAAATACGTCTCTAAGTTAGTAGAAGCAAAATCTTGAAAATCATAAGAATTTTATCAATTGCAGCTCGAATCATGATTTTAATCATAAAAATAGGTATATAATCAGCATTAAGGGGAGGTGCAATACCAATGAAAAAACGATTGTTTGCAATCTTGATCACATTAGTGCTGGTTTGCCCGCAAAACGTTTTCTCCGTGGCCAACACCGCCGAGGAGCCAACGCTGAATACGGACGGAATGCCTATATCGATGCTCGCCTCTGTCAAAGAAGGAGCATTGTTCCTGCCGCTGAGAGCTGTCAGCGAGGCACTGGGGTATAAGGTAGGCTGGTCTCAGGCAGAAAGGACCATCGATATCCAAAAGCAGGAAAAATCCCTTTTATTATCATTGAAGGATGCGAAGATCCAATCGAACGGCCACGAATATTTTATGCGTGATATCCCATTCATTCTCGAAGGAAGGACCTATATGCCTTCTGAATTCTTTTCGGAGGAGTACGGTTTGGAGGTAAAATGGGATAAGGAAGAAAACCGTGTTTCGCTCTCCAGTATACAACATAATTCTTTAAATATTTCGACCGGAACTTTGGCATCGCCAAATCCGAAGCAGTTGGATGCAACCATTCAATATCCCGTCGTTAGCGGGGTCGAAGACCCTTCGATAGAGGATCAGATCAACTCCACCTTCAAAGCCATTGCAGAACAATCACTGAAGGAAGGTGAAAAAAACGTCGCGGATCTGGCACCATACTTAGAACAGAATCCCGACATCCCTTGGAAGTGCGAGGTGTATTTTGATTATCAGATCAAATATAGCCGGAGCAGTCTGCTCAGCGTGGTATTTCAAAACTACCAGTATGCCGGCGGCGCCCATGGTTCAACTGTTCAGACCTCTTATACCTTTGACCTGATCACCGGCAAGCAGCTGCAGCTGGGGGATCTTTTCAAAGCAAATGCGGGATATATCGACATAATCAGCGATCAGGTTTATTCCCAATTGAAGGAACGCGGTCTTTTAGCCGCACTATATGGCAAATTTGAAAGCATCCGGCCGGATCATTCTTTTTACCTCACGGATGGCGGCGTCGCAGTCTATTATCAGCAGTATGAGATCATGCCATATGCCGCCGGTATCCAGGAATTCACCACAAATTATGATCAGTTGAATGAGCAGCTGGTCTCGCCGGAGTTGTACAAGCCTATTTATATTATGCCAGGTGATCCTGGCAGGATCTGGCCATCCGTTCAGACAGGGACCTTTTTCAGCCTCAGTCTGAATGGCAACCCGACCACCGGGTATACCTGGCATTATATCATCGAGAACCCCGACATCGCTTCTGTCGTTTCAGAGAAGATCGTCCCTGATTCCGATTTGCTGGGCGCGGGCAGCACCTTTAGCTGGACCCTGAAGGCTTTAAAGCCGGGGAATACCCGGATTATTTTCAAATACTACCGGGACTGGGAGGGAGAAGTCTCCACGACAGCCGAAAACGCCCTCATCTACAATCTCACAATAGAGTAATACTGTTATTATTAACGATGAATCGCGGAATATGATTTGTTCAGAATTAAAGCATACCCTATATTTGCTATATGAAAAAGGAGGATCCGTTGATGAATGAACTCAAAAGTAAACTCACTGCAAACAGTATTGTGGCTATCATAATAGCAGCCGGTCTGATCGTCTCAGCTTTTATTGTGGCTGATACGATAAAAGATGTAAAGGGATCCGGCAACAAAATCATGGTGACCGGATCCGCCAAACAAGAGATCACGTCCGACATGATCGTGTGGACGGGGAGCTTCGATGCCAAGGCCCCAAACCTCATAGATGCGTATTCACAGCTTGAGGCCAGCAAGACCAAGGTATTGGACTATCTGGTCAAACAAGGCGCTGAAAAGGATAAGATCGTCTTTTCCTCGATCAATACGAATATCATTTATGTCATATCGCCAAACGGGCTATACACAAATGAGGTGGACTATTATGACCTGAACCAGACGGTGACTATCAGCTCCAAAGAAATCGACAAGATCACGGAGATTTCCAGGAATTCCACGGAACTGATCAACGAGGGCGTCCAGTTCCAGTCCTATGCCCCGCAGTATCTCTATACAAAGATCGCCGACTTGAAAGTGACGATGCTGGCGGAAGCCACAAAAGACGCAACGAAGCGTGCGGAGATGATTGCAGAAAACGCCAACTCCAAGATCGGGAAGCTGCGATACGCCGACATGGGCGTGATACAGATCACCCCCCGTTATTCCAATGAGGTTTCCGATTATGGAATGAACGACACCTATTCATTGGAGAAGGAGATCACCGCCATCGTCCATTGCGAATTCGAAATCCAATAGTCGCAAATTCAATAGATGGGCCATTGCTACGTGTTCGTTCAACGGGCAAGCTGCAATGGCGTCACCTATTGGTACGTTCATTTTTATTTCATTTTATTTCTATTTACTCCAATTACTCCAACCCATACCCGATATTGCTTCCGCTTCGCACGGCCTGGGCAATTTTGCCTAAATCGCTGCAATCACCGATCTTATAGATTCTATTGAATTTATTTTTCATATCATCATATAGATCCGTGTTGGGTTTGATTCCCAAAGACAAAACCACCATGTCGGAAGGCATCAGGATTTCCTCATTGCTGGCGATATTTTTAACCAAAACGTTTCCGTTCATAATTTTTTGGAGGCTGTGTTCGAAATAGAACTCAACGCCGGCCTTTTTTGTATCCCTGAAAGTCAGGCTGTCCGCAAGGCTCAAGCCGACAGGCGGCGGCAGGATTTCAATCACTTTCACTTTGTTCCCCATGCTGGCCATGTAATAGGCCGCCTCGATCCCGGTCATTCCTGCGCCGATAACAACAACGTCTTTACCCGTTTCCTGCACTCTTTTTTCTAAAAGTTCCCTTACGCGTATAACATTTTTTGAACCGATCCCCGGTATAGGCGGCACGATTTCATAGGAGCCGGTGGCTGCTATAACAGCATATGGAGCCAGTTCTTCGAGGGCTTCAATTGTTGCCGGCGTTGACAGCCGCACTTCTATGCCGAGTCGTTTGATCTGCTTTTCGTAATACTCGATCATCCACGCGAATTTGGTCTTATGCGGAGGAACTTTGGCTATTTCAACCAATCCGCCAATATAAGGCTTCTGCTCGAATATCACCGCGCTGAATCCACGCTCAGCCAGCGCGACAGCGGCCTCCAGGCCTGCAGGACCCGCCCCTATGACCGCAACTTTACGACCGCTGCCGTTTCGGATCAATTCTGGCTGAACAAACTCGCATTTGGCATAAGGATTGACGCTGCAGCAGGATTCCGAGCCATCCAGTGCAATTGGGTTAAAACAATAGAGGCAGGATATGCAATAGCGCATCTCATCTTCCCTGTCCTCCAGGACTTTTCTGACCCATTCCGGTTCCGCGATGGTTCCCCTTCCCAAGGCGACCAGATCGCATCTTCCCTGTGCGATGATATCGTGAACGAACTGCGGATGTCTGATGCTTCCGGAGGCTGCTACCGGAATACTTACCTGCTTTTTCACCGTTTCCGCCAGATGGACCTTCCAGCCCTCCGGCTGTTTGCCGTTGTCGCTCATGAACTCCCGTCCGGTGATGGCGCCGCCTCCATTGACTGTGATCATGACGACACCGGCTTTTTCTAAAAGCCTCGCTCCCTGGGCCGCCCATTCAGGAGTCGTCCCGCCCTCAACAAAATCGTCGCCGTTGATTTTCGCCGTAACGACAAAGTGATCATCGCACAGGCCTTCCCGGATCATATCGATGCATTCGATAGAAAAGCGCATGGCGTTTTCGACGGTATCACTTCCGTACTCATCGGTTCGCTTGTTGAAATACGGACTCATGAACTGGCAAGGCAGATAGGTATGGGCAATATGGTATTCCACCCCGTCAGCGCCTGCTTCCTTGCAATGCTTAGCTGCGATGTAATACTTTTGTTTCAGACGCTCGATATCTGCTTTGGTAAAATCGTTGACCATGGGCACAGGCAGGCCATCGATCATAACATGTCCTGCATGCCAGAGTTGAAACGTGATCTTCGCGCCTTCTCCATGAACTGCATCCACAACCTTCTTCAATCCGGGTATGTATTTTTCATCCGTTAGAAACGGCTGCCTGACCCCGACAAAGGGAGCCGTCTCATCGATGACTGCGATGCCGGGGGTGATCAATGAGATGCCGCCTCTGGCGACGTTCCGGTAGTATTCGATATACTGCTGGTTGATCGAGCCGTCCGCATTCGCTATGAACTCCGCTACGGCAGGCCGGATGATCCTGTTCTTCAGGGTGATCGACCCTAATTTGAGCGGCTCTAAAAAACTATACTTCATGATGCGTCACCTCTTTCATGATCGATCCACTCTTGATTTGATCCTTCAACTCCAAAACTTTCTTCTCAATAAGTTTTGCGGTTTCCATCAGTTCGCCCCTGCCTTTGCCCGTTGGGTCTTCCAGCCCCCAATCCTCTCTGTGCTTGCATGGCAGATATGGACAGTCGACATTGCAACCCATGGTGATCACTACATCCACGGTAGGGATTTCTGATAGCAGTTTCGGTTTTTGGGACAGACTCATATCAATGCCATACAATTCTTTGATGATCGCTACTGCATCCGGGTTGATTTGCTGTTTTGTTTCAGTGCCGGCTGAAAACGCCTCATAGGTATCTCCGGCGATTATTTTTGATATGGCTTCCGCCATTTGGGATCTGCATGAGTTGTGGACACAGACAAAAGCCACTTTTACTTTATCGTTCATCGTTGATCTCCTTTCTTCGAGCGGACTTTTGGGGAACCTTGATCATCATAATATCTTTGCTTGAAGTTGAGGGCTGAATCCACCAGACCGATCATTACAGGGACCTCCACCAAAGGACCGATAACCGCTGTAAAAGCAACGTCCGAACTAATCCCAAACACTGCCACAGCAACGGCAATAGCCAGTTCAAAATTGTTGCTTGCCGCTGTGAAGGACAGGGTTACTGTTTGATCATACTTGAAGCCCTGTTTATAGGCGATGTAGAAGCTTGCGAAGAACATGACTGCGAAATAGATAAGCATTGGAATGGCTATACTTATAACATCGGCCGGATTTTTTATGATCTGCTCGCCTTTCGTTATGAACATAATAATAATTGAATAAAGCAAAGCGATCAGGGCCAGCGGCGAAATTTTCGGGATGAAAGCAGTTTCATACCATTCTTTTGTCTTTAATTTGATGAGGCTGAATCTGGTAATGAATCCTGCAGCAAAAGGGATCCCCAAATAAATCAACACACTTTGGGCAACCTCCTGCATGGATATGTCGATCACTTGCCCTCCCCAGGAAAGCCCCAGCCATTGAGGAAGCAATGTTGCGAAAAAATAGATATACACTGAATACAGCAATATCTGGAAGACCGAATTCATGGCGACCAAGGCCGCTGCGTATTCGCTGTCGCCTTTTGCCAGGGTGTTCCAGACCACGACCATAGCAATGCATCTTGCCATCCCGATGATGATGAGCCCGATGGCAAAACCCGGTTTATCCGCCAGAAAAATGACCGCTAGTACAAACATCAGTACCGGTCCGACGATCCAGTTCTGGATGAGCGAAAAACCGAATACTCTCTTATTTTCAAAGACTTTTCCGATTTCTTCATATTTAACCTTCGCCAAAGGCGGATACATCATGACAATCAGTCCAACAGCTATTGGCCATGATATAGTGCCGGTGCTTAAGGAACTTAATGATCCCGCTATCTCCGGAAACCGGTATCCTCCTGCAACGCCTATGACCATGGCAATGAAGATCCATAACGTTAAATATCTATCTAAAAAGGTCAGCTTTTCTCTTTTCATGGCATTCGCCTGACCTTTTGCAATATTTTAATGATATCTTCTGTCTTTAAGACTTTTCCAAAGGAAACGACTTTGTTGTCAACCACAAGGGCCGGTGTGCTCATAACGCCATATGCCGCGATTTGTCCAAAGTCAGTGACATGCTCCACCGTTTGATCCATGCCAAGCTGCTTCAACGCTTCTTTTGTCGCTTCCTCAAGCTTGTTGCATTTAGCGCAACCGCTTCCCAGTATTTTTACAGATATTGATTTTTCCATCATGATCCGCTCTCCTTATCTTATTATTGATTGCAGCTGCACCCGCATGTGCATTGTTGGTTCTTCTTGCCTTCATAGAACGCTTTCAGGTTCTCCGGAAGGTTATATTCATTACATACGCACCCGGAGGCCTTGCTGCCAAAAGCCTTCTCCAGAATCGCCGCTGCCAGCATTTCATTTGGCGGAACCTCGTATGCCTTGCCTTTATATACAAACACTCTGCAGTCCACGTCTGCCCCGCTGATGTCGCTGCAGCAGCCACAGCTGTTTTCTGCGACAGTCTGGCAAATATCCTCTCCGTTCACTCGAATCGTCGGTGAAGAGAGAAAACGATATTCTCTTGCGATTTCCTCTGTGGTCATCTCGACTTTATCATACTCCACATCTAACCCGGCAAGATTTAAGGCGGGAGCAAGAATTTCCATGACTTCATCGAGAACTTCATCCGTTCCGATACAGCGATCGCAGGTTTGCAGATCCAGATACAGATACTGCACCCGCAGTTTCATGCCTGATGTTTCAGAACAGTTACATTTGGCATTATCTGCTGTCGAACAACATTTGTCTGTCATATTGGTTCACCTCTTTCATTTTATGTATAGGTCGATTAATATGTTTATTTGTTATCCTTCATTTATCCATCTCTAGCATCCGACAGCATCCGTTTGTCTTCCATCCGGCCGAAGATCGCTTGTCCCGCTATATCGACATCCTATAGGAACAAGTATCCAATAGTATTGAATATATAACCGATGGCGATGATCCCAATCGCAACGACACCAAAGAATATAGCCAAAAGCCTCGTTTTAACGACTCGCTTCAGCATGATCATGGATGGCAGCGATAGAGCCGTCACACCCATCATGAAGGATAGGACCGTTCCGATCCCTACCCCTTTGTACACGAGGGCTTCTGCGATAGGCAGGGTTCCGAAGATATCCGCGTACATCGGGATTCCGATCAACGTCGCAACGATCACCGAGTACCATTTGTCCTGTCCCAGAACGGCCGAAATCAGTTCTTCCGGGATCCAATTGTGGATCAGTGCCCCTATGCCGACACCGATCAGGATATATATCCAGACTTTTTTAACGATGTCCGTGACCTGCCCCTTGGCAAATTCAACTCTATCCTTGCGTGTCAGTTCCTCTGGCTCCAATTCCATGGTCGGATTGTTGAACACAAAAGGCTCAACATAGTTTTCCATTTTCAATTTACTGATGGCTGTCCCTCCCATGACTGCCAGGATCAGCCCGACCATCACATAGGCCACAGCGATCTTCATGTTGAAAATGCTTGCCAGCAGCAGCATCGATGCCAGATCCACCAAGGGAGAGGATATAAGGAAGGAAAAGGTGACGCCCAGCGGAAGTCCGGCATTTGTGAATCCGATGAATAATGGGATCGACGAGCAGGAGCAGAAGGGTGTTACGGTGCCCAGCAATGCTGCCAGTGTGTTGGCAAAGACACCCTTATGACGCCCAAGAATTTTCTTAGTCCTTTCCGGAGGGAAGAAGCTTTGGATATAGGAGATCGAAAAGATCAGTACGGACAAAAGGATGAAAATCTTGATCACATCGTAGATAAAGAAATGCAGGCTGCCTCCGAGCTTATCTGTCATTTGCAACCCAAATACATTCTCGATCAATTTCTGAACCAGATCATATAGCCATTCCATCTTTAGGATCTGTCTGTTGAAAAAATCAAATACTATCATCAAAACATCCCCATATAATTTATTGACATTTATTCCCGCATTGACTTAAATAGATATCTTTATCGCCAAGGCCGTCTCTGTCGGCAAGAAGCTTCGGATAAGAATCGATATCAGCCATCATGCTTTTCAATATCTCCATCAGCATCCTATTTTCTTTTTTCAGCGAATAATAGACATATTTTTCTTTTCTTTCATCGGCCACGATGTTCATATCCCTGAATTTGGAGAGGTTCTGGGACACTCTTGGTTGGGGCACGTCAAGTATCCCGCTGATTTCGCAAACGCACAGATCTTCCTGGTAAAGCAGCATCAGCATCCGCAGCCGGGTTTCATCTGATAACAACTTGAAAATGCCTGTCAACTGGTTCATGATTATCTCCTTCATATTTTCATATTCGCATATGTTTATATGTCATATCTTACACCTTGCGTCTTTTTTCGTCAATGCAAAAAATAAAAACGCCTTGAATGTACTGATCAATATACATTCAAGGCGTTTAGAATATCGAACGGTTGCTTGCCCATCCTATTTATTCCTCAAGCATCTGCCTGAAAAGGTCCGGATCCGTCACCGGAGACTGGCAGGCAAATTTTCGGCAAACATAAGCAGTGGTTTTACTTTCAACAGGTGCATGCCCGCTGATGAGCGGTGCGAGTTTGAGGATTTCCTTATTGGTGCGGCTATAAAGAAGCGATGTTACAAAGGGCTGAAAATCACTGTTAAGGACCTCGATCATTTTTTCTGCCCCTTTTTTATCGTTCTCTGGTTCAACAAGGATCACTTCCTTGCCTCCGTCTTCCATATACAGAAAAGCAGTCAGCAAATATGCATGTCCTTGTGGATAGCTTTGAATGCTTCCACCGAAAGCGTTGATCAGGCTCTGACACATATCCTCCAATTCATGATTGCCTGAAAGCCTTGCAAGGCGCAGCATGTTCAATGCTACCACGGAATTACCTGAAGGCGTCGCTCCGTCATATATAGCCTTTGGCCTGGTGATCAACTGCTCGCCATCGGAGCCGTAAACAAAAAAGCCTCCATTTTCGCCATCCCAGAAGTATTTGACGAGATCTCCGTTTAAATCCCATGCCTTTTCCAAATATTCCGGTTTATAAGTGGTCTCGTATAATTCGATCAGACCCCAGATCAGAAAAGCGTAGTCGTCCAGATACCCCGGATAGGCCGCCTCCCCCTGCCGATATCTGGCCAGAAGCCTTCCATCCTCCCGGACAAGCTTGGAAAAAATGAAAGCTGCCGCTTTTTCAGCAGCTAATGTATACGCGGCCTCATTCACGACCCTTCCACCGATGGCCAAAGCCGCTATCATCAACCCATTCCAGGAAGTCAGGATTTTGTCATCCTTTCCGGGACGGACTCTCTTCTCCCTTTCTCTCAAAAGCTTTTCCCGGCCTTGTTGGACGTTTGCCTGGCCGGCTGAGTCAAGTGATGCTTGCAGATCTGAAGCTTTCAGTAGATTGGGTATATTCTTCCCTTCAAAGTTTCCTTTGTCGGTTATGTCGAAAAGTGTGCAAAACCTCTTGCCTTCTTCATCGCCAAGGACTTGGAGCACTTCCGGAACAGTCCAGACATAATACTTGCCCTCTATCCCTTCCGAGTCGGCGTCCTCTGCCGAATAGAAGGCCCCTTCCTCTGAAGTCATATCTCTGAGAACATAGCTGAATATCTGCTGAGCAATCTCCCAATAAAATGGCTTTTTCGTAACCTGATATGTTTCGAGATACGCAATTGCCAACAAGGCATTATCATACAGCATCTTCTCAAAATGCGGAACGAGCCACTTTCTGTCCGTGGAATAGCGGCTGAATCCGAATCCGATGTGGTCATACATGCCTCCACGGTGCATGGCTCCCAGAGTCTTTTCCACCATCTCCAATGCCTTGCTGTCTTTTGTGTGATGATAGTAGCGCAGCAGGAAGAAGCTGTTTTGAGGTGAAGGGAATTTGGGAGCTCTGCCGAATCCACCATAAATGCCGTCAAAGTCTGAGGCAAAACCGGAAAAAGCTTTTTGAAGGATATCCGGTTTCAATTCTTTCATTTGGACGCTTTCAAACTTTTCTAAAGCTTCCATGATCTTGCCGCCCGAACGCAACAGAGCTTCCCTGTTCTCTCGCCATGTTTTTGCCATGAATTCCAGAAGGGGAATCAACCCCTGCACACCCAGCCGGTTATTTTTCGGAAAATATGTGCCTGCAAAGAAAGGCTTTTTATCCGATGACATCAAGATGTTGAGTGGCCATCCGCCTCTGCCTGTCAATACCTGGCAGGCTGCCATATAGATGTGATCGATATCCGGTCTTTCTTCACGGTCCACTTTGATCGCGACAAAATCCCTGTTCAAGGCTTCTGCCACTTCATCATCCTCAAAGCTTTCCTTTTCCATGACATGGCACCAGTGGCAGGTCGAATAGCCGATGCTTAAAAAAACGGGCTTGTCTTCATCCCTTGCTTTTATGAACGCCTCTTCTCCCCAAGGGTGCCAGTCCACCGGATTATAGGCATGCTGAAGAAGGTACGGGCTCTTTTCATTGATCAGATGGTTGGGCTTTCGCTGCGCATTTTCCATGGTATCTCACCTCGCTTCCAAGGGTCGTCCTCACTCATCCTTCTTATATAATTTCGAATAATAGGTGCCTGAATTATAAAGAGCAGCCACAGGATTATGGCCAAGAACCCGATCCTTTGTGACGACCGTGGTGGCCGGTGCTACGGAATATTTATAGAACAAACTATCATGGCCGACACAAAGTCCCATGACAATATTCAGATCTGTTTTTTCAGCATTCAGCAACTTGGCCTGGAGTATAGGATTGCAGATGTTCTCACCGATCGCTGTACAGCACTCGTCTATGCCAAGTTGCACTTTGGGTACAGTTCCCACTTTGCAGGCGACCCCATAAACTTCGAACCCATTGGAGCGCAGTATATTCGCCAAGGTCCGGGTTTCGTTGATCAGTCCAACGCAGGTGGCAATACCCAGTTTCCTGGCGCCGATCTTACGAGCGAACAGCATGACTTCCTCAACGCGGGTCAACTGGCAGTAGCCTTCAAACTCCACTTCGGCTGATGATTTCATAATGTTCTTATTAGTTTCCTCTTCATAGCAGGAAAGGGCATCCTTGAGTATGTCTTCATCCAAATGAGTCGTCAGACAAAATTGAGGATACATTTTGTCCCCTTCATCGCAATTGATCACTGCGCAATCTGAGCAGGAAAGCCTGAATTTAGTCTCTTTCATTTATTTGCCTCCTTATTATCTTGTCTTTTGAAGAAATGGATCCCATAGGACCCAAAAGATATTGCCTTGCTGAGAATGGCAAGGATCAAAAGGATGTGCGTAGCGGTAAAATCCGGTGCCAGCATCATCAGGGATACTGACAAAGAAAACAGTACGGTTGCGGCTTTTCCGAATTTGTTCGCCGGGATCACGTCCTGGCTTGGGTGAAAATATAGGATGATGCCGGATATTATCTGAAAACCTTCAATGATCAGCATGATCGTCAGCGCCCAGACAGGAAGGATCCCTGCAAGCATCAGGCAGGCCAGGGCCGTCAAAAGCATGAGTTTGTCAGCCAAAGGATCAAGGACGATCCCCACTACAGAGACGACATCATACTTCCTTGCCAGGTAGCCGTCCAGCAGATCCGTACCCCCTGCAAAGAGATAAACGACAAGAGCCCAGACATAATTGTGTTCCACCTCTGAAAAGAACAGCCATATAAACACCGGGATCAGAAACAAACGTAGAATTGTGATTGCGTTTGGCAAATATTTCATAGAATCCCCCTTATTGCTTTATCAGATATTTGCTAATAGCTTTTTATAGTATATAGATGATTCACTGGAGAGTATACCCCAATTATGGAATTAAATTCAGCGAAGCCCTTGATTTATTGGCTTCGTCCGGTGCGAAAAAGTTTATCACACAAAAAATGCTATGCGATCGACACCGATCAGACATAGCACTTTCTCGTTTCAGTTTTTCTTAAGATGAGGCATGAATCATCTTGAGCAGCATGCACCACGATGCCCAAAAGACCAGTGGCACAAGTAGCTGAATCATTTTTATTTCTATTTTGCCTCCAATGTTAGTGCTCTCATTGGGCAGTATTTGACACACTTACCGCATTTGATGCACTTGTCCATATTCACTGCCGGTGCAGCATGGCCCTTTTGAGATAATGCCCCCACAGGGCAAACCCTGACGGCCGGGCAGGCATGGTTCTGCGGGCACCTTCTTTTATTCACCATCAAAATGCTGTCTTCCTTGATCACCGGACCATTATCTTTTGTCTGAAAAATGTTTTTTATATTACCGAGCATGAAATCCACCTTTCTCTTATCAAATATCATTCAACTTTCATTCAACGATCTTACCTTTTGTCTTAATAAAAAAAATATAGCACTTTACTGCATTGTTTTCTGTGATTACATCACAGATATACACATGTCTATGCGATCCGTGCACAAAAGTTATCCAATGGTTTACATAACTGGAAATATCCATTATACTTGGAAGTAGAAAGTCCATAAGGGCTTTCATTTATTTATAATGAAAAGGGAGGACAGGGTAACCATGGAACGCGATATTATTGTGACGGCAAAAGATTATGAACGATTGAGGAAGCTTATTGCTGAAGAACGTGAATTCGGCAGGACTTTTGACCCTCTCGAATTGAGGGATCTGGAGCAGGAGCTGGATCGTGCCGTAATCGCCAGGGCAGAGGATATCCCATCAAATATAATCACCATGAATACGCAGTTCGCACTGGAAGATCTGGATTCGGGGGACGAAACGATCTATAGTCTCGTCTATCCGGAATACGCCGATTTTCTTGAAAATAGAATCTCCATCATAGCGCCCATCGGCACTGCAATGCTCGGGTATCGTGAGGGCGATGAAATTCAATGGAATATCCCAACCGGGATCGCCAGGCTAAAAATAAAAAGAGTCATGTATCAGCCGGAAGCTGCCGGTAATTTTGAACTTTAGCATTGTTTTATTGATGGATAAATAGTAAAATTTCTGCATCAGTAAAATAGCAGTTCGTAGAATTGATTGAGGACATAAATGAAGCTGGATCAAACAAGAATGCCAATATATGAGGCGTTGAATAAATTAAAGAGTGAGCGGATCGTTCCTTTTGACGTGCCCGGACATAAACGGGGAAAGGCTGACCCGCTGCTTACTGCATTTCTCGGGGAAAAATGCATGTCGGTGGATGTCAATTCCATGAAATTGCTGGATAATCTCTGCCACCCGGTATCTGTCATAAAAGAGGCGGAAGAATTGGCCGCCGATTGCTTTGGCGCAGCTCATGCTTTTTTCATGGTTGGCGGTACTACTTCCGCAGTGCAGAGCATGGTTCTTTCCTCTTGCAAAGAGGGCGAGAAAATCATCATGCCCCGCAATGTTCATCGAAGCGCTATCAATGCTCTGATTTTAAGCGGAGCTGTTCCGGTCTATGTCAACCCGGACGTCAACAAGAGGCTGGGCATTTCATTGGGGATGTCGCTGACGGAGCTCGAAAAGGTGATCCGGGAAAATCCTGACGCCAAGGCGATACTGGTCAATAATCCAACCTATTATGGGGTTTGCTCGAATATCAAAGGCATTACAGAATTGGCCCATGAACATGGCATGCTGGTGCTGGCGGATGAGGCCCACGGGACCCATTTCTATTTTGACGATGACCTTCCGATATCCGGGATGGCTGCCGGCGCTGACATGGCCGCTGTCAGCATGCATAAATCCGGCGGGAGTCTGACCCAGAGTTCCTTTTTACTGGTTGGCGACAAAGTGAATGCGGATTACGTCAGACAGATCATCAACCTGACTCAGACCACCAGCGGAAGCTACCTTCTTCTTTCCAGTCTGGACATTTCCAGAAGAAATCTGGCATTGAACGGAAACGAGATATTCAACAAAGTAAAGAATCTTGCCAATTATGCGAGAGAAGAAATCAATGAAATAGGCGATTATTACGCCTACAGCCAGGAGTTGAAAAACGGCGATTCCGTTTACGACTTCGATGTGACGAAGCTGTCAGTCAATACTCTGCATATCGGCCTTGCCGGAATCGAAGTGTACGATTTGCTTCGGGACGAATATAATATCCAAATCGAATTCGGCGACATCGGCAATATCCTGGCGTATATCTCCGTTGGCGACCGCGAACGGGATATCGAACGGCTGGTAAGCGCTCTGGCGGAGATCCGGCGTCGTTTCAAGAAGAGCACAAAAGGGATGCTTGAAAACGAATATATCACCCCGCAGGTTATAGCAACTCCGAAAGAAGCTTTTTACGGGGACAAAAAATCCCTGCCCATCATGGAAAGCGCCGGACATGTTTGCAGTGAATTTGTCATGTGCTACCCGCCCGGGATACCGATCCTGGCGCCGGGAGAGATCATCACCCAAGAAATATTGGAATACATCCGTTACGGAAAAGAGAAGGGCTTATTCATGACTGGCCCGGAAGATATAAAAATAGAGCATCTGAATGTCATGACGAATAAATAGTTACAATGCCTTCATTTGATGGCAGATAGGAGGGTAATATGGAGCTGGAATTATGGTATACGGAAAAGCACACGGAAAAAGTCAACTTTTCGATAAAGGTCAAGCAGCAGCTTTTCAGCTGCAAAAGCGAGTATCAGCAGATCGATGTCTTTGATTCCGAAGAATTCGGGAGATTCCTCACAATAGACGGGTTGATGATGCTCACGGAAAAGGATGAATTTATCTACCATGAAATGATCGTTCACGTCCCAATGGCTGTTCATCCAACCGCCAAAGAAATATTGGTCATCGGAGCCGGCGATGGCGGCGTAGCCCGCGAACTTACCAGATATCAGACCGTTGAAAATATTGATATGGTAGAAATCGACGAGATGGTCATCGAAGTCAGCAAACAGTATCTGCCAATCACCTCTTGCGGCTTCAACGACTCCCGGGTGAATATCAACTGCCAGGATGCGTTGAAATATATCCGCACCTGCAGCAATAAGTATGATCTGATCATCGTGGACTCAACCGATCCTTTCGGTCCGGGCGAAGGACTGTTCACCAAGGAGTTCTACGGAAACTGTTTCAACGCTTTGAAGGAGGACGGCATCCTGGTCAATCAGCATGAATGTCCTTTCTATGATAGCTATTCTTTTTCCATGCAAAGAGCCCACAAAAGCATTTATGAAATATTCCCGGTCTGCAAAGTGTATCAGGCTCATATTCCGACATATCCGTCCGGACATTGGCTTTTTGGTTTTGCTTCGAAAAAGTATCATCCACTTGAAGATTTCGATTCCGCGAAATGGAATTCTCTGGGCATGAAAACCAGATACTACAACACGCAGCTTCATCTTGGAGCCTTTGCGCTGCCGAACTATGTTGAGGAGATGCTGGAAAATGTGGAATAAAAATGTTGAGACATTTTTAGGTTGCGACGCTTCGTTCGAAGATGCGGATATTGTGATTTTTGGCGCCCCCTTTGATTCCACTACATCCTACCGGCCCGGGACCCGTTTTGCTTCCAGGACCATGAGGGCAGAATCCTTTGGCCTTGAAACATACAGTCCTTATCTGGACCGTGATATTGAGGAAGTCAATGTTTTTGACGGGGGTGATCTGGAATTGCCTTTTGGCAATACCTCTAAAGTCCTTGACATCATCAAGGCTGCCGCCAAAAAAATACTGGACAGCAGGAAGCTCCCCTGCATGATCGGCGGAGAACACTTAGTGACGCTCGGATCCATCGAAGCGGCCTTTGAGAAATACCCGGATCTGCATGTGATCCAATTCGATGCCCATACAGATTTGAGAGATGAATATCTCGGAGAAAAACTCTCCCATGCAACGGTCATGAGAAGGATCTGGGATCTTCTGGGAGATGGCCGGATCTCTCAATTCGGCATCAGAAGCGGCGAACGTTCAGAATTTATCTGGGCAAAAGAGCATACGAATTTGAACAAATACAATTTTGAAGGGCTGGAAGAAACCATACTGACTCTTAAAGGACGCCCCATTTACTTCTCCCTTGATCTGGATGTTCTTGATCCTTCTGTTTTCCCGGGCACAGGAACGCCGGAAGCCGGCGGCGTCGAGTTTATCGAGCTTTTAAACGCAGTCTATAAAGTCATGCAGCTCGATATCGTGGGAATGGATATCAATGAGCTCTCTCCAGTGTATGATCCCACAGGAGCCTCCACAGCCGTGGCATGCAAAATGCTTCGTGAAATGCTGCTGGCATACAGGAAAAAATAAACAGACATACGCATTCATGCAATAGGACCACTAATAAAAATAGTGGTCCTTCTATTTAAAACTGTATGCCCGCAAGAACTGATTTATCTATACCATACCGAATAGTTGGTTTGTGCCCTACAATCTGGCAAATTTCCAGGTCTCCGCAGAGAGTAATCAGTGCGATCCAATCGGTAATATCTTCTATCTCGGTTCTTTTCGATATGAATTCCAGCATATTGTTGAGCGCTTCTTTGCATGCTAGTTCAGGCGCTTCCTCAGAAGCGATTACATACCATCTGTCATCGGTTTCTAGCATCGGCCATTCCTCAGTTTTATCCTTGATCACTTCGATTTTTAGCGTTACTCTCGCGGGGACTTCCAAGCCGCAGACGATTTCCCCGTCCGATTGCACTGCGTGGACATCACCGACAGCCAACAGCGCTCCCGGCACAAAAACCGGCAGATAGACTGTAGTTCCTTTTTGAATCAGCTTGCAGTCCATATTGCCACCATATCTGCCCTGCTGCATAGATGGTGCTGATTCAAGCGGAGTGACGCCGAGAACGCCCAGGCAAGGATCGAGCTGAAATTTGCGACCGAAAAAATAGCCATATCCATCTTCGATTTTAATTTTCTTCGTCTTACAGCCGTTCAGGAGGTGATCAAAAAAATAAACATCTCCTTCATCTACTACCATGGTTCCATATTCTGAGGTGATTTTAATGCCTTCAACGATCACCTTGAGAGTATCTCCCGGCATAGCATCCTCTATATAGATAGGTCCATTGAGGGGATTGAACTGCATATTCTGAAAATGTGTTGCCGTTGTGCAATATTCCTCGACTAATATGTCTATGAATGCATCCTTCGTGTTGAAGACGATGGTGTCGCCGGAAGCGGCCGTCAGTACAGGCATATTTTCCGGTGAAAATTCGAATACCTGTCTCTCTTTGTCAACAATTCTAACGGTCATGCCCTTTCTCCTCTCAATATCCAGCAATGCTCATAACAAAATTCCACAATCATTCAATGAATTTGGGCGGTAGCGGAGGCCTTCCTCCATCTTCCAGATATTTTTCGATGGAACGTACCCCCTCGGATATGATCAGTTTTGATGTACCGATTGCCAAAATATTATCATTGCTGTCATATATGGTTGCTCTGATGAAACAGACTTTGCGACCTGCCTTGATGAGTTGGCCTTCCACTCTTAGTCTGCCGCTTTTAACTGCTGATAAATAGTCGATATGAAGATCGATGGTGGTCGTTCCTGTGTTTTCGTCTAAATCGCAGTACGCAGACCAGTAGGAGGCTACATCGATCAGCGTAGCGTAAACACCTCCGTGGACATTGCCAAACAAATTAAGATGGTCCGTATTCAGCTGCACTTCCACCCGGCTGATTCCCGGTTTGATATCACAAATCTCCAGGGACAGCAACCTGAAAAACGGACCTTCATTGATAACGCTTTTAAGTGTTTCGATATGGTCCGGATTAATTCTTCTTTGATTTCCCATATTCAGTCGTCCTTTCAAATTATATTCAACTGTTTATATTTAAAGACTAAATGCACCGGTTTGTCAATGTTAATGCTAATATGTAGCCCTGTTTATGCATCTGCACGAATGGGGCGGGCGTATTGTTAAGGCGTTAAAATGTTGAAATATATGAAATTTTATGATAATTTAAGTATAAGTATATGGGAGGAGGATTGAATGATGCCATATGGATATTGCGGAAAACTTTTAAGAGTCAATCTAAGCACCACAGAAATCAGCACTGAAGAAATTCCCGAAGCTGTCATGCGAAAATATCTGGGCGGCAAGGGATTGATCACGTACTATTTAATGAAAGAAGTCGATCCGAAAGAGGACCCTTATAGTGATAAGAACAAACTGATCTTTGCCACAGGCGTACTCACTGGAGTTCCGGTCCCAGGCTTCATCCGATTCGCCGTTGGCGCAAAGGCTCCCACAACAAACGGATATGGTCAATCCGAAGCTGGAGGTTTTTGGGGTCCTGAGCTAAAAAAAGCCGGATTTGATGCGATCATTCTGGAAGGTAAAGCTGCTTCGCCGGTTTATCTTTTTATCAAGGATGGAACAGCTGTACTGAAAGACGCCTTCCACCTCTGGGGCAAGACCACTGAAGTAGCCCAGGACATCATCCGAAACGATAACAACGACCAAGCCATCAGAGTCGCTCAAATCGGGCCAGGCGGCGAGAATATAGTCCGATATGCCTGTATAACCAATGAACTGAAGCATTTTAACGGTCGGTGCGGACTGGGCGCTGTAATGGGTTCAAAAAATATCAAGGCGATCGCGGTGAGGGGAACCCAAAAAATCGATTACTTTGACGAAGAGAAAGTCAAGGAGCTTGCCAGATGGTATAACGAACAAATGAAGAATAGCCCTCTTTTATATGGACTTCATAACGAAGGTACTGCGATCTTCGTCAATCCGCTGAATGCCGGAGGCGTTTTACCCACGGAGAACTATCGAAAGGGATATTTTGAACAAGCTAAAAATTTTTCCGGACCCACAATAAATGAAACGATTTTCAAAAAAAGGGAAGGCTGTCTCGGCTGTTCCGTCCGATGCAAGCATGTAGTTGAAATCCAGCAGGGTGATATTAAAGTCGACTCACGTCTGGGCGGCCCGGAGTATGAGACCCTGGGAGCCTTTGGATCTCTCTGCGGTGTCGGTGATCTGGCGATCATTGCAAAAGCAGGTGAGTTATGTAATAAAAACACCTTGGATTCTATTTCAACCGGAGTCAGCATCGCCTTTGCCATGGAATGTTTCGAAAAGGGGCTGATCACTCTGGAGGATACCGGGGGTATCGACCTCCGTTTCGGAAATGCCGAGGCTATGCTCAAAACCGTCGAGTTGATCATAAATAGAGAGGGAATCGGAGATCTGCTGGCTGAAGGAGTGGTCAAAGCTGCAGAAAAGATCGGCCCTGAAGCAGCACAATATGCAATGGCCATCAAAGGACAGGAGCTTCCGATCCATGATCCAAGGGGAAAGCTTGGCGTGGGTCTCGGGTTTGCCATCTCCGATACCGGCGCAGATCATATGCAATCCATGCATGACGGAGTTTTGGATAAAGACAATTTTCATTTCAGGGCTATGAAAACCCTGGGGCTTGAGGAAACCATCTCTCCTCTCGATACCAGCGAAAAGAAAGTCAAGCAGTTTTATCTGCTTCAAAAAGTATGGGGCTCCTTCAACAGTATCGGCGCCTGTGTTTTCACGCCGGCTCCAAGAGGATTTCTGACCTTCGATAAATTGGAAGTTTTATTCAATGCGGCGACAGGTTGGGACATGAGCCTCTATGAAATGGTCAAGGCCACGGAACGAGCCTTCTACATGAGCCGGCTTTTCAATCTGGCGGCAGGATTCACAGCCGAAGACGACCGGCTGCCGGATCGCTTCCACCAGCCAATGCAGAACGGCGCTTTGGAAGGGAGCTTCATTGATCGTGAAGCTTTTCAAAATATGGTCCGGATGTATTATGAGTTGTCGGGCTGGGACAGGATCACTGGATACCCAAAAAAATGGAAGGCCGTTGAATTGAATATTGAGCAGGAGATCCTTGAAAACCCGGTTTATAATCAGTATATCGTTCAATAGCTATGAGGTGGCGACATGCGCATCAAGATTTCAGCCTATGGAGATCTCAAGTTTTATACTCCGGGAAAGACAGGGTTGATCGATATGGAGTTTGACGCTCCCAATAAGCTGTCAGATATCCTGAACGCTGCCGGAATCCCTCTTGAATATCTGGGTCCGGTCACGATCGGCGAGGCGACAGCGAGTCTGGATCGTATGATCGAGGATGATTCGGATATCCATGTATACCCGATGGCGAGCGGAGGATAAATTTCATACTCCTAGCCAAAAAGATAGAACGACCGGTCCAAAAGGATCGGTCGCTTTTATATTAGCTGATATTTTTCTATTTTTATTGCTGATTTTACTTTATCGCTCGTTTATTAATGAATAAATTGCCTATGCTTTCTCGGCCGCTCTTTTAAATGCCCGGTTGATCAGCTCTTCCTTGTTAACGATCACTCTTTTAAATTTACCTGTGCATACAACTCCCACTTTGTCGGAAATGATAACGTCGATATCGATGTTATCATCATCGACCTTTCTGACTACCAGATCATAAATTAGCGGCTCGCCCAGCATGGCTCCTCTCTCATGTGTCAATTGAATTTCTTTTCCAACAGTTATAAATCCTTCAGGAAGCAGAGAATCCAGCATTTTGCCTGATGCTTCGGTAGATACTTCAACAACTGTTGCTGTTGAAACCAAGTAATCGAGAACACCTCCTGATGCTCCATCAGGGTAAAGTGCATTGGACAGGCGGGCTTCCCTCGTAAACGTCGTAGAAACACCTGGTTTGATTTGATGATTAATCATTTTTGCTTCTCCTCTCTCTCATTAGACTTGTAATTTTATTATACCTCATAATAGCTTAAATATTTACAAATGCGCAAATAATTATACAAATTATACACATCCCTTGATACAATGTCAATTACGGTCCGGGACTTTCCCGGCCATCCCTGATGTTTTCTTTAACGGAAACCAGTTTGCCTGTCAAAATCGAACCCGCCATTTCCGAAGGGTGAAGGTCCATAAGCTCTCACCTCATTCTATTCTTTGTAAATTCTTTATGTAGTCAATTACCAGTTTTATTTCCACCGGAGTCCCATATTTTATTTTGAGGATACATTTGCTCTCACAGTCAGCCAATGAAGCATCATTCCAAGCCGATTCTTCACTGGTTGCATTGAGGATCTTGCGGGCCCCTGCAAAATTCCCTACCATAGTTCTTCTCATGATCCCCCGTATATCGCGCGCTCTATTTTCCGAACAGCTCGGGTTTTCGCAGATTTGGCAGGCGGAAGCTTTTAGCATGATGGTTCTTGCATCCGGAGGAAATCGATCAAGCAGGCGATCTTCAGTTACTGGCTTATCCAGTATTCTTACATAATTCGCCATGTTCTTTTTATATATGTAGGGCTCCAAACGGGACCTTGTCAAAATGGCGTTCGCTGCACTGATGCCGGAGGCCGTAACCGTTGGAGTGCCTGTCCCCATAACGGTGGATTCGCCGCAGCAAAATAAATTATCCCATTCTGTTCGTGTGTGAAGGCGTTTGAGCATATGCTGACCCAGCATTTGCTTTGGCCCGGCCACTGCTCCGCCGTTTTTATTCGTATATCTTTCTATGGTTTTTGGCGTTGCTATTTCGGCATGTTTGACAGCCATCTGAAACCCCGGAAATCTACGTTCGAGGACTGCAATGAGTCTATGCATCTCTTGATCCTTTTTTTGACGATAATCGAAATCATTTTCTATATCCCACTTTTCGAAAGTCGGGCCGATCGCAACGACGACATGGCTCTCCGTGTCGCACAATGTCCTGTCATCAACACTGGATATGTAGGCTGTCACCTCGCTTTCATCGATCCTTTCGGGATTGCCTATCAGCATTTCTATCGGTGCTGTATCCTCCGGGATGATTCTCCTGTCCACCAGCGCATACAAGACAACACTGGGATAAGTTGGCAATTGAGCGGCGGCCCATGCTCTTCTCTCATCACTGGCATGATTCTTCTCGATCAGCTTGCCATATAGGTTCCACACGGTCCCCGAATACACCAGATTCTCACCGAAAATCTCCAGTCCGTTCTGCAACAATACACCTGAAGGCCTCCGGTCGTCAAAAAGTATCTTAACGACCTCCGCTTCAAGGATCATATCCCCGCCATTTTCTTCGATGACTTTTTCCAGTTTGCCGGGCAGAAAGACCGTGGAACCGGCTGGGTAGTAGCTCCCGCCGATATGATTGTCCACAAACATGACAGCAGCCAGCACCGCCGGCGATTCCTCCAAGGTAGCATAGCAATAGGTGGAGGTCAGTTTGTCAAAAAATTTAAAGATTTCAGGATCGCTAAAATATTTTTCAAGCAGACTCTTTGCGCTTTTATTCATATAGCCAAGAAATCTTGCATAGGATACCGGATGCTTCGCCATGTTTTTCAAAGAGATCTTGGGGTCCGTCTCGTCCGGTGTCGTATAGGCCGGATTTTCTACCATTACATGCTGGTACATCAATTCAAGGTCTTTATAGAACCTCTTGATGGATCCGCGTTCTGTTGGAAAGACCTCTGCAAGCTCCTCTGCAAACCTCTCTATGTCCGGCCAAAATCTGATACGGGTCCCTTTAAAGTTGACACAATAAAGCAAGTCGTGCCTGATCATATCGATAGGCTCCTCCATGCAGTTGAAAACAAAACGATGAGCATTGAATCCTTTTTCGCCAAAGCCAAAAAGCATGGCAGCGCCCTGATCAAAAATCGCCTGATCCCTTTTGAATATCCCACAGGAACCGCCGGGATTGTAGCTTTTATCGATCACCGCCACTTTCAAACCTCTTTTTGAAAGAAGCGCGGCAGCTGTTAAGCCTGAAAGCCCTCCACCAATTACGATCACGTCATAGCGCATGTCTGAATCCCCCTTCTTCCAACAGTCTTATGAAAGCATTTACCCATTATCGCCGAGGCTAAAACACCGCGTTCTTTCATTAGAAAAAACGCGGTGCGGATTTCAACCGATTACAGGTCGCCATGTATATAATTTTTCAAAGCATTGTCATAGTTCCTGTTGCCATATCCCGAGATGCCCTGGATCTCTTCCTCCGTAAGTTCTCGGATCACCTTAGCAGGACTGCCCATCACCAGGACGCCTTCAGGAATGATTTTCCCTCTTCCGATGAAGCTCATAGCGCCAACGATCGTATTCTTTCCGATCACAGCTCCGTCCATGATCACGCTGTTCATGCCGATCAAACAATTGTCTTCCACAGCGCAAGCATGTACTATGGCGCCGTGCCCGATAGAAACCAGATTACCGATCAAAGCCGGTTTTCCTTTCGTGCCATGGATAACCGCGTTGTCCTGGATATTCGTATGTTCGCCGATCCGAATCTTTTCAACGTCCCCCCGGATGACCGCCCCATACCATATGCATGAATTTTTTCCTATCTCTACATCTCCGATCAGCGTAGCAGTTTCTGCCACAAAAGTGTCTTCGCCGACTTTGGGATAAATGCCTTTCAGCTGTCGTATCATCTTCTGCACCCTCCATATCAACATCACGGTCCTGTTCAACGGGTCATGGTTTGTAAGTACATCCCACTATTAATATATTATACTGGCATGATATTCCTGCAAGGATTTTTTCTCTGCTTCCTTCGATCCATTGCTGATATAGGCTGCTATCCCCTTAACGCTTGCCAGTGCGGCAGTCATCGTCGTGATATATGGGATCTTGTTCTTGATGGCGATTTTTCTGATATAAGAATCATCGAATTCGCTGAATTTGGATTCCGGGGTATTGATGATCAAATTGATTTCGCCATTGGAAATGCTGTCCATGATATTCGGACGGCCTTCAAACAACTTTTTGATTTCCTCGCTTTCCACTCCATTTTCGCGGAAATAAGCACAGGTCCCTTTTGTCGCCCTTATTTTGAATCCGATTTTTACAAATTCCCTTGCAGCTTTCAGCGCTGCAGGCTTATTGGAATTGTTGACGCTGATCAGCACCGTCCCCGATGTCGGAAGGGAACTTTGAGTAGCCTCCTCCGCCTTGAAATAGGCGAGCTCGAAGGAATCCGCCAAACCCAGGACTTCCCCTGTGGAACGCATTTCCGGCCCTAATACCGGATCCACCTCAGGGAACATATTAAACGGCAGCACCGCTTCTTTCACGCCATAGTAAGGGATCTTGCCGTGGACAAGCTTGCTCATATCATATTTCTTTCCACTGTTGGCAGCCATCATGATTTCCGTGGCTATCCTTGCCATCTGGATATTGCATACCTTGGACACCAGCGGAACAGTCCTGGAGGCTCTCGGATTTGCCTCCAGCACATAGACCTTATCATTTTCTATGGCATACTGCATGTTCATCAGCCCGACGACTTTCAGTTCCTTGGCGATCTTTTTTGTATATTCCACGATGGTATTGATGTGCTCCTCAGAGATACCCACCGGCGGTATGACGCAGGCGGAGTCTCCGGAATGGATCCCTGCATATTCAATATGCTCCATTACTGTCGGCACAAAAGCATCGATGCCGTCAGAAATGGCATCTGCTTCGGTCTCTGTTGCATTCCCTAAAAATCTATCCACAAGGATCGGCCTTTCACGGGTCACACCCACGGCGCCGGCCATGTAATCCCGCAGCATTTCTTCGTCATGGACGATTTGCATGCCCCGTCCACCCAGAACATAGGAAGGCCTTACCATCAACGGATACCCTATCTGATCCGCGATTTCGATGGCTTCCTCCACATTCACCGCCATCCCGGACTCAGGCATTGGTATTTCCAGCTTATCCATGATCTTTCTGAATCGGTCCCTGTCCTCCGCCAAGTCGATCGTTTCCTGGGATGTCCCGAGAATTTTCACTCCCGCTTTTTCCAGATCTGCGGCGATGTTGAGCGGAGTCTGCCCTCCAAATTGTACGATCACTCCCAGAGGCTTTTCCTTTTCATAGATGCTCAAAACATCTTCCACTGTCAATGGTTCGAAATACAGCTTATCTGAAGTGTCGTAGTCGGTAGAAACTGTTTCAGGATTGCAGTTGATGATCACAGTTTCATAGCCCAGATCTTTCAGGGCAAATGCCGCATGAACACAACAATAGTCGAATTCGATGCCTTGTCCTATCCTGTTTGGACCACCCCCAAGGATCAGCACCTTCGGCTTGTCGCTTGCAGAAGTTGTATCCGGTGCATTGTATGTTGAGAAATAATAGGAAGCATTATCAACACCGCTGACCGGTACTGCTTCCCAACCCTCTACTGCACCCAGGGCGGTTCTCTTTTCACGGATCCGGGATTCCGGAAGATCAAGGAGCTGGGAAAGATAACGGTCTGCAAAGCCGTCTTTTTTAGCTCTGATCAGCAATTCGTCCGGCAAATCTCCATTTTTATATTGTAAAATCTCTTCTTCAAGAAGCACGAGTTCTTTCATCTGCTCTAAAAAATATGGTTTGATGAAGGTCAAATCATAAAGCTGCTGGATATCAGCGCCTTTGCGAAGGGCTTCATATAATATGAACTGCCTCTCGCTGGTAGGCTCTGTCAGCATTGACATCAGCTCTTCCAATGAGCATTGATTGAAATTCTTTGCAAAGCCCATACCATATCGGCCTATTTCAAGAGAACGGATCGCTTTTTGCAAGGCTTCCTTATAGTTCTTTCCGATACTCATCACTTCGCCTACTGCCCGCATTTGTGTTCCAAGCTTGTCGATGGAGCCCGGGAATTTTTCAAACGCCCATCTTGCGAATTTGATGACCACATAGTCCCCGGACGGAGTGTATTTTTCAAGGGTCCCATCTCTCCAATACGGAATTTCATCCAAGGTCAAGCCTGCCGCCAGCAAGGATGAAACATAGGCGATCGGGAATCCCGTCGCCTTGGAAGCCAAGGCCGAGGATCTGGATGTCCTTGGATTGATTTCAATGATGACGACCCGGCCTGTTTTAGGATCATGGGCAAATTGCACATTGGTGCCGCCGATGACCTCGATAGCCTCCACCACATCATATGCATGCTTTTGCAGTCGCTTTTGCAACTCCACATCGATGGTCAGCATCGGCGCCGAACAGAAGGAGTCTCCAGTGTGGACACCAATGGCGTCAATATTTTCAATGAAGCAAACCGTGATCATCTGATTTTTGCTGTCTCTTACTACTTCAAGCTCCAGTTCTTCCCAGCCGAGAACAGATTCTTCAACGAGGATCTGCCCAACCATGCTGGCCGCAATTCCTCTGTTTGCAATGATCTTCAGTTCTTCAACATTATATACAAGACCGCCGCCGGTGCCGCCCATGGTATAGGCTGGTCTGATCACAACCGGGTAGCCCAGCTCCAGTGCGATGGCTTCAGCCTCTTCCACGCTGTAAGCCGCTCTGCTTTGTGGCATCTCGATGCCAAGCTTTTTCATGGTCTCTTTGAAAGCGATACGATCTTCACCACGTTCAATGGCATCTATTTGCACGCCGATGACTTTGACTCCATATTCATCCAATACTCCGGTCTTGCTGAGTTCGGAGCAGAGGTTCAGGGCTGTTTGCCCTCCAAGATTAGGGAGCACTGCATCTGGCCGTTCCTTTGCAATGATTTGAGTCAGGCTTTTCACATTGAGGGGTTCGACATAGGTGGTATCTGCAATTCCGGGATCTGTCATGATAGTTGCAGGATTGGAATTTACCAGAACGATTTTGTATCCTAATCTTCTTAATGCTTTGCAAGCCTGGGTCCCGGAATAATCAAATTCACAGGCCTGGCCGATAACAATAGGCCCGGATCCTATTATCAATACTTTATTAATATCTGTTCTCTTTGGCATTTAACACTCCTTTTCTTTTCTATCCTTTATGACAGTTTCTGACTATCTCCTTTTTATATCTGTGGTATTATAGCACCTCAGCCACCTATTGTACAGTTTTTATTTTATGTTTTGGTGAAATGCCATTGCATTGTTGAAGGGCAATGTGTTAGACTGATTTTTGTAGTATTGCTACTAATTTGCAGTTTTACTATTAATCTGACTATCGAGGGTAAATCGTATGAGCATGAACGATCTGATGTCCCAAAAATTTCAATCCCTGGAGGCTTTGGTATCAAAGACTCCGATGCTGGAAATCAAAATCAGGTATAAAAATGAAGAACGGAATATTTATGCAAAGCTTGAATACTATAACTATTCGGGAAGCATCAAGGACCGTGTAGCACACCATATACTCAAACAGGCCTATCTTGAGGGGCTGATCCATGAAGGACAAACCATCGCAGAGGCTACCAGCGGGAATGTAGGGATCTCCTTCGCTGCTCTTGGCGCTTTTCTTGGAAATCCCGTTACCATTTTCATGCCCGACTGGATGAGCAAGGAGCGTTTTGATCTGATCAGCAGCTTCGGGGCCACGATTCGCAAGGTTTCAAAGGAAGAGGGCGGTTTTACCGGATGCATCAATCTGGCGGATAGAATGGGCTCAGAGGAAGGCGTTTTCCTCCCCCATCAATTTTCAAATCCAGTGAATGTGGATACGCATTACCGTTCAACCGGGAAAGAAATCATCACCCAGCTGGCGGCTTTTGGAAAAACTCCTGACGGCGTTGTAGCCGGTGTCGGTACAGGCGGAACGATCATGGGCATAAAAAAAGCCTTGCAGGAAGTCTATCCTTCATGCAAGGCCTTTCCTCTGGATCCCGAGAATTCACAAATCATGGCTTCTGGCGGGACGACCTTTGCTTCCCACAGAATAGCCGGGATCGGAGATGAGTTCATTCCCGATATTCTGAAGCTGAATGAATTGGATGACATTGTCATGGTAGATGACGGCGATGCCATCAATATGGCCAGAAAGCTGGCCAGGATTTTCGGTCTTGGAGTTGGTATTTCTTCCGGAGCCAATTTCCTCGGCGCCATCAAATCCCAGGACATACTCGGAAATAAGGATGCGGTGGTCGTAACAGTTTTCGCTGACGACAACAAAAAATATTTATCTACAGATTTGATGCATGAGCAGCCTCACATCCCTGGTCATATGACAAAGGATGTTGAACTTATAAGCTTTCGGGCTGTGCGTGGCTAATTTTCATCGCGGCATAATAAAAGTCCTGAGTGGTCAGGACTTTTTCATTGCTGTTAAAACATTAGCATCTGTATTCTGTATTATTTTGTACAATACTATATGATATTAATATGTAATCTATCGCTTTGCGAAGCGTTCTTCCACATCCGCCCAGTTCACAAGATTCCACCAGGCCTCTACCCAGGCAGCTCTTTTATTCTGATATTTAAGGTAATAAGCGTGTTCCCAGACATCAACTGTCAGCAAAGGCATCGCTCCCCATTGGGTCAGATCCTGATGTTTTTCAGCAGAGAGGATTTCCAGTTTTCCAAAAACAGGATTCCAAATCAGCAGCGCCCATCCGGAGCCTTCCACTGCTGCAGCTGCAGCAGTGAACTGTTTCTTGAAGTTTTCGAAGGAGCCAAAGTCCTTGTCGATCTGATCCTTCAGGTCCCCTGAGGCAAGAGCCTTGCCTCCCGGACACATATTCTGCCAGAAAAGGGTGTGGAGAATATGGCCGGATCCATGAAAAGCCAGTTCTCTTTCCCAGTGTTTTACAAGGGAGAAATCTCCTTTTTCTCTGGCGTCTGCCAGCTTGGCTTCAGCGTTGTTCAATCCGTCGACATAGGCTTTGTGATGGGCATCGTGATGCAGCATTACGGTAGCTTCGTCATAATAAGGCTCTAATGAATCATAAGAGTAAGGCAGTTCCGGCAATTGATGTGTCATGTTGATTTCTCCTTCCTATTATCTGTCCATTATCTGTTGGAATGGTCTTCGGCCCGTTTCCAGACCAGTACCGCTTTATTGTTTTCGTTGGTGATGGTGATGGTATCATTTTCCAGCTTAACGAATCTCTTTTGAGTTTGTCCTTCCCAGGTAGGGTTCATGCTGACCTGCATATGATGGTAGCAGGTGTTCGTGCTTTCATCCACTTCATACTGGCCGGAATAAGCCATGTATCCTTTGGCCGCCTGGGCCATCTCTTCTTGAGTCCCTGTGTGCAAACGTCCGCTAGCATAAGGAGGCCGTCCGGCTGCCATCATCTGTGCCGACATATATCCATCCGGCGTGTACAGGATAAAGCCCGTAACGTCCTTGCCCAAAGGATAATATTTCTCGCCGGGATTATTGGTGTCCTCAATGTAATAATCCACCAGCTTCCATGCTCCGATCAATGCTTCCCGAAAACTCTTTGCCATTCTCTCTTCCTCCTTAAACATGCAATAATTATACTGACGACTTAAACTGACTATCCATTATTTAAGATTATATTTTGCTAACCGGTCATAGAAGGCTGATCGGCTCAAATTGAGCATTCTGGCGGCGGCACTTTTGTTTCCGTTGGTTTTTTTCAAAACATCCAGGAGCATCTCTTTCTCAAAGTCCACCATGGAAGCGCGATAGGATGCCAGGGAAGAAGCACTTTCAATTTCTCTCATGACAATCTGTTCCGGCAGGTTTTCAACACCAATTTCTCCCTCCCAGACATAGTTGGCGGCGCGTTCTATGGCATTCTCTAGTTCACGGATATTCCCCGGCCATGTATATTCCCTTAGGATGCTTTTAGCCTGCTCATTGATCCCTGTCACTCTTGAGCCCAGGATCTCATTGTACTTTTCAATAAAGGATTCTGATAAAGCTATGATATCCTCTGAACGTTCTCTTAAAGGAGGAAGCTTGAAGTGAATGACATTCAGCCTGTAGAAAAGGTCCTCCCGGAATGCTTTTTTCTCAATAGCATCTCTGAGGTCACGGTTAGTGGCTGCGATGATCCTTACATCAACGGTTTGTTTACTGGTTCCTCCAACACGCATAAATTCCTTTTCCTGAAGCACCTGGAGCAGTTTTGCTTGTATAGACAGTGGCATGTCTCCGATTTCATCCAGAAATATGGTCCCTTTATTGGCTCTCTCGAAATATCCCGGTTTTCCGTTTTTTAATGCTCCAGTGAATGAGCCTGGTGCATATCCGAACAGTTCCGATTCAAACAGCGTCTCGGGGATCGATACGCAGTTCACTTTAATAAACGGGAATTTGGATCTTGGGCTGGCTTCGTGGATGGCTCTCGCGAACATGTCCTTGCCCACTCCGCTTTCTCCTGTCAGCAGCACCGTGGATCTGCTTCTTGCAATAAACATCGCTTCAGCTTTGATCCTTTTGAAGTCCTGATTATTTGTTACCATCTGGTCGAAGCGGCTCCTGCCGCCCCCGCGCTTTTCCAGCTCGTCTCTGTAATACTGGACCTGCTGGTTCAAATACAGCCATTTTCTGGACAGCTCCTCAGCTACCGGATTATCGTTCAAATATATGGTTGTTACAATGCCTGTGATCTCTTCGTCTCCGTCGTTTCTCTGTTTGAAAGGAATAAAAGAGGCGATGCATTTTTTGCCATTGATATCGCAGGAGTCGACTCTGGCCGACTCGAATTCTTCTGTTTTGATCGGATTTTTTGTATGAAGCAGGGATTGGATCTGCTTTCCAATGATTTTTTCAGGTTTCTGAGAAAGAAGCTCGCAGGCTCTTTCATTGACGTACTCTATTACCCCCGAAATATCAGAAACAAAAACACCGTCGGAGGACGCACTGAGGACCCCATCGATCGTGGTCTTTAGGCCCCTTACTATTTCGAGTTCCTGAGCTATTTTCTCCATATCTGAAATGTCGATAAACGTGAAACTTGAGCCTATTTGGACATCATTTTCTTTTATCGGGACCTGATGGATAATGACAGGAACCGATCGGACGGTTCTTTTTAATCCTATTTCCATTTCCTCGGATATGCTGATCTCCGGCAGTACTTCTTTCAGATTGCGTCCTTTGATCTTCTGGAAATTGATTTGAAACATTCTTTGAGCTGCAAGATTTGCTCTTTCAATATAGCCATCCTTGTCGACGATGATGATCCCTTCATAGTTGCCCCTGAAAAGAGACTCCAAAAGGGCAGATGAGGATTTAATGACGTTGAGGCTCGTGCGAAGATACTCCGCCGTTCCGATCATGCCTACGACTTTATTGTTGCGATCAAGCACAACGTTGTTGTCTACCTGGCTTTTTGTGACCCTGACGACCAGAGAATATTCATCATAAGTCCGATCTGCATACAAAAAAATGGGGTGTTCAACCATATATTGGGAGCAAGGCGTGTCTAATCCTTTGCCTTCCAATATCGCCTTGAACAACCTTTTTTTTGGGAATACCGCTATCAGAATATCATTTTCATCCACGATCGGGAGTGTATCGATTTTGTACTTCTGGTAGTATTCAACAACTGTGCGTAAAGTGTCGGTAGTTTTCAATGACTTGAAGTTCGTATTCATCATTTGTCCTACAGTTAGCCACTTGTTGGTATTCAAAGAATTGGATACACTCACTGTTATACTTCCTTTCGTATTGTGTCCATTTATAGTACAATTCGCCAGTATGATTAAGTATAAAGTGTTAACAAATCTTTGTCAAGAATTCAACAAAGCACAAAAGAGCGGGCCGAAGGATTTCGACCTGCTCTTTTAGCGTATGGTTGTTATTGTATTAGGCGGGATTCCCTTGCTATCCTTAGCTTTGAAGCATTCCCTGTCTATATTGGTTTGTCGGTCTGCATTTAGGAAGGCATGCTCACCTTATCGCGTAGGACTTCAGTGTCATTTCTGTTCAAGCTCCCAAATGATGATTAATTTGCTATTAACCTTTGCAAATTCTCGGAGCGATCTGCTGATGAACAGCGCAGAAGCTCTTTGGATTCTGGTAGAAGCATCCTACGAATGCTTTGCAGTAATTCCTTAAGTTAGGAAGATCAACGATTTCGTCTACCAGACCCTTCTTCGCGCAGTAATCCGGTCTGGACTTGTCGTTGTAGTGCTGGATCATCTCGTTCATTTTTGCGATAGTCGGATCTAATGATTTGCCTTCGTCGAAATCTTTAACAAGTCTGCGTGCGTAAGATGCAGCAGCTGCAGTTTCGCCATGCATTACGTAGATTTCTGTAGCGGCAGTTCCCAAAGTGAACGCATTGTTATTGTTGGCTGTAGGGCCGCCCAATACATAGTGAGCAGCAGCAGAGCCTTTTCTCAGGATGATTGTCATCATCGGATTGTCAGACTGTTCGATGGAGTAGATCAATGACATTCCGAGACCGAGCATTTCTGCTTTCTCAGCTGTATCGCCTACATCTATTCCGGTTGTATCCTGTACCCAGATCATCGGAATGCGGTCGCGTCCGCAAAGGGTCACGAATTCATTCATTTTGATCAGGCCTTCGCGATAGAGCTTACCGCCAATACCCTGATAATCCGCATACTTAGGATATCCCTGTCCCAGCATCCCCTGGTTGTTTGCGATGAATCCACAGAGGAAACCGTCGATCTTGGCTAAACCGCAATACATTTCAGGGCCGTAATCCGGTCTGAATTCCATATGCTCACTGTTGTCAAACAATCTGGCCAGTACATCAGGCATGGAGTATAAACGTTTCTGATTGGCTGGTACCAATGTATAGAGATCTTCAGCCGGGAACTTAGGTTCAGCTGGCTCTGCAACTCTGAAGAACTGAGGGTCGTATGCCGGCAATGTGGCCATGTAACGCTTGATATCGTCCAGAACTTCTTCTTCGGTATCGCATACGTCTCTGATGAAGCCTGTTTCTCCCTGATGGATCTCTACGCGTCCCGGAGGAGTTGATTTGAATGCTCTTGTATTTGCAATAAGTCCTTCAGCTACTTCATCATCAATGTAGCCTTTAGGTCTCATGCCGCTTACGATTCCTGCGCCGCCTACAGCCATGTTGGCTTTCTTGTGAGCGATCAAGATCGTAGGGCTGATGGCGTGGTATCCGCCGCCGGCAGGATTGGTTCCGTACATGCCGACGATGATAGGAATGCCCAGCGCTTGTAATTCAGCATGTCTGAAGAATGGAGTGCCGCTTCCTCTTCTGTTAGGGAAGATCGTCTCTTCTTCAGTCAGTTTAACGCCGCTGCAGTTGAGGACCCATACCAATGGAAGATGGAGTCTCTTGGAGATATCGGTAACTCTGAGAACATTGTCAGCCTGTCCGGTAAGCCATGCGCCAGCCATTACTTTATTGTTGGAAGCGATGATGATGGCCCATTTGCCGTTGATCTTGCCAAGACCGTCGATAACGCCGGTATTGCCTTCTTCGTTTCCAGCAGGATCATATATTGTATGAAGCGGGCACCAGGTTCCTGGATCTACCAGGTATTCAATACGCTGCCAAGCGGTCCATTCCCCGGCTTCATTCATTTTTTCAGTAGATTTACCGTTATTCTTGACGCGTTCAACTTCTTTAGCGATGCCGGCTTCTACTTCTTTCAATTCGTCAACGTTCTTCTGCAGAACTCTGTCAAGCTCTTTGCCGATGCTTGGCATTACTGTGTAATAAGGATGCAAAGGGGTCCCGTATTTTACTGTCATTTTATTTCTCCTTTCAGATCAGTTCAGGTAAGCAAATCCGCTTTAACTATTTATCTGTTTGGCTGGTAGCCCAGTTCGATACCGGCAACGATGCCCATGTGGATGTTGGAAGTTCCTTCAAGAGTCTCAAACTGCTTGGCGTCTCTCAGCCATCTGCCGCATGGATACTCTGTGGAATAACCATAGGATCCGTAGATCTTCATAGCCATGTTTGCGCCGTGTACTGCTGCGTTGCAGCCTGCGAGCTTCGCCATGGAAGTTGCCTGCTGGCTTGGCATTTTGTTCTCTTTCAGCCATGCTGCCTTGTAGACTGCTGCCAAAGCGGCTTCGTCTTCCAGCTTCATCTCTGCGATCTGGTGCTGGATCATCTGGAACTTTCCGATCGGCTGTCCGAACTGCATACGCTCGTTGGCGTAGTTCACTGCACCTTCAAGACATGCTGCTCCCAGGGCTGTTGCTCCTGTTGCGCATCCCATACGGGTGTTGTTCAGCATCCACATGCAGATCTGGAATCCCTTGTTCAAAGGTCCTAACAGGTTCTCTTTCGGAATGATCGCATTCTCGAATACCAGCTCGGATGTCGGTGCAGGCCACATGCCAACCTTTGTATGGATCGGAATTCTTTCGACTCCCGGTGTGTTGTTGAAATCTACGATGAAGCAGGACAGTCCCTTAGGGCCGCCGCCTTCTGTTGTTACTGCATATACCAGTCCGGTGTCGCTGGTGTGTCCGCCTGAGATCCACATCTTGGATCCGTTCATCACCCAGTGGTCGCCCTTGTCTGCTGCGAAGCATTTCATGCTTCCTACGTCAGATCCGGAGTTCGCTTCTGTGATGGCAAAGCTTCCTACTGCTTCTCCGCTTACCAGTCCAGGGATGAACTTCTCTTTCTGCTCCGGTGTTCCCCACTCGTTGATGGTCATAGCAGGTCCCCAGCAGTTGCCGCTGATGCTCAGTCTCCAGGAAGTGTGCACCTTGGCGATTTCATATAGTGCTACTACCGCTTCCATCCAGCCCATGCCGTTCCCGCCGTACTCTTCCGGAATGCTCCAGCCCAACAGGCCCAGTTCACCCATCTTAGTCAGTATCTCTCTGCGGTAATGATGATTTTCTTCGTCTTCTTCAATAAATGGGGCGATTTCCTTTTCAGCAAAATTGCGCGCCATTTCCTGAACCATTCTTTGTTCTTCAGTCAATCCAAAATCCATTACATAACCTCCTGTCAAATAGTATTAATATTATGGTCAAAGCCGTGTTTACAGCTTTCCAGACTTATTCGATTTCTGCAAGAGGATCGTCTTCCTCGACTCTGTCGCCTTCTTTTACATAGATCTCTTTAACCACGCCTGCGTCTCCGTATACAGCGTTTTCCATCTTCATGGCTTCGATGATGAACAGTTCGTCATCCTCTGTTACCATCTGTCCAACCTTGATGTTTACTTCCTGGATCTTTCCAGCCATTGGGCTTGTTAATTTTGCCATTGTTTAATTCCTCCTTAAAAATATTGTTAATTATTAAAATCTTGTTTTGAACATGCTGTAAACATATTTCCATGTTTTATATCACGCAAAAACTGTGCCATTTTTTAAAAAAAATTGCCATGGTGACCTTTGATTTCAAATCGTATTCTAAAAAGCCTTCAAGCAATGTGTTTTCAAGCTTCAGAAGGATTGGCCGCTAACGTCCATGGGGTGTCTGAGTGTTGCAGTGTTGGTCTCTTAGATGTTTTGACTGTACGGTTACTCGTACAACTGTACGGTTATAGGACAAGCAGTATTGCAAAAAAGAAACTGCAGTCCTGATTGATCTTGACTGCAGTTCCATATTGATTGTTCGAAATGATAATACTAAAGTGTAGGGATCAGCGATACATAGATACCGGTCAGGATGGCCGATGTGATAACTCCGCAGATATTGGCGCCCATAGCATAGTTCAGAACAACAGAACGTCTGTTGATAGCCTGGACCTCGTGATGGGCGATCTTTGCGCAGGATGGCACACAGGATACTCCGGCAATACCAATGGTCGGATTGAATTGCTTGCCGTTGATCAAGTAAACAAGATATCCCCCGATGATCCCTCCGACTCCGGAGATAGCAAGAGCAACGCAGCCGAGGATCAGGAATATCAGAACTTTAGGATTCATGAGTGTGGAAGCTTCGCATAATACTCCCAGCATCAGACCCAGGAAGAATGTAGCCCAATACAGGAATACATTGTCGATCAGTTCAACATACTTGGCTATTCCGGATTCTTTTATGCCGTTTCCAAGGAAAAAGCTCAGGAACAGCGGGGCAGCTACCGGGAATAGCAAGCTCAGCAGACCGCAGGCGATTACGTCGAACGCTATTTTCTGCCCTGAAGTAATATTCGGCCCTTTTGAGCTCTTAACGACGATTCCTCTCAGTTCCTTCGGGATCATTGCCCTGATAAGGAATGGATATCCTCCATATGTAAGACTTAAATATAAGTACGCAATTACAGTGATAGGTACAAATACTTCCGGCGCCAGCATTAAAGCTGTAAACAGAACCATCGGTCCATCCGCTCCGCCAACGATCGAAATCGCGGCTGCAGCACCATTATCAAGGCCCATGGCAATAGCGATAGGGAACGTAACGATTGTGCCCAATTCAGCAAACAATGCAATGAACATACTTGTGAAAGGATAGCGCAAAACATTTCCAACGTCAGCTAAAACTCCGATACCCATAAATACCAGGCAGGCGATCAGATTGTTGCCGAAGGTAAGGGAATAGATCGGCTGGAATACATCGATCTGAAGCATATTCATCACTTCATCCGTTGAAGAAGCAAGAGGGTCTACAAAAAGCGTCCCCATTTGCGTTTCTGAGAAAAACAAAACACCGGCATTGACGGCTGTCATACCAAATCCCATCGGGATCATGATCAGTGGTTCCAGGATATTTTTCTTGCCGCAGTATACCAGAAGGCATCCGAGCAACATCAAAACAATTCTTGCTATAGCTATTTTAGGCTCTGAAGCAGCTAATGTGCCGAAGCCTTGAAACAAATTAGATAGTTCCATTATCTAGACCTCCTTATATTATTCAGCGACTTTCTTTTCTTCCTTCGGGCTTATTGCATGTATGACTCCCATCATGACTTTGATCATTATTGCGACAAATGTTGCTACAACAAATGCCAAAAAGTACACTTGTATGGCAATTTCAATTGATTGTCCAACTCCCATGATTATTCTCCTTTCTTTTCGCGGTAGTCTTCTATTATTTGAGTTCTCTTCGGATCATAACAGTAAAGAAAACAATTATTCCTACAAACACTGCTGCCATTATTCCGATACTCGTCGGTGTCATTTCGAACATTTTTTTCACACTCCTTGTCGATTATTTATTGTGCTGCATTATTACGCTTTATTAATTAATATTATTTCTATATACGATATCGCAAGTATTATGCAAAATTTGAATGTCTAATCAATACTAAATCTCCAAGCGCAGAACCATTCCTCCGGATGATCATCAGGCGGACATCCGACGCACTCAGTCTTGATTCTGGAATCAATCGTACGGGCGAAATTTGTATATTCAACCAGTCCAGCCGATTTGCAAGGATAATCATCCATATTTTTACTTTTCCTGGCAGACTGCACGCGGCAATCATTCATCTGGAAAATTATGCTGTTCGGACTTTCATCTATTATTGACTGCACGTTGATTTGCGCATACATACGCATCTGCAACGCTTTTTTCAATCCTTCAATTCCCGGTTGTTCAGGCAGATTCAATAGTCTCTTGATGGACCATGCCTCGAAAGGGGAAAACCATGCCCAGCATGAATCATTGCAGCGCTTTGCATCCAGCATTCCGTGCTTGGATTCAACAGCCTGGAACCAGACTCCATCGCCGGCCAGCCAGTTCAGGCCAAGGCCTTCGATCAGGTCTTTCATCTTTTCCTTAGGCATGTCGAGCAGCGGAGCGGGAACTCCGTCGGTCAATTCGAATCCCAACAATTTGCTCAAACGCTTCAGCTGTATGGCTTTACTCTTATCATACGCCGTTTCCATTATTCGCAGAGCCTCTTCAAAGCCCATCTGATGTTCAACTTCTTTAAACCAGAACACATGATGAACAATGGTCCGATGCAGCATATCGATTACCAACTCAGCAAGCTGCTGCTTATTCAATTCTTCATTTATCCGTTTATTGTCTTCCATGAAGCATGCTCCCTTGCAACCTTTAACCTTGTAACGCGGAGCGTCCCCGCTCCGCGTTACAAACAATTTATTGATTTTTTGTAATGATTTTACTTGAGCTTTTTGAATTCTTCCGTCAGCAGAGGCACGACGTCGAACAGGTCTCCAACGATCCCATAGTCGGCAATATTGAAAATATAAGCTTCTGGATCTTTGTTGATCGCAACGATGACTTTGGAAGAGCTCATGCCTGCAAGATGCTGGATAGCTCCGGAGATCCCGCATGCGATGTAAAGAGTAGGAGAAACCGTTTTGCCTGTCTGTCCTACCTGGAACTTCTGCTCGATCCAGCCTGCATCTACAGCAGCACGGGATGCGCCTACAGCCGCTCCGATAACATCCGCACATTCTTCGAGCACCTTGTAATTTTCAGGTCCTTTCATTCCACGGCCACCGGAAATAATGATGTTTGCTTCGATCAGTTCAGGACGTTCTGATGCGGCAATGATGATTTCCTTGACGATGGCTCTGAGGTCTGCAGCATCGATTTCAGCAGTTTCGTTGACCACTTCAGCCTGCTTGGCAGCATCCTGCTGGCCAAGAGCGAAAGTGTTCGGACGAATGGTAGCCACGACTGGTCTTGTGTTTGAAGATACTTCCGCGAATGCTTTGCCGCCGTAGATCGGTCTTTTGAAAGTCAGGAAGTTTGCTTCATCATATTCCATACCGGTGCAGTCCGAAGCCATGCCGACGCCAAGACGCTGTGCAAGACGAGGGGCAAGGTCTTTTCCTACTGCTGTGTTTCCGAGAAGAACAGCCTGAGGCTCGTCTTTACGGATCAATTTGTTCAATACTGATGTATAAGCGCCTGTGCTGTAATCAGCCAGCTTGTCATCCTCTACAAGAACGACTTTATCAGCGCCGTATGCGGCAACTGTCTTTGCAAGATCAGCGATGCCTTTTCCCAGGATGACCGCTACCAGAGGATCTCCGGTTTTGTCGGCTATGGTGCGAGCCTGGCTTAAAATTTCCAATGATACTTTACGTATCTCTGCTTTATTCTGTTCTATTACAACCCAAATTCCTTTAGCCACACTAATTCCTCCTCTCTATATAACCTTTGCTTCTTCGCGCAAAAGCCTTGCTAACTCTTTCGCTTTGTCTGCGGCTTCTTCACCGGCGATTTTAATGCCTGCTTTGCGGGCACTTGGCAAGCTGAACTTAGGAGCGTTCATTTTTGCTGCCATGTCAGCGGCGCTGGTTCCAAGATCTGCAAGAGTCAGCACTTTTATTTCCTTCTTCTTTGCCTTCATGATACCCATCATGGATGGATAACGAGGCTCATTGAGGCCCTTCTGAGCTGTGAAAACAGCAGGAAGTGTGGTTTCGATAATTTCGGTTCCGCCGTCTATTTCTCTTGTTGCAGTTGCTTTGCTGTCCTCGACGTCAAGCTTCAATATGCTGCTTACGGAAGGAATATCCAGAGCTTCCGCCAATCTTACGCCAACCTGGCTGGATCCGTCATCGACGGCCATGCGTCCGGTCAGAATGATATCATAAGGGATCGTTGCAACGGCTTTGGCCAGGATATCTGCAATAGCCGCTTCATCTGCGTACGCGATAGATGGATCATTGACCAGAACTGCCTGGTCGGCTCCCATGGCAAGAGCGGTTCTGATGGCTTCCTGCACTCTGTCTCCGCCCATACTTACGATAGTAACCTCGCCACCGAATTTCTCCTTCAACTTCAGAGCTTCTTCAACAGCGAACTCGTCATAGGTGTTTATAACCAGATTGACCCCTGCGCTATCGATTTTTCCGGTGCTGTCCAATACAATTTTAGCTTCTGTATCAAAAGTCTGTTTTAGACAAACAACAATATTCATACTATTTCCTCCTTACTGTCCGGTTTATTAATCTTTAAGAATGTTTGCTGCGATAACAACTCTCTGGATTTCGCTGGTTCCTTCATAGATTTCGGTGATCTTAGCATCACGCATCATGCGCTCTACCGGATAATCACGGGTGTATCCATATCCGCCCAGGACCTGAACTGCTTCTTTGGTAACTTTATTGGCAACTTCAGCAGCAAATACTTTCGCCATTGCAGCATGCTTTGAAACCGGCTTGTGCTGAGTAGCAAGATCGCAAGCCTGATAGATAAGCAGACGGGCAGCTTCGATTTCCAGAGCCATGTCAGCCAGCTTGAACTGGATTACCGGCATCTGTGAAAGGGACATACCGAACTGTACTCTTTCCTTTGAGTATTTCAGCGCCGCTTCATAAGCGCCCTGTGCAATACCCAGAGCCTGGGAAGCGATACCGATTCTGCCGTAGTCAAGAGTAGCCATCGCGATTTTGAAGCCCTGTCCTTCCTGGCCAAGTAGATTCTCTGCAGGAATGCGAACGTTTTCAAAAGCGAGCTCATAAGTAGCGGAAGAGCGGATACCCATTTTCTTCTCTTTCTTTCCGAAAGTGAATCCTGGAGTTCCCTTTTCAAGTATGAATGCAGCAATACCTCTGTTGCCCTTGCTCTTGTCCATCTGAGCAGTGATCACATAAATATCTCCATAGTAACCGTTAGTGATGAAGCACTTGGTACCATTAATGACATACTCGTCTCCATCGCGAACTGCGGTTGTACGGGTTCCGGATGCATCGGATCCAGCCATTGCTTCAGTCAAGCCGAAAGCGCCCATTTTTTCGCCGGTTGCCAATGGAACCAGGTACTTCTGCTTCTGTTCTTCTGTTCCGAACATATAGATAGGGTTGGCGCATAAGCTGGAGTGTGCGGAAATGGTAACACCTACGGATGCGTCAACTTTGGAAAGCTCTTCGATGGCGATGGAATAGGACATGTAGTCAGCACCGATCCCGCCGTACTCTTCCGGGAAAGTGATTCCGGCAAGCCCGAGTTCGCCGCACTTCTTCCAGATATCATATGCAAATTCTTCTTTTTCGTCGCGTTCTTCTGCGCCAGGACCGCATACTTCTTCTGCAAAGTCGCGTACCATGTTGCGGATCATAATGTGGTCATCTGAGTAATCAAAATTCATATCTTTACCTCTCTTATTTAATATAATTTGGACGTGTTAACTATTTATCTGTTTGGCTGGTAGCCCAGTTCGATACCGGCAACGATGCCCATGTGGATGTTGGAAGTTCCTTCAAGAGTCTCAAACTGCTTGGCGTCTCTCAGCCATCTGCCGCATGGATACTCTGTGGAATAACCATAGGATCCGTAGATCTTCATAGCCATGTTTGCGCCGTGTACTGCTGCGTTGCAGCCTGCGAGCTTCGCCATGGAAGTTGCCTGCTGGCTTGGCATTTTGTTCTCTTTCAGCCATGCTGCCTTGTAGACTGCTGCCAAAGCGGCTTCGTCTTCCAGCTTCATCTCTGCGATCTGGTGCTGGATCATCTGGAACTTTCCGATCGGCTGTCCGAACTGCATACGCTCGTTGGCGTAGTTCACTGCACCTTCAAGACATGCTGCTCCCAGGGCTGTTGCTCCTGTTGCGCATCCCATACGGGTGTTGTTCAGCATCCACATGCAGATCTGGAATCCCTTGTTCAAAGGTCCTAACAGGTTCTCTTTCGGAATGATCGCATTCTCGAATACCAGCTCGGATGTCGGTGCAGGCCACATGCCAACCTTTGTATGGATCGGAATTCTTTCGACTCCCGGTGTGTTGTTGAAATCTACGATGAAGCAGGACAGTCCCTTAGGGCCGCCGCCTTCTGTTGTTACTGCATATACCAGTCCGGTGTCGCTGGTGTGTCCGCCTGAGATCCACATCTTGGATCCGTTCATCACCCAGTGGTCGCCCTTGTCTGCTGCGAAGCATTTCATGCTTCCTACGTCAGATCCGGAGTTCGCTTCTGTGATGGCAAAGCTTCCTACTGCTTCTCCGCTTACCAGTCCAGGGATGAACTTCTCTTTCTGCTCCGGTGTTCCCCACTCGTTGATGGTCATAGCAGGTCCCCAGCAGTTGCCGCTGATGCTCAGTCTCCAGGAAGTGTGCACCTTGGCGATTTCATATAGTGCTACTACCGCTTCCATCCAGCCCATGCCGTTCCCGCCGTACTCTTCCGGAATGCTCCAGCCCAACAGGCCCAGTTCACCCATCTTAGTCAGTATCTCTCTGCGGTAATGATGATTTTCTTCGTCTTCTTCAATAAATGGGGCGATTTCCTTTTCAGCAAAATTGCGCGCCATTTCCTGAACCATTCTTTGTTCTTCAGTCAATCCAAAATCCATTACATAACCTCCTGTCAAATAGTATTAATATTATGGTCAAAGCCGTGTTTACAGCTTTCCAGACTTATTCGATTTCTGCAAGAGGATCGTCTTCCTCGACTCTGTCGCCTTCTTTTACATAGATCTCTTTAACCACGCCTGCGTCTCCGTATACAGCGTTTTCCATCTTCATGGCTTCGATGATGAACAGTTCGTCATCCTCTGTTACCATCTGTCCAACCTTGATGTTTACTTCCTGGATCTTTCCAGCCATTGGGCTTGTTAATTTTGCCATTGTTTAATTCCTCCTTAAAAATATTGTTAATTATTAAAATCTTGTTTTGAACATGCTGTAAACATATTTCCATGTTTTATATCACGCAAAAACTGTGCCATTTTTTTTAAAAACCGACTTTAACATGTTTGAAATTTATTTATCCCTTTTATAAAGGCCAATTAGTAGCATTATTCGAACTTCTGCAAGGGAAACCGCTTCTCCATTAATTTTGGCGAAGCCCGTTTTTTATTACTGGACAGACGGTCTCATTGTCAGGGTGACAGTTGAACTGTACGGTTCCTCGGACAACTGTACGGTTATCGGTCACTCATGTTCTTTCAGTTTGTTCATTGTTTTCCTGATGTATTATGTTACAATTTTAGGAAGTCAAGGATATTGAGGTTTTTCATTGGGAGGAGGTCTTGATCTGTATGGATATGAAGCTGAAGGATAAAGTGGCGGTCATTACCGGAGGAGCCGGGGACATTGGAGCGGAAGCCGCCCTGGAATTTCTTGAAGAGGGCTGCAAAGTGGCTGTCTGTGGACGTTCCGAACAATCCCTGGACAAATTCAAAAAACTCGCTAATGAAAAGGGTTTTGATGTGATGACCTATGTTGCCGACGTCACAAGCATGGATGCTCTTGATCAATTTGCCAAGGCGATTGAAAAAGAATACGGCGGGATCGATATCTGGGTCAACTGCGCAGCCATCGAAGGTTATTCACCGCTGATGGAATGCACGGAAGAATTCTGGAACAAAGTACTGGATATCAATCTCACCGGAACATGGAGGGGTATTAAAGCCGCAGTACCTTATATGGAAAAGAGGGGCGGCGGAAGCATCGTCAACGTATCCTCCTTTTGCTCCATCGTTCCCACGGCAAAAAACGGGATCTATTCCGTTTCCAAAGCAGCGGTGGACAGCCTTACCAAGGTGATGGCCGCTGAGCTGGCTCCTAAAAATATCCGTGTAAACGCCATACTGCCCGGATTCACCGCGACACAGATGACAGCTGACAAAGTTGCATCGATCATGGATATGCTGGTGGAACCGATCTCCATGAGGAGGTTGGGAAATCCGGGAGATATTGCCAGAGGCATCGTATTCATGGCCGGAGACGGTGCCCGCTATATTGACGGCGCGACCCTGATTATATCAGGCGGCAAATTCATCGTACAGAATCCTCAGGATCCGTGGAATAATTATCGGGGAGGTTATTGATCAAATGAGCGAAATATATTACTGCCCGGAATGTTTATCAAAATTGGAGAAAAAGGAAGGCTGCGGTTCGATTTCATATTTTTGCTATACCTGCAGAAAACTGGTGTCCCGGAGTAAAATGCTGACAGAGGAGCAAACAGCCATGAAGAAGCACGAATGTACCGTAGGCTCTGAATCAACTAAATACGGAGGTCCTTCTGATGCTTGACATAATGATAAAAAACGGAATTCTGCTATCTATGGCGGCAGGGAAGGCCGGGATCATCCCTCACGGCGCAATAGGAATCCGGGATGATAAAATCGTATGCGTCGACGAGTCTTTGACCCTTGAAAAACTATACACTGCGAAAAGAGTCATCGATGCGGAAGGTAAATTCATCCTGCCTGGTTTTGTCAATACCCATACCCATTCCTCCCTTGGAATAGGCAAAGGCATCCTCACCGGGCTGAGATATTATCTGGAACAGGGACTTGCCGGATATATCGAGCCGGGAAACATCGAAACGACAATGGCCGGAGCAAGGATGCATATTCTGGAAGGATTGAAGCGGGGTTTTACAACTTTTTGCGACAACAACTCGGATATGGATCAAATCGCAGTGATATATGAAGAGTATGGCGCCAGAGCGAGGATATCCGAGATGGTAAGAGAAATGCCCTGGGATTATCGAGGCAAACTGGAGGAAATATATTCTTTCGATCGCAAATACGCCGACTCCCATCTGAAAGCCACCCATCGCCTGCTGGATCGCTACGGCACCGATCCCGGCGATAAAATCAGTGTAATGGTCAGCTTCCAGGGATTGGACTATAATTCAGAGGAACTGGTGTTGGAAATCAAAGAATTGGCGGCAAGGCACAAAACCATGATCCACACTCATCTGGCTCAATCCCCTTTTGAAGTCCGCCAATGTGAAATGCGCTATGGTAAAAGGCCGGTGGCTGTCATGGAGCAGTTCGGACTTCTCAATCAAAATACACTGGCTGCCCATATGGTCTATAATACCTCCGAGGAAAACAAGCTTGCAGCTCGAAGTGGCCTGAGAATGTGTTATTGCCCGAACAGCTTCACTCTGGCCGGCGGCATACCGCCGGCTGCGGAATATCTTCATTATGGCGGGACCGTCGGTATAGGCTCCGATGAATGCACCTACAACTGTGTAAATCCGTTTGTTGAAATGCGGAGTGCTCTGATCCGGGGCAACATCGGAGCCCGCCTTGCAGCCGTTCCCCCGATCCGGCTATTCAATATTTTCAGGATGGCTACCATTGAAGCGGCAAAAGCCATTGGGATGGATCAGCATATCGGCAGCCTGGAGCCGGGCAAGAAGGCGGATGTATTGATTTTCGATCCTCAAACTGTCAACATGGTCCCCATCCTCGTTTCGCCGATGTCCAACATCATCCAGAATATGATCATAGCCGGTACCGGCAACGAGGTGGAAACCGTTGTCATCGACGGCCGCATCATCATGGAAAATAGAAAAATGCTGGTCATCGATGAGCCCGCTGTCGTTAGCGATGCGCAAAAGTATGGCCAGCTGGCGGCGGAAGCCGCCTATGAATATTATAAAAGTCTGCCTGACTCGGAAGTGCTGAGGCTCCAGCAGGACTATTATCCGGACTGAGCTCTATTTCTTAATGACCAGGACCGGCTCCTCGGCAGTATGAAGAACTTTATAGGTCACGCTGCCTATGAACAATCTTTTTAATGCCGTGGCCCCCATGCCCTGAGACCCCATGACCACCAGATCCACATCATGCTCATCCAGATAACTCAAAATCTGAGTAGCTGCATCGCCGTACATCAAAACCGTTTCACTATTTTCTGCCAAAGCACCCAGCAGGCCTTTTGCTCTTGAAAGGTTTCGCTCCGCTGTTTCTTTTTCCTTTTCGACCAGATCCTGCTTGTTGACCTGGACCCCCACCGGATTCACGCTCAGGTAGGCTTCAAATCTGGCTACAGCCAGCAAAACGATTTTACTGCCAAAGGCTCCGGCAATTTTTTTTGCTTCCTGAACAGCGCTGGTGGAAAATGTAGACCCATCTACAGGAACAAGTATTGTTTTCATATTATTCCCTCCCTCGATCAATATTGATTATCATATATAATTAGTACCCATCCAGCTGCAGTTTCCACAAATATTAAGATTTTTATTTGCTTTTCTTTTATATTCGCTTCAATGAGCGCTTCAGGCAGTTGCAAAAAGACCTTTTCAGGTCGGCTTTATACCGGCAGGAAAAGGTCTTTTTGCTTAGTTTGATGAGATTATTAAGCTTGAGGAATTATTTTTTCTTTAAAAAACGCCCGGGCTTTATCCGGCTCCACATTGTAAGCCTCCCCGTTGACATTCACGGACACTCCTTTGATCTGGCACTCTTTCATGCAGAAAGCTGCCTTGAGATTTATTTTTTCATGCAGGTCATGCTCTTCTATAAGCTGCTGGAAAGCCTGGATAATGTTATAGGATCCTTTAACATAGCATGAACTTCCGATACAGACACTAACTTCTAACATCTCAGTTTACCTCCTTGTCCGCAGCATAGTGCACATGAAGCAGCTCGTGTACACGTCCCTTGAGTATGCCCCCGTAAAGAGCCATGATGATCGGATTTTCTTCGGAATGCTTGATATTGGTCATGCGGTCCGCTGCATAGAGACCTTTGCCTCTTTCTTCCATTTCTTCCCTAAGGGCGAAAGGCTGACCTGCTCCGCATACGCATCCTCCCGGACAAGCCATCACTTCGACGAAATCATATTTGGCATCGCCGGATTTGATTTTTTCGATCAACGCAGAAGCATTTCCCAGACCGCTGACTACTGCTATCCTTACCTCTGCATCGCCATATGGAATTGTAGCCTCCTTCACTCCCTCAAATCCGCGGATACCGGTATACTCAATGGCTTTAACGGCTGCCTGAGTCTTCTCGTTGGAAAGACGTCTCAAAACGGCTTCCGTCACACCGCCGGTCACCCCAAAAATGACACCGGCTCCACTGTAGGTTCCGAACGGAGAGTCCACAGCTTCCGGCTCCAGTTCTGAAAATACCAGCCCGGATTCCTTGATCATCCTGATCAGTTCTTTTGTTGTAATGACATAATCCACATTCGGCAGTCCGTCAACCTTGAACTCATCCCTTGCCGCTTCGAATTTCTTGGCAGTGCAAGGCATCACAGCTACATGGATATGTCTGCGGCTAGAGCTTTCATAATGCGCCTTGATAACGGAAGCGAACATCTGCATCGGCGAACGGCAGGTTGAAATGTCGTGGATCAGCTCCGGATATTTTTTCTCTGCAAAACTGATCCAAGCCGGGCAGCAGGATGTGAACAGCGGCATTTCATGAGGCCCATCCTCCAGGCGCTTCAGGAACTCATTGGCTTCTTCAACGACGGTCAGATCCGCTGAAGTGGCGGTGTCGAAAATTTCATTGAAGCCCATGCGTCTCAGTGCGGCAACAATCATTCCGATCCCATTTTCGCTATTCTTAAAGCCGAATTCCTGATTTAATCCTACTCGTACAGCCGGAGCGATCTGTATTGTCACTTTTGTGTTTGGATCATCCAGCTCTTTCCATAATTTTGCTGTATCGTTTCTCACTACGATGGCTCCTGTAGGGCAGACCGCTGCGCACTGCCCGCATCCGACGCACGGAGACTCAGTGATCGGTCTGTCAAATGCAGGGCTTACCATCATCTTGGAACCGCGAAATGCGAAATCGATAGCGCCGACTTTTTGGACTTCATTGCACATTCTGACGCAGTCTCCGCAGAGTATGCATTTGTTCTTATCCCTTATGATGCTTAAAGAAGAATCGTCCACCATCGGTTCCGCGGCTTTATTCGGGAATCTCACTCCGTCAATATGGAATCTCTTTGCCAGTTCCTGGAGCTTGCAATCCGTGCTGTTCTCACAGGTGGTGCAGTCCCGGCAATGATTGGCAAGCAGCAGTTCTAATATCATTTTCCTGTATTTGCGCAGCCGTTCAGTATTTGTTTTGATCTCCATTCCTGGTCTTGGAGGCGTGGAGCAGGCAGCGTCCAGGCCACCCTTCTCATTTTCCACCATGCACATGCGGCAGGCTCCGTATATTGAAAGATCGGAATGGTAGCAGAAGGTTGGCATTTTTATCCCGGCTTTGCGGATCAGCTCAAGCAGATTGCTTTCCCCATTGATTTCCGCCGGGATCCCATCGATCATCATCATATTTTTATTGTTCATTGTTAGGCCTCCTTTACCGCTTTGAATGGACAAACATCAACGCAGGCTCCGCACTTTATGCATTTTTCCTGGTCAATGATAAACGGCTCTTTGACTTTTCCGCTTATGGCTTGGACCGGACAGACTTTTGCGCACTTTGAGCAGCCTTTGCATAAGGCCGGATCTATCTCCAGCTTTTTCAGCTTGCTGCAGGTTCCGGTGCGGCAGGTCCCTTTGATATGCTCTTCATATTCTTCTCTGAAGTACTGGATGGTGCTTCTTACAGGATTTGGAGCTGTTTTCCCAAGGCCGCATAATGCTGTGGAGGATATCATATCAGCAAGCTCCAGCAGGAGTTCGATGTCGCCTTCCTGGCCTCTTCCTTCTACGATGTTCTCAAGGATTTCCAACATCCGCCTGGTTCCTTCACGGCAAGGAACGCATTTCCCGCAGGACTCATTCTGTGTAAAATTCATAAAGAATCTGGCGACCTCGACGATGCAGGTGCGGTCATCCATGACCACCAGCCCCCCGGATCCCACCATGGCTCCGGCAGCTTTCAGCGAGTCATAATCCAACGGAAGGTCGAGGTGTTCTCTTGTGAGGCATCCGCCGGAAGGTCCGCCGATCTGGACGGCTTTAAATTCCGCTCCGTCTCTGCAGCCTCCTCCGATATCGTAAATGACTTCCCGCAGCTTTGTGCCCATCGGTATCTCTATGAGTCCGGTATTTTCGATGTTTCCTGTAAGTGCAAACGCTTTTGTCCCCGGATTCTGCTCGTTGCCGATGGATTTATACCACTCCGCGCCGTTATTGATGATGGTCGGTACATTCGCATATGTTTCGACATTGTTTGGAACGGTAGGCTTTCCGAAGAGTCCTTTCTCAACCGTCAGCGGCGGTCTGACTCTCGGGAAGCCTCTTTCACCTTCAATGGAAGCGATCAAAGCGGTCTCTTCTCCGCAGACGAAAGCGCCAGCGCCTCTATTGATATGGATATCGAAGTCAAAACCGCTTCCTAAGATGTTCTTTCCGAGCAAGCCAAGCTGTTTCGCCTGTTCGATGGCCCGGGCAAGCCTTTCTACGGCCATTGGATATTCTGCTCTTACGTAAATGTACCCTTCCGTCGCGCCGGTGGCGCATCCTGCGATCATCATCCCTTCCAGGACTCTGTGAGGATCGCCTTCCATGATGCTCCTATCCATGAACGCCCCCGGGTCTCCCTCGTCTCCGTTGCAGAGGATATATTTAGGGAAAATATCCAGCTTGCGAACAGCCTCCCATTTAATCCCGGCCGGGAAGCCCGCACCGCCTCTTCCCCGAAGATTGGATTGCCTGATCGTTTGCACAACAGCGTCCCCGCTCATATCGAACAGCGCTTTTTCAAACGCGGTATAGCCCCCTGTCGCGATATATTCAAGAATGGAGTCTGCATCGATGTTGCCGCAATGCTCCAGTACAAGTCTCGTCTGTTTTTTATAGAAAGGGATTTCCTCCTGTTTTGGATATACTTCGCCATTTTTATGATAGGCCAGACGTTCGATCAACTCACCGTTTAAAATGGTTTTTTCAACGATTTCAGGACAATCCGCAAGCTGCACCTTGTTATATAGCCAGCCCTGGGGCTCCAGCTTCAGCAGGGGGCCCATTTCGCAGAAACCATGGCAGCCGCTTTTCTTCAGGCCTACCGTCTCATGGGATTCTCTTTGCAGCTCCACTGCGCAGTCGACATTCCTTTCCTTCATGATTTCCAGCAGGCGGTCATATATTTCCAGAGAACCGCCGGCGATGCAGCCCGTACCGGCACAAACCAATATTTTCTTCGATTGAGCCGACAACGAGTCTTTATATTCTATACGAAGCTTTATAAGATCCCCTCTGGATTTAAGCATTTTTCTCTTCCTCCTTCAGTTGGTTTAAAAGTTCCACTGCCTTTTCCGGCGTCATGGCCGGATATACTTTTTCATTTACTGTTATGACCGGCGCCAGTCCGCATGCACCCAGGCAGGATACGGTCTCCACTGTGAACAGCAGATCGTCCGTGGTCTTTTTTTCTTCCGAAAGCTGAAGTTCACGGCGAAGCGTCTCCAATATCGGAGTGGATTTTCTAACGTGGCAGGCTGTCCCGTCGCAGATCCTGATGACATACTTGCCTTTTGCTTCAAGGGAGAAGTTTTCATAAAAGGTGGCTACACTGAAGATCTTCGCTTCGCTTATGCCCAATTTGCGCTCAAGGTGGGGGAATATTTCTTTCGGAAGGTAGTGGTAATGTTCCTGAACAGCCTGCAGGATCGCGATGATCGCCTTGGGGTCATTCCCAGCCCTTCCTGTTAGTTCATCCAGCTGACTGTAGTTGAAAGTTGCGTTATTTTCCATTTTTTCCTCCTTAAAAATAGCTGACATTTATTCTTTTGTTCATCTGTTTCATACATTTAGCCAGTTCCTCCACCAGCTGCATTTTTATATTGAAGCTTATGGGCAGATCCGGATTCTGATGGGCCGGATTCACCGCTTTGCCTACAAAGAAATTGATATCCGTTGCGTCTTCGAATAGCACTCTTGCGATAAGGGATGCGCCGTCTTTCTTGTACGACCACTGTTTGAATGATTCGTTATCCTCCAGATAATCTCTTGCATATCGAAGGACTTTATTGATCGTAACCACTCCTTCTGTAACCAGGTCAACCCCTTCGATTTCCGCAGTGGGCGGCACCTCGGGATCGATAAAATCAAGCTTGGGTATCAGGGCTTTTTTAAGGTGCTCCGCCGCTATGGAGGATGTGGTGCCTCCGCAGACGATGTGTTTTCCTTCTTTTGCGAAAAACAGGGACATCATTTTATGGCAATCATTTCGATTGGCGGGAGGGCCGATGATGAGATTCACCGGTTCACGCTTTCTGATGCGTATGGTGCAGACTGTCGTATCGTCCCCGGGCTGGCCTCCATAGAGAGCGAAGCATTCATCCAGCAGGATCGTAGTCAGCGTTTTTGCCGTCAATCCAACATGGCAGAAAGTCTCCATATAGGAAATGATATCTTTTCGCTGCCAGCCGAAGTTCAGGCTTTGGCCCACCCCGGCATGGATGGCCCCGTCGCTCATGGCGATGAAGATGTCGTTTTCCTTTAACTCCATTCTCGTACGATAGATGGATTTGCCGTCTATTTCCAGCAGCGTGGCAGGCATCTCGAAAAACTTGAAATCTCTGAACATGATCACATGGGGATTGTCAAATTGGATGATTTCAGCTTCCTGATTGTTGACCAGCCGGATGATGGAAAACGTGGAATATGCGATGCCTCTTACAGAACAAACGGGCAACGTGGCCGCTATGGTCGAAACACAATCCTCCAGTTCCATTCCCTCCGATATCATGGTGGAAATGATTTTTGAAGTGAGGGTTGACAGGATGCTGGCTTTGACTCCGCTGCCAAGACCGTCTGCCAGCACCACCACCGTCGAACCATCGTCCTGGGTTATGACGTCCACATGATCTCCGCAAAGCTGCTCCCCGTATTTGTTCAGGCTGTTATATCCAATTTCGACACAAAGATCATTCATTTGAAATCGACTCCTTCAGATTTGTCAGGGCAATTTTCGTTTCCGCCGCCGTTTCTCCCAGAAGCGATGCAATTTCCTGTACGATGCGCATCTGCCTTTCGACCACCCTGTCCGTGATTTCTATAGTCTGCTTATTGACTGTCTCTTTGCGCTCCCGCTCAAGCTGCTTTTCTGTAACGTCCCGCATAATGCATATCAGTCTATGAAAATCCCTGTCATATAATATGGTCTTTTCAACATAACGTTTGTACTCGGCGAGATAGACTTTTTGATCCCGTATATTCCGCCCTGACTTCAGCACATTCATAAAGTCCTTGGGATCCATGATCCTTATAACAGGTTCCCCCATCACATCAGCGGCATATTTTATGTTCAGGATCCTGCAGGCTGCGTTGTTTATCTGCTGGACCTCGAGGTTTTCATTGAGTACCAATATCCCGTTCGGCACATTGTTGACGATACTGCCCGAAAAGCTTTCGGCCTTGTCCCGGAGGAAAGGAAGACACATCGTCAGGTCTGCTTTGCCCTGATGGACCGCTATGGCCTTCTCTCGGCAAGTGTCATAACCGCAGGAGCCGCAGTTGAGTTCATGCTCCGGTTTTGTTTTTCCCATTTGAAGGAGAATTTGGTTTATTCCATCCTCTGAAGGAACTTCCGCTTCTCTTCCGGTATATTCAAGGCCTTTTATCAGCTTTTCAGCAGTAAATTCACTGGTGCAAAAGTCCTTTTTGCCAGCATACGATAATATCTCCATATAATTTCTTATCGGCGAGCAATGATATTTTTCCATCACCGGGCCGCCGATGCAGCTTCCGGCACAGGCTGACATTTCGATGAAGCAGTGCCTAAGCCCCCCCTGCTGGATGTCCTTCAGGGATGCTATGCAGTTTTCTGCTCCATCGACAGCCATATATGTATAATCAGACTGTCCGCGATCCATGCTTTTTAGAACGCCTCCGGTAGTCGGAAATAGCCGGCTGCGGCTTTCCTCGGTATTGTCCTTGCATGGTTCCGGCCTGATGCCTGCCGCGTCAAACCAATTCTGTAGCTCCTTAAATGTCATGACTGCATCAACGATCCCCGGATATCTGTCCGCTTCATCTTTCTTTGCGACGCAAGGACCGATGAAAACGGTTTTAGCATTTGGATAACGGCGTTTGATGTCCATGCTATGGGCCTGCATCGGAGAAACTACATCGGCAAGATAAGGCAGCACCTCGGGGAAATATTTCTGGATCAGCATATTCACAGAATGGCAGCAAGAAGAGATCAGAATGTCCGGCTTCTGGTTTTTAATAATACTCTCGTATCTTGACTTGACAATGGAGGCGCCGATGGCTGTCTCTTCAGCTCCTGCAAATCCAAGCTTCATCAATTCCTTTTCAAGCGAAGCGATCCCTACGCCTTTCCAGTTTGCGATAAAGGATGGAGCGATGCTGGCATATACAGGTTCGCTTCCCTGCAGCATCACTTTTACTGTCTCCGTACTGTCAGCGATTTCCTTGGCGTCCTGGGGGCAAACAACGAAGCAGCCTCCGCAAAGTATGCATTCATCCTCCACGATGTGAGCCTGATTCCCTGAAAAACGAATGGATTTTACAGGGCAATGCCGGATGCATTTATAGCAGTTTTTGCAATTTGAAGTTTTTAACTTTAAATAATCGTTCATGGTTTGGATGCTCCTTTTCAGATCTTCGGATCCGATCACCCTAGAGTCTGCTTCTGACTTGTGTTTCGAAAAATTCTTTTGTATTTTCAGGCCTCAGTGAAAATAGGTCTTCGTCGATTTTTACACTGACGCCATTCATGCAGTTCCCTAAACAGAATGTTCCCGCCAGCTCGACCACTCCCTGCAAAGAGGCCTCCTCGACCAAAGATTGCAATTGTTCGACGACCTGCCTGGATCCCTTAATATGACAGGACGAACCGATACATATCGTGATTTTCATAGTAACCCTTTCTTTTGGAGAGTTGCGGATGCCGGAGTGTCTCGGCATCCGCGGTGTGAGTTATGCATGAGGCGGTCTAAAACTTGTATGAGACCGGCTTTGCTTTTTTTCAACTAAAGATTATCATCTTCATTGAAACTGTAGAAATATAAAAGCAGTATATCGATATATAAATATCGATATACTGCTATCGATTGACGCGGCTCGTTGGATCTTTCTTATGTATAGTTCCTATAGGCCACTTCATTCTTAACAACATAAAGCTTTTTTAAAAAGAGTTTATCCGCTTCACTTATTTCATAACCTTTTCGATAAACCAGCAAGTCTATATTTCTGTTATCGGGCCAATCGCATTTCCGTTGAATAAGCCCATACCTGTTTTCCACCTCTGAAGGGACAGGGGCTTCCAAAGTGAATGCCGTATCCAGTTTGCACATGATATCGAATTTGCTTCCGCGCTCATAAACGATGATTTTTTTTGCCGGAGTTTTTTCGCTTCTGCTTCTGGCTGCTGTTCCTCCCGGCGAGAGATAGGGTATGGAGATATCGCCTTCCAAAATTTCCTGATAGGGTATAAAATCATTGAATTGAAGCTCCGGAACGCAGGCCAGAGGATGATTTTTGGACATCAGGCATAATGATTCAAATTCCCATACCGGGTCGCTGCAAAGATTCCTTTCCTCCAAATAGTCCTTGTAATATTTTTCATGGGCCCCTTTGTATCGAACGATCCCCAGGTTGCATTGCCCTTCGGCCACCGAATTGATAGTGTTGACTGAATTTGTTTCAACGATGCTAATGGGATCCCGGTTTTCGAAATTGAATGAAACCATTTCAGATAAAAAATCGGATATGGCCGAGGCAATGTAGCTTGAGCGGGGTATGGAAATGCTGAATCCTTTTGAATCGGCATTTTCTCCGGTGCTCAAGGACTCGATCTGATCCAGTTGCGCAAGGATATTACGGGCGTATTTCAAAAACTCGGTTCCATTTTTTGTGGGCAAGACCCCTTTTGACGTTCTTTCAAATATTGTCAGTCCCAAGGTATCTTCAAGCTCTTTGATGGCCTTGCTCAAATTCGGCTGAGCCATAAAAAGATTTTCTGCAGCCTGAGTGATCGAACCGGTTTTTTCAATTTCAACGGCATATTTCAAATGAAGCGTATTCATGTCGCTCTCCTCTTACTCTCCTTGTTGCGTCTGGCTGAGCTTTTCTCTCAAATGCTGGGAAAGTCTTGCCAGCTTTACGGCTGCATCCTCGTATTCGACCAGGATCCCATCAGGAACTGCCAATGTTGCCGGCGCAAAATTCCAGATGGCCAGGACACCTCCTGCTACAAGCTGATCGCATACGACCTGCGCTTTATCCGCTGGCACAGTGATAATGCCGATATGGATCCTTAAACGCCGGCACATATCGCTCAATTTTTCAACGTTCAGCACCTGTTTGCCGCCGATGGTCTGTCCGATCAGTTCCGGATCCGAATCAAATGCTACTATAATATTCATACCGTACTTTTCATATCCGTCATAGGAAAGCAAGGCTTTCCCCAAAGCTCCGGCGCCAACTAATACGGCATCGTTGGAATTGGTGTATCCCAGAAACTCCTCTATGTCCGATACCAGTTCATCCACAGGAAAGCCGCACTTTGGCTTGCCTTTTGTGGTGCTTACCGCCGATAAGTCCTTTCTTACCTGGACTTCATTCAGCTTCAGCTCCGCTGCAATAGCTGGTGAAGCAATGAATTTTGCACCTTCCTTCTGTACTTTCCGAAGACAATTCAGATAGGCGGGCATTCTCTTTAGAGCTTGTATTGATAATCCAAGGGAGTCTTTATTTGATTTTTCCATTGAGGCATCCTCCTGTCTTGCTAATTGCTCATGGGGCGGGATTCGTTTGGGGCAATATAGATATCGCCATATCGATATATTAATATTGATATGGCGATTTGTCAACTATCTGTTTCTTGACCATTATTTCACTATGTTTGGGGTCCTAAATTTTTAAAACGCATCTTCCTGCACGGATCAGTTTATTTAAAGGCGTGGATTTCACTTTGATAGCATTGAGAGGGCATTCATAAAAACATCTGCAGCAATTGATGCATCGGCATGGATCGACGGTCACTTTGCCGTTCACAAAGCTTATGGCCTGGACCGGGCATATTTCAATGCAGTGCCCACATCGGCTGCAATCCAGTCTGTCAATTTCGGGAGTGACAAAAGTATCCGTGACAAAAATACTGTTTTTCCCTTTGTCCTCAGTGAAGGGGCCTTTCTTGAGATGTTTGAATCGACAAGGCTCAATATCGCCCTGCAGCTCGACATCATCGAAGCTGCTAATCATACCTCTCTTGAGGGCGGACGCCAGCAATTCCACTTCACCAGGCTCGTAGCCGATCATTTTACATGCCACGACGTCCAATGCCGTCGCATTTTCCGAGGCGAGGATCCTGGATATTTGAACCGGGTGCCCCAATGCGGTTGGTCCTCCATCCAGCCCATAAATCGCATCCATGATGGATAAAGCCGGTTTGATGATATCATGGATGTCCAGCATGATGTCCGCCAGTTCCATCTCATTCCGTGTCCATAAGTGCATTTTCTGCTTGTATCCCCCGGGCAGACAGCCAAACATGTTTTTTAATGCTCCTGAAAGGCGCATGGAACCGTGGCTTTTCAGCTTGCAGGCATTGATGACCATGTCAGCATCAAGAAGGATTCTTGGAATGTAAATTTCTTTCAAAATTCCGGTCAGCCCGGAATTGATTTTTGTCAGTGGTTCTTTTTCAAAAGGGATCAGTCGGGCTCCATACTTTTCGGCAACCTTCCGAAATCCTGAGGTTTCAAAAGCCTTTATGGTTATACCCCTTTGATAGAAAGCACTGGAATCTCCGATCAGGATTTTGCAATTGTGTTCATCCAGGATCCTGCATATGGCGTCGATTATCGCAAAATGGGTGATGGTATGTTGTTCCGGTTTGTTTTGCGCCATCAGGTTCGGTTTGATCAATACTTTTTTGTTTTCAGGCACTTTAAAGCCTATCCGTTCTATGGATTCCAAAACTCCATCGTAGACTTTTTCAAGTTCATAAGTGCTGCATGATACAGCCGAAACTTTCACCATAAGGAACTCTCCTTTCGGCTAATCGGTCCCTTTAGATCCCTTTCATCAATCCATCAGATCTTTCTCATCGATCATCACTCTCGGTTTCTCGATGGTGATTTGGCAAGCCTCCATAGATTTCAATGCGTGTTCATGGTTTTCCGGTGTAACGCCGGCACAGCAGGATGCATCCACCTTGATGGGGATCTCCGGCAGGAATGTCTTGATTGTCAACGCATTCGCAATAACGCATATATCTGTGCAGAGGCCGATCAGTTCGATTTCATCAATTTTCTGCTCTGCATCCTTTTCAATTAAATAGTTTACCAGAGCCTTGGATCCGAAAGTGTTTTTATCAAAAATCATTGGCTGTTTTTGCGAGGCGAGACGAGCGATATTTTCTTGAAGCTCCCATCCATGGCTCCCTTCGATACAGTGTGGGACTGGCAGATTGCGCCCCTCCTGAGTTTCCAGGTACTCCTTTGTGTGGGTATCCCGGGTGTAAATAACCGGACCCTCGTGCCTCCTGATCTTCTGGATCACTTTCGAAACGATTGACTGAGCCTCCGGAGTGCCCAGGGCTCCATCGATGAAATCATTCTGCATGTCAACTACGATCAACACTTTATTCATTTGAATACCTCTTTATATATCGATTCAGTATCTTGATCCAATTCATCATTATTTTTGCCATTGTATTCTTTTCATATTGATTTGTCAAATGCCTGATTTCAATCCTTTTGAACATAAGCGAGGGCCCAATAAAAAGGCCGGCTCGGGGGGCCAGAGACCCTCCAAAACCGGCTTATTCAAATCTGCTTCAAACAACGGTGAACGCCTGTCTTCAAACCTCCTGCATGGAGTCGATACCGATGTCTGCAAGAACCATATTCCCGCAATATTTTTGTGCTGAAGCCATCTTGTGCGCAGGTTTATACCGGTGGAAAACGATGGTGTAATAAGCTTCTACAGCGTCCGGGTCCGCAATTCCGCTGTCTCCGTTGACTCCGCTTGGAATGTCCAGGGAATAGATCCGTGCCGGGGAGTCATTGATCAATTGTGTTGCCCAATGAGCTTCTTCCTTTAGTGCGCCACTATATCCGGTGCCGTATATCCCATCAACAATAATATAGGCTTTATCAACAATCTGAACAGTCAGATCAGCGATCCCTAAAACCGGTATCGAGAGACCTTCACACAGAATTTTGTTTTGAATTGCCTCTGTCGTTTGTGGCTCGCCGTCCACCATGACTATATTTACATCCCCGCCTTCTTGCTGAAGCCTTCTGGCGACCACATAACCATCCCCCCCGTTGTTGCCTTTTCCGCAGAAAACCAACACGAGCTTCCCCTTGATTTTTTCTTTGCATTTTATAAAATCTGCTGCAGCAGTTCCTGCGTTTTCCATCATTTGATAATAGGACAGTCCTCTATCAGCTGCCTTTTTCTCAATTTCCTTCATTTCTGCTGCTGTTACAACTATGTTTTCGATATTCATGATCCTGTCACCCTCCTGCAGAATAAGTAAATGATGGATAATATCATATCACTTTGTTAAAAAAAACACAAGCATGGAGGAGCTAAAAAAATACCTGCCCAAGGTTTAATCCACAGGGCAGGTCCTATCTTTGCCATAAGGCAAACGATCCAGCGCTTTTAATATACCATAAATAATAGTCTGCGGCCTCGGAGGGCATCCACGTATGTAGACATCTACCGGGACGATGCTATCGATACCGTTTCCGGAAGCGTAGGTATCCCGAAATATCCCGCCGGAGCAGGCACAGGCCCCCACTGCTACCACAAGCTTGGGATCGGGAGTTGCATGGTATGTCTTGAGCAGTGCTTCCTGCATATTCCTGGTGCATATACCGGTCACAAGAAGCATATCCGCGTGCCTGGGCGATGCGACAAAGTTGATCCCAAATCGTTCGATTTCATTGAAAGGATTTGTCAAAGCATTGATTTCTAAGTCGCAGCCGTTGCAAGAGCCCGCATCCACTTCACGTATCATCAAGCTTCTTCCATACAATTTGCTGATTTTGGATTGCAGTTCCATTCCCAATTCCTCTAAGGAAACCTCCGTATCATGAGCTCCCTCTCCGGCAGGCACGTATTTAAGTTTTTGCTTTTCCTTCCGGGCCATCTGGAATTCCTTGACCAGATCAACAGCTCCCACCTGACAAACGTCATGACACAACAAACAGAAAACACACCGGTCATAGTCGATGCTCGGTGATTTGGAATCCTTATTCCAATTTATAGCCCCGGATGGGCATCTCTCAACGCATTCGCCGCACCCATTGCATTTTGCATTGTCGATCAAAGGGTTTCCGACCCAAAGACTCATATCCGGCTGCACTTTCGGATAATCTTGTGTAAGGATTTTATATTTTAGAATTTTTTTAGTTTTTTCTAACATAGTTATCTTCCTTTATAAATCGTTGCCTGCATAAGATAGATTGAAGCTCTTGTTTATAAGCGGGAAATCCGGAACGATATTCCCTTTCACGGCAACGCATAAAGCCGGCCAATTGCAGAAGGAAGGAGTTCTTACTTTGTAGCGGAGCAGTGTGTTGTTTTCTCCTGTCATGACAAAATGGACATTCTCTCCTCGCGGCGCTTCCGTCATACCAAAGGAAAAGCGATATGGCTCTATGAGGCCGACCTGTCCCATTATCTTGCCCTCCGGCATAGACTCCAGCGCAGAGATGATCAATTCAACCGACTGGAAGCATTCATCGATTTTGACATTCATCCTGCAGTTGACGTCTCCGTAATAATACACCGGGATTTGAAGTTTGAGGTCTCCATACACTTCATAAGGAAAATCCTTCCGTACATCATGTCCGATTCCCGAAGCTCTTCCTCCGGGGCCCACAGCATTCAGGTCCCCTGCGGTTTTAGTCTTTAGAATTCCAGTGTTTTCGACTCTATCCATGAACATACTATTTGATTTTATGATACCGACTGTGTCCGCCAGTTCAGTCTGCAGCTTTTTCAATAATTGGATCAGAGCGGCTTCTTTACCAACAGTAAAATCCTTACGGACTCCGCCGATACGGTTCACGCTGCGCAGAAATCTCATCCCGCACAACTGATCTGCGATATTATAGCCCCATCCTCTCAGCATTCTGAATTGCCCGTTGGCAAAACCATATCCGGTATCAAGACATATGCCGCCCAAATCGCCAAGATGACAAATCAGCCTTTCCAGCTCGGCAAATATGACCCTCGTATATTGTGCTCTGACCGGAACCGTGATGTCGCCGATTTTTTCAACAGCCTGGCAATAGGCCAACGAGTTTGCGATCGACTCGTCACCGGAAATTCTTTCGGCGATATAGAGGCATTGTTCGATGCTCTTCCCTTCACAGAGCTTTTCGATTCCCTTGTGGGTATAGTATAGCTGAGCCTCCAAATTGATGATCGGTTCTCCCGCCACACTGAAGCGAAAATGACCCGGTTCGATGATTCCGGCATGGACAGGCCCCACGGGTATCTCATAAACCCCTTCGCCTCTGACTTTTTGAAATTTAATTATCTCCCGTGCAACGTCAGGACGGTGGCCGATCTCGTAATCCTTCCTTAGAGGGTATGCCCCTTTCGGCCAATTGCTGTGGAATACAAGCCTTTTCGGGTTATGATGCCCTATGGGTACAATTCCGAAAAGATCCTTTATTTCCCGTTCATAGCGAGCCGCTGCGTAAACCTTGCCGCTGAGGGACTTTATCTCCATTCTGGCCGGGTCAACAGCCACTCTGATAATGACCAGCTTTGCATTTATTCTGTCGGCAAATACATAATTAACGAAAAAGTGGTTCGTCAATTCACGTTCATCACAAGCAAACATTGAAACCAGCGGATATCCGAGGTCGTTGCAAAAATAAGTGCAGACCATCGGCGCTCGTTCAGGTTCTACATCAATATACAGTTCATTTCGATTGCGGATACTGCTTTTCAGGATACTTGGGCCAAAGGCTCCTTGGATCCCGGCCAAAAATTTGGTTAACACGATATTTCGTTCCTTTCAACGGGCATATCCCGGTTATGATCCGTATATGATATTTTGCGCATTGCTTATTAGTTCCTCCAACTGCCCAGGCATCAGCAGGCCCATGGTGCCTATCATGAGCAGAAGGATCAATGCCGCTATCGTTCCCGGCATGTTGATTTCTCCCGGCCGTGGAGTTTCCGTACCGCTTGTCCCGTAAAAAATCCTGAATAAAGCTATGGCGATGCCTGCGAAAACAAAAGCCAGAAGCAGGATGAGGACAGACCCGATGATGTAGTCCCCCTCATTGAAAATTGCTGACATTATGCTGAATTCACTTGAAAAGATACTGAAGGGAGGCGTTCCCGCGATAGCAAACAATCCGAGCAAAAAGGCGGTTCCTGTATATGGAAGCAGCTTGATGGCCCCTTTGATTTTCGTGATTTGTTTTGTGCCGTATTTCTGTAGGATGGTGCCTGAGCAGAAAAAAAGCATGGATTTTGTCAGCGAGTGATTGATCATGTGAAACAACCCGCCGAATATGGACGCCGGTGTAAAAAATCCTATAGCAACAGCAATGATCCCCATGTGCTCGATGCTGGAATAGGCAAGCAGCCTTTTATAATCCTTTTGGGTCAGAATGAAAACGCTTGCAGTCAAAATAGAAAGCATGCCAAGAAGGACCAGCAAATTCCCAGTGAATTCACTGCTTCCCATATTTCTATTGGTCACAGCTGTGATTCGAATGATTCCATACATCGCACTATTAAGCAGCACACCGGAAAGCAGCGCACTGATGGGCGCGGGTGCCTGGCTATGGGCATCAGGCAGCCATGTATGCATAGGTGCCAGGCCTGCCTTGGTCCCGAAACCCACAAGGATGAAAATAAATGCAAGCCTTACGGAGGAGGTTTTCAGGCTGCCGGCGTTATCCATCAGCGCAGTCCAGTCGAGCTGCGCTGAACTGCTCAAGGTTGCCATGGCAGAAAGATTCAGGAATATGACCCCCAGCATCGCCAATGCTATGCCGACAGAGCAGATAATGATATACTTCCAGGCGGCTTCAAGGGCATATCTGTCATTATTGAAGCCTACAAGAAATGCCGAGGCCAAAGTTGTTGCCTCAATGGCGATCCACATGATACCGACATTTTTGACCGAAAGGGCCAACAGCATTGTAAACATAAAGGAAAACATGAGGGCATAATAAAACCGCACCCTTTTAAAGTCGAATGCCCCCAGGATGATTTCGCGGTTCAGATATCCAACAGAATATATGCAGGCCAGAAAACCGATCAGCAGGACAATGTCCAAAACGATCACGCTGAGCGCATCCAAATAAAGGATTCCCCCCATGAACGAAGATTCTATTTTTCCAAAAGCTAAAATATCCCTTGTGATAGGAATGGCGGACACCAGCATCGTTCCGGACGCCGTTATGCTGATACTATGCATTCTCCCAATTATTCTAGTTGTGATCATCAGCAGCGCGGCGACCACCGGTACTGCAAGAATCAGAAAACTCATTGTCTGGCCTTTTATCCTTTCAGTTTGTTCAGCCTGTCGGTATTGATCGATTCGAATGTGATGTTGATTTTAAAAACCAGCACACCCATGATCATCACAGCCGTCAGCATATCGATAAATATCCCCATGTCGACGATAAAAGGCATCCCCTGGGTGGAAAACATCGCTGTTATGAATATCCCGTTTTCAACCTCCAGAAACCCTATGATCTGACCGATGGCTTTTTTCCTGGTAATCATAAAAAGAAGTCCGATCATTGTAACCGATATCGTATTTACAAGTTGCGGATCGATACCGCCCTCGTTGATACTGCCGCTTGCTGATAATGAAAAATAGGTGAATACCACAAGGCTGCAGCTCATCAATACCAAAATTGGAATGTTCAGTATGAAATCCTTTTCTGTTCTGTATTCGATGCCGGCATAGGTTTTATGCAATAATCCCGGAATATAGATCACTTTGAGGATTACGATCAGCACGCAGACCACCATCAAGTCGTATCGTCCTTCATCCACAATGGCTCCGACACCCAATATGCCGGCTGAGAGAGCAATAAGTGCGGATTGAACGCGAAAGGTTTTAATATAAGCCTTGACCTTTTTATTTGCCATGAGGACAAAGGCAGTCATCAGTATCAAAACTGAAAGCGTATCAAATATATCAGACATGGTTGCCTCCCAGAACAAAATATTGTAAAAATGCCACAAAGGAAAGGATAAAGGCCAGTGCGGCAAGATTCGGTATGCTGAAAAGCTTAAGCTTTACGGAATTGATCTCGATCAATGCAATCAGGACCGCTGCTATGAGCACCTTGGCTGCATAGAACAGCAAGGATAGCAGGATAGCCGCTATTCCAGCCCGGGAAATCATTCCGTCGAGAGGAAGCAAAATATTGACCAGCAGCGTGATAAATGTCAACTGTTTGACGGCTGCGCCATATTCCATCAACGCAAGATGTCTCCCGGAGTATTCAAGGATCATAGCCTCATGGACCATGGTGAGCTCCAAATGGGTGGAGGGATCGTCTACCGGTATCCTGGCTGTTTCAGCAATAATGATCAGCAGCAAAGCAAGGAATACCAATATGGATACCTGTAGCGGCAGCCGGGTTTCGCTGTTGTTAACGACGAAGAGTATCTTTGAGAGGGAAGTGGATCCGGTAATAAGCGCTATTGTGAAAAGAGAGACCATGATCGACGGTTCGATCAGGGAGGATATCAAGGCCTCACGGCTGCTTCCCATGCCGCCGAAAGTGCTCCCTGTGTCAAGCCCGGCCAGCATCATGAAAAATCTTCCCAAGGCTAATACGGAAACCATAACGATAAAATCTCCCGGTAGAGTTAACGGCTGCGGAATAATCGTCGATACGGGCACCAGCAAAGCTGCGGTCACAGCTGTTGAGAAAAAAACCAAGGGAGCCGCTTTGAAAATCCACGACGAAGTTTCCGAAACCACGGTGGTCTTTCTAAACAATTTATGAAGATCAAAATACATCTGAAAAACAGGCGCCCCTTTTCGTTTCTGGGAAAGCGCCTTGATCTTTCTTATCACACCGTTGATCAGTGGCGCGAAGACGATGATCACTATTATTTGCAATACTATATATATCAAATAGTTCATTTGCCCTCCAAATGCCTCCTAAACAAATCTGTTGTAGGCCATCAAAGCCAATACGGTGACAAAAATATAAATCAAATAGTTATGTATTTTACCCGTTTGAACAAAAAACTTGGCCCTTCTTGAAAAGGTCAATATTTGTTGAAAAGCCGGTCTATAAGCATATTTCTCAAAAATAGATTCAGAGGTTGTGGTGTATTCGATTTCTTCAGGCTGATATCTCGAGCCGCCCTTGAGCTCCGTTTTTCTTGAAGGACGGAATAATATTCTAAAAACGATTTTTATTGGTTTTGAAAACCCGGTGGCAGTATATTGCATTCTGGGATTCAATGCTTCAAATCCACAGTCCCAGGTACTGTATCTCCGTTCCAGATACTTTCCTCCGATGATCCTGACTGCTATGAGCGTCAATAGCGACACTATTGCAAGGGCAGTAAGGATCTCTGCCGGAACTATCGTATTGCCGGTATAATCCAACGAAATCCAAGAGTCGATAAACCCTTGATCCAGCTGTTTTACGGAGGATGCACCAGTCAAACTGAATGTAACCCTGTCGATCATTCTGATCGCCTGCATTGGCAATAGACCTATAAGAAGGCAGATACCCGCTATGATGCCCATGCCGATATTCATTGAAGCAGGAACCTCTCGGGCTTCTGCGGCCTGATTGCTTCTGGGGAGCCCAAGAAATGAAATGCCGAAAAACTTCACAAAGCATGCTGCGGCCAATGCCCCAGCCATGCCGAGGGTGGCAACGGCTATGATGAGTATAATATTGATCCCTGCCTGCCCCGGGGTAATATAACTAAATATCGATAAAAATGTAAGCCACTCGCTGACAAAGCCATTGAAGGGAATGATCGCCGAAATGGCCAGAGAAAAGCAAAGCACGAATAGTGCCGTAAACGGCATCGTTCGGATCAGACCTCCAAGTTTTTCAATGTCTTTTGTATGCGTCGCATAATGAATAGAACCGGCGCCCAGGAATAATCCGCCTTTAAAAAGCGCATGATTCAAGGTGTGAAGCAGCGAAGCCGTCAATGCCATAGACCCGGTAAAGGTGTTTCCGTCGGTAAAGGCGATAAAGCTGATCCCCAGTCCGATCAAAATGATACCGATATTCTCTACACTATGATAAGCCAGCAACCTCTTCATATCATGCTCCATCAGCGCATAGGCTACTCCAAGAAAAGCTGACAGAATCCCAATTACAATAATCAGCACTCCCCACCAGGTATGCTGCACTCCAAGAAATCCCATGACAAAACGTACAAGGCCGTAAATGGCTGTTTTGATCATGATCCCTGACATCAGCGCCGATATGTTGCTTGGGGCTGCCGGATGGGCATAAGGAAGCCAGATATGTACCGGTATCGCACCGGCCTTCGTACAAAAACCCAGCATATATAAAATGAAAATAATGTTTTTCGCCCCTTCAGGTATCGCCTGGGAGCTGCCGGTGATTTCAAAGGATCCGGTATAGCTGTATGAGATCATAAACCCTATTAGCAAGAACGCTGTACCTATATGGGTCATGACAATATATAATATGCCGGCTTTCTGATTTTTCTCGATCTCAGATTCGAAAATCACCAGAAAATAAGAGAGCAGCGACATGGCTTCCCATGAAATATAGAAAAAAACTGCATTTGATGAAGTAAATACGAAAACCATCGATAAGATGAAGGTTGAGTAAAGGAAATAAAAAAGGCCTACATTTCTCTTCCCGAAGTAATGAGATATGTAGCCGATGGAATACACCGATATGCAAAATACCAAAATAGACAATACCAGAAGAAAAAGGGCAGAAAGCCCATCGACAGCCAGTTCCAAAGACAGAAACGGAATAGCGGTATCAAATATAAGGATCTTAACAGATTGGTTATCTGACAGTATGATGGATCCGGAAGCTGCCATCATTAAAACGGATGATACGATGCATATCATATTGACTATTAGGTTGCAGAATCTTTGATTGCCGGAAGCAATAAGAGCTAAAACTGCGGCAATGCCTAACAACGCTACTGATGATTTTAATAGCACCACGGTTTGAAAAACTTCCATTCCGATGTCCATCCCCTCCGAACATTCCTGCCGCAAAGAGTCGCAAGCGTTTTCATTGTAGTATAGTATAATGGATTTGTCAAACCTGACGATTGCGATATTAAGCTTCATAAAGCCGCAGCATAAAGCTTCTGAAGGCAGCTGAAACAAAAGAGCAAACTATCCGGTCTAAATAATAAAGGAGGTGGCAACATGAAGAAGTATATAAAAAAATCAGTTATTTTATTATTAAGCCTTATAACCATTGCTACTTGTGCCATGGGATGCGGTCAAAAGACCCAAAATGATAAGAACTATGATCTAAATAAAATCAATAGCGAGGTCACCGGTCGAAACGTTGATTTCGCCTTTGACATATTCAGAGAAATCAACGAGGAAGAAAAGGCTGAGAATATATTTATATCACCTTTGAGCATTTCAACGGCGCTAACCATGACTTATAACGGCGCTTTAGGCGACACTCTTGCGGAAATGGAGAAAGGGCTGCGCTATGAAGGCCTCAAACCCCAAGAAGTAAATGGCACTTATAGCAACCTGTTGCCGTATCTTTCTCAAGTTGATAAAAAAGTGGAACTGAATATAAGCAATTCCATATGGTACCGGCAGGGCGAAGCAATCAAAGATGAATTCATTGCCACAAATAAAAATGTTTTTGCTGCAGAGGTCAAGGAAGCTGATTTTTCAGACCCGCAAACCGTCAGCGCAATTAATAAATGGATCAAAGAATCAACGGAAGGGAAAATAGATAAAATGATCAGCCCGCCTATCCCGGATTACATCGTAATGTACTTGATCGATGCAGTTTATTTCAAAGGTGAATGGGCTGCCCAGTTCAAAAAAGATGATACTTTTCAGACAGATTTTAATGGTATTAACGGAGTTCAAACAATTGATATGATGAGCAGAAAAGGCGAAGTGGAATACGGAGAAGGCGTTGATTACAAGGCCGTCAGGCTGCCTTACGGGGAAGGTAAAACGGCCATGTATTTTATACTTCCGGAAGTCGGTCAGGATATCGATTCTTTTATTCGGGCCATGGATTCCGATAAGTTCAAGAGTGTTAAAGCTGCTTTAAACGACACTGAAGACGTTCTTATTCAAGTCCCGAAGTTTAAAATGGAGTATGGGATCAAAAAATTGAACGACCCGCTCATTTCTATGGGCATGGAGCTGCCTTTCTCCGCAGAAGCGGACCTGTCAGGGATCCGCGAGGGATTATTCATAAGCGAAGTTTTGCACAAGGCAGTTATCGAAGTCAATGAAGAGGGCAGCGAAGCTGCCGGAGTCACTGTTGTGATCGTTGCCGAGACCGCTGCGCAAGAGCCTGTCACATTCATTGCCGATCGGCCTTTCCTTTTCCTGATCGAAGAAGAAGCTACCGGAAGTATATTATTTATGGGAAAGTACTGCAATGCTCCTTGATCGAAAGTCCTGAAAAATGGACGCTACAATAAAAGACCGCTTCCTTTTACGGAGCGGTCTTTATTACTGGTAGGCGATATTGGATTTGAACCAACGACTTCTACCTTGTCGAGGTAGCACTCTCCCGCTGAGTTAATCGCCCATATGTACACGCTAAATTATCTGTTATTTATCTCCGTATGTCAACATTTTTCATTCTACCAGACAATAATTATTCACATCTGAAAGTATCACATATTGATCCATTTTCTATTCAGTAGTTCCTGCAGGATCAATCCGGCAGCGAATCCGATACCAATATTCCACAATGAGAATCCCGCCGTAAAAAGCAGGAGATATTGATCTTTTCTTTGCACGCCGACGTCCCAAGCAGGGGCTGCAAGCTCCAGCCCTGCAAAAAATAGAATTACACCCAGTATGCTTTGCGGAAATATTTCAAAAATCAACAGTACAGAACTGCCAAAGAAAATTCCGGTTGTTAGGAGGCTCCCGCCTAAAATAACAAGCGCGCCCCCGGTTCTTGCCCCAAATCGAACATGGCCTGCCATACCGCCAGCACCATGGCAAACCGGTATCCCGCCGAAAAGAGGTGAAATCAGATTCATAATGCCCTGGGATATCGCTATTTTATTTTCATTAACCGGATGTTCGGGGAAAAGCCGGTTGTTTTCAGATGTGATCGCGACGACTGCATTTCCGAAAGTCAAAGGGATCTGTGGAATTCCAAGTAGCAGGATGCCTTTTGCTAGTTCCGAAGCAGTGATTTTCCCTAGGGCAAATTCCGGCATCTGAATGTCCAGATGTATTTTTGAAATTTCCGCTAACAAAGCTGGGTTGCGGAGGACTGCGGCAAATATACCGAATAAAAGCAAGACAAACATTGCAGGTACCTTTTTATTCTTAAGAAGCGCAAAGGTAAGTAAAAGAGCGATAGCTGCAACGAGGAAATCTTCTCTCATCATATTAAGCCCATCCATCATGAACAAGAGCCCCAATCCCAGCACGACTCCTCTAAGAACAGGCTTGGATGCAATTTTCGACACTTTATCCAAATGGCCGGACAATCCCATAGCGAGCCAGAAGACACCGGTAAACAGACCGGCTCCCCATATCATTCCCGGCGTGATTGCCCCGGATGAAGCGATGGCGGCTGCACCGATGGCCTTCATTGGCTGTACCGGAATCGGTGACTTATAGTAAATCCCTGATCCAATCAGCAGTAAGCCCAGCATAAAAAGAACTCCACGTGGATCCATCCTGACAATGCTGATATATCCAACTATAAAAGGAATCAGAGTTCCGAGGTCTCCAAAGGCACCTGCCCACTCTGATCTTCCATATCGGTTTCCTGATCTTGTATTCTGTTGTCCGGTGGAAATTGTTTTCATATTTCTCTATATGGTGGGCGATATTGGGTTTGAACCAACGACTTCTACCTTGTGACGGTAGCACTCTCCCGCTGAGTTAATCGCCCGCATCTTCAAATAAATTATCCTCTTTTTAAACACAGATGTCAATTGCTTTAACGCCATAATCTGCCATAATCATAGCTGTTTTGTCTTCGTTTTATACCCTCATGCCATTATCTGAAGCGCTGTCGAATCCCCGTATCCATACAATAAAGCCCGGTGCAGCTGAGACTACCCCGGGCTTTATTGATTTTGAAATATTTATAAGTGGAGAGTAAGTAAATTATTTTGCCAACTTCTGGAACAGAGAGGCAACTCTTTCTTCCTCAGTGAACTGATTTCTGTAGCTTGCAGAACCGAAGTAGAAAATCAGACCCAGGATCGACCATGCAATGAAGATCTGGATTCCCAAAGGTCCCATGTATCCAGGGGATGCAGGGATGAAAGTGATGATGATAACGATGAAGGAAATAACTGCTGCCAGCCCAATAAGGAATAATCCGCCCGGTGCCTTGTAAGGTCTGATCATATCAGGCTCACTGCTTCTCAACTTGATAGTGGAGATGGCCGTTACAAACCAGCCGATTACGAAGGCTGTGGATCCTACGATGGTCAGCGGATCAATGATGCCCATTCCGGTGAAAGGCCCGATGAGGCAGACAACAGCGATAAACGTATTGGCGCCTACTGGTGTTCCATATTTAGGATGGATTTTGGTGAAGAATGAAGGGATCAGTCTTGCTCTGCCCATACCCATCAGCAGACGTGCGGAGGCTATGTAGAATCCGTTCCATGTAGTGAACAATCCTGCCAAAGCTCCGATCATAACCAGCCAATAGAGTCCTGCTCCAAGTGCTCCACCGTACACTTCCTTTAGCTCCAATGAAATAGCCGGACGAGGATAAGTGAAGAATTCCTGCCAAGGCATAGCCATACCGGAAGAAAGGATGATCAGGATGTAGAATATACCGGCACTGAGGATCGCCATAACCAATACTTTTCCCAGGCCGTTGTAATCAAGATCCGACGCGCTGTCTTCAGCGCCCTGAGTAATGGTATCGAATCCGGCCAGGAAGAAAGGAGCGATTGCCATAACGGCGATTAGCCCTCCGAACATGGTAGTATGTGTTCCTTTGCCAACGTTCTCATAAACAGGCATCAGGTTTGTCGCGTCAGCTTTAAGGAAGCAGAAAATAATGACGAGAATTCCAGATCCCGCCAACAGTATGCCGAGGAGTGTTTGAAATCCTGCCGCCAATTCAACTCCTCTGTGATTCATATAAATAAGTGCGAGTGATACACATACGCCAACAATAAGACCGGCAGTGAAAATGCCTTCACCGGCTATTGTATATAAAGGATCTCCGGCTTTGAGACCCGGGAAGATAAGAGCCAGTACATTGTTGATATAAATGGCTTCCCATGGAATGATCGTGATATAGGCCAGTGCTACGAACCAGCCGCCGACAAATGAAGGGAATGTTCCGAATGCCCTGTACGCAAAGGCTACTACGCCTCCTGCTACCGGCATTGCGCTTGTTAATTCAGCATAACAGAATGCGATAGGGATAATAAATAATGTTGCAAAAGCATATGCTATAGCTGCAGGAATAGGACCACCGCCGGTGCCCATCCACCCGTTAACAGCAACCGCCCAGCCAACTCCTACGATGGAGCCGAAGCCTAGCATAAAATAATCCAAAAGGTTCATGCCTTTTTTCTTTTCGGTATTTGCCATATTTAATCCTCCTTTTCTTGCTGTTTAAGTTAAGTAAATAAGATTAAAAATTCCAGTTGTACCTGTATCCCCAATACGCCAAATGACTCCCTTTTGGATTAGATTTTGTACTTTCTATTCATCCTTGATACGCATCACTCCTTTCAAAATAAGTTTATAGACAAGCATGGTTAAATGCTTACCATTTGCTCCCATTCGCTCTCCTGGCGTCTTTAAATACGCGAAATACAGCTGTCAGGAAGAATGCTGTGATCCCAAAGTATGGCACAACAAAATAGGTTGAAATCTCAGGGGTCACTGTGCCAAACTTTATAAATAAAACCAATCCCACCGTTGCCCCCGAATCGAGAAATAATGCCACAAACTTAGGAAATCGCAAATCGACATATTCTTCGCTTTTATTCCCGAATTTTTTCTTTACCGCCCGATCTGCGAAAGCGATCATGATATAGGTTAAAATCCAAAGCAATATCGGCAACATGAGGTAATATTCTGTATAGTCTGACATATCTAATTACTCCTATCTTTTCCAGTCTTTGCTATTTCCGTTCAACAAATCCAACTGTTATTATTTTGCTGATTTATTGATTTGTGTACCTGTTAATAGCTCACAATTACTTGAATTATGAGCTATTTCCCTAATATTGTAAACTCTTTTGCCAATGTACAGAATTTTCTGTATTATCTATGCAGCACTTATTCTTGCAGTTTTTTGGCTGCAACCCTAAAGTTCTATCAATGTTATTGAAGAATACGCTTGATTGAATTAAGCGAACAATAAAATTTAATTGCTGATATTGCAATAATTTTTAGATTTTCCTTCAATAAACGCGTTTAGATAAAAACTAGTTAAAAACAAGGTTTGAGTTTGTAAAATAATATCAGAATCTTTCTATTAATCAACCCTATAATCTGTTCGGAATTTGCTGAAGGTTAAAAATTTACGAAGATAATATCCTTTTAGCGCAAGTTTGTTACTTTTTTAGCTCTTGTGCGATATAGCCCGGTGCAGCTGCAGCTGCGCCGGGCTATATCGTTCAGAAATATTTTACTTTGGAGAGCAATCCAATTAATCGTGCAGCTTCTGGAAGATGGATGCGATTCTTTCTTCTTCGGAGAACTGGTTTCTGAACTTGCTGGTTCCGAAATAGAATATACCGCCCAGGATGCACCATACTACAAAGATTTTTATTCCTAAAGCACCCATGAAACCCGGTGAGAAAGGTAGGAATGTACTTATGATAAATATCAGAGAGATAATCGCTGCCAACCAAACAAGAACCATTCCGCCGGGAACTTTATACGGCCTTGGCATGTCGGGTTGGCTTTTTCTTAGTCTTATACAGGAAATCGATGTCATAAACCATCCTATCAAGAATGCTGTCGACCCGACTACGGTAAGCGGGTCAATGACACCCATACCCACGAACGGTCCAATCAGACAAGAAATCGCTATAAAGGTATTTGCTCCAACCGGTGTTCCATATTTGGGATGGACCTTTGCAAAGAACGCCGGCAGCAGCCTGGCTCTACCCATACCCATAAGCAAACGCGCTGATGCAATATAGAATCCATTCCAAGTCGTGAAAAGCCCGGCCAACGCACCGAATATCACAACCCAATACAGTATTAACCCAAATGTTCCACCACCATAGAGGTTCTGCAATAAAATTGATACCGCAGGCGGCTGTAATCCGTAAAACTCCTGCCAAGGCATGGCCATGCCCGTTGACAAGAGAAGTATGCTATAGAAGAAACCCGCGCTTAGGATCGCCATAACCAGCACTTTCCCAAGGCTCTTAAAATCGAGGCCCTCGCTTCCTTCCTCTGCTCCTTGCGTTATCGTATCAAACCCCGCCAGGAAAAAGGGTGCTATTGCCATAACGGCGATGATTCCTCCAAACATACTTACGTGAGTTCCTTTGCCTACATTTTCGTAAATAGGCATAAGATTGGACGGGTCCATCTTGATGAGGGAAAATATGATTACCAGGAAACCCGTTCCAACCAATATGACCCCCAATACTGTCTGCACCGTTGACGCGAGGTCGATCCCTCTATAGTTCATTATAATAATAGCCAGCGATAATATAATACCTACTACAAGACCTTTTCCATAGATCCCAACTCCCGCAACCATGTAAAGCGGCTCTCCCGCCTTCAGCACCGGAAACAGTAAGGCCATTACATCATTAATATATATTGCTTCCCATGGGATGATCGTAACATAGGCCAAAGCAACGAACCATCCTCCGACAAATGACGGGAACGTTCCAAACGCTTTATAAGCAAAAGCGACAACTCCACCGGCCACCGGCATCGCGCTTGTCAGCTCGGCGTAACAGAATGCAATAGGTATTATCATAACGGTTGCAAATAAAAATGCAATAAAAGCAGGAAATGGCCCTCCACCTTTCGCCATCCAGCCATTAATGGCTACAGCCCACCCAACTCCGACTATAGATCCGAATCCCAGCATAAAAAAGTCAAATAGATTCATGCCTTTTTTCTTTACAGTCTTCTCCATTTACGCTCCTCCTCTTTTTTTACTGCTTAATGCGAATAGTTGCCGCATAAGTTATATTATCAAGACCATTATGTACTCTCGAAATATTATTGTAAACGAATTCGCGATAATGCAAAATATTCAATCATTTATAATATTATAACATATTGCTATAAATCGGCTTGGAAACCAAAGCTCACAACAAGGTTCGGCATGACATTATCATTATTATTTACTGCTTATATTGTCTGAACCGTTTGCCGTTGTGGTGGTTGGTTGATCTTTCCATAAACGGGACACATTTCGAAAAGCTAATCTGCATTAAGGTTCCGCGTAGAATCTTTGAACGTGTCAAGTGCTTGCTCTATGAGAATGCTTAGCGCATATATCACCGCTTTACAGCAAAATAGTTGTTTTTTATGTATTGATAAAATAAAACCCGATGCAGCTGAGACTACATCGGGTTTTATCGTTTAGAAATATTTATAAGTGGAGAGTAAGCAATTATTAGGTGATCCGCAACTGTTGATTGATCACTATGTGTATTATGTACCCTGCAATTCCAATTGTAAACTGGTTCATAAAAACGCGTAATATTCGAACTTTTATAACATTATCCCTTTTTTTGCCCAAAAGCCGTTTAAAGTATGAAGCGCTGCAAAGTTAATATTAGGGATTTAAGGCAATTTTCTCTAAATATGACTAATTTGCTGCCAATAAGATTATAGTTGACTAAACAATGGTATAGGGTTACTATTCTTTGGCATATTTAAAAATTTTTTTAGGATTTTTGTGTTTTGAGGCTCTTTTGATTAAAATTTGATCAACATCAAAGGTTTTCGACTTTCACAAGGGTATACCCTGTATCCTTCAGCTTGTCAGCAAACTCCTGATCTTTGACACGATCTTCGGCATCGAGTAAAACGATCCCCTTTTCCAGATCAATACTGATATTGGACACCCCGGATATTTCTTCCAGATATTTTGTGACATGATTGACACAATGCATACAGCTCATGCCCTCAACGATCAATTTCTTTTTCACGGTTTTCTCCTCCTTAAATGGTAAATTTGATTCCCGTTGCTTGGTTACGATTTCCGGCGGAATGACCGAAGGCTCGAACCTCTTAAGCCTTAAAGCATTTGTTACAACAGAAACTGAGCTCAGGCTCATGGCTGCCCCTGCCAGCATCGGACTTAAAAGGGGACCGCCGAACAGATAGAGAACGCCCATGGCGACCGGGATCCCGATGGTATTATATGCAAATGCCCAAAACAGATTCTGTTTAATGTTTCTGATCGTTGCCCTGCTCAATTCCAACGCTGTTAAAACATCTGTGATCCTGCTATGCATCAGGACGATATCAGCAGATTCTATTGCGATATCCGTACCGGCACCGATAGCCAATCCGATATCCGCCTGTGCCAATGCCGGTGCATCATTGATTCCATCTCCCACCATGGCTACGATTTTGCCTTCTTTTTGCAGCATTTCTACGTGCGACGCCTTTTGATCCGGCAGGATCTGGCTGAAAACTCGATCGATCCCTGTCTCCCGGGCGATTGCATCCGCTGTTTCCGGACGGTCTCCCGTCATGAGCACTACCTCTATCCCCAAGCTGCGAAGTCTCTGTATCGCTTGCCTGCTATCGCTCTTAACCGTGTCTGCCACGGCGACAAGACCGATTTGACGCCCGTCAAGAGCCATATACATCAAACTTTTACCTTCCGCTGCCAGGCGTTCAACTTCTGAAAGATCCTCATTGATAAGAACGTCTTGTTCCTGCAGCATTTTCAGATTGCCTAAAACAAGTTTCTTCCCTTGGTAAATCGTTTCGATCCCTCGACCGGGGGCCGCTTTAAAATCTGTTGTTTCCGGCAAAGAGAGCATCCATTCTTCGGCCTTTTTTACGATCGCTTCTCCAAGGGGGTGCTCCGAGCCTTTTTCCGCCGACGCGGCCACAGCGATCAGCTCCTGCATCGTCCACGGCTCTAAAGGAAGAACATCTGTCACAACAGGACAGCCTTCTGTAATTGTTCCGGTCTTGTCCAGAACCATGGCATCAACTTTGTAGGCCATTTCCAGGGCGTCTCCTCCTTTTATCAGAACCCCGAACTCGGCGCCCCTACCAGTAGCGGTCATGATTGCCGTGGGTGTGGCCAGTCCTAGTGCACAAGGACATGCAATGACCAGCACTGAAACAAAAATAGTCAGAGCAAATTCCAATGATTCTCCGCCCAGGAAATACCATCCAAGGGCCGAGCATAAAGCTAAAGCCATGACTATAGGAACGAAATATCCTGATATGGTGTCCGCCAGTTTCGCGATAGGCGCTTTTGTCCCTTGAGCTTCTTCAACCAGTCTGATGATCTGCGCCAGAACGGTTTCTGAGCCTACCCGAGTGGCCTTGAATTGTATGAATCCGTTTTTATTGATTGAGCCTCCGATAATTTTGTCATCGGGCTCCTTCTCAACAGGAATGCTTTCTCCCGTGATCATGGATTCATCTGCCGATGTTATGCCCCGGGTCACGATACCATCCACCGGAAAGCTTTCTCCCGGCCTCACCACAACAATATCTCCGGGAACGACCTCAGTCGCGCTGATCGTGGTTTCGATGCCATCTCGAAGGATCACTGCCTGCTTAGGCGTTAGATCCATCAGCTTCTTAATGGCTTCCGAAGTTTTTCCCGTGGCCCTTGCTTCCAGGAATTTGCCCAAGGTCACCAGTGTCAGAACTACTGCGGCAGATTCGAAATATAGGGAGTGGACATAATGTTCCGCTCCTCCATATACTCTGGTTATTGCATAACAACCGTATAAAAATGCTGATCCGGTACCGACGGCAATCAGAGAATCCATATTCGGATGAAGTCTGAAGAGGTTTCTGAAACCGTTAATAAAAAATTGCCAGCCCATAAAAACCACGGGGATCGTCAGCGTCAGTTGCAGTAATGAGAAGGCCGCCGGGTTTACTCCAGGCTGCATAGACCATGGTAGCGGAAGCCCCAACATTGAGCCCATAGCGATATAAAGAAGAGGCAAAGTCAGAAAAGCGCTGAAAATAAATCTTCGCCAAAGATTTTTCTCTTTGCTGTTCTTGTATTCCATGTCTCCCGCATCTGCGCGAATAGCACCCCCTGATTGGCTACCCTCCGGCAGCACGGCTTTATATCCGGCATTTTCCACTGCCCTGGAAATTCTGTCCAGACTGGTTTCATTTTCATCAAACTCCACATTTAATTTTTCCGTGGCCAGGTTAACAGATGCAGATAAAACGCCTGGCACTTTTGTCACTGCCCGCTCCACGGCCGCTGAGCAAGCCGCACAGGTCATTCCTTGGATCCCGATTGTATTCTTCTTCATTTATTCATCCCCATGCCGCTTTAAAAAGCTACTATTTATTTTATATTATTATTCTATCATAATGTTTACAAGAAGAAAGTTGAATGTATCAATGGAAGCTTGATATACCTGCATGTAGAGTAGCTCCCCTTTGCACATGCATTATTTATTAGATACAAAAGGCGGCCCTTGCCGCCCTTTATATCTAATTTATCCTTATTCTTTTATACAGCCAGTTTTTCAGGGTTTTCGTGGGTTTGTTCTGTATCCTGATTTTCTTGTATTTTCGTAGCCCGTTCATCTTCATGCGCTTCTTCTTTTCCGTCCAATATCTTCATGAACTCCTCGCCGGTGATGGTTTCCTTTTCCAGCAATGCCTTTGCAAGCTCATCGAGCTTTTCCCTGTTTTCTTCCAGAATGCTGCGGGCTCTGGCATAGCAGGATTTTATGATCCCCAGGACCTCAGCATCGATCTTCGTTGCAGTGGCAGGGGATACCAGAATGGAAGTATCCTCGCCCAAGTAAGGATTGTTCACTGTCTCCAGCGCCATCATTCCGAATTCTTCACTCATCCCAAATCTTGTAACCATAGCCCGGGCTATTTTCGTTGCCTGGATGATGTCATTGGAAGCTCCGCTGGTAACTGTATTGAACACCAATTCCTCCGCAGCTCTGCCTCCCATATAGGTAGCGACTTTATCCAAAGCCTGCTCCTTGCTCAGAAGGACCTGTTCCTCTTCATCCACCTGCATCGTATAGCCGAGGGCTCCTGAAGTCCTGGGGATTATGGTGATCTTATGAACCGGCGCAGAATGGCTCTGCTTTGCCGCTACCAGCGCATGGCCTATTTCATGGTAGGCGATGGTGTTCTTATCCTTTTGGTTGATTACCGCATTTTTGCGCTGATACCCTGCAATGACCACTTCCACCGACTCTTCAAGATCGCTTTGGCTGATTGCTTTTCGGCCCAGTTTAACTGCTCTTATGGCGGCTTCGTTGATGATATTTGCAAGATCAGCCCCTGACGCCCCGGATGTGGCCCGGGCGATCACATTGTAATCGATGTTCTCCTCCTGCTTCACGCCCTTCGCGTGCACTTTCAGGATCGCTTCCCTACCTTGAAGATCCGGTAATTCCAAATGAACTCTTCTATCGAATCTTCCCGGACGGAGCAGCGCCTTATCCAAGGTTTCCGGCCTGTTGGTGGCAGCCAATATCACAACGCCTTTGTCCGCCGAGAATCCATCCATTTCGGTCAGAAGCTGGTTCAGGGTCTGTTCTCTTTCATCATTTCCGCCCATCGGTCCCGAATTGCGGCTTTTCCCGATGGCATCGATCTCATCGATAAATACGATGCATGGCGCCTTCTCCTGGGCTTGTTTGAAAAGATCTCTTACTCTTGCAGCACCCATGCCCACGAACATTTCAACAAATTCCGATCCGGAAATGGAGAAGAACGGCACCTTTGACTCTCCCGCCACCGCCTTTGCCAGCAGTGTCTTTCCGGTTCCCGGAGGGCCTACAAGCAGGACTCCCTTAGGTATATTCGCACCGATATCTTTATATTTCGCTGGATTCTCGAGGAAATCTGCAACTTCCTTTAAAGCTTCCTTGGCTTCTTCCTGTCCGGCGACATCAGCAAAGGATTTGCCTGTCTGGGCTTCAACATAAACCTTGGCATTGCTTTTTCCGAAGGACATGACATTGCCCATGCCTCCTTGCAGTCTCCTGCTCAGCATCCGCCCCAATGCAATAAATATCACCAGAGGCAGGATCCAGGAGAGGATAAAGCTTAAAAGGATCGGAGCTTCTGCAGGTATTACTTTTGTGAATGTAACATTGGCATCATAAAGGCGGTTCACAAGATCGGGGTCCTCCATAGCGCCTGTGATATAGATCTTATTGGTTCCGTCTTTTCCTTTTATTGTATATCCTATCTGCTTGTCTGATATTTCTACCGTTTCTACGTTTCCATTATTTACTTGATCCAGAAATGTGCCGTAATCCACTTTGGTGACGGCTCCATCATTCAAGCCCGGCAATACCAGCGCATTGATCAAAAGCAGTACGACCATGATGATCACGTAATAGTATATGATCGATTTTTTTGGCCTGTTCGGCACTTTAATGTTATTCATGTTTACCTCTTTTAGATTGATATCTAATTTTGACTCATTCTTTGATTGATTATTTGATTCATGATTATTTGCAGTTTTCGCCAACAGTATACATTTCTTCTTGCTAAGTCTTGCTTTGCTCTTGGAAAATTTTAGAAGCCCGTATCTCTGCTCTATCTTTTCATGTTGTTAATGATCCTGCTCCATTTTCAAACCGTCAAGACAAGAAAACAGCCGATTTAATTTTTCCATGGCTATGATGATGGACTGGAGCTCTCCGCTGATATCTTCGCCCAAAACGGAAAGGATCTTTCTCTCAAAGCATTCATCAAGTTCCTGAATAACAGCAAGCCCTCTTTCCGTGAGCTGGACATGCACGATCCTCTCATCAGCGACATCTCTTGCTCTGGCTAGCAGACCAAGCTTCTCGAGTTTTTTGCACATGGTGGAAATGTTTGTGCCGGCAACGACAACATTGCTGGCCAGGCATCCCACCGATTGAGGCCCGTTTTTGTAAACACCCATCAATATTCTGAGCTGCAATGCGGAAAGCTCGTATTTGGCTCCCCATGTGTTGAGCGCGGCATTCATTTCTTCGTTGATTTTTCGGGAGTTCTCCCATAGCATGAATTTAAATTCCGTTGTGTTCATGATAAACCTCTTCTTTGATGGTTTTATATCCTGAATATGTTTTTTTGAAGGTCATTTTACACAGCGCCACCAAAGCGGAGCTATGTTTATGATCTATATTATATTTAATTTATATATATTATATGTTATATTTTATCTTGTCAATAGGTGTTTCTGTCTTCAGCGCAGTTGCTTGGATTTAAGCACAAACAAATCGCGTTATTATTGTACCTCGTACACAACAAACGCCTTGACAAAACACAGTCCATACCTTATTATCAATTGTAATGAATTTCATAATTTTAAAGACAATGACGGAGAGAGTAGGCTTATTCAAAGGGCACAGCGAATCGGGAAAGGTGAAAGCTCGATACTAGTAGATAATGTCCGAAAATCACTCCTGAGTCGCAGGCTGAAATAACAGTAAGCTTTGCCGGTTTCCCCCGTAACAGGGAGCGCGTATGTTGGTATGCAGTTAAAGGTGGTATAGCGAAAGTATAAGCTTTCGTCCTCTGCAGGACGAAGGCTTTTTTATTCAGTTTCGCATAAAGGAGCAGGGATGATAAAAGATATGGAAAACCAAGCAAATGAAAATTTTAATGAAAAACAAAAAAAGGATGTTGTCGAAATAAGATGGCATGGACGGGGCGGTCAGGGCGCTAAGACGGCATGTCTGCTGCTGGCTGATGTGGCATTCAGTTCAGGAAAACAGGTGCAGGGCTTTCCTGAATACGGCCCGGAAAGAATGGGCGCACCCATCACGGCATACAACCGCATAAGCGATAACAAGTGTTCCGTACATTCGAACATTTACAACCCTGACTATGTCGTGGTTGTTGATGAAACGCTGCTTTTCACCGTGGATGTGACCCAAGGTTTAAAAGAAACCGGCGCCGTGATCATCAACAGCGATAAAAAGCCCCATGAGCTTAGGCCATTGCTGAAAGGCTACAAAGGGAAGGTATACTCTATCGATGCCAGAAGGATCTCCGAAGAAACCCTGGGAAAGAATTTTCCGAACACCCCCATGCTGGCCGCAACAGTAAAGGTAAGCAATGTGATTGAAAGAGAAAGATTTCTTGCCGATATGGAAAGCTCCTTCCGACATAAGTTTGCATCGAAGCCCCATGTGGTAGAAGGCAATATGAAAGCGATTTTTAAATCACTGGAGGAGGTTTGTGCAGGATGACAACAAGAGCAAAAGATATTAACGAAACAACTCCCTGGCAAAAACTAACACCCGGTGGAGAAATTTATGAAGGGGGAACCTCCATACTTGTTGATACCGGCTCCTGGAGAACAATGAGGCCGGTTTTTCATGAGGAAAAATGCACCCACTGCATGCTGTGCTACCCATTTTGTCCGGACAGCTCGATCCCAGTGGTTGGCGGCCGACGTCAGGATTTTGATCTGATGCATTGCAAAGGCTGCGGGATCTGTTTTAAGATCTGCCCTGTCAATGCCATAACCTTCGTAAAGGAGGAAGCTTGATCCTATGAGTATTAAAGAAAGATTGTCCGGTAACGAAGCCGTTGCCATTGCCATGAAGCAGATCAATCCCGATGTTATGGGGGCATTTCCCATCACGCCTTCCACAGAGATCCCGCAATATTTTTCAGGCTATGTAGCCAACGGAGAAGTCGATACGGAATTTGTGGCGGTAGAATCAGAACACAGCGCCATGTCCACCTGTTTTGCCGCTCAGGCAGCAGGAGCCAGGGCCGTTACGGCGACTTCCTCTGCCGGCATGGCCTTCATGTGGGAAATGCTGTATGTGACGGCTTCCGCCAGACTACCGGTTACCATGGCTCTGGTAAACCGGGCGTTGACAGGCCCTATCAACATCAATAACGACCATTCCGATTCCATGGGGGCCCGGGACAGCGGCTGGATCCAGCTTTATTCCGAGTCCAATCAGGAAGCTTATGACAACTTTATCATGGCTATGCCCATTGGAGAAAACAAGGCAGTCAGGCTGCCGGTGATGGTTTGTCAGGACGGTTTTATCACCAGCCATGCTGTGGAAAATATTGAATTGTTGGAAGACAATGAAGTTCGCCATTTTGTTGGCGAGTACGATCCTGATCATTATCTGCTCAAAAAAGAAAACCCTCTTGCCGTAGGCCCCTACGATATATCCGCCTATTATATGGATCACAAGATCCTTCAGGCCGAGGCTATGAAAAATGCAAAAAGCGTCATTCTGTCCGTAGCGAAGGATTTTCAAAAACTGACTGGCAGAAGCTATGGGTTCTTTGAAGAATACATGATGGAAGATGCCGAGACCGCCATTGTGGTCATCGGTTCCAGCGCCGGCACTGCCAAAGAGGCGATCAAGGAGCTGCGCAGCTCCGGCAAAAGGGTTGGATTGATCAAAATACGGGTGTTCAGGCCTTTCCCTATGGATGAGCTGGCCGGAGCGCTGTCTCATGTGAAAGCCATCGCCGTTATGGACAAGTGCGAAGGATTCTCCGCCTGCGGCGGCCCCCTTTTCGCTGAGACCCGTTCGGCTCTATACGACTTGGATGTTCGGCCGAAATCCATCAACTATGTTTACGGCCTGGGCGGCCGGGATATCCGGGTGGAAGACTTTGAATTTATCTTCGGTGAACTGGAGAGTATTGTTAAAACCGGACTAACGGGAAAAATATATAGACATTTAGGGCAACGGGAAGAGGAGGTTCTTAAATAATGGCTTACAATCTGAAAAATGAAGCGAATAAGCCGGAGCGCCTTGTGGGCGGGCATCGTTTATGCGCGGGCTGCGGCGCCGCCATCGCTGTTCGCGGTGTCTTAAGAGCCCTAGATCCGGAAGATAAAGCGGTGGTTGTCAATGCCACCAGCTGTCTTGAGGTATCCACCTTTTTGTACCCTTATACTGCCTATACGGACAGCTACATCCACAGCGCTTTTGAAAATGCAGGCGCTACGGCGGGCGGTGTCGAAACCGCTTACAGGGTGTTGAAAAAGCGCGGAAAAATCGATGAGAACTATAAGTTTATTGCTTTTGGAGGCGATGGAGGCACATACGATATCGGCATCCAATCATTGTCCGGAGCTTTGGAGCGCGGACATGACATGGTTTATGTCTGCTACGATAATGAAGCCTATATGAATACCGGCATTCAGAGGTCATCCTCGACTCCGCGCTTCGCAGATGCCACTACAACGCCGGTAGGCTCTGTGATCCCGGGTAAATTCCAAAACAAAAAAGATCTGACGGCCATCGTTGCCGCCCATGACATCCCTTATGCGGCGCAGACCACTTTTATAGGCAACTTTAAGGATCTCCATGAAAAATCCCGGAAGGCTATTTATACCGAAGGCCCGGCTTTTTTGAACATTCTGTCCCCTTGCCCCCGTGGCTGGCGCTATGAAACGGAAGATCTTGCGGACATCTGCAAGCTGGCTGTGGAAACCTGCGTATGGCCTCTCTATGAAATCGAAGAAGGGGTCTGGAAGCTGAATTACAGCCCGAAGAAAAAGCTGCCTGTAGAAGAGTTCCTGATCAGGCAGGGCAGATTCAGCCATATGTTTGAACCCGGGAACGAATGGATGATCGAAGAAACTCAGAATTACGTTGACTCGAAATGGGAAAAGCTCTTGGCCCGGTGCGGCTGATCCCGAGCAGCGATCAGAATTTGAAAATACTGCCGAGTCCCCAAGAATGAGCAATGCCCCCTGATCCTCAAGGAACAGGGGGCATTGTAGCAATAGGCCTGAAAATGTGCTAAATGATATTAAATCCAAATGCCAGATATAATATCGTCGTGAGTACGGCGCAAATAATGGCATATGGGAGTTGGGTGATGGCATGGTCAAAGGGCCGAATATCGGTTGCTTTACCGATCAGTATTGCCGAGTCCGCATAGAAGCAGGCGTGGCTTCCGAAGGTGGCGCCGGAGAATACCGCCGCAGCTGCAAGGTAGATATCTACATTCATTGCCGTTGCCAGAGGGATAACGATCGGAATGACGATGGCGGCTAGCCCCCAGAAGTTCGCCATGGCAAAGGCCATCAATGCGGTAGTGGCAAATACGATCGCAGGAAGCAATCCCCCGTTAATATAAGGAGCGACGCTGGCGATGACATAGTCTGTGAAGCCTAAAGTCGCGCAAGCATTCTTAAACATGAAAGCCATGACCAGAAGCCCGAAAATCTGCACCATGGTGCCGAATCCGGCCCAAAAATGATCGAGATACTCGGTAAAATTCGTGAGCCTTCTTCCGACATACAGCACTGCAGTGAATACTAAAGCGGCGATCACTCCCTTTAATACATCATTTCCTACTGCGATGGTCACGCCCACCAGAACCGTGAGCGGCAGTACAAAGTCCCAAATCCCGCCTTGTTTAAGGGAAGGGTCATGAGCTTCTTCCGGAGCCGGAGGCAGAACGCCCGGAGGAAACAAGTCTCCGGTTTCTCTGGCATTGAGTTCCTGCTTTTTCATTGGACCCATCAGCGGGATAACACCGATGATCACCAAAGGCAGCACGATGAACACAGCGATCCATCCATAAAAAAGATACGGTATGCACTGCATATAGGCTGTGATCGCCGATCCGTCGGGCCCAACGATTCCTTCGTTGGCTAAAAGGGATGCGAAGAATATCGCCCAGGTGGATATGGGCACCAGTACCACGATGGGTGCCGCCGTAGAGCCTACAGAATATGCAAGGAACGCTCTGGAGATGTTGAATTTGTCCGTTACTTTTTTCATCGTATTGCCAACAGTCAATACATTGAGATAATCGTCGATAAAAAGGAATATTCCGAAAAGCCATGTGCAGAAAAGGGCCCTCTTCCTTGTGGTGGCAAACTTCTCGATGGCTCTGGCAAAAGCTGATGATGCATTGGCTTTTTCCAGGATCAAGAGAAGGCTTCCCATCAAGCCGCAGACCAGAATGACCCAGCCGATGGTAGGATCCGCCATTACAGCCAGGGCGCCGTTAACGAATTCTGTAAAAAAGTTTCCTTTGGCATAGATGATGATCGCTGTAAGGGTCGCCAGCAGCAAAGGTTCGAAGGTCTTTTTCGTCGTCACAGCCAGGATGATGACCGTAGCGATCGGGATCAGGCTCAATGCCCCATAACTTACTGCATCCATATTTTTTATTTCTCCTCTCTATTCATACATTATAAGCTGTTCACTTACATATGCCACAAATGGTTTGACTGACGAAGGATTTTCCCCGGCAGCTTATCTTCCAGAGCAGTGGAATCACGGACTACCACAACACCATTTACGACAACAAATTCCACACCTGTCGGAGCAGCGTCGGGCCTGCCTACTCCTACATATCCGGCATTGTCTTTGATTGTTTTCAGATCAAAGACCACGATGTCGGCATCTGCCCCTGTTCCGATCCAGCCTTTATTGTCGAGGCCCATCCTCTGAGCCGGAAGAAGCGTGGACTTTTTAACAGCTTCCATCAAAGTAAGGACTCCTTGCTCTCTCACCAGTTTTTCAAACACTTTCGGGAAGGTCCCCACATCCTGAGGATGCCCGGACCCCGGCTTATCCACCAGTCCCGCGTCTGTGGAAATCATGGTGTAAGGCTGCTTGATAGCCAGCCCCAGATCCGGCAGCACACCGACAAAGGCTGTTCCGATGGTCTCTGATTCACTTTCAGTGCTCCTGACATATTCATAAATTTCCGGAGTGCAACGCTGCCCCACATACTTGCCCGAAGATATCATCAAATCCGACAGCTGGCAGTTGTAACGCTCATTCCAGCCTTCGTCGAAAACCGCCGACCGGACAAAAGTCGCGAACGCCTCATACATGCCCGAATCGCACATCAGCGGCATCCCTTTTTTTATGGCATTGGCTATCATGATCAACGCCATTTCCGTCACTTCCGGATGGACGCCAAATTGATAGGCCAGATGGGAAATCTGTATTCTTGCACCTGTTTTTTCCATCAATGAGATGGCCTCTCTGAGGCCTCTGGCGAAATCCAGGGCATCCGTTCTGATATGGATCGGCACCAGCTTGTCGTATTTAGCGGCCAGCGCTACCAGTGGAAGTATTTCCGCCTCATTGGCTCCCGGTGCATATTCGAGTCCCAAAGAAATCCCGAAGGCGCCTTCCTCCAAGGCTTGTCGGGCGATTTTCACCATTTGTTCTGTCTGTTCCGTCGTTGCAGTCCCATAAGGATCCTCCAACCCCACCTTCTCCCTGAGTGTCCAGGAATGACCCACCAGAGTAGCAAAGTTCAACGGATATCCCATGGCTTCAAGATCATCAAGATATTCCTTTAATGGCAACTTGGGCGTTATGCCGCAGTTGCCCGATAGACAGGTCGTAATACCCTGCTTGACAGAAAGCCACGCGGCATAAAGAGAATAGTTCAAATGCGAATGGATATCCACAAAACCAGGGCTCACGATCTTTCCTGCAGCGCAAATCACTTCCTTGCCGCTGATTTCGTCTCTTGTGATCACAGCGATCTTTCCATCCTTCACGCCGATATTCGCTATCGTCTGCTGTTCTGTTTTTGGATCAATGATGGTTCCTCCTTGAATGATAATGTCATACATGCTTCGACTCCTCCTGATATCAATGCCCCCGATGCGGGCATACTATTGGATATTGTTTCAAAATGGCATACTAAATGGTATAACAATATTCTGAAAAATGAAATGACGCACCTTCGTAATCTTTTCTAATCAAAAAATCTCCCCCATAATCTTTTTGGACTACAGTGGGAGTATCTAATGCTTCGTTTGAAGTATTTCTTTATGATTTAAAGGGATGGCAGTTGTATATGATATTCCAATAGTTGTATAATAATTTAAAACCGTCGAAGGGTAATACTTAATATGGGTTATTTGGAAAAGAACGATATCAGCATTTTAAACAGCATCATATATCAGATATACCGCATTCAGGATTTGGATGAAATGCGCCTCAGCTTCCTGAAGTCTGTGCGGCTGCTCATACCCTACGAGTGCTGCAATTTTTATTTGGCGGACAAAGAAAGCGACCATTTGATCAAAAATCCTGTGGCTGTGAACTTTCCAATGGAAGCCCTTACAGAATATCTGGAAAAAATAGAAGATGAGGATCCAACACGCTGGATCTTTGTTCAGGCAAAAAGCATGGTTTATCGTGAAGACGATCTCTTTTCGAAAGCAGCCATAGAAAAAAACAAGTGCTATCAGGAATTTTATATTCCTCATGATCTGCATCATTCCATGCAGATCAGTCTGGCATTGGATGGCGAGTTTCTGGGGAGTCTGTCCTTTTACCGCACAAAGACTCAAAAACCTTTTTCTGACAAGGAACTCTTCATTTTTGACTTGTTCAAAGAGCATCTTGCCCTGCGTCTATACCAGGAAACAGTAACCGAATCCAGTCGGACTCCGGAATTGGCCGTGGCCCATGATCTCAGCAAATACAATCTGACGGAGCGGGAGCTGGAACTTGCCAAAATGCTGACTAAAGGTCTGACTGTTCAGCAAATCAGTGAAGCCTTGTGCATCAGTTCCAATACTGTTAGAAAACACACCATGAATATATACAAGAAGATGAACATTTCAAGCCGCTGGGAACTTTTTAAAATGATCTATCTGTAAAGACCAAATATCTGCTCTGTTTATTTTGATTTTCGGAGTTTTAAATCGACGTTTTTTTCTGCTGCTTTGTTTTCTATCAAGGACACCGCGCGTTCGGCCTTCTCCTTTAAAGAGGCGGCTCTATGAACGGCTCCGCCATTGGAAGCTTTAGACAGCCTGTCCATGATTTCCTTCAGATCCGCTATCTCAAGTTGATTGATCGCATTGCAATAGAAACTTTTCTTCCGGCCATCATTAAAATTTGAAAGAAAGAAATTCAATATCTCGATTTTTTGTTCGAGGTCTATTTTGTAAAGGTCGAGGCCTTCAGTTGCTGCCTTCTTAAAATCCGAAGCGACATTTCTATAAGAAATGAATGAATCCGCATCGCCGCCGCCACTATACCTCTGGCACGGATAAGAAGAGCATTGATAACAATATTCCACTTGATCGTGGTTTTTATTACACGTTATCACTGCGCAGGACGGATGTTTGAGAGCAAAGTCAGGGCCTCCGCAGCCTGGGCATCTGGAGGGTCCCTCGGCATGGTACCGCGGACACAGTCCGCAGTTAAGTCCGCATAATGAAAAACGCGGGTATTCTCTACTATATTGCTTCATCTTCATGTCCTTTATGTTCTTACTTTGGCATGTTTAAAAAAATTCATAACCCGACAAACGATCCTACCCGGTTATCTCCCAACACGAGTCTCCTCTTCTTCAAAGGCTGTAATCAGTTTCTTGAGGATTTCGATACAATCTCCCACCACTTTATAATCCGCCACCGAAAATATGGCTGCATCCGGATCGCTATTGATTGCGATGATCGTTTGAGCGTTTCCAATTCCTGCAAGATGTTGAACGGAACCGGAAATACCGCAGGTGATCAGCAATTTCGGAGAAACCGAAGACCCTGTCTGCCCAATTTGATTCTTGTACTCGCTCCATCCGATATCCACCAGCGGTCTTGACACGCCTACCCGCGCACCGATCAGTTCTGCAAGCCTTTTCACCAGGATCATGTTCTTTTGAGACCCTATGCCCCTGCCGGCGGAAACGATAATTTCGGCGTCGGCAATATTGTTCGTTCTTTTGCTCAGGATCTCCTGCAAAACTTCGATGCCCTGCTTCTCCGATGCCGAGTCGATCCATGGCAATGCTATGACTTCCTGTGTCTTCCTGTCGGCGTCTGCTTCGTCTGCCGGAACCTCCGGATCCTTAGCCAGCATAACACCGGGGCGGACGGTAGCCATTTGAGGACGATGTTCCGGGCATATGATCGTTGCCATGAGGTTTCCGCCGAAAGCCGGCCTGGTTTGCAGAAGAACTCCTGATTCAGGATCGATATCCAGCTGGGTGCAATCTGCTGTCAGCCCCGTACCGACTCTTGCGGCTATTCTTGGGGCCAGGGACCGCCCAAAACCGGTGGCGCCAAAAAGTATTATTTCCGGCTTGTGATCTGCGATCAGTTGTTCCAAAAGTCTTGTTTGATCCTCTTCCAGGTTCGTTCGTAGAACAGGGTTTTCACAATAAATGACCCTGTCTGCACCATATGCAAACAGTTTTGGTATTTCGGCCTTGATATCCTCACCAAAGAGAACTGCCGTCAGCAGGCATCTCTTTTTCTCTGAAAGCTCTTTCCCTTTGCCCAGCAGTTCATATACGACCTGCAAGATTTCTCCTCGATGTTGTTCGGCAAAGACCCAAACCCCGCTGTAAAGGGAGATATCCATACCGCCGAAGCTTTCTTTTTCGATCCGGATCGCATCAAAAGGGCAGCTCTCTGTGCAAATACCGCAAAGGGTGCAATCATCATTGACTTTTGCTATATTATCTTCTATCTGGAGTGCGTTGAAACTGCAGCTTCTTACACAGACGCCGCATCCGGTGCATTTCTTTGGATCTATTTTCAGTTTTGACATGTTATAAAAGCTCCTTGATCAGCTTCTTGATTTTATCCGCCTGAGATGCCGGTTCTCCTTCAATGCTTTGCGCTTCGCTCCGGCGCTGCATGACATAGGTGTTGACGACCTGCGTAGGTGAGCCGGTCAAACCAATGCGTCCGGGATCTGCCTCCAGCGTTATCGCATCTTTTATCTCAAAGGGCGCCGTCAATCCAAATAGCACCCCCGGAATAGATGGAAGTCTCGGCAGGTTGATATCCTTTGAAACCGTAAGCAAAGCAGGCAATTGGATCCTCAATACCATGGTGCCCCAATCCGTATTCTTACGGCATAGAATTTGTTTGGGACCAGCTTCCATGATCTCACAAACATCCGTTGCATGGGGTATGCCAAGCTGTTCTGCCAGTTCGGGCCCGATCTGGGCTGTATCGCCATCCACAGCCATCTTGCCGCAAAGGATCAGATCCACGTCCCCCAATTGTTTGATCCCCAACGCCAGTGTATAGGAGGTGGCCAGTGTATCAGCGCCGGCAAACTCCCGGTCAGTTAGAAGGACGGCTTTATCAGCTCCCCGGCTTTCTGCATCACGAAGAAGCCTCTCCGTCCCAGGGATCCCCATGCTGATCGCCACCACCTCGCCCCCCAACTTCTCCTTCAGCTGGACAGCCTGTTCCAGCGCATAGGTATCAAAAGGATTCGTAACTGATTGGCGGCTATCTCGGATTATCGTATTGGTCGCCGGATCCATGCTCACTTCATTGGTCGAAGGCACCTGTTTAATGCAGACTGCGATTTTCATTTGTCGCCTCCCCCTTCTAGGGTGAAAAAATTGCCGGGGCAAAGCAGCCCCTTTGGGTCGAAAGCAACTTTCAGCTGCCTCATCTCCTCGATATGCTCAGCACCGTACATCAGCGCCAGCTGGTCTGTCTTCAGCTTTCCGATGCCATGCTCGGCGGATACAGCTCCTCCGTATTTAGAAACTTCAGATGACCATTTCTGGTACAATGCCTTTCCTTTTTCATAATCACTGGTGCTTTTGGGCAATATATTCACATGCAGATGATTGTCTCCCATATGTCCCCAAATAGCTGATTCCAGATGATATTTTTCCAGCCCAGAACGGTACATATCCATGATGTCCGAAAGGTACCGATCCGGAACGGACATATCCGCCGCCAGTTTTCTAATGACTGGGTTGTCTAATCTTCTTTGATCGATCAGCATATTGACACTCTCCGGAATGGCATGTCTGAAAAAGTAGAGGCTGTCACGATCGGACTCCGTCCTGGCAACAAAGGTGTCCTCCATTTTTGCACCCGAAATCTTCATTTGTGCTGCGATCTCCTTTAGATTATCGATAGCGCACTCCTCGTTTTCACAGTGTAGCTCGACATAAACAACGCTGCTGAGCCTTTTATCAACGGTTCGCAGTTTGGAAAAGGCGGGGTTTTCAGCCTTTTGACGGCGCAGGACCTCCAGCGACGATCCGTCATAAAATTCCAGCGCCGCAATATTCTTCATCTTCGTTCTCACAGCCTGAACAAAGTCTATAGCGCATTTTTCATCTTCAAAACAGCAGTTTACACCCCAGATAACCATTGGCTTTTGCAGTAATTCCAATTCGATTTCCGTGATGATCCCCAGAGTCCCGCCGGAGCCGATAAAAAGATCGATGGCGTCCATATCATCTTCGATAAAATATCCGGCTGCATTTTTGGTTTTTGGCATTATATAGGATGGAAGCTGTGTTTCGATATTACTTCCCTGCTCTGTCATAATGGAAATCGTTCTGCCACTGGCAGATATATCTCCTCTTCGGAGGAGCAGCGTTTCCCCGTTGCAGAGTACGACCCGCAGCGCGGTAACATGATCCCGGGTGGATCCGTAAAGATAACTTCTGGCTCCCGATGCATTGTTGGCCACCATACCGCCTATGGTGGCGGAGGTTTCTGTTGGATCGGGGCTGAAAAATTGCTCTTTTGCAACTGTTAATTCTTGTAAAGCTGCCTTGGCGCCGGAGTTCCAACTTGTAACGTTAAACTTTTTACTCTCGATCATTTTATTCAGTCTTGAAAGAACAACGCCAGCCTCGCAGGTAACATAAAACCTGCCCTCCTGACTGAATCGCATCCCTAAAACACGGTCCATGCCGGATAAGTTGAGTACATGACCGCCATAAGGCACCGCTCCGGCAGCCAGTCCGGTCCTGGCTCCCTGAATGGTAACAGGGATACCCTTCCTGTTCATTTCCTGAACAATGGAGATGACATCGCTCAGACTTTTGGGAAAGGAAATACTTTCAGCGCTGCCCATAGCCCGAGATTCGTCTCGCAAATATTCGTAATAATCTTGATCGACCGGTTTTATGAGACGGTTTCTCATGCAAAGCCTCCGTATGATTTCGGTAAAATTTATATATTGACCGGAAAACATCCATCCCGCCAAGTAAACTTCAGTATAGCAAAATGGCCGCCCCTTTTCAAGGGCAGCCATTTTTAGGAATTAAAGGATGCTTATACTTCTTATTTTTCTTCGATCACCACGGCGTCCGGTGCATTTTTCTTGACCGATTCAATGCCGTTTTTACAACTTGGTTTTGCTTTGTAAACTTCACTGGTACCAACGGTCTGTCCATTCTTTGATTTCAACCTGAAACGATATCCTCCGCTTTTATCCAGATATATTTCAAATTTTGGATTCTTTTCCGTTGCAAATCCTAAAACGGTCTGGTCTTCAACGGCTGCGGCAGGGGCGTTGCTTCTTATGCTTTCAATACCTTTTCTGCAGGCTGCAATAGACGAATAAACATCAGAAGTTAGAACAACCTGATTGTTTCCGGCTCTTAAACCAAACTTGATGCCGCCTTTTGTATCTCTTATCACAAATTTCCCTGTCATCCGCATCCCTCCTTGAAAAATGAACTATCTGCACCGGCTATTTGGATTGGAGTATTCATAAAATTCATGAAATTATTATATCACTATTTTCAAAATGTTCAATCAGCAAAATTAATCAAATAAAAAAGATGAGGGTATTACACCTCATCATCGAACCCGTCGTTGTCATCGTATTCGTCAACATGCACATCAGCATATTCGTCATCTTCGATACCGGGATCTTCTGTTGTCGATCCTTCGGTTTCTGAATTTGGGTCATATTCGTTCTTTTTCGCGTCATGGAGCATTTCATCAATCATAATGAGTCCGAAGAGTTCCTCCTCCGGATCCATCATGCCGTCATTGTCAAAATCAAGCAAATCAAATGGAAACATGATTACCCTTCTGATTTTTTCAGCCCCTCTAACGAAAACTCCATCGTATCCAGATATATTTTCTCGACCTTTTTTGCAAATGCAACGGATGAAAACTTTTGTACAGCTCCTGTCCTCGCATTTTCCGCCATCCTCTTATGCAGGATATCGTTGCTCAATATTTTTTCAAGTTCTTCCACAAACTCTTCATAGGTTTCATATTGCCAGCCATTTTCACCTTCCCGGATCACATCCTCCAGGCTCGGGTCTTTTCTGCACAATGCGGGGACACCGTTTGCCAGAGCTTCAATATATGTAAGACCCTGGGTTTCACTGCTTGAAGCACTGACAAAGACCTCTCCAAGCTGATAATACTTAGCAACCTCCGATGATTTTACCATGCCTGCAAAAACAACGTTGTCAGAAACCCCCAGATCCGTAGCGTATTGCTCCAGATAACTCCTGTGAGGCCCATCACCGACGACTAAAAGGGTCAAATCTTTCTTGCCGGTCTCCGAAAAATGTCTCGCCAGATATGCTAATATTTCTTCCAGATTTTTTTCTTTTGCCAGTCTCCCCACAAAGGCCATCACTCTATTGCCGGAAGGGATACCTAAAGAGTCTCGAAGCCGGCGCTTTTCCTCGGCGCTGACAGATATCACAAAATTTTCAAGATTGATACCCGTAGGGACAACGTATATTTGCCGTTTCACTCCATAGCCGAGCAGCAGCGATCGGACTTTTTCCGTAGGGGCAATGACGCATTCTGCGCTGTTCAGTACTCTTCTGGTAAAACGGACCACCATGGCTGTTCCCCATTTCTTGTTCGGCGAAAAATAATGGGTATAGTCTTCATAAACCGTATGATAGGTATGGACGATCGGTATATCTAATTCTTTTGATATTTGCCGGGCAATATGAAAAGTGCTGAATTCACATTGCGAGTGTATAATATCCGGCCCCCATTCTATCAATTCCTCTAAAAATTTATTGCCTCTGAATAGCGCGACCCTGGTGCCCGGGTAAATTTTCCCTGTACCGAAGGACCCGAAATATGTCACTCCATCTTTTTCATAGGATCTGGCTGTCGCTGAAAGAGTCAGCACCTTGACCTCATGACCCAACTTCTTCAATTCGGTTTGCAAGTTGAGCACCGACGTCACCACACCGTTGATCGCCGGTGAATACCATTCGCTGGTAATTAAAATCTTCACGATAAATACCTTCCTGATGAAATCTGTTCATTCATGTTGCTCTCTTATGATTTCACGTTATATTGTATCTCTATTTTCTACCATTGTCTATACGTGCAAACTTTTCTTCCAAATATGCATCCGGATAATGGCGGTCCAGAAATCGTTCCACTCTGTTTTCCGCAGGAATGTTATGAAACCTCTCGTCATAACGGTGCACTGCCGCCGCCGATATTCCAAAATTAAAAACCATAAAAATAATCATCGCCCACGTTATTGCCTTGCCTGCCTTTTCGGGCATTTTCTCTAACACTCCGCTGAACCAGGGGTAGAAGAAGCGAACCACCATGACGCCTGCAATAGCCCATGGAATAGCATAAATGAGATTCGCTCTACCAAAAAGAGAAAACGGGCCGCTGTATTGCCATGAGGTATAGCCAAAAATGGCCTCCTGCAGGAGGTTTGCAAGCAGTTCAAACGAAACCGCTGTAACATAGGCGAAAAAAAGCAGCAGCGGCAATTTTTTATCCTTGTGGTTCCTTAGTACCAGCCATAGAAGCACGACTGCAAATCCATAAACTTCGCAAAACGGACCATATATCAGGCCTACCCGCAGGTCAAAATGGCCATACCGAAGGATCCAATAAATCCCCTCGCTGATAACACCGAACACACTGAAAAATATAAAAAGCCAGAACAATTTATAGAAGGTGTTTTTCATGTAGTTTCCTTATGCACTCAAGGTTTATTTGTAGATTTTAGGCAGTCTTTGTCCGAAGCCGCACAGGATTTCATAATTGATAGTACCGACGGCCTTTGCGATATCCTCCGCCAGTATTTTATTGATTCCGTCCGAGCCCATGACGATGACCTGGTCTCCGACTTTGACATCCGGAACATCCGTCACATCCAGCATGCACTGGTCCATGCAAATGTTGCCGGCTACCGGCACCATGCATCCGTTTACAATGGCTTGTCCGGTTTTAGACCAGGCTCTCGGATAGCCATCGGCATAGCCAAGGTTGATGGTGGCGATCCTGCTTGCTCTTTCGGTTATGAATTTTCTGCCATAGCTCACTGAAAATCCCGAAGGGACTTCCTTTAGATGAACGATTTCAGCTCTTACGGTCATAACTGGTTTGATATCCAGTTCCGCAGGATCCACCTGTTCTGACGGATAGCAGCCGTATAGCACGATACCCGGACGAACTGCTTCAAAATGCACCGAAGGCATTTCCATGATGCATGCGCTGTTTGCGAAGGTCCTCATAGACAATCGTATGCCTTTGGCCACCGCAGCCTTATAAAAATCTCCGAATCTCTGCTCCTGTTTTTTCGAAAAGCTTTTATCGGCTTCATCAGCGGTGGACATGTGTGAAAAAAGCCCTTTGATTTGCAGATTGGGCAGTCTCTGGATTTCTTGTAGTTCTTTAATGGCGGTATCCAGTTCTTTTTCATTCTCTGACAGATACCCGATCCTACCCATTCCAGTATCCAAAGCGATGAATGTTTCTGCTGCCCTTCCAGCCTTTAGCGCGGCTGATGAAAGGGCTCTGGCATTTTCCAGACTGCATGTAACGGCAGTAAATCCGTTTTTTATAATCTCTTCCGTATATTGATTCGGGACCAGTCCAAGGATGACGATTTCCTCGTTAAACCCCGCAGTTCTTAAAGCCATCCCCTCGCTGATCGTAGCGACTCCAAAGGACTTGATCCCATGTGTTCTGAGAACCTTGGCCACTTTCAAAGCGCCGTGCCCATAAGCATCCGCTTTAATGATCCCGATGATCGAAGTCCCCGGTGCCACTTTCCCTTGAATGCCCCTGATGTTGTGGCTCAAATTAGCCAAATCGATTTCCACCCAGGCAGGGCGAAGAGTTTCTCTGGTCATAGTAGTTCCCTTTCATGCAATACAGGATTCAATACTGCTGCTGCGAGAGCAGTTCGTACCACGAGCGACTGTCGTCCTCCTCAGAATCGTACACAATAGTTCCGGAAATCACGGTCATTGCAACGTCAAGATTCCCGAAATCAGTGACTTTGCATTTAAATGGGTCCTCGTTAAAAATAGTAAAATCAGCGTATTTGCCTATTTCTATCGAACCCAGCTTCTCGCCTGCACCCAGAGTTTCAGCAGCCTGGACTGTCAGTCTGTCCAAGGCTTCCTCCATTGTTTCAGCCCCCTCGATTGCAGAATACCCGTCTCTGTGACCCAGAGTGGAAGGCGTCGTTATAATGTCTTCAACAGAAAGAAATTCCTGTTTTTCCTTTTCGCTCAGTTGATGATCGGAAGCCAGCACCAGCACATTCTTTTTATATCCGGCGCTCCTGACTTCATCGAAGGCTTTCATGACCTCCGCCGCGGCGCTCTCGTCCACAGCGTCTGCATGCACATTGAAATTTCTTTCAGCGGCTGCCATAACAAGCTCCGAAATAGCTTCCGCCGCTATGCCGGCTTCTTGACTGCCGGTTCTATCCACCACCAGCTTCAATGTATTAAAATTGATGATATAATTGAGTTCTGCACAGTTTGTCCTGTTTTGCATAAGCTTTGCTGCAAGGCTTTTGGGCTCCACATTTCTATTCACCAGCAGCGAGCCATAAAACCTTTGTTTGTAAAGATCCTCCTGATACATATTGATCAGTTCCCCTTGATACAGGGTCAGGAAATAGTCCGGTGCGCCGCAATCAAAAACCCCTGTAAATCCCGCCTTGCAATATTCATCAGCCCGGTTCAGGACTTCTTCCAGCAATTCATCAGGATCCACGGGCATCAGAACCCCAAGTATGTAAGATAGGTTGATTTGTTCAACTTCTTCCTCTTCGGCGGTTTCCCGCACAATCTGTACGGCTCGGCTGTTCAGCCAAAGATGGATCCCGCTTGCGGAAAGTGCCGCCACAGGTCTTTCTTCTGATACTTTATCCAGTATTTTAATGGTCTCTCCGGGGTCCAGACCCATAAGCAGCTTCTCATTGTAGCCGTATGCAAAGGCTGTCTTTTGATCAGGAACCTTCTTCGCATAATGTGAAAATTCTTCGATGCATCGCTGAAGATCCCAATATGATTCCATAAAGAAGCTAAGATTCTCAAAAGATTTCATTACGGGATGACCCTCGGAGTCTATCAACCCAGGCGTCATAACTCCGCCTTCAAGATCGACGATCTCCGTATCATCGCCTTCATAGTCCTCCATGATCTCCGCAGCATCTCCAACCGCCATAATTTCGCCATCGGCGACGGCCACCGCTTCAGCCCATGGCTGGTCAGGATTTTGTGTATAAATCCTTCCGTTCGTAAAAATAATATCCGCAACCGCCTGTTTTTTAAAAAAGCCGAACGCCATGATGATCCTCCTTGCTACTCTTTAATATCACGAGAAAAATTATATCATTATACACAAAAAAAAGCACCCCGTTTCTGGGAGTGCAAGTTTTCATCAGGTTTTAAGCGCTCTGCTTGAATTTATGACAGCCAGGATCGTGACGCCTACATCTGCGAACACGGCTTCCCACATGGTTGCTTCTCCAAAAGCTCCAAGCAGAATGAATGCCAGCTTCACACCAAGAGCGAAAATAATGTTTTGTAGAACAATGCGCTTTGTCCTTCTGGCAATTCCTATAGCGTCGGTTATCCGGGAAAGATTGTCATTCATGATGACGATGTCCGCGGCTTCGATGGCTGCGTCAGAACCCATCGCCCCCATGGCGATGCCAACGTCTGACCGGGCTAATGATGGTGCATCGTTGATTCCATCTCCAACAAATATCAAAACCCCTTTTTCCGATTTGTTCCTCTCCAGCAGCTCGACTTTTTCGACTTTTTCGGACGGCAGCAGTTCTGCATAAATCTCATCCAAACCAAGTCGGGTACCTATTTTTTCAGCGGACGCTTTCACATCTCCTGTCAACATGACGGTTTTTTTGACTCCAAGGGCCTTCAGCTTTTGCAAAGTATTCTCAGCGTCCTCTTTGATTTCATCGGATATCAAAATATTCCCTGCGTAGATTTTGTCTACAGCGATATGAACTCTTATTCCGACACTTTCCAAACCCCTTTCCATTGCCTCTGGGTCCGCATCCTCTTCAGCGGGTAGAATATTGTTTTCCTTCATGAAAAGATAATTCCCCGCCAGGATTTCTACCTTGTCTGTTTTCAATGTGATTCCACGACCCGGCACTTCACCGTAATGCTGTATTTTGAGAAGATCAGGCTCTTCTCCGTAATATTCTTTATAATATTTTAGTATTGAAAGCGCAATCGGATGATTTGAGTGGCTTTCCGCCATCGCTGCGTACTCCACCAGTTTGTGCTGATCAAGAAATGGTCTGCTGTTGATCTGAGTAACCCGGAAAGCACCTTCTGTCAAAGTTCCGGTTTTGTCGAAGACCACTGTTTCAACATGATTCAACGCCTCCAGATAGTTGCCTCCTTTAATTAGTATCCCTCTGCGGGAGGCTCCTCCTATCCCGCCGAAAAATCCCAGAGGGATGGAAATGACCAAGGCGCAAGGGCAGGATATCACAAGAAAGATCAACGCTCTGTAGAGCCAGTCGGAAAACAGGGCCCCAGGCATGATCAACGGCGGAACGGCAGCCATCACGAGGGCTCCCAATACGACCGCCGGCGTATAATATTTTGCAAATTTTGTTATAAAATTTTCTGTCGGTGCTTTTCTGGCTGACGCATTCTCTACAAGGTCCAGAATTTTCGATACAGTGGACTCCCCGTAATCCTTTGTGACCTCGACCTTTAAAACTCCGTTGATATTAATGAAGCCGCTTAAAGCTGAAGCGCCCGGCCCCAGTGCCCGGGGCATGGACTCTCCGGTCAGTGCCGAAGTATCAGCCATGGAGGTCCCTGTGAGTACACGTCCATCCAACGGGATTTTCTCGCCAGGATCAATGACGATCACGTCTCCTATACGTACATTCTCAGGTGAAACCTTTATTATTTTTCCTTCCTTGTATATATTGGCATAGTCCGGCCTTATATCCATCAAAGCCGCGATAGATCTTCTGGAATAGTCGACAGCATGGTCCTGCATCATTTCACCTGCCAGGTAGAAAAGCATGACCCCCGCGCCTTCAGGATACTCTCCCACGAAGAAGGCTCCCGCCGTCGCAAGGGACATCAGGAAATTTTCATTGAACAGCTGCCCTTTGAATGCGCTTTTAACTGCTCTGTATATCACCGTTCCGCCCGCTGCAATATAACTGATGCAAAAAACAGCAAACTCAAGAAGGTCCGGAAGCTTCATTAAAAATCCAACAGCAAAAAACGTCGCGCCGATCATCAGTCTGACTCTTTGGATTTTTGTATCCCCTTCATGCCGGGAAAAGCTTTTACTTTTCTGGACACTCGTTCCTTTGATCAAATCCACCTTGGTGCCGGGTTCTATTTTTTCAATGATGGCATTGATCTGTATGATTATCCGGTCCGTGTCGATATCCGCCTTTGTTCCAATGACGAGCTTTTTTGCAATAAAATCCAACGAGGCCGATGTGATTCCATCCAGGCCGGCTATTTCTTTTTCGATTTTGGCGCCGCAATTTGCGCAGCCGAAATTTTCCAATTTAAAAACCAAATTCGCCATATGCTCTTCCTTATTTTTCCTCCGTTATGTGTGCCAAGCCCTGATCGAAAATCCGCTTCACATGTTCATCCTTCAAAGAATAGAAAACGACCCTGCCTGATCTTCGAGTTTTGACGAGATCCGTTTGCTTCAAAATTCTCAGTTGATGAGAAATTGCGGATTGCGTCATATTCAGCAGAAACGAAATATCGCATACACACATTTCCGATTCGTATAAAGCCCATAATATTTTGATCCTGGTAGAATCGCCAAAGATTTTAAACAGTTCAGACAAGTCGTATAAAATTTCCTCTCTCGGCATTTTGTCCTTGACCCAATCAACAATATCCTGATGTATGACCGTACAATCGCATCTCTCGAAATCATTTGATTTATTATTATTGGCTTTATTAAGCATCGGCCAGTCCCTTTCTGTATTACTATTGAATATATGAGCACTTGTTCATATGTTCAATATATGCCTATAAATCTTGCCTGTCAAGAGAAAGCAACTTGTACCTTTGCGGACTTCAAGATATAATCATTGCATGAAAAAGAAATATGAAGATTTAGGCTTTGCCAAAGTGGATACAGACAGAAAGAAGCGGAGGGGCTACCCTGAGGCTATCTATTGCCCGGGTAAAACATCGCTGCAGATAGCAGAAATATTTTTGGAGTTGGCAGAAGCGGGAGGCAACGTCTTGGCGACAAGGGCTACCCACGATAATTTTTATGCTGTGAAAGCAAGAGTGCCTGACGCTCAATATTTTGAGACAGCACGGCTCATTGCTCTGGTCAAAGAAAAAAATCCCAGGCATGATCGTTCCGGTGTTGTGGCCGTCGTTACAGCTGGAACGGCTGATATACCCGTGGCAGAAGAGGCCGCTGTAGCTGCAGAAATTCTTGGCAATGAGGTGGACAGAATATACGATGTTGGCGTTGCCGGCATCCATAGGCTTCTTTCCCAGGTGGACAGGATCCAAAAGGCCAGTGTTGTTATTGTTGTGGCAGGCATGGAGGGTGCTCTTCCTTCCGTTGTGGGTGGATTTTTAGATGTCCCTGTAGTCGCAGTTCCGACCAGCATTGGCTATGGTTCGAATTTCGAAGGACTGGCAGCTCTTTTGTCCATGATGAACACCTGCACCGAGGGCGTCGGCGTTGTGAATATCGATAACGGCTATGGCGCGGCATATCTTGCTTCGATGATCAACACAAAAAGATGAGGATGAGATTCCGTTGCTTGTATATTGGCGGTTTCTTGAATTTTCAACGATAAAATACGAATTGAATACATGAAAAAACCCCGGGGTCCCGAATCCCGGGGTTTTTTCAGTAAGTGTGTTGTGTGTATCTTTATAAAAGAAGGAAAGTTTCTAGTAAAGTATCTAATCCCCTTTACCAAATAAAGATTACTACTTTTATGTGATGCTTTTGTGATGCTGTCATGTAGGTTTTGGAAAATACAAAGTTTATTGGGTGTAGCTCGAATAGGACCAGGTCACCGTATCGCCGGATCTAAGCTTGTAATCCGCAGCTGCTTCCATGGAATTTTCATCATTTACTACATAGATCCAACCTGATGGCTGATTGAAATCGTTTTCAAAAACTCCTCCGATGCCCTGCACATATCCGGCACCGGCGGCATCAACAGCAATTTCAATGCCGTTGGAATCCGCGTAAGAAATCAAAATGCTCATAGGCGACATTGTTTTGTCTATGCTATAAACCTGCTGATTTTGAACATCCTGCTGACCGGATCCTTCCGGATAATCGATATTGAGATAAGCAAAAACCGCATCCTTGCTTGTATCGTAGACTTCTGCGACCTTCTTTTCCTGCTCTTCCTTGCCGGCGCAGCCCGACATTGCAAAAGCTATTACCATTACTATTAAAAGCATCAATGCTAAAACGATCGACAACGCTTTTCCCGTCTTCATAACTAACCTCCGTTCAAAGTATGTTGTTAATATATCATTTTAACATGTAGTTCTTGTGAAGATGACGTGAACAGGTCATCGAGCGCTTTGTTTCTCAAGCTCTTTGGCCATATATCGATACCCCCGATCATAGGCATCCAGATTGACCCCGGCGATGGAGGCCGAAAAATTATCCATGATCTCCGCTTCTACAGTTGGATAATGCAGCTTTGGCAAAAGCTTCGTAAGCGCTCCGAGCATGATCATGTTAACGATAAAAGGCTTGCCGGCTTCCTCCGCCATTTCGGTGGCTGGTATTTTATATACGCCGGGTCTTCCGGTTTCGACCAGGGTACTGTTGACCAACACCATTGCATCCCTTTTGACTTTGCTGATATATTTATCATACCCTGCCTGATTGTATGCAATAAATACATCCGCATCCTCCACTTTCATATAATCAATGTTTTCGTCGGAAATCACCACTTCAGCCTTGCATGCCCCTCCTCTTGCTTCCGGCCCGTAGCTTTGCGTCTGAGAGATGTTATAGTTTTCGCCAAGACCATAAGCTTTTGCCAGAAGCACAGAACTTAAAATAACGCCCTGTCCCCCGGCTCCCGCAAATCTGACATTAATCCTCATGTCTTTCTTCCCCTTCAGTTTTTGTATCCTCGCTCCGGATCACACTAATGGCGCCATCCGGGCATAGCCTCTCGCACATTCCGCATAGGATGCACTCCTCCTGGTTGCGAGCCTCAGGCAAATTGGTTCCATAGCTGTTTCGAATTTTTGAAGGCACAAAAAGTTTTTTCGGACAAATTGAAAAACAAATATCACACCCTTTGCAGCACGCTTTGTCAACCGTAATAATAGCCATTAACTACTTCTCCATTTCCGGTCTCTCTATCCCTTTATCCGCCAGCTTTTCTTCGACCTTCGCAATATATTCTTCGATTTCTTCATCGTTTTTAAAAAGTCCGATTTTCGTTTTCCCTTGAGCTTCGAACGTGTCTGCTTCTGCAGCTTCGGGAGAACCAGTCTTTGCCATGGCCGGTTTCCATAGATAAGTGCCAGTCCGGTATTTCTCCAGTATCGTTGCGGCATCCTTGGTTCCATGGATGTTTCCGCCTGCCTGAACTGGGCATTGACTGAGGACTTCGATAAAACTGAAGCCCTTATGCTTTACTCCTTGGGCAATCGCCCTTTCAAGTTGAACGGGGTGGGCAGTCGTCCATCTGGCGACGTAAGATGCCCCCAAGGTCATTGCCAAAGCGCATCCGTCCATGGGCTTATCCACGCTCCCAAAGGGTGAAGTCTTGGTCACTGCTTTCAATGGTGTCGTAGGGGATTTCTGGCCTCCTGTCATGCCATAGATATAGTTGTTCACCATGACGACCGTTATGTCGATATTTCTTGCGCAGGCATGAAGAAAATGATTTCCACCAATAGCAAGGCAGTCTCCGTCTCCGGTAAAAACGATAATGTTCTTGTCCGGGCTGGCCAGCTTCAAACCCGTCGCAAAAGCCAAAGCTCTGCCATGCAGCGTGTGCATCACATCCAGCTTATAATAGCAAGGGATCCAGGAAGAACAGCCGATCCCCGAAACGCAGGCAGTCTCGCGTCTGCAGCCCAGACTTTCGATAGCCCGGGCCGCAGCGATCTGAACGATGCCGTTTCCGCATCCCGGACAAAACAAGGTTGGCAGTGAATCTGTTTTTATATAGGATTCATACAGTTTATTCAAGATCTCCCACCTCCTGCTTCAGGCCGGTTTCCTCAACGATCCTGTCCAGAATTTCGCGCGGAGTATGGATGTCGCCGCCGCTTTTGGGCATGGACACGACACGCTTGCCGCAAAGTGCCCTTTCAACTTCCCGGCAATACTTGCCCACGTTCATTTCGGGAACGATGACAATATCGACATTTGCCGCAAGCCGGACCAGCTGCTCTTCCGGGAAAGGCCATACCGTATTGATTTTTATTAGCCCCACCTTAAGGTGGCTGTAATCCGTTCGAAGGGTTTTCGGCACACCCTTTGTGATCACATCTCTCACAATTTTAAATTTCGTCGAGATCCTGTCGTCTTTGATCCCTCTAGCTAGTTTGATGGCATTCATCGATGGGCGGGCAACGGATCCGTATGCGACGATAGCCACATCCGCGTCTTCCATGCAAAAAGTGTCAATGCTTGTTATTTCATCCATATTATCCAGTATTTTACGGTCCAGGAGTTGAAGGAAGTCGCCGCTTTTCTGAGCGAGGTGTCCTATTCTTCTTCCGTACTCGTCATGGAGCTGGCCTTCCACCATGGAATTTGCGCCCATGAAAAAGTCTCTTTGAGGCGACGATGCTGATATGATATTGGCCGGCGCTATTTCCAGGGGCCCGGAAGAAACGTTGATTTTTTCTCTCATATGGCCAATGATTTCATCGCCCAAAAGGATCACGGGTGTCCTGAAGCGTTCCGACAACTCAAAGGCTCGTACGGTGAAATCATACATTTCCTGAACCGAGGAAGGGGCAAGGACGATAATTTGGTAATCTCCATGACTTCCGTATCGAGCCTGATAAATGTCGTGTTGCGACGACATGGTGGGCTGCCCCGTTGAAGGTCCTCCACGCTGTATGTTCACAATAACGATGGGTGTTTCCGTGACAGCGGCATATCCGATCGCTTCCTGCATCAGGGTATACCCCGGCCCTGAAGTTGCAGTCATTGCTTTTTTGCCGCCCCATCGTGCTCCTATTATAGCGCAGGCAGAAGCGATTTCGTCCTCCATCTGGATAAAGGCTCCTCCGGCCAAAGGCATCTCCTCTGACAGCATTTCAATGATTTCTGTTGAGGGTGTTATAGGATACCCTGCAAAAAAACGGCAGCCTGCTTGAAGAGCCCCTTTGGCACAGGCTTCATTGCCCTGCAGCACGATCTTGATATTTTCTATTTCCAGCGGATTCTGGCCGGAACCCTTCGGGTTGGATGCTTCCATTTTTACACTCTTCTAAACTCTGATCGATATCGATTGCGTCGCCAATTCATGAATGTTATTGATGGCTATAAAAGGTGGTTCTCGATGACCTGGACCTCCGGGTCGAAATCCTCGATCTGCAAGTAGAATTCTGCCGCATCAAACAGCGCTTTCATCGGGCAAAGACCGATCAATTCAGTCCCTATGACTTTGGCTCCTTTTTTAGCCGCCTTCTCTCTGACCAATTCTGTCACTTTATGAAGGGGCGTCACCCTATAATCTGTCATATTGATCGAGACCTGTGCGATATTTCTGTCTTCCAGCATGACACCCATCGCCTTGACGCAAGGAAGCCCTCCGGAGGATTCCCTGATTTCCTTGGATATTTCTTTGGCCAGTTCAAGATCGTTGGTATCAAGGTTGATATTGTATGCTATCAATGGAGGCCGCGCTCCCACCGCCACCACGCCGGCAGTTGGGTGAACTCTGCTGCCGCCGAAATCCGGGATCCAGTCGGGATCCTTCACTTTTTCAAACATGCCTTCAAACTGGCCTTTGCGTACAGCCGCAAGGTTGCGGCGGTGTTCCGCCGATGCGGACTTCTCATATAAGAATACCGGCACACCGGCCTCCTCGGCGATCCGCTTTCCTACGATCTTTGACAATTCGACACATTCTTCCTCTGTTGCTTCTTTGATCGGCACAAATGGCATGACGTCCACCGCTCCCATTCTTGGGTGCTCGCCGGAATGCTTTGTCAAGTCTATCAGTTCAGCGGCTTTTTTTGCCAATTTAACGCTGGCTTCCTCTACACCTTCCGGGCTGCCCATATAAGTGATCACCGTCCTGTTATGGGAAGTATCGCTGCTGTAGTTGAGGAGCGTGCATCCTGCTGTGCCACGTATCTGATCTACGCAGGCTTCAATGATATCCTTGTTTCTTCCCTCGCTTATGTTCGGAATACTTTCAATTATTTTTGCCATTTCATCTACCTCGTTTGTTTATATAAAATTCTTTGCAACGTCGTCGTAAATACTTTCTGCAAGCTTTACAGATTCGTCATAGATAAGCTTCCCTCTGTTTCTGAAATCTTCTTCCTTTTCCGGATCTTTAATTCCAGGAATGTTGGTCAGCACGTTCAGCCAGGCTCCCTTTATGCAGGCGATCAGATTCAGGGCGGCCACTCCAAGGTCCGAAGAGCAATTCGGATTGGATCGCCCAACCAGACTTCTCGCGATTCGCAGGCCTTCCAGCCCGAACTCCATGGTTTCAAAAGGCACCATAGTGGCCGCTAAAGTCGCATCGCAGATGCACCGGCTTCTTGCCGCCTTTTCATCTTCGTTGTTTTTAGGCATTTTAAAAGCATCGCAAACAATATTGTAGGCGTCTGTATCCCGGTCGATTCCTTCGGTAAGCGCCGACAGCACCCTGTTCGCCTCTGTTTTTCCCCTTTCGCATATCTCCTGGAATTCGGCATATCTCTCTCTTCCCAAAGTAAGCTCGGCCACCATAATAACCAGCGCAATCCCCTGGGCGCCGGACAAGGCGCTTACCGAACCGCCGCCAGGCGCCGGAGCATCGGTTTTTAAAACCGAAAGATAGTCTTTTATCGTCAGATCCACTAAACCCATCATTTTCACGCTTTTAACCTTTCTTGTCTTCGTATTCCTTTTTGCATACTTTTTTAGCATTCATCGTTGACCAATAACCATTATACCAACTGGCCGTTCTTAATGACTCCTATTGCCAAATTGGAGCCGAATCTGTAGCATAGCATTTCCATATCCGGTGCATCCCAGATCACCAGGTCCGCCTGTTTTCCCTTCTCGATCGTTCCCACCTTTGCACCGCGCCCAAGGGCACAAGCCGGATTGATGGTCACAGCCGTAAGGATTTCCTCCGGTTTCATTCTATATCTTAAATATCCCAGATTGATGGCGAATTGCAGATTCAGCGAAGGACAGGATCCGGGATTGAAATCCGAAGCTAGCGAAACGGGAATGCCCATCTCGATCATCCTTCTCGCCGGGGCATAGGTCTTTCCAAGGTAGAAAGATGTAGCCGGCAAAAGCATAGCGGCGGTCCCGCTGTCAGCCATGGCAGCCAGTCCTTTTTCCCCGATTGCGATAAGATGTTCCGCAGATGCGGCTTTCATAAGACCTGCAAGCTCGGATCCGCCGATTTCTTCTATTTCATCGGCATGGATCCTTAAGCCAAAGCCGAATTTAGATGCTGCTTCAAGATATTTCCTGGACTGGTCAAAATCGAAAACACCATCTTCGCAGAAAACATCGGCATACTCGGCAAGCTTCTTCTCTGCAATAATGGACATGGCCTCTTTGCATACTTCATCGATATAGGCGTCAGGCCTTCCTTTATATTCCTGAGGTAACGCATGGGCTCCCATGTAAGTGGCCACCAGCTCCATTGGATGCGACTCATCGAGCTTTTTGATTACTTCCAGGATCTTCAATTCGTTATCAATGTCAAGTCCGTAGCCTGATTTCGCTTCGCAGGTCGTTACACCGAGTTCCAGCATTTCATCAAGAAAAGCTTCAGATTTTTCGTAAAGCTCATCAAAGCTGGCTTCACGGGTCCTTCTGACCGTATCCAGAATGCCGCCGCCTGCTTTTAGTATTTCAAGGTAAGTTGCACCAGCCAGTTTCAGGGATATTTCATGTTGTCGATACCCTCCAAAAACCAGATGGGTATGCCCATCAACGAGGCCGGGTGTTACGAGTTTGCCTTCAGCATCGATCACCATCTCTGCCGATCCGGCATCGGCCGGCAGGTTCCCATCGGAACAAATTTCAACAATGATCCCATTTTCTGCTAAAACCGAAGCGTTTTTCAGCTTTTGGTTTTCCCCTTGATAAGTTCCTTTATGCGCAAAACTCCCGATTGGGGTTTGCAGCAGCCCTATATTCTTAATTAAAAGCGTGCTCATGTTAACGGCTCCTTTTAAATCGCCAATCGACGATGCGATGTGTTCAATAAACGGGTTTTGCCTTTTTCATTTAAAAAACGGATCTACAACGGCTTCCACCAGCTCCTCGGCAGCTATATATGGCACGGTGATATGTCCGCCATTTACGTTTCCGATGCCCTGATTATTATTGTAGGCGACGGAGGTTTCCATTGAAGCCTCGTTTCTGGCCCAATTTCTCCTGGCAACGCCCCCCATGACATCCCAGGCAACGGCAGATTTAATAATGTCATCGACCCTTTCACTTCCATCAAGGACCAATCCGAAGCCGCCGTTTATGGATTTCCCTATTCCTACCCCACCGCCATTATGAAGGGCGCACAAACTCATCCCTCTGGCGGCATTGCCTGCAAAGCATTGGACCGCCATATCAGCCATGATATTCGAACCGTCTTTGATATTCGCCGTCTCGCGAAAAGGTGAGTCGGTACCGGACACATCGTGGTGATCGCGGCCGATCATCACCGGTCCGATTCTGCCCCTTCTTACCATATCGTTGAATTGCAATGCGATACGCACGCGACCCTCGGCATCCTGATAAAGGATCCTGGCCTGGGTGCCTACAACCAGCTTATTGGCTTTTGCATCTCTGATCCATACCCAATTATCCCTGTCCTGGAACCGCCTGTCGGGATCGATCAATTCCATTGCTGCATTGTCTGTTGCGTCAAGATCTTTGGAGTCTCCTGAGAGGCAGACCCATCTGAATGGTCCGTATCCATAATCAAACAGCATCGGTCCCATGATGTCTTCCACATAGGAAGGCCATATAAAGCCCTCTTTTTCATCCCTTCCGTTACGGGATATTTCCTTGATCCCTGCATCATATAATGCTTTCATAAAGGAATTTCCGTAATCGAAGAAATACGTCCCTTTGATAGTTAGTTTTTTGATGGCGGCGAAGTGACGGTGAAGAGATTCATCGACTTTTCTGCAAAACTCCTCCCGGTTTCCATGCAGAAGAGCGGTTCTCTCATCAAACGAAAGTCCCGCAGGGCAGTAACCGCCGTTGTAGACATTATGGCATGACGTTTGATCTGACAGGAGTTCAATGCAAAAATCCTTTTCAGCGGCCTTTTCCAGGAGATCGACTATGTTGCCGTGATAAGCTATGGAAATCGTCTCGCCGCTTTTTCTTTTGGTATCCGCCAGGCTGAACACTTCATCAAGATCGCTGCTGATCACATCTACCCAGCCTTGCCTGTATCTGGTTTCGATTCGGGACAGGTCTACCTCTGCAAAGATGCCCACGGCGCCGGCAATATTCGCTGCTTTTGGCTGTGCCCCTGACATCCCGCCAAGTCCCGATGATACAAACGTATGGCCTGTAAGGTCGCCCCTATCCGGTACGCCTAAAAATTTTCTGCCCGCATTTAATATAGTGTTAAATGTTCCATGAACAATGCCCTGAGGCCCGATGTACATCCACCCGCCGGCAGTCATCTGGCCATAGTTTGCAACGCCCATTTCCTCTGCGATCTCCCAGTCGTCGATGTTGTCGAACATGCCTACCATAAGCGCATTGGTTATGATGACTCTAGGCGCGTCAGGCCTGGATGGGAACAATCCAAGGGGATGTCCGGATTCGACCACCAAAGTCTGGTGATCTGTCAACTCCTCGAGATATTTTTTGATCAGTTGATATTGAAGCCAGTTCTGGCAAGGACGTCCCGTTTCTCCGTAAGTAACAAGCTCATATGGATAAAGGGCGATTTCAAAGTCGAGATTATTGTCGATCATGACCTGGAACGCTTTGCCCTCAATGCAATTTCCTCTGTATTCACTGATCGGCCTGCCAAAGATCCTTCCTGGAGGCCTGTAGCGATAGGCATAAATCCTGCCTCTTGTTTTCAGTTCCTCCATGAATTCCGGCGCAAGGGTTTCATGGAGCTCTTCAGGTACATAGCGAAGAGCATTTTTCAAGGCTATTTTGGTCTGTTCCTTTGACAATCGGAAACCCCTATCCGGTGCCCTTCTTGCATTTGGATCGAATTCAGGATAGTCCGGAAGAACTGGATCCAGTCTGATAGTCATGGCTCCATATATTTCATTGTTTGTTAACATTATATTTACCTCCTGACCCATAGTGTTAAATATTAAATTAAATTATTTCAATCGGCCGATCGCCTTTTCCACTGCCTCAACAATTTCACCGGACTTTACCATATTGTCAAATTTCACCAATTCATCATGCATCAGCACATCCCGATCAACAGGGCCTGAGTGTTTCCTGATGCATTCATAGGCAGCTCTAGTCGCCGGACCCAGACCTCTTTCCCCTCTAAGCCAGATAGCCTGTGAAGCAGAAAACAGTTCGATGCCGAGAACTTTCTGCGCATTGTCCATAATCATAGCCGCCGTTCTCGCAGCAGTCGTGCCCATGCTGACATGATCCTCCTGATTTCCTGAGGACGGTATCGAATCCACCGAAGCAGGATGCGCATAGATTTTATTTTCTGAAACCATCGATGCCGCTGAATATTGGGCAATCATAAAGCCGGAGCATACGCCGCCATGCTTTGTAAGAAAAGGCGGAAGCCCTTCGGATAGCTGGGGATTGATCAGCCTTTCACTTCTCCTTTCAGAGATGTCCGCTAATTCGGAAATGGCGATTTTCAAAAAATCGAAAGCCAGAGCCATTGGCTGGCCATGAAAATTTCCTCCGGAAATAACCTCTTCCTGATCCGGAAATATCAAAGGATTGTCTGTAACTGCATTCAATTCTTTGGTGACGGCTTTATAAACATAATGGACCGCATCCCTACTGGCTCCATGGACCTGCGGTATGCACCTCAATGAGTACGGATCCTGCACTTTGTTTGGATTCGTATCCCTGGCATTCTCAGATCCTTCCAATAATCTAGACAGATTTTCTGCTGTGTCGATCTGGCCCCGATGACCCCTTAATTGATGCACCTTCGGGTCATAAGCCTTCTTGATAGCATTCAAGGCTTCCCCTGTAAGGGCGGTTGCAATATCGGCGGCTTTGACCAAAGTTAGCGCATCCCAAAGAACATTGACACCGATCGCTGTCATGATCTGCGTTCCATTGATCAACGCGAGACCTTCTTTAGCTGCCAGGACGACTGGCTTGATATCCGCTTCCCTCAATGCATCCGCGCCGGATAGGATACGGCCTTTGTATTCTGCCTTTCCCTCGCCGATCATAACCAATACGATATGAGACAACGGAGCAAGGTCCCCTGAAGCGCCCAGAGAACCTTTTTCAGGAATGACCGGATGCACGCCCTTGTTCAGCATTTCAATCAAAGTACTTAGAGTTTCCGGCCGTATGCCGGAATTGCCTCTGGCCAGAGCATTGCATCTTAAAAGAATGGCTGCTCTTACCACTTCCTGTGGCAGTGGGTCGCCCATGGCACAAGAATGGCTTAATATTAAATTTCTTTGTAATTCGGCCGTTTCATCTTTTGAAATGAAAGTATCTGAAAATTTGCCAAAACCTGTAGTAAGGCCGTAAACAACAGCGCCTTCCGCCAGTTTTTTGTCGACGAAATCCCGGGCCTTCTTAACGGCTGACATTGCATCAGCAGAAATTTCGACCAATTCTCCATATTTTGCCACTTTCATGGTATCTTCTACCGTAAGTGATTTACCATCGATCATTATCGACATAGTGCGCCTCCCGAGACAAAACTCATTTATTGAAATAGTATTAGAGCAGGCAATATACTATTTTGCTACCAGTTACTGAATGAATTTCTTTAAGTCATTATAACAAATAACTTAAATTTTTCCAATATTAATTATAAGCAGAAGAATTATTAAAGTTAGTAATTTCAATGGGTTTGCGGTTTATTGCTTTGTTTGAAAGTCATACTGCAGTACTACCGCGACATAGGTGTCAAACACTAAAGCGATACTGTGCTGTAAAAAATAGTCTTCGGATTATGGACTATTTTGCTTTGTGTCAACAAAAAACTCCTGCATCGACCAGGAGTTTTTATAGTGATTTTACATTTTTAGAATTAATAATACAAGAATCAAATTAAATGTAAAAGCCAAGGGGAATGCTATTTTGTATTTTACTTTTTTCGTTTTATGCTTGTAAACAATCGAACCGGCGATGCAGCCCACAGCACCCATTAAAAATGCCATTCCAACCAAAGCATTTTCTTTTATCCTTTTTTTCCTGTGCATGGAATTGTACTTATCGTAGCCCATGATCAAAAATGCGGCCATGTTCCAAAGAAAATATAACTGAAGAGGCTCCACTTGCAACACCTAATTCAATTCTTTTAATAGGTCGATCAATCGTTCCAGTTCATCCTTGGAATAGTATTCTATTTCTATTTTCCCCTTTTTCCCATTATATTTAATAGAAACTTTTGTTCCTAATATAGATTTCAATTCTTCTTCGACTCTTTGCAGTTCTGTGTTTTTTGTTTTTTTGTCTGCAGTTTTCTTTCGCCCCGGCTCAGCAGCCGCCATGTTTTCAATTTCTCTAACTGATAATCCGTCCTTAGCAGCTCTTCTTGCAAGTTCCAGCTGCCTTTTCCCTGAAAGCGGTAATAGTGCCCTTCCATGTCCTGCAGATAATTGTTCTGTGAAAATCAATTCTCTTATCTCTTCGGGCAATTTAAGCAGCCTAACCATGTTCGCGATGTACGGGCGGCTTTTCCCTAGACTTTTTGAAACTTCTTCCTGTGTTAGTCTAAACGTGGTCATCATTTTGTTGATGGCTTCCGCTTCTTCGATTGGATTCAAATCCTCTCTCTGCATATTTTCTATAATGGAAAGAAGCATATTCTGCTCCTCAGTCAAAGACCTTACAATAGATGGGATCTCTTTTAGGCCTGCTTTTCTTGCCGCCCTCCATCTTCTTTCACCTGCGACCAGTTCATAGCCATCCCCATATTCAGTTTTCCGAAGCACTACAGGCTGTATCACTCCGTGCTCAATAATCGATGCGGCTAATTCGTCGAGTTTGTCTTCATCAAAATTCTTTCTTGGCTGCTTGGCATTGGGCTTGATATTGTTAATGTCTACAAAGATTATATAGTTTTCATCAGTATCAGAACGGATTTCTTTTGAAACGCTCTTTGGTCCGGATTCTTTTTTTTCTTTAAAGTTGATTTCGACGTCGCCAAAAAGAGCTTCCAGGCCTCTGCCTAGTCCTGTGTTTCTGGAAGTCATTTTCTCGCCTCCCATTCCAGGAATTCTTCAGCAAATTCCATATAAGACTGTGCTCCCTGTGATTTTGGATCATACTGAATGATAGGAAGTCCAAATCCAGGAGCCTCTGCCAGCCTGATATTTCTTGGAATAATGGTTTTATATACTTTTTCCCGGAAATATTTTTTTACTTCTTGAACAACCTGTACGGACAGATTTGTTCTTCCATCGAACATCGATAATATGACACCCTGTATCTGAAGTTTTGGATTTAAAGTCTTTCTTACTATTTCAATCGTGCTCATTAGCTGACTGACGCCTTCAAGTGCATAAAACTCACATTGTATAGGTATGAGCACACTGTCTACGGCGGTTAGAGAATTGATCGTTAATAGCCCAAGAGAAGGAGGACAATCGATAAAAATATAATCATATCCTCTTTTGATTTTATCGATGGCTTTTTTTAATCTTTTTTCTCTGCTCTCCAGCTGAACAAGTTCAACTTCAGCACCGGCTAATTGTACACTGGCTGGGATAATAAACAAATTTTTTACACCGGTAGACATGATCGCTTCCCGCGGATCCATTCTGTCATTCACTAAAATTTCATAGGATGTTTTAACCAAACCTTTTTTCGAAATCCCCATGCCGCTTGTGGTGTTTCCTTGAGGGTCAATATCCAGAATTAAAATCTTCTTGCCTTTTATGGCAAGACAAGCCGCAAGATTTATATTGGTAGTGGTTTTACCAACTCCGCCTTTCTGGTTGAAAATTGCTATAGCTTTTCCCATTATGCCCCCTCCTGATCTGTTGATTCTTTAGAAATTATTATATACTATGCATTAACTTTTTTCCATATAATTTCGCAATATCTCAAAAAGTTTCACGTGAAACATTTTTTGTTGAAAATAAAAGATTGTTTCACGTGAAACAATCTTTACTCCATTAAATATTGTTATTATTTTCCATTCATATCTTCTTGTTAAAGAGGTTTCTTAGAAGGTGTTCCCGCTTTTCTTGGATATTCAACCGGAGTGTTTTTCACCTTTTTTATGATGAAAATTCGATGCTCCATACCTTGAAATTCTTCAAAAACTGGCTTGATCTCTTTTATTAATTCTCCCCCAAGTATTTTTATTGCTTTTAAGCTTCTTTTTTTCTCCTCTTCCGCTTTTGGCCCTTTATAAGCTATAAACAAGCCTCCAGGCTTTATCAATGGTATGCAATATTCGGAGAGTATCGAAAGATCGGCTACCGCTCTTGATAGACAAATATCATAATTTTCTCTATGTAGTTTATCTCTTCCAATATCTTCCGCTCTGGCGTGACATGTCTTTACGTTTTTTATTTGCAGTTCGGAGCAAACTTCATTTATAACCTGAAGCTTTTTTTTAATAGCGTCAACAAGACAAAATTCAATAGATGGGAATAGTATCGCCAGTGGCACGCCAGGAAATCCTGCTCCTGTTCCAATATCAACAACTTTCATGCTTTTCTTAAAATATGGCAGTCTTGCAGCTGTTAATGAATCGATCAAATGCTTTACTACGAATTCTTCTTTTTCCGTTATTGTCGTCAGATTGATCGATTGATTCGCTTCCAGAATTCGATTCATATAAGCTTCTAATTTTTTTAGAGCATCTTCAATATCGATCTCATAATCTTTACTTATTTCCACTAAAACATTTCTTAATTTATCCATCGATGATTACGCAGTTATTCTAACAGGGAGTACCAAATATTCAAATCTGCTGCCTTCGATTTGCTTGATCAGGCAAGGGCTGGTCGGTGTATTAAACTCCATTAATAATTCTTCTTCATCAACCACCTTCAGAACATCGGAAATATACTTCGAGTTAAAACCAATAATAATGTCTTCTCCTGTTTTTTCCACAATGATTTCCTCTTTAACATCTCCCTCTTCTGATTTCGATGTTATAGTCAATAAATTTCCTGCTATATTCATTTTGATGAGATTGTTTTTTCCTTCTTTTGCCAATAAGGATGCTCTTTCGATACTGTTTTGTAAATCGCTTCTTATTATTTTAACACTGCACTTCTTTTCTTTCGGTAGAATATCTCTGTATTTGATAAATTGCCCTTCTAAAAGTCTTAGTATTACTTTTGTCGAATCGATTTTTATCAATGCCTTTTTATTGTCCAATATCATTTCAACATCGTTTTGCGGTTCTTCTTCACTGATTATTTTACTGATTTCATTAAGAAGTTTTGCTGAAACGATGATATTCTGTTCTTTGTCCACTATCATTTTTTCTCTAATGACTGCCATTCGAAATCCATCTAATGCTACCATATTCAAATGATTGTCTTTGCATTCCATTAATACCCCTACAATGACACCCTTGGACTCATCGGCGCTTGCTGCAAATGATGATTTTCTTATCATATCCTTTAATATATCTTTATCAAAAACCAATTTATCTGTTTCTTCTTCGACAATATTTCCAATACTTGGAAATTCATCAGAATTCAATCCCACTATATTAAATTCTGAGAAAGCTGTTTTTATCATTATTTTTCCATTGCTTTCCTGGCTGATCGATATTTCTTCATTCGGCAGTTTTCTGATTATATCGCTGAAAAGTCTTGCCATAACAACTGTGGATCCTTCTTCTATCACATTGACATCGATGGATTTCTCTATGCTTATTTCTAAATCCGATGCGGCTAAAACTAATTTTCCTTTTTTTACATTCAAAAGGATGCCCTTTAAAATAGGAATAGTTGTTCTTGAAGTAACTGCTTTTGAAACAGTATTCAGTGCTTTTACCAGGGATTGTTGTTCGCAAGTGAATTTCATTTGAATTACCTCCGATGTCATTATTAATAATTTATTCTTAGTAGTATTAGTAGTAGGGGCTGTTAATAAGTTGATAAGCGTCTATATTGTTAAAATACCAACAATTATATTTTGTATAACCTTGTGGAAAACCTTAAGGAAAAACTATGAATAGAAAGAATAACTGAAAAGAAACAAAAATTATTTTTTTCCGTTGATGATATTCTTCAACTGATCTAAAGTTTCTTTTAAAGAAATATTTTTTTGCATTTCAGCAGCGATTTTATCACAGGCATAAAGAACAGTCGTATGATCTCTTCCACCAAAGACCTCTCCTATTTTAGGAAGAGAAAGATCAGTCATTTCGCGGCAAATGTACATCGCCACCTGCCTTGGAAAAGCCAACGCTTTTGTTCTTTTGGAGGATTCAATATCTGACAGCTTGATACCATAATGCTTGCATACGATTTTTTTGATAGAGTCCGGAGTTATATTAAAATCCGCAGCCAGCAGAATATCCTTTAATACCTCCCTTGCAAGTACCCTGTTGATAGGCTCATTCATTAAATTTGAAAAGGTTACGATCCTGGTGAATGCCCCTTCCAATTCACGGATATTAAATTTCACTTTTTCGCATATCAATTCAATTACATCTTCAAGGTCGTCGTCCAGAGTCAAGCCTTCCAATTCTGCCTTTTTTCTGAGAATTGCCACACGGGTCTCATAATCCGGAGGGCTGATATCGGCAACGACATTCCATTGGAATCTTCCTCTCAAACGCTCATCAAAATTGGAAAGTTTATTAGGCGGCCTGTCACTGCTTATGATAATTTGTTTATTGGCTTGATAAAGCGCTTCAAAAGTATAAAAAAATTCTTCCTGGGTACCTTCTTTTCCTTCCAGAAACTGAATATCATCGATCAAAAGAACGTCTATTTTTCTATATTTGTTTCTAAATTCGCCAGTCTTTTTTTCACTGATGGCCTTGATCATCTCATTGGTGAACATTTCCGACGAAACGTATAAGGGTTTCAACTTAGGATGAAATTGAAGAATATGATGGCCTATCGCATGCATCAGATGTGTTTTTCCAAGGCCGGACCCGCCGTAGAGAAACAAAGGATTATAATCGTCCGAAGGTGCTGTTGCTACCGCCAGTGCAGCAGCATGGGCATATTTATTATTATTTCCCACAACAAAAGTAGAAAAATTATAACGGGGATTGAAATAAAACTCACCGTCAAATTCTTCACCGGTTCCTCCATAGCTTACATTTCCGCCAGCACGATCTTTTATATATTCAAAAACGACTTTATAATGCTTGCCAAAAACTTCTGCTATCGAGCTTTCCAAAAGAGGCATATAGCGACCGGTCAAAATATTCTGGTTCATGCTTGCATAGGGATCTATATATATTTTATTGGATTTTTCGTCGGTCCGCAGTGGAGTTAGCGGTGCAAACCATGTTTCATAGCTTATATCCTGAAGTGCTGTTTTTAATATAGCTTGAACTTCCGCCCATTTTTCCTTTAAATGTTTCATAAGCTTCCTTCTTTTACAATAGTATATATATAATAATACACAAGTTATCCACAGGGCAAGTGGAAAATTCAGACCCGACGAAATAATATTTCATGGCACTTATCCACTATTTGTGGACAAATATGTTGGTAAAATGGATGGAAACACCTATATATTGATTTTTTACTGGCCAACAGATGGACAGGCTTTTTTTAGAGCCCAAATTTCGTTGACATAGATAAAATCTGACTATATAATTATATGGCATATGTGTCTGTTGAAATTAAGACAGGCCGCAAGACTGTTTTGATAGGGCCAGTTTAAAGCAAGGAGGTGTATCGCAAATGAAGCAAACATATCAGCCTAAGGTCAGACAAAGAAAAAAAGAGCATGGCTTTAGAAAAAGGATGAGCACAAAAAACGGTAGAAATGTTTTAAAGAGAAGAAGATTGAGAGGAAGAAACTCCTTGACAGCATAGAGACCGCTCATGCGGTCTTTTTGCTTAGTAGTGCGGGGTGATCTGGGAATGCTGAAAAAGGAAGTTCTTCGCAGAAAAAGTGATTTTTCTGCTATCTACAACCGGGGCAAGTCTGTAGGGGAGCGATGTGTTGTTGTTTTTTACAGAAAAAACAATCTGCCATACAAGAGACAGGCTTACTTAGCAAGCAAAAAAGTTGGGAACAGCGTTAAGAGAAACCGGGCGCGGCGTCTCATGAAAGAAAGCTGCAGGCTCCTGATCCCGGAGTTGAAAGAGGGATATGATTACATATTTATTGCTCGTAACACAATAAATGATTTGAAATGTGCGGATGTGAAAAAATCTATCGAAGCCGCAATCAAAAAAGCAGGCCTTGTTAAAGCGCAAGGGGGTAAATCAAGATGAAAAGCATATTGATCGTGCTGATCAGGGGATATCAGAAACTGATTTCTCCACTTTTTCCGCCCACCTGCAGATTTTATCCTACCTGTTCATCCTACTTCATTCAGGCATTGCAGAAGTATGGAGCGATCAAGGGGAGTTACCTGGGCATACGGCGAATATTAAGATGCCACCCATGGAACGACGGGGGATATGACCCCGTTCCTTAAAGGAGAATAAAAACCAGGCACCTACGGTGCAGTTAATTGGAGGAAATGAATGTATTATAAAGTGTTGGGAGTGATTGCCGAACCGTTAGGATGGCTTCTTACTTTTCTGTATGGATTCATCCAGCATTACGGAATTACTCTGATCGTGTTCACGATTGTCGTAAGATGCTGTTTATATCCGCTTTATGCAAAACAAATAAAATCAACAGCCAACATGTCTGCTATCCAGCCCAAGATGAAAGAGCTCCAGGCCAAATACAGCAACGATAAAGAAATGCTGAATATAAAGATGATGGAGCTTTACAAAGAAGAAAAATTCAATCCGATGGGCGGGTGTCTTCCAATGTTGATACAAATGCCTATTATATTGGGCTTGTTTGCATTATTAAGAAATCCGAGCATGTACATCAACGAACCCGGCATGATGGTGGCTTTCCACGAAAACTTCCTCTGGATCATGGACTTGTCCCAGGCGGATAAATGGGTGTTGCCGATCGCTGCGGGAGTCACGACTTATGTATCCTTTGTACAAACCCAGTCTCAACAGGGACCTGAGGCCATGACAGGACAGATGGCCCCGATGATGACGGTCATGAAATATTTCTTCCCGATCATGATCGTATGGATGGGGATGACATTCCCTGCAGGCCTTACGTTATACTGGTTTGTCGGTACCGGCGTGCAGATACTGTTCAACTTCCGTCTGAATAAAATGAGAAGAAGACTGAAGATAGAGGCAGAGCTCAAACAGCAGAAAAAAACCATGTAGTTGAATAGAGAGGTATATGAAATGATATATTCGGAAAAATGGGGAACCAGCGTTGAAGAAGCCGTCAGACTGGCCCTGTCCGACCTCAAGCTTACTATTGATGAAGTTGAGGTTACTGTTTTGGAAGAGCCGAGCAAAGGATTTTTCGGCCTCGGCAACAAATTGGCCAAAGTAAGAGTAGAGAAGAAAGAAATTATTGAAGAACCAAAAGCTGTGGTATTGAAACCGGCAGTTCAGGAAATAGAAAAACCGAAACAAGAACAGAAACCACTCCAGAAGACAGAAACAAAGCCGCTTAAGAAAGATGAACATAAAGCACCTGTAAAGAAAGAAAAAGAAATCAAGACGGGCAAAACCCCAATGACTTCGATCCAGAAGAGACCGGAGGGATTGGCTCCTTTGACCGATCACGAAGCCCTGACTTTTATTAGGGAAACAGTTTCCAAAATGGGATTGAAACTGGATGTGGCAGGCCATGCGGATGATGAGTGCATCTATATCGAAATATCCGGTGAGGATTCCGGCACGATCATCGGCAAGAGGGGACAGACACTGGATGCGATCCAATATCTTACCAGCCTCGTTGTGAATAAGAACAAGGACAAATATATCCGGGTCGTTCTGGATGCAGAAAACTATCGCGCAAAGCGTGAAAAGACATTAGAGCAGCTTGCCGCAAGACTTGCGGAAAAGGTCGTTAAAAGCAGGAAACCTGTACGACTTGAGCCAATGAACCCTTACGAAAGAAAAGTGATCCACTCCACACTACAATCTCACCCTAAGGTTACCACCAGAAGCGAAGGCGAGGAACCATACAGAAGGGTTATAATCGAACTGAAATGATCCGTCATTAGATAGCCCGCAGCCTTTGCGGGCTATCTTTGCCTAATGTAGAAAGGGAAAAAACAAAGAAATGGAAGACACTATAGCTGCCATATCCACCGCCTATGGAGAGGGCGGCATCGGTATAATCAGAATCAGCGGAGAGCATTCCGGGCAGATATTGAATAAAATATTTCAAGCTAAAGCAGGCGGCGCTTGCAAACCCAGACATTTGACGTACGGTCATGTTGTCGACATCTATAACGAAAACAAAATCATCGACGAGGTCCTTGCAGCATTCATGCCCGGTCCTAAATCCTATACATGTGAAGATGTTGTTGAAATCAGTTGTCATGGCTCTATCATTTCTTTGAGAAGAATCCTGGCCTTGATACTTAAATGCGGTGCGCGGCCTGCAGAAAAGGGTGAATTTACGAAAAGAGCTTTTCTGAATGGAAGGCTGGACCTTTCACAAGCGGAGGCGGTGATGAGCCTTATCAGTGCAAAGACGGATAAAGCCTTTGAAGTGGCCATGACCCAGCTTGAAGGAGCGCTTTCTGCAAGGGTCAAGGGTATCCGGGGCAGGATCCTTGATCTTTTAGTTGAACTGGCTGTCAATATCGACTATCCCGACGAGGATATCGAGGAAATAACCTACAGCCGTCTGGAAGAGGAACTTCTGCAGGTAAGTAAAAGCATTCTGAAACTGTTATCCACAGCAAGCACCGGGCGCATCATACGCGAGGGTCTGGCGGTGTCCATTATAGGTAAGCCGAATGTGGGCAAGTCTTCTTTAATGAACGCGCTCCTGAAGGAAACAAGGGCTATCGTTACAGAGATACCGGGAACCACCAGGGACACCATCGAAGAATATATAAGCATCAAGAACATCCCTGTCAAGCTGACGGACACAGCCGGCATACGGGAAACCGATGATATTATTGAAAAACTCGGCATTGAAAAATCGAAGAAAGCCTTCAACATTGCAGATCTCGTCATATTTGTCCTGGACGGAAGCCGGGACTTGACGGGCGAGGATATGGAGATCGCGGAACATATCGGAAAACGGCCAGTCATAGTCCTTCTCAACAAAAGCGATTTAGGAAGGGCTTTGAACACGGAGCAGGTGAAAAATCTTCTGCCCCATTCAAAGGTAATAGAAACGGCTATTACGGAAGGAATGGGGATCGATGAGATCGATGAATATATCGAACAGATGGTTTATTGCGGAGATGTTGCGCAGAATGAAAGCATGCTTATAACCGTTGTAAGACATAAAGAGCTTCTGGAAAAAGCTCTTGCAGCTGTAACGGATGCAATCGGGATGGCGAGAGGAAAAGAGGCTCTTGATTTTCTGGAGATCGATATCAGAAACGCTTATGAATTATTGGGCGAAATTGTAGGCGAAACAGTCAGCGATGATATCATCGATGAGATTTTCAGCAGGTTCTGTCTAGGAAAATAATTCTGTACATCATTATATAATTTCCGGAGTGAAGCAAATGGAACAATATGAATTGGGAACATATGACATCGTTGTGATCGGAGCGGGCCATGCCGGCTGCGAAGCCGCGCTGGCGGCCAGCCGAATGGGGGCCGCAACACTGGTGATTTCTACAAATCTTGAGTCGGTGGCGATGATGGCCTGCAATCCTTCCATCGGAGGAACTGGCAAAGGCCATCTTGTACGGGAAATAGACGCTTTGGGCGGAGAGATGGGGATCAACATCGACAAAACCTTTATTCAGAGTAAAATGCTGAATACGGCGAAAGGACCTGCTGTCCATTCATTGAGAGCCCAGGCGGATAAGCTGCAATACCAGATAGAAATGAAAAAAACCCTGGAACACCAGCCAAATCTTGATTTGAAGCAAGGAGAGGTGGTAGACATCATTGTCGAAAATGGCAAAGCCGCAGGGATCGTCATGAAAACAGGTGCTGTCTATAAGGCTTTTGCGGTCATCCTTGCAACAGGAACCTTCCTGAAGGGGAAAATATTTATGGGGGAGTGTTCTTATAACAGCGGTCCAAATGGACTGGCGCCGGCCATGGAGCTATCCGACAACCTGAAAAAGCACGGCATCAGTCTGAGAAGGTTTAAAACCGGAACCCCGGCCAGAGCTCTTGGACAGAGCCTTGACTATACAAAAATGCAGGAGCAGAAAGGCGATGAAAACATCGTTCCTTTTTCATTCATGAATGATCAACTTGAGAAGGACCAGGTGTCTTGCTGGCTTACATATACGAACGAGGCTACCCATGAGGTCATCAGGAGAAATTTTCAGCGTTCTGCACTTTTCGGCGGACAGATCGAAGGCGTAGGACCACGCTATTGCCCTTCCATTGAAGACAAAATCAAAAGGTTCGAAGGCAAGGACAGGCATCAGCTTTTCATTGAACCGGAAGGCATGAGCACCGACGAGATCTATATACAGGGAATGTCCACCAGTCTGCCGGAAGACGTCCAATTGGAGTTTTATAAAACCATCCCAGGGCTTGAAAACCTCAGGATCGTGAGACCGGCTTATGCCATCGAATATGATTGCATCGACCCTACGGACCTAAAAATCAATCTGGAATATCGTTTCATAGAAAATCTTTTCTGTGCCGGGCAGTTCAACGGAAGCTCCGGCTATGAAGAAGCTGCCGCTCAAGGTTTGATGGCGGGAGCTAATGCCGTGTTGAAATTACAAGGCAAAGAGCCCTTTGTACTGGACAGAAGCGAAGCTTATATCGGCGTTCTTATTGACGATCTGGTTACGAAAGGGACTCCGGAACCTTACAGGATCATGACTTCAAGGGCGGAATACCGTATCGTTCTGAGGCAGGACAATGCCGATAGCCGGCTTACAGAGAAAGGATATAGGATCGGATTGGTGAAGGAAGACAGGTATTCGAAATTTCTCGAGAAGATGAAACGGATCGGGGAAGAAATCAAAAGACTTGAAACCACCGTGTTCCTTCCGGCCGAAATCAATAGGCTGCTCAAAGATCTGGGAAGTTCGGAAGTGACAAACAAAATCACCCTGGCCGAACTGCTTAAAAGGCCGGAGATCGGTTATGATGCTTTGGAGACCATCGACACAGGAAGACCCGTGCTCAGCCGGGCTGAAATCAGTTCCGTAGAGGTTGGGATCAAGTATCAAGGATATATTGTCAAGCAACTTCAACAGATCGAAAGATTTAAAAAGTTGGAAAATAAAAAATTGGAGCAGGACTTCGATTACGATACTATTGAAAGCCTTCGCATCGAAGCCAGGCAAAAGCTCAATAAACTGAAACCGGCGTCCATCGGACAGGCAGCCCGGATCTCAGGAGTATCTCCTGCGGACATCAATGTCTTATTGGTCCATCTTGAAAAATTGAAAAGAGAACGGAATCATGTACATTAAAAGACTCAAGCTGAAAGATTTTCGGAATTATAAGGAACTTGACATGGAGTTTGACAGCAGGGTCAATATTCTTCTGGGAAAAAATGCCCAGGGGAAGACGAATCTTCTGGAAGCTATTTATACAACCTCCCTGGGGAAATCCTTTCGAACAGGCAGAGACAGTGAAATGATACGCTTTGGCGCCGGGTTTTTGAGGATCGAAGCAATAGCCTGTAAAGACGGTGATGAGCTGGTCGTAGAGATCGCTATATCCGAAGATAACAAAGGAGTCAGGATTGATGGCGTTAAAGCGGTCAAGAATTCCGATCTGCTGGAGAATATATATACCGTTATATTCTCTCCTGAGGATCTTAAAATCGTCAAGGACGAACCCGAAAAAAGACGCCGCTTTATCGACCGTGAAATTTGCCAGCTGAAGCCAAGCTACTACATGAATCTGTCTGCCTATAAAAAGGCGCTGGCTCAGAGGAATGCCTTGTTAAAAGAGAGGCATGTGGAGGAAGACAATCTGTCAGTCTGGGATCAAAGCCTGGCTTATTATGGCCGGAGGCTGATGGAGGAAAGAAAAACATTCGTAGCAAAACTGAATGAAATCAGCAGAGAACTCCACAAAAGCATAACCAATGGAAAGGAAGAGCTTGAAATACTATACGAACCGAACTGCCCCGGCGACCTTCTGGAAAAATTGACCAGGACCCATGGCGCTGATATCATAAAGAGAAGCACAGGCACCGGTCCCCACAAGGACGATTTGAAGCTGTCTGTTAACGGGATCGATATTCGGCACTATGGTTCCCAGGGGCAGCAAAGAACCGCGGCTCTGTCTCTGAAGCTGGCCGAACTGAAGCTGATCAAGGAAGAAACCGGCGAAGATGCAGTGCTTTTGCTGGATGATGTGCTTTCCGAGCTGGATAGCGAAAGACAGACATTTTTGATCAATTCATTGGGCGATGTGCAGCTATTCATCACAACGGCCGAGCTTACCGGCAAGGTCGGCAGCAATCTTCCGAAAGGCAAAGTATTTTTTGTCGATGACGGCAAGATATCCCTGAATGATGAAACCGGCACCGGCTATCTTCACAGCGTTGACACCTGATAAGGAAGAGGGTATACTTGTTAAAACCGTTGGATAGAAGCCTGAGAAGGAGATGAATAAAATGCGCGCCAAAAGAGAATGGATTTTGATATTGCTTTCATTGCTGCTGATGTTTGGTTTTTCAGCTTGCGGTGAAAAAGAAGCTGAACCGGAGAGCGAGCCACCAGCTGTGGAGGAGCCTTCAGTGGAGCCGGAATTCAAGTATATCCGCATCGCATCGGAGCTGATGAACATCGAAGAGCACCCTCTGTACATGGATTTTACAACGGAATTTGACAATGATCTGGTCAATGTGAAGCTTTACATCAAAGGTGAAAACATCCGAATGGATACCCAGGATCCCGAAATGGGTTCAGTCTCCCTCATTACAAACCCGGGAGGCTACTACATCGTCATGCATGATTATAAGGCATACATGTCCACGGGCGAACCGGTGGATGTGGAGGAGATGGCTTTCATGATCCACGAAGAGGAGATCCCGAACTATGAAGTCAAAACAGGAAGGGAAGAGATCGGCGGGGTCATGTATGATTATGAGCGTCTGAAATCCATTGTTGAGGGTGAAGACGGCACCGATGTTGAAAGCGATGTCACTTTTTATTTCCTTGAAGGCACAGATGAATGGGCCGCTATGAAAACGGAGGAAACGATGATGTACATCAAAGAAATCAGCCAGGAAGTCGACGATTCCGTCTTTACGGTGCCTTCGGACTACACGAACATGATCAACGCGGGCTGAGCCAGATAAAGGCAAGGGATATAATCGAAATATTGTGTTTTGCAGAGTGAATATATAATGGTGGCAAATACCACCATTTTTGTTTGGTTATATAGTATAAGATTTATATATTAATGATATGGAAAATCGTCGATTTGACAGATGAAAAACGAAAAATCACTTTATCGATCCAAAACAGGTGAAAATCCTTGTAACCGGCGGGATTTTAAGGTACAATATGTTGTGTATGCAGCGGATGAGGAAAAAAATGGCATGCATACAAAAAATGCATTGCAGTACGACTAAAAGGAGAAGGATATATGACACCAAATACGGAACAGCAGCAGTACGATGCTGCGCAGATACAGGTTCTGGAAGGCTTGGAGCCTGTAAGGAAAAGACCGGGCATGTATATTGGTTCTACAGGGCCTAAAGGTCTGCATCATCTCGTTTACGAGATCGTGGACAATTCAGTGGATGAAGCATTGGCCGGCTACTGCAAATCCATCAATATCACCATACAATCTGACAACTCCATCATGGTAGAGGATGACGGCAGGGGGATGCCGGTGGATAAGCATCCGAAGTTGGGACTGCCTGCCGTAGAAGTCATTCATACCGTTCTTCATGCCGGCGGCAAGTTTGGCGGAGGAGGATATAAAGTATCAGGCGGATTGCACGGAGTCGGCGCATCCGTGGTGAACGCCCTCTCCTCCAAGATGGAAGTTGAAATCAAAAGAAACGGAAAGATCTATTACCAATGCTACAGCCGAGGTAAAACTGTATGCCCGCTGAAGGAGATCGGCGAATCCAGGAAGACCGGATCAAAGACTACATTTTGGCCGGACACGGAAATATTTGAGGATATCGAATTCGACTATTCAACGCTGGAACATCGATTGAGGGAGATGGCCTTCCTGAATAAGGGTGTGAAAATCACCCTGAAGGATGAACGGCCTGACAGAAAGCGCCAGGAGGTATTCCACTATGAAGGGGGCATACGGGAGTTTGTAAAGCACATCAATCAAAATAAAGAAACGATCCACCAGGATATCGTCTATTTTGAACTGTCCGGAAAAGACATGCAGGTCGAAGTAGCGATGCAGTATACCGATCGCTATGCCGAGCTGGTGCTTTGCTATGCAAATAACATCAACACCACAGAAGGCGGAATGCATCTGATCGGCTTCAAATCAGCCTTGACGAGAGTTTTCAATGATTATGCAAGGAAGAACAAGTTTCTCAAGGACAATGACGAACCGCTGACAGGGGAGGACGTCCGGGAAGGACTGACGGCCATCGTTTCAGTTAAGCTGGAAAACCCGCAATTTGAAGGGCAGACAAAAACAAAGCTGGGGAACAGCGTGATGAGAGGCTTTGTAGAAACCACGACAAACGAAAACCTGACCGCATTTTTGGAAGAGAACCCTCAGCAAGCCAGGGTCATCATTGATAAATGTCTTCGGGCGGCAAGAGCCAGAGAGGCGGCAAGGAAGGCAAGAGAGCTTACCAGAAGAAAAAGCATTTTAGAGGACAATGCATTGCCCGGCAAACTGGCGGACTGCCAGGAAAAAGATCCGGCCCTTTCTGAAATTTTTCTTGTGGAGGGAGATTCTGCAGGAGGCAGCGCCAAGCAGGGAAGGGATAGAGCCCGCCAGGCGATATTGCCGCTCCGCGGTAAAATATTGAACGTTGAAAAAGCGAGACTTGAAAAAATCCTGAACTCTGAAGAAATCAAGAATATGATCACAGCCTTCGGCTGCGGAGTAGGCCCCGATTTCGACATTGACAGGCTCCGGTATCATAAAATCATAATCATGACCGATGCCGACGTGGATGGTGCTCATATCAGAACGTTGCTGCTGACATTCTTCTATAGATATATGACGCCGCTTATTGAAGGCGGATATGTTTATGCTGCCCAGCCGCCTTTGTTCATGACCAAAAAAGGGAAGGAAGTGTACTATACCTACAATGACAAAGAGCAGGAAAAGCTGATGGCAAAACTTGCGGAGAAACCGGGTAAAGCCGATATCCAAAGGTACAAAGGGCTTGGCGAAATGGATTTTCATCAACTTTGGGAGACAACGATGGATTATAAAACCCGCATCTTGAAGCAGATCACGCTGGAAGACACCACAGCGGCGGATGAAATTTTCACCACGCTGATGGGAGACAAGGTGGCTCCACGAAAAAAATTCATAGAAGACAATGCAAGATATGCAACTATAGACATTTAGGAAAGCAGGGATAAGTCATATGACAAACTTAATTGAGGACACTAAGCTTATACAAAGCGAGATCCATGATGAGATGAAAGACTCATACATTGACTACGCCATGAGTGTAATAGTGGGAAGAGCCCTTCCGGATGTCCGCGACGGACTTAAACCTGTACACAGAAGAATATTATTCGGTATGAACGGACTGGGCGTGACACCGGATAAGCCTCATAAAAAATCAGCCCGTATCGTCGGCGAAGTCATGGGTAAATACCATCCTCACGGAGACAGCTCCATTTACGATGCGATGGTAAGACTGGCTCAGGATTTCTCAACCCGTTATATGCTGGTGGACGGTCATGGAAATTTCGGATCAGTGGATGGCGACGGCGCGGCGGCGATGCGTTATACCGAAGCCAGGATGACGCCGCTGGCCCTTCAGATGCTGCGGGATATCGACAAGGATACTGTAGACTTCATGCCGAACTTCGATGAGGAAGAGCAGGAGCCTACTGTACTGCCGGCCAGATATCCAAATCTGCTGGTGAACGGATCCAACGGTATTGCCGTAGGTATGGCTACATCCATCCCTCCCCACAACCTGGGCGAGGTCATAGATGCTACCGTTAGATTGATCGACGAACCGGAAAGCACGGTTGAGGAACTGATCAAAAGCGTAAAAGGTCCAGATTTTCCTACCGGCGCTACTATTTTGGGAAAAACCGGCGCCAAGGAAGCCTATCGCACAGGCCGTGGCAGGGTCCTTGTTCGTGCGACCTGCGAAATCGAAGAGGCTGCCAAGGGAAGACAGCAGATCGTCGTTTCGGAAATACCTTACCAGGTCAATAAAGCGCTGCTTCAGGAAAGGATCGCAGAGCTGGTAAAGGACAAAAAAATCGAAGGCATCTCGACGATAAGGGATGAAAGCAACCGCAACGGCATGCGCATCGTCATCGAACTCAAGAGAGACGCCAATGCCCAGGTGACATTGAACCGTCTCTATAAGCATACCCAGCTCCAGGAAAGCTTCAGCATGATCATGCTGGCTATCGTGGATGGAGTGCCAAAGGTATTGAACCTGAAGGAGATCCTCGTTGAATATCTCAAGCATCAGAAATCCGTAGTCACAAGAAGGACACAGTATGATCTGAGCAAGGCCGAGGCAAGAGCCCACATATTGGAAGGACTCAGAATAGCGCTGGACAACATCGATGAGATCATCAAGATCATAAGAGCAAGCTACAACGATGCCAAAGAAAATCTCATGATGCGCTTCGGCCTTTCCGAAATCCAGGCCCAGGCCATTCTGGACATGAGGCTTGCAAGGCTGCAGGGTCTTGAGCGCGAAAAGATCGAGAATGAATATGCGGACCTGCAAAAGATGATTGCCTATTACAGGCGTCTATTGGAGGACGAGAAGCTCCTGATGGGAGTCATAAAGGACGAATTGTCAGAAATCAGAAAAAAATACTCGGATCCCCGCAGGACAAAGATCGTCGCGGATGTCAGCGAGATAGATGAAGAAGATTTGATCGAGGAGCAGAAGGTTGCGATTACCTTGACTTACTTAGGGTATATAAAGAGAGTATCTGTAGACACCTACAAAACCCAGAAGCGCGGCGGAAAAGGCATCATGGGAGTTACAACAAGAGAGAATGATTTTGTCAAGAGCCTCATCATGACCTCCACCCATGACTACCTGATGTTCTTCACCAACACCGGAAAGGCCCACAGGATAAAAGCTTATGAGATCCCGGAGGCGACTCGTACAGCAAAGGGAACACCTGCCGTAAACTTCCTGAATCTCATGCAGCGTGAAAGGATCACGGCCATAATACCAGTGAAGGAATTTGTGGAGGATGAATATCTGATCGGTGTCACCAAGCAGGGAACGATCAAGAAGACGCCTATTTCACAATTTGACACCAATCGAAAAACAGGCTTGATCGCCATCAATCTGAAGGACGGAGACGAATTGATCGGCATTAGTCAAACCACCGGTAAAAACAATGTTATCATTGTAACCAAGCATGGGAAGTGCATCTGCTTCTCCGAAGAAGATGTTCGTCCGATGGGCCGCATATCCGGAGGAGTCAGAGCCATCAAGCTCGAAAAGGATGACGAGGTCGTCTCCATGGAGTTGGTGGAGCCTGGACAGGAATTGATGGTGGTCACTAAGAACGGCTATGGCAAAAGGACCCCTGTGGAAGATTACAAGATCCAAGTCCGCGGCGGTAAGGGCCTGCTGACTTACGACAAGGCAAAATTCAAAAAAACCGGTGAACTGATCGGTGCAATGGTAGTCGGAGAGGGAGACGATGTCTTGCTGATCAATTCCGACGGCATTATCATCAGGATCAACGCCGGCGACGTCTCCAAACTCGGAAGAGCAACCCAGGGAGTCAAGATCATGAAGGTAGCTGTAGACGCCAATATCATTGCACTGGCGAAGGTGGTGCCGGAGGACCTTGACGAAATAAATGCGATCCCGCCAGACAATGGCAGAAAAGCGCCCCTGGACAATGAAGGCCAGGTTTCTATGGATACGGAATAAACCTCATAAAGAGGTGTTTGATAGAAGGAGTTCATAAACATATGCGTAATCAATTAAGATTTTCCTTGCCGGGCAACAAGGAAAATGTCACCACCGCCAGATTGGCAGTGGCGTCGTATGCCAGCACATCGGGGTTCTCGCTGGTTGATGTCGAGGACATGAGTGTTGCGATTTCCGAGGCGTGGAAGGTTGTTTGCTGCCATGGCCATAAGGAATTGATCGGCCGGTTTCTTGTGATTTGCGGTATGCAGGACGATACGATGCGTATCACAATTTCTGAAAGCAATGCGGGATTTACGATTGAAAAAAGAGATTGTACCAAATGCGGCAACTGCCCAAAAGACGGGGAACTGTCTATGTTCATTATTAGTTCGCTTATGGATAAAGCCGAACTGAAGGAAGACGCCGAAGGCGGAAGAAAACTCATAATGGAGAAAGTACGGCATCGCAGGTAGAACAATTTTCTATCGAGTATATCATCCCGAGGACGTGTAAATGGATAAAGCGGAACTATTCAATCAGTATAAAGCAACGGGCGATGTTTCTTTGCGCAATCTTCTGGTAGAGGAGCATTTATACATGGTTGATGTTTTAATAAGAAAATATCTGGGCAAAGGCGTTGATTACGATGATCTTTATCAGGTCGGGGCCATGGCCTTGATTTCTGCTGTAGAGAGATTTGATCCCGGCAGAGGTTTTGCGTTTTCAAGCTTTGCCACCCCGACGATTCTGGGAGAAATCAAAAAGCATTTCAGAGACAAGGAATGGACCATCAAGGTCCCACGCAGACTGAAAGGCCTTGCAGGCCAGATCCCTTCTGTCCGGGATGAACTGACACAAGAACTGGGAAGGACCCCTACCGTGGCAGAGATCGGAGAAAAAATGGGCATTTCGGAAATGCTTGTTCTCGAAGCCATGGAGAGCAGCCAGTCTTATGCGCCGTTGTCTTTGGATCAGACCTTCGACGATACCGGTGAGGATGGCGAGAGCGCAATGCTTGAAAGATACACCGGCCAGGAAGAATCGGGATACGGCAACATAGAATATGCTGAAATAGTTGAAACGGTGCTGGAAAATCTTAAGAAGCAGGACAGGAAAGTCTTCCGCATGCGCTTTGTTGAAAACAGGACCCAGGCGGAGGTGGGCAATGCACTAGGTATTTCCCAGATGACTGTTTCGAGGGTCGAAAAGAGCATCAGGGACAAATTCCTGAAGGAAATCAGGAGAGACTGATATTAACTGATCTAAGTTAAGGACATTATAAAGGAATTTAAGGAATTGAAGGAGTTTAGGCAATATGAGAGTTTTTTCCGGAGTACAGCCTACGGGCAATATCCATATCGGCAACTATCTGGGAGCGTTGAAGCAGTTTGTGGAGCTTCAGGAAGAGAACCAATGCATCTACTGTGTTGTTGACCTTCACGCCATCACTCTGCCTCAGGACCCTGAAGAGCTAAGAAAGCACATATTGGACGTGGCTGCTTTATATTGCGCCATCGGCATCGATCCAAAGAAAAACATCATATTTGTACAGTCTGACGTGCCGGGCCATGCAGAGCTGGCCTGGGTCCTGATGTGCAACGCCTACACCGGCGAGCTTTCCAGGATGACCCAGTATAAAGATAAAAGCAAGAACAAAGAATCCGCTCCGGCTGGACTCTTCACTTATCCTGTTCTGATGGCGGCGGATATTCTGCTTTATGATAGCGAGATGGTTCCTGTCGGGAACGACCAGAAACAGCATATTGAAATAACAAGAGATATTGCCATTCGTGTAAACAACCGGTTTGAAGGGACCTTTGTGGTGCCGGATGGCCGATTCCTCAAGGAAGGAGCCAGGGTCATGGCCCTGGATGATCCGACATCCAAAATGAGCAAATCCGCTGAAAACGATTTAAGCAGGATTTCACTTCTAGACGATGATAAGAAAATAAAAAAAGCCATCATGAAAGCAACTACGGATTCTGATGGGATCATCAAGTTCGATTTAATAAACAAACCGGGTATCAGCAACCTTCTGAATATCTATAGCTCTTTTTCCGGTAAACCGGTGGCTGATATTGAAGCGATGTATGAAGGTCGCGGGTATGGGGATCTCAAGAAAGATCTGGTAGAGATCACTGTGGATGCGCTGACTCCGGTCAGAGAAAGATATGAAGAGATCCGCCATTCAAGCGAGCTGCTTCTGGATTTGAAACATGGGGCTGAAAGAGCCGGCGCCATTGCGGAAAAGACCATGAAGAGGGTCCGGGAAAATTTCGGACTTGGCACCAGATAAGAATAATGCAGATAGAATCCGAGTAGAGTTTGGGATCGATAAAAATAAGCCGTTGAATTAAAAAGTAAGTTCCGTCAATATAAGAACTCAATAGTATCAAAGAAAAGTCCGCTTATCAGTCATTAAAAGACATGAAAGGGGACTTTTTTAAATAAAAAAGAACCCGATATTTATGGT